>ENA-ORRT01000009-ORRT01000009.1-human-gut-metagenome-genome-assembly--contig:-NODE-9-length-397727-cov-60.5781_pt1 | contig 397727 bp, 328 predicted proteins | sample MGYA00242181_ERZ509146 | MGnify/ENA primary metagenome ERZ509146 (study PRJEB26280, sample SAMEA2338624) | human gut metagenome | biome: human gut; feature: human-associated habitat; material: faeces...
TAAACAGAAATAACTGTTTAATTTTCAATTAGATAGAGATTGTATGATGTTTCGCCGTGTACGAGCTTACTTCAGATGTCAGTCCCAAAACCTGTTTCAAAATCATTAACTGATAATTAAAGTTGCGCAATGCCAGCTGATATTCCTTGTAAGCAGCTTCCGTTCCCTCTCCACTGGTGATCAGCGAAAAAAGATAGGGAGAAGCAGGATCGGTATTCATATACCGTTTGATCAGCTTCATGGCTTCAGGCACAAGAGTCACTGTTAATAACCTGCCGGTTTTTCGACGGCGGTAAGTCATTACATTCCCATCGATATCATGCTTTTTCAGATAGGCAAGATCCACAAAAGGAATCCCACGAAGTAAAAACATTAAAAAGAAAAGACCACGAGTACGCTGTAGTTCCTTGTTGTCCTGACACAGCTGTTTCGGAAGTTCCTTCATCAGACGCTCCATGTCTTCCTTATCCAGCGCACGTTTCCTGTCCGCGCGCGTTCCTGTATAAACATACCGGAAGTGATGAGGCACATAAGGCGCAAGATGGCGGTCGACCGCACGGTTATACACTGCACGCAACGTACGCATATAAGTGGAAACTGTATTCCAGCTACAGTTCCTGCCACGCAGATACGATTCGAAACTTTTAAGAAACTCCTGACTTACTTTCCGGAAAGGAAGCTTATCACTTCCATGAAAGGCAAGGATTGCACTCAGGCTACTCCTGTAAATATGGGCAGTCCCAAAATTCCCACTTTCCCGCAGCCCATCGGCTACTTCCTTCATAAACGAAATTAAATTCCCCATTTTCTACTGATTTAAATAATACTCAAAGATACGTTCATGGAGAAAGCCGTTCCCTTACCCACTCTGCTTTCCCCAGTGTTCTTTGTTTTTCTATTCTCTAAATACTAAGAAGACAAAGATAGAAATAAATTTGTTCAGTGACCGAGCCGTTTCATAAATCTGTTTTATAAAGGAAAATAAGTGACTTATACTTATTTTTCATACATTTGTATGCAACAAAGAAATAAACATGGAACAATCGAAGAATAAACGTGCACGCCGTACCCGCGCCGAACTGGAAGCGGACGTGTTTGATGCCATCCGGCAGTTAGCAAGTGAAAAAGGTCTGGCGCAAATTACCTTTACAGATATTATGCAAAGAGCCGACATACAAATGTCCGTCCTGCTCAATAACTATAAGAATATTGAGCGATTGCTGGATAAGTACGCTTACATTTCTGATTATTGGCTGCACGATCTTTTCGATGAAGAACACCCTACAGACAAAGCCAACGAGGACATCATGAAAAGCACCTTAAAGGCTTTGGCAAATTACTTATATGACAATACCGATATGCAGCACTTGCTAGTGTGGGAACTCGAAGCGGACAATTCGACCACAAGACGTATGGCACGAAGCAGGGAAAAGCATTACAAATTGGCTATAGAAGAATACAAGCATTTGTTTGAAGGAACGGGTATCCCAATTGATATAATAGCGGGACTTCTTACTGCCGGGACATATTACCTGATATTACACCGTAAGCGTTCCACATTTTTTAGTGTGGATTATCAGCGGAAGGAAAATCGGGAACGCTTGTACAGTACACTTGAATATCTTTCCGGTCTGGTGTTCTCCGCACTCAAAGAGCACAACCAAACCATAGAGATAGCCCGTAATTTCAAGCAGAAAGGTATAGCGGATGATGTGATAGCAGAATGCACGGGTTTGTCTGTCGATGTGGTGAAAGGGCTTTAGATTGATCATTTGTCAAGTTTTCATATGGAGACAAAGAATAGCCCAGCCGCTTTTACCAAACAAGCGGGAAACTACATTATTAGAGATTGAGCGTTTGAGGCAGCCATAAAATAGTAGGCATAAGACAGATACCACTATACTGCTATCCGATTAATACATAGCATGATACAAGTTGCTATATTCTCAAAGTATTCTCATGCCTTTGAGAAAAAATTCTCACCACAGTGAGAAAAAGTTCTCGTGCCTTTGAGAATTATTTCTCAATGCGATGAGAAAATGTTCTCATTGTGGTGAGAATAAAAGCGTTTATACTAACCTGCCAACAGTTAACTGCCTTTCTGCTTATCTCCGGATTTAATTGACAAGATTTAAAAAGCAACTTAATATATCACATGATTGTGAATTTCAGAGAATAACTCATTTCAAACAAATAAAAAGGCGTGCCTGCTTAAAAAGCAATACACGCCCTTCCTTTCATACACAAACATTGAATTTATCCAGTTTCAGGTGTTCGTCAATATACCGAATGCCGTCCACCTCAAAAAGCCCTCGTAAGAGAGTATGGTTCAGCGTCCGCTGAACAACATACGGAGTACCTTGCAGGCAACTCTGATAAATAACCTCCTGCAAATCTGCCGCAAAGCGATCCGGATCGACTCCCGGAAGCAGGTAACCACAGATTTTGCAATGCGTCAGTACATCGATAAACTGCTGCAACCAGAAGGCCTCTTCCCGTTTGAAGGAAGCACGGTAATCTTCATTCGCGGCGATATCCAGCAATAAAGTCTTTCCTAACGAATGCAATAGCGTGAGATACCCGTTCACTGTGGCAAAAAGCACCTGCATACACGAACTGTCCATCCGCATCTGACTTTGTTTCAGACAACTTCTGATCCCGTTGGTGAAATCAGAAAGACAGATGCGGAACAGACAAGTCTTACTGGGGAACAGCTTGTAAAGCGTACGCTTCGACATCTTCATCCCCTTGGCTATGTCATCCATGGTCAGTCCGTCAGCACCGTGCAGATACATCTCGTGTTTGGTGTATTCGATTATCTGACACCGTACTTTTTCAGGATTCATACTATCCTCCTACATCCGGCCTCCGCCCAAAGCCTGATACAGTGTAATCACGCCCTGGATTTCGGTAAAGCGATTGGCTACCTGTGAAAGTCTGGCGTTCAGCAATGTCTGCTGTGCGGTCAGTACTTCCAGATAAGTAGTATTATTACTATGTTCCATCAACAGACTAGTGCTTCTGGCAGCAGTCTGCAAAGAGGTGATCTGCTTATCGTAGAAAGCGGATTTCTCACGGGCCGTCTGATATTGCACCAGTGCCTCGTTTACTTCCACACCTGCGTTCAGCAATGTCTGTTCAAAGCTGAGGCGGGCTTCTTCCTGCTGTGCCTTCGCTATTTTCAGCTGGGCGATATTCACTCCCTTGTTAAATAAAGGTTGCGTCAGTGAAGCTACGGCAGAAGCAACGAATTTGCCCGGATTGATAATCATGCTACCGGCACTGTTTGTCCATCCGGCACTCCCGCTCAGCGTGATGGAAGGATAGAAAGCAGCACGGGCAGCATTCGTCGTATAGAATGCCTGCGCTAAAGAGAACTCCGCGCTACGTACATCCGGACGGTTGGAAAGCATCTGCAAAGGAATCCCTACGGAGAAGTCTTCCGGCAACTGCTGGTTTTCCAGTTTGCCGCGTTGTATCTTGTGAGGTGTTTCCGCCAGCAACAAAGCCATTGAGTTCTCCGTCTGATTGATTTGTTCTTTCAGGTCGAGCACTGCCGTACATATATTATAATAGGTGGCTTCCGTCTGAGCTAGTCCGGCTTCGGTCATCATACCGGCCTTTTTCATGGCACGGGCTGTCCGCACGCTCTCTTTCCATGCCGCTTCGGTGGACACGGAAATCTCATATTGAGCGTCGAGCATCAGCAAGGTATAATAAGTATTTGCCACGGCAGACACCAACTGTGTCTTCACCGCCTGTTCATACTCCTTGCTCTGCTCATAGGCCGCTTTTGCCCGACGTTTGGCCGTGGTCACCTTTCCGAAGATATCCAGTTCCCACGAGGCAGTCACCGGCAATGAGTAGGTCTGAGTCGCTTTGCCACGGTCGAAGCTGCTCACAGCTCCTTCCGGTGCGAGAAACAAAGAGGGCAGATAAGAAAGTTTGGACGTCAGCAACGAAGCCTCCGCTTCTTCCACACGGAGATGCGCTGTCTGCATATCCGTATTCCGTACCAAAGCCGAATCGATCAAATTCTGCAAATACGAGTCAGTAAAGACCTCTCTCCACGAGAGATTACCGAAGTTCGCCGTATCGGCGGAAACGACGGTCTCGCTTCCATAAAGTCCTTCGGGGACTTCCGATACAGGTTTGTATTTATTGTAGATACCGCAACTGCTCAACACGAGCGTTGCTGCGGATAAGATTAATATTTTCTTCATCATCAATTATTTTTTTCCTGCTTTAGATTTTTCTTCTTCACTCACCTTGATTTCTTCCTCGATCTGCCAGTCTTCCGTAGGTCTGCTCTGCACAGGGCGTAAGCGTTCCTGCAACCACTGGAAAGCAATAAACAAAGTAGGCACGATGAAAAGTAATGCCAGCGTACCGATCGTCATGCCACCGACTACTCCCGTACCCAGCGAACGGTTACCATTGGCTCCTACACCGCTGGACAACATCAATGGGAACAGACCGAAGATCATCGTCAACGCTGTCATCAGAATCGGACGCAGACGGGCTTTGGCTGCACTTACCGCAGAAGCGATCAGTCCCATGCCTGCCTTACGGCGTTCGGCAGCGTATTCGGTCAGCAGGATGGCTGTCTTTGCCAACAGACCGATCAACATAATCAAACCTGTCTGCAAGTAAATGTTATTCTCCAGTCCGAACATCCATGCAAAGAGGAAACTTCCCATCAATCCGCAAGGCACACTCAGAAGCACGGCGAACGGAATGATAAAACTCTCGTACAATGCACTCAGAATCAGATAAATCATCAGGAAGCAGATACCAAAGATGATCATAGTCGTACCGCTTTGCTGATTTTCCTCACGGGTGATGCCTCCGTAATCATAGCCATATCCCTTAGGAAGAGCCTGTACGGCTGTTTCCTGTACGGCCTTGATAGCGTCTCCCGTACTATATCCGTCTGCCGGCATCGCATTCACAGCGATGGAATTGTACATATTGAAACGGCTCAGCGACTCTGCACCATAGCTGCGTGTCAACGTTACGAACTGGCTCAGCGGAGCCATCTCTCCGTTCGACATACGTACGAAAGCATTGTCCAGTGAGGTTTCGTCCAGACGGAATTGCGGGTCTGCCTGAATCATGACTCTGTATACTTTGGAGAAACGGTTGAAGTTGGACACGTACTGACCGCCATAATAACCGGACAATGTGCTCAATACCGCATCCGGTGTAATGCCTGCGCGTTTACACTTGGCTGCATCCACCTCTACCGTCCACTGCGGATAGCGCACGTCGAACGTAGAATATGCCATCGCAATTTCCGGACGCTGGTTCAATGCTCCCAGATATTGCTGGGTAGTGGTAAAGAATTCGTTGATATCACCGCCCATCTTATCCTGCATATGGAGTTCCAGCGCATTACCCATACCGTAACCCGGAATCATACCCGGCGAAATAGCGAAGACACTGGCATCCTTGATATCGGCCGTACGACCGTACACCTGACCGATGACTGCCTGTACATTATCTTCGTCATTCGGACGTTCGTCCCACGGTTTCAGCTTCAGAATCAACATTCCGAACGAGCTTCCCTGTCCTGCCAGCAATCCGTAGCCGGCCACTTTCTGCACGTGCTTAATCTGCGGAATATCCATCAGACGCTTTTCGATGCGTTCCATCACTTCGTCGGTCGTAGTCAGCGAACTACCGGCCGCCGTACTTACATTGACGAATACCACACCCTGGTCTTCGTCCGGCACCAGACTGGTCTTCGTCGTGTTCATCAGGAATACAAGCAACACTACGGAGCAAACGAGCAGCGACCATGCCAGCCATCTGCGTTTGATAAAGATCAGCACCACATTCTTGTATTTCTCTATCAGAATATCGAAAGCCGAATTGAATGCTTTACGGAAACGTGCCGCAAAGTTATTCTTCTGTGTGCCGTCTTCATTGATATAGGGTTTCAGCAGCAAAGCACACAATGCCGGACTCAGCGTCAACGCATTAATAGCGGAAATACCAACGGCAACCGCCATCGTCAGACCAAACTGGGTATAGAACGTACCGGAAGTACCGCCCATGAAGGATACCGGAATAAATACTGCCATAAACACCAGCGAAGAGGTGATAACAGCATTACTGATACCTTTCATTGCATCGATACTTGCCATATAGGACGACCTGTACCCTACGTCGAAGCGTGCCTGCACCGCCTCGACGACAATAATGGCGTCGTCCACCACCGTACCGATGACGAGCACGAGCGCAAACAGCGTGAGCAGATTGATACTGAATCCTGCCATCGCCATGAAAGCAAACGTACCGATAAGCGAAACAATGACTCCCACCAGAGGAATCAGCGTAGAACGGAAGTCCTGCAAGAACACATATACTACAAGGATAACCAAGATAATCGCCTCGATCAACGTCTTCACCACCTCATGGATAGAAGCGAACAGGAAGTCGTTCGAACTCATGATCTGCGTCAGTTCCACTCCTTTCGGAAGGTCTTTGCGGACTTCTTCAAGTAGTTCATCAATATTCTGATTGACCTCGGTCGCATTGGAGCCTGCTGTCTGGAACACCATACACGAAACGCCCGGATGACCGTCCATTCCACCGTGATAAGCATAGCTATCCTGTCCCAACTGTATCTCGGCGATGTCTTTCAACTTCAGGACCTCACCATTGTCCGTAGAACGAATGACAATATCTCCAAATTCTTCCGGAGTGATCAGACGTCCTTTATATTTCATTGTATACTGATAGGTTTCGTTCGAGTTTTCACCGAATGAACCGGTAGCCGATTCGATATTCTGCTCGGCTAGCACACCGGTGATGTCCGACGGAATCAGTTTGTACTGAGCCATCACGTCCGGCTTCATCCATACACGCATACTATATTCACCTCCCATAATCATCAGGTCACCTACTCCCGAAATACGAAGAATCTGCGGTTTGATATTGATACTGATATAGTTGGAGAGGAAGTTTTCATCGTAGCTATCATCCGGACTGGAGAGCGAGAACATCTGCAGGATACTCGTCTGACGTTTGGAAGTAGTCACACCGACCTGCGTTACTTCTGCCGGAAGCTGTCCCGTCGCTCTCGACACGCGGTTCTGTACGTTGACCGCTGCCATGTCCGGGTCTGTTCCCTGCTTGAAGTACACGGTGATACTCACTGTACCGGCATTGGTGGCGCTGGAAGTCATGTAAGTCATATCTTCCACACCATTGATCGCTTCTTCCAAAGGAGCAATCACACTCTTCTGCAAAGTTTCCGCACTGGCGCCATAATAGGTGGTACTCACCATAATGGTCGGCGGAGCAATATCGGGATATTGTTCAACGGGCAGACTGAACAGCCCGATGATACCCACAACGACAATCGTAATAGAGATGACTGCCGATAATACGGGGCGTTCAATAAAGGTTCTTAAATTCATGGATGATTCCTCCTTTGTTTAATTTTCAGTAGTTGTCGTAGATGCCTGGGCAGTCTTTGCCTTAATCGGAGTACCTTCACGAAGCAATCCTACGCCTTCCGCCACAATCACATCGCCCGGAGCCAGTCCTTCATCCACGATAAATTCGCGGCCGCCGTTCACACGGGTCACCTGCACCAAGGCAGATTGCGCTTTGCCGTCTACTACCTTATATACATATCTCTTATCCTGTATCTCGAAAGTAGCTCCCTGCGGGATAACCAAAGCTCCCGTTTTCTGTACCGGAATCACTACGTTACCCGCACCGCCGCTGTGCAGCAATCCGTCCTTATTGGGGAAAACGGCACGCAGGCTGACAGTACCCGTCGAACGGTCAATGACTCCGCTGATAGACTCGATCTGTCCCTGTTCGGGATAAGCCGATTTATCGTTCAGCTGCAAGTCGATGGCGGGCATACTTTTCAGCGCCTCGTCTTTAGAGCCATATTGGCGAATCAGTCCCAGCAACTGGTTTTCCGTCATCGAGAAGTAGACGTACATATCCGAATTGTCGGAAACGGTGGTCAGCGGTTCGGGAATGCTGGAACTCACCAACGCACCTACGCGATAAGGCAATGTACCTACCACTCCGTCTGCCGGACTCTTCACTACCGTATAAGAAAGGTTATTACGGGCGCTCACTTCTTGTGCCTTGGCCTGTGCCAGTTGGGCTTTGGCAGCCAGAAGAGAATTTTTTGCCGTACTCAGATCGAAAGCGGAAACTACATTCTCCTTATACAGTTCCTCTTTGCTGTCGTAAGTCAGCTGTGCCGTTGCCAGAGACGCTTTGGCTGACTCTACATTCGCCACTGCCGTCTGCAGGGCTGCCTCATACGGCACTTGGTCGATGATGAACAGCGTCTGTCCGCTCTTCACCCGCTGTCCTTCGGTGACACTGACTTTTGTCAGCGTACCGCCTACCTGTGGATAAATATCGATGTCCTGACGTCCGCGGATGGTCGCCGAATAGGCACTCGAAATCATCCGGTCGGTCGGAGAAACGGTCATTACTTCATATCCTGTTTCCATTTGTGTGGGTGGAGCTTGCTTACAACCTACAGCAGCAACCAGACAACCGAGCAACAATAGCCCTTGCTTCATTTTACATACCTTTTTACTCATTGTGTTACCTATTAAAATTTTTGATCGCGGCAAAGGTAGACTCTTTTCACCACAGAAAACTGGTCATAGTGTTTAGAGTTTTGTTCATTTTCGGAACAATATGAGCGATATTTAGTGAAAAAGTCCTATTTTTGCCCACTAAATAAGAATAGTTATGATACAGAGAAACTCTACCCTTGCCGTTCTCCGGGAATCATTTGTTGCCGGAAGCGATGAGAATTTGTCACCTATCATGCATCACCTCTGGAAAATGGAAGGGGGTGCCATCTATTTCTGCCGCAGTGGATGGGCACACGTCACCATCGATCTGAAAGAGTACGAAATCGTCAAAAACACTCAGGTGGTACTGCTGCCGGGAAGCATTATCCGTATCAATGGCAGCAGCAGTGACTTCACAGCCTCCTTTTTCGGATTTCCCAAAGATATGTTTCGGGAAGCCTGCCTGCGGTTAGAACCGACCTTTTTCCGCTTTATGAAGGAAAGACCGTGCTATGTGCTTCCCGATAAGGATACCGGAGCAATCAACGGATTGATACAGGCGGCAACTGCTATTTATAATGACCGCGAGAACCGCTTCCGCAACCAGATAGCCAAGAATCATCTCCAATCCTTCATGCTGGATATTTACGATAAATGCTACCGCTACTTCGACAAACAGGAAATAGAAGGGGGAAGCCGGCAGGACGAAATCTTCAAGAAGTTTGTCGCATTGGTGCACGAAAACTGCATTTCACAACGGGAAGTTAACTTCTACGCCAACGAGCTTTGTATTTCGACCAAATACCTGACAGGCATCTGCCGCAGTGTGACCGGAGATTCTGCCAAAAAGATCATTGATGATTTCGCCATTCTAGAGATCAAAGTACTGCTCCAGTCTACGGAGCTGACAATGCAGGATATAGCCGACCGGCTCGGTTTCCCGGACCAGTCGTATTTAGGAAGATATTTCAAACGGCATGAAGGAATGTCGCCTAGAGAATATCAAAACAGATATGTTATATAGCAATCAGAAAAAAGAAATAACCATTATACATTAAGGAGTACAGAGACCCGGATAGCAACCATAAGTTTGTGCAAAATCAGTCATTTTGCTATAAAATTAATAGAAATTATCATCTAAAGACAACAATGTATAACTTTTATTCCTACATTTGCAGCCAAATGATAACTTATTAATAAAAATACCAATACCATGGCTAAAATAACCAAAGAAGCCGCTTTGCTCTACCATTCACAGGGCAAACCCGGTAAGATCGAGGTAGTTCCTACCAAACCTTACAGTACACAAACTGATTTATCACTTGCATACTCTCCCGGCGTGGCAGAGCCTTGCCTCGAAATAGAGAAGAATCCGCAGGACGCTTACAAATACACAGCCAAAGGCAACCTGGTAGCTGTTATTTCTAACGGTACAGCCGTACTCGGACTGGGTGACATAGGCGCACTGAGCGGCAAACCGGTGATGGAAGGCAAAGGTCTGCTTTTCAAAATCTACGCAGGAATCGACGTGTTCGATATCGAAGTGGACGAAAAAGACCCGGAGAAATTCATCGCTGCCGTAAAAGCAATCGCTCCTACTTTCGGCGGTATCAATCTGGAAGACATCAAAGCTCCCGAATGTTTCGAAATCGAACGCCGTCTGAAAGAAGAACTTGACATCCCTGTGATGCACGACGACCAGCACGGAACCGCTATCATCTCCAGCGCCGGACTGGTAAATGCCCTGCAAGTGGCCGGAAAGAAAATAGAGGATGTGAAAATCGTCGTAAACGGTGCCGGAGCATCTGCCGTATCCTGTACCAAATTATATGTATCACTGGGGGCACGCCTCGAAAATATCGTCATGCTGGACAGCAAAGGCGTTATCAGCAAGACACGTACCGACCTCAACGAACAGAAGAGATATTTTGCCACCGACCGCACGGATATCCACACACTGGAAGAAGCGATCAAAGGCGCCGATGTATTCCTCGGCTTGTCCAAAGGTAACGTACTGAGTCAGGACATGGTGCGCAGCATGGCTCCCATGCCGATCGTATTCGCACTGGCAAACCCGACACCGGAAATCTCTTACGAAGATGCAATGAGCGCCCGCCCCGACGTACTGATGGCAACCGGACGTTCCGACTATCCGAACCAGATCAACAACGTAATCGGCTTCCCGTACATCTTCCGCGGCGCACTCGATACACAGGCCAAAGCGATCAACGAAGAAATGAAAATCGCAGCAGTACACGCTATCGCCAATCTGGCAAAACAGCCTGTACCTGATGTAGTGAACACAGCATACCACGTCAACAACCTCTCTTTCGGTCCGGAATACTTCATCCCGAAACCGGTAGACCCGCGCCTCATCACTGAAGTTTCCTGTGCCGTAGCCAAAGCAGCCATGGAAAGCGGAGTGGCACGCACGGAAATCAAAGACTGGGACGCTTACTGCGTTCATCTGCGCGAACTGATGGGATACGAATCCAAACTGACCCGCCAGCTTTATGACACCGCCCGCCGCAACCCGCAACGTGTCGTATTCGCCGAAGGCATCCATCCCAACATGCTGAAAGCCGCCGTCGAAGCAAAAGCCGAAGGCATCTGCCATCCTATCTTATTAGGAAACGACGAAGCAATCGGCAAACTGGCCGAAGAACTCGACCTGAGCCTGGAAGGCATCGAAATCGTCAATCTCCGCCATCCGGACGAGTCGGAACGCCGCGAACGCTACTCACGCATCCTTGCCGAAAAACGTGCCCGCGAAGGCTTTACATACGAAGAAGCCAACGACAAGATGTTCGAACGCAACTACTTCGGTATGATGATGGTAGAAACCGGAGATGCAGACGCATTTATCACCGGACTCTATACCAGATACAGCAACACCATCAAAGTTGCCAAAGAAGTGATCGGCATCCAGCCCGGATTCAACCATTTCGGAACAATGCACATTCTTAATTCGAAGAAGGGTACTTACTTCCTGGCAGATACGCTGATCAACCGTCATCCGGATACGGAAACTCTGATTGACATCGCCAAACTGGCTGACAAGACAGTCCGTTTCTTCAACCATACACCGGTCATCTCGATGCTGTCGTACTCCAACTTCGGTGCCGATACCTCCGGCAGCCCTGTCAAAGTGCACGGAGCAGTGAACTATATGCAGAAGGAATATCCGGAACTCGCCATCGATGGTGAAATGCAGGTGAACTTTGCCATGAACCGCGAACTGCGTGACGCCAAGTATCCGTTCACCCGCCTGAAAGGTAAAGACGTGAATACGCTGATCTTCCCGAACCTGAGCTCCGCCAACGCAGGATACAAACTGCTGCAGGCAATGGACCCCGATACGGAATTCATCGGCCCTATCCAGATGGGACTGAACAAGCCTATCCATTTCACTGACTTTGAAAGTTCTGTCCGCGACATCGTGAACATCACAGCCGTAGCCGTGATCGACGCCATCGTAGTGAAGAAGAAAAACGAAAGCCGATGAGAAGACCGTTATCAAAATCACAAATAGTTTGCGTCAGCCTGCTTTGGCTGGCGCTTTGCTATTTAGTTCTCACAAAAGCCGAACGTATTGACGGTATGACGATAGTAATGCTTATCATTTCGGCAGCGTTAGTCTTTATTCCTGTCTATAAGTCGATGAAAAAGAATAAATAAATATCTTTTTTCTGAGTTTTAATGCAATAAAATATCAAATTTGATGTTTTATTGCATTTTTCTTTATAAAATGTTTGCTAGTTCAATTTTTATCTTTACTTTTGCAACCGCATAAAAGAAATAGGTAATCGAAATTTAATCAACCAATAAAAGAAAAAAAGATTATGAATGCAGCAAAGGTATTAGACGATCTGAAAAGACGGTTCCCCAATGAACCGGAGTATCATCAGGCAGTAGAAGAAGTACTTTCTACTATTGAAGAAGAATACAACAAACACCCGGAGTTTGACAAAGCAAACTTAATCGAACGCTTGTGTATTCCTGATAGAGTATTTCAGTTCCGTGTAACTTGGATGGACGACAAAGGTAATATTCAGACAAACATGGGTTACCGTGTTCAGCACAACAACGCTATCGGCCCGTACAAAGGCGGTATCCGTTTCCACGCATCTGTAAACCTTTCCATCCTGAAATTCCTTGCCTTTGAGCAGACATTCAAAAACTCACTGACTACGCTGCCTATGGGTGGTGGTAAGGGTGGTTCCGACTTCTCTCCACGTGGTAAGTCAAACGCTGAAGTAATGCGTTTCGTACAGGCATTCATGCTGGAACTGTGGCGTCACATCGGTCCCGAAACTGACGTACCTGCAGGTGATATCGGTGTAGGTGGCCGCGAAGTAGGTTTCATGTTCGGTATGTACAAGAAGCTGGCTCACGAATTTACCGGCACATTCACTGGTAAAGGCCGCGAATTCGGTGGTTCACTGATTCGTCCGGAAGCTACCGGTTACGGTAACATCTACTTCCTGATGGAAATGCTGAAAACCAAAGGTACTGACCTGAAAGGTAAAGTTTGTCTTGTTTCCGGTTCGGGTAACGTAGCTCAATATACAATCGAAAAAGTAATCGAACTGGGTGGTAAAGTAGTTACTTGCTCCGACTCTGACGGTTACATCTACGATCCGGACGGTATCGACCGCGAAAAGCTGGATTACATCATGGAACTGAAGAACCTGTACCGTGGTCGTATCCGCGAATACGCAGAGAAATATGGTTGCAAATATGTAGAAGGAGCTAAGCCTTGGGGTGAAAAATGCGATATCGCACTGCCTTCTGCCACTCAGAACGAATTGAACGGCGACCACGCCCGTCAGTTGGTAGCAAACGGCTGTATAGCTGTATCTGAGGGAGCAAACATGCCTTCTACTCCGGAAGCTATCAAAGTATTCCAGGACGCTAAGATTCTGTACGCTCCGGGTAAAGCAGCTAATGCAGGTGGTGTATCAGTATCAGGTCTTGAAATGACTCAGAACTCCATCAAGTTGAGCTGGAGCGCTGAAGAAGTAGACGAAAAGTTGAAGAGCATCATGAAGAATATCCACGAAGCCTGCGTTCAGTATGGTACTGAAGCCGACGGATATGTAAACTATGTGAAAGGTGCTAACGTAGCCGGATTCATGAAGGTTGCCAAAGCTATGATGGCTCAGGGTATCGTATAATCAGCAAGATATAAGAAAGCTATAGTCATTTTTAAGATAAAGGCTCCCGCCTTCCGAAAGGAAGGACGGGAGTTTTTTTTATATTGTACCGCAGTGGTGAAAAACAAGTAAAAGAGTGCAGGCAAACATGTAAAAGAGTGAGTGACAGGAAGTACTTCATTCTGGCAAATGATGTAGAAGAAAAAGGTAAAAGAAGTACATGACCCGGGTGAAAGATGTACTTGAAATAAAAAATACCGGAGGTTTTAAAGATTGTTCATAGTTATTCTCTATCTTTAGATAGAAATTATCAGTTTGACAAGCAAGCAAAATCGGTCTATCTTTGTTACATATTATAAACCCGGACAGAAGAATAAAAAAGACTTCGGTTTATTTAAACTTCGCCTCCGACTAACATCTATTTTATGGAAGAAAAAAAACTAACTGCCGCGAACGGTCGTCCCATTGCCGACAATCAGAATTCGCAAACCGCAGGTCAACGCGGACCTGTCATGTTACAAGACCCATGGCTTATTGAAAAGCTTGCTCATTTTGATCGTGAAGTGATTCCGGAAAGACGTATGCATGCTAAAGGTTCGGGAGCTTACGGCACATTCACCGTCACTCATGACATTACGAAGTACACCCGTGCAGCTATTTTCAGCGAAGTCGGAAAGCAAACTGAATGTTTCGTCCGTTTCTCTACCGTAGCCGGAGAACGTGGGGCGGCAGATGCCGAACGTGATATCCGCGGTTTTGCCATGAAATTCTACACCGAAGAGGGCAACTGGGATTTAGTCGGAAACAACACTCCTGTCTTTTTCTTACGCGATCCGCTTAAATTTCCGGATTTGAATCATGCCATCAAGCGCGACCCGAAAACGAATATGCGCAGTCCTAACAGTAACTGGGACTTCTGGACACTTCTGCCCGAAGCGCTTCATCAGGTGACAATCACTATGAGCCCTCGCGGCATCCCCTACTCCTATCGCCACATGCACGGATTCGGAAGCCACACCTATAGTTTTATCAATGCGGACAACCAGCGTATCTGGGTGAAATTCCACCTGCGCACCTTGCAGGGAATCAAAAACCTGTCAGATCAGGAAGCGGAAGCGATCATCGCCAAAGACCGCGAATCTCATCAACGCGACCTTTTTGAAAGCATCGAAAAGGGAGATTACCCGAAATGGTTATTCCAGATTCAGTTAATGACGGAAGAGGAAGCAGACCATTACCGCATCAACCCGTTCGACCTGACCAAAGTATGGCCGCACAAAGACTTCCCGCTACAAGACGTCGGAATCCTTGAACTGAACCGTAATCCGGAAAACTATTTCGCAGAAGTAGAACAAGCTGCTTTCAACCCGATCAATACCGTAGACGGCATCGGATTCTCACCGGACAAGATGTTACAGGGACGTCTGTTCTCTTACGGCGATGCACAGCGTTATCGTCTCGGAGTGAACTCCGAACAGATTCCGGTGAATAAACCCCGTTGCCCGTTCCATGCTTACCACCGTGACGGAGCCATGCGTGTAGACGGCAACTACGGTGCAACCAAAGGCTACGAACCCAACAGCTACGGAGAATGGAAAGACTCTCCTCACATGAAAGAACCGCCTCTCAAAGCATCCGGCAACGGAGAGATATACAATTATAATGAACGCGAATACGATGATGATTACTACAGCCAGCCGGGCGATCTGTTCCGACTGATGCCGGCAGACGAGCAGCAACTTCTGTTTGAAAACACGGCACGTGCTATGGGAGACTCCGAATTATTCATCAAACAGCGTCACACCCGCAACTGCTACAAAGCAGACCCCGCATACGGTGCCGGAGTCGCCAAAGCATTGGGCATTGATCTGCAAGAAGCATTGAAAGAATAAAAGAACAACCAACCATTTGTAAAAGAAAGAGCATATTTCCCGACGGATTTATGCTCTTTTTTTCGACAGAACAGTAAACAGATGTATATCAGCAGAATAAAAATCCTTTTTTATTCCTTTAAAAGGAATGCCCCGTTGGTTTAAAACCAACGGAACTATTTAAAAAAAGTTCTGCTTTTCCAATGAGAGCAGAACTTTTTTGTTTTATTTATTTATCAACCGGAAAGAGATCAGTCAATCCCCGGCATCAGAACAACGCCGAGCTTCTTCTTACCATCCATCTTGACTACCATCGGCTTTTCAAAGCGGACATGACGCAGGAATTTCGTTTCTTCCACCGCAGGTTGGGCGTTGAGGAAATCCTGATTGTAGACTCCGTCATTCATAAAGGCATTGATCGTAAAATAGCCTACGCCGAACGAAGTGAGGTTCTGGAAGAAGTGAGTTCCCTGACTCGGGTCTACACGATAATTGGTCAGTCCGGCCTCCACTATCACACGGGCGGCGGAGATATGCGGCCACTTCACCGGAATGCCCAGCCATGTATCACTGCTGCCCCAACGTCCCGGACCTACGAGCACATAATTCCTTCCTGCATTGAGGAATTGCAGGTTCATTTTCTCTATTTCCCAGGCAATGGCCTGATTGTTCGAAGCACTGTATCCATCCGTCTTGACGTAGACGATATCATAAATTTCGTTCATGACGCCATGCCCCAATGAGTTATTGGAACGAAGCACCACGTCTTCATCCGGTATCAGCGTCAAGTCTTCGTCCAGCATTTCTTTGCTGTCCACAATCGGGCGGATTTGCAACAGGTAGAATGTACCCGTCTTATCTTGTTCACGGCTCAAGGTCGCGGCAAACTCAATCTCCACCGGGCGCCGCATTTCCTGTTCACCGTACTTCAAAACCAGTTGCAGGATGCGTGCCAGCGGGAATACATCGTGTTGAAGGATATTGGCAAACGTGATTACCTTGCGTCCACCGGGATACAAACCGTCACGGATCACCTGATCATACGGATCGTAAGTAGAAGCGATATAGCGTAACGAACCGTCACTTTCGGCTTCCTTCACATGAAGTTTCAACAGGTTAAAGCCGTCGTCGATAGAGAAATCATGCCCTGCGTTTTTCAAGTCCAATGCGTAGAAACGGGTCTGTGTTTCTTTCAGGGCTATTTCCATTTCACTGGTTTGCAACACTTGATTCGGGTGATAAGGAGAGAAACGGAGCGTCATACCTCCGTCTACAATATATTTTCCTAATCCAAGAGCCAGGTTCACCGTGCCTTCTTCGGCTTTTTCATCTCCCAAGGGATAATAATTGAGCGAACGTGCCACGCCGGACATAGACGGGTAGTAACGGTCTCCGTATTGATTTCCCACAACTTCCTGCAAGATGACTGCCATCTTTTCCTGGTCAATCACGTTCGATGTAGCCTGCATATACGCTTTACTGTCTCTGAAGTAAACCGACGCATAGACTCCTTTGATCGCATCGGAAAGCATACGGAGCATTTCGTAACGGTCGTCCAGATAAGGAATCATATACGTATTGTATATTCCAGCAAACGGCTGATAATGAGAATCTTCTAACAAAGAAGATGAACGGATGGCAATCGGGGATTTCACCACATCGAAGAAGGTGAAGAAGTCCTCTACCAACCGGTCGGGCAGTTTCGCCTTCAGGAAATATCGTAGAATCGTATCATCGTCGGCATCCGATAGAGCGATTTGATAAAGATTATTGGTCTCCATAAACTCGTCGAAGACATCGGTACACAGTACCACTGTCTTAGGAATTGCCACCCGTGCATTTTCGAACTCTTCAAATTCGGGATAACGCTTCACCATATTATCAATGAAGGCAAGGCCACGGCCTTTTCCTCCCAGCGAACCGTCGCCGATACGGGCAAAGTTGGAGTAACGGTCGAAACGGTCACGTTTGAAGACGGCAACCACTCCCTGATTTTTCATCTTCCGGTACTTCACGATCGCCTCGAAGATAATCCGGCGGTGTGCATCTACGTCCTGAAGACTGGTCCACGTGATCGGCTTCAGAAACTCGGCTACCGGAAACATGGCACGCGAATAGAGCCAGCGCGAAACGTGATTCCGGCTGATATGATACAAGAAGGACTCGGCAGGCACGGCAAACAGGATATTCTGCAGCTCTTTCAGGTTCCGCACACGGGCAATCTCTTCTCCGGTCTCCGGATTGCGGAACACAAAGTCACCGAACCCGAAGTTATCGGAAACGATGCGCCGCAGGTCAACGTCCATCTTTTTAGAATTCTTATCGATAAAGCTGGCACCGTATTTGGCGGCATACGAAGAGTTTTCCGATTCGGAGGACTGGATAATCAACGGTACGAACGGATCGTTCTTGCGTATGGCAGCACAAAGCTTGATACCTGCCAGACCGTCTTTCTCGCCCCGTTCCACTTTCGGGAAACGGACGTCGGTAATGACTCCTAATATATTATTCTGGTATTTGCGATAGATTTCCATCGCTTCCTGATACGTACGCGCCAAAACGATTTTAGGACGCCCACGCATACGAAGCGTGCGCTGGTGCGCATTCAGAGCTTCGGTAGAAAATTCCTGGCTCTGCTTCAACACGAATTTATACAGGTTGGGAAGAATGGAAGAATAGAACCGGATGCCGTCTTCCACCAAAAGTATCATCTGCACGCCTACTTCCTGCACATCGTGTTCGAGGTTCATCTTATCTTCCATCAGTTTGATAATAGAAACCAACAGGTCGGTATTGCCCAGCCAGCAGAATACGTATTCAAATGCGCTCAGGTCTTCGTTGATAATCCGCTTCGTAATACCGTGACTGAAAGGAGTCAGGATAACGATCGGAATATGTTCGTATTTCTCTTTAATATGCCGCCCGATATCAAAACTGTCATTGTCTCCCGTACTCGGCATACAGATCACCAAATCGAATGACATATTCTCCAACTGCGTCAATGCTTCCTCTTCCGTAGAAACCTGTGAGAAACGAGGCGGATAACGAAGTGACAAGGATGTATATTCATTAAATATCTTTTCATCAATGCGTCCGTCATCTTCCAGCATGAAAGCGTCATACGGGTTGGCAATCAACAGAACATTGAAAATCCGCCGTGTCATCAAATTGGCGAATTGCGTATCTTTGAAGTAAAGCTGGTTTAATTTATACTTGCTGAGCATAGTCTCTTTCTATTTTTTATTCCATAATGAAATGATTCATAGTACAGTCTACTTGACGTTTACCCTGCAAAGTTAATTTTTTAAATCTCATTTGCTATCATCTTCTTTATAAAGTTTATAATAGGTAATAGGTAACAAGTAATAGGTAACAAGTAATAACCATGCGGTTTACAGCGCAGCTTATTACTTATTACCTATTACCTATTACTTATTACCTATCACCTATCACTATCATTTTATCATTATTTAATCAAAATATCACCATAAAATCAATCACATTTGAAAAATTTTCCTATATTTGCAGTGTGAGCAGTTTACATTTTATCAGAATAACCTTTTAAAATATGATATCATGAACATCCAGAAAATCATGTCCTCTTTGGAGGCAAAGCACCCCGGTGAATTAGAGTATCTTCAAGCAGTAAAAGAAGTTCTTCTTTCGATCGAAGATATATACAATCAGCATCCCGAATTTGAAAAGGCCAAGATCATAGAAAGACTGGTAGAACCTGATCGTATCTTCACTTTCCGTGTCACTTGGGTAGACGATAAAGGGGAAGTTCAGACCAATCTCGGTTATCGTGTACAGTTCAACAATGCAATCGGTCCGTACAAAGGCGGTATCCGTTTCCATGCTTCCGTCAACCTCTCCATTTTGAAATTCCTCGGCTTCGAGCAGACATTCAAGAATGCACTGACTACCCTTCCGATGGGTGGCGGCAAAGGCGGTTCGGACTTCTCGCCCCGTGGCAAGAGCGATGCTGAAATCATGCGTTTCTGTCAGGCGTTTATGCTTGAATTGTGGCGCCATCTGGGACCGGACATGGATGTACCTGCCGGTGATATCGGTGTAGGCGGACGCGAAGTAGGTTATATGTTCGGTATGTACAAGAAGCTGACCCGCGAATTTACGGGAACCTTTACCGGAAAAGGACTGGAGTTCGGCGGTTCGCTGATTCGTCCGGAAGCTACCGGCTTCGGCGGTTTGTACTTCGTTTATCAGATGTTGCAGGCAAAAAATATAGATATCAAAGGCAAGACAGTCGCTATCTCCGGCTTCGGTAACGTAGCTTGGGGCGCTGCCACCAAGGCGACCGAATTGGGTGCCAAAGTAATTACGATCTCCGGACCGGACGGATATATCTACGATCCGGACGGCATCAGCGGAGAAAAGATAGATTATATGCTCGAACTTCGGGCTTCGGGCAATGACATCGTTGCTCCTTACGCCGAAAAATATCCGGGTGCAACCTTCGTAGAAGGCAAGCGTCCGTGGGAAGTAAAAGCAGATATTGCACTTCCTTGCGCTACTCAGAACGAATTAAATGGAGAAGATGCACAAAATCTCATAAAAAATAACGTTCTTTGCATTGGAGAAATTTCCAACATGGGATGTACGCCGGAAGCAATCGACTTATTTATCGAAAAGAAAATAATGTATGCTCCGGGTAAGGCAGTCAACGCCGGTGGTGTTGCCACTTCCGGGCTGGAAATGTCTCAGAACGCCATGCACCTGAGCTGGAGCGCTGCTGAAGTGGACGAAAAACTCCACGCCATCATGCACGGTATCCATGCACAATGCGTGAAATACGGTACAGAACCCGACGGATATATCAATTATGTGAAGGGAGCTAACATTGCCGGATTCATGAAAGTAGCTCACGCTATGATGGGACAAGGCGTTATTTAAAAGAGACTTTGTTTAGTTGTATTTGTATTTGTGGTTTGCGCTGCTCGCCTCCTGTGACAGGACGCGGGTAGCGCTATTTTTTTGAGATTAACATTATTTTCTTCAATGGAATTAATTATCTTTGTAGCATTATACAGTAATAACAATAAAAAATGCTACAACCCGAATTAAAACTCCGCCGCGACAAGATTCGCAGTCTGATGGTGTCACAGGGCATTGATGCCGCCCTCATTACTTGTAATGCAAATTTAATCTACACCTATGGCTGTGTAGTCAGCGGCTATCTTTATCTCCCTCTTCATTCACCGGCACTGCTGTTTTTCAAGCGGCCCAACAATATCACAGGCGAACACTCGTTCCCCATCCGCAAGCCGGAACAGATCGTCGATATTCTGAAAGAAAAAGGTCTGCCTTTGCCCACTAAACTGATGCTGGAAGGCGACGAACTTCCTTATACCGAATATGTTCGTCTGGCAGGTTTGTTCCCGGACGCTGAAGTCGTGAACGGGACACCGCTGATCCGTCAGGCACGCAGCGTGAAGACAGCTATCGAAATCGAAATGTTCCGTCGTTCGGGCATGGCGCATGCCAAGGCATACGAACAGATTCCGTTCGCATATTACCCTGGAATGACAGATATCGAGTTCTCGATAGAAATCGAACGTCTGATGCGTCTTCAAGGTTGCCTCGGCATCTTCCGCGTGTTTGGCCGCAGCATGGAAATCTTCATGGGAAGTGTGCTGACCGGAGATAATGCCGGTTATCCTTCTCCCTACGATTTTGCTTTAGGGGGTCGCGGACTCGATCCTGCCTTGCCCGGAGGCGCTGACAAGACTCCGCTGAAAGAAGGACAAAGTGTTATGGTCGATCTGGGAGGCAACTTCAACGGATATATGGGCGATATGAGCCGTGTGTTCTCTATCGGCAAATTGTCGGAAGAAGCATATACCGCTCATCAGGTTTGTCTGGATATTCAGGAAAAGATCGCTTCGATCGCCAGACCCGGCATTCCTTGCGAAATGCTGTATAACACTGCAATCGAAATGGTTACCCAGGCAGGTTTTGCCGATAAGTTCATGGGAACGGGACAGCAAGCCAAGTTCATCGGTCACGGCATCGGACTTGAAATCAACGAAGCGCCTGTACTTGCTCCGCGCATCAAACAGGAACTGGAACCGGGCATGGTCTTTGCTCTCGAACCGAAAATCGTTCTTCCCGGTGTAGGCCCTGTAGGTATCGAAAACTCTTGGGTAGTGACAAACGAAGGAGTTGAGAAACTGACTAACTGCAATGAAGAAATTATAGAATTGTCATAAGGGACTGACTAAAAAGTCGGTTCTACCTCTATTGGGGCTGGCTAAAAAGTCAATAGTATCTCTATTCTCCTCCTTTCCGAAGGAGGAGAATAGAGATACTATTGACTTTTTAGCCACTCCAATTTGAACAAGAAAAGCTATTTTACAGGCTTCAGTCCCATCTTCACCGCCCGTTCCAGCATAAAAGCATGGGCTGCCTCATACTCATTGGGGATAACTCCATCCAGAATAGCATCCTTTATCGCACTTTTCAAAGCACCGACTTCACGACAGGGCTGTAAGCCGAAAGTTTCCATGATCTCTTCTCCACTCACCGGAGGCTGGAAATTACGGACACGGTCTTTTTCTTCAAGGTCTTTCAACTTTTGGCGAACCAGCTGGAAGTTATTCAGAAATCGCTGCTTGCGCTCCATGTTTTTCGAAGTGATGTCCGCTTCGCAAAGTGTCATCAAGTCGTCGATATCATCCCCCGCCTCAAAAAGCAGACGGCGTACGGCAGAATCTGTCACTACATCATCCGCTATCACAATGGGACGCATGTGCAAGCTGACCATTTTCTGCACATACTTCATCTTCTCATTCATCGGCAACTTCATCTTCCGGAAAATATTCGGAATCATCTTCTCACCGATAAAATTATGATTATGGAACGTCCAGCCCGCTTTAGGCTCCCAACGTTTCGTTGCAGGCTTGGCGATATCGTGCAGCAAAGCTGCCCAACGCAACCAGAGATTATCCGTCTTTTTGCTGATATTGTCCAGCACTTCCAGCGTATGGTAAAAGTTATCCTTGTGCGACCGTCCGTTTCGTGTTTCTACTCCCTGCAAGGCAGCCAGTTCCGGAAAAATTAACGGAAGCAGTCCGCTTCGTTCCAGTTCTACAAAGCCTTTTGAAGGGATAGGCGAAAGAATGATCTTGTTCAGCTCATCCGCAATCCGTTCACGGGATATGATTTCAATCCGGTCTTTGTTACGGCAGAGCGATTCGAACGTATCGTCATCGATATAAAAATTCAGTTGCGTGGCAAAGCGAATGCAACGCATCATGCGCAGCGGGTCGTCACTGAACGTGATATCCGGATCGAGGGGTGTGCGGATGGTCTTTTCCTTCATGTCCGCCATGCCGCCAAACGGGTCAACCAGTTCGCCAAAGCGTGCTTTGTTCAGGCAGACAGCCATCGCGTTAATAGTAAAGTCACGGCGGTTCTGATCGTCCTCCAGTGTTCCGTCTTCCACGATGGGCTTCCGTGAATCCCGTTGATAGGATTCTTTGCGGGCACCTACAAATTCGACTTCCGTACCTTTATATTTCACTTGTGCCGTACCGAAATTCTTGAAAACAGAGACGTACGCACCACGCCCCAAGCGTTTTCCAAGTGCTTCCGCCATTGCGATCCCGCTGCCTACTACTACTACATCTATATCTTTGGAGGGACGTTGCAGAAAAATATCACGAACGTAACCGCCTACCACGTAACACTCCAGTCCGAGTGCGTCAGCGGTTTCGGCAATGTGTCCGAAGATCGGTTCGCTAAAATACTGTTTCAGTTCCTCTTGAGTCAACTCTATCATCTTTTTAATGCTTAACGACTGGCAACAGACAGTTAAATAGTTGATGAAAACACCGGTCGGGCGGTCCATAATCATCAAACACTTATTGCCAATACAAGTTTTGAGGGGGCAAAATTACAAAAATAAGGGATATATTTGTATTTTTGTCGCTATAAAGTAAACGATGAACGGGCGAGGAACGGTAAACGGCAAGTAACACGAACGGCAAACCGCAAGTAACGAACAGTTGGCGGTAAGTCGTGAACACTGCACGTCCCATCTCCATCGCAAATCGTCTAATAGTAAAATGTAAATGGTATGATGAAAAAACTGATTATCTTCTTTTGCGGCACGCTGGCACTGACAGCCTGCGGAAACGGCATCGAGAAAAAAGCCAATGAAAAACTGACGATTGCCCGTGCTGCCTACGAACGTGGCGACTACGAAGAAGCAAAGACACAAATCGACAGTATCAAGATTTTGTATCCCAAAGCATTCGAGGCCCGCAAAGCCGGTCAGGAATTGATGCTGGATGTGGAACTCAAGGCTCAACAAGAGATTCTGGCCTTTCTGGACAGTGCTCTCCAGGCAAAGCAAGCAGCGTTTGACGCCATCAAAGGCAAGTACACCCTGGAGAAAGATGCCGAATATCAGCAAGTGGGTAACTACATATGGCCTACACAAGCCATCGAGAAGAATCTCCATCGTTCCTTCCTTCGCTTCCAAGTGAGCGAGCAGGGAATTATGAGCATGACTTCCATTTATTGCGGAGCCGGCAATATCCATCATGTAGGCGTCAAAGTGATGACTCCCGACGGCAGTTTTGCCGAAACTCCGACTTCGAAGGACAGCTACGAAACATCGGATATGAACGAGAAAATAGAAAAAGCCGATTACAAATTGGGAGAAGACGGTAACGTGATCGAATTTCTGAACCTCAACAAGGACAAGAATATCCGTGTGGAATTTATCGGCGACCGTAGATACACAACGACGATGAGTCCGACCGACCGACAGGCAGTAGCAGGCGTTTACGAACTGTCGAAAATCCTTTCCGCCATGCAGCAAATCAAGAAAGAACAGGAAGACGCCAATCTGAAAATCGGATTTATCAATAAGAAAAAAGAACGGAAAGCGATGGAAGAAGCTGCCGAAGAATAAAGGTTCTTTCGGAGTAACGGCTTTCCGGAAAAGTGATAAAAGCGCTATCGGAGAAGAATAAATCAAGCAGTCCGAAAAGGATAAGTAAAAAACGGTAAGCGATGAAAATTTGTGTTTATCAGAGATAGCACATTTATTTTTTCATCGCTTACCGATTTTTATTTCAATTCAAGAGACTGTTCTCCGACTTATCATTAGGCACAAATAGTAATGATATTTCATTCCAACTTTAAAGAGACGCAGCATTGTTTTCTTGCTCGCACCCTTTTACCTTGGAGAAACGGCGTAAACCAGCATCCTAAAACGGCGTAGCCTGCCTACATAAAACGGCGTAGCCTGACAGGTAGAAAGGGCGCAGTCTCCAAAGGCTTATTTCACTCTCCTATTCAACTGATTATTAGCCTTCTCCACCTTTGACTTACCTATCCGTTTCCCCGTCCCTTTCTTTTTTCCGGCAGCAGGCTTCGCCTTTCCGGCGAACGGATTGTTACTTTTTTTGATTGGCATAACTTAACAAAGTATCATTCTCCTTCGTAATACTCACCCAAAAACCAGCGGGCAATAAAGTCCCAGTTTTCGTGCAGCAGCTCTTTTCCGTTCTCGAAAGGGAATTGCGCTTCCGGCAGCAGATCATGTTCCATGCCGTACTTCAGCAGATCGAACGGGCACAGCCCTTCCTCGCAGAAAAGTTCGTACGCCTCTTCCTCAGCCATTTCCGCATTATACAGCGGATTCCGTTTGTCGGCAAAGTAGCGGGCTACGTCCGGACCTATCAGCAAACCTTTCGGATTAGCGTACATCACGAAATCCGAAAACTCCTTCAAGTCGGGCAACAGAGCATCTTCCTCGTCCTCCCATTGCAGGGCCTGCACAAAGAACAGTTTCAAAGCCTCATACGAATCGAAGAACATCAACGGCTCGCCACCACTCGCTTTCAGAAAGCGTTCCACATTCACGGGCAACTGATCGCCCGGCGAGGCAACAGGCAAAGCAGTCCGCTGCTTCTCCATCAGCTCCGATTCCATCAGCCAGTCTCCGGCAAGTCCGTCGCTGATAGGCGCTTTCTCGAAAACATCCTCCAACTGCGCATAGATCACATCGGCAAACTCCAGCAAGTCCGCATCCAAGGGATTCTCCACACCGTCAAAGTCATCGCCTACCGGCGAATTAATTCCCCACAGCAAGAAAGCGATATCCTCTTTATTGATCTCGTCGGTGAGATAACCTTCCGACAATTCATAAAACGGCAGGTAACGTCCGTAATTCCTTTTATGCCAACGGATGAACTGGCGCCAGTTGCCTCCGTCCGTCACACAGTCTTCCAGATAAAGAGTCAGCATCAGAGTCACCTGATTCTGGCTTTCCTGTGTCTCCGACTTATATAAATAAGATTCGCTGACGACAGGCAATAAAAGATTGGCAAATTCAAGATACCAGTGATCCGTCGCCAACACCTTTGCACGGCCATGAAGATCCAGCCATGCTTTCATATAAATTTTCCCTTGTTTCATTATTATTCTGTTGCTTGTTTTAGTTTCTCCACGCCCTATTACCTATTACCTATTACCTATTCTACAGTCTTTTCAAAGCCAGTTTTATTACTTTCTCCACCGGAGCATCCGGTTCTTCCTTCAAGATAGCCAGTACCACTTTCTGCGAAGGCGCGGCGGCAAAGCCAAGCATGGTCAGAGCGGCTACCGCTTCCTCCTGCACTTCTACGCTGGCAGATTGCAGCAGCATTCCGGCAGAAGCGCTTCCTCCTGCCACGGTGGCTCCCATCGTCTTTATCTTGTCTTTCAGGTCGACAATGACACGCTGCGCTGTTTTCAGTCCGATCCCCTTCACCGTTTTCAGCAAGTTCGCATTTTCGGTGCTGATCACATTCACCAGTTCGGCAGGCGAAAGGGCGGAGAGAATCATACGCGCCGTATTGCCTCCGATGCCCGACACGGAAATGAGTAGCAGGAAAATCTCCCGCTCCTGCTTGTCGGCAAATCCGTAGAGCACATACGCGTCCTCCCGAATAGCTTCATAGATATATAACTTACAGTTTTTCTTCCCCTGAATAGCCGAATAAGTATTCAGGGATATATTGGCGGCATAGCCTACCCCGTTACAGTCGATTACTGCGGTTGCCGGACTAAGTTCGGCAAGTTCGCCTCTTACATATTCTATCATAGTGTGAGCAAAGATAAGACAAATTCACCACAGATGAAAAGACTTTCGCAACATTTCCGCCTCGCAGTCAGAGGTGAAAAAATTAAAAATAATGCAGGCAGTAAACAAAACTTCCTAGTAATTTGTTTACTTTTGTGGCAGAATTAAAGAAAAATGTTCATATAAAACCAATAAAAGAATGAAAAAAGTAAGAGCAGCTATTGTCGGTTACGGCAATATCGGACACTATGTACTTGAAGCGCTACAGGCAGCGCCTGATTTCGAAATAGCCGGAGTAGTTCGTCGTGCAGGAGCAGAGAACAAGCCGGAAGAGTTGGCAAACTATGCAGTAGTCAAAGATATCAAAGAGCTGGAAGGAGTGGAAGTGGCCATCCTCTGCACACCGACCCGCAGCGTTGAGAAATACGCGAAAGAATATTTGGCAATGGGAATCAACACGGTGGACAGCTTCGACATCCACACAGGCATCGTTGACCTGCGCCGCACGCTGGATGCCACCGCCAAAGAGCACAAAGCCGTATCCATCATCTCCGCAGGATGGGATCCGGGAAGCGACTCGATCGTACGCACCATGCTCGAAGCAATCGCTCCGAAAGGCATCACTTACACCAACTTCGGTCCCGGCATGAGTATGGGACACACCGTAGCCGTAAAAGCGATCGACGGAGTGAAAGCCGCCCTCTCCATGACGATCCCTACTGGAACGGGAATCCACCGCCGCATGGTATATATCGAACTGAAAGACGGATACAAGTTTGAAGAAGTAGCCGCAGCCATCAAGGCAGACCCTTACTTCGTGAACGACGAGACACATGTAAAACTTGTGCCCAGCGTAGACGCACTGCTCGATATGGGACACGGTGTAAATCTGACTCGCAAGGGAGTTTCCGGTAAAACGCAGAATCAGCTGTTCGAGTTCAATATGCGCATCAACAATCCGGCACTGACCGCACAGGTACTTGTGTGCGTGGCACGCGCTTCCATGAAGCAGCAACCGGGGTGCTACACCATGGTAGAAGTCCCCGTCATCGACCTCCTTCCGGGCGACCGCGAAGAGTGGATCGGACACCTGGTATAATCTTTTATCCGCATAACTGAAATAAAAATAGAGAAAGGAGACACACCTTTCTCTATTTTTTTTATCTTTGTCGGAGAAGACAAAACACACCCGATATGAAAAGACTATTCATATTCTCAACATTTCTGTTATGCTTGCTATCGACTACCTTTTCACAGCAGTCCGATAACACGATCAAACCGAATCTGAAGTACGGAAAACCCTCCAAGGAAGAGCTCACCATGACCAGCTTTGCTCCCGACACCACCGCAACGGCGTATGCCGACATCCAGATACCTTATTACTCCAACGGACGCAATCCGACACTGAAAGAAAACGTCAGCCAGCTTGCGTTATTCCTTGATTTCCGAAAACAAGTAGCAAAACAATTTAATAACAAAATTATAATAAAGAGAATATGAAGATATACAAAAAGAAAGAACTTCCCAGACATGAGGAAGAAGAGTTTTCAGTCATAGTACTGACTTGTGACGAACACGGAGAAACCAATCTTGGGTTTTATAACTTTGACACGGAAGATTGGAGTTTTCTTTCGGAAGCTGACCAAAGTTATAGAGACTCTGAATTTGTATGGATATACCCACCAGCCAATCAGATGAAAGAGTTTTTGATAAAATCAATCAAAGCTGAACGCGAATCAGCTCCACCTTCATCGAAGGAAAACTGGTTTAGAAAGAAAACCCAACCTATTAAAAAGAAAATCACTCTGGCTTTCAAGAAAAAATAAAAGTGTACCTTTGCGGCTCTAACCAAAGCCGAAAGGAAACATTGGAAAATAAAAGATACAATAACGTCGAAGAATGGGCAAACACGCTCAGTCACGGAGCAGGTATACTGCTTGGAGTCATAGCCGGCTATTTCCTGCTCGCGAAAGCGGCGGCGGGTGCCGAACCGAAGTGGGCGGTAGCTTGTGTAACCGTCTACCTGTTTGGCATGCTGTCTTCTTATGTCAGCTCCACCTGGTATCACGGCAGCCGTCCGGGTAAGCTGAAGGAATTGCTTCGCAAATTCGATCACGGGGCTATCTATCTGCACATTGCGGGGACGTACACTCCGTTTACACTGCTCGTCATGAGGCACGCAGGCGGTTGGGGATGGGGAATTTTCTCTTTTGTCTGGCTGTCGGCTATCGTCGGTTTTATACTGAGTTTCAAGAAACTGAAAGAACACAGTAATCTGGAAACCGCTTGTTATATAGCTATGGGAGCCTGCATCCTCGTGGCTATGAAGCCTTTGATGGATCATTTAGCAGAGATGGGAGCCGGTCCGGCTTTTTGGTGGCTGATAGGCGGAGGAGTTTCGTATATCATCGGGGCAGTGTTCTATTCGCTGCGCAAGCCATATATGCACGCTACGTTCCATCTGTTCTGTTTGGGAGGAAGCATAGGGCATATCATAGCGATCTGGCTGATATTGTAAGTAAAAGAAAGCCGTCAGGCAGAGTTCATCATTTCAATACGATGCTTCATCATTCAACACAAAAATTTCTTCCACCGGAACCCCGAAATAACGTGCTATCCTCAGCGCAAGGACAGTAGAGGGAATAAACTTTCCGGTCTCTACCGTATTGATTGTCTTTCGGGTTACTCCAATGGCTACAGCCAGTTCTTCCTGGCTGATATTCTTCATCGCCCTGTAGACCTTTATTTTATTGAGCAGTTCTTTATTTTCCATCTTTATAGGGATTATACAGAAGCAATCTTCTTATTTCTGAGAAAAGCATAGCTACCACCACTATAACCAGAGCACCCATACGTACCGAGAGATTAAAAAAATCTCCAAAGCAATAAACTAATAATCCCATTTGCATAGCCGCATAAAAGCCTGCTGTCAAAGCCTTAGAATTATAGTCCGAATATATTTCACTATCTAATGCTCCCATTAATTTCTTATCTTTCTTTATTCTCTCCAAAATATCGGAAGCTCTTATCGCTACAACGACATACAGCAAAACTGCAAATGCAAATATATACCATGTCTCTCCCAAAAATCCCTTTCTGCCAGTATCAAGACAAAATGTCTCCCACATTAATACTCCCATAAACAACATACCGACAATCGTCCGCATCAAAAGAGCATTAAACCTTTTAATCTCCATTTTCTCAATCGTAATATTTTCCATAACCATAGAATTTAGTCCATATTCTTATTTTTAAGTTTCACCCATAGGTTCCAAAAAGAAACCTTTAGGTTACAAATATAGATATTAAAAACTATATTCCAACCAATCATCCATCTATTTTTTAATTCTTCCGTTTTTGTTGAACCAAACACTCCCTTTCATTCGTTATATAAATAGAGACTCTAAAACTGCAAGAACCATGAACTGGGAAAATCACCTGATCAAAGACCTCCAATGGTCCAATGAGATTATCAACAGAGAAGCGAAAGAACGTGTAGCACGTGAGATCGCCGCCACAGCCAAAACAGGCGATGTGATAGGGGCCGGCTCCGGTTCCACCGTCTACCTCACTTTGTTTGAGCTGGCAAAGCGGATTCACGAAGAGCACCTATATCTGGAAGTGATTCCCGCCTCTCAGGAAATCTCCATGACTTGCATACAACTGGGCATCCCGCAGACCACCCTTTGGGACAAACGCCCCGACTGGACATTCGACGGAGCGGATGAGGTAGACCCCGACCGCAACCTGATAAAAGGACGTGGCGGAGCCATGTTCAAAGAAAAGCTGCTGATCAGAAGCAGCGGAAAAACCTTCATTATCGTCGATCCCAGCAAACTTGTCAATATCTTGGGAAGCAAATTCCCCATACCGGTAGAGGTGTTCCCGCATGCACTGTCATACGTCGAAAAAGAACTGCGCCGACTGGGTGCCTCCGAAATATCACTACGCCCCGCCCACGGAAAAGACGGTCCTATTTTGACAGAAAACGGAAACTTTATCCTTGATACCCGTTTCCATTATATTGACGCTTCGCTGGAAGAACAGCTGAAAACAATCACGGGCGTTATTGAAAGCGGACTTTTCATCAATTACGACATTGAAGTAGTTGTAACCAGATAAAAACCAAGCATAGCACATAGGAAAATCACCTTTTTAACATTTCACCCTTCCTTACACCCGGTCTATCTTTGCAGCCGACTTAAGGAACCGACTATTCTGCACTCAATAAAATAGTGAAAGCACTATTCTCCCTTCTTTATCTCATACTATCATTTATCAATAAAAACAAAAAAACATAGTATGGAAAAGCAAAGCTTACCACAAACCGAAAATTTACAATTTCAATTTTCTTTTTTTAGAAATACTTGGAGCAAGGAGTCTACCATAATCACCCTGCACAACCTTTATCTGCAAACCATCGGAACACTTTGGAAAGCACAGACCGAATGCTACCGCAAACTACAAGACCGTCCCGACCGCAGCAATGAAGCCAAAATGGTAAAAGACGCCATGCCTGTCGTCATCATCGAGGGCATCTGCCGCCCGCATTGCAGCCATGCCGCAGCCAATCTGGAAAAGATGAGCCGACTAGCCATGTACGACCTCGACCACCTGAACGAACGGACATCTGCCGTCAAAGCCCTTTTCCGTGCTCTCCCCTACGTGGCCTACACGCAGACCAGTATCTCCGACAGAGGCCTCAAAGTCGTCGTATTTCTCGATGCCCGCACCCCGGAAGAGTATCCTCTCGCCTACGCCATCTGCCAGCAGACACTGGAACGCATCGCCGGGCATCCGTGCGACGAACAATGCGCCCGCATCACCCAGCCCTGTTCTTGCGTATGGGATGCCGACGCCTACTACAATCCCACTCCCGAACCTTATCCGTGGAGGGAAGAACTCGACACCGACCCTTCGTTAACCAACCTGATCAAGGATAAAAGAAACCTTCCAGGCAGCAACGGCACCCCTTATACCACCAGTAACGGCTCCTCCTCCCCCTTCCCTCCCGCTACCGAAGCCTGCGGATACATCGAAACCTTCGCCCGTAACTTCACCCATTACCACCCCTGGCAGAAAGGCAACCGCCACGAGTCTATGCTAGCAATGGGAAGAAGCGCACGACGTAAGGGATTTTCAAAAGAAGACCTTGAAAAATTAACATCTGTTATGTCAGTAGAGATCGTGAGAAACGGCTACACGCTGCAAGAACTCAGAAAAGACTTATCAGCTGGATATCAATACGTTGATCTATCTTATGCACCCCAAGAGACCCACAATTCACTGCCAACACTGACAACTGACACCTTTAGGCCTGTTTCTGTGGGAAATGAATCGGGGAAAGAAGAAGAGTTGTCCATAAAAAATGAAGAATTACGAGGATCTACTCCCTGCATTCCTAACCAAGTATACGACCATCTTCCCGACTTTCTGAAAAGAGCCATGAAACCGGCACGCAGCAAACGCGAACGCGATATACTGCTTCTAGGACTGATCGCCAACCTGAGCGGATGCCTGCCACAAGTCCGCATCAGTTTCGACCAGCGTCCTTACAGTCCGCAGCTCTACACCCTGATCATTGCTCCCCCCGCCACCGGTAAAGGACTTCTCACACTGGCAAACATGCTCCCACGAGAAATCGAGAATTATCTGAAAGGAGAAAACAAACGGAAAAAGGATGCCTACGACCGTGAACTCACGGAATGGGAACGAACCAACCAACAAATCAAAAAAGGGACGAAATCTACAGCAGCCTCCCCTGCTCCCATGCCCGAACCACCGGAATATTACCACCTCTGCGGTGCCCCCAGCACTTCCAGAAACCAAATTATCCGCCGGCTGAAAATCAACGGAGACCTCGGACTCATTATCTGTGCTACCGAATTGGACATGATCTCCGGCGCCATCAAGCAGGATTACGGCAAGCACGACGATGTGTTCCGTGCCGCCTACCATCATGAACCGGTAGCCACGGACTATAAGGTAGACGGCGAACTCATCTGCGCAGAAGTACCGCGCCTGGCACTCTGCCTGTCCGGCACCCCCAGCCAACTGGCCAACTTTATCCGCTCTTTGGAAAACGGACTTTACTGCCGTTTCAGCATCTACACCTGCGGAGCACGATGGAAATACCGTTCGGCGGCCCCCATCAAAGGACAGGAAGATTATATCACACTCTACAAGGGATTCGGCAAGGAAGTATTGGAGATGTACTTCTTCTTCCAACAATCTCCTACGGAAGTCACGCTGAGCGACAGACAATGGGAGGAACATACCGCCTACTTCGACTGTCTGCTCAACGAAGTGGCCAGCGAACAAGCGGACGCGCCGGGCTCTATCGTACTCCGTGGCGCACTGATGGTGGCACGCATAGCTTCCATCTTCACCGCCCTGCGCAAGTATGAAGGTGCCATGCAGATGAAGGAATACATCTGTACAGACGAGGATTTTCATGCCTCCATGCAGATCGTACAAACCATCCTCAACCACAGCCTGCTGGTCGCCTCCTCACTGCCGGGAGAGAAAATGAAACCTCAGCCTATGCAGTCATACTTCCGAATCCGGTCGGTCGTAGAGAGCTTACCTAAGATTTTTACTTACAAACAGATTAAAGAGAAAGCACTGACAGAAGGTATCAGCGAACGAAGTACCTGTAGATATCTAAAAAGCCTCATCGAGCTAAAATACATTGAGAAACAAACAGATAAATATATCAGAATAAAAGAATTCACTGACAAATAAGCGCTAAGTGGCAGTTGGCAGTGGCAGTAACGGAAAACGCCCGATAAATTGGTATAGAAAACGTACATCGAAGTAACGACAGAGTTCAGAAACGTACCGGAAACAAGTACAAGAAAGAAGCAAAGGTTGTACAAGAACCGAGAAGTACAAGTACTTGAATCAGGGAAAAGAAGTACTGAAACTGCCTCCATCAAGTACTGGAAAGAAGAAAGACATATACATGAAGAGAGAAAGAGAAGTACAACAATCTGCTGAATGATATACTGGAAACCGGAAGTAGACGTATGAACAGCAGCAGAGATAAAGAACTTCATTCTCTCTTTTTTCAAGGCTCGCCCAAATGACGGACAATCTGTTCCACCTCCTGACGCAGGAAACGATGCCGCCGCACATTATATCCGATGCCACCCAACGCCTGCATCAACGGCTGGCATTGCTTGATCCATCTCATCAGTGTTTTAAGAGCTGACTCTGCCGAACGTCCCGGACAATAAAGCAGAGCCAGCTCTACTTTGTCATAGGCTCTCATTTCAAACTTTTTCTCTTCAATTAATTCTTTCATAATCTCATTTTATTAGCATTTTATAATGGTATAAAGGAACTAATAAAAGTTCGTTTTGTAAAATAATCAGTGCTATTTATTGAAGTAAATACGGACTTTTGGGGATAAAAAAGGACATCGGCGGACACCTGCGGACAAATACAGACAAGCAAAGAAAATAATTAGAACAGGGGGAGCGATTAACCAATAATAAGTAGTATCTTTAGCGGAACAAACGAAATCAAAATGGAAAATCAAAACCATGCATTCAACTATGCATATCTACTCAAACAAGTAAAAGCAAGAGTACTACTAGCACAAAAAAAGGCGATTTACACAGCCAATGAAGAAATGCTTTCAATGTATTGGGATATTGGCAAACTACTGTCCGAGAGTCAAAAACAAATAGGTTGGGGAAACAATGCCCTGGAGAAGCTCGCCAATGACTTGAAGAATGATTATCCGGAGATGAAAGGATTCTCTGTCAGGAACTGCCAGTTCATGATACAGTTCTATAATGAATATAATCAGCAACTTACAAATACGAAACGGGCCGTTTCGTATTTGAACAATAATGAAATAGTCCTACCTGTCAGCAAATTAGGTTGGTCACATAATATAACCTTAATGCAACGCACTAAAGACATAAAAGCCCGCTACTGGTACATGATCCAATGCCTGAAAAACGGTTGGAGCCGGGATTTCCTTATCGAGGCAATCAAGCAAGACTATTACCATTCTCACGGAGCATTGGCTAGTAACTTCGACACCACTCTTCCCGAAATACAAGCCAAGCAAGTAAAAGAGACATTAAAAGACCCCTATATTTTTGATATGCTTACGTTCACCGAAGAGTACGACAAAAGAGATATTGAACTGGGCCTTATAAAACATATCGAGAAGTTTCTCGTCGAAATGGGTGCAGGCTTCGCCTTTATGGGCAGGCAATACCATATCGAAGTATCAGAAAAAGATTTCTACATTGACATTCTTATGTACAATGCCTTCATGCATAGATATCTGGTCGTAGAACTTAAGAGAGGAGAATTTCAACCCGAATATATCGGCAAACTCAATTTCTATTGCTCGGCTGTAGACGATATCCTTTGCCGGGAGGGAGACAATCCGACCATCGGACTGCTACTCTGTCAAAACAAAGACCAGATTATGGCGGAATATGCCTTACGGGATGTACATAAACCTATAGGAATCTCCGATTATGAACTTGGTCAAGCCCTGCCGAAAGATATCAAATCCGGACTTCCCAGTATCGAAGAGTTGGAAAACAAACTTAGCCGGGACCTACAAGACATAGACAATAAAGAATAAGACATAGCATAACATAGTCCTAAACCCCAATCAGGAACGAATCGTTCCATTCCCTGATGTGAACTGAACAGTATTATTCAGCTCGCATCAGGGAATTTCTTTTTAATCCCGGCCTCAAACCACCACAAGAACAGACATCCGCAGACATTTCCAGATAAAAAAAGACATCTGCGGACACCTGCGGACAAATACAGACATCGCCCATCCCCACTACCGTACTTTTGTCATGTCACAAGCAAGGAACCACCTGTGACGCAACACTTTATTATCATTTATTCAAGAACTTAAAACCAGTAAAGAAATGGCAAAAGTATTTTCATTCACCAGCGTGCTCCGCAAGAACATGATGGAAAAAGACAAACCGGACCTATATTACGCTCTCGCCAAATCGAGCGGAGAGATCGATATAGATGAAATGGCGGAACGCATCCAGCGTTCGAGTACCGTAAACTGGGCAGACGTAGTGTGTGTGCTGCGTGCCCTGCAGACAGAAATGATCGACAGTTTCAAGAAAGGAGAGATCGTCCGCCTGGGGAATATCGGTTCGTTTTATGTCACTTTGCGCAGCAACGGCGTACTCGTCCAGAAGGACGTGAAAGAAGGATTGATCAAAGGTGCCCGTGTCCGCTTCCGCCCCGGAAAGGAGATTAAAGACGCACTGAAAACGCTGGACTTCAGCAAGTACAAACCGGAAAACAGCGAAGGAGACAAGACCGATCCGGAAAACCCCAAACCCAAACCGGATCCCGATGACGGTGACGAAGAAGCTCCGGACCCAACCGTATAAGGCAATCATAAACCGGGGATTTACCAAATCTGACGAATCATGAGAAAGATCGATTTAATCGTGATCCACTGTTCCGCAACACGGGTGGACCGGACACTGACGGCCTTTGATCTGGAGACGCTGCACCGACGACGGGGATTCAACGGAACAGGTTATCACTACTATATCCGCAAAGACGGGACAACACTCCTCACTCGTCCCATCGAACGCATCGGGGCACATGCAAAAGGATTCAATGCGTCGAGTATCGGAATCTGCTATGAAGGCGGTCTGGACTGCCGGGGACGCCCGGCAGATACACGGACGCCGGAACAACGTGCCGCCCTCCGCCTGCTGGTGCATCAATTGGAGCAACGTTTCCCCGGCTGCCGGGTGTGCGGACACCGGGATCTCAGTCCGGATCTGAACGGAGACGGGGAGATCGAACCGGAAGAGTGGATCAAGGCGTGTCCTTGCTTTGAGGTAAAGGAAAGCCTGTGAGGACAATATAAATGAGCAAAGGTATAAAGACGTTTTCAGGAAGTAATTAATCTTTTAAAGTATCGGAAAGGAGGTGTGTAAATTATGGCAATGAAGAAATCCCTTTGGGATATGATTCTGAAAGTAGTCATCGCGGTGGCTTCGGCAGTAGCAGGCGTGTTGGGCGCTAATGCGATGAGTCTGTAAGAAAGTCAAAAATGAGGTCCGCCACCAAGATATCTGTTTCAGCTGCCACAGCAGTATACAGAAATATTTGTGGCGGACTTAGTATACAAAAATCAATAAACTAATAATGAAAATGAAATATATATTATTCACCATAGCTTTTCTATTGGCAAGTAATTGCCTGAAAGCGCAAGGGCAATTTGAGAAAGTAATTGGGTTGACAGGGGCACAAGGCTTTCCACAACCGGGTGTCAGTAATGCCAACACTCAAGGTAAAATACCTGTCGGACTATATACCGGAACTCCGAATATCTCTATCCCATTGTACGAATTTAAGTTAAGAGATAATATCCAACTTCCAATCAACCTCAATTATCATATTTATAATGTAAAACCCAACAACCTACCCAGTGAAGTGGGATTGGGATGGAGCCTTGAATGCGGAGGATGTATTACCCGGATAATTAAAAATGAGCCAGATATTTCTTATGAAAGTTCTAGCAATGAATACAAGCCTATAACCACCGAAGCTGATTTATTAACCACAGCAGACATTCTAGTAAGAGTATCCGGCAACTATATTAATACCCAAGACGAGTATCAATTTAACTTTCTCGGTTACACCGGAAGCTTTATGTATAGTCAAGAAAAGAGCAAGTGGATGGTTCAATCAGATTCTGACATCAAAATTGAATTTACCTCGAATACTTACAATAATACCCGTTCTCAACTTACCAGTCCACTTTCTCAATTTTACAACTATTGCAGATCAGAAGGAACCGGATTTAAGAACCCTTTATCATGTTGGTTGATTGATTCGTTTACACTGACCACGCCAGACGGTTATAAATACATATTTGGAGGAACCGATAAAACAGATTACAATCTACCTTTCAAGGGATTCTTAAACCTTCCTGCTCCCATCACCTGGCATCTCTCCAAAATCATAACTCCTGCAGGACATGAAATAGAATTCACCTACGAAATTATGCCGTTTCAAATAAATGGAAATATGTCTTTCTGTATAAGCTTGGATGCTCTATTCTGGCAAACAGCAATGAGTTATGATTATGAATTACTAGCCCCTGTACAACTTGCAACAGTCAAAGATGTAACAGACAATAAAATACTTGCCCGGTTTCATTACTCCCCAAGTACACAATTACCCTATGACTCACAGTATGCATGGGAAACCTGTATGGACCATGGGCCAGCTACATTTTTTACAAAAGAAAAGAATTTCACGTTAAACAAGCTAAACTCCGTGGTAATATTGGATAAGATAAACTATCAGTTTACTTACACTAATAGCTCCACTGAGCGATTAAAACTGAAAACACTGACTAAAACGACTCCATCAGGAACCCAATCGACCTATTCACTAAATTATTTCCCCAATCACCTACCCGGATATAATACAGGACACTATGACAACCTCGGATTCAATAACGGTGAAAATTTCTCATACTATTTCAGCAAAGAGTTCTTTGAAAATGCAATTTTTGCTGACAAGCAGATAGCCGAAGGCAAAGAGTATACCAACAAAAGAATGGGAGACAAGGGAGGATTTCGTGTGACTGCAGAAATGCTAAAATCCATCACATACCCCACACATGGAAGAACAGAATTCATTTATGAACCCAACGTCATATCCAGTATGGTGTCAGCAGACCGGAAAACAGTACAAAGTGCCCATTTACCTTATCCAGGCACTCCAGATTATACATATCCGGGAGGTCTCCGTATCAAAGAAATCAACAACTACGATAGCAATGATGAACTACTGACAAGAAAGCACTATTACTACACAAAAGAATTCACACCGACAACAAAGGGAGGTGTCTCTTCCGGTATTCTATCTTTCACTCCACAATACCTTTGGGGTTGGCAGCTATACAATCTCCTCAAATCACAAAACGGAGGACCCGAATATTATACCTTGAATGCCATCATGTCTCAAGCATCCAATCCGCTCTGGTACAACAGTCGGGGAGAGTATATCGGATATTCTAAAGTCATAGAGTGCAATGAAGACAAAAATGGGAAACTGATAGACGGATATACTGTCCATACATTCAGCAATTTCGGACCAGGTTATATGGACGAAGATCCCATAGCTATGTTGAATAATAAGTTCTCCCGTGAATACCCTCCTCATGTCGGTACCCCTTATAGTCCATACACTCCATGTTCATCAAACGCACTAAAGCGCGGAATGCTCTTAAGTAAAGAACAATTCGACTGTGCCGGTCATGTGAAACAAAAAGAACTATTCGAATATACTCCTATACAGAAAGATTCCATACTCATCACGGAGATAACCACTACTAATGTCATGGACTATAATTCAGACGACCCTACACTGGGATTCCTGAGGTTTGCTTTCGGAGGTACCTACTATCAAAAATTCTACAGCAACCTACTTTCGGAAAAACGGACTATCACTTACGATGACAATGGAAACACTATTGAGTATAAAGATAAATACGAATATAACTCCGTCAACAAACAGATAAAGCTGAAAACCAGTGAAGACGGAGCCGGAAATGTATACGAAGAAAAGACGCGATACGTGCCGGACATGCTGATATTTCCATTTGTACCTCCCTATAGTTCTTTCTACCAGATGAATCAGCTACACTTCACCGACTATCCATTGGAAGTGACAAAGATAAAAAACGGAAAAGTAACTGAGAATGAGACATATTTCTATAAGTTACTGACTGCAGACAGCAAAAGCTTAGTGAAAGACAAAGTATCCATACTGGGAAAACATGCTGATGCTGCAACATACCAAGGACTCCATAATGTGGGCAACGAGTTAGTAGCCGATGTTTCTAATATTCCCGCAACCACATACCTGGCATACGACTCTTACAGCAACCCGACTCATATCCGTAACGAAAAAGACAAAACAGAAACTGTCTACCTGTACGGATACAAAGGCAAATATGCAATTGCGGAAATCAAGAACAGCGATTACGAATCAGTTACAGGACTATTGGGGAATGATCTTATCAAAAGACTGGCAGACGCAACGAAGCCCAGCTATTCAGACATGCAGAAAGTTGAAAATTTGAGAACGCAATTACCGGCATCATTTATCACTACTTATGAATATATCCCATACATAGGTATCAGCAAAATTAGAGATCCCAAGAATGTTTCTACCTATTTTAAATACGATGATTCTGGACGTCTGATAGAAAAGACCGACCATAAGGGCGAACTGATTAGTTCATATAAATATTCAAACAACCTCTAAAGAGATAAATTTATGAAAATTATTATTTATATTACAGCTTTAATATGCAGCTTACTCGCCAGTCCTGTATTGGCGACAGAAACCGGGCAAATATCCATGACCGACATGGGGCTAAAAGTCACACCTTCTCCTGAAAGTACTCTCTACGAAGGAGATACTTGGATGATAACAGCAAGGAACAACTTTAGCTTGAACGAAGCAGAAATCAAAAACTTCGTTCCTTCACGCATATCAGAAGAATTGCGTCCGTACGTGAGACTTTTCAAAGTTGAGTTTACTTCTAATTCAGACGGTATATGCAACCTTTACTTTCACATAACGGCCGATCCGACAGATACGATACGGTTCGTTATCAAAGAATCCCCTCAGGATTTTCCGATAGAAATAATGCCAGCTGAAAGTAGACATGGAGAGATATCTTTATCCGATCTGGGATTGAGAGTAACGACTTCTATAGATTCACATCTCGAATACGGAGGTCAGTGGATAGTAACGATGGAAAACAAAAATCACTTATTCACTGCAGAAATCGAAAGGCTCGTGCCTTCAAGAATAACGGAAGATTTAAGAAGATGTTTAAGGCTCACAGGGGTAGGAATTTCAGACATATCATCCGAGTTCGTCGTACTCTTTTTTGATGTAACATTCGAAACAACATTTCCAGTACACTTCATTATCAAACAGTCACCTCAAAACATTCCAATAGAAATATTACCTATTGGAAGAGACAACTATATTTCCACAACGAATTATCTGGATAACACAAGAAGTGGGGGAAGAAAAGAAATTACTTACTACAACGGTCTGGGATATCCATCGCAGAAAATAGAAGTGGGTACTTCCAATAAGAACAAGAGTATATACCATCCGATCGTTTATGATAACTTGTTAAGAGATGATGCCAAATCGTATTTGCCATACGCACAAGGTTCGAACACAGAAATGATAGACTGGAAGTTTACCGAAAGTCTGCAAGATTTCTATGCTTTTAACTATAAGGAATATACTTATCACTTTTCAGAAAAAGTCTACGAAGATTCACCTTTGGGAAGAGTACGGGAAGTGTATGGTCCCGGAAGCGACTGGCGTTCGCAAAAAGCAAGTACCAAATTCAGCTATCTGAGTAACATAGCCGGAAATGATACGCTCAACTGTCTTCGGTTTGAAATGACAGAAAAAGATAACCAAAACATGGAGCTGAAAGTAGCCGGCAATTGCAAATCTTCCGAGCTATCCGTCACCCGAACCGAAAACGAAGATCGTCAAGTGACATTGGAATTCAAGAATAAATTCGACCAAGTAGTACTTAGCCGGCAAATTGAGCACAACAACGGCAGTAAGACGAATAACGACACTTATTATCTTTATGATGAGTTCGATAATTTAAAAGCGGTGCTTCCACCTATGGTATCCGCCCAACTCGTAAGCGGTAGCAGTTATTCGAGTCAAACTTCCGCATCCTTAGCTCAATACGCCTATCTCTATAAATATGATATGCGTAACCGGTGCATAGGCACCAAGTTACCGGGCTGCAGTTGGGAGTACAAAGTCTATGACTTGGCAGACCGCCTTATCTTCTCCCAAACAGGAGAACAACGAAAAAGAGGTGAATGGCAATTTGCATTGCCCGATGCAATGGGACGCGAATGTATCATGGGTATTTGTAAAAACGCCATAGACCCATTCAACAACCCGATACTGAATACATGCGTCAAATGTGAACGTACGGACAACGCTTCTCTTCTCGGTTATTCCGTAACCGGAGTCGCACTGAATTCAGTCACAGTGCTTACCGCCAAATATTATGACGACTATCTGTTTAAGATGCAGAACGGCACCCTGATTTCCAACAGCAGTTTGAATTATGAAGCAAACAGCGAGTTCGGAGAAAGATATACGACTAGTTCGCAAGGCTTGCAGACCGGAAATGCGACAGCCCGACTGGATAAAAACGGCTCTGTGACAGGATACGACTATACCGCTACTTACTATGATTATAACGGTCGTGCCATTCAGACAAAATCGACCAATCATCTGGGAGGATACGAAAAGACATACACTGCTTACAACTTTACGGGACAACCTGTGCACACCAAGCATATCCACTCCAAAAGTAACTCCGATCTGATCGAAGAAACCAAACACAGCTACAATCACGCAGGACGTTTGTCTGAAACTGTACAAATCGTAAATGAAAAGGACTCTACGAAAATGAGCTATCTCTACGATGACTTAGGCAATATTAAAAGCTTAACCCGAATAGACGGCACTTCCACACTGACAACGACCAATACGTATAATATCCGTAACTGGCTAACGTCTATCGAAAGCCCTCTCTTCTCTCAAACGCTACATTATACTGATGGTCCCGGCACTCCTCAGTATGGCGGAAATATCAGTAGCATGACGTGGAAAGCAAACAAAGAGTCAATCACCCGTAATTACCAATATTCATACGATAAGCTCAACAGGCTGACCAGTGCCAATTATAGTGAAGGAAGCAATTCGATGACGAATACAAATCACTTCAACGAACAAGTGACCGGTTATGACAAGCATGGCAACATCACAGGACTGAAGCGTTATGGGCAAACCGGACAAAGCAGTTACGGATTAATTGACGACCTATCTCTTACTTACACAGGCAATCAGCTCAAGAAAGTGACAGACAGCGCCACAAGTTCAGCATACGCGAATGGTTTCGAGTTCAAGGACGGTGTGAATCTGGACACGGAATATTCCTACGACGAAGACGGTAATTTAACAAAAGATTTGAATAAAAACATTTCTGATATCCAATACAATTTCTTAAATTTACCACGTCGGATACAGTTTAAAGACGGTAGTGAAATTTCTTACCTATATAGCGCAGACGGAACTAAACTCCAAACTACACATATAATCGCAGGAAACACTACTACAACCGACTACTGTGGCAATGTGATCTATGAAAATGGAAGCCGGGACAAGCTATTGACCGAACAGGGATATTTCTCTATAGCAGATAAAAAGTTCCACTACTACATCCAAGACCATCAGGGAAACAACAGAGTGGTTGCCAGCCAGGATGGAACGATAGAAGAAGTGAACCACTATTATCCGTTCGGAGGTTTGTTCGCTATATATTCATCTGCACAGCCTTACAAATATAACGGCAAAGAACTGGATAGAAAAGCAGGACTGGATTGGTATAACTACGGAGCAAGACAGTATGATCCCGTGTTGGGAAGATGGCATACGATGGACCTGATGGCGGAAAAGTACTATAAGGTTAGTCCATACGTTTACTGCCTGAATAATCCTATCCTATTGATAGACCCGAATGGTATGTGGCCCACATGGGGAGGAATCAGCAGAGGGTTAAGCAACGCTTTTAAGGGTACTCTAAGTTTTACCAATGGAGCTGCACGCGCTGTGGCAGATAATATGTTTCTTGGACAAACCTCACTCCGTGAAACCGGAATATACAGCAACGCAGCTGCCTACAACGCAGGACAGAACGTTGGCGATATTATAAGTATTTTTGCTGGAGCCGCAGAGATTATTAATGGTTTTGAAGAAGCAGCGGGCGGAGTCGCACTCAGTCCGGAAACCGCAGGAATTTCTTTAGGTGTTACCGCTAAAGGCGTGTATGATATCACTCACGGTTCATTGATGGGCACAAGTGGATTCATAAAGCTATTCTCAAAAAAAGGAAGAGTTAGCGAAGGCAGTAGTAACGGAAGCGGGTATTCAAAGTCTAGCGGGAAGAATGAAAAGCATTCGAATATGAAGGCGAGAGATGCGGCGAAAGGAAAAATGGAAGCTGCGCAGGAGAAATTAGATGCAATGAAAAAAGATCCCAAAAAGTCCAGAAAAGAGATAGATAAAGTAAACAATGAGATAAAGCATTGGAGAAATAAAATGGATAACTCTGGTGAAACACATCACCGCAAATAAATAAATGAAATTATGAAAACATTTACTTTCTTAGTTAATGCCAACGATAAGCATTGCTTTGTTCATCAGTATCAATCAGAAATGCCGACTAATGATTTATTTCGTGAATTAGTTCATGACACGTCTCATATATCTTCAAAAATGAAGTCTTTACTTATTCGTGAATCTCTGGAATGCTATCATGACAATGGCCCAGTAAAATTAGACTGCGTAAAAAACGTCTGGCGTGATTTCTTTTTAATTGATGATCTAATATCTCTTTACAATGCGAATATAGCAAAAAAATACCACGAGGGATGTGGCGATAGGAAATATTACAAGTTAATGTACTTATATGATGTAAACATGATAGAAACCGACATGAGCGATACAGTGTTTCCTCTATCAGAGAAAGCAACCTTTACTTTCATTACCTATATTCGTAATTACAATGCCTCATATCAGTTTGAAGTGACAACGTTGGAAGAAGGACTTATGCTATGGGCTACAAACATAGACATTTTGAATCGCCAGCAACGGAAGGTTCTGCTGAAATACATTCAAAAGTCTAAAAACAATCCGATAGCAGTAGAAGGAGTAAAGAATGTATGGAGTACATCATATCGGATATTCCGTCCGTTACTGACATTGCATATTGTTAAAACGGTCTCTTGATAAAAGTCACCGACTGAACAATAACTATTAGATTATTACCCTGGCATGAAACTAAAACATTTACATGTCAGGGTATCTCTGTTATCATTGATAATTTGCACCCAAAAGTTACTGAGAACCAAGTTAAACATTGGAAAACGAAACAAGACTTTTCAGGTGAAAATCATAGTATGAACGCAAAAAAGTAATTGCTAATGAAAAAGTTTACATTTATTGCAGAGTTTAAGAATGGTACCTATATCAGTCAATACAAAGCTGATAATTTAATGGAAGCAGTACTTATCTGGGCTGATAATTTGGATGTGCAATTTTTCACAAACAAGGTAAAAACTAAAATCCAAGAAAAAGTTAGAGACAGTTTTTATTCACCGGTATCAATAGAAGAAGTTGACAATGTATGGTGTTCTAGTTATGTTATATTTCGGTCTCTTCTACTACTTAATATTGTAGAAACAGTCTAATTTATAATTATTTATACACATTTTACCCTGACATGAAACCAAAATATTTCCATGTCAGGGTATTTTTTTCTTGGCTAATTCTAAAACAAATAAGAGTAGACTCAACAAATATGCAAGGGACTCACAATATTATACGCATTTGCTGGTCTACTCTTCCTGTTACCTTCCGGACGTTCTCAATGAAACATCCGGAAGATTAGAACTCCCTTTTCAGGTTCCGGAGCAGTTCTTCTTTCCTCGCTTTATACTTCTTGGAAAGAGGATTGTACGAGTAAAGGTTGGTATGTCTCAAACGTATCTCGTCTGTCTGCTCCTTTCGGTGCTCTTCCCGCTCTTCCACATCATCCGGATCTTCGGACTTACGTCTTGTACCTCTCCTGCTAAACAACTGAAACTTGGATGTACCCCGAAGCTGACGAATCAGCATCTTGATAATCCGGACAATAATCTCCTGTTCCTGTTCGGAATAAGGCCTATCTACAGTCTCTGTATAGGAGAGATAATAAACTTTCAGCTCTTCTTCCAGCTCTTGCAAAAAATGCAGCCGGGAAATTCTGGAAACTGTCTTTTTACCAGCATGCAAATCTTCTATTTTCTTCATTTTATCTATCTTTTTCAATTTCAATAAAAGCATGAATCCCATTGATTAGACTTATAAGTGACGAAATACTCACACAAGAGTCCTTTTTTTTCAAATTAGTAATAAAGAAAAACTAATATTTTCCACAAGAATCATTTCTTAAAAGTTTTCCAAAACGGAAAACTTTCTGTATCAGCAAGAAAGGAAAGTTATCCAAAAATTTAATGTTAAATCCTATCCAAGCTATCACAATATCCTTTATCTTTGTATCCGGTTTCGGAACTAAAAAGAGGTTTAGTCGATGAGGGAACGCTGTGCAAATCGGCGACAGTACCCGCTGCTGTAATTCTCTGTGAATCCGCACACTATGTCACTGCATCGGCAGATGTGGGAAGGCGCTGCGGGGGAGGGATAAGTCAGAAGACCTGCCGGAGTCAAATAAACATATTATTAATCACTTTCGGGAGTTAAAGTTATGAACTACGCGGAAATTTGTATCATCAAACGGGATGGTAAAAGAGAAGATTTCTCTATCAGTAAGATCAAGAATGCAATCGGTAAAGCATTCAGTGCAACAGGGATTCAGAACGAGCAGCAACTGATTGCTGACGTTACGATGAGTGTGATCAGTCAGTTCACTAACCCCACGATCACCGTGGAGGAAATTCAGGATTTAGTAGAAAAGGCATTGATGAAGGTACGCCCCGAAGTGGCCAAGAAGTACATCATCTACCGCGAATGGCGGAACACGGAGCGGGACAAGAAAACCCAGATGAAGCACGTAATGGACGGCATCGTCGCCATCGACAAGAACGACGTGAACCTGAGCAACGCCAACATGAGCAGCCACACGCCTGCCGGACAAATGATGACATTCGCATCGGAAGTCACCAAAGACTACACCTATAAATATCTGTTGCCGAAACGTTTTGCCGAAGCGCACCAGTTGGGCGATGTCCATATTCACGACCTCGATTACTACCCTACAAAGACGACCACCTGCATCCAATATGACATGGACGATCTCTTTGAACGTGGCTTCCGCACCAAGAACGGCAGCATCCGCACGCCGCAAAGCATCCAAAGTTATGCTACGCTTGCCACTATCATCTTCCAGACCAACCAGAACGAGCAGCACGGCGGACAGGCAATCCCCGCCTTCGACTTCTTCATGGCAAAAGGGGTGGCAAAGTCTTTCCGCAAACATCTGGCTTCGTTCATCAATTTCTACGTGGCGATGGAAAACGGGACACAGGCGGACGAGAAAGCAATCCGCACCTTAATCAAGGAACATCTGCCTTCTATCAAATCGACCGAAGCAGAACGCGAGACATTGCGCATCGCCCTGGTAGCTCTGCAAATCATTATAGACAAGGAACACCTGACACGCATCGCAGAGAAAGCGTACCAGCAGACAAAGAAGGATACGCATCAGGCAATGGAAGGCTTTATCCACAATCTGAACACCATGCATTCCCGTGGAGGTAACCAAGTGGTATTCAGCTCCATCAACTACGGAACGGATACTTCCGCCGAAGGCCGCCTCGTGATCGAGGAACTGCTGAAAGCCACCATCGAAGGACTCGGAACACGTGGCGAAGTCCCCGTATTCCCGATCCAGATATTCAAAGTAAAGGACGGAGTTTCTTACTCCGAAAAGGACTTCGAGAAAGCGATGGGTGCGGAAAACATCGAAGACGCCATGCGGGAAACTTACGAAGCTCCGAACTTCGATCTACTGCTGAGAGCTTGTCAGACTACATCGAAAGCGCTTTTCCCGAACTTCATGTTTCTGGACACGCCTTTCAACAAGAACGAGAAATGGAAAGCGGACGATCCGAAACGGTATATCTACGAGTTGGCTACGATGGGATGCCGCACCCGTGTATTTGAGAATGTGGCAGGAGAAAAGTCATCTCTGGGACGCGGAAACCTTTCATTCACCACACTGAACATGCCGCGTCTCGCCATCGAAGCACGCATCAAGGCGGAAAATCTGATTGAAGGTGAACGCAACAAGGATGCCATCGAACAGAAAGCGAAAGAGATTTTCATGGAGTCAGTCCGCAATATGGCGACTCTTGTAGCCGATCAGCTGTACGAGCGCTACCAGTATCAACGCACCGCACTGGCACGCCAGTTCCCCTTCATGATGGGAAATGACGTATGGAAAGGCGGCGGCGCACTGAATCCGAACGAGCAAGTGGGCGATGCGTTACGCAGTGGTACGCTGGGCATCGGCTTTATCGGCGGACACAATGCAATGGTGGCACTTTACGGAGAAGGCCACGGACACAGTCAGAAGGCATGGGACACGCTGTACGAAGCTGTAATGGAAATGAACAAAGTGGTAGACGAATATAAAGAGAAATATAACCTGAATTATTCCGTACTAGCCACACCTGCCGAAGGACTTTCGGGACGTTTCACCAAGATAGACCGACGGAAATACGGTAAGATCGACGGCGTGACGGACCGCGACTACTACGTCAATTCCTTCCATGTGGATGTGAAGGAACCGATCAGCATCACCGAGAAGATCAGGCGCGAAGCTCCTTTCCACGCCATCACCCGCGGTGGACACATCACGTATGTGGAACTGGACGGGGAAGCTCAGAAGAATGTACGTGCCATCGCGAAAATCGTGAAGGTCATGCACGACGAGGGCATCGGCTACGGCTCCATCAATCACCCGGTGGATACCTGCCACAACTGTGGATACAAAGGAGTAATCTTCGATAAATGCCCGGTATGTCAAAGCGAAAACATCTTACGTATGCGTCGCATCACCGGATACCTGACAGGTGACCTCAGCTCCTGGAACTCAGCCAAACGGGCGGAAGAAAAGGATCGTGTGAAGCACTTGTAGAAGTTGAAAGACACTCATTTATTTTTTACTGAAGTTTCGTAAGTTGTTTCCGCATGGATTCTCCTCCTTCTGGAAGGAGGAGTCCCCGTAGGGGGAGGTGGTAGGAAAAACAATGAGTCTACCTTTTTAAATAAGGAATATACCTTTTCTCTACCTACCACCCCGCCCTTTGGGCACCCCTCCTTCTCGGAAGGAGGGGAATCCATGCGGGATACAGCACATGCGAAACTTTAATTTTTATTTTAAGATGAACACTCTCAATTCTTCACTTCCAACGCTCCACTTATTATCGACTTATCCCGAAACGATTGTTGACGGTGAAGGCATCCGGTATTCGATTTATCTTGCGGGGTGTTCTCATCACTGCGTCGGCTGTCATAATCCGGAGAGCTGGAATCCACGGGCGGGAGAACTGCTGACGGAGGAAAGGATTCAATCGATCATTCGGGAAATTAAAGCCAATCCATTGCTGGACGGGGTTACTTTTTCGGGAGGAGATCCGTTTTATAATCCGGAGGCTTTCCTGCTTTTCGTCAAAAGGGTAAAGGAGGAAACGGGGCTGAATATCTGGTGCTATACGGGATATACGTACGAAGAGATTCTAGCTAATCCGCGTTTGAAGACTGTGCTCGACTACATAGATGTGCTGGTGGACGGGCGTTTCGAACAGGCGCTCTTTTCGCCTTATCTGGAATTTCGGGGAAGCAGCAATCAGAGGATACTGAGAATAGGTAATAAGTAATAGGTTATAGGTAATAATGGTGGGGGAGGTTTTGTATTAGTTTAGTGCGGGGGGAGCTGCTGCGAATTGTTGTGGGCGTGGTCTACTATGAACTGCTGGGGGCGTGTCTCCTGCGCTAAAAAAACTTATATTTCAAAGAAGATTGAAACACGTACTTCTTTGTTTTGTTTACATTTACAGACAAAATAAGGTTCTACTAGAATAAGTTTTTTATGATACAAGCCAATAATACCACTTCTATAGATGAAACCGATGGACTGCCAATGCCGAGACGTATCTGGGCGGTGGTTTCCATTGGATTCGCACTTTGTATGTCGGTGCTCGACGTGAATATTATCAACATCGTACTCCCTACGCTTTCACACGATTTCGGAACTTCGCCTGCTGTAACTACATGGATTATAAATGGTTATCAGTTGGCTATCGTTGTTTCGCTGCTGTCTTTCTCTTCTTTGGGAGAGATTATCGGTTATCGAAAAGTGTTCCTGTCGGGCATTGGGTTGTTTTGCATCACTTCGCTGATTTGCGCCTTGTCCGATTCATTCTGGACGCTAACGATTGCACGCATCTTTCAGGGATTCAGTGCGTCGGCCATCACAAGTGTGAATACGGCGCAGTTGCGCTACGTATATCCGAAAAGCCAGATCGGGCGGGGAATGGGAATCAATGCGATGGTAGTGGCGATATCCGCGGCTGCCGGTCCGTCGGTAGCAAGCGGCATACTTTCGATAGCCAGCTGGCACTGGCTGTTTGCCATCAATGTACCGCTGGGGATTACGGCACTGCTGCTGGGTATCAAGCATTTGCCGAGACAGGAAGAGCGGTCGAAGCGGAAGTTTGACTTCGTGAGTGCGATAGCCAATGCGGTCACGTTCGGGTTACTGATTTATACGCTGGACGGATTCGCGCATCATGAGGAGATGGATTTCCTTGTGCTGCAATTGATCATATTGGCCATCGTAGGAACGTTTTACGTACGGAGACAGCTGACTCAGACGACTCCGTTGCTGCCACTGGACTTATTGCGGATACCTATTTTCCGGCTTTCGATTCTGACGTCTATCTGTTCGTTTATCGCTCAGATGGCGGCCATGGTATCTCTCCCGTTTTTCCTTCAGAATACGTTGGGACACAGCGAGGTCATGACAGGATTGCTGCTGACTCCGTGGCCGTTGGCGACTCTTGTGACAGCACCGTTGGCAGGTTATCTGGTGGAACGCATTCATCCGGGGATATTGGGGAGTATCGGGATGGCCTTGTTTGCCGTCGGACTTTTTTCACTTTCGGGGCTTACTGCCGAGTCGTCCGATATCAGTATAATTCTTCGTCTGATGCTTTGCGGAGCCGGTTTCGGGTTGTTTCAGACGCCCAATAACAGTACGATTATCTCTTCCGCCCCCACGAAACGTTCGGGCGGTGCAAGTGGAATGCTGGGAATGGCACGGTTGCTGGGACAAACGTTCGGTACGACGTTGGTAGCGTTGCTTTTCAGTTTTGTCGTGCACGACCGGAGTACGGCGGTCTGCCTCATGGTCGGAAGTGGGTTTGCTGTTGTGGCGGCGATTGTCAGCAGTCTGCGGTTGTCGCAACCGTCTACGCTGAAAAGAGAAACGAATCAGTCATGACGAACAGAAATTTCTGTCATCCGAAGCGAAAATCATGGGAGAAGAAAATGGGATCAATCCGGAAAACTGGTTGTTTCCAGTTTGTTTCTTTCCGAACGGAAAATGAATCAAACAGTAGTACACAATAGTAACTCCATTCTCCTCCTTCGGGAAGGAGGAGTGGTCGAAGACCGAGGTGGTAGGAAAAACAATGTTTATACCTATTTCTTTGTAAATGACAGGATTATGTATTCACCTACCACCTCCCCCTACGGGTACTCCTCCTTCCCGAAGGAGGAGAATTGAAGATAGAACCGACTATCATTTTGCTCAAAACCGTACGATATAGAGCCCAACCAGCTTTTTGGCTAACCCAGAGAATGTTAATGATTTAACATTCGTCTCCGGGCATCAAGAGTGCCCAAAGGAGAAAGGGCGTATCATCGTTGGCAGACTAAGGCATTTATCGTATATAGAAACGGCGCTTTAACGTAGTGTTAAAGCGCCGTTTCTATATACGATAAATAGTACGTTCTATTTTACTGTATTTCAGCAACATATATTGCTTCATCGCCGACATCTTCCTTTTATCCGCCAGCAGTCCGCTGTCGCCGGGATTGCTGTTCTGACAACTTCCGGTCTGCACGCGGGAAGACGGATGTGTATGCCTTGCCGGTCCCTGCTTAGAAGAAAAACCTCAATATGTCATTGAAGTTTGCCCAAATCAGCAAGCCGAACAGAAGCACCATACCGGTCATCTGAGCGTACTCCATAAACTTGTCACTCGGTTTACGACGGGCTATCATCTCGTAGAAGAGGAAGAGCACGTGTCCGCCGTCCAATGCGGGGATCGGAAGAATGTTCATGAAGGCAAGGATGATGGAAAGGAAGGCGGTCATGTACCAGAACTGGTGCCAGTCCCACGTAGCAGGGAAAATGCTTCCGATAGTACCGAAGCCGCCCAACTGTTTGGCTCCTTCTTTCGAAAAGAGATATTTCATGTTGCCGACGTATCCTTTCAATGTCTTCACACCCAGCGAGACGCCTGCGGGGAAAGATTCAAAGAATGTGTATTCCTTTTTCACCATAGGCAACAGACGATCCGTTGTCAGATTGGCAACTACACCCATCAGATAAGCGGAATCCACGCGCAGGGAAGTCGTATCGGTCACACCGCCACGCACATACGTCAGCGTGATCAGACGAGGGTCGATGCTGTCTTTCAGAAGTGCTTCGGCGTTTTTCTTGCGTTCCGCCATCGTCTGCTTGAAATCAGAGAAGGAGATGGGTTTCCCGTCCAATGCGATGATACTGTCGCCCGGCAGGATGCCTGCCTGCGCAGCGGGAGAATTAACCACCACACTGTCAATCACATACGGGAAACGGAAAGAAGCGAAACGAACGCTGTCTGCCATCAGGCGCTGCATCATGTCTTCGGGAATGTAGACGGAGGCCTTCTTGCCGTCACGAAGCACTGATACCTCACGGGCATCGGCTATCTGACTCAGCATATCGCCGTCATAACGCACAAAAGGCACATTGTCGGCAGACAAAAGGATGTCGCCATCCTGAAAACCGACCGCTTTCGCCGTTTCGTTGAAGTCCATACCAAGGGGAGCTTCTTGGACCTTTATATACTGGTCTCCCCAAGCGAAAAGAATCATTGAATAAATAAAAAGCGCCAACAGGAAGTTGAACAGCACACCGCCCACCATGATCAGAAGGCGTTGCCAAGCCGGCTTGGAACGGAACTCCCAAGGTTGCTCAGGCTGCTTCATCTGTTCGGTGTCCATCGACTCGTCTATCATTCCGGCTATCTTGACGTAACCGCCCAGCGGCAGCCATCCTACCGCATACTCCGTATCACTTCTCTTGGGTTTGAACTTGAACAAGGTAAACCACGGGTCAAAGAACAAGCAGAATTTTTCTACACGCACCTTGAACAACCGGGCAAAAAGGAAATGCCCGCCTTCATGAATAATAACGAGCAAGGATAAGCTCATTATCAGTTGCAGGGCACGAATTAAAAATGTTTCCATATAGTCTATTTACAATTTAAAGCCTCATCCAAACCCTCTGCTCATAAGAGGAAAACCGAGGCGCTTTCTAATTTATATTACTTATTTATATTTTTCATTGTTCACGAAATCAGCTCCGGTGCTATCACGGAATCAGCTCCGCAGCTATTCTCCGCGCTTCGGCGTCGGTAGCCACATAGTCGTCGTAAGCAGGAGCGGCTACAAACGCGGCACGTTCCATTGTCTTTTCGATCACATCGCTCATACCGAGGAAGCTGATGCCGTCCCGGAGGAAAGCGGCTACCACTACTTCGTTGGCGGCATTGACAATGCAAGGCATATTTCCGCCCCGATACATCGCCTCGTAAGCCAGGGCAAGGTTGCGGAAACGCTTCGTATCCGGTTGCTCGAACGTCAGGTTCGTGCACTGGGTGAAGTCGAGCCTGTCGAAAGAAGAGCAGATACGGTCGGGATACGAGAACGCATACTGGATGGGCAGACGCATATCCGGCATGCCTAGCTGTGCCTTGACGGCACCGTCCTCAAACTGCACCATGGAATGAATGACCGACTGCGGATGCACCACCACCTCGATCTGGCTGGGCTGCACGCCGAACAGCCATTTCGCCTCGATGACCTCAAAGCCTTTGTTCATCATGGATGCGGAGTCAATGGTGATCTTGGCTCCCATCTCCCAGTTGGGATGTTTCAATGCCTGTGTCTTGGTGACGGACTTCAACTGCTCCAGCGTGCAGGTCCGAAACGGACCGCCGGAAGCGGTCAGTATCACCTTCTCAATCGGGTTCCCGACTTCTCCAGCTAAACACTGGAAGACTGCCGAGTGTTCAGAGTCCACCGGCAAAATGGGAGTGCGGTATTGCTGTGCCAGTTGGTTGATCAGTTCTCCCGCCACCACAAGCGTCTCCTTATTGGCAAGCGCAATGGCTTTCTTGGCACGAATGGCGTTGATCGTCGGCTTCAGTCCGGCATAGCCCACCATTGCCGTCAGCACCATATCCACCGGTCCGGCCTCCACGATCTGACAGACCGCGTCGATTCCGGCATATACTTTAATCGGAAGGTCGCTCAGCGCTTCCTTCAGTTGGGCGTACTTTTCTTCGTTGGCTATCACCACCACTTCCGGCTGGAACTTGCGTGCCTGTGCAATCAGCAGTTCTACCCGGTTGTTGGCCGTCAGGGCATAGGCTTCGTAGAGGTCGGGGTGTTCTTCGATCACCTGCAACGCCTGCGTCCCGATAGACCCCGTAGAGCCTAAAATAGCTATTTGTTTCTTCTTATTCTTCTTTTCTGAATCCATTATTATCTAATTCCTCTGTCACTTGTCACTTATAATCGTATATCCCACTTCTCGTCATTGGCTTTAAAACACGATGTACTTCTCCGGATTGACAGGATGTCCCTTGTACCACAGTTCGAAGTGGAGATGCGGCCCTGTGCTGAGCGTTCCGCTGTTTCCCACCAGTGCGATGGCTTCGCCTCCTTTCACGCGGTCGCCTTCTTTTTTCAGCAGCGAGCCGCAGTGCTTGTAGATCGAGACGAAATCCTGACTGTGCTGTACGCCTATCACGTAATCGGTTTCAGCGGTGTAGGTGCTCAGAAAGACGGTGCCGTCCATAGTTGCCAGCACACTTTCGTTGGGGTTGGCGGCAATATCCGTTCCAAAGTGTTTCTTATCGGTGTTGAAATGGTCGGAAACCATTCCACGGGTCGGACGATACAGGATCAGTCCGTTAACATCCGGCTGCGAAACGATCGTAGTCAGATTATATTTTTCATTTTCTTCGTATTGGCGGCGAAATTCCTCTTCACGTCTGGTACGTTCCATCAGGGTGTCTTCGCGGGCGGCGGTCAACGAGTCGAGCGTCTGCACGCTGTCTATGGGCACTTTTCCGCTGAAAATATCCTGTATGTTCATGATGTAGAGGTTCTGCCTGTTGAGCAGTTCCTGCAAGGAATCCACACGGAGCGCGTTGTCCACGATCTGACTGCGGACTTCACTGTTCATATATCCGGGGAGGTAATTGCGCAAAGGGGTGAAGGCAATGATGCAGGCGGCAATCAGAAAAAGCACCGCCAGCACGGACAACAGCACCGAAAGCCCGTTCAGCTTGGATACCCGAAGCCCCACGATTTCTTCAAGCGTATTCTCATTGATAATGGTGAGTTTATACTTGAACTTGAAATTGTTCCAAAATGCTTTACTCCGTTTTCTTGGCATCTTTATTAATTATTAATCTTCCTCCAAATCTTCCAAATTCAACAATCCTTCAGGAAGCTCGACTGTGATGAGCTTCTTTTCCTGATTGATTTCCACTATAAATTCTTCCTGTGCAGGGACGAGGAGTTCTTCTCCGTCCTCCTGTTCGACCACAAAAAGGGTGTTCACCGTAGCGGTATCCACTTCGACCACTTCGCCCAGCTCGCCGTGACGAACGTCTTCCATGCGGAAACCGACGAAGAAGTTCCACGACAGTTCGCCGTCTTCCGCCTCTTCCGCGTGCTTCACCGGGAAGTAGACATCAACATTGGTGAACATACGCGCGCGTTCCGCCGTATCTATGCCTTCAAGCTTCACCAGTGCGGTGGAGTCCGAACGAAAACGGTATTCTTCGATGAAAAACGGTACGAAAATACCGTCGAGCGAACAGATCAGATAATCGCAGTCCACACGGTCGAAGATGTCGTCCGTGAAGGTAAACTGCAACTCGCCGTGAATGCCGTGCGGCTTGTTGAATAGTCCGATTTTATATACTTCTTCTTTCTTTATCATATTCGAGTGATTCTGGCGCCGATGGCGTTAAGTCGTCCTTCGATGTTCTGGTAGCCACGGTCTATCTGTTCGATATTGCTGATCGTGCTGGTTCCTTCGGCGCTCATGGCGGCGATGAGAAGGGCGATCCCCGCACGGATATCGGGCGAAGTCAGTCGGGCGCCGCGCAGCTTGAAGCCGTGGTTATGTCCGATTACTACGGCACGGTGAGGGTCGCAAAGGATGATCTGAGCCCCCATGTCGATGAGCTTGTCTACAAAGAACAGGCGGCTTTCGAACATCTTCTGATGGATCAGTACGCTTCCTTTGGCTTGGGTGGCCACTACGAGCATCACGCTCAGCAAGTCGGGTGTCAGTCCCGGCCAGGGGGCGTCGGCAATGGTCATGATGGAGCCGTCGATGAATGATTCTATTTCGTATGTTTCCTGTGAGGGGACGTAGATATCGTCTCCCCTCTGCTCCAGTTTGATGCCCAACCGGCGGAAACTTTCGGGGATGATGCCGAGGTTCTCGTAGGAAACGTTTTTAATGGTTATTTCGCTTTTGGTCATGGCAGCCATGCCGATGAAGCTCCCGACTTCAATCATGTCGGGCAATACGGTATGCTGTGTGCCGTGCAATTCTTCCACGCCCTCGATGGTGAGCAGATTGGAAGCGATACCGCTGATCTTTGCTCCCATCCGGTTAAGCATACGGCAGAGCTGCTGCAAGTAGGGTTCGCAGGCGGCATTGTAAATGGTGGTAGTGCCTTTTGCCAGTACGGCAGCCATCAGAATGTTGGCTGTACCGGTCACGGACGCTTCATCAAGCAGCATATAGCTGCCTTGAAGCCTGTCGGCCGTTATCTCATAGATGCCCCGCAACTCGTCATAACGGAAGTCAGCTCCCAAATTCTGAATCCCCACAAAGTGGGTGTCCAAACGACGGCGACCGATCTTATCTCCGCCCGGCTTCGAGATCAACGCTTTCCCGAAACGTGCCACCATCGGACCGATCAGCATCACCGACCCCCGAAGGCTTGAACACTTCTTCAAAAACTCATCACTCTCCAAATAAGCCAGATCGACGTTCTCCGCCTTAAAACTATAGGTATCAACGCCTTCCTTTGCAACCGTTACTCCCATCTCCCGCATAAGCTGAATCAGATTGTTGACATCCAGAATGTCAGGTATATTGTTCACCGTCACTTCCTCAGCAGTCAGCAACGTGGCACAGATAATCTGCAAAACTTCGTTTTTGGCTCCTTGCGGATGAATTTCCCCGCTAAGCCGATGTCCTCCTTCAATTACAAATGAAGCCATTTATTTTAAGTAATAGGTAATAAATAACAAGTAATAGGTAATAGGTAACAAGTAATAGGTAATAATAAGTAAGATTCTCAATACACGACACGCAACACGCCGAACGCAGCTATGCTATTACTTATTACCTATTACTTATTACCTTTTAATATCTTCTCCGCGGATTATTATTCCGATTATTATTGTAGTTCACCTTTGGGCGGTAGTTCTGGTTCAGGCGTTCTGCCATCAGTCGGATGATGTCGTCTGTCAGTTGTAGTTTGCCGCCGGAAAGTTCGTAGAGGTCTTCCGCAATTTTGCGGTCGTCTACGGTATCTTTGTTCCATGCCATGTAGTCTTTCTTCATGTGGTTGCAGATCATGGCTGTCAGATTTCTCTTGTCGTTTCCTTCGGGAAGTTCGCAGGCTTTCTTGATCAGCACTTCCAGCGTGTGTCCGTAGTGGCGGTAGCGCATACGGGTGGTAGAATATGGGATTGGTTCCGGCTTGGTCACCAGGTTGTCTTCGCGGATGATTTCGTAGGGATAGTCAATATCCAGCTCAAAACCGGACATGATGGCCAGGTGATCCCAGAGTTTATGCTTGAAATCGGGCACATCACGCAAATGGGGGAACATATTTCCCATAATGTTGATAATTGTGTTAGCACAACGCTGACGCTCGGCACGGTCCTGGATGGTCAACGCATAATCTACCATGTTCTGTATGCTGCGGCCGTACTCGGGAAGCGGCATTCTTTTCTGCTGGGTATTGTATTGCATCTTTTAAATTAAAAGTTTTGAAATTAAAAATTAAAAGTCGGAGGACGACGGTCACTCACTAATCACTGTTTCCCGCCAAAGGCGGTTCACTTACTGAGGCACTTTTTTCTACTGAAGTGCGTTATTCAAGAAGCGACTTCTTCGGCAACGAGGCTACAAATTCTTTCAGATAGAAAGGTTCGAAGTAGGCCACATCTTTATAGTCTTCTCTGGCAACTGCTTTTTCTGCCAGCGGATACATCATCTTCGCCAACGGATGGATGTCATCGATAAAATGCGCATTCGGATGCGTAATCTTCTCACGACATTTGGCGGCTCCATTTCCGTAGAAATAAACGGGCGCTTCGTTCAGAAACTCCAGATAGGAATTCTCATCGACAATATCGGCGGCGATAGCACGCTTCACGTTCAAGGCACGGTCGTAAACGGCAGCGTACACTTCCATACGGCGGGCATCGAGCATCGGGCAGAGCAACGCATCTTCCGGCAAATCGTGATACAGCAACACGGGCACACTCAGCACTTCGAGCGTAGGAAGACCGATCAAGGGTACATTCCGTCCGTAACAAATGCCTTTTGCCATCGAAACTCCAATCCGCAATCCTGTGTATGATCCCGGACCGCAACTCACTGCAACTGCATCTAAAGGTATGGCATGACTATCAATGAACGACAACGCTTCATCAACAAATACTCCCAAAGACACGGCGTGTGAAGGGCCCTTCAAGTCTTCTTTCACAAAAATCGTCTGTCCGTCTTGACTTGCCGCTACCGAGCAAACAGTGGTAGAGGTTTCAATATTCAGTATACACGACATAAAAATCAGCTTATTAAATTGTCGCAAATTTACATGATTATTTCCAATTCTTAAAATATTCGTGTACTTTTGCACAAAACTTTAAGTATATGATACAGTCGATGACAGGATACGGCAAAGCTACGGCCGAACTTCCAGATAAAAAGATAAACGTAGAAATCAAGTCGCTCAACAGCAAAGCAATGGATCTTTCCACTCGCATCGCTCCGGCTTATCGTGAAAAAGAGATCGAAATCCGCAACGAAATCTCCAAAGTGCTGGAGCGTGGAAAGGTGGACTTCAGCCTCTGGATAGAGAAAAAAGAGAGTGCGGAAAGCGCGACTCCTATCAACCAAGTGTTGGTGGAAGGCTACTACAAACAGATTCAGGCGATCTCGGAAAATCTCGGCATCCCCGTCCCCACCGACTGGTTTCAGACGTTGCTCCGTATGCCGGATGTTATGTCTAAGACTGAAATCCAAGAGTTGACGGAAGAAGAATGGGAAATGGTACGTGCCACCGTTCTCGAAGCAATCGGTCATCTGGTAGACTTCCGCAAACAGGAAGGCGCCGCACTGGAAAAGAAGTTCCGCGAAAAGATAGCTAACATCGCACTGCTGCTCGAAAAGATAACTCCTTACGAAAAAGAACGGGTGGAGAAAGTCAAGGAACGTATCACCGACGCGCTCGAAAAGACGCTGAACACAGACTACGACAAGAACCGACTGGAACAAGAACTGATCTACTACATCGAAAAGCTGGATGTCAACGAGGAAAAACAACGTCTCACCAACCACCTGAAATATTTCATCAGCACGCTGGAAAGCGGCAACGGACAAGGCAAAAAGCTCGGTTTCATCGCTCAGGAAATGGGACGGGAAATCAATACGCTTGGCAGCAAGTCCAACCATGCCGAAATGCAGAAAATCGTTGTGCAAATGAAAGATGAACTGGAACAGATCAAGGAACAGGTGCTGAACGTAATGTAATTATTTAATAGTAAGTTGAAAATTGAAAATGTCGACATTTTCAGTTTTCAACTTTCAATTCTCAATTAAACAAATGACTGGCAAGTTAATTATTTTTTCTGCCCCGTCCGGTTCGGGCAAATCGACTATTATCAACTATCTGCTGACGCAGAACTTAAATCTCGCGTTCTCCATTTCTGCAACCAGCCGCCCACCGCGCGGGACGGAGAAACACGGGGTCGAATATTTCTTCCTTACTCCCGAAGAGTTCCGTTGTCGCATTGAGAACAACGAGTTTTTGGAATACGAAGAAGTGTACAAGGATCGGTATTACGGAACGCTGAAAGAACAAGTGGAAAAGCAGTTGGAGAAGGGGCAGAACGTAGTATTCGACTTGGATGTAGTAGGCGGATGCAACATCAAAAAGTATTACGGTGAGCGTGCATTGTCCATCTTTGTACAGCCGCCCTCCATCGAAGAACTCCGTTGCCGGCTGACGGGTCGGGGCACGGATGAGCCCGAAGTAATCGAATGCCGCATCGCAAAGGCGGAATACGAAATGACTTTTGCTCCCCAGTTTGATCGTGTCATCGTCAATGATGATCTGGAGGCGGCAAAGGCTGAGACACTGAAAGTTATCAAAGAATTTCTAAATAAGGAATGAAAGAGTCTCTGAAAAGACAAAAACTAAAAACCGGAATCTTCAGCGGGTCATTCAATCCGGTACACATCGGACATCTGGCCTTGGCCAACTATCTTTGCGAGTATGAAGGACTGGACGAAATTTGGTTTATGGTCAGCCCGCAAAACCCACTGAAAGCGGGAACGGAGCTATGGCCGGACGACCTGCGTCTCCGGTTAGTAGAACTTGCCACAGAAGAATATCCCCGCTTCCGCTCTTCAGACTTCGAGTTTCATCTGCCCCGCCCTTCATACAGCGTACATACGTTAGAAAAGCTACATGAAACCTATCCGGAACGGGACTTCTACTTAATTATCGGCTCGGATAACTGGGCCCGCTTCGACCGCTGGTATCAATCGGAGCGCATCATCAAAGAAAACCGTATTCTTATCTATCCCCGCCCCGGATTCCCGGTAAATGAAAACGGGCTGCCCGAAACAGTCCGTCTGGTCCATTCGCCTACCTTTGAAATAAGTTCTACGTTTATCCGTCAGGCACTTGATGAGAAGAAAGATGTAAGATACTTCTTGCATCCAAAGGTTTGGGAGTATATTAGAGAATATATCCGACAGAGTATAAGGGAGCACTGATCATCTACTCTTTGAGACGATGAAGCGTAATCATTATGATTTCCGCCGGAGCACCAATGCGTACAGGCATCTGAGAAGTACCGATCCCATTAGTAACAATCAATGGCATTTTAGTTGAATTGTACGCCAGTCCGGTCAGAAAGCGGGTGCCGTAGTGGGAGTTCTGTATCGGGGCGTAACCGAATACGCGTACCTGTCCACCATGAGTATGTCCCGCCAAAGCGATGTCCGTGTTGGCCACCGAAACATCCTCCACGTAGTCGGGAGTATGCACCAACAAGATAACGAAGTCGTTGGGAGAAAGCGCCAGTGTGGGCGACACCCCATTTTGTTTCAAGTCGAAAGGATTGCGTACTCCGGCAAGGATAATCTGCTGACCGTCTTTGCGTAATGTATCGACTTCGTGTTCCAGCGGACGCATCCCGTAATGCTTCATCGTGCGGATTATTTCGTCATGGCAGCGTTCATAGTCATTATTTCCCATAACTCCGAAAGTTCCCATCGGTGTTTTCACACGGGCCAATGCGGCAAATAACGGTTCTACGTATTCACAGCCTTCCTGATAGTCTCCTCCCATCAGCAAGACGTCCGGTTTCTGAGCGATCAAAAGATCGACGAGGTTGTTCAAGCCTTTCTCTTTCAGCAGACTCTTGTAATGCAAGTCGGAAATGAAGGCGATGCGGAAGCCTTCGAAGGCTTCGGGGACATCACGGTGGGTGAAGTCATATTCCACGACACGGTCTATGCCGCTATAAGTGGCAGGGACGTTCACGGTAGAAGACGTGATCTTCGTTCCGCGAAGTACCAAATTACGTTCTTCCTGCTCGGTCGCAGCTTCTTTCTTCGCTGTTTTCTTCTGCTTTTTCGTCGAAACTTTCAAGTCGGCAAGCTGAGAATGATCCGGAGCAAACAGGCCGTCGATAGCGGCGGAACTGTCCGGACGGACGGAATCGACATTGAGCACAGGACGAGGCAGGATCGATACAACATTCTTCTTTGACTTACAAGATACGAACAGGAATAATACGAATATTATGAACAGGTAATTTATTTTTTTCATCTTCTTTGGTTTATTTTCTTCTACATATAACACATTCCCCCACTATTTGAGGCGCAAAGATAGGAAAAATCATGTATCTTTGTCCGTCAAAACTTATTATTATATATTAAAGCATGGAAGAAGTAAAGCGTAACTCGCTGCGTGCGTGGATATTAGCAGCACGTCCCAAGACTCTGACAGGAGCCATTACGCCGGTCATGATCGGTAGCGCACTTGCTTATATGGATGGACATTTTCAATGGTTGCCGGCCCTTATCTGCTGCCTGTTCGCCGGTCTGATGCAAATTGCCGCCAATTTTATCAACGACCTCTTCGACTACCTCAAAGGAACCGACCGCGAAGACCGGCTGGGACCGGAACGAGCCTGCGCACAGGGCTGGATTTCACCGAGAGCCATGCGAAACGGAATCATCGTCACCGTCCTGTTCGCCTGTCTGATCGGATCTGCGCTGCTGTTTTATGCCGGATGGGAGCTGATCATAGTAGGGCTTCTCTGCGTACTCTTCGCTTTCCTCTATACCACAGGCCCTTATCCATTATCCTACAACGGCTGGGGCGATGTTCTGGTCATCGTATTTTTCGGATTCGTCCCCGTGGGTGGAACGTACTACGTACAGGCGCTGACATGGACTTCGGACACAACGGTAGCTTCTCTTATCTGCGGACTGCTGATTGATACCTTGCTGGTAGTCAACAATTACCGAGACCGTGAAGCGGATGCACGGAGCGGAAAGCGGACGGTCATCGTTCGTTTTGGCGAGAAGTTCGGACGCTATCTTTATTTGATGCTGGGGGTGACAGCAAGTCTTCTGTGTTTCTGGTTCTTCTTCGAAGGACACTTGTTTGCCGCACTTCTTCCGTTACTCTACCTGATTCCTCATGTCCTCACATGGAGACGGATGGTGCAGATTCACAGTGGTAAAAAATTAAACAGCATACTAGGTGAGACTTCACGTAATATGCTGTTAATGGGTATTTTGCTATCAATAGGATTCTTGATCCGACATTGATTTATTTTCCGTACATCTTTTCGTAATAACCTTGATAGTCTCCGCTGGTCACCTCTTCCACCCAGTCTTGATTTTCAAGATACCATACGATTGTCTTCACGATGCCATCTTCAAATTTCGTTTCGGGATACCAGCCCAAGGCGTTCGTGATCTTCGTGGGATCAATGGCATAACGCTGGTCGTGCCCCAGACGGTCTTTGACAAAAGTGATCAGATCGTTGTTGATCCAGTCAACGGAGATTTCTCCGTCTTCACCTTTCACTTTCTTTTTAAGGACCTGACGATATTCCGGTTTCTCGGTCATTAGTTTACGGATAGTGGCAATGGTCAGCTTCACAATTTCAAGATTGGTTTCTTCGTTGTGACCACCTACGTTGTACACTTCGCCCTCTTTGCCTTCGCGCACTACCAAGTCGATCGCTTTGCAGTGGTCTTCTACGTAAAGCCAGTCGCGCACGTTGCTTCCGTCACCGTAGACAGGCAGATGTTTGCCTTCGAGTATATTCTTGATAATCAATGGAATCAGTTTTTCGGGAAAATGATAGGGGCCGTAGTTGTTGGAACAGCGGGTGATCGTTACCGGCATTTTATAAGTGTCGTGATAAGCCATGACTACCATGTCGGCACTGGTTTTCGAAGCACTGTACGGGCTGTGCGGACAAAGCGGGGTTTCTTCCGTGAAGTAGCCTTCCGCACCGAGTGAGCCGTACACCTCGTCGGTAGATACCTGATGGTAGCGCACTCCTTTTCTCCAGGTAGGATATCCCTGTTCGTCCTTACCCATCACCCAGGCACGGCGGGCACAATCCAGCAGATTCTGCGTACCGAGGATGTTGGTGATCAGAAACAGTTGCGGGTTTTCGATACTGCGGTCTACATGGCTTTCGGCGGCGAAGTTCACGACATAGTCGAAACGGTATTCGGCAAAAAGGCTGTCCACCACTTCGCGGCTGCAAATGTCTCCTTTGATAAAGAAACAACGTTCGTTGTCGATATCTTTGGCAATAGTTCCCAGATTACCCGCATACGTCAGGGCGTCAAGAACCACCACTTTTATATCGCTGTGCTTGGCCAAGATATACTTAATATAATTGGCGCCAATAAATCCTGCGGCACCGGTCACCAGATAAGTTTTCATATATGATTATTTATGTTTATTTCAAGGGTTGTTTAGACAGTTCTATCAGGTATTTACCGTATTCGGTCTTTTCGAGTTTCTGTCCAAGCAGCAGCAATTGTCCGGACGAAATCCATCCTTGCCGCCAGGCTATCTCTTCGATACAGCTGACGTAGAAGCCTTGCCGGTTCTGAATGGTAGCCACGAAGTTGGAGGCTTCGAGCAGGCTGTCGCAGTTTCCGGTATCCAGCCATGCGAATCCGCGTCCGAACAGTTCCACGTTCAGTGTTCCTTCTTCGAGGTACAGGCGGTTCAAGTCCGTTATCTCATATTCTCCACGTGCCGAAGGGCGGAGAGAAGCCGTTTTTTCCGTCACGGTAGCGTCGTAGAAATAAAGTCCGGGAACGGCATAATTACTTTTCGGCACCAGTGGCTTTTCTTCCAGAGAAATCACTTTGCCTTGTTCGTCGAACTCCACTACCCCGTAAGCCCGAGGATCTTTCACGTAATAGCCGAAGATGCAGGCTCCCTTCTCCACACCGGCAGCACGCCGGAGCATAGCGGAAAACCCTTGTCCATAAAACATATTGTCCCCAAGAATCAGACAACCTGCCTCACCGTTCAAGAAATCAGCTCCCAACACAAAGGCTTGTGCCAGTCCGTTAGGCTGCTCCTGTATTTTGTAAGAGAAAGACATCCCGAGCTCCTCACCTGAGCCCAACAAGTCCCGAAACATCGGCAAATCACGCGGAGTAGAGATGACCAAGACCTCCCGTATCCCTGCCAGCATAAGCGTAGACAGCGGATAATAGATCATCGGCTTGTCGTATACAGGCATGATTTGTTTGGAAATCGCTTTGGAAAGCGGATAAAGACGAGTGGCGCTTCCACCGGCCAGAATAATTCCTTTCATTGTCGTCTGAGTTATTCATTTTACTGTGTGCAAAGGTCGGAAAGAAATCTGACGTGACAAAATGAATTGTAAGAAATCTATCCTGCCAGTTCAATAACTTCGAGGTCTTTGAACGTTCCGTTGTCGATGACAAAGCGCACCATTGTCCGCACTTTATGGAAACCGGACATCCCTGCGGCTCCGGGATTGATGTGCAGCATGTCCAACGTTTTGTCGTATTTCACCTTTAATATATGGGAGTGTCCGCTGATGAAAAGTTTCGGCGGACGTGCCATCAAACTGCCGATAACCGAAGGGTCGTACTTGCCCGGATACCCGCCGATATGCTTGATCAGCACTTCCGCTCCGTCCACCGTGAAGCGGTTCACCTGCGGGAACATCTTCCGTATTTCTTGCCCGTCTATGTTGCCGTAAACTGCCCGCAGGGGCCGGAAAGCCGCCAACTTCTCGGCTACTTCTACCGAACCGATATCTCCGGCATGCCAGATTTCGTCGCACGATTCAAAATATTCGAGATATTTTTCGTCCCAATAAGCGTGGGTATCGGACAATAATCCAATTCTTGTCATAATTTTCTTTGTTTAGTCCTGCAAAGATACTATATTTGGGAAAATCTTAAAGCACATGGAAAGCAAATATAATTATTTCAAACGTGATATCAGCTGGCTCTCATTCAACTATCGGGTGTTGCTCGAAGCGCTGGATGAGCACCTGCCGCTATACGAGCGCATCAATTTCATCTCCATCTACTCCTCCAATCTGGAAGAGTTTTACAAAATCCGGGTGGCGGACCACAAGGCCGTGGCATCCGGCGCAACGGAGAGCGATGAAGAAACCGTACAATCCGCCCGCGAACTCGTGGAAGAAATCAACCACGAAGTAAACCGCCAGCTGGACGACCGTGTACGCATTTACGAAGAAAAGATACTGCCCGCCCTGCGCAAAAACCACATCATCTTCTACCAGGACAGACATGTGGAACCGTTTCACCAGCAGTTTATCAAGGACTTTTTCCGGGAAGAAATCTTCCCCTACCTGCAACCCGTGCCCGTATCGAAAGACAAAATCGTCTCTTTTCTGCGAGACAACCGGCTCTACCTCGCCATCCGCCTCTATCCGAAGGAAAACAGGAACCCCGCCAACCGGCAGCCTTTCTATTTCGTCATGAAGCAGCCGTACGCCAAAGTGCCCCGTTTCATCGAACTTCCGCCCCGTGGAGACAACTATTACATCATGTTCACCGAGGACATCATCAAAGCGAACCTCAACCTTATTTTCCCCGGCTACGACGTCGATTCGAGCTACTGCATCAAAATATCCCGTGACGCCGACATTCTGATAGACGACACCGCCAGCAGCGCCGACCTCGTAGCCCAACTGAAAAAGAAGGTAAAAAAACGCAAGATAGGCGACGTCTGCCGCTTTGTCTACGACCGTGCCATGCCGCAAGACTTCCTCGACTTTCTGGTCGACGCCTTCCGCATCCACCGTGACGAACTCGTCCCCGGCGACAAGCACCTGAACCTCGAAGACCTGCGCCACCTGCCCAACCCGAACAAGTCTCTACGCCGCATCGAAAAGCCGCAACCGATGAAGCTGAACATCCTCGACGAAAAAGAATCGATCTTCAACTACGTCGCCCAAAAGGATCTGCTGCTGTATTACCCGTACCACTCCTTCGAGCACTTCACCCACTTCCTCTACGAAGCAGTGCACAATCCGGAGACGCGCGAAATCATGGTCACCCAATACCGTGTAGCCGAAAACTCGGCCGTCATCAACACCTTGATAGCCGCCGCGCAGAACGGCAAGAAAGTCACCGTATTTGTCGAGCTCAAAGCCCGTTTCGACGAAGAGAACAACCTCGCCACCGCCGAAATGATGCAAGCCGCCGGCATCAAAATCATTTACAGCATCCCCGGACTAAAAGTACACGCCAAAGTGGCCCTCGTCCGTCGCCGCGGACTGAATGGAGAGAAAATCCCCAGCTACGCCTACATCAGCACGGGCAACTTCAACGAAAAGACCGCCACCCTATACGCCGACTGTGGACTTTTCACCTGCCGCAAGGAAATAGTGAACGACCTTTACAACCTCTTCCGCACCCTGCAAGGCAAGGAAGATCCGAAATTCACCACTCTCCTCGTCGCCCGCTTCAACCTCATACCGGAACTGAACCGCCTCATCGACCGTGAAATATCCCTTGCCGACCAAGGCAAAGGCGGACGTATCATCCTCAAAATGAACGCCCTCCAAGACCCCGCAATGATCGACCGACTCTACGAGGCCTCCGAACACGGCGTGCAGATCGACCTCATCGTCCGCGGCATCTGCTGCCTCATACCGGAGCAGTCATACAGCCGTAACATCCGTGTCACCCGCATTGTCGACAGTTTTCTGGAGCACGCCCGCATCTGGTATTTCGGCAACGAAGGGCACCCCAAAATATACATGGGCTCGCCCGACTGGATGCGCCGCAACCTCTACCGCCGTATCGAAGCCGTCACCCCCATCCTCGACCCTGACCTGCGCGCCAGTCTGATCGAAATGCTCCATATCCAGCTCGCTGACAACCAAAAAGCCTGTTGGGTAGACGACAAACTGCAAAACGTATTCAAAAAAAGAGCGTCCGGCACCCCTGCTGTCCGTGCCCAATACGATTTTTATGAATGGCTCAAAAAAGACATTGTAACAGAAATGTAACACGTATGACATTTTTCCGCAACGTTAAACTCCGTTCTTTGCCTCCATAAATAAACATACACAACTTTCTTTATGGAGACAATTTACTTATGCATTATCATTTTCCTGTTCGTGCTGGCCGTGTTCGATCTCATCGTCGGAGTCAGTAATGATGCAGTCAACTTTCTGAATTCGGCGGTAGGCGCCAAGGCCGCTTCGTTCAAAACCATTCTTTTCATAGCCGGGATCGGTATTTTCATTGGCGCATCCCTGTCCAATGGCATGATGGACATAGCCCGTCACGGAATCTATCAGCCCGAGCATTTCTACTTTGCCGAAATCATGTGTATACTGCTCGCCGTCATGCTGACCGACGTAGTCCTTCTGGACGTCTTCAACTCTATGGGCATGCCCACCTCCACGACCGTCTCACTGGTCTTCGAGCTGCTCGGAGGAACTTTCGCCCTCTCCCTGATCAAAGTAAACAATGACGCCACCCTTGCGTTGGGCGATCTGATCAACACCGACAAAGCACTTTCCGTGATCATGGCCATTTTCGTGTCCGTAGCCATCGCCTTCTTCTTCGGTATGTTAGTACAGTGGCTCGCCCGCATCGTTTTCACGTTCAATTACACGAAAAACATCAAATACAGCATCGGCCTTTTCGGTGGGATCGCCGCCACCTCCATCATCTACTTCATGCTGATCAAAGGGTTGAAAGACAGCTCCTTCATGACCCCCGAAAACAAACAGTGGATACAGGACAACACGCTGCTGCTCATCGCCAGCTTCTTCGTCTTCTTCACGGCACTGATGCAAGTGCTTCACTGGCTCAAAGTCAATGTTTTCAAAGTAGTGGTACTGATGGGCACCTTTGCTCTCGCCCTCGCCTTCGCCGGCAACGACCTCGTCAACTTCATCGGAGTCCCCCTCGCAGGCTACTCCTCCTTCATAGACTACACCACCAACGGAGCCGGAGCAAGTCCGGACAGCTTCCTGATGACCTCGCTGCTAGGCCCCGCCAAGACACCGTGGTACTTCCTTATCGGTGCCGGCGCCATCATGGTCTACGCCCTCTGCACCTCCAAAAAGGCGCACGCCGTCATCAAAACCTCGGTAGACCTCTCCCGTCAGGATGAAGGAGAAGAGAACTTCGGAAGTACCCCGATGGCACGCACACTGGTACGTTTCAGCATGACACTTGCCAACGGCACCTCCCGCATCATGCCCGAAAGCACGAAGCAGTGGATCAACTCCCGTTTCCGCAAAAACGAAGCCATCATAGCCGACGGAGCCGCTTTCGACCTCGTCCGCGCCTCTGTCAACCTCGTCCTCGCCGGTCTGCTCATCGCCTTGGGAACGTCGCTGAAACTGCCGCTCTCTACCACCTACGTCACCTTCATGGTAGCAATGGGTACGTCGCTCGCCGACCGTGCATGGGGACGTGACTCCGCCGTCTACCGCATCACAGGCGTTCTAAGCGTCATCGGCGGCTGGTTCATCACTGCCGGAGCCGCCTTCACCATCTGCTTCTTCGTAGCCCTCGTGCTGCACTACGGCGGCAACATCTCCATCATCGCACTGATCGGAATAGCGATTTTCATCCTCATCCGCAGCCAGGTGATGTATAAGAAACGCAAGGCGAAAGAGAAAGGCAACGAAACGCTGAAACAACTCATGCAGACCGCCGACAGCGAAGAAGCGCTGCAACTGATGCGTAAACATACCCGCGAAGAACTCGCCAAAGTGCTGGAGTACGCCGAAACGAATTTCGAACTGACCGTCACCTCCTTTATACACGAAAACCTGCGCGGACTGCGTCGTGCCATGGGTTCCACGAAATTCGAAAAGCAGCTCATCAAGCAGATGAAACGCACCGGAACCGTTGCCATGTGCCGCCTCGACAACAACACCGTGCTCGAAAAAGGACTCTACTACTATCAAGGCAACGACTTCGCCAGCGAACTGGTGTACAGCATCTCGCGCCTCTGCGAACCGTGTCTTGAACACATCGACAATAACTTCAACCCGCTCGACGCCATTCAGAAAGGTGAATTCAGCGACGTGGCCGAGGACATCACTTATCTGATTCAGCAATGCCGCAAGAAGTTGGAAAACAACGATTATCAGAATATGGAAGAGGAAATCCGCCGTGCCAACGACCTCAACGGACAGCTATCGCAACTGAAACGCAAAGAGTTGCAGCGCATCCAAAGCCAGTCGGGCAGTATCCGGGTAAGTATGGTTTATCTGACCATGGTGCAGGAAGCTCAAAATGTAGTGACTTACATCATTAACCTGATGAAGGTAAGCCGGAAATTCCAAATGGAAACAGAAATGCCGTAAGGTGGCTCATCCCCCAAAAGCACACAACAAAAGGGTTTATCTTCAAAAAGTCTATCTGATTAAATAAAATGCATTAGAGATAAACCGGAAAAAGCAAGAAGGGCTGCTCCCAAGCAGAATTGGGGCAGCCCTTTTTATGATTGGACGGTTGACTGTTATCCAATCTGCCGGGATATTCTTTTATAGATGTCAAAATTCTCCAACTACCGCATTATCGGGCTCAAAAAACATAATGTAGCAAACAGGGGTATAGGTGACCCCATTTTTTGATAATACACTTTTCCATAAATCCTACATCTCAGAGCAGGTATGAATCATTTCGCACAAGAAATGAAATGAATTAAATTCCACTACCTATTACTATACAATTACCTATTACTTTCCCATACAAAAATCCCCTTTATTCAACCCCATATCATAGACAGATACGGTTTTAAATAAAAGGGGATTCTCTAGTTTTTAAGAGAGGAGGTCGGTTTATGAGTCTCCCGTCTTTTTAGCTTTCCGACGACGGAAGCGCAAGAGTGCTTCCAAAATATCCAATAACTTTTCTAAAAATAATTTCATAGCTTCCTTCTTTAGAGTTAAAAAACAGAGTGAATGGAGCAATTTAATAAGGGAACCGATCATGCATTAGTGAGTCAGCGATTCAGCCTCATTAAACGGTTGGGTCCGGAGCCTCATCGTCGTCGCCTCCGGGAGTGCTTCCTCCGCCGGGGTTGTCTCCGCCTCCCGAATGATTTTTATCATCGTCGTCCACAAAGCCGCCCGCTACGTCCTTGACGTGGACAAATTCTACTCCGGAAGTCAGTGCACGGGTAGTGACGCCATCGGCAGAACGGGTATATTCGGGAGTAAACTGACAGCGCAGCGAAACGATCTGCGAACTGCTGACTTTACTTTCCAACACGACTCCCTTTCCTCCGGCTTTGGCGATCATCGTAAATGTGCCCAAGCCTTCGAGACGTACTGTGCGGCTGTTGAGCAACTGTTCACGCATCACGGACATCAAGTTTCGAATCACGTTGTGGACATCACCCGGTGTCAGAGAAGCCTTCTCGGCGATCAGCTCCGCCATCTTCTGCGTGTTGACCATTTTCGAGAATTTCACGAGGCGGGGGTAATACAGTTTCTGTCCCGCTTTGTTGGCGATATTCGCCTGGTAAGGTTTGTAAATTAATGGCATAAGGTTGTTTTCCTTTCTTTTTTTAATGGTTGATGTAAGTTTTCTATGTGCAATCGATTACGGTGACAAAAGTAGGCGATGGCAAAAAAGTCCGGATACACGATGTAACGACTTGTAACTGAAGAGCACCAGTCGGCACGGCTTCGCACAAATACTGCCTCCAAGGACTTCTGTACAAAGCAACACCAAACGACTAAAAAAGGCGTACCTTTACATTGGCAACGAAAATGAAAGAAAGAAATATAGAAAAGATAGTAAAAGCAGTATCAAAAGACAATGAAAGCAAAAATCATGAAACCAACTTCCGAAGAAAATGCAACCCTGCCCCGCATACAGGCATACAGCAAAAGCCAACTGGCCACTCTCTACCTGCCCCACATACAGCCCGCCTCCGCACGCCGCACTCTCCGCAGCTGGATCGCCAAGAACACGGCACTACAAAACGAACTCGCCCGCACGGGATATTCCGAGAAAGCCATCCTGCTCACTCCGGCGCAAGTAGGGCTCATCTTCCGTTTCTTGGGGGAGCCTTGATTCGAGCTGACTATCCGCATGGCTTCCCCTCCCTTCGGGAAGGGGCTGACTTTTTAGTCAAGCCCCATTCTTCGGGAAGCAAGTATATTTCCGTCACGCCACGTCCTTTTCAAATCTTCTCTTCGTTGGCCGTATAAGGCAGCGTGAACCAAAAAGTACTCCCCTGACCCAGCCGTGAGACAGCACCGATCTTTCCTCCCATCCTTTCGACGATTGCCCGGCAAATGGTGAGTCCGAGTCCCGTGCCCTGCACAAAGCTGTTGAGTTTGACAAAATTCCCGAAGATTTCTTCCAACCGTTCCTCCGGTATCCCGCAACCGGTGTCGGTGACATAGAAATGCAGGAAACCGTCTTCGCGCACATCAAACCCGAACTCAATGCTGCCTTCCCCGGTAAACTTCACAGCATTATTCATCAGATTCATCATCACCTGTACCAGACGGTTACGGTCCGCCTTTACGACACATTCGGTCGTCCGGCGGTGATAGCAGATACAGATGCCGGACTTTTTATTCCTCAACCGGAACGTATCTTCGAGTTCGATAAACAGGCCGTGCACATCTATCGGGGCGTAGTCGGACTCCATCGTTCCGGCTTCGATCTTCGAAAGGTCGAGCACATCGCTGATAAGCTGCAACAGGAGTGTGTTGTTGTTTTCAATGATGTTGATATATTCCTGTTTCTCTTCCGAAATCCCCCTTTCCGCCGACACCAGCAGCGAGGAAAAGCCGACAATGGCGTTGAGGGGAGTGCGTATTTCGTGGCTGATGTTGGCGAGGAAAGAAGATTTGAGCGTGTTCGCCTCCTCGGCTTTCACCTTTGCCTGTACGAGCGCTTCCTCCATTTCCTTTCGTTGGGTGACGGTCATCGAAGTGCCGATAAGGCTCAGCGGTTTTCCGTTAGCGTCGCGCTCGTCCACGGCTGCGCGCACTTCTACCCATTCATTCTGTTGCGGGGAAGGAAGCCACTGTCTGCCTACCCGATATTCCTCGCGCATTTTCTGCGTTTCGCCATTGGCGAGGCGCTCGAAGGCGTCCCGCACGCGTTCGCGGTCTTCATCGCAGATTTTCGCGAAACAGGCGGAGGTGGGCACGATAATCAGGTTGCCGTCATGCGTCACCTCCTCTTCGGTGACGTACAAGTCGTGGCTGACGTTGCACGAGAGGAGGCCGGTCTGCAAATCCCATTTCCAAGGGGTCATGTCGGCAGCGTCGAGGGCGGCGGACAACTTATGGTTGGTGGATTTCAGCATTTGCTGCGTCAGCACCAGTTCGGTATTGTCCACACCAAAGACATCGACGCAGCCTTTCGTTTTGGAATGTATGGAGATGACGGTCAGATGAGTTTTCGTCTTCTCCAGATAATACTGAAAGGTTATTTGCCTGTTGTCATTCAGTTCGCTGTACCTGTCGGGCAGTTCCGGCGAATAATCCGGATTGAGTTCGCTGTATTTCTTTCCCAGTATTTTTTCTTTGGGCAGGATGTATTTCTCGAAAGTGGGATTCACTTCCCGGTAGACATAGTCGATAATCCGGGCACCGGGGTCGAATATGAGCTCGACACGGGCATAGAGAACGGGCATGTTTTCGACCAGACTGCTATAGCTCCTCATGATCTCCAGCCGCCTGCTCCTCTCATGCAGCGCCCTCCGGAGCCATATCACATAGATGACGGCCAGTGCCATCAAAGAGAAAAACAGGGCCAGATAATATTTGTTCCGCTCGAAAAAAGTGGGGGGCTTCATACCAAAAACAGTGTCGTCGGGACACAGGCCGAGCAACAGTCCGCTCTCTACGTAGTCGGCATAATTGATGACGGATGGGGGCGTCCCCATCGCTGTCGTTTCCACTCTGTGCGGATGCGACGCTCCGTCCAGGCGGCTTTTGATCACCGGGAGCAGATGTTTCTTTATTTCACTGTCTGTCCAGAAATAGCCGCCGATCAACAGGAAAGGCATCACTTCCTCCGCTTCTTTCCTGCATTGCGCGCTGATCCAGCGCCTGTCGGACATGAAGACCTGTTTGCGCATATCCGGGACAACGGTCGCCATCAGTTCCATGTGCTCGGCACATATGTCAACCGGGCTGTTCTGGACGCGAAACTCTTTATAGACAGGGGCCATAAAGTCATCGCTCCACAGACAGTTTTCGGTATAGGAATTGATGATTAATAGTTGACAAGAAGAGGGGCGGCCGGCATAAATGTAAGTCTGAAATGCACTGATCAGAAAGATTGCAAGTGCCGCTGTTTTTCGAGTTATCCGCGCTTCCATAAATAGTGATTGTTTTGATTGTTTGCGGAACCGATCACTGAATATCTTAAAATATTGCTATTAAATCTTTAAATATTACTATACAAAAAGGTAAGTTCTGTAAGAACTTGGTAGTCTGTATTCGTAAAAAAACGATTCGATATCAGCGATGGATTTCCATTTTATTCCCTTGTTATAATGTCACCACAAATGTAATCATATTATTGAGAAAACCATGCAGAAACGCTTTTATTCTGAAAAATAAGTTTTATTGTTCACTCAGATTTCATATTCGATGTTGACATCCTACGTTTTCTCTTTTAGATATTTATTTGTTTTCCTTTGTCGGTTTCTACCGTATTGCACGTTCGTCATTATTTACAAATTCTAATTATTGCATTCTCAGTTCGGGTAAAACGAATCCGTTTTCCGAGCTGAGAATGCAGATGACGGCTTTTAATAAGTCTGTTTGTTTTTATTTCTTTAGTAATATATTATAAACTGGCAGATAAGTCGCTCTACCAAGTTCTTACAGGACTTACCTCATTCCGTCAGTTGTTCTTTCCTTTGTCCCGATCATTGTCGTCGCTCAAAGGTGTTCGTCGTCTTTACCTTCTTTTCCTTTTTCGTTCTTTTCCTCGTCTTTCATGCGCAATAATTTATCTTTACCGAAATTTATTTCTATCACCACTTTCTTGGGCGAGTCGATATGGTAACTCACAATTCCGGCATCTCTAATCAAGAACATAATAATGACAACCAGCATCCCGACCAGATTTTCGGCAAAGACACAATTGACGGACACGCAGTGCGCTAAATTAAAAATCGTCGTCCAATTGGACATTCTCTTTCCCATCCAGGCCGAGTGGAAGCGCTTGATCGACGATGCCGAACAGTCCGAATGCTGCTGAAGATAAGCGTCGTCAAAGCCGTTATCCCGGCTGACTTTCATAATCGAATCGATGACTTTCTGTTTTTCTTCGTCATCACTGTGCTGCAAGCCATTACATTGCTTTTTCTTCCATTGCTTCTCTTCGACTCTTTCCTGAAGGGCATCCCTGTTCTCGTCATACACGGACTTTTCGCCACTCTGATTTGCTTTTTTCTGACTCATGCTTTTCTGATTTGCTTTTTCCTGACTCATGCTTTTCTGATTTACTTTTTTCTGACTTGTACTTTTCTGATTTACAGTCCTTTTTACTTCAATGTGTTGTTCTCTTTCACTACTGTTCTGGCAGTTTTCTTTTTTGTTCATTACTAATTATATTTAAATTAATCCGACAAAATTCGGGATTTACCTTTAACATTTTGGGTCACGCGTGACTCTTTCTACATATTTTTTCATTTTAGTCAAGCGTGAACGGTTTTTATTCTACCCACAGTCTACTTTTGCCCCGAAATCAATAAATAACAATTGAATCATATGACTGAAATGAAAAAACAACATTCCCTCCCACGGGTACGGCTCATGAGGCGGGCCGCCGTCATCCGTCGCAACAATGACATGAACCGGCGTGATGCGCTCATCATCGCCCACCGAATCGGTGGACTGATAAGGAAGATGCACAGGGAGAACGTGAAATTCTGCTACACCAAGCAGGACGGAACCGTGCGCCACGCTGTCGGCACGCTCACCGGATATCAACACAGTTTTCACCGCCCCTATATGCCACGACCGGAAAATACGTTTGTAGTCTACTACGACCTCGAAGCCAAAGGGTGGCGCACGTTTCATGCCGAAAATTTCCTTTGCGTCGAATGAGTTTCGAAGAGCAGATGAGATTCGGAGAGCAAATGAGTTTCGGGCAGCAGATAAATTTTGAAATGAGTTTCGGACAGCAGATAAGTTTTGGACAGCAAATGAATTTCGGAGAACAAATGACTTCAGAAGAACGAAAAGAATGGGAAACGCTTTGCAGAATGTATCATGTGGACTCTTTGTACGAAGCCATTCAAGGGTGTCGGGAGGAACTGGAGTTTCTCGTTCGCTGTGCCGAACGGCTCGAACCCCGTGCAGAGGAGGAATGAGAAAGGTCAAAGACCGGAGTAAGCGGGCGGAACCGCCTCATGTCAGCGAGGAGGCTACGCCGTTTAACAGTCCTTGTTTATGCCGTTTTTACCTTGCAGGCTACGCCGTTTCTACCATGCAGGCTGCGCCGTTTATCCCCGGTGGTTTCGGAAAAGGGATTTCTTTTTAACGAAGTATAATTTTATTAACAATATAAAGAATAAAGTATGGAAAATTGGAGATTTATCGAAGCAAATTCCGATTATATGGTTTCAGACCACGGGCGGATATTGAGTTTCAAAGGCAAATCGAAGTTGATAATCAGCAGCAGCATTACCGCAAAAGGTTATGAGTACGTGGCCATCCGCCAAAAGGGGATATACGTCGGCTACTCTGTACACCGCTTAGTGGCAACAGCTTTTATCCCCAACCCGAAGCGTCTCCCCCAAGTGAACCACCTCGACGGAAACAAGCTCAACAACCACGTCGCCAACCTCGAATGGTGCGATGCCTACGACAATGTCATGCACGCCATCCGGACCGGTCTGCGTCCGTCGTCACCCGCCCTCTCCCCCGTCCCCTGTGCCACAACGGACGAGGCAGGAAATATCCTGCAAGCCTATCCATCCATGAACGCACTGGTAAAAGGGGAACAAATGAACCCTAAACAACGTAATTGGCTGGTGCTGCATTTATTACACCCCGAAAGACTGAAGCAATCGGCCATGAAGAAAAAGTCAAGAGCCGAAAGAAGCGGTTCGGAAGAATGCTTTCTGATAGCACCCGAAATACCTGTGCTGACCGTCAAAGCTGATTCAATCGGGGAGTTCGAAGCAGGCAATCCACTTGGGATAGGCAAATCGAGCAATTCAGTCGGGGAGTTCGAAGCAGGCAATCCGCTTGGGATAGGCAAATCGAGTAATTCAGTCGAGGAGTTCGAAGCAGGTAATCCGCTTGGGATAGGCAAATCGAGCAATTCAGTCGGGGAGTTCAAGGCAGGCAATGTATGTGTGCAGCCAGTTTCTTTTTCCTTTGTTTCATCGCCTTTTCCTCTTATTTCTCTCTTTGCCCCTATACATCATTCAGTGACGCAGCACTATTACCGCCGCCTGTCCCCCGAAGAATCCGCCATTTTTGGTTTCAACACTTATATATTGCCCAGAGAAAGAGGACAAAGAAAGGAGTTTCTGCAATGAAAGACACCATCATCATCCACTGTTCCGCCACCCGTGCGGGACAGGACATCACCGCTGCCGACATCGACTGCTGGCACCGTGCCCGTGGCTTCTGGTCCATCGGCTATCATTACGTCATCCGCCTCGACGGCACCATCGAACCGGGACGGGACGTCACCCTCGACGGGGCGCATTGTATGGGCTGGAACCAGCGTTCCATCGGCATCTGCTACGTCGGCGGACTGGACAAGGAAGGCCGCCCCGCCGACACACGGACAGATGCACAACGCACCGCCCTCATCCGACTGGTGAAATCTCTGCAACTGGCCTTCCCCAACGTGAAACAGGTCATCGGACACCGGGACACAAGCCCCGACCTCAACGGAGACGGCATCATCTCACCCAATGAATACATGAAAGCCTGTCCCTGCTTCGATGTGAAAAAGGAGTTCTAGGGAGTAGTTGTACGCAATAGTAACTCTATTCTCCTCCTTCGGGAAGGAGGAGTACCCGTAGGGGGAGGTGGTAGGTGAATGCATAATCCTATCATTTACAAAAAAATAGGTATAAACATTATTTCTCCTACCACCTCGGTCTGCGACCACTCCTCCTTCCCGAAGGAGGAGAATAGAGATAGAATCGACTTTTTAGTCACCCTCAGTTGAGATACAGAACTGACTATCAAGTAGCTTATCACCATACTGAAATGAGCTAAATTAAAATTACCGATTCGCCTTATTCATTATTTATCAGTCAATATCACTCTAAATATTCAAAAAGATGGCCCGTATTTCCAAACCCGGATTAGATTATTTCCCGCTCGATGTCAACTTCTTCCAAGACAGGAAGGTACGCCGCATTTCCAACCGTCATCATGCGGCAGGAATTGCCGCACTCACTTCCCTGCTCTGCCTCATCTACAAAGAAAAGGGATTTTACGTCGCATGGAATCAAGATACCTTGTTCGACATTTCGCAGGAAGTGTGTTGCGAGGAGGAGGAGATGCAGGCCATCATCGACGACTGCCTGTCCGTCGGACTGTTCGACACCTATATATATAAGGAGTACGGGATTCTGACTTCGCAAGCCATCCAAGAGCAATACCACAAAATCATTACCGACAGCCGAAGGAAATACAAACTTCCGCTGGAACGGTTTTGGCTCATCAAGGAAGAAAAGGATGGAACGGGAAATAATTCCGCAGACATAAGAAGCAATATAAATTCAAAAGGTACAGAAGTGGATGAAGCGGAAAACAAGATAGTAGATGCAGGAGTCAACACAACAAAAACAGGAGTCAATATCACAGCTACAGAAGTTACTAAAACAAAGCCAGGAATCGGCACGACAGGCACAAACATCCATGCAGCAGGCACAGACATCCATGCAGCAGGCACAGGAATCAATGCTACAAAAACAGTGACCGACGGAGCAGCTATGAAAATTAATGCTGCAAAAAACCGAGAAATTGCAGCAACAATCCCACAAACAAAACAGGAAACGGATACAGAAATCGAAAGTAAATCGGAAACGGATACTGAGATTCAAAGCAAACCGAAAAGAGAGATGGAAAATGATATCAAACCGGAAAGAGAAAAAGACAAAGAGAGAGAAAGACAAAGCAAAACCGAAAATGAATGGGAGAAAGATAGAGAGCAGCCGCCCGTTCCGTCAAACGGCGTTTCTCAGGCTGCGCCTGTTGCTGTCAAAGGTTTGTCTTTAGAAATCTCGTCCGGAAAAAGGGAGGAGGAAAATAAGGAAGAAAGAAGAAATGGAGGAATAGATCAGAAGGGAGAAGCTAGATATAACGGAACCCAATACGAAAGAAACCAGCTAGAAGAACCCAAGCATAACGGAACCCAGTACGAAAGAAACCAGCAGGAAGAACCCAAGCACAACGGAACCCAGTACGAAAGAAACCAGCAGGAAGAACCCAAGCACAACGGAACCCAGTACGAAAGAAACCAGCAGGAAGAACCCAAGCACAACGGAACCCAGTACGAAAGAAACCAGCAGGAAGAACCCAAGCACAACGGAACCCAGTACGAAAGAAACCAGCAGGAAGAACCCAAGCACAACGGAACCCAGTACGAAAGAAACCAGCAGGAAGAAGCCCCGAACGAAAGCATTGCTTCCGGAGGATTCTCCGAATCCCTGCTGCGCCTCAACATGGACGCCATCGGCATCCGGAACGAACAAACCGTGAAAGGCATCCTCGCCCTCGCCCGACGCAGAAAGCTGGGTGGTCCGTGCGGCACCTTATGGAAAGTCCTCAGCTCCGAATACCGCTCCACCCTGCTCAAAAAGAACGAGCCGGGCGACTACATCCTCTGGGCGCTCAATCACCCGGCAGAATTTGAGGACACCTACACCGGTATCCTCAAAAAGCGAGTTAGGGGAAGATGAACATTTTTAAGAGGAAGATGAGCATTTTTGAGCGCCCACGTCATTTATTTCTCCCGCCAAACGCATCATAAAACAATAATTTATCCTATCTTTGTGGGACAAAGAAAAAGCCTCTTTACCGTATGCAAAGAGAAACCTCTCTTTACAACCTAAAAGAGCAACAACCAAAACAATGAGCAAATTTATCAATCCGTTCACCGACTACGGATTCAAATTAATATTCGGCAGAGAAGTCTCCAAGGATTTACTAATCGAATTTCTGAACGACCTTCTCGAAGGTGAACGAGTGATAACCGACTTAACGTTTTTGAACAACGAGCAGCTGCCGGACTACCCGGAAGGACGAGGCATCATCTACGATGTCTACTGCACCACGGACACGGGCGAAAAGATAATTGTCGAAATGCAAAACCGCATGCAGAGCAACTTTAAAGAACGCTCCATTTTCTATCTCTCCCGTGCCATCGTCAACCAGGGCCGGACGGGGCACGACTGGAAATTTGAAATAAAAGCTGTTTACGGAGTCTTTCTGATGAATTTCATCATGGACAAGAACATAAAACTCCGGACAGACGTTATTCTTGCAGACAAGGAGACTGGTGAACTCTTCTCGGAGAAATTCCGGCAAATATTCATCGCCCTCCCCCTCTTCAAAAAAAGCGAAGAGGAATGTGAAACGAATTTTGAACGTTGGATTTATATATTAAATAATATGGAAACTTTAAAACGCCTGCCATTCAAGGCACGAAAAGCCGTCTTCGAAAAACTCGAAGAGATCGCTGATGTGGCTTCTATGTCCCCAAAAGAGAGGGAGCTATACGATAATAGCGTCAAAGTGTACCGGGATTATTTGGTGACAATGGATGCAGCGGAAAAGGAAGGAATAAAAAAAGGGATGAAAGAAGGAATGAAAGAAGGACTGAAGAAAGGACTTGAAGAAGGACTTGAGGAAGGCCTGAAGAAAGGTCGCGAAGAAGCCTTGAACATCTTTCAGACAGCCATCGACATGAAAAAGCAAGGAATTGACAATCAACTCATTGCCGAAAAGACCGGTCTGCCCCTATCGCTCATAGAAAGCCTCAAATAAAGGTAGAACCTAAGCATCCGCCCCCCTGAAAACAAGCCGAGTACCTGCCCGAAAAAGATGACTGAGATCGAAAAAGAAAGGGAAAAGGTTGCGATTATAGTAAGTGAGCCGGGAAGCCAAGTTGCAGAAAGCAGCACTTATATTCTGATTTACAATAAGATAGGACGAAAAAGGAGGAAAAAGAGAGGCTATAAAATATCAATAAGTCTTAGAAGAACTTGGTACATTCGTGATTGTAAACTTACCATCAATATCCGTGATAGTACCAAGAGTAGTGCCATTCACCAATACCGAAGCACCTACAACAGGCAGGCCATCTTCCTCGGCGGTTACCACACCGGTAACTCGGGACGTCTGCGCTGTCACCAGACCTATACCCACAAAAAGGAAGGTCATAAAGAACATCAATTTTCTTTTCATAAATTCTCTCTTAAATTTAACCTATAAATAGACTTCTAGTCTCTAACAGGGTGCAAAGATAACACTATTTATATCAAAATTAAAAAAGTGTTACGTTTTTAACTATAAAGTATCATATTGAAAGAATTTAATCAGAGAATAAATCAAATAAGTAAATCTAAAGACGTATTTAGCAGCATTTAAACATTATTACCTAACAGAAAGAAAGTGTTAAAACCGCTATTTTCATAAAAAAAACATCAGATATTCGTTCGAAATGGTATCTTTTTATCATTTTATGCCTTAAATAGCCCCAAAAACACTTAACGCTTCCCGAAAGGGCAACTCCCCACCGTACCAAGTTCTTCTAAAACTTTGCGCGTTTCCTATGTAGGAATGACTCCGCAAACTGTTACGATCACACAAGGCGTTATCAAAGTAGTATTAAAAAGTGACGCCAAGTCACTAGACGAAGTCGTAGTAACGGCCATGGGTATCTCCCGCGAAAAGAAAGCGCTGGGATACGCCGTTCAGGACGTGAAGTCAGACCAGCTGACACGCGCGGCCAACACCGACCTTGCAGGAGCACTACAAGGAAAAGTTTCGGGTGTGGACATCGCTCCCTCTTCCGGTATGCCGGGTGCATCTTCCAAGATCACGATCCGCGGTTCCCGTTCGTTCACGGGCGACAATACACCTCTGTATGTCATCGACGGCATGCCGATCTCTTCCGCTGCCGACGTAACGACTACCGACAACGCTAACGGCGCCGCCTACGGTACCGACTACGCCAACCGTTCGGTGGACATCGACCCCAACGACATCGAAAGCATCAACATCCTCAAAGGTCAGGCAGCTTCTGCCCTCTACGGTATGCGTGCGTCAAACGGTGTCATCGTCATCACCACCAAAAGCGGTAAAGGAGTGGCCAAAGGCAAACCGACGATCACATTCCGCAGCAATCTTTCGTTCGATGTCGTGTCTACACTGCCCGAACTGCAAAACGAATTCGGACAAGGCAGCGGCGGCTCATACGACCCTTATTCCGGCCACAGCTGGGGACCGAAAATAGCCGACCTCGCCAACGATCCTACATACGGCGGCAACACCGACAACGCTTTCACCCAGAAAATGGGAAAACGTCAGGGACAATACTACGTTCCCCAACGTGCCGAAGCCGGTCTTGACCCGTGGGCAACGCCGAAAGCATACAACAACATGAAGGATTTCTTCGACACCGGCATTACCTGGAGCAACAACGTCAACGTTTCCCAAAATCTGGACAAAGGAAACTACTCTTTCTCGCTGGGTAACAGCCACCAGGAAGGCATCATCCCGACTACCGGCATGGACAGATACAACGCCAAAATGTCTGCCGAAGTTCAGCTCAGCCCCAACTGGTCGACTGGTTTCAACGGTAACTTCGTGACTTCCAAGATCAAAAAGCAGTCTACCGCCAACTCCGGCGTGACGGCTACCATCTACAACGCTCCGGTGAGCTACAACATGAAAGGAATCCCCTCGCACGTCGAAGGCGACCCGTACGAGCAGAACACGTACCGCCAGGCATGGATCGACGACGCCTACTGGGCTGTGGACAACAACCTGTTCACCGAACGCTCGCAACGTTTCTTCGGAAACGCATTCGTGAAATTCACGACCAAATTCGGCACGGACAACCACAAACTGGACGTGAAATACCAACTCGGTGACGACGCCTACACCACCAACTACAGCGAAATCTACGGATACGGCAGTACAATGGCAGACACCGGCGACGCCATCGAATACCACTACAGCATCAACGAGCTGAACTCGCTGCTGACGGCTTCTTACCGCTGGGACATCAACAAGGACTGGGTATTCGACGCCCTGATCGGTAACGAACTTGTAGAGAAAAGAACGCAATATGCCTTCTCCGAAGGGATGAACTTCAACTTCCCGGGATGGAACCACATCAACAATGCTTCTATCTACCAGAGTTCCAAGTCGTACAACAAGAAACGTACGGTAGGTAACTTTGCCAACCTGTCTCTGGCATGGAAAAACATGGTATACCTCAACGGAACAATCCGTAACGACGTCGTTTCAAATATGCCGCGCGACAACCGTTCGTTCACTTATCCTTCCGTATCGCTCGGATTTGTGTTCACCGAACTCGAACCGCTGAAAAACAACATCCTCACATTCGGTAAGCTGCGCGCATCGTACGCCGAAGTAGGTATGGCAGGCGACTACATGCAAAGCTATTACTACACCCCGAGCTACGGCGGCGGATTCTTCAACGGCACGCCCATCGCTTACCCGATCAACGGAACGATGGCATATATCCCTTATTATAAGGTGTACGACCCGAACCTGAAACCGCAGAACACGAAGTCATACGAAATCGGTGCCGACCTGACATTCTTCAACGGACTGTTCACTTTGAACTATACCTACTCGCGTCAGAACGTAAAAGACCAGATCTTCGAAGTGCCTTTGTCCGGCTCTACCGGCTACGACAGCATGATCATGAACGGTGGTAAAATTCATACCAACTCACACGAACTTACACTGGGCGTTTCGCCGGTCAACAACCGCAACTTCAAGCTCGACTTCGCCTTCAACTTCTCGAAGATCGACAACTACGTAGACGAACTTGCACCGGGTGTTGAAAGCATCTATCTCGGCGGATTTGTCACTCCGCAGGTGCGTGCCGGTATCGGCGAGAAATTCCCCGTAGTATACGGCAGCACGTACAAGCGCAACAAGGCCGGACAGATCGTGGTAGACGCCAACGGACTTCCGCAGGTGGGCGAAGACGACGTGATCGGCCGGGTTTCTCCCGACTTCCGTCTGGGCTTCAACACGAATATCGAGCTTTACAAATTCCGTATCGCTGCCGTGTTCGACTGGAAACAAGGCGGACAAATGTACTGCGGTACTGCCGGTGAAATGAACTTCTACGGTGTCACCAAAGAATCGGGCGAAAAACGCAAGAACAACTTCGTCGTCCCCAACACCGTGAAAGAAACCGGAACAGACGCGCAGGGCAACCCGACGTATGCCGCCAACGACATCGAAGTGACTAACGCACAGGCTTATTACACCCGCCTGCGTTCTATCAACGAATCTTATATCTACGATTCATCGTTCATCAAACTGCGTGAGCTTTCTGTAAGCTACCCGGTATACGCCAGCAAATGGCTAAACGTAGATGTAAACGTATTTGCCCGCAACCTCATCGTATGGTCCGAGCTGAAGGGATTCGACCCGGAAGCATCTCAGGGTAACGACAACATGGGAGGTGCCTTCGAGCGTTTCTCTCTGCCGGGAACTGCAAGCTACGGTTTTGGTGTAAATGTAAAATTCTAATTAGCTAAACGAAAGAAGATTATGAAAAGATATGATAAAATAACCGGTGTACTGGCTGTTGCCGCTCTGTCTTTGTTCTCTGCTTGCTCGGAGGACACGATGGACAGAATCAACAAGGACCACGACCACACCACCAGTGTTGCCTCAAGATTTATCTTGGCAGATGTAATCACCTCTACCGCTTTCTCCAACGCCAGCGGTGACATCAATACATACGCCTCTTCGTACATCGAATACGAAGTAGGTGTAGACAACCAGCTTTACTACGCCGAAGTCCGCGAAAACGAACCGTCGTCCTCGTCTACCTTCAATAACTCATGGAACGGCATCTATTCTTCATTGAAGAACGCCCGCATCATCATCGACCAATGTGGTGAAGGAGGCAGAGATCACGGCAACGACGTCACCCGGGGAATGGCCGAAGTGATGGCCGCTTACAACTGCGCACTGATTGCCGATTTCTTCGGCGATGCCCCGTGCAGTCAGGCTGCGCTGGTGGACGAAAAAGGCTCTCCGGTCTACATGACCCCGAAAATGGATACGCAACAGGAAATCTATACTCAAATCATCAGTTATCTCGACGACGCCATCGCCAATCTTCAGAAAGAAGACTTGGCAGACGTGACCGAGCAGGATTTCCTTTATGCCGGCGACGCGGACAAATGGCTGAAATTCGCTTACGGCCTGAAAGCCCGCTACACCATGAGACTGATCAACCGCTCAAGCAACAAATCGGCCGATTATGAAAAGGTGCTGGACTATGTAAGCAAATCGTTCACTTCGGCTGACGACCAGGCTGCATTCGACATCTACGACTCTAACAACATCAACCCGTTCTACGGTTTCTACAACTCTCGTGCCGGATTCGGAGCCAGTACAAGCCTCGGCACCAAGCTGTTGGCCTACAATGATCCGCGTGCCAACCGTGCTTTCTTCACTCCGATCGTCGACAAAAAACGTTCGCAGGTAGCAGCCAACGATCCCAGCCTCGTTCCGGCTCCCAACGGCAGTCCGGATCAGAGTACGTCCAAATACGGTATCTCCGCATTCGTTTACGCCAAAACCGCACCGACCCTGCTGATGAGCTATCACGAACTGATGTTCCTGAAAGCAGAAGCTCTGTGCCGTCTGAACCGTGACGCGGAAGACGCGCTGAAAGAAGCGGTAGTAGCCGGCTTGCTGAATGCGGAAAACAGCATAAGCATTGCCATCAAAGAGTTGGGAAGCGGTTTGAACACCAATTCCAGCGAAGTAATCACGGAAACGTCTGCCGGAAAGTATTTCGACGACGTAGTGAAAGCGAAATACACAGCCAACCCATTGCAGGAAACAATGATTCAGAAGTACCTTGCCATGTGGGGTGCCTCCGGTGAAGCTACGGAGACGTACAACGATTTCCGTCGTATGAAGGGACTGAACGAAAACTTCATCACGCTGACCAACCCGAACAATTCCAGCAAATTCCCGCTGCGCTACCCATACGGAAACAGCGACACAGCTGCCAACCCGGAAGTGAAAGCCGCTTACGGCAACGGTGACTACGTATACTCCGAACCCGTTTGGTGGGCAGGCGGAAGCCGATAAAAATCGCTCTTAAAATCTCTCAAAGGAGAGACTTTACATAGAGTCGTTTCTGAACTCTAACAAATTAACGGAAACGAACAGAAATAGGCCGACCGTGAGGTCCGCCTATTTTACTTTTACAGCCTTCTGCCAAAAGTGTCGGGCAGAGGCATTCCAGACAATACACCCGGATTGATACAGTAATATCCGGATTGACATAGAAACATCCGGACACAGCTGACGGGGATAATGTGGATTTTCATATAGTAAGAATCCATATTATCCCCGTCAGCTATTTGTTAATATCACAAATACAAAACAGGAAAAACACCCGAATTGTTATACCGTTTTTCTACTCAGCGACACCGTTTTGCCGGATAAAGATCCTGTTTGCCGGAACAAAGACCGGTTTAACAAACAAAAAAGATCAGTCTACCGGACAAAAAAAGAGATCGGTTTACCAGACCAGTTCGGGGAAATACTTCGTCAGCGTATTGCGCAGAATCGACAGTGTGATCGGTTTCACCAGCACTTCGCTCGCTCCCGCGTTCATCGCATTCTCCTTGTCAGAGCTGAAAGCGTAGGCGGTCTGCATGATGATAGGGATTTCCTTGTTTTCTCCGCGGATGATCTTCGTAGCATCCAGTCCGTTCATCACAGGCATTTTGATGTCCATCAGGATCGCTTTGGCTTCGTTGCCGTATTCCTTGAACAGTGCCACGATTTCTTCGCCATTCTTGGCCCACTGTATATCACATTTCTTTCCGATGATTGCTTTGATCAGTTTGAAGTTGCTGTCGTCGTCCTCAGCCACTAAGATAAGAGGTCTGAATTCATTTGTTTGTCCGCCTTCCATATCGTTTCTATATTATTTTTTAAATTATTCTTTTAAAATCCTTTTTAGTCAACATATTTCAGTTAATAATGCTTTTCAGCCCGCAAGTTATAAAAAAGATTGATATATTTCGCTATCTTTGCGCCTCAAATTATAAAGAATTGTATGATTTCGATAGACGGACTAGCCGTAGAGTTTAGCGGCACTACCCTATTTAGTGATATTTCTTTCGTTATTAATGAAAAAGACCGCATCGCCCTGATGGGAAAAAACGGAGCGGGAAAAAGTACCTTACTCAAGATTCTGGCAGGAGTCCGACAGCCTACCCGTGGCAAGGTTTCGGCCCCCAAGGATTGCGTAGTAGCCTATCTCCCGCAGCATTTGATGACGGAAGACGGCAGAACCGTGTTTGCCGAAACGGCACAGGCGTTCGCGCATCTGCACGAGATGGAAGCACGGATCGACGCACTGAACAAGGAGCTGGAAACACGGACGGATTACGAAAGTGACAGCTACATGGCACTGATCGAGGAAGTGTCCGCCCTCAGCGAAAAATTTTACTCCATCGACGCAACCAATTACGAAGAGGACGTAGAGAAATCATTACTCGGACTCGGATTCACACGCGAAGATTTTCAACGTCAGACGAGCGACTTCAGCGGAGGCTGGCGTATGCGCATCGAGCTCGCCAAACTGCTGCTGCAAAAACCGGACGTACTCCTGCTTGACGAGCCGACCAACCACCTCGACATCGAATCGATCCAATGGCTGGAAGATTTTCTGATCAATAACGGCAAAGCGGTCATCGTGATCAGCCACGACCGCAAATTCGTGGACAACATCACCACCCGCACCATTGAAGTAACAATGGGCCGCATCTACGACTATAAAGTAAACTACTCCCAATACCTGCAACTGCGCAAGGAACGCCGCGAACAGCAACAGAAGGCTTATGACGAGCAACAGAAGTTCATCGCCGAGACGGAAGCCTTCATCGAACGTTTCAAGGGGACGTATTCGAAGACTTTGCAGGTGCAGAGCCGTGTCAAGATGCTGGAAAAGCTGGAATTGCTGGAAGTAGACGAGGAAGACACTTCGGCACTGCGGCTGAAATTCCCGCCTTCGCCCCGTTCGGGCAGTTATCCCGTCACGATGGAAGGCGTCGGAAAGACGTACGGCGACCATGTCGTGTTCCGCAACGCCAACCTGACGATTGAACGTGGCGACAAGGTGGCTTTCGTAGGCAAGAACGGTGAAGGTAAATCGACACTGGTGAAATGTATCATGAACGAAATCGACCACGACGGCACGCTGACGCTGGGACATAACGTGCAAATCGGATATTTCGCGCAGAACCAAGCCTCGCTGATGGACGAAAACCTCACGGTTTTCCAGACGATTGACGACGTGGCAAAAGGAGAAATCCGCAACAAGATACGCGACTTGCTGGGCGCCTTCATGTTCGGCGGGCCGGAAGAGTCTATGAAGAAAGTGAAAGTGCTTTCGGGTGGCGAACGTACCCGCCTGGCAATGATCAAGCTCCTGCTGGAACCGGTCAACCTCCTGATTCTGGACGAGCCGACCAACCACCTCGACATGAAAACCAAAGATATCCTCAAGCAAGCGCTGATGGATTTCGACGGCACCCTGATCGTCGTTTCGCACGACCGTGACTTCCTTGACGGACTGGTGACCAAGGTCTACGAGTTCGGCAATAAGAAGGTGACGGAGCATCTTTGCGGCATCTACGAATTCCTCGAAAAGAAGAAAATGGATTCGTTGCAGGAACTGGAAAAGAAATAATAAACAATAAAAAGACATTATCTGCTTTAGGTGAAAGAAAAAGTATTTGTATATTTGTCACATAATATCTGAAACAGATAATTTAAAATGGATGAAACGAGGCAGTTATACATTATAAGCGGATGCAACGGAGCTGGTAAAACAACAGCTTCTTATACTGTACTGCCCGAAATATTATTGTGCAAAGAATTTGTCAATGCAGACGAAATAGCCAAAGGACTATCGCCTTTCAATCCGGAAAGCATGGCTATCGAAGCCGGACGTCTGATGTTGAAACGTATTGACGAACTATTGGCTACAAGAACCAGTTTCTCCATCGAAACGACATTAGCGACTCGCTCGTACACACGGCTCATCACAAGAGCACAGAGTGCCGGATACAAAGTAAGCCTGATCTATTTTTGGCTAAACTCTCCGGAACTTGCTGTCAACCGTGTATTGCAACGGGTCAACGAAGGCGGGCATAACGTGCCCATTGATACAATCTACCGCCGCTATCAGGCAGGCATAAACAACCTGTTCCGAATATATGCGCCACGTGTAGACTATTGGCTATTAGCAGATAACAGTGTTTCTCCCCGAGTGATTGTAGCCGAAGGCTGCCAGCAAGGTGAGGACCGGATATACGAACTTGAACTTTTTAATCGCATCAAGAGTTATGTCAAATAATGAAATGCAAGAATTGAGTGATAAACTGCGGCGCGGGCTCCAACTGGCCGAACAACGGCTACTGGAAAGAAATGCCCGTCACGGAAAACTCCTCAGTCAAGGGACGCCCGATGGAAAAGTGATTTACGTCTCCGCCACAGAATTGCTCGAACGCTTGCAGAAGCAAGAAAAAGAGAAAAGTAAAGAGTCGGAAAAAGAATAATTGAAGTTTTATAATAAAGCAACAACCGGAGCTCTATAATAAAGTAAAAAGATATTGGAAGTTTTACAAAATTAGAAAGCTCTATATAAATAAAGGATGAAAGGGAAGAAACGATTCATAGTAACGATGCTATTCTTTATCAACATTATCATGTTGGTAGCCGCCGTTATTCCCCATCACCACCACCCCAACGGGATGATCTGCATGAAGCAGGACCAACCGGTAGAGCAGCAATGCCCCAACCACCATCATCACCCCGCAAGCGATTCATGTTGCAGCAGCGAATGCATGACCCGCTTCCACTCTCCCATTCCCTCCGTGCACACGGACAGCGGACCGAATTACGTATTCGTCGCCACCCTGTTTACGGATATGATCATCGAACATTTATTACGACCGCAGGAAAGACGAGTCAAAAATTACTACATCTATCGTGAATCCCTGCACGGTACGAAAATACCTCGTACCTCCTCCCTTCGGGCCCCTCCCTACTCTGTTTTTGCGTAATGACGTAAATGCAAGCAAGTTGCATCTGCGTTACTCTATCTTTGTAGCGTACAAAAACAGTAAAACTTAGTAGGAAAACAACATTTATGAAGAAACTTATCTTTATAGGAGTCATGGGATTATTCGTCCTGGGCTCTTGCAATAGTAAAAATACTGGTCATGAAGGGCATGACCACGAGACCGTCACACACAATCATGATGAACACGAAGGACATGACCACGAAGCAGAAGGACATGACCACGAAGCCGAAGGAGCCGACCATTCACACGAAGGTGAATGCAGCGGAGGACACGATCACGGCAAAGCTGCCACCAGCGAACCCGCCGGCGAGCACAGCGACGAAATCATCCTCCCGAAAGCGAAAGCTGACGCTGCCGGTGTGAAGGTAAATGCCATCACACCGGCCCCCTTCCAGCAAGTGATCAAGACAAGCGGACAGGTACTCGCTGCCCAGGGCGACGAATCGGTGGCTGTAGCCACGGTGGCCGGAGTCGTTTCTTTCCGCGGCAAGGTGACGGAAGGAATGAGCGTCGGTCGCGGCACTCCGCTGGTGACTATTTCTTCGCACAACATCGCCGACGGTGACCCCGTGCAACGTGCCCGAATCGCTTACGAAGTATCCAAAAAGGAATACGAACGAATGAAGTCGCTCGTCAAAAACAAGATTGTGTCCGACAAGGATTTCGCACAGGCGGAGCAGAACTACGAAAACGCACGTATCAGCTACGAAGCGCTCGCCAAAAACCACTCGGCCATCGGTCAGAATATCACCGCGCCCATTGCCGGATACGTAAAAAGCATTCTGGTCAATGAGGGAGACTACGTAACCATCGGTCAGCCACTGGTCAGCGTGACGCAGAACCGCCGGCTTTTCCTCCGTGCCGAGGTATCGGAAAAATACTACCCATATCTCCGCACAATCAGTTCCGCCAATTTCCGGACACCTTATAATAATGAGGTCTACGAACTGAATGAACTGAGCGGCAGACTGCTTTCCTTCGGAAAAACTTCCGGAGACAATTCTTTCTACGTGCCCGTCACCTTCGAATTTGACAATAAAGGAGAAGTGATTCCGGGATCATTCGTCGAAGTTTATCTGCTTTCCTCCCAACTGGAAAACGTGATTTCCGTGCCCCGCACCGCCCTGACGGAAGAGCAAGGCATCTTCTTCGTCTACCTGCAACTCGATGAAGAAGGCTACAAGAAACAGGAAGTGACCCTCGGCGCCGACAATGGCAAAAGTGTACAAATCCTGACCGGAATCAAACCCGGAGACCGTGTAGTGACCGAAGGCGCATACCAAGTTCGCCTGGCAAGCGCAAGCAACGCCATCCCTGCCCACAGTCATGAGCACTAGCGGCAAGGTGCCGCATCCAAGTTCCCTTGCGGCACACACAGAACTCATTTATAGTTACGCAAGTTTATCCCCTGTCCGGCACTGCTCAAAAGTAAACCGGGAGGAACCAGACTTAATCAATGAAATATCATGCTAAATAAAATCATACATTACTCCCTGCACAACCGACTGGTTGTGCTCTGCGCGGCCATCCTCCTGCTTATCGCGGGGACTTACACCGCCATGCATACGGAAGTAGACGTGTTTCCCGACCTGAACGCCCCGACAGTGGTCATCATGACCGAAGCCAACGGTATGGCAGCCGAGGAAGTGGAACAGCTCGTCACCTTCCCCGTCGAAACAGCCGTAAACGGGGCTACCGGCGTGCGCCGTGTCCGTTCTTCTTCGACCAACGGTTTCTCCGTTGTCTGGGTAGAGTTCGACTGGGGCACAGATATATACCTCGCCCGTCAGATCGTCAGCGAAAAGCTCGCCGTAGTCAGCGAGTCACTTCCCGTCAACGTGGGCAAGCCGACTCTCGGCCCCCAATCGTCCATCTTGGGCGAAATGCTCATCGTCGGTCTGACCGCCGACTCCACCTCCATGCTCGATCTGCGGACGATTGCCGACTGGACGATCCGCCCGCGCCTGCTCTCCACCGGAGGCGTGGCACAGGTGGCAGTGCTCGGAGGAGACATCAAGGAATATCAGATTCAGTTGGACCCCGAACGGATGCGCCACTACGGCGTATCGATGGGAGAAGTGATGGCCGTCACCCAAGACATGAACCTAAACGCCAACGGCGGCGTACTTTACGAATTTGGCAATGAATATATCGTGCGCGGAGTACTCTCTACCCCCAAAGTGGAAGAACTCGGCAAAGCGGTAGTGAAAACGGTGAACAACTTTCCGGTGACGCTGGAAGACATCGCCGACGTGAAAATAGGTCCCAAAGCCCCGAAACTGGGCACAGCCTCGGAGCGTGGCAAACCGGCCGTACTCATGACCGTCACCAAACAGCCCGCCACCAGCACGCTGGAACTGACGGACAAATTGGAGGCCTCTCTGCAAGACTTACAGAAGAATTTGCCTGCGGACGTCAAAGTCTCCACGGATATTTTCCGCCAGAGCCGCTTTATCGAAAGCTCTATCGGCAACGTGAAAAAGTCTCTTTTTGAAGGAGGAATCTTTGTCGTCATCGTACTTTTCCTGTTTTTGGCCAATGTACGCACTACGCTGATTTCCCTTGTCACGCTGCCGCTTTCACTACTCGTCTCCATCCTCACGCTTCACTACATGGGGCTGACGATCAACACGATGAGTCTGGGAGGTATGGCGATTGCCATCGGTTCGCTGGTCGACGATGCCATCGTCGACGTGGAAAATGTATACAAGCGACTGCGGGAGAACCGTCTGAAAGCGGAAGCCGAACGCCTCAGCACGCTCGAAGTGGTATTCAACGCTTCGAAGGAAGTGCGAATGCCGATTCTTAATTCAACGCTGATCATTGTCGTCAGCTTTGTGCCGCTGTTCTTCCTGAGTGGAATGGAAGGACGTATGCTGGTACCGCTGGGTATCGCTTTCATCGTGGCGCTGTTCGCTTCCACGGTCGTTGCCCTCACGCTGACTCCGGTGCTCTGCTCTTACCTGCTGGGCAGCAACAAGACGAACAAGGAACTGAAAGAATCCTTCCTTGCCCGCTGGATGAAAGGCATTTACGAAAAGGCGCTGACATGGGTGCTGGCTCACAAACGGGTGACACTCGGCAGCACCATCGTCCTTTTCCTGATCGCCTTAGGGGTATTCTTTACGCTCGGGCGCAGCTTCCTTCCTTCGTTCAATGAAGGCTCGTTTACCATCAATATCAGTTCGCTGCCGGGTATATCCCTGGAAGAAAGCAACAAGATGGGACATCGTGCCGAAGAATTGCTGCTGACAATCCCCGAAATACAAACCGTAGCCCGCAAAACGGGACGTGCCGAACTGGATGAACACGCGCTCGGCGTAAACGTTTCGGAAATCGAGGCACCGTTTGAACTGAAAGACCGCCCGCGCAGCGAACTCGTCGCCGAAGTGCGCGAGAGACTCGGAACGATCACCGGAGCAAACATCGAAATCGGTCAGCCCATCAGCCACCGTATCGACGCGATGTTGTCCGGTACGAAGGCAAATATCGCCATCAAACTCTTCGGAGACGACCTGAACAAGATGTTCTCGCTGGGCAACCAGATCAAGGGAGCTATCAGCGACATTCCGGGAATTGCCGACCTCAACGTGGAACAACAAATCGAACGCCCGCAGTTAAAGATACAGCCCAAACGGGAAATGCTGGCGAAATTCGGCATCACCCTGCCGGAATTTTCTGAATACGTGAATGTGGCGCTGGCAGGAAAAGTGATTTCGCAAGTGTACGAGCAGGGCAAGAGCTTCGACCTCATCGTCAAAGTGAAGGACGACGCACGCGACGAAATGGAGAAAATCCGCAACCTCATGGTCGACACCAACGACGGACGCAAAGTTCCTCTGAACTACGTGGCGGAAGTGGTTTCCTCGATGGGCCCAAACACGATCAACCGCGAAAATGTAAAACGGAAAATCGTTATCTCCGCCAACGTTGCCGACCGTGACCTGCGCAGTGTTGTAAATGATATTCAGAAGCAGGTAGACGCCACTATCCAGTTGCCCGAAGGCTACCACATCGAGTATGGCGGACAGTTCGAAAGCGAACAGGCTGCCAGCCGTGTATTGGCGCTGACATCTTTCATGAGTATTGTCATTATTTTCCTGTTGCTTTACCACGAATTCCGCAGTGTCAAGGAGTCCGGCGTGATCTTGCTGAACCTGCCTCTGGCATTGATCGGCGGCGTTTTTGCCCTTGTCATCACGACCGGCGAAGTAAGCATTCCGGCAATTATCGGTTTCATTTCGCTGTTCGGTATCGCGACCCGTAACGGTATGCTGCTCATCAGCCACTACAACCACTTGCAGCAAGTGGAGGGACTGAACGTGTACGACAGCGTGATACAAGGCTCTCTCGACCGTCTGAATCCGATCCTGATGACGGCTCTCTCCTCTGCGCTGGCACTGATACCGCTGGCTCTGGGCGGTGATCTGCCGGGCAACGAGATTCAAAGCCCGATGGCCAAAGTGATTTTGGGCGGACTTTTAACATCTACTTTCCTGAACGGTTTCATCGTTCCGATTGTTTATCTGATGATGCACCGCCAGCGTAGCGCTGGGGCAAATTCTCCATGCGGCGTACCGGCGGAACAAGCATAATTATCAGTTAAATATAGCTACTATGTATATAGAAACAAATAAAAAAAGTATGAAACGAATCATCATCATAGGCTCTTTGGTAAGCTGCGCACTTCTCGCCCTCACGGGCGAAGTGCAGGCCCAAAGCGGCATCGAACAGGTTTTGAAGAATATCGAAGCCAACAATAAGGAGTTGCAGGCAAACGCCCAACTCATCACCTCGCAAAAGCTGGAAGCCAAAACGGACAATAACCTGCCGGACCCGACATTATCATACGCCCACCTTTGGGGAGCGAAAGATAAAAACGAAACGATCGGCGAACTTGTGGTGTCGCAAAGTTTCGACTTTCCGAGCCTGTATGCCACCCGCAACAAGCTGAATCGTCTGAAAGCGGGTGCTTTTGACAGTCAGGCGGACGTCTTCCGCCAAGAGAAATTGTTGCTCGCCAAAGAAGTGTGTCTGGACATTATCATGCTGCGCCAGCAAAAACACATCTTGGAGGAACGGCTGCGCAACGCAGAAGAACTTGCCAAAATGTACGCCAAGCGCCTCCAAACCGGAGATGCGAACGCTCTCGAAACGAATAAAATCAATCTGGAACTGCTGAATGTCAAGACGGAAACTTCGCTGAACGAAACGGCACTGCGCAATAAGTTGCAGGAACTGAACACGTTAAACGGCAATATCCCCGTAGTGTTCGAAGAAAACACGTATCCCGCGACGCCTTTCCCTGCCGACTATCAGATACTGAAATCGGAAGTGCTCTCCGCCGACCGCACGTTAATGGCGTTCAACAACGAAAGCCTCGTTGCCCGCAAGCAGATCGCCGTCAACAAGTCGCAATGGCTGCCGAAACTGGAACTCGGCTACCGCCGGAACACCGAAACCGGAACGCCTTTCAACGGAGTGGTAGTGGGATTCTCCTTCCCGCTTTTCGAGAACCGCAACAAGGTGAAAATAGCCAAAGCGCAAGCGCTGAACATCGACTTGCAGAAAGACAATGCCAGCCTGCAAGTGGAATCCGAACTGGCACAGCTCTATCGGGAGGCCAAAACACTGCACACCTCTATGGAGGAATACAGGAAAACTTTTCAGGCGCAACAAGACCTCGCACTGCTGAAACAGGCTCTGACAGGCGGACAGATCAGCATGATCGAGTATTTTGTCGAGGTATCCGTCATTTATCAAAGTCATCAGAATTACCTCCAGCTGGAGAATCAATATCAGAAGGCAATGGCACGAATTTATAAGAGCAAGCTATAAATTCCCGCTTTATTTCGCCCGATTATTGAATAAATAACTGAGGTTTCGCAAGTTCTTTATATTATTGACAAACAATAGTATCCCAAATGGGGGTGACTAAAAAGTCGATTCTATCTCCATTCTCCTCCTTCGGGAAGGAGGAGTACCCGTAGGGGGAGGTGGTAGGTGAAACATAAAAATACCTATAATAGAATACGAATGAATGCTTTTCTCACCTACCACCCCGCCCTACGGGCACCCCTCCTCCCGGGAGGGAGGGGAATTAAGATAGTTTGGATAACGCAAAAGTAACCTGCGAAACTTGAATAAATAAAAAGAATGCATTACATTTGGGGACTGTAAAAAAACACTAAACTATTATGAAAACTAAAACCCTCTCTTACACCCCCATCTTGTTTTGCATTCTTATTTTATGGAGTGCCTGTAAAGACGATGCCGATGCCCCCCTGCGGTTTTACGACAGCAAATACGAAGTGCCCATGGGAGGAAGACGCTACCTCGGAATCGAAAGTGGAAACGGAGACTACTCTCTGGAAATCGGAAATCCCCGCATCGCAAGTGCCGGAATCGAAAGCGGCTGGAGCGGAGTTCCCGCCGGACGAATGATTTACATATCCGGCATTCTCACCGGAAGCACGTATCTGAAAGTGACAGACAACGCCACACAGGAAACGCTCACTCTGCCCATTAAAGTGGTGGACTACTACGAAGATCTCAATCTGATACACGGCTCGTCCTCCCTGCGTCCCAATGGGGACGAAAACCTACTGCCGGGTGTTGACGACATTTTCCTTGTCAGCAACGCTGCCCGTGACGCTTATTTCTTCAAACAAGGACAACGAACCGCTTTTTCATCGGGACTCGAACTGATCACCAAAGGAACTTATGCACTGAAGCAAGAGGAAGATAACAAAGCCACACTGACCCTTACTTTCTCATTGGATGCCTCACCGGCTACGGAACACCATTTCACCGTATGGGGAAACGCGTACCTGCTTCACCGGCTGGACAAGAACTTACATCTGAACTGGGGCACGCCGCCCATTGGAGAAACACGGACATCACCTGCCCCGCCTCCGGCCTACACACTGGAAGAAATAACGGAAGGAGCAGAACCGGGAACAGGCAGACAGGTCGGTTTCATTCTGAATTATAAGGAAATACCTACGGGAATACTTCCCTAAATTATGGATGATAAATTAGCCGCGCTATCAAGATAAGCATTCTATCCGCTCTCCGTTTCTTTCAGGAATGATCTTTACAGCGTACGTATCTCCTCCGGCAAATACCCGCTGCGGATACGCCACTCCTGCGGATAAAGATTATTGGCACGATTTCCGATATTCTTCACAAATCCGAGAGGAATATTCCGGTAAGTAAGCAAGATATAACCACGAGGGGCTGTTTCCGGCAAGGTAATAGCCTCTTTTCGTAAATAAGCGATAGCCTGTTCATAACTCACCTCTTCCGTATCAAAAGCATCCTGCCGCAAGAGCGTAGCGCTCATCGCCAGCGCATGAGTGGGAATCAAATCTTTCCCTTTCACTTCACCAGTCAGAACGCCTGCCTGTATCACTTTCAGATACTGTTTCATGGCAGCCAGTTCATCGGTATATCGTTGCAGAAATGCGACGATGCCCGCGCCTTCCGCAGACAAGGTGTATCTTTCGGCATTTTCCTGCTTCAGCCAGTTCAGTGCCATCCCCATGTGTTCTTTGGAAACGGGAGAAGCAGCCGCTCCGCCTTTCTTATCTTTTTTCTTGGACGACTTTGCTTTTGAGAATGAATAGGTTGCCGGTTCATCTTCCGCATCCGGTTTGCGAAGTGCCGCCAGAAAGAATCCTTCGCCTTTTGTCTTATGAGGAAGAAAATGACAGACAGACAAACTTCTCTGAGATTCATCCTCTCCGTCGAGTAAATTCCCCGTTATATTCCACTCGTCCTGCACCTCCAGCGGCAAGAGTTCCGCACCGAATTCCTGCTGAATCCAGCAGACGTTCTCTTCATCTTCTTTGCTATTATAGGTACACGTACTATATATTAATATGCCGCCCGGTTTCAGACAGGGCCAAATATCCGCAATAATCCGCCGCTGACGCTGCCAGCAGATCTCTACATTCTCCGGACTCCATTCCTCCACGGCTACGGGGTCTTTACGAAACATTCCCTCGCCCGAACAAGGCACATCGGTCAGAATGACATCGAAAAAAGACGGAAGTGCCGAGAAATCAGCCGGATCATTGTTGGTAACCACCACATCCGGATGCCCCCACTTCGTCAGATTCTCCGCCAGCACCTGTGAACGGTTCCGAATCACTTCATTCGCCACCAGCAGACTCCCTTCCGGAAGCACGCTGCGCGCATGGGTTGATTTTCCTCCGGGCGCCGCACAAAGATCGAGCATCACCACCGGAGACTCGACATACTGCCGCAGCACCTGCTCCACAAACATGGACGAAGCCTCCTGAACATAGTAGCAACCGGCATGAAACAACGGGTCGAACGTAAAAGTCAGACGCTCGTCAAGATAGTAGCCATCGGATGCCCAAGGAACTTTGTTGAAGGAAAAACGGGCAGAACTGTCTGTCAGCGAGCTTAATCCTTCCTCCTTCATTCTCAATTTATTGATCCGAATGCTGACGGGAGGCTCCTGTTGCAAGGCGGCAGCCAGTTTTTCATATTCTTCATTGCCCAGTAAGGCACGGGTATAGTCGATAAAAGAAGCGGGTAAATTCATTTTTCATTTATTAATTCCTGCAAATATCAAAAATATTTCGTCTCTTTGCAACTTTCTGACATACGAACTACGTCTAACAGACAAAGAAACAAATAAAAGAATTAATATATGAAACGGATTTTAATTGCTTTACTGGTCATGATGACCATTTTCTCGCTGGCAAACGCCCAGAAACAAACGACTATTGTGAACGACTCTACCGGAAACGTAAAAGTGACCGTAACGAAAGGGAAAGGCAAGGATGCCAAGGTAAATGTCGGCAACACGGCCGTCACTGTGATCGGAATCGATGACGAAGACGCCGACACGACAAGTGTAGATACGGGCAAAGTGAGTAGCTCCTCGCGCGGCTCTCACGGAAAAGCGAGCTTCACCATCAGCTCTGACGACGATGACTTCCCGTTCAATAATTTCGGAAATGCAGTCGGAGGAGGTATTCTGGTAGCCATCATCAGCATCATTGCCATATTCGGAATGCCGGTATTCATCATATTTGTAGTCTTCTTCTTCCGCTACAAGAACCGGAAAGCACGCTATCGCCTTGCCGAACAGGCTCTCGCAGCCGGTCAACCTCTTCCGGAAGAATTCATACGGGAGCACAAATCGACAGACCAACGTACACAAGGAATCAAAAACACCTTTACAGGCATCGGACTCTTCATATTCCTCTGGGCCATCACCGGCGAATTCGGAATTGGCGCTATCGGACTGCTCGTCATGTTTATGGGACTGGGACAATGGCTGATCGGCTACAAGCAACATGCCAACGAGGAAACCAAGAACAGAGAAACCGCCGTCAGAAGCAACGACATCATCATCTCGGAGAGGAACGACGAAGAGAAGAACGAAGAAAATAGATGAGCCAACTCAACGATATATCGCTAGTCGCACAGGTCGTGGTGTTCAAGAACACCAGGGCCTTCGACCAGTTGGTACAAAAATACCAGTCGCCTGTCAGACGCTTCTTCCTGCATCTGACTTGCGGTGACAGCGAATTGAGTGACGACTTGGCACAGGATACCTTCATCAAAGCATATACCAATCTGGCCTCTTTCCGTAACTTGTCGAGTTTCTCCACGTGGCTATACCGTATTGCTTATAATATTTTTTATGATTATATTCGCAGCCGGAAAGAGATGGCAGACCTGGATACCAGGGAAGTAGACGCCGTCAACTGCACCGAACAAGCGAACATAGGGCAGACAATGGATGTTTATCAGTCACTCAAATCGCTGAAGGAAGTGGAACGAACCTGCATCACGCTGTTTTACATGGAAGATGTAAGCATCGACAAGATTGCAGGAATAACGGGAATACCGGCAGGGACGGTGAAAAGCCACCTGTCGCGTGGAAAAGAAAAATTAGCAACGTATTTAAAAAGAAACGGTTATGACGGAAATAGATAATGATAAACTTCTGAAAGATTTCTTCGCAGAAAACAAGCGGGAAATAGCCGACAACGGATTCAGCCGCCGCGTCATGCACCACTTGCCCGACCGCAGCAACCGGTTGGCACGCCTTTGGACTGTATTCGTAATGACAGTAGGAGCCACGCTCTTCGTCACGCTGGGCGGACTGGAAGCCGTATGGGGAACGCTGAAAGATGTACTTATCGGCATGATCAACCATGGCGCAACCAGTCTCGATCCGAAATCAATCATCATTGCAACGGTCGTCCTGCTGTTCATGGCCGGACGGAAAGTAGTATCAATGGCATAACAATGCTTGTCACACAACTGTGCCAAGGACTTGGCACAGTTGTGACACCGCACTGGCACAGCAGTGCCACGCCGTTGGCACAAGTGTGACAACGGCAGGGAACACAGCAGACAGTTCAGATGTATCGAACGAATATAATCCCCCAGATCAAGAGATTCTTGTTCATTTCTTCTGTTAAAGTATAATAAATTTGCTCTCCTCTCCCGATAGCTCCAAACATAGATGTTGTATCTTTGTTACTTTGTAAACTAAAATAGCGAGAAGAGTTTTGAAACTACGTATATTTCTTTTATTTCTGTTTCTGTCTTTATTCCGTGCTCAGGCAGATGTCATCGACAGTTTGATGACGCATCCCAGAGACTCCATAGCTCTGACAAGTGACTCCCTTGTATTACGTTTCTTATCGGAGTCAGGGATTCCTATATCCGACAATAACAAGGTCAGATTACTGAAAAGCGGACGAGAAAAATTCATTGATTTATTCAGCGCCATCCGCGACGCCAAACACCACATCCATCTGGAATATTTCAATTTCCGCAATGACTCTATAGCCAATGCGCTGTTCGACCTGCTGGCCGAAAAAGTGAAAGAAGGCGTGGAAGTACGAGCCATGTTCGATGCGTTCGGCAACTGGTCGAACAATAAACCGCTCAAGAAGAGACATCTCAAAAAAATACGAGAGCAGGGAATCGAGATTGTCAAGTTCGACCCGTTCACCTTTCCCTACATCAATCATGCGGCACACCGTGATCACCGCAAAATAGCCGTCATCGACGGTGAAGTCGCCTATACGGGAGGAATGAACATCGCCGACTACTACATCAACGGACTCCCCAAAATCGGTACATGGCGTGATATGCACATGAGAATAGAAGGCGATGCCGTCAATGACCTGCAAGAAATATTTCTTACCATATGGAACAAGGAGACTAAACAAAATATTGGCGGCGAAGCATACTTCCCCAAGCACAAGGAGCAGTCGGACAGCACCAATGTAGTCGTCGCCATCGTAGACCGCACACCGAAGAAAAACAGCCGTATGCTCAGTCATGCTTATGCCATGTCGATCTATTCGGCACAGAAAAACGTGCACATCGTCAACCCGTATTTTGTGCCCACATCCTCCATCAACAAGGCGCTTCAACGCACCATCGAACGAGGTGTGGATGTCACGATTATGGTTTCTTCTGCCTCCGACATCCCGTTTACTCCGGACGCCGCCCTCTACAAACTTCACAAACTGATGAAAAGGGGGGCCACCGTCTATATGTACAATGGCGGTTTCCACCATTCCAAAATCATGATGGTCGACGATATTTTCTGCACGGTAGGCACCGCAAACCTGAACAGCCGCAGCCTCCGGTACGACTACGAGACGAACGCTTTCATCTTTAACAAGGAAATTACAGGCGAACTGAACGAAATGTTTCGGAACGATATAGAACACTGTACGCAGCTAACACCGGAATTCTGGAAAAAGCGCTCACCGTGGAAGAAGTTCGTCGGATGGTTTGCCAATTTATTCACGCCATTTTTGTAATTTTGCATCGCACCAACTTATTGGAAAATTATTCGCTATGAAACAATATTTAGATTTACTCAATCGCGTATTAACTGAAGGAACTGAGAAAAGTGACCGTACAGGAACCGGAACGATCAGTGTGTTCGGACATCAGATGCGTTTCAACCTCGACGAGGGTTTCCCGTGTCTGACCACCAAAAAACTGCATCTGAAATCAATCATCTACGAGTTACTCTGGTTTCTGCAAGGTGATACGAACGCGAAATATCTGCAAGAACACGGTGTACGCATCTGGAACGAATGGGCGGACGAGAACGGTGATTTAGGGCATATCTATGGCTATCAGTGGCGTTCGTGGCCCGACTACGACGGCGGATTCATCGACCAGATCAGCGAAGCGGTAGAGACGATCAAGCACAATCCCGACTCCCGCCGTATCATTGTCAGCGCCTGGAATGTAGCCGATTTAAAGAATATGAACCTGCCTCCCTGTCATGCCTTCTTCCAGTTTTACGTGGCAGACGGTCGGCTGAGCCTGCAACTTTACCAGCGCAGCGCGGATATATTTCTCGGAGTCCCGTTCAATATCGCATCATATGCACTGCTGCTACAAATGATGGCGCAGGTGACAGGACTGAAAGCGGGTGAATTTATCCATACACTTGGCGATGCCCATATCTATCTGAACCACTTGGATCAGGTCAAATTGCAGCTTAGCCGCGAACCACGCGCATTGCCTCAAATGAAAATTAATCCGGATGTGAAGAGTATCTATGACTTCCAGTTCGAAGACTTCGAACTGGTGAACTACGACCCGCATCCACATATTGCCGGAATAGTAGCGGTATAAAACCATGAGTAAAATATCAATTATTGCCGCCGTAGACCGCCGAATGGCGATCGGCTTTCAGAATAAACTGCTTTTCTGGTTGCCCAACGACTTGAAACGCTTCAAGGCACTGACTACCGGAAACACCATCATAATGGGAAGAAAAACCTTCGAATCGCTGCCGAAAGGTGCGTTGCCCAATCGCAGAAACGTTGTGTTATCCACCCGTCCGGATACGGTATGTCCCGGTGCGGAAGTCTTCCCGTCGCTGGAAGTCGCCCTGCAAAGCTGCAAGGAAGATGAGCACGTCTATATAATAGGTGGCGCAAGCGTCTACCAGCAGGCACTTCCTCTTGCCGACGAACTTTGTCTGACGGAAATAAATGACGTTGCTCCCGAAGCCGATGCCTTCTTTCCGGAAGTATCTCCGGCTCAATGGCACGAAAAAAGCAGAGAAGCTCATCCTGTGGATGAGAAACATCTCTGCCCGTATGCTTTTGTAGATTACGTGAAACAGTAAGCTATTTTATTCTGTACGATTAATCTTCGTCTTCAATGTCGACCATAATCGGCATCTGCCGCTTTATGGCTTCATGGAAAGAGATCAATGTCTCCGTACGCGCCAACCCCAGAGGTTGCAATTTATCATGTATGATACTCAGCAAATGGTGATTGTTCTTAGCGTAAATCTTGATAAACATATCATATTTACCAGTAGTGAAATGACATTCTACTACTTCCGGAATAGCTTCCAAAGCTCTTGTTACCGAATCAAAGGATTCCGGATCTTTCAGATATATACCAATATAAGCACAAGTTTCATATCCTATCTTCTCAGGATCGATCACATATTCCGATCCTTTCAATATTCCCAGATTAGTCAACTTCTGAATGCGCTGGTGGATAGCCGCCCCGGAAACGTTACACGCTCTTGCTACTTCCAAAAAAGGAATACGCGCGTTCCCTGCTATTAATTTCAGAATTTGCTCATCTAAAGCATCTAATTGATGATGTCCCATTTTTGAATCAAATTGTTTTAATCAATGAATCTTTCATGCAAAGTTAGCTATTTTTCGGCAACAAATACTATGATTTATTACTTTTATTTGCAAATATCGAATAAGTCAACAATAGTTTGTACCTTTGTAAAAAACATAAATATACTATTTATATGAAACAAATTTGCAGTATTCTTCTTTTTTTCCTGATTTCGGCAGGAAGTTATGCGCAAAACTTTGCAGATTATTTTCAGAATAAGACGTTACGGGTGGATTATATCTTCACCGGAAACAATAAGCAGCAAGCGATCTATCTGGACGAGCTATCTCAGCTTCCCTCCTGGGCAGGTCGTGAACATCATTTGTCCGAACTTCCACTCGAAGGCAATGGGCAGATCATCGTCAGAGATCTCGCCACCCGACAGTGTATCTACAAGACTTCCTTTTCTTCTCTGTTTCAGGAGTGGCTGTCCACCGATGAAGCCAAGGAAACAGCCAAAGGCTTCGAAAATACATTCTTGCTTCCCTACCCCAAACAGCCGGCAGAGATAGAAATCGTGCTGTTCTCTCCCCGCAAGGAAGTGATGACCAGCTTCAAGCACATTGTCCGTCCGGACGATATCTTGATTCATAAACGGGGAACATCACACGTCACTCCACACCGGTATATGCTTCAAAGCGGTAACGAAAAAGAGTGCATAGATGTCGCTATCCTGGCAGAAGGCTACACGGAAAAGGAAATGGACTTATTCTATCAGGATGCACAGAAAGCCTGCGAAAGCCTGTTTTCACACGAACCGTTCCGGTCGATGAAAAATAAGTTCAACGTAGTGGCTGTAGCGAGTCCGTCGATTGACAGCGGAGTCAGTGTTCCCCGCGAAAATCAATGGAAACATACGGCTGTTCATTCTCATTTCGATACTTTTTACTCGGACCGTTATCTGACTACAAGTCGGGTGAAGGCCATCCACAACGCTTTGGCCGGCATTCCTTATGAGCATATTATTATCCTTGCCAATACGGATGTGTATGGAGGCGGAGGAATTTACAACTCATATACGCTGACTACCGCTCATCATCCGATGTTCAAGCCTGTAGTGGTCCATGAATTCGGACATAGCTTCGGAGGCTTGGCGGATGAGTATTTTTATGATGACGATGTAATGACGGACACGTATCCGCTGGATGTAGAGCCGTGGGAACAGAACATCAGTACACGAGTAAATTTTGCCTCAAAATGGGAAGATATGCTTGCACCGAATACGCCTGTCCCCACACCTGTAGCACAACATCAAAACTATCCGGTAGGTGTATATGAAGGCGGCGGTTACTCAGCCAAAGGTATTTATCGGCCGGCATTCAATTGTCGCATGAAAACAAACGAATATCCTGAGTTCTGCCCGGTATGCCAGCGTGCTATCCAGCGGATTATTGAGTTCTATGTACCTTAACTAAAGGCAGTAACATCTCATAGTATCATATAACTGATATATTCACCCGATAAAAGTATACACATTTGATATAACATTTGGTATAGTAATATCCGGTACAACAACAAAAACAATATTGTCAAACTTAAAACCCAAACCGTATGATCAGATTTCAACCGATCACCACATCGGACGTACAACATTACAAATTTATGGAAGAGCTTCTCGTCGAATCGTTTCCACCTGAAGAATATCGCGAACTGGAACATCTTCGTGAATATACAGACCGGATAGGCAACTTCCATAATAATATCATTTTTGACGATGACCTGCCCATTGGCTTTATTACATATTGGGATTTCGACGGATTCTATTACGTAGAACACTTCGCTACCAATCCGGCATTGCGCAACGGAGGCTACGGAAAACGCACATTAGAGCATTTATGTGAGTTCCTGAAACGCCCCATTGTATTGGAAGTAGAACGTCCGGTAGAGGAGATGGCCAAACGCCGTATCAACTTTTACCAACGGCACGGATTTACACTGTGGGAAAAAGACTATTACCAGCCGCCGTATAAAGAAGGAGACGATTTCCTGCCTATGTATCTCATGGTACACGGCAACCTGGATGCAGAAAAGGATTATGAAGGGATAAGACATAAACTCCATACAATCGTTTACGGAGTCAAGGAATAAAGAAACAAAAGAATCGTAAAAAACATACTTCAGATAGATTTTAGATCATATACGGCAGGCGAAGTTCAGACATAAAGTCTGCCTCTGCCGGAGAATAATAAACAGAGAGGCTAAAAAAGAAGCTAAAAAGAAAGGGCGTCCAATTGCTTGGACGCCCTTCTCTATATATCAAATTAACTAATTATTTCTCACCACGTTTAGTAGAAGAATAGTTAATCTTCAAAGCGTAAGATTTTCTAAGGGCATTCTTCACGTCTGTGATAATACCCATTTTAGTCTTTTGGTCTACTTTCAGAGACACAGTCATCTTAGCTTGGTCACCCTCATTCATACTTGCACGTTCCTGGAAAATGAAGTCTTGTACTTCGCCAACTTCAGCATAGCTGTCGTTGAGCTGAATACGACTTTCAGTACCCATTTTCGCACGATATTCCTGAGTCGGTTCACCCACATAAATGAATGTTACCAGCGATTTCTTCTCCAGTTTTTCGAGTTCAGTACCTACCGGAAGTGTAAACTGTACCTTTAATGTTACCTCGCGCATTGTTGTTACAATCATAAAGAAGAACAACAAAGTAAAGATAAGGTCAGGCAACGAAGAAGTATTCAATGCCGGCATTTCACGTTTACCAGTTTTATTAAATTTTCCCATTACTTACTTCCTTTTTTCTCCGTATTTTTTAGGTTCTGCCTCAGAAATTCTCTGCGGATAGATTTCACGAATTGCTTTTTGCTGTTCGTCGTTCAATTCCGCATAAGGTCTTTGCCATTTCTGAAGGGCCAGTTCATCTCTCAATTCATTGTATGCAGCAACAAGTTCGTTCTGCACGCTGATATATGCCTGATAAGAAGATCCACGGTCATTCTGCAAAGAAATTACATGCTTGTCGTTAACGAGAGTCGTACCGAAAAACTCCACATTCTTCTGTGTCTTTTCAGGCATGTGCTCTGCATTGCCGGCATTAGCAATAAATTCTTTAGCTTTTTCCCTTAGTTGCTCAACACCGATATAATCATTACCGCACATCAAAGCATCATCCTTATTCAGGTATACCTGCAAAATGTTACGTTCTTTGATCTTATCCGTATTCTGTTGATCTTGATCTTCGGGTGGTGGAGGCAAAAGTCTTGCCAAACCACGGTCCGTATCCATTGATGTTGTAATCAAAAAGAAGATCAGCAACAAGAAAGCGATATCCGCCGTAGAACTTGAGTTAATATCAGGAACTTTTCTTTTTCCTCTTGCCATTGTAATTACTTATTAAATTGAGTATCCTCAATTGATTATGATATTTTTTTCTTTATGCCACTTGCGATGATTGCAACGATTGTTACAAACAACAGGATGTAGATGGAATAAAGGAACATATCAGTTAATTTCAGCCAGAAAGGAACGTTGTCAGTACCGTCATAACCTGGGATATTCATCGGTGTTCCATCACCAGCAGCCCAAGCAATCACTAAAACAACAACCAAAAGAACCAAACCAAGCAATGACTTAATTGCATTTGCAGGGCTATCTTTCAAAGCTGCTCCAAATTGGAATACAGCAGCAACTACTGTAGCAGCAACAGCCAAACCAAATAACCCATAAATGAGCATCAGTAAGGCATTTGTGTTTGCCGGTTGCCACATTTCAGGATCTACTCCCGCAATGACATCTGCTCCTTGAGCATCACCACCCAGGTAGAAAAGCCCCAGGACAATGAGGATGATGGCAAACATCGCATACAGTGCGTAATACGATACTTTATATGATAACTTACTCATTTCGAATTATTTTTTGTATTTCAGATCATATTTGATTACCATGTCAAGCAAAGAGATAGAAGAGTCTTCCATTTCGCTTGTAAGAGCTTCAATCTTAGCAAGTACGTAGTTGTAGAATACCTGAAGAATCAAAGCAACGATCAAACCGAAAATAGTTGTAATCAAGGCAACTTTCATACCACCTGCAACAACCGTCGGAGAGATATCACCTACCTGCTGGATCTTATCAAATGCCTGCACCATACCGATTACAGTACCCAAGAATCCGAGTGACGGAGCCATTGCGATAAACAGTGTGATCCAAGAACATCCTTTTTCAAGGTAACCAGCCTGTACACCACCGTAAGATACTACTGACTTCTCAACTACATCGATACCTTGGTCGATTCTCATCAAACCCTGGTAGTAGATAGAAGCAACAGGACCTCTGGTGTTACGTGCGATGTCTTTAGCAGCTTCAACATCACCTTTTTCCAAAGCAGCTTCGATAGATGCCATGAATTTTTTTGTGTTGATTTCAGCCAAGCTCAAATAGATGATACGTTCGATACAGAAAGCCAAACCGATTACCAAAGCAATAGCAACCAAACTCATGAAAGATGCAGTACCTTCAATGAATTTAACTTTGATTTCTTTGTGAATACCACCTTCTTCTGCAGCAGGAGCAGCGGCCGGAGCAGCTTGAGCAGCAGCAGGAGCAGCTTGTTGTTCAGTTTGTTCTGCTGCAGGAGCGTCTTGAGCCTGAGCAAGTTGAATTGAGCCAAATGTAAAGGCCCCAATCACAGCAACAATTGCAAATAACTTTTTCATTGTGTGTCTAATTTTTAAGATTAATTAATTAAATTATTATTATTGTATTTACTTATCGTCTCTTGTTTATACTTCCTGCGGAGAGAGCGGGATTCGAACCCGCGATACACTTTTGGCGTATACACGCTTTCCAGGCGTGCCTCTTCAACCACTCGAGCACCTCTCCTTATGAGTTTTCCGCATTTTCAGCTACAAATGTATCCTTTTTTTTCTTTTCCTAAAGCATTATCCCTTTTTTATCTTAAATAAATACTGCAAATTAATATAATTTAAAACCTTTGGAACCTTATTTGACCATTCCGAACACTTTTAGCGCATTTTCGGAAGTGGCTTGTGAAAGGTGCTCCGGGGTGGTCCGATAAATTTCTACCAGTTTCAGGAACGTATCATGCACATTCGCACTTTCATTCCTCTTCCCTCGATTGGGGGCCGGGGTCAGATACGGTGAGTCCGTTTCGAGCACAATCCGCTCCAAAGGCACTGTTAGCAAGGTATCCGGCAGTGAGGACTTTTTAAATGTGACCACTCCGTTGATTCCCAACATGAAACCGCCAAATTCAAGCAATCGGGCCGCTTCTTCGGCATTTCCGGTGAAACTATGAAAAATACCGGTCAAAGCAGTGTTTTTATAGGGCTCCATTACCTTATATATATAGTCGAATGCCTCCCGCGAATGAACCACGATAGGCAATTTATATTCGAGCGCCCATTCTATCTGTTTCTCAAAAACGTACAGTTGTTCGTTCAGAAAGGTTTTATCCCAATACAAATCAAGCCCAATTTCGCCAATGGCTACAAAATTATTGGGTGCTTCCAGACGCTCCCGGACAATTGACAGTTCCTGCCGGTATGACTCGTTCACCGAAGTAGGATGCAATCCGATCATCGGATAACAGAAATCAGGATAATCCGCACAAACCGACAGCATGGATTCAATCGTCGTACTGTCAATATTGGGCATGTAAATACGCGAAACACCTGCCTGACGTGCACGTTCCATCACCTGTGGCAGGTCATCGGAAAATTCTTCCAAAAAAAGATGGGAATGAGTATCTATTAACATGACAATTTGCTTTCTTCTTTTACTTTTTCGTTGGAACGGTAGTAATATACCAGTCCATAGTCACGACATTTTGCCAACCGGGCTTCATTAGGATTCACTTCCTGAAACTTCGCTTCCACCTGATTCCAGATATCCAGAATCAATTCATCCGCCCGGTCACGCATCGAAGCCAGTTCATCCAGACTCCGGTTGGTGGCAGACTGGTAATTTTTCTGACGTTCGTAGCTATCCAGAAAAATATCATAATGCACTTTTACGCGCGCAATAGTCGGGTTATAAATGGGGATTCCCCCTTGAGAGGTTCTCCGCTGCTCTCCTTCAATGATTTTTCTCCCCCACTCTACCAAAGCTGCTTCGCTTAATAAATCCGGTACCACATTCGCTTCCGGAAGATCATAAAGTTCTTTATGCACCGGTTTGATTTCATCGCGAAGCACCGCGAGGTTGAGCACTTGAATAAAATGGGATATATACAGCCGTGCCATCCGCACATTCGCCTGATGCTTGCGACTGGCTCTCGACTGGTTGTCATAACATTGGGTATAGTAAATCTGCGCAGCTTCAAACTTCAGCAGAAAATTACGGGCTTCGAATAATGTTTTCAGTGAGATAGCCAAGTCCCGCACATTATACACGTCACCCTTCTCGACCGCTGCTTTCAGCGCCCGTACTCTGGCTTGATCCGTATTTGGCAATCGTCTGTAAGGCATTTCCCACCAACTTTACTACATTTCCCGATACATCAGTAATTTCACTAAATTCTTAAGTTCTTTCTTCTTCTCTTCGGCAACCGCAACTGCTTCAAGGCTCTCCATAGCCAGCGTATAATATTCGCGCATTTTGTTTTCACAAACGCTACGGATAGTCAACTGATTATAGATCTCCGTCACTGCCGCTATCTTTTCTGCCGGCTGACAGTTCTCTGCATTCAGCCAGCGGTTCAGTTCTTCCAGCTGTTCTCCGTTTGCACGTTCCAGTGCTTTGATCAGCATATATGTCTTCTTATTGCAAAGGATGTCTCCACCGATTTTCTTTCCGAACACTTCCGGATCGCCATAAACATCCAGCAAATCATCCTGTAACTGGAATGCAACCCCTATCTGCATACCAAAATTATAAAGATTCTCCGCATCAACAGCAGACGCTCCTGCCAGAATCGCGCCGATCTTCAGACTTGCGGCAAGCAATACAGCCGTTTTCAGACGAATCATTTCAATATATTCGTCTTCCGCCACATCGTTGCGCGACTCAAATTCCATATCCAACTGCTGCCCTTCACAAATTTCCAACGCAGTCAGACTAAACAAATCAATGACTTCTTTCAAATGCTCGGGCGCACAACCGGCTACATACCGGAAAGCCAGTATCAGCATGGTATCACCCGACAAAATAGCTGTGTTATCGTTCCAAACCTTATGCACAGTCGGCTTTCCTCTGCGCATATCCGAACGATCCATCAAATCATCATGCAGCAATGTATGATTATGATAAACTTCGATACCGGTAGCAGGATCGTAAATTGACGAAACATCTTCCTTATACAAGTTATATGCCATCAGCATCAATACAGGACGAATCCGCTTCCCCCCCAAAGAAAGGATGTATTCGATTGGTTCGTAGAGTCCTTCCGGAGTCCGGGTTATCTGATTTTCAGATAGGTGGTTGTTTATTTTATCAAGTAATTGAGAAGCTGTAAACATGATGAAAACAAAGATTAATGAATAAAAAGAGGCTGCATTCGCAGCCTCTTAAATGTATGAGTGTTACAAATTACTGCAATCTGAACATTACAGGAACTGTAAATTTAACGCGAACCGGTTTACCACGCTGCATACCTGGTTTCCATTTCGGCATCGTGTTGATCACACGGAGAGCTTCTTTATCCAGATACGGGTCTACACTGCGTACAACTTTTGCATCTACGATACTACCGTCTTTGTTAACAACGAACTGTACGATAACACGACCTTGAGTACCATTTTCCTGTGCGATAGTCGGATATTTGATATTTTTAGCCAGATACTGCATCAATGCTGCCTGTCCACCCGGGAAGTCCGGCATATTTTCTACAACTTCGAAGATAGTCTGTTCTTCCGGCTCTTCCTCAACTACTTGTACCGGTACGTATTTTACTTCCACTTTAGGTGTGTTATCCTCATTAAGGATGGTAGTTGATTCTTCAATATCTGCCTGGTCATCGACAATTTCCAGCAATTCGGCCACCTTCGGAGCCTCGGGTGGTGGTGGAGTCGCTTGTTCAGGGGTTTCGGTAATAGGAATGATTTCCTCTTCAAAAACAACATCAGCTACAGCCTGGCTTGTATCGATTTTCACGTCACGCTGGGTCCATTCGAACGCCACGAACATAAAAGCCAATACCACCACGTAACCGATCAGCAGCCATGTGGATTTCTTTCCTTCCAGGTCTGCCTTGGGTGATTTTTTAACTTCCATAATTTTGTTAATATAATGATTAATAAAAAAAGTGTCTTCCTATGTGTCTCTGGGCAAATATACTACATTTTCAGATAACCGTCCGTTTCTTCATATCTTTTTATCCGGCTTTTTAACTTTTTTAATTCTTTCATACTCATTCAGTTGCTTTTACAGTCAAATTTATGGCTGATTTTCAAAATAAGCGTATCTTTGGCGGACAAATATAAGAAGCAGATAATATGAAAAAGATAACAATCGCAATCGACGGTTTTTCCTCCTGCGGAAAAAGTACAATGGCCAAAGATCTCGCCCGCGAAGTAGGATACATTTATATAGATAGTGGGGCAATGTATCGCGCAGTCACCTTATATAGTATTGAAAATGGGATATTTAACGGAGACGTTATCGATACGGAGAAGCTGAAAGAAGCAATCCGGGATATCCGGATTACTTTCCGCCCAAATCCGGAGACAGGACGTCCGGACACCTACCTCAACGGGGTGAACGTAGAGAATAAAATTCGTACAATGGGGGTTTCGTCCAAAGTCAGCCCTATCAGCGCACTCGATTTTGTACGCGAAGCGATGGTAGCACAGCAACAGGCCATGGGTAAAGAAAAAGGGATTGTGATGGACGGACGGGACATCGGAACCACGGTTTTCCCGGATGCGGAACTGAAAATATTTGTTACGGCCACACCGGAGATTCGTGCCCAACGCCGTTTTGACGAACTAAAAGCAAAAGGCCAGGAAGGCAGCTTCGAAGAAATTCTTGAGAACGTAAAGCAACGGGATTACATCGACCAGTATCGTGAAGTGAGTCCATTGCGCAAAGCAGATGACGCTCTGCTGCTCGACAATTCTAATCTGAGCATCGAACAGCAGAAGGAATGGCTGTCGGAACAGTTCGGAAAAGTAGTAAAGGAATAGAGGATAAAAATCGAGTGTATGATTAAAGTAGAGATAGATGAAGGTTCCGGCTTCTGCTTCGGTGTGGTCACAGCCATCCACAAGGCGGAAGAAGAACTGGCAAAAGGAGAAACCCTCTATTGCCTGGGAGATATTGTACACAACAGCCGGGAGGTAGAAAGGCTGAAGGCAATGGGACTAATTACGATCAACCGTGATGAGTTCAGACAATTGCGCAATGCCAAAGTGTTGCTTCGCGCACATGGAGAGCCACCGGAGACTTACCAGATCGCCCACAAGAATAATATCGAAATCATCGACGCAACCTGTCCGGTCGTACTGCGGCTTCAAAAGCGCATCAAACAAGAGTTCCGGAAGGAAGATTTTGAAGAAAAGCAAATTGTGATCTACGGCAAGAACGGCCATGCAGAAGTGCTGGGACTGGTAGGGCAGACCGGTGGTCAAGCCATTGTCATCGAAAGTGCAGAAGAAGCCAAAAAGCTGGATTTCACTAAAAGCATCCGCCTTTTCTCACAGACCACAAAGTCTCTGGACGAGTTTCAGGAGATTGTAGAATACATCAAACTCCACATTTCACCGGATGCCACTTTCGAATATTACGATACAATCTGCCGGCAGGTAGCTAACCGTATGCCCAATCTTAGGGAATTTGCGGCAACGCATGATCTGATTTTCTTCGTCAGCGGAAAGAAGAGTTCGAACGGAAAAATGCTTTTTGAAGAATGCCTGAAAGTAAACGCCAACTCACATCTGATTGATAATGAGAAAGAAATCGATCCCACTTTACTCCGGAATGTGGAATCCATCGGCGTATGTGGAGCGACTTCCACCCCCAAATGGCTGATGGAAAAAATACATGACCATATCCAGCTATTGATAAAAGATTAAAAAGAAAGATAGAAAAGACAATTTGAATATTTTTAATGGTTTCGACACACGAAAAAAAACTTATGAAACACTGCTTTCAACTTTTTGTTGTACATTTGCCACGTCAAACTAATTAATGAAAGATTGTTATGGGAACAGTTAAATGTATCGGTATTTTGACTTCGGGAGGTGATGCTCCGGGAATGAATGCGGCCATCCGCGCAGTAACACGTGCAGCTATCTACAACGGACTACAAGTAAAAGGTATATATAGAGGATACAAAGGTCTGGTGACAGGCGAAATCAAAGAGTTCAAGAGCCAGAACGTAAGTAATATCATCCAACTGGGTGGAACCATCCTGAAAACAGCCCGCTGTAAGGAGTTCACCACACCGGAAGGCCGCCAGCTGGCTTATGATAATATGAAAAGAGAAGGCATTGATGCTTTGGTGATCATCGGTGGTGACGGTTCGCTGACAGGCGCCCGAATCTTCGCACAGGAATTCGATGTTCCATGTATCGGACTTCCGGGAACGATTGACAACGACCTTTACGGCACAGACACCACTATCGGATACGATACGGCATTGAACACCATTCTGGATGCAGTAGATAAAATCCGTGACACCGCCACTTCACACGAACGTCTGTTCTTTGTAGAGGTGATGGGGCGTGATGCCGGATTCCTCGCTCTGAACGGCGCCATTGCTTCGGGAGCCGAAGCAGCCATTATTCCGGAGTTCAGCACGGAAGTCGACCAACTGGAAGAATTTATCAAGAACGGATTCCGTAAATCCAAGAATAGCAGTATTGTACTGGTAGCGGAAAGCGAACTGACAGGCGGTGCCATGCACTATGCGGAACGTGTGAAAAACGAATACCCGCAATACGATGTGCGTGTGACAATCTTAGGACACTTGCAGCGCGGTGGAAGCCCTACAGCTCACGACCGCATTCTGGCAAGCCGTTTGGGTGCCGCTGCCATCGACGCTATCATGGAAGACCAGCGCAACGTAATGATAGGTATCGAGCACGATGAAATCGTTTATGTACCATTCAGCAAAGCTATCAAGAATGATAAGCCGGTCAAGAGAGATCTGGTCAATGTATTGAAAGAGCTTTCTATTTAATAGAGACTGCCAACAGAACAGAAGCTTATTTTTATAAAGGCAATATAAAGAACGGTGGACGAATTGAGCTTTTCAATTGTTCACCGTTCTTATTTCAATTCATCCATTCCATGATCCATGCCACAGATTCCGGGCAGTCCGCCCCCTTGTTTTGCTCTATCCGAATGAAAAATGAATGAAACGAATGAATCAAACAGTAGTATCTCCAATGGAGATACTACCGACTTTTTAGTCACCCCATTTAAGATACTATTGACTAACATTTGGCTCAAATCCGTATAAAAGGAACAAACGGCAACAACCGTTTTTTTCGGATTGATCACAGAATTCCAAGTGATTTCTTTTTCTCCTTCTCCGGCAGAAGAAAGAATGGTCGTTTTTTCACGTTTTTTCTTATTCATCATTTGCACTGCATCAAATGAATAACGATCAGATGCACGTACGATTACCCAAATGATTAAATCATGTGAACCACTGCGCCAGCAATTGCTCCGTTATTTCCCACAACTGTTCTTTCTGCACATGATAAATGTAGTTGTCCGACAACTCTTTCCTACGATTGCCTGCATAAAGCTGTCCGCTGACTCCGGCCACTGCCTCATCCAGCAAGAGGCCGACGGCAGTGGAAGCCCCTTTCTTCGGCGTGCGGATAAAGGGGCGGAAAAAGATATCCGTCAGAGGGTCAAACCACTGGTGCATAGTGATGATGTCGGTAGAAACAATGCCGGGATCGGCGGCATTGACAGTGATTCCTTTTTCACGGAGGCGTTCCGAAAGTTCGATCGTAAACAGCATCAAAGCCAGTTTTGTATTGCTGTAAACAGGGATTCGCCAAAAACTTCCCTTTCTTCCCTGCCGGAAGAAATCGGGAAAATCGAGGTGTCCGATCGCATACGTGCAAGAAACCATGTTTACAATACGGGCTCCGCGTGTCAATGCCGGAAGGAGTTTCCGGGTAAGCAGGTACGGCCCCAGATAGTTCACACTGACCGTTCGTTCAAAGCCGTCGTCGGTGATGTGAAGTCCGGTTTCCATCGTTCCAGCGTTATTCATCAGCAGGGAAACGGGGAGATGACGCTCCACAATCCGATCGGCAAAAGAAGCTGTCGATGCCATAGAAGACAGATCGACTGCCATGACTTCCATGTTTACGTTTCCTGTCTCGTTCACTAGACGCTGCCGTATCGGTTCCGCTTTGGACGGACGATAGCAAGCCATAATAATATGGTAACCGGCTTCGGCTACGGCACGGGTTATTTCCGTTCCCATGCCGCCGTCGGCACCGGTGATGATTGCCCATTTCTCTTCACTCATTGCTTTTCCAGTTTTTCAATCTCCCGTTGCAGGCAGGGAGGCAGTTTTTCTTTCAAATGTTGGTGGCAGGCCATTTCAATAGTGTACATGCGCCCGATGCAGTAGTTGCTGTGCCCGCAGTTACAGCGTGCCTGCTCTTCCCGCCTCATCCGGTTGACAAACTCCGGTTCGTTGAGCAACGCACGTGCCATCTGGACGGCATCGAAGCCGGCATCCAATACTTCATCTATCTTTTCACGGGACACCAGTCCGCCCACATAAATCAACGGAGCTTCCGGAAGTGCCGCCCGAAATTTCAGTGCATCCTCCAGGAAATAGGCTTCCCGGAAAGGAACGGTCGGAATCATCCACTTTCCAAACATCCGAACCCCGTATTTCAGCCACCAGCAGTCCATGTAGTAAGCCATCGAACGAATCGGCATCGCTCCCCGCATGACGTACATCGGGGCTTTGCTGACGAAGCCTCCGCTCAGTACCAATGCGTGCGCGCCCAATGCCAGCAGGCGTTTGGCCACTTGCAAGGTTTCATCGGTTTCCATGCCGCCTTTGAAGCCATCGCGCATATTCATTTTTACAAAGACCGCCATATCGCTTCCCGCTGCTGTCATCACCTCGTTCATCACCACTTCCATAAAGCGCATCCGATTTTCGAGCGAGCCGCCGTATTCGTCTTTCCGGTGATTGGTGTAGGGAGACAGGAACTGGCTGATCAGATATCCGTGTCCGGCATGCACCTCCACGGCGTCGAAGCCGGCTTCCCGTGCCAAGTGGACAGCCCGTCCGTAGGCTCTGGCCATCTCCGGCAACTCTTCTTTCTTCATGCCACGCACGAATGTAGGAGAATAGAGATTGAAACCGGTAGAGGCCGAAATGGGAGTGGTTCCGCAAATCTTTTTATGGGACATATTTCCGCAGTGCCCTATCTGGATGCCTGCTGCCGCACCTTCCGTGTGTATAGCTCCGGTCACTTCACGTAAACCGGAAATGATTTCCGGACGCAGCCACAACTGACGGTCGAAAGAAAGTCCGCTTTGCGTCACGGCTGCATAGGCTACAGTCGTCATCCCGACTCCGCCCGCAGCCACCGAGCGGTGGTAATCGAGCAGCATTTGTGAAGGGGCGTTACCGGGACACATGCTTTCAAAAGCGGCAGAGCGGATCGTACGATTCCGCAGCGTCAATGGACCGAAAGTGACAGGGGTGAAAAGTTTAGATTCCATAGTACGCTATTTTATGTCAATAGATAATTTATTTCAAATCAATAGATAAAAGGAAATACACGTTTGCGTCCGCCTACTTCCGAGCCAAATTCTTCACGGTAGCGATGCCAGATTGCATTGGCACGGGGGACGAGATTGGCCACTGTCCACCAGAAGAATACAAGTCCGGACAGTGAACAGGTCAGTATTGCCCAGCCTGCCCATTCGATGATTTCGCCCAGATAATTGGCGGAAGTGACATAGCGGTACATCCCTTTTTGGGGCAGATAATGACGGGTATCCCCCGGTTTGCGCAAATGACGGATGATATAGTCCGAATGCCAGTTCATCAACATACCTGCAAAGAAAAGCAGACTTCCCGCAATAAACCATGCGGAAGTGAACCAGCCGGAATGATACATTCCCTCGGGTGAGAGATAAAATATCCATTCGCCCTGCATATAGCCGTTCAATAGATTGAACAGGATTCCCATCGACATAATTGCCAGCGGCATTTTGCTCTTTCCGGTCAGTAGCAGGGGAAAGACGAAGGCGCGCTGAAAATAATGAATCTGAAAGAAGATAAAGAATGTCAGTATGACCGGATCAAAACGACGTTCCGAGTGCATCCACATCCAGCACATGACCAGAAATACGGGGGCTTCCATCAGTATCCACGCCAGCTTGTTGGAAATGGCGACTCCCCAGGAGGCAGTGCGAAATATCCCGTAACCGGCTTTCACAAAGTAGAGGGCGATGAAAACAATCAGAGCGATCAGACTCATGACGCCCAAAAATAGATTAAAGGCAGTTATACTCATCTTGATTTTCTTTTGAGATTCACAAAAATAACAAAAAAAGAAAAGAATGGCCACAAAAATAACTCAAATAAAAAACAAATCAAATGACAACAGACTTCCGGCATTCTTTGTTTATTCATTAAAAATCAGCTATCTTTGCAGTTGGTTATGAACTAAATAAAAAGAAAAAGCAATGGCAATGGAAATTAAAGCCATACCGACCTTAAAAGGAAAAGAAGCGGAACACTTCGTTAAGGCAGCGGACAAGGCTTATAAAAATCAAAACAAACAAGACTTCAGCAAACATGTGCTGGAAGCCCGTGCTGTGCTCAAAAAGGCTAAAATGTTATAAAACATGGGATTTCTTTTTGAGAAATGTACTTTTGCCGTACTTGATGAGGATACGATTAAAGAATGTGACCCTTTCTCATGCGGGCACCAAGACTTAGACGACTTCTTTCATAACGATGCTCCTCTCTATAATGCACAACTATTAGGAAAAAGTTACTGTTTTCGCTCAGATAAAAAGCCTTCGGACATAGTATGTGCCTTCACTGTTTCTAACGATAGTATCAGAGTAAACATCCTCCCCAACAGCAGGGAAAAGAAAGTTCAGAAAGCCATTCCCCGTGCCAAACAAATGCGCCGCTATCCGGGTGTATTAATCGGCAGACTTGGAATCAATAAAGAATACAAGCATCAGGGCATAGGCAGTGATCTGATGACTTTCATTAAATCATGGTTCATTGATGCAGGAAACAAAACAGGGTGTCGCTTTTTAATTGTTGACGCTTACAATGAAAATATTCCTCTGAACTATTATCTGAAAAACGGTTTCAAATACCTTTTCTCTACGGAAGCGCAAGAAGTGGAATATACAGGCTTTGAAACCGGAACGCATCTAAAAACACGTTTAATGTATTTTGATTTAATAGACATTATGCCTTATCCCAATAATAGTAGCAAAGACTCAATCGACAGTAATTATTAAAATAACAAGTTTGTTCTCAACAGGTCACCTGTCCATAATCTCTCCTCCAGCAAAGGGAAAGATCATAGTTCACTGATATCCAAAGAAATAGAATGTATAATTCATCGGTTGTAGAAACGCCCTTTTAACGTAGCGTTAAAAGGGCGTTTCTACCTGCCAGGCTGTGCCCTTTCTACCAACGATAAATGCCTTAGCCTCCATCGGATGAAAAATACAGCAGCCGCAAAGTGTTAAATGTTAAATGAACATCGGACGTTCTTCCTGAAACAAGTCACCCCAGACGTACAACCGGGTACTACCAAGATGTACAACTGGGGATTACCGAGACGTACATGCAGGGATTGCCGAGATGTACGTCTGAGGTTAGTTATTATTGCATAAAAGGATTTGTTCTTATCAGCGTTTCTTGATGGGGATATAAGCCAGATCATCAAGAACATTTTTATAAGCCGGACGGATAATGCGTTTGCCCTCGAAGTTCAGTTCTTCATTGCGGTGCGCACACCAGCCGACAATACGAGCCATGGCAAACAGCGGAGTGAAAATCTCCTGCGGCAAACCAATCATCTCATATACGAAGCCCGAATAGAAGTCGATATTGCTGGAAACCGTCTTTCCGTTGTTCTTCACACGTCCGAAAGTAGCGATGGCACGCTCTTCAAGCAGTTCGAGGAAAGCGAACTCCTCTTCTTTTCCTTTCTCACGGGCAAGGTCGCGAGCCAGTTCTTTCAGCAACAGCGCACGAGGATCGGAAATCGTATAAACAGCATGACCGATACCGTAAATCAATCCGGTCTTATTATACACTTCCTTATTCAGCATCCGTGTGAAATAGGTATCTATCTCGTCCACGCTCTTCCAGTCCTTGATGTTCTCCTGCAAGTGATGGAACATATCGGCCACCTGGATATTCGCGCCTCCGTGAAGCGGGCCTTTCAACGAACCGATACCTGCGGCGATGGCCGAGTATGTATCTGTTCCGGTGGAAGAAGTCACACGAACCGTGAAAGTCGAGTTGTTACCACCGCCATGTTCTGCCTGCAAAATCAATAGCAAGTCGAGCGTACGGGCATCCAGTTCCGTATAATCTTTTTTGAGCATATAGAGGAAATTCTCGGCAATAGAGAGTTTTTCCTGCGGATGACGGATATGCAGGGAACGGCCGAATGTAGCATGGCGGAGCATATTATAAGCATACGCAATGATGGTCGGGAACTTGGAGATAAGATCGATACTCTGGCGCATCAGATTGTCGCGGGAAGTATCGTCGGCATCGGGATCGAAACGATACATTTCGAGTACGCTGCGCGAAAGGATATTCATGATATTATTTCCCTCCAGCTCGATAATATTCATTTTCGTCTTCTGCTCGAGCGCCATATTGTCATTGATCAGTTCGCAGAACGAAGCCAGTTCTTCCTTGTCCGGCAGACGACCGGAGAGTAGCAGATAAGCCACTTCTTCGAAGCCGAAACGTTTTTCCTTGATGATGGCGTGGGAAATGTCTTCCACATCATAGCCTCGATAGAACAATTTTCCCGGAATAGGCTTCAGACCGCCGCCGGGGATACGTTCGTAACCCACCACATTACCAATCTTTGTCAGACCTACCAATACACCGGTGCCGTCTTCATTACGTAGTCCACGCTTCACGTCAAACTTGGGGAACAATTCATTGTCAATCCGGGTTGCCTCTTTCATCTCCTCGGAGAGCTTGTAAATCAAATACTCTTTCTTCATAATACTTCGTTTTTAATCGTTACATTTACTTTTCGATTCTTTCCACAATTTCGCGTGTGAAAGCGGTGGTAGACAGGGATGTACCTCCCGGCATAAAGCGAGCCAGATCGTGCGTGGCACGGGCATCGAGGAAACTCTGTTCCAGCGCCTTTTCGATAAGCGCGGCCGCTTCTTTCCATCCCAGATATTCAAGCATCATCACCGCCGAAAGAATGATAGAACAAGGATTCACGACATCCTTTCCGGCAATGTTGGGGGCGGTTCCATGAGTCGCTTCAAAAATGGCGTGCCCCGTCTTGTAGTTAATATTTGCTCCCGGAGCAATGCCGATGCCGCCTACCATTGCCGCCAACTGGTCGGAAACATAGTCTCCGTTCAGGTTCAGCGTGGCAATCACGGAATACTCTTCGGGAATCAGTAATGTATTTTGCAGAAAAGCATCGGCAATGCAGTCCTTTATCACCAGCCGGCCGTCTGCCAGCGCGTCGCCAAACTCACGTTGCGCCAGCTCATAGCCCCATTTCTTGAAACCTCCTTCGGTGAACTTCATAATGTTTCCTTTGTGCACCAGTGTCACAGAAGGCAGATGATGGTCGAGCGCATACTGGCAGGCAGCCCGCACAAGACGTTCCGTGCCCTCACGGGAAACAGGTTTCACCCCAAAAGAAGAGGTCTCGGGGAAGCGGACTTTCGTCACTCCCATCTCGTTTTTCAGGAATTGATAGAACTTTTCGGCTTCGGGAGTACCTGCCTCCCACTCGATTCCTGCATATATATCCTCCGTATTTTCACGGAACACACACATGTTCACTTTTTCCGGTGCTTTCACCGGAGAATGAACGCCTTGATACCAACGAACCGGACGCAAACAAACATATAAATCCAAGGTTTGGCGCAAAGCTACGTTCAAAGAACGGATTCCACCGCCGACAGGGGTCGTCAGCGGACCCTTGATGCCGATCAGATATTCTTGGAAAGCCTTCATCGTTTCATCCGGCAGCCAAGAGCCTGTCTCGTTGAAAGCGCGTTCGCCCGCCAGCACTTCTTTCCATTCAATCCGACGTTTGCCGCCGTATGCTTTCTGAACAGCCGCGTTCACAACGGCTTGCATTGACGGAGTCACTTCCGCTCCTACTCCGTCTCCGGTAATATAAGGTACGACAGGCACATCGGGCACCGACAGCGTACCATCTTTTTGCATGGTTATTTTGTTCATTTCTATCATTTTAATTATCTGGCATTCAAGGCAGAGCCGGCACGGAACCAGGCAATCTGCTGTTCGTTGTATGTATGTTGCGCTTCAAAACTCTCTTTCGTTCCGTCTTCGTGATGAAGAACGACGGTCAGATTCCGTCCCGGAGCAAAGTCGGGCAAGCCGATGACTGAAAGGAGGTCGTGCTCCTGTATCTTGTCATAATCCGCTTTATCCGCAAAGGTAAGGGCAAGCATGCCCTGCTTTTTCAGATTCGTTTCGTGGATACGGGCGAAGCTCTTGGCGAGAATCACACGCACATTCAGGAAACGGGGTTCCATTGCCGCGTGCTCGCGACTGGAGCCTTCTCCGTAATTTTCTTCAGCCACGACAATGGAGGGGATTCCTTCGGATTTATACATTTTGGCTGTGCCCGAAACGGTTCCGTAGGTGTTTGTCGAACGGTTCCACACGTTGTTCGTTTCGCCATTGAAAGCATTCACGGCTCCCATCAGCATATTATCCGAAATATTCTCCAAATGTCCGCGAAAACGCAGCCACGGTCCCGCCATCGAAATATGGTCGGTAGTACATTTGCCCTGCGCCTTAATCAGCAGGGGCATATTGAGTATATCTTGTCCGTCCCAAGCGGGGAAAGGAGTCAGCAGTTGCAGGCGTTGGGAAGCCGGGTTGACGTTGATCGCTGTTTTCGTCCCGCCGGGGGCGATATAGCCTTCATTACCGGAGGTAAATCCTCTCAAGGGGAGTTCTTCGCCTTCCGGTTCGGCCAGTTTCACTTTCTCGCCGTCATGGTTCATCAGTCTGTCTTTCAGCGGATTGAAGCAAAGATCACCGGCAATGGTCAGTGCCATCGTCAGTTCGGGAGAAGCAACAAAGGCGTATGTGTTCGGATTGCCGTCCGCACGTTTGGCAAAGTTACGGTTGAAGGATGTGACGATCGAGTTCTTCCGCGTCGGGTCGTCCGTATGACGTTTCCACTGACCGATGCAAGGACCGCAGGCATTTGCCATGATCACGGCGCCGATCTGCATGAAGTCATCCATCATTCCGTCTCTTTCGGCAGTAGCGCGGATTTGCTCGGAACCCGGATTGATGATCAACGGGGAAGCCACACTCAGATTCTTTTCCTTCACCTGCCTTGCAAGGGATGCGGCACGGCTGAGATCTTGGTAAGAAGAGTTGGTACACGAACCGATCAGTCCGACTTCCATCTTACGCGGATAGCCGTTCAGTAATACTTTTTCTGCAAATTCAGAAATAGGGGTAGCGGCATCCGGTGTGAAAGGGCCGTTGATATAAGGTTCGAGCGTAGACAAATCGATGTCGATGACACGGTCGTAGTACTTTTCCGGTTCGTCCGTCACCTGTTGGTCCGCACGGAGCTCACAGTCCACGGCTTCCGCCAGTTCCACGATGCGATCCCTGCCGGTGGCTCTCAGATAAGTAGCCATGCGCCCGTCGAACGGGAAAAGCGAAGTGGTAGCTCCTACTTCCGCACCCATATTGCAAATGGTCGCTTTGCCGGTAGCCGACAGGGAAGCTGTTCCCGGTCCGAAATATTCGATGATGGAGTTCGTGCCTCCTTTTACGGTCAGAATCCCTGCAAGTTTCAGGATGACATCTTTCGGGGAAGTCCAGCCGCTCAGTTTTCCGGTCAGGCGGACACCGATAATCCTTGGCATTTTCAGTTCCCATTCCATACCTGTCATCACGTCTACGGCATCCGCACCGCCGACGCCGATGGCCACCATGCCCAGTCCTCCGGCATTCGGAGTGTGAGAGTCGGTTCCTACCATCATTCCGCCGGGGAAAGCGTAATTTTCGAGCACTACCTGGTGAATGATACCGGCACCCGGCTTCCAAAAGCCGATGCCGTAGCGAGAGGATACATCGCGCAAAAAGTCGTAAACTTCTTCGTTTGTTTTGGTTGCCGTAGCAATGTCCTCCTTTGCTCCTTTGTACGCCTGTATCAAGTGGTCACAGTGCACGGTGGAGGGAACAGCCACTTTTTCTTTTCCTGCATTCATGAATTGAAGCAATGCCATCTGGGCAGTCGCGTCCTGCATAGCGACGCGGTCGGGACGGAAATTTACGTAGTCTTCACCCCGCTTGTAGTTTTTCAGATCGCCCTCATTGAACAGGTGGGCATACAGAATCTTCTCGGCTAACGTCAATGGGCGTTTCAAAACAGCCCGCACGTGTTCCACTTTTCCTTTATAAGCAGAATAAAAAGCCTCTAACATAGTCAAATCATACACCATATTGCTTTTATTTTTTTTAGTCTATCTATAAAAATAACGAACGGCGTTCGAGGAATGTTTAACAAAATGAAATATATTTTCGTCTCAGGAAGAAGATTTATTACCTTTGCGTCTATTATGAATAATCATCCGAAAAGTCCAATCATCGACCTTCAGCAACAGCAACTCCTGCTACGCATGGAGTATGAACACGAAAAGGAGGAATTCAAGCGGCAGACTGAAACAATGGGTGTCGCCCGCAAAGTGAAACGTGGTCTGTGCTGGTATCCCGCCTCTCCCGGTCGAAGTTACTATAATTCTCTAAATCAACTTGTAATAGATATTACACGCACCGAAAATAAAGAAATCGAGCATTCCTTCGAATTCGGTCGTCCCGTCTGCTTTTTCCGGCAGTCATTTGACGGAAAAGTGAATTACATGAATTTCATTGCAACGGTGAGTTATGCGGACGACGAACGGATGGTGGTCGTGCTTCCCAGTGCGGGCGCCTTGCTGGAACTGCAAACGGAAGAGGTGCTGGGTGTACAACTTTATTTCGATGAAACGTCCTATCGTGCCATGTTCGAAGCGCTGGAAGACACAATCCGCGCTAAGGGCAACCGCCTTGCCGAACTCCGGGACACCTTGCTGGGAACACAAAAGCCGGGATTCCGCGAATTATATCCCGTCCGTTTCCCGTGGCTGAACAGCACGCAGGAAACAGCCGTAAACAAAGTGTTATGCACACGCGATGTCGCCATCGTTCACGGCCCTCCGGGAACCGGAAAGACTACCACGCTCGTGGAAGCCATTTACGAAACGCTTCACCGCGAACCGCAGGTGCTGGTCTGCGCCCAAAGTAATACGGCTGTGGACTGGATTTGCGAGAAACTGGTAGACCGGGGTGTGCCTGTCCTCCGCATTGGTAACCCTACACGTGTTAATGACAAAATGCTTTCTTTCACTTACGAACGCCGCTTTGAGAATCATTCGGCCTACCCCGAACTTTGGGGAATCCGAAAATCGATCCGTGAAATGGGCAGCCGGATGCGTCGGGGAAGTTACTCCGAAAGGGAAGGAATGCGCAGCCGGATGAGCCGCCTCCGCGACCGTGCCACCGAACTGGAAATCCTGATCAACGCCGATCTTTTCGACAGTGCCCGTGTGATTGCTTCCACGCTGGTCAGCAGCAATCACCGTTTGCTCAACGGACGGCGTTTCCCCACCTTATTTATCGATGAAGCCGCCCAGGCACTCGAAGCCGCCTGTTGGATCGCCATCCGAAAGGCCGACCGTGTGATTCTTGCCGGCGACCATTGCCAGCTCCCTCCTACAATCAAATGTATCGAAGCCGCCCGTGGCGGACTGGACCATACTTTAATGGAAAAAGTCGTGCAGCAAAAACCTTCTGCCGTCTCGCTGCTCAAAGTGCAATACCGGATGCACGAGGCAATCATGCGCTTTCCCTCCGAATGGTTCTACAACGGAGAACTGGAAGCCGCACCGGAAGTGCGCAACCGGGGTATCCTTGACTTCGACACTCCCATGAACTGGATAGATACCTCGGAAATGGACTTCCACGAAGAGTTTGTAGGCGAGAGCTTCGGGCGCATCAACAAGCAGGAAGCCAACTTGTTACTGCAAGAACTGGAAGCCTATATCAGCCGGATCGGCAAAGCACGCATCCTGGACGAGAGCATCGACTTTGGTCTGATTTCGCCCTACAAGGCGCAAGTGCAATACCTGAGAAGTAAAATCAGAGGAAGCAGTTTTCTCCGCCCTTTCCGCAGCCTCATCACGGTCAACACGGTAGACGGCTTTCAGGGACAGGAACGGGATGTCGTCTTTATCAGCCTCGTCCGGGCGAACGAGGACGGACAGATCGGTTTTCTGAATGATTTAAGACGAATGAACGTAGCCATTACCCGCGCCCGGATGAAACTTGTGATTTTGGGAGATGCAACCACTCTTACCAAGCATGCGTTCTACCGGAAACTGATACAGTATATCCGGCAGGAAGCGGTATCCTCCTGAATCATCGGGATAAAAAAAGAAGCCCCCTTTCTCACGAAAGAAGACTCCCATTTACAAACAAAACAAACAATGTTATTTTCCCACTAAATTCTGTTCCAAAAGCTCTGTCTTAAATTCAATTTAACGCATACTTTTTCCTGCTACAGAATAAAATTCTGCATCATATCAACGAATCACTAATGGAACACGAAATATAAAAAGGACTTGAAATGGTATTACAGCTACCATTCGGTAGAGAATAACTTAAATATCTTTTAATGTAACATTCTGATATACTATTCATTAAAGAAGAAATCATCTTCATACGTATCGATTTTCTGTAAGTAAAAAGTTTCTTCATTGCCTATTCTGTTTTATTTGTTGCCGTAAAGGTAATCATAAATGCTCTTTTTCACCTATATTATCAGTATCTTTTAATCTTTTTTGCTACTTTCATCCTTATTCTGTCATTCAAAAGAGTGGCATACACATAAAAGAGGCGGGAAAAGATGATTTTCCCGCCTTTTGAAAAACTTATATAGTATAAGTCTGATTAATTATTTTCCGGACGAAGTTTACGAACTGTCACGGCAGTCTGCCACATTTCGCTTTCGCGCAATGCTTTCAGTTCTTCTTCCAGTTTCTCACGATAATCCGGTTTGGAGTTAGAGTCGATTGAAATCTGTGCTTCGTTACCAGTCTTCACACTGTGATACAACTTTTCAACGACCGGTTTGATAGCATCGTGGAAGGGGCCCATCCAGTCGAGAGCACCACGTTGAGCTGTAGTAGAGCAGTTAGCATACATCCAGTCCATACCGTTCTTTGCAAACAACGGCATCAATGACTGAGTCAGCTCTTCTACAGTTTCGTTGAATGCTTCGGAAGGAGTGTGACCGTTTTCACGTAACACTTCGTATTGTGCCAGCAACAGACCCTGGATAGCTCCCATCAATGAACCACGTTCGCCTGTCAGGTCGGAAGTAGCTTCGCGGATGAAAGTTGTTTCGAACAAATAACCTGAACCGATACCGATACCCAATGCGATTGTTCTGTCCATAGCGTTGCCTGTTGCATCCTGATAGATAGCGTATGAAGAGTTCAACCCGCGACCTTCAAGGAACATAGTACGCAAGGATGTACCCGAACCTTTAGGAGCAACCATGATTACGTCGATATCTGCAGGAGGAACTACACCTGTGCGGTCACTCCATGTAATAGCAAAACCATGAGAGAAATAAAGAGCTTTTCCTGCAGTCAGGTAAGGCTTGATAGTAGGCCATACAGACATTACTGCTGCATCAGACAACAGGCACATAATGATCGTACCTTTTTCGCAAGCTTCTTCAATACCGAACAAAGTTTCACCCGGAACCCATCCGTCAGCAACCGCTTTGTCATATGTCTTTCCCTGGCGTTGACCAACGATTACATTGAAACCGTTATCACGAAGGTTCAGAGCCTGTCCGGGACCTTGTACGCCATAACCGATTACAGCGATTGTTTCATTTTTCAATACTTCACGAGCTTTTTCCAATGGAAATTCATCACGGATAACTACATTTTCTACAGTTCCGCCAAAATTCAACTGTGCCATTTTTTTTGTTTTTTTGTTTTGATGACTTGCGCCATCTGTTATTAATTGATTTTATACTCTATATTATTCAAATATCACTTTGGAACGGCATACTACCTCGCTGCCGTTTTTCTTCACCTCTACATGAAACTCGTTTTCACTCACCTCATCACAGAAGAAAGAGAGTTCATTTCCGAAATAACTTTCAGCCACATACGCCATTTCAAACCGGCGGATACGTTTCGTCTGATACAGTTCTATCGGAAACAAGTCAAGTATGTGCTCGATATAACGAATACTGTTTACGTGTCCGTTAATATCGATATCACTGTATTTTGCCGTCAGCGTCGCAACAGGCTGATTGCTTGTCACCTTGATACGCGAAGGCTTTTCTATCGGGCAGGGTTCATCGCATATATAATCGACGATGCTTCCTCCATGCAATGCCAACAGATCGGCAGGCTTACGAGTATTCAGATTGATCATCGCCCATACGGAACGGGCATAGCCGATCTTCTTTCCATCCTTGTCAATGACGGCAAAGTTACGGTCGGTAAAGAGACGATAGACATTCTCCACCCATGTCTGAACCGAGAACTTCTCGTATTGGTAAGGCATCTCGTCCAGCTCGATCGCCAGACGGGAAAGCACCCATGTGTAATTGTCCTCGTTCAGCGTAGCAATACCAAATCCACGGTCGCTGGCATGAAAACCTGCGCAATTCAGCAGATGATTCCCCAGCACGCCCATGGTCAGGCGGCCGTTAAAATCTACGTGAAACGGCTCTGCCACAAACTGATAAGTCCCTATTTTATTTTCTTCACTCATTACTCCTGTTCCTTTTTACTTTGCTTATACTTCGCTTCCTGTCCGTCCAGGAACTCATTCACACGTTCGAAACAGCTGGTAGTAATAGCCACACGGCCCGAACGGACAAATTGCAGCACACATTTCAAAGCCCGAAGTTCTTCGTAAAGGGAAGTAATCTCTTCACTCATGCCGTTCTTCTCGACGATAGAGAATACCGGATTCACCTCTACAATGCGGGCATTATATCTGCGGATCACTTTAGATGCTTCCGGAGTCTCCTGAAAAGCAGGAGTAGATACCTTATATAAGGCTATCTCATGGAAATAAATCTCGTCTTCCGTAAAATAGTGCGCCTGAATCACATCAATCTTCTTTTCGATCTGCTTCACCACCTTTTCGATAGTGTCCTTATCAGTCCACGCTGTAATCGTATATTTATGTACTCCTTTAATGGAAGAAGCAGAAACGTTCAAACTCTCGATGTTTATTTGCCGACGGGTAAATACAGCGGTCACCTGATTCAGCAATCCGGCTATATTTTCAGAATGAACTATAATCGTATATAATGTCTTATCACTCATAACTTTCTAAATTAAGGATTAACATTCCAGCAACATCTGATTGACTGAACCGCCCGGAGGGGTCATCGGGAGGACATTGCCTTCTTCTACCACACAGGCTTCGAGCAGGAACGCCCCGTCTGTCGAGAGCATTTCGTCGATGGCCGCTTTCAATTCTTCCCGTGAAAAGACACGTTTGGAAGGAATATCGTAGGCGGAAGCGATTTTCATGTAATCCGGATTCAGCATCGGAGTAAATGAATAACGGCGATTAAAGAACATAGCCTGCCATTGGCGCACGTTGCCGAGATAATTGTTGTTCAGGCAGATAATCTTCACCGGAGCTTTCTGTTCCATGATCGTACCCAGTTCCTGAATGTTCATTTGCAGTCCGCCGTCACCCATAAATACACATACAGTGCGGTCGGGACGGCCGAAAGTAGCTCCGATAGCTGCCGGAAGGCCAAAACCCATCGTGCCAAGTCCACCCGAAGTAACGATACTACGTTCCCTGGTATATTTAAAGTAGCGGGCAGAGATCATCTGATTCTGACCTACATCTGTCACCAATATGGCTTCGTGACGGGTCGCTTCGCTTACCGCACGCACCACTTCGCCCATACTCAGTGAATCCGTTGCAGGATGAAGTTCGGGACGAATGACTTTTTCTTCCTCTACCGCTTCATATTCCTTGAAACTATCGACCCACTCGGTGTGCCGGTTCTTTTTCAATAGTCCGGTCACAGCAGCCAGCGTCTTTTTGCAGTCGCCCAAAACGGCAATATCTACCTTTACATTCTTATTTACTTCCGCCGGATCAATGTCAAAATGGATCACTTTCGCTTGTTTGGCGTAAGTAGCTAGATTACCGGTCACACGGTCGTCGAAACGCATACCGACAGCAATCAGTACATCACATTTGTTAGTATTGATATTCGGTCCCAGATTTCCGTGCATACCCAGCATTCCTTTATTCAACGGATGGTCGGTAGGCAATGCGGAAAGTCCGAGCAAGGTACAACCTGCGGGCATATCCGCCTTTTCGATAAAGATACGCAGTTCTTCCTGAGCGCTTCCCAGTTCCACTCCCTGTCCTACCAAGACAAGCGGGCGTTCGGCGTTATTGATCAGTTTGGCGGCAGCCTTTACCGATTCTTCGTCTGTATCGGGAACCGGAACATAGCTGCGGATAAACTCCTGCTGCGTCGGCTCGTATTTTGTTTTTTCAACCTGCGCATTCTTGGCAAAGTCGAGTACCACCGGACCGGGACGACCACTACTGGCAATGTAGAAAGCACGTGCTATCGCCCAGGCTACGTCTTCGGCACGGCGAATCTGATAGCTCCATTTAGCGATTGGCTGAGTGATACCTACGAGATCGACTTCCTGAAAAGCGTCTGTTCCAAGAAAGCCTGTTCCCACCTGTCCTGCAATGACAACGATAGGCGTACTGTCTATCATCGCATCTGCAATACCTGTGATCGTATTGGTTGCTCCGGGGCCGCTTGTCACCAAGCAAACACCGACTTTACCCGATACACGGGCGTAGCCTTGTGCCGCATGGGCAGCTCCCTGTTCATGGCGAACCAAGATATGGTTCAATGTATTTTGATGGTCGTACAGGGCATCGAACGTAGGCATGATGGAACCGCCGGGATAACCGAAAATGGTAGTCACTCCCTGATGTTCCAGAGAGCGCATCATTGCCTCTGCGCCTGTTATTAAGTCCTTACTCATAGTTCTTTAATGGATAATGGATGATTCATAATGGATAATGAAGTGGATCAGTCTATTAATCTCACTGCTCCCTTATCGGCAGAGCTTACCATGCTGGCGTATGCTTTCAGGCTCTTCGGCACGTAACGGTCACGGGTGACGGGAGTCATCGGGCGGGCAGCCAGTTCTTCATCTGTTAGTCGCACGTTAATCGTTCGGGCAGGAATGTCGATTTCGATGATATCTCCATCTACTATTTTTCCTATATTACCTCCGGCAGCGGCTTCGGGAGAAACGTGTCCGATACTCAATCCGGAAGTTCCACCACTGAAACGTCCGTCGGTAATCAAGGCACATTCTTTGCCGAGGTGACGGGATTTGATATAAGAAGTCGGGTAAAGCATTTCCTGCATACCGGGACCGCCCTTCGGACCTTCGTGCGTGATGACGACAACGTCGCCGCTGACGACTCGGCCTCCGAGGATGCCTTCACAGGCTGCTTCTTGTGAGTCGAATACTTTGGCAGGTCCGGTAAACTTCCAGATGCTTTCGTCTACACCCGCCGTTTTTACTACGCAACCGTCCTGAGCAATATTTCCTTTCAGTACCGCCAAACCTCCGTCCTTGCTATAGGCGTGCTCCAGATCACGGATACATCCGTTCGCGCGATCTTTATCTAATTCCTGATAATAAGCTCCCTGAGAACCAAGTACGAGATTGAATCTGTTTCCTGCCGCACTTGAATATTTGCTCATTGCTTTTTCCGTAACGTTCGGGCTGGTAATTGAATATTGATCGATCGCTTCCGCCAGCGACATGCCATCCACACGGAGAACGGAAGTATCAATCAGACCGCCTTTTGCCAACTCTGCCAGGATAGCAATGATGCCACCCGCACGGTTAACGTCCTGAATATGATATTTTTGAGTATTCGGAGCGACTTTACACAGGCAGGGTGTCTTGCGTGACAGCATATCGATGTCGTCCATCTTGAAATCGACTCCTGCCTCATGTGCCACGGCCAACAGGTGAAGCACCGTATTGGTAGAACCGCCCATCGCAATATCCAGCGTCATGGCATTGAGGAATGCCTGACGGGTAGCTATACTGCGGGGAAGTACACTTTCGTCACCTTCTTCATAATATTTCATTGCATTTTCCACAATCAGTTTGGCAGCATCTTCAAACAGTTTCGTACGATTTTCGTGCGTAGCCACGATTGTGCCGTTTCCCGGAAGAGCCAAGCCGATAGCTTCATTCAGACAGTTCATCGAGTTTGCCGTAAACATTCCGGAACAACATCCGCAGGTAGGACAGGCATTCTGTTCGATATTCGCTACTTCCTGATCGCTTACACTGTCGTCCGCTGATTTAATCATGGCATCGATCAAGTCCAGATGCTGACCGTTCCACTCTCCGGCTTCCATCGGTCCGCCGGATACAAATACGGTAGGGATATTCAGGCGCATGGCAGCCATCAGCATCCCTGGGGTAATCTTATCGCAGTTGCTGATACATACCATTGCATCCGCCTTGTGCGCATTGACCATATATTCTACGCTGTCCGCTATGATATCACGGGAAGGAAGCGAGTAAAGCATTCCGTCATGTCCCATAGCGATACCGTCATCAATAGCAATCGTATTAAATTCCGCAGCGAAGCATCCCAGCTTCTCAATTTCCGCCTTCACCAACTGCCCGATTTCATGCAGGTGCACGTGTCCCGGAACAAATTGTGTAAACGAATTGACGATAGCGATAATGGGTTTTCCCATCTGATTTTTCTTCATGCCGTTGGCTGCCCATAATGCGCGGGCTCCCGCCATGCGACGGCCTTGTGTACTAAACGAACTGCGTAATTGCTTTTTCATTTCAATCTATCTTTTAATTAAAGAGCCTCCCTCACATCAGTGAGAAAGGCTCCAAATTCTATCTTTTATGGTACGAATACATACACAAAACCTTTCTCACGCTCTTGATGGCACCACCACGACGCGAATAATATGCAGAACTGCTAGGTTAATAGATGTATGTAATATATTCATATCTTCTTTTCTTTATTTTCGTGCTGCAAAGGTAAGGGCTTTTTTATTATCTCCAAACAAATCGAAGAAAAAAATCACTAAAAAGCGAATAATCGTAAGAAAAGAACGGTAATAAACCTAAATTTTATCACTTAAAGGTTGAATTTGCAACTATCAGTTAGTAGAGAATGACTGTCCATTTCTGACAAAAGCGCTTAATAATCTGAAATTTACTCCGTATGCACCCGGTAGCAAGCAAATTATTCGTATCTTTGTCCACCCTAAATAAGGGATTTATTAATTAGAAACTATAAATATCAGATGGAAACAGTAGAAAACAAGTACATCACCGTTGCATATAAGCTATATACAGTGGAAGATGGTGAAAAAGAATTGTTCGAAGAAACAAATGCAGAACATCCTTTTCAGTTCATTTCAGGATTAGGCACAACGCTCGAAAGCTTCGAGAACCAGATAACAGCTCTTTCTAAGGGTGATAAATTCGATTTTACCATTCCGGCAGATGAAGCTTACGGAGCCTACGATGAGCAACATGTATTTGATCTTCCTAAAAATATCTTTGAAATAGATGGCAAGTTCGACAGCGAACGCGTAACAGAAGGCAGCATTGTACCTTTGATGACCGGAGACGGTCAACGCGTAAACGCCAGCGTCGTAGAAATCAAACCGGATGTAGTAGTAGTTGACCTTAACCACCCATTGGCAGGCGCTGACCTGATCTTTGAAGGTGAAGTAATCGAAAGCCGTCCTGCTACCAACGAAGAAATTCAGGAACTGGTGAAGATGATGAGCGGTGAAGGTTGCGGTTGCGGATGCGACAGCTGCGGCAGCGACTGTGGCGATGACTGCGGTTGCGAAGGCGGACACTGCCACTAATTTTAAGTAATAGGTAATAAGTATTAAGTATTAATTCCATGCGGATATAGGCGGAAGTTAATACTTAATACTTTTTTTATGCCGTTATTCCGGCTATTACCTATTACTTATTACTTGTTACTTATTACTTGTTACTTGTTACTTATTACCTGTTAACATCCTCCTTTGTGCGTCATGATATCAAGCACCATCTTATCCGTTTCGTTCATGGCCTGCGAGCCGATTCTTGTCAAGTTACGAATGCTTTGATCGACATCTTCGTCAATAATGCCTTCTACAGAAGTCACACAACGGTCCTCCATTGCCATCATAGCAGATAATACGGCTGTTGAGACTCCGGTTGTTACTTTGAGTGCGCAGCTCGGTTTTGCACCGTCGCAAATCATTCCCGTCAGGTTGGCAATCATGTTTTGAACGGCAAAGGCTACCTGATTATAGTTTCCACCCATCAGCCAGGTGATTCCGCAACTGGAACCCGTGGCAGCTACTACACAGCCACACAAGGCAGAGAGACGTCCCAAACTTTGTTTAATATAGATTACAGTGAGATGACTCAGCATTAAGGCGCGGATCAGTTCCTCTTCGGTTTTACCATTTTCTTCGGCAAATACGACAACGGGAAGTGTGGCGGATATGCCCTGATTGCCACTGCCGGAGTTACTCATGACGGGAATCATTGCACCAGCCATTCTGGCGTCGCAAGCGGCGGAAGTATAAGATAGTATATGAGAGAATACGCTGTCACCCATCACTTTATGTTCATACGTTCCACGGAGCATCTTACCTAAAGAATGCCCATAATTGCCTTTAAAGGCTTGCTCGGCGGCCGCTTTGTTCAGACGTGCCGTATCGAGAATAAAACGGATTTCATCCAGAGGGGATGTCAGGGCAAAATCATAGACTTTGCGCAGATTCAGTTCCAGTGAAGCGTCTTCTTCCTCTTCATTGGCAGTCTGTTGCTTGTCAAGCAGTACTTTTTCATCCGTAGCTATATAGACAAAGGTAGTATGTCCGCCGGCAATCACAGCCGTCGCTTTTTGGCTGCCGGCTGTGCAGATTACTTCGATGTACAGTTTTTCCGTAATATCTTCTTTGAGAGAAATACAGATTCGCTTCTCTGCGATAAACAGTTTGCCTTGTTCTACTGCCTCCGGTGTGCAGTCTCTCAACACTTCCAATTGATATTCCGATCGGCCGATCAACGCTCCCAAGGCTACAGCTATAGGAAGTCCGACCATATCTGTGCCGGGGATACCGACTCCCATTGCATTCTTTAATATATTGGCACTCAATAACACTTCAATCTTTTCCGGTTTCATTCCTAATGTTTCGGCAGCTTTAGCTACACAAAGCGCTACCGCAATGGGTTCCGTACACCCTATCGCCGGAATCACCTCTTTTTTGATCAAGTCTATTATCTGTTTTCTTTCCGATTCAATCATACCCTATAAGGCTTTAGTTTCCACAAAAGTAGAAAATTCTTTTTTATCAAACATCCATTAGTGAACAAATAAAATTGCAGATTGTTATAAAATTTTCCAAGAACCGAACTTTAACAGTTAGAATAGTAGAAAAATGAAAGCAAAACACGGTATTCTTTATTTGCTGCTAGCCATTTTCTCTTCTTCTTGCATTCGCGAAGAAGCTCCCAATGCAGAGGCAGACATACTCAGTTGCAGATTGCCGGGAGTAGTCATGACAACGAGTCCGATTATCACTAATAATTCCATCAATATATTTGTAGGACCGGGAACGGACATTTCATCCCTTGCACCCGAATTTACATTGACTCCGGGAGCCACTATCGATCCTCCCAGTGGGACGGCTAGAGATTTCCATTCGCCTCAGCAATATACCGTTACGGCTGCCGATGGCTTTTGGAAGAAGAAGTACACCGTATCCGTTATTGATACGGAACTTGCTACTATTTACAATTTTGAGGATACGCTCGGCGGACAGAAATACTACATCTTCGTAGAACGGGAAGGAGAAAAAGTGGTGATGGAATGGGCCAGCGGAAACGCAGGTTATGCAATGACCGGAGTTCCCAAGACAGCCGACGACTATCCGACTTTTCAGTTTGCAAACGGAAAAACCGGAAAATGCCTGTCCTTAGTAACCCGCAGTACCGGATTCTTCGGTAGCATTATGGGAATGCCTATCGCAGCCGGGAACCTATTTATCGGCTCTTTTGATGTAGGAAATGCAATGAGCAATCCACTGAAAGCGACCAAATTCGGTCTGCCTTTCCGGCATATACCAACTTATCTGGCAGGCTATTACAAGTATAAAGCCGGAGATCAGTTTACAGAAGGCGGCAAACCCGTCAGTGGCAAACGGGATATATGCGATATTTATGCCATCATGTATGAAACCAGTGAATCTGTGCCGACTCTTGACGGAACGAATGCTTTCACCAGTCCCAACCTGGTTTCAATAGCACGCATTGACGACGCCAAAGAGACGGACGAGTGGACATACTTTAAACTTCCCTTTCATATGTTATCCGGAAAATACATAGATAAAGAGAAGCTAACAGCAGGAAAGTATAATGTAGCTATCGTATTCACTTCCAGCCTGGAAGGAGATCATTTTAACGGAGCTATCGGAAGTACATTGTTGATTGATGAAGTCGAACTAATCTATCGCTCGGAAGACTGATTCCATTCGACCAACGATCTGATAGCAGCTATGGAAGGCAGAACAGAGCAACTATAATGAAATAACTAATGATTTAATAATAATGAAAAGATGAAAATCCATTCCTATATATTCAGTTTACTCGCCTGTCTGGTGATAGCCCTCCCCGGCTATTCACAGGTTGACAGAAACGAAACACTTATTCGCTCCGCTCTTCACGGACTGGAATATGAAATCAAAGCAGGGTTCAGCATCGGCGGTACAGCCCCGCTCCCGCTGCCTGTCGAAATCCGTTCGATTGACGGCTACAACCCAACGCTGGCTATCAGCATCGGAGGAGAAGTAACCAAATGGTTTGCCGTTCAAAACAAGCTCGGAGTCATTGTAGGGCTGCGGCTGGAGAATAAAGCCATGACAACGGAAGCCACCGTCAAAAACTATAATATGGAAATCCTCGGACAGGGAGGAGAAAGAATCAGCGGTGTCTGGACAGGAGGAGTCAAAACCAAAGTCCACACTTCCGGACTGACAATTCCTCTAATGGCTACTTACAAGTTGAGCAACCGTTGGAATATTAAAGCCGGACCTTATTTTTCGTATCTGCTTTCAAGAGAATTTTCGGGGCACGTATATGAAGGATACCTGCGCGAAGGCGACCCCGTAGGCCCCAAAGTCGAATTTACGGATGGTAAAATCGCTACTTATGACTTCTCGGACGACCTGAGACATTTTCAGTGGGGCCTGCAAATAGGAGCCGGATGGAGAGCATTCAAACATCTCAATATATATGCAGACCTCACCTGGGGATTGAATGATATCTTCAGAAATGACTTTCAGACCATTACTTTTGCTATGTATCCGATCTACTTGAATATCGGATTCGGATATGCTTTCTAGCTGACCAAAGACGGATTAATCCTTACCGGATTCCTCCACCTGCTTCACACCGGAGAAAGCAACTTTCACGGTCTGCTTCAATGCAGGTACTTTTACCTGAATATTCATTGTAGCATTTCCACTTTGCACCGTTCCTTCTATACTGGTGGCACAGGTACCCAGAGCAGCGGCATCCCCCTGAAAAGTAAGGTCTTGCTGTCCGGTGAAAGTCGAAGCGTCCGTTTCCTTTTTCACTGCACACTTGTCTATCACGATATCGCCGAACTTTAATATGTTTCCGTTTATAAACAGTTCAAATTCCTTCAGTTCCATCTTTACTTCCGTATCACTGACCTGGGAGAAAGTAATAAACTTCGGAAGTCCGTCGGCAATCACAACTTCCTGGTCGGAGCCATCGGGCAGCATTGAAATATCGAGATTTCCCCAATACGTTCCCACCACATCGGGAGCAGTCACCACAGCCTCTTCTTCCGGAGGAGTCGTTTCATCATTGACCGTATTATCATCATCACTGCTACAAGCCGTCAAAAGAGAGACAGAGCATATCAATGCCCACAAATACAATAGATTCTTTTTCATAATTTTCGGGTTTAGTTATTAAATAATCGTCATTTATAAACTAAAAAGAGGAAAAAAGGTTCAATTTGCTTCCTTTTCCGAAGATATTTTGAATTCACAACCTTCTTATCAAAAACTTTGTTATATTTGCATAGAGTAATTTTAAAAAAGCCACAACTATGTTTAATTCATTTGGCAACATCTTTCGGCTCACCAGCTTCGGCGAGTCTCATGGAAAAGGAGTTGGGGGAGTAATTGACGGATTTCCTTCCGGAATCACAATCGACGAAGAATTTGTACAACAAGAACTAAATCGACGCCGTCCGGGACAATCCATCCTCACCACACCACGCAAGGAAGCGGATAAAGTGGAGTTTCTTTCAGGCATCTTCGAAGGCAAATCAACCGGATGTCCTATCGGATTTATCGTTTGGAACGAGAATCAACATTCCAATGACTACAATAACCTGAAAGAGGTATACCGCCCTTCACACGCGGATTACACCTACAAAGTGAAGTACGGCATCCGTGATCATCGCGGCGGCGGACGTTCTTCTGCCCGCGAGACTATTTCACGCGTAGTAGCCGGCGCATTGGCTAAATTAGCCCTTCGCCAGTTAGGAATCAGCATCACAGCTTATACATCGCAAGTCGGTGCCATCAAATTGGAAGGCACTTATTCCGACTATGATCTCGACCTGATCGAAACAAACGATGTACGTTGTCCGGACCCTGAAAAGGCGAAGGAAATGGCAGACCTTATATATAAGGTAAAAGGCGAAGGCGATACCATCGGAGGTACGCTGACCTGTGTCATCAAAGGATGTCCTATCGGATTGGGGCAACCTGTGTTCGGCAAACTGCACGCCGCCTTGGGCAACGCCATGCTCAGTATCAATGCCGCCAAAGCCTTCGAATATGGAGAAGGATTCAAGGGACTGAAGATGAAAGGCTCCGAGCAGAACGACGTATTCTTCAACAACAACGGACGGATTGAAACGCATACCAACCACTCCGGAGGTATTCAGGGAGGAATCAGTAACGGACAGGATATTTACTTCCGTGTAGTATTCAAACCGATTGCTACCCTGCTGATGGAGCAGGAAACGGTGAACATCGACGGCGTAGATACGACATTGAAAGCCCGCGGACGTCATGACGCCTGTGTACTGCCACGTGCCGTACCTATCGTAGAAGCAATGGCTGCCATGACCATCCTTGATTATTATCTGTTGGATAAGACAACGCAGCTTTAATAAGTATCAATATGTCAATCTACCCATGTGCCAATACCTGCACTAAAAATCTGTCAGGCTATTGGCACATAGGCTAAATAACCGCCAGTAAACTATTCATTATGAACGAAATTCAAAAATATATCGCAGCGAACGAACCGAAGATTATGGAGGACCTGTTCAGCCTCATCCGTATTCCCAGTATCAGCGCCCTGCCGGAACATCACGACGATATGCTGGCTTGCGCCCAACGCTGGGCACAACTACTGCTCGAAGCCGGAGTGGATGAAGCATTGGTGATGCCTTCCAAGGGTAACCCGATTGTTTTCGCACAAAAGATCGTTGACCCGAATGCCAAAACAGTATTGGTCTACGCCCACTACGACGTAATGCCTGCCGAACCGCTGGAACTGTGGAAAAGCCAGCCCTTCGAACCCGAAGTACGGGACGGATACATCTGGGCACGCGGAGCGGATGATGACAAAGGACAATCCTTTATCCAGGTCAAAGCCTTCGAATATCTCGTCAAGAACGAACTGCTGAAAAATAACGTCAAGTTTATCTTCGAAGGAGAAGAGGAAATCGGCTCTCCCAGCCTGGAAGCCTTCTGCGAAGAGCATAAAGAGCTGTTGAAAGCAGACGTTATCCTGGTTTCGGATACCAGCATGCTGGGTGCCGAACTTCCATCCCTCACCACCGGTCTGCGCGGACTGGCTTACTGGGAAATAGAAGTGACCGGACCGAACCGTGACCTGCATTCGGGACACTTCGGAGGTGCGGTAGCTAATCCGATCAATGTACTTTGCGAAATAATCAGCAAAGTAACAGATAAAGACGGAAGAATCACCGTCCCCGGATTCTACGATGACGTAGAAGAAGTGCCACAAGCAGAACGGGAAATGATCGCCCATATTCCGTTCGATGAGAAGAAATACAAAGAAGCCATCGGAGTGAAAGAACTCTTCGGAGAAAAGGGATACAGCACACTGGAACGCAACAGTTGCCGCCCGTCTTTCGATGTATGCGGCATTTGGGGAGGATATACAGGTGAAGGCTCCAAGACAGTCCTTCCCTCGAAAGCGTATGCGAAAGTTTCCTGCCGACTGGTTGCGCATCAGGATCATCACAAGATATCGCAGATGTTTGCAGATTATATCTTACAAATGGCTCCCGACACCGTACAGGTAAAAGTAACCCCGATGCACGGAGGACAGGGATATGTCTGCCCGATTTCCCTTCCTGCCTATCAGGCTGCGGAAAAAGGTTTTGAGATAGCTTTCGGCAAAAAACCGCTGGCAGTACGTCGTGGCGGAAGTATTCCTATCATTTCGACATTCGAACAGGTATTAGGAACCAAAACCGTATTGATGGGCTTCGGACTTGAATCGGATGCGATCCATTCACCCAACGAAAACTTCTCGCTGGACATATTCCGGAAAGGAATAGAGGCAGTGATTGAGTTCCATCAGGAATATGCGAAAAGATAAAGGCTGCCTATAGCCGCACGCAGGACACGAAGATAAAAGGAGAACGGTAGACAAGCGGATAAATCCTTTGCCTACCGTTCCTTTTTATTCAAAAAAAGACATCTTACCACATAACTAACAATTACATCACCGGAGTTTCGAAAAGGAAGGTAAATGATTGACTATCCTTCAAATCCTTCACGGCATCTCCTGCGTAAATTTCTCCTTTGGTCAGGGACAACTTCTTCACCCCAGCCTTCGGACTAAAATCAATCTTCTTCAAATCCAGCCAAAACAGGTTCGGAGTTAAAGTAGATTCAAAGTAATACACTTTATTCTTCTGATCGGAAACGGAACGCCAGCGAGTAGAAGAAATATGAGGCTTCTCCGGTGTATTGATACCAAACGGAACGGAGACATTGCGCATCACACTCAGCACACTGGGGACGGCTATCTTTGCATCGGCAGTCTGCGGAATGGCGTGAATGTAGAAAGAGGCACGCACAAAACGGTCGCTCGAACGGTTCGTTCCCGGCAACATCTGTAATCCGCCCACTTCTTTCCAGTAATCATTGACAGCCAACTGCAATTCATAACGCGGAGAATTGGTCATCACCTGATATTCCTTCCCCTCATGGATACTCAGTTTGCCATCCAGATATTCGATCACTGCCGTGTTACCCGTTTCATCGGTAATAGCCATGTGCAAAGTAGATTCCGGTCCCCCGTTCGGCATACGGGGAGCGTCAATGCGGAAAGTCTCTTTTTTCATTTCATCTACCGCTTCACGCACCGTTGCAAAATTGTCAAGTACATATTGAGTCCAGATACTGATTCCCATTGCCGGACGGGTATCTCCGGGAAGTGAATAAACAGATTCCGGCAGGAAAAGCAGGCTTGCCACCAGCCCTTTTTCATTCATTCCGTCACAAGTACCTATATCATAGCCTGTTGCGATTACGCTTCCATATTTGGAAGTCCAGTTTACTGTTTTTTCTTTATTGTGTCCCGCACGCTGCATTCCACGTGGAAACACATAGATATTCGACATGATGTCTTCTTTCCAGTCCATCGTGCGACCAGTGACCACCATTCCGTCCGGTCCCAGATATACGGCACGCGTACATGCTTCCGCCGGCTGTATGCCCATCAAAGAGACGGCAGCTAACACCAATGCAACACCCGTAAGTTTTTTCTTCATATTCCTTCCAAATTAAATAGTTGATACTCTTATATCTATAATAACAAATATACAACGAATATTGCCTGAGAGAGAGAAGAATTTAAGGGAAAAAAGGGAATTTATTCAGAAAAAATCTTATCTGCTCTTATTTGAGTTAAAAAAGCCTGCGGATGGAAGGAAACATTACACATTATTTGCTTTTCAAATGGGATTTCATTATTTTTGTACATAACCTATCATAAAAACTAAGGAGGGCAAATGCGTATGAGACAAAAAGTTAGCATATCACGGCTTCCAATTCGTTTGGGAATCTTTCTTTTGCTGTATTTTGTTCCGCAGTTACTCTCCGCGCAAGAAAACAACGACAGCACGCACATACTTCGTAACGGTGCATCCATAACGCCGGACGACGTACTAAAACAGGCCAACATTAACTTGTTTCCAGAAAAGAGCACTACATATTCTTTATATTCACCCGGACAGTTGGAGCATATACCCCGCTTTTCACTCAAAAGGGATATTTCCCTACCTTATCAGACCAATCCTTCCCTACTCTTCCGAGGTGATTACAGTACGGGCGGGGTATTGCATCAATTCGATCGTGGAGCACTGTTCGGTTCCGGAAGTCAGACAAGTATGGCAGGCATCGGGCGTTTCAACAGTGCTTCACTAGGTTATCAGCATATTTTCAATGAGCAATTCGAGTTACAAGTCCGTGCCAATGCGCTGAAGGTCAACATGTCCCATATCACCGGACAGGCTTTCAGCACTTCGGGCGCCTTCCTTTATCATCCTTCCGACCATGTCACCTTCAAGGTCTTCGGGTCATACGACATCGGAAATTCTTACGGAATGAGTACCCATAGCTACGGAGCTACGATGTCCGTCGATATGTCCGACCGCTTCGGGATGGAAATGGGAGTACAGCGATACTATGACGCGATGAGCGGACGTTGGGAAACGGTTCCCGTTATGATTCCTTACTACCATTTCGATAAGTTCACACTGGGTTTGGATGTGGGTGGTATTATATATGAGATTCTCCGCAATGCCGTTTTTGATAAAAACAGAGGTATAGGTGGTCCATCCGGCCCGACAATCGGACCACCCCGGATGCATATACCTATACGGTAAAATCCCGTTATCATAATACTGGTTTACATAGATCAATCACCAGTTTCGACCTTTGAAACTTTTAGTTTCAAGCGTTGGAACTAATAGTTTCATGCCTTGAAACCATTGGTTTCAAAGGTTGAAACCAAAAGTTTCAAGCGTCTGAAACTATCTGAATGTACTGTTGATTTGATTGACTTGACTGCACGTTTCAATCACATTAACCATATCAGTTATTCCGATTGAGCTGTTCTCTTAGGAAGCATAAAATCAATTATTGGTCAATAATACATGATTTCTCAGTCTTTAATACCTGATTTCTCAGTTATTAATGGTTGAGAAATCAAACGTTAATAACTGACACATCAGACATTAACATCCTGTAAATCAAAAGATAACATTACAAAAACGATACTAATCAGGACGAGACAGAGTGAGAGCAACCGTTTGCTCTCATACTTGCCACCACGCTTGCTACCATCCCTGAAACATCGATGAATAAAGGGATACAAGTGGATAGTGAGAGCGTGATAGCAAAACGGCTATCTAATTCCTTATGGTGCGAACAGAAAAGAAGGGACTCTTTTTCTTTGAAAAAAGAGAAATCACTGTTATGTGAGACACTGTCCACAAACTATTCGAAATTCTTTCGGTAAGTACATCCATTTCTCCATTCCGAACATCCGTAAGCTGTCTTCCCTTTAATGATGGTTCCCTTACCACAAACCGGACACGGTTGTCCGACAAAAGTATCTGCATTACCGGTAGCCGGAGCAGAGGCAGGAGCAGAAGGAGTCAGAGCAGGAGACGGAGAAGATGCAGGAACTTTCGGTTCTGCTTTCGCCTTCTTTTCTTTGGGAGCACTTGCTTTACGCTCACGCTTCTTAGGTTCTTTCTTTGCCTTTTCTTCCGTTTGGGCAACTGCCTCCTGAATAGTGATACGTCGGTTCGTATTATCTGAAAGTACGCTCATCACGATTTCAGATACCATTTGCTTCAGTTCTTCAAGGAATTGACGGGCATCGTATGTCTTCTTTTCAATCTCACGTAGTTTCTTTTCCCATATACCGGTCAGTTCCGCAGATTTCAGCAGTTCTTCGTGGATGATCTGTACCAGTTCCACTCCCGTAGGGGTGGCTATCAGGTTCTTTCTTTCCTTGCGGATATAGTTTCGCTTGAACAACGTCTCGATAATGGCGGCACGGGTAGACGGCCGACCGATACCATTCTCCTTCAGAGCATCACGGAGTTCGTCATTATCCACCAACTTTCCGGCTGTTTCCATCGCACGAAGCAATGTTGCTTCCGTATAAGGTCTGGGCGGTTGCGTCCACTTCTCATTCAAGTCCGGAACATGAGGACCACTCTCCCCCTTGACAAAGGCAGGAAGTACATTTTCATCCTCTTCCTCTTTTTCTTCGGAAGTATCTTTCACATCTTTGGCAAAAACGACGCGCCATCCCGGCTCCAGAATCTGTTTGCCGGTTACTTTAAATTCTATCTTGTCCACTTCGCCCATCACGGTAGTGGTAGAAATCTTACAATCGGGATAGAACACCGCTATAAAACGACGGGCTATCAGGTCATAGACACGACGTTCCATATCCGTCAGATTCTGCGCATAAACGCCTGTAGGGATAATGGCATGGTGATCTGTTACCTTCGAATTATCAAATACCTTTTTCGATTTAGGCAATGAAGCACCCGCCAAAGGAGCAGTCAGCACCTCGTAGTCCCGAAGACCTTTCAATATTCCGGGACACTTCGGATAAATATCGTCACTCAGGAAAGTAGTATCGACACGCGGATAAGTAGCCACTTTCTTTTCATAAAGCGACTGAATCAGCTTCAGCGTTTCATCGGCAGAATAGGCAAACTTCTTATTACACTCTACCTGAAGAGAAGTCAGGTCGAACAGACGCGGAGCATATTCCTTTCCATCCTTCTTGCCGACATTGGTGACAATGAACGGAAGGTCCTTTATGCGTTCCACCAGCGCTTCTCCCTCCTCCCGGTTGGCGATAGGGTCGATGCCGGGATTGTCTATCTTCTTCTTTCCGCCACTCTTTTCTTCTTCCGCAGCAATTTCTTCATCGCTTTTACGGATCAGAGCAGAAAAGGTAGTATCACGATAATTCGTTTTCAGTTCCCAGTATTGTTTCGGCTGGAAGTTGGCGATCTCCAATTGGCGGTTGACAATCAATGCCAGCGTAGGAGTCTGCACACGACCGATGGAAAGCACTTGTTTGTTCTGACCGTATTTGATGGTATAAAGACGGGTGGCATTCATCCCCAGCAGCCAGTCCCCCATTGCACGGGAAAGTCCCGCTTCATACAGTGATTGAAAATCCGACTGGTCTTTCAACTTCGCAAATCCTTCGCGGATCGCTTCTTCTGTCAGCGAAGAAATCCAAAGACGTTTCACCGGACAGCGGGCACCTGCCTTCTGCATCACCCAACGCTGGATCAATTCTCCTTCCTGGCCGGCATCACCGCAGTTGATGATTTCATCCGCGTTCTGCATCAATCCCTCAATGATGTGAAACTGTTTTTCGTAAGTAGGGTTCTCTATCAGCTTGATGCCGAAACGTGGCGGAATCATCGGTAAACTACCCAAGTTCCATGATTTCCAGTTAGGAGTGTATTCATGCGGCTCTTTCAAGGTACAAAGATGACCGAATGTCCAGGTTACCTGGTATCCGTTTCCTTCTATATACCCTTCTTTTCTTGTATGAGCGCCGAGTACTTCGGCTATATCACGTGCTACAGACGGCTTTTCGGCTATGCAAACTATCATTTTTTCTCTTCTTGTTTTTATACTAACAGTCTACAAAGTTACATGATTATTTCTCACTGACCGCATAAAGATGAAAAAAACATCCCGCCTTCAGCCCGAATGGAGCTATAAGGCGGGATAAAAAAAATAGAAAAAATGATTAAATTCCGTGTTTATTCTTCATCCATCAGGATTTCCAGAATCTGGCAAGCAGCCTTCGCTACCGGAGTACCGGGACCGAAAATAGCAGCTACACCTGCCTTATACAGGAAGTCATAATCCTGTGCAGGGATAACACCGCCGGCAATTACCACGATATCTTCACGACCCAGCTTTTTCAGTTCTTCCATAATCTGCGGAATCAATGTCTTGTGTCCGGCAGCCAATGAAGAAACACCTACTACGTGAACGTCGTTTTCTACAGCTTCGCGGGCAGCTTCCGCCGGAGTCTGGAACAATGGTCCCATGTCTACATCGAAGCCACAGTCTGCATAACCGGTTGCTACCACTTTGGCACCACGGTCGTGACCGTCCTGTCCCATCTTCGCAACCATAATACGAGGTTGACGTCCCTCTTTCTTAGCAAACTTCTCAGCCAGTTCACATGCACGCTTGAAGTCGCCATCGTTTTTACTTTCTGATGAATACACGCCTGATATTGTTCTAATTATTGCTTTATAACGTCCTACAATCTTTTCGCAAGCATAGGAGATTTCACCCAGCGTTGCACGAACACGAGCAGCTTCTACAGCCAGTTCCAGCAAGTTGCCCTTACCGGTCTCTACGCATTCGGTGATGGCTGCCAGTGCTTTGTCCACTTCTGCCTGGTTACGTCCTTCTTTCAAACGTTTCAGGTTCTCGATCTGTTCAAGACGAACTGCCGTGTTATCAATCTCAAGGATATCAATCGGAGCTTCTTTTTCCAGACGATATTTGTTCACACCGACAATAGTCTGAGAACCGCTGTCGATACGGGCCTGCGTACGTGCAGCAGCTTCTTCGATACGCATCTTAGGAATACCTGTCTCGATAGCTTTCGCCATACCACCCAGTTTTTCTACTTCCTCGATACGTTCCCAAGCCTTGTGAGCCAGTTCGTTGGTCAGAGCTTCTACGTAATAAGAACCGCCCCATGGGTCAACGTTCTTACAGATATAGGTTTCTTCCTGAATATAAATCTGAGTATTACGGGCAATACGTGCGGAGAAGTCTGTCGGAAGGGCAATAGCCTCATCCAGCGCATTGGTATGCAAAGACTGTGTATGTCCCAAAGCGGCAGCCATAGCTTCGATACAAGTACGTCCTACGTTATTGAACGGATCTTGTTCTGTCAGCGACCAGCCGGAAGTCTGAGAGTGTGTACGCAATGCCAGTGATTTCGGATTCTTCGGATTGAATTGTTTTACAATCTTAGCCCACAACATACGGGCAGCACGCATCTTCGCGATTTCCATGAAGTGATTGGTACCAATCGCCCAGAAGAAAGACAAACGGGGAGCGAACGCATCGATATCGATACCTGCCGCTGTTCCGGCACGCAGATATTCCAGACCGTCGGCCAATGTATAAGCCAGCTCGATATCTGCCGTCGCACCTGCTTCCTGCATGTGGTAACCGGAGATAGAGATAGAATTGAACTTTGGCATCTTCTGCGAAGTATATTCGAAGATATCGGAAATAATCTTCATAGAGAATGCAGGCGGATAGATATAAGTATTACGCACCATGAACTCTTTCAGAATATCATTCTGGATAGTACCGGCCATTTCTTCGAGTTTAGCACCCTGTTCCAGACCTGCATTGATATAGAATGCCATAATCGGAAGTACTGCACCGTTCATCGTCATAGACACGGACATCTTGCTCAAAGGAATACCGTCGAACAAAACTTTCATGTTTTCGAGTGAGCAGATAGATACACCTGCCTTACCTACGTCACCTACCACACGTTCGTGATCGGGGTCATAACCACGGTGAGTAGCCAAGTCAAATGCTACGGACAAACCTTTCTGACCGGAAGCCAGGTTACGGCGATAGAAAGCATTTGATTCTTCGGCAGTAGAGAATCCGGCGTACTGACGGATGGTCCAGGGGCGAAGAGTGTACATCACTGAATACGGACCACGCAGATAAGGAGGAAGTCCGGCAGCATAGCCGAGGTGTTCCATTCCTTCGAGGTCCTCTTTTGTATAAACAGGCTTCACATCAATGTGTTCCGGTGTATTCCAGTCAGCGGAAATACCGTTAGCCTTTTGCCATTCAGCACCGTTAGCGGGCTGAAATGCAGCATATATATCTAAGTTTTTAAAATCTTTTCTCATCTTACTTCAATAGTTTGGCGTTAAACTCTTTCAAGGTATCCAATACGTTGACACGCACGTGGATGAAGTTCTCGATACCTGCTGCCTTCAGTTCATCCATACAAGCGGGAGCACCTGCTACGATAAACATAGCACGGCCGTTCAATGCATGGTATGCCGGAACCGCATATTCCGCATATTCGTCATCGCTTGAACAGAGGACTACAATGTCAGCTTTAGCAGCCATAGCAGCTTCTACTCCGGCTTCCACCGTTTCGAATCCGAGATTGTCAATAACTTCATATCCGGCACAAGCGAGGAAGTTGCAAGAGTATTGCGCACGTGCCTGACGCATAGCCAGATTACCGATAGTCAGCATGAACGCTTTCGGACGTTTGCCGGAAGCCTCCGTTTCAAGGCGTAATGCCTCAAATTCGCTGGCTGCACGGTCGAATACCAAAGTATCCACATCTTTCTCGCAAGTATGAGCATCACCTCCGCAGCAGCATTTTGCTTCTATCGGCTGTTTCTCACCTGCTTTTTCATTGAAGTTCGGGAACTGGTTGGTACCCAGCAGCACTTCACGACGTTGAGCAACTGCTTTATGACGGGCCTTGTTGCTTTCGTTCACTGCTGCCTGAACTGTACCGGCTTTCAATGCAGCATAGAAACCGCCTGCCTCTTCTACGGCAAGGAAGAGTTCCCACGCCTGTTTAGCGATAGACACTGTCAGATTCTCGATATAATAAGAACCGGCAGCCGGGTCAATCACCTTATCAAAATGAGATTCTTCTTTCAGTAACAACTGCTGGTTACGTGCAAGGCGTTCAGAGAATTCATCCGGAGTCGAATAAGTCTTATCGAACGGAACGACTGTCATTGAATCCACACCGGCCAATGCAGCACTCATCGCTTCAGTCTGTGTACGAAGCAAGTTCACATGAGCATCAAACAAAGTAAGATTGAAAGTGGAAGTTTCGGCATGAACCGCCATCTTCGCAGCACAACGACATTCTCCATTAGCCCCCTTATTGTCGCAATCACGCAGGCATTCAGGATGGTAGGAAGCTACGATGTTTGCCCACAGCATACGTGCTGCACGGAATTTAGCGATTTCAAGGAAGTAGTTGGAACTGATACCGAAGTTGAACTTAATTTTCTTGGCAACTGTAGCAGCAGGGATACCTGCGTCTGTCAGCTGGTTCATGTATTCATTACCCCATGCCAATGCATAGCCCAATTCCTGAGAAATGTAAGCTCCGGCATTGTTCAGCGAGATTGCATTTACATTCAGTACACGATAGAAAGGAAGCGGTTGGATAGCTTCGATCAGGGCTTTGGCAGTTTGAACCATATCGCCTTTTTCTTTACCGCGAGTCAGCATCTTGTTAAAGAAGTCATAATTGACAGAACCTCTCAGTTTCTTCACGTCATAATCCTTCTTCTGGAAATAAGCCACCAGCAGACCAGCCAATTCAACCACATGTCCCTGACAAGTAGAGAAGTTCAGTTCTACACACTCAGCCTGAATACCATTCAACAGTGTTTCAATGTATTCCGCATTGAGTTCTTTCGCTTTTACGTGGAAAGAAAGTGAATCCACACCTTTGTTCAGAATATCCAGTGCTTTGGCATTGGCTTCCTTCGGACATTCAACTTTGATTTCCTGGCGAACCAGCCACTCATTATTGCTCTTCTTGGTGCCTCTCAGATAGGGAAATTCTCCGGGAAGTGCATCTGTTGTTTTCAAACCCTCCAGATCTTCCATCCGGTAGAAAGGTTTCACTTTGAACCCTTCGTTTGTCTTCCAAACGAGCTTCTTCTCAAAATCAGCACCTTTCAAGTCGGCTGTAACCTTCTCCATCCATTGTTCGGTGGAGACAGGAGAAAAGTCTGAGAAGAGTTTTTCTTTTTTGTCTGCCATAGTTTATTTAAAATTAAAACAAGAATTAATATTGTCTTTATTTTTATTTGTCTCTTTCTAAATGTCAGTCGTTCGACTTGCAAATATAATTAATAAGTTCGAACGATTCCTCTTTTTAGAAAAAATTCGCACTACAGGTTACAGAGAGAAAATGAAGAATGATAAACTATAGAATGAAGAATCTCCATGCAACTTAAAGCTAAACGAAGCAAATTCCTCATTCTTCATTTTTAGTTCTCCTTTTATTTGATTAGCTCCGATGTAATGAGTAATTTTGCACCCGTTTTTAAAAGAACATTATAAAAACTACTAATATTTATGGATTGGTTACAAAGTTTATTGTGGGACCCTAGCTCCGTAGCGCACATTGTATTCCTCTACGCTTTTGTAGTGGCAGCCGGTGTGTATCTCGGTAAAATAAAGATATTCGGAGTATCTTTGGGAGTCACTTTTGTTTTGTTTGCCGGCATCCTAATGGGACATTTCGGCTTCACAGCCGATACACACATCCTACATTTCATCCGAGAATTCGGATTGATCTTGTTCGTATTCTGTATCGGTCTTCAGGTGGGGCCATCATTCTTCTCTTCTTTCAAAAAGGGGGGAATGACATTGAACCTGTTGGCTGTAGGCATCGTAGTGTTAAATATTGCTGTTGCATTGGGGCTTTATTACCTCTGGAACGGTCGTGTGGAACTGCCGATGATGGTAGGTATCCTCTACGGAGCTGTGACGAACACTCCGGGACTTGGTGCCGCCAATGAGGCCCTGAACCAGTTGAGCTACAACGGACCGCAGATTGCACTGGGTTATGCCTGTGCGTATCCGCTGGGTGTGGTAGGTATCATCGGTTCTATCATAGCTATCCGTTACATCTTCCGCGTCAATATGACCAAAGAGGAAGAGAGCCTGAAAACTCAGAGCGGAGACGCGCACCACAAGCCGCACATGATGAGCCTTGAGGTACGCAATGAGTCTATCAGCGGAAAAACACTGATTGAAATCAAAGAATTTCTGGGACGCAACTTTGTTTGCTCCCGTATCCGTCACGAAGGACACGTAAGTATTCCGAACCACGAAACGATATTCAATATGGGCGACCAGTTGTTTATTGTCTGTTCGGAAGAAGATGCTCCCGCCATCACCGTATTTATCGGAAAAGAAGTCGAACTGGACTGGGAGAAGCAGGATCTTCCGATGGTTTCCCGCCGTATTCTGGTTACTAAACCGGAAATTAACGGAAAAACGCTCGGTTCCATGCACTTCCGTAGTATGTATGGTGTCAACGTGACCCGTGTCAACCGTTCCGGTATGGACCTGTTCGCTGATCCGAACCTGATATTGCAGGTAGGTGACCGCGTAATGGTAGTAGGTCAGCAAGATGCGGTAGAGCGTGTAGCTGGTGTTTTGGGTAACCAACTGAAACGTCTGGACACACCGAATATCGTTACTATCTTCGTAGGTATCTTCTTAGGTATTCTTTTAGGAAGTCTTCCGATTGCATTCCCCGGTATGCCGACTCCTTTGAAATTAGGTTTGGCCGGTGGTCCGTTGGTGGTAGCTATCCTGATCGGACGTTTCGGACACAAACTTCATTTGGTGACTTACACCACAATGAGTGCCAACCTGATGCTGCGCGAAATCGGTATTGTGCTATTCCTTGCCAGTGTAGGTATAGATGCGGGTGCCAACTTTGTGCAAACAGTTGTAGAAGGCGACGGCTTACTGTATGTAGGCTGTGGTTTCCTGATCACTGTCATCCCGTTGCTTATCATCGGTGCAATTGCAAGACTATATTATAAGGTAAACTACTTCACTCTGATGGGATTGATAGCCGGTAGTAATACGGACCCTCCCGCATTGGCTTATGCCAATCAGGTGACATCCAGTGATGCACCGGCAGTAGGATATTCTACTGTTTATCCATTATCTATGTTCCTTCGTATCCTGACGGGACAGATGATATTACTGGCGATGATGTAAAGCGAACTAATTTAATTAATAAATAAAGCCGACCAAATTCAGAAAGAATTTAGCCGGCTTTATTATTATCGGGATTTTGTTTTCTTTTTCAATTACATTCCAATCTGTAGTTTTTTAGCCACAAACTCTTCCACAAACCGCACCGTCTCCTCAATCCCCAAAGAAGAGGAATCAACACACAAATGATAAGTAGCCGCTGCTCCCCATGTTTTATAACTGTAGTAATTATAATACTCCGAACGTCTCTTATCCGCTTTTTCTATCATCTCTTCCGCCGCCTCCTCATCAATACGATGCATCTGACACAACCGTGCGATACGATCTTCTTTAGTAGCCGAGATAAAGACATTTGCACAACGGGGATGTTCCCGTAAAATATAGTCGGCACAACGTCCGACGAACACACAGGATTTCTCTGCCGCCAGACGACGGATAACATCACTCTGCACCTTAAATAAAGCATCATTGCTCAGACAGTTGGTACATGGCATTGCCCCTTCACTGATGAAAGGAAAACGCATACCGAACAGTCCGCCGATAATGCCTTGCGAGGCTTTTTCATCAGCTTTTTCGAAGAACTCCTTACATAAGCCGCTCTCTTCGGAAGCCAGATTGATCAGTTCCTTATCATAAAAGTCGATTCCCAAACGGGCAGCCAACTTCTCTCCTATTTCTTTTCCGCCGCTACCTAACTGGCGACCGATATTGATAACATAATTACCGCTCATAGTACATTTTGTTTTATGGTTTGATAGCAAACATACGACTTTTTTCTAAAAGATGCACCATTATACAAAAGTTATATTTAAAAGAAACAATCGGAAAGCATCCTTTTTTCATATATACTCTGCCAATAATACATCTACATGGCACAGGAGTCCGGCTATCACCCACCTATTTTTTCTTCTTGCCCCACTTGGGAGTTATACCGATAAAGAACTCGAAGTTAATTCCCGGCATCGGACGGGATAATACCGAAAGATACTCTTCGTCAAAGAGATTATTGACTGTCCCTTTTAAGGATAAATCTGCCCAACGGAGTGAGAATCCTTTTTCAAGGGTCACGTTGCTCATGAGATAGGGTGGAAGATGTCCCGTATAGGATACAGCATTACTCGTCATTGTATAACGTTCGCTATAGTAACACCATTTATAAAGAAGCCCCCAACTGCGATATGTCAGCCTGCCTGATAACGTAGCTGAATATTCGGGTATGTATGGTAACTGCTTCCCTACTGACTGGTCAGCCTTGCTCGTAGGTTCACCTTCATTAATAGAAGGAGTCCACGCAAATGTTCCATTTAATCCAAGCTTCCATGCTTTATCAATTGCAACTGCATAATCAGCCTGTACTTCCACGCCATAGGCGTGTACTTTTTTAAGATTAACGGGGGAATAAAATCCCTTCGACGTAGGTAGCCAAATAATCCAGTCGTTTATATGTTGATCGAACCAGGAAGCCGAACCGGATAATGTATAAACATTATCCTTATCCACAGAAAAGGACAGCCCCGTTTCGTAAGTAAATCCACTTTCATTATTCAATGCCGGATTGCCACCCGGCAAAAAATAAAGGTCATTCAATGTCGGAAAACGATAATTACGGGTAATAGAAGCCTTTGCCATTATATTGCCTCTTTTAGAAAGAACATAATCTACAAAAAAGGCAGGAATAACCGGTGCCCATTTAGTCCCGAACATCTCTCCCCGCAGGACCAATGACATACCCAACCGATTGACCGGCTGCCATTTCAATGAGACATTACCCGACAACTCAATACGTCCTTTATCAAAATAAACAATAGAATCATTCTTCCTTCCCTGACCATACTTATCGTTCTTATTATCATCTTTATTCAGATCTTTATCCAAACTATTCACCAAATGCTGATGAGCCGACACACCCGCCGTCAAAAGGAGTTTATCTGAGAAAAAATACTCTCCATCCAACTGCCCGTAGAAAGTATTGACTTTACTACGTGAACGGGTCATTGTAGCCATTATACCATTTCCCAAATCCCGCTTATAGTCGTACGCCAACCATGTATGCACATAACCTCCCCTTGCCGATACTTTCCAGTTTTCACGCGTATGATCCCATGATAAAACACTTCGCAGTGTATGTTCCCGTTGTCGGTTCTCGAAATCCATAAGATCACCCTGATCGGTCGTCAGTAATGCCAGTTCACGGTTAGAATCAGTATACCACGCATTCAGTCCGAAGCGATCACCTTTACCCGTATTGTAATATACCTCCTGTAAAATGTGCAGATCTTTGTATGCACCACTACGATTACGTTCTATGGGATAATACTGTTCGATTATATTATATTTATCATCATAAATATTCTCTTTCTTATCATGATTACGATATTTATAATCATTGGGCGACGACTGATAGACCGCCCGCGTCGAGATCTGCCAATGTTTATCTCCATACTTCAATTGCAGAAACTCATCGAAGGTACTAAATGAACCGATACCTTGAACATATTGCATTCCGAAGCCTTCTTGATGAGCAGGCACTGTAGATAATTTCACCAATCCTCCCAAACCACCACCAGCCATATTCACCGATGAAGTGCCATGCAGCAAAGAAGCGTCATCTATAAAATAAGATGGAATCATCGAAAAGTCAGTCATCCCCAACATTGGATTGTTGATACGCATACCGTTCCATGTTACCTGTGTATGCGAAGCAGACGTTCCCCGAAATGATACAGTAGAAAGCGTGGCACGTCCGTAGCTTTTTACAAAAATAGAAGAATTGAAAGTGAGTATATCCGCCATTGACAAGGCTATATTCTCCTTAAGCACAAGTGAATCAAATCTGGTCTGCTGTACGCCTATATCTTTCATCGGGCGCTTTCCTAAAATTTCCACTTCACGAATGACAATTCCCTTTTCCGCCCAATTCTTATTGTCGCTGCTGTGTTGTTGTCCACTCATTATAGATGGAAGTAATAAAAGAACTCCTACAAACTGCACTAATAATATATTTCTCCTCATATTCTTCTCTACCGATTACTTCCAACAAAATGCTCCGGGAATAATTCCAACATAAAACTCATCCACAAGTTCCCCATCCTCCGTATAGCGATAAATCATCCCCTGTTGCTGATAGTCAATGGCGTCAGCCACATAGACATCTCCGTTTTTCGGACTAACTGTCAACCCATAATACTTCGTATCACGATACTTGAGGAAAGGACGTACGGGAACACGTTCTTCATCGACAGACATACGCCAGATATCTTTGTTAATCCAGTAAAGCTCATCACCCGCACCATTAAGCTGTACTTCCGAAGGAGCATCTCCCAACTGAAACTTAAATTGTTTCTCTATTTTAAATGTCTCGGCATCAATGCGATAAAGCGACGGCTCCTCATATCCGTATGGACTTCCTTTATACCCTCCATCAGTAATCGTCCACATCTTGAAGTTCTTATCCATCACTAGAGAAGTAGGTTGTATACCTACAGTAAGCTGATCTACCACCTTGTCCGTTGTAGTATCTATCTTTAATATACGATTCTGATAAGACCAGCAATTCACATACACATACTTGCCATACTGCACCATTTGCTCTGTCGAGCCTGTTTCCATCGTCATATCCGGACATTCGATATATCCGGTTATCTGATAAGTTTTGGGATTGACAATAAAAATACGATAATCCCATATTTGTGTAATATAAGCTTTCTCATCCGAAATAAAATGAATATAGCGTGGAGAAGTAAGTCCCGTAATGCGTCCCACCTCTTTGAATGTATTGGTGCTAATAGCGAAGATTACATGAGAATTATTCACTACCACCCATCCAATAGTATCCCGGACAATCATTGATTGCGCTACATCACCCAACTTCATCGCATTAGCCCGGTAAAAGATCTCATTCTCCACCTTTTTCGTTTCCGGATCATAATAAGATAAGGTAGCATTACCGTATTGAAAATTCCCCTCATTCATAATGAAAAGTCCATCTCCTGTAGCCCTGAAAGGCTCCATCTTGCCATAATCCCATTTCATACAACCGACAAAAGCCGTCAGACAGAAGACAATAAATAAAACAGAAAGTAAAATTCGTTTCATAATTAAAAGCGAGAAAAGGTTATTAACTAACTTGTCGCATCACTCTTCAGACATCTGCCGGCAAATCAGGATTTGCGACAAATATCAAACATAGCATTTGTACCGACCGGTTGAATGAGGAATCAATTGAATATAGGAATGAACTATACCAGTTGATTTCTACCCGAAAACCCGCGGGTATAAATCTGCAGCGTCAAGGCAGGTCTTCTGACTCGTCCCCATTTATCACGCCTTCCCAGTGATGTCACCAGTGGCAAAGAATGTGATAAACTCATCTCCCGAAAGAGAGGACTTACAGCAGCAGGTACTGTCCCGGATTTACACCGGATTCCCTTTTCATCGTTTTGGAAGGTTAGACAACTCCAAATACGAACCTTGCAGGTGCAAAGATACTATAATTATACTTCACGCCTCACTTCTCCCCTGTCTTTTTTTTAACAGGAACAAATCTGATGAACAGAATCTTTTAAAATGACGTCACTATGAACATGTATATATGATAAATATAGGATAGATAGTCTTTATAGTGAATTACGAATATTTAAATTCCAAGGATTCTCAATTGTCTCAATCGTTTTTTTATTAATAAGAGAAGCCATCGTGCGTCCCATCAATTTGAAATCAGTAGAAAGAGTAGTAATCCCTCCTGCCAGCACTTCTTTCAAAGGGGTATCATTATAAGATATAATACCGAAATCTTTTCCCGGAACTAACTGCTGACGGTCAGCCTGCTTCAACAAATTGACCAAGTCTCTATCATTAACAACCATAAACACCTCCTGCTTTACAATCTCCCTTCCCTGAATTTCGCCAATGCACTCATGCGTAAAGCCATGCTCTTTACAAAAAGCCCGTAATCCGTCATAACGTTCAAAAGGTTCTTTCGAATCTTTCTGAACCATTACAATATGCTTGTACTTTCGCAAGTTGGACAGACCATACACTAATGCTTCATAAGTATCTTTTTCAAAGTTCTGGAATACAGACGAATATTTCCCTTTCAATTCCGAGTGATAATGATCGAGTAGAAATACGTTTCCGGATAAACTCTCCAGTAAAGGACCAATATCGGCAAATTTGCCGGACATTATAATATAGGTAGTATATTTATGGTTTGCATTATTCACCAAAGTCTCAAACACCTTCCGATTATAGTTATGAAAATAAAGATCAACAGTAGCTGAATTGCCTACTGTCTCCATAAAAGAATTATAAATATCTTCTTTAAATTCATTGAACTCATTGAAAAGCAGAAATATATTGTGTTTGAACGGAACACGCGTACTTACGATATAATACCCGACTCCAGGATTCGATTTAATGATACCTCTCGATTTCAATTCTCGTATTCCGGAAAAAACAGTATCACGAGACAAGCCGTACATTTCTCTAAATTCATTAAGAGAAGGTATCCAGGCACCTTTCTTTAATCGTCCTTCATTAATCCCGTCGATCACATAATCAACTACCAACTTATATTTTGATTTATTGCTTTTCATCGTTCGTTATTTTTGCGCAAAGATACAAATATCACAGCCATACTGGTACGGAGTGGTATGTGTTTTACAACATACAGACCAGTTCGTACTAGTCAAAAAGAATATTCTATCTTTGCGGCAGATTCATCTTCATATAAATTAGAAAGTTAAACATAAAGTTAGAAACATGAAAAGTACAAATCTACTTAAATCCTTGGCAGTTATAGCAACACTATCCGGAACTCCACATAGCGCGGTACAAGGACAGACTGGGAAAGTACAATTTGCGAACATTGAAAACGTAAAAGTGAACGACGCATTCTGGAGCCCCAAATTTAAAACATGGAATGAAGTAACCATCAATGATGTACTAAACAAATTCGAGGGTAAACACACCAACGCCCCGGAACAGCACAATGCTTTCTGTAATTTTGATAAAGTGGCCAAAGGTGAACGTGGCACACAGGGACACTTCGGAGAGCCGTGGTTCGACGGACTTATCTATGAATCGATTCGGGGTATTGCAGATTATCTGGTCATGTATCCGGATAAAGAACTGGAAACACGTATTGACAGATATATCGACCGTATCGAAGCAGCACAAATGACAGAACCAACCGGATACTTAGAGACTTATACACTTCTGAAAGAACCGGAACACCGTTGGGGAGACAATGGTGGTTTCCTCCGGTGGCAACACGATGTGTATAATGCCGGCATGATGATTGAAGCCGCTGTGCATTACTACAAAGCAACCGGAAAAACCAAACTGTTGGAAGTCGCCACCCGCTATACAAATTACATGGCAGACTATATGGGACCAGCACCCAAGAAAAATATTGTTCCCTCTCACTCCGGCCCGGAAGAAGCCATTATCAAACTATACTGGCTATTCAAAGAACAACCGGAACTTAAAAAACAATTATCAGTGTCCGTAAATGAAGACGCTTACTGGAAGCTAGCTACTTTCTGGATTGAAAACAGAGGGCATCATTGTGGCTATCCTTTATGGTTGACTTGGGGCAATGGCAAATCCGAAAAATGGATCAGAGATGCCCAATATAATGCTCCTGAGCATGGCGAGCATAGTCGTCCGACATGGGGAGATTATGCTCAAGACTCAATTCCGGTATTTGAGCAACAAACCATTGAAGGACATGCCGTACGCGCCACACTATTAGCAACTGGTATCACTACTGCCGCTTTGGAAAATCATTCACCTAAATATATAGAAACAGCCAAGCGCCTTTGGGACAATATGACCGGTAGACGTATGTTCATCACAGGAGGAGTCGGCGCTATCCACGAAGACGAAAAATTCGGTCCAGACTTTTTCCTTCCTCCGGGTGCCTATCTGGAAACTTGTGCTGCCATTGGCGCCGGATTCTTTAGCCAAAGAATGAACGAGCTAACCGGTAAAGGAATGTATATGGACGAACTGGAACGCGTTCTATACAACAGTTTGCTTACCGCAGTTTCACTCAAAGGAGACAATTATACCTATCAGAATCCCTTAAACGCAGAGAAACATAATCGTTGGGAATGGCATGGTTGCCCTTGCTGTCCTCCAATGTTCTTGAAAATCACATCTGCTCTTCCGGGATTCATCTATGCATCAGACAAAAAAGGAGTTTATATTAACCTGTTCATAGGCAGTGAAACAGAAATCAAGCTTTCTTCCAAAAACAGCGTACAATTAAAACAAGAAACATCCTACCCTTGGAAAGGCAAAGTCAATATTTCCGTAAATCCACAGAAAACAGACAAATTTCCGATTAAAGTACGTATCCCGGGATGGGCACAAGGCATTGAGAATCCATACGAGCTTTATCAATCAAACTTAAAAGGAGCGCCCCAACTGTTCGTCAATGGGAAATCTGTTCCAATTAAAATCGTTGACGGTTATGCCGAAATCAATAGAAAGTGGCAGAAAGGAGACCTAATCGAGCTTGAACTACCTATACAACCCCGCATCATCACCGCACATACTAACACAAAAGATTTGAGCAACACAGTTTGTATAGCTTCCGGTCCTATCATCTACTGTTTTGAAGACGTAGATAATCCGGATTTCAAAGATTTCCGATTAGACACAAATGCTCCATTGGAAATCATTTATCAAAAGGACTTACTGAATGGAGTGAATATAATCAAAAGTAACGGAAAAACGACTGCTATTGCTATTCCTTACTACTCGATAACTAATCGTAAAAGAGATAGCAGTCATAAAGTATGGGTACCTAAACTCTAAATTAAGTTGTGAAGTTGTAAAGCAAACAATACCGGCACAGCCAACGTGAACGCCGTAGTATTCGTCAAATAACTTTCCGCATCAATACTGAAAAGTTAGATTCAATACATTCACCTCCCAGCGAAACTTTCTCGTAAGGGAGGTGAATTTTCTTCTTTTTTACTACTTTTGTCCTCAGATAAAAACATCCGTATGAAATTTAAATCCATTATTTCAACTATCACGCTATTATGCCTCCTTTCTTTGGCAAGCTGCGTATACAATAAAAAAACTTCTTTGGAAGCATTCAAGCAAGACGTATACATGCCCGAATATGCTACCGGATTCAAGATACTGGGCGCAAAGAATGCCCAAAGCACCTTGATACAAGTATCCAACCCGTGGCAGGGAGCCAAAGATGTAACAATGTCCTACTTCATCTCCCGCAATGGTGAGCTCCCCCCCGCAGGATTCACCGGACCGACCATCCCTGCCGGAGCCCAACGCATCGTATGTATGTCTTCTTCCTACATCGCCATGCTCGACGCACTGGGACAGATGAACCGCATCGTCGCCGTATCCGGCATCAATTACATAGCCAATCCCTACATCCTCGCTCACAAAGATTCTATCAAGGACATGGGTCCTGAAATAAACTACGAGCTGTTACTGGGATTAAAGCCGGACGTCGTACTGCTATATGGCATCGGTGATGCCCAGACAGCCGTGACAGACAAGCTGAAAGAACTCGCTATCCCTTATATGTATGTAGGAGAATATCTGGAAGAGTCACCGCTTGGCAAAGCCGAATGGCTGGTTGCCCTCTCCGAACTGACAGACAGCCGTGACAAAGGCATCGAAGTATTCAGTGAAATCCCCAAACGCTATCAGGCACTGAAAGACCTTACCGCATCCGTAGAGCATCACCCTACCGTGATGTTCAACACCCCGTGGAACGACAGCTGGGTGATGCCTTCCACCCAGAGCTATATGGCACAACTGGTCACTGACGCAGGAGCCGACTATATATATAAGGAGAACACCTCCAACAGCTCCGCCCCCATCGGCCTGGAAACTGCCTACGGACTGATACAAAAAGCAGACTATTGGATCAATGTAGGCACGGCATCCACACTGGACGAACTGAAAAACATGAATCCCAAGTTTGCCGATGCCAAATCTGTCCGTGATAAAACAGTTTATAACAACAACCTGCGGATAACCGCCACAGGAGGCAATGACTACTGGGAATCGGCAGTCGTACGTCCGGACGTCGTATTGCGTGATCTGATTCATATCTTTCATCCCGAACTTGTATCCGACTCAACCTACTATTACAGACATCTAGAATGAAGCAACCTCGTAGACACACCACTCTTTTATTCATCACTTTGGGAATAATCGCCGTAGTCTTATTATTAATAGATATGGCGACAGGGGACACTTATATCCCCATCCCCAAAGTATGGGCCGTACTGACGGGAGGCGAATGCGACGAGATGACACGCAACATCCTTCTCTCCATCCGCTTTATCCGGGTAGTAGTAGCAGGGTTGATAGGTATCGCCTTGTCGGTCAGCGGCCTGCAAATGCAGACCGTTTTCCAGAACCCGCTGGCAGACCCTTATCTGCTGGGAGTCAGTTCCGGTGCGGGACTCGGAGTGGCGTTGTTTATATTAGGTGCCCCGTTGCTAGGCTGGGCAGATTTCCCACTTTTGCAATCCGCCGGCATCGTAGGTTCGGGCTGGATAGGGACCGCCGTCATCTTGCTGGGCGTAGCCATCATCAGCCGGAAAGTAAAGAATATACTGGGCGTACTGATCATGGGAGTCATGATAGGCTACGTAGCGGGAGCCATCATCCAGATATTGCAGTATCTAAGTTCGGCGGAACAACTGAAAATGTTCACCCTGTGGTCAATGGGATCGCTCAGCCACATCACAGCCGGACAGCTGTCTATCATGATACCGGTTGTGTGCATAGGTCTGCTGCTCTCCGTAGCCTGCATCAAGTCACTGAACCTGCTCTTGCTTGGCGAAAACTACGCACGCACGATGGGCATGAGCATCAAACGCTCGCGGACGCTTGTCTTCATCTCTACAGCACTGCTGACAGGAACAGTCACCGCCTTTTGCGGCCCCGTAGGATTCATCGGACTGGCAGTGCCGCACATCACCCGGCTGCTGTTTGATAACGCCGACCACCGGATACTGATGCCGGGCACCATGCTGACAGGACTTATCGCCATGCTGATATGCGACATCATCGCCAAGAAATTCCTGCTGCCGGTGAATTGTATCACCGCACTGCTGGGAGTTCCGGTTATTTTATGGGTAATAGGTAAAAACTTGCGTATATTCAAATGATTCAACTCAAAGACCTGACACTGGGATACGAACAGCGTACGCTGCTGGAAAAAGTCTCCGCCCACATCACGGGAGGACAACTCGTCGCACTGCTCGGCAGAAACGGCACAGGAAAAAGTACACTGCTGCGTGCCGTCATGGGACTGGAAAAGCCCCAAAACGGAGAGATTATCCTGCACGGGAATAACATCGCTTCACTGAAACCGGAAGAACTGGCACGGAACATCAGCTTCGTCACCACCGACAAAGTGCGCATTGCCAACCTGCGATGCAGAGACGTCGTCGCACTGGGACGTGCTCCCTATACCAACTGGCTCGGTCAGCTGCAAGGAGAAGACAAGGAGAAGGTGGACAACGCCATGCACCTGGTAGGCATGGACAGTTATGCGGAAAAGACGATGGACAAAATGTCCGACGGAGAATGCCAACGCATCATGATAGCCCGTGCCCTTGCACAGGACACTCCTGTCATCCTGCTCGACGAACCTACCGCCTTCCTTGACTTGCCCAACCGCTACGAACTCTGTCTGCTTCTCCGGAAGCTGACGCAAAAGGAAGGAAAGTGTATCCTGTTTTCCACACACGACCTGGACATCGCTCTCTCACTTTGCGACACAATCATGCTGATTGATAATCCTCAACTCTACAGCCTGCCTACCAATGAGATGATAACGAGCGGACATATAGAAAGACTGTTCCATAACGAGTCAATCACATTTGACGCACAAGCCATGAAAATAAGAATCAGATAAATATCCCATATCCTGATTTAACAAAAACAAGCATGACAGGCGGAAATTATCAAATGATAATTTTAATCTCCTTACATCCATCTACCTTTGCAGATGTTTTCAACAAACTAAAAATAAGAAGTTATGAAAGATAGTATTGATTTCGGTAGTATGGACATCTCCACATTGTTTCGTAAGTTATTAGTTCCTACGGTACTGGGAATGGTATTCTCAGCTATATTCGTTATTACAGACGGCATATTCGTAGGTAAGGGAATAGGCAGTGACGCCCTAGCTGCCGTCAATATAACAGCTCCACTTTTTATGATCGCAACAGGCATCGGACTAATGTTCGGAGTCGGAGGCTCAGTAGTCGCTTCCATCTATCTGTCTCAAGGTAAACGCAAGGCAGCAAATATCAACATTACTCAGGCTCTTGTATTCTCTACGTTCATCGTATTAGTGATGTCTGCTTTATGTTTTTGCTTCGTAGGGCCATTGGGATGCTTACTCGGAAGTTCAGACAGATTATTGCCTCTTGTCATAGAATATATGATCTGGTATCTACCCTTCCTCGTATTCTATGAGTTATTGAGCACAGGCATGTTTTTCATCCGGCTGGACGGATCTCCCAATTATGCCATGATGTGCAATGCCATCGCAGCTATATTCAATATTATATTCGACTATATTTTCATCTTTGAATTTGGCTGGGGAATGATGGGTGCTGCCTTTGCCACCAGCCTGGGAACAGTAGTAGGTGGATTGATGACTGTAATCTATCTTACGCGGTTCTCCCGCAACATTCATTTGCATCGCATCAAGCTAAGTTTGAAAAGCCTGATGCTAACGCTCCGTAACGGTGGCTATATGATAAAACTGGGAACTTCCGCTTTCATCAGTGAGGCTTCCATCGCCTGTATGATGTTTTTAGGGAATTATGTCTTTATCCATCATCTCGGAGAAGACGGAGTAGCTGCGTTCAGCATTGCCTGCTACTTCTTCCCCATCATCTTTATGGTATACAATGCCATCGCACAATCCGCACAGCCGATTATCAGCTATAATTTCGGTGCCGGGCAACCGGATCGGGTTCGAAAAGCCCTACATCTTGCCATCCGTACAGCTTTAATTTGCGGAATCAGCTTTTTCATCATCACGTTTCTATGCCGTCAGAATATTGTTTCGTTGTTCATTGACCGAAGCTGTCCGGCCTTTGATATTGCGGTCAATGGCATTCCTTATTTTGGGGTTGGATTCATATTTTTTGCCGCCAATATGATAGGCATCGGCTATTACCAGAGCATCAGACGAGGTCAACGAGCCACCATCATCACTCTTCTGCGGGGAGTGGTATTCATGCTGATCGGATTCTTTGTACTTCCACTTGTTTTAGGAGTACCGGGAATATGGCTGGCGGTTTCGTTGGCAGAATTGTTAACGACTCTCTATATTATCGGAATTTATTTCAAAGATCGCTTCATGGTCCACCGACTATGAGTATATTTGCAACATGGATGCATTCATTAAAAAACTCTGCGACAAATATAAAGTATTGGAAAGTGACGTACAGACCTTACTAGGCTGTATGGAGGAAGTACATTTCAAAAAGAGAGACCTCATTGTACGTGAAGGGACAAAGAACAGCAACCTTTATTTTATAAAAACGGGAATATGGCGGGCATATTACCACAAAGACGGAGCAGATGCCACCATCTGGTTCGCTTCAGACGGAGAAGCAGCTTTCTCCGTCTGGGGATATGCAGACAATGCTTATTCACTGATTAATATTGAAGCAATGTGCGACAGTGTAGCCTACAGTATATCCCGCGCAACCTTGAATCAATTATATCATTCTTCCATCGGACTAGCCAATCTGGGACTGCGGCTGATGGATCACCAGCTTCTTCTGCAAGAAAACTGGCTCATCAACTCCGGCAGTCCACGAGCGAAGGAACGTTACCTGACTCTTATCAAGGAGACTCCGGAACTGTTGCAATATGTGCCTTTAAAGTACATTGCATCTTATCTGTGGATAACACCGCAGTCGCTGAGCAGGATTCGGGCATCCTTATAATCTTCACTTTTTTTATGAGTATAAGATCAAATATTTCTCTCAAACTCAAGTGAATAAATAAAACTGTCCGCACGATAATATCCTATATTCCATTCCAACGGACACCCTTCGGGATCATAAACAAACCTTTTACGCACCAAAATTGGATCTCCGACCTTTATCTCAAGCTTACCAGCAATGTACTTGTCAGCCAGCCTGGCACTAATATCTTCTTTAGAAACTTTTGCAATAGCATGATAATCTCTTTCCAATATCTCATAAAGAGGTCTGGAGAAATCCTCACTTCCTGTTAAACCTATTTTAGGATTAAAATAGGATATAAAGTACACGAAAGGGTATTCTTGATTTCCACGTAAACGCTCTAACTTCAGTATTCTTTTTACATCAGGAGCATTAAAAAAAAGGGCTATATCATCTGTAGGCTTTGTCCAGCTAACATGAAGTTCATAATTCATTGGTACAATTCCCAAAGTTTTCATTTCCTGTGTGAAACTCATCCAATTCTGAGCTTTGGAACATACAGCTGAATTTACAACAACTGTACCTACTCCCTTTTTCCTCATCAGCAATCCTTCGTTCACAAGGTTATTAATCGCCTGTCTCAAGGTATTACGAGATATGCCCAATTGTTTAGACAAATCAATTTCATTTGGAAGCATTTTACCTTGTTTATATTCCTCCCCTTTGATAATAGTCCTCAACTGTTCTTCTATCTGAAGATAAAGGGGGATTGCGCTGTTATGGTTAACTAATATCTTCATGATTAACTTTTTTACAAAGATAAAAATAAAAATAAAAACAGGCAATACTTTTTGTTCTTTTCAAGAAAAAGAATACATTTGCAAATGTTTATATGTTCAGACATACTAATTAATTAAATCATAATAACTATGAAGTATTATTTGGGAATAGACATAGGTGGTACACATATAAAAGGTGGAATCGTCAACCTTCTAACGAATGACATTCATCAAAACATACTATCTCACGAAGAACTGAATGCCACAGATTCAACATCAAGCATCATTACGAAAGTCAGAAAAGTTATTACTGACATTCAAGCCTGTATGCCCCTATCTAAATTAGGCGGAATCGGTATAGCCATGCCCGGTCCTTGCGACTATGCCAAAGGTATAGTTGCCATTTATGGTGTGCCAAAGTTTCAGTCACTTTTCGGTCTTAACCTTAAAGAAGAAATTAAAAAAGTATCTGACCTGAATACTGTTTTCATAAATGACGCATCCGCTTATGCCCTTGGAGAGTATTATGCAGGAGCAGCAAAAGACACAAGTAGAAGCATTATAGTCACAATCGGCACCGGACTTGGAAGTACATTTCTTGAAAATGATACTGTTTTGAACGAACTGACAGAAGGAATACCTGAACATGGATATCTCTACAACATACCTTACCGAGACGGAATGGCAGATGACTTTTTTTCGACAAGATGGTTTGTAAATACATGGAATATGCTATTTCCAGATAAAAAGGTAACTGGCGTAAAAGAAATCGCACTACGCGCTTCGAACGGAGACAATAATGCACAGTCATTATTTGAAAACTTCGCTTCAAATTTCGTAGAATTCATAACCCCATTCCTGCTAAATTTTAAACCGGAGAAACTTATTATAGGAGGAAATATAGCGAAAGCTTCTGACTTCTTTTTAGATAATATTCAGTTTCAATTAAAGAAACTCAATTTAATCACTAAAATAGATATCTGTAAATTATGGGATATGTCGCCATTAATCGGATCTGCTATTTACACAAGCAACATACTTGAAAATATGGAAAATACAAAAGAGAAAAGACACACACAGCAATTTATTGCACCTACTAACTCTACTGCCACCCCATCAGGAGAATATGATATATACCCGGCATTTCCATTGGGAAAAGGCAAAATTGGGAAAGGTATAAACCAACTAGCTGACTGGATAGAAAAGCATTCCCAAATAAAAATAGATGGTTATATTGGAGTCTTTTGGGATGAATTAATCATTAAGTTAGGAGAAGAACTCAGAAAAAGAGGAAAGAATGTGCGATTCTTTCATTCCAGTGTAGCAATGAAAGATCCACAGACTATTGAAAAAATGATTGCTCCTTATCTTGGAGGAGATAATCCGTTATTCGGCACCATTACTGATAAGCATTTGGTTAATTGGTTTGATGAAAATAAGCTTAATTCCATACAACCTGACCCGGAAGCAGATTTAAATATATTTATAGGTACAGGAGCAGCCCTATCTCAATGGAAAGCTCCCCTGATTTATATTGATATTCCTAAAAATGAGATTCAGTTTAGAATGCGCGCCGGAGCCATCAATAATTTAGGATTAGATTATCGAAAAGACAATCAACAGGCTTACAAACAACTATATTTTGTAGACTGGATTGTTCTTAATAAGCACAAAAAGCAATGCCTGCCTCTGATTGACCTACTTATTGACGGACAAAGAGAATGGGATGAACTATTAATGATTTCAGGAAATGACCTACGAGAAGGATTGCACAAAATGAGCCGCAATTTCTTCAGAGTTCGTCCATGGTTCGAGCCTGGCGCCTGGGGAGGACAATGGATGAAAAATCATATTCAAGGATTAAATAAAGAAGTAAATAATCTGGCATGGTCTTTTGAACTGATGGTACTTGAAAACGGACTAATGCTGGAGAGTGACGGATATCGGCTTGAAGTATCTTTCGATTTTCTTATGTATAGTGATTATCAGAATATATTAGGAGAATGTTCGGAAACATTTAAGTACGATTTCCCGATACGTTTCGACTTTCTAGACACCTTTGACGGAGATAATCTTTCTATCCAATGCCATCCACGCCCCCGATATATACAAGAGCATTTTAACATGCCATTCACCCAAGATGAGACATATTACATATTGGATTGTAAAAACTCGCCATGTGTATATTTAGGCTTTCAAGACAACATCGTCCCTGAGGAATTCCAATATACCTTGGAACGAAGTCAACAAAAAGCAACGAAGGTAGAGATAGAAAGGTTTGTTCAAAAACACCAAGCTAAAAAGCACGATTTCTTTCTTATTCCCAATGGCACCATACATGCTTCAGGAAAAGATTGCGTGGTATTGGAAATAAGTAGCGCACCCTATATTTTCACATTTAAAATGTACGACTGGATACGCATGGGATTAGACGGGAAACCACGACCTCTAAACATTCAACACGGAATGAATAATCTATATTTTGAAAGAAAAGGGGAAAAAGTAATCCAGGAATTGATATGCCATCCATATATCATGAAAGAAAATCAGGAGTGTACTATAGAGCATCTACCTACTCATAAAGAGCATTTTTATGATGTATATCGTTACACCTTCAAAGACCGTATTCAAATGAATACAGAAAATACATGCCATGTATGTATGATAGTAGAAGGAGACTCCGTTTGCATTGAAACAGAGGACGGCATGAAACAACGCTTTAATTATGCAGAGACTTTTGTCATCCCTGCTGCTGCCCGATCATATACAATCATAAATGAAAATCCCGACAAAAGAATAATGTTGGTAAAAGCCTTTGTAAAAAAAGAAGTTACTTTGAAATAATGTCTTAATAAAAACATCTTATCCAACTACTATGAAACGAACTATTGTACAAATTATCTTTTTCATATATTGTATTGCGAATGTATATCCACAATACAGCACAATCTGGCAACTTGGCAAAACAGATAATTCATCCAAGGAGTTTGCCTTAGCACCGGATGGAAAAGATCGATTTATTATCTCCGGATTTGGGGATAATAAAAAATATTTTTATGCAGGCGAACACACACCGGCCGATTTTCCATACATTATACCGGGGCCTACTGCTGAATGGGCTGGCTCATCTTACTGGGCAGGACAATGCAGGATACAACTTCCTATTTTAATAAAACTATCCGATGTCAATCCGCTAAAGAAATATCAATGGAATATTTTTATAGAGAATGTAGAATACGAAGACTGTATGTTCTTAAGACTGGAAGTCAACGGAAAGAATTACGATTCTCCTATAAAGCCTGGCACCAAACAGCTAACATATTCAATACAGCCCGGAATTCTAAAGGAAGGGTACAACAAGATTGTAATGCAGTTATTCAACGGTAAATCCCTAACTTTTGACGCCATTTGCCTAAACGGACCTCAAGAGACACAAATCAATAAGATAGGTGATACTCCTATTATTTCAATGAAAATGGCTGATTATGAATTAGAACAAGGGAAAACAAGAACACAGCCTCTTCTACTGAAAACTATAACTAAAAAATCCGGAACACTTAAAATACAAATCAACCAAAAGAAGATATTCAAACAAGTAGAAGAAGGAGAGAATATCTACGAAATTCCAACCGGAAAACTTAAAGACCAGTCTAAAATCAAAGTTAAAATATCAACAGAAGGACAAACAGTAGCAACTCAAGAATTTATCCGTAGTAACCAGCAACTACGCAGATCAATTGATTATGTTGATCAGTTTGCTGGTTCCAGTGGTTCACGATGGATGATAGGCCCCGGACCATGGATGCCATTTGGAATGGTAAAACTTATGCCCGATAACGAAGATGCCCATTGGAAAGCAGGATATGAATATAACGTTGAAAACATAATGGGATTCAGCCACATTCACGAATGGACAATGACAGGACTCTTAATGATGCCAACTACGGGAGATTTAAAAATACAACCCGGAACAGAAAAACAGCCGGACTATGGGTATCGCTCCCGAATTAATAAGAAAACCGAAACAGCCCGAATCGGTTATTATTCTGTTAATCTTACAGATTATAATATCCAAGCAGAATTAACAGCAACTACCCGCAGTTCCCTTCAGCGATACACATTCAACAAAGCAGAGCAGCCACGAATACTAGTTGACTTTTTCTTTCCAGCAGAATACGACTGGAATTTAGATGATGTATACGTAAAAAAAGTATCTGACACAGAAATAGAGGGATGGACCTTGAACGATTGCCGGTCAACAGGATACCATGGAGTACAAAGATATAAATTACATTTTGTCATGCAGTTTGATAAGCCATTCAAAACAATGAATGGCTGGATACGAAACAAAGTATATAGCCAAATTGAACAGCTACATAAATCAAACATGAAGTCCCGACAGGTATTTACAGTCGAAAATAACAGTCAAGACAAACTGGACGCAGGAATCTTCCTCGACTTTAACCTTAACACTGGTGATGATGTTATGGTAAGGACAGGTATTTCATTAGTAAGCATTGATAACGCACGGCTAAATCTGGAAGAAGAAATAGCGAGACCATTCGGATGGAATTTTGATAAAGTTGTCACCAATCAACAAGATACCTGGGAAACACTTTTCCAAAGAGTCAGTATCACAACAGACAATTACCTGTTAAAGCAAAAATTCTACACCAATCTTTACCGTTCTATCAGTCCACGAACCATCTGGAATGATGTAAATGGGGAATGGATAGACATGAACGGTAACAAAGCTCTTATAGACAAGCCAGGTAAAAGCGTATATGGAGGTGATTCTGCTTGGGGAATGCATTGGACATTAGGTCCATTTTATAATCTTCTCTATCCGGAGTACATGTCCAATTGGATATACACTTACGAGCAGTTCTATCGCCGTGGCGGCTGGCTCCCCAATGGTAATCCCGGTATGAAATATTTCAGAGTCATGATAGGTAATCCTGCTTTGCCATTGATAGTCTCCGGCTATCAACATGGAATTCGTGACTTCGACAGTCAACTCATGTATCAGGCATTAATTCACCAACAAACAGCCACTATGATAAACTATCCCGGAGGAGGACAAGTCGGCAACGAGAGTTATCCCGATTATATAACTAAAGGCTACGTACCTCTATACGATGACGCATGGGATTGGAATTCTCCGCATTATCAATCATACGTTTCCAATACAATGGAATACTCATATCAAGACTATTGCGCTGCTCAATATTTTGACGCTCTTAATAAAAAAGATGACTTCAATACATTTATGAAACGTTCCGATAACTGGAAAAACATATTCGACCCATCAACCGGATATGTACGCCCCCGACGTCCCAACGGAGAGTGGATCGAAAACACCAACCCATATCATGCTCCCGGATTTTGCGAAGGCAGCGCTTGGCAATTCACCTGGTACGTTCCTCATGATGTAAAAGGCCTCATCAATTTAATAGGAGAGCGTCAATTCATCGACCGGCTGAATGCCGGATTTGCAACATCCGAAAAAGTAAGCTTCAATGCTTTAGGAGATAATATGGGAGCTTATCCTATTAATCATGGGAATGAAACAAATATGCAGGCAGCTTACCTCTTCTCTTATACCAGTGAGCCGTGGCACACCCAGAAATGGGCACGTGCTATACAAGAAAAATATTATGGAATGGGTCCCCGAGACGCCTATCCGGGAGACGAAGATCAAGGTCAAATGAGTTCTTGGTACATCTTAAGCAGCATAGGACTTTTCCAGATGGATGGCGGTTGCAGCAAAGATCCCGTATGGTTACTGGGGAGTCCGCGATTCGACCGGGTAGAAATTCAGTTAGACAACACCTATTACTCTGGAAAAAAACTTATCATAAAAGCAGAAAATGTATCCAAAGACAATTGTTACATTCAATCTGTAAGATTCAATAACAAGCGCCTTAGTAATAACTATATAGAATGGAGTAAACTCAAAAAAGGAGGAACACTTCATTTCATTATGGGTGACCGACCAAATCCAAATGCATTTAAATAAATAAACACATATGAAAAATAAAAGTAAGATACTACCAGTTCTTTTTGGTTTCTTTATTATGGGGTTCTGTGACTTAGTAGGAGTATCAGTCACCTATGCGAAAGATTATTTCAGTTGGAGCGAAACCCAAGCCGGTTTCCTGCCATCAATGGTATTTATATGGTTTTTACTCATCTCTATTCCGATTTCTATCTGGATGGACAAGAAAGGTAGAAAAACAATATCACTGATAGGACTTTTATCTACTTTTATTGGAATGTTACTTCCATTACTTACATTCACACAGACAGCCTGTTATATCGCCTTTGCACTTTTAGGCATAGGAAATACCATCCTTCAAGTGTCACTTAATCCTTTATTAACCAATGTTATCGCTGAAGGAAAATTATCAAGCATTATGACAGCCGGACAATTCATCAAAGCACTATCTTCTTTTGTAGGACCTATAGTGGCCGGATTCTGCTCTGTTTATTTCAACAACTGGATATTAATGTTTCCCATATTCGCCGCCATTACTCTAATTTCCGGAATCTGGTTATTTTTCACTCCAATAAATGAGAGAAATACCAAGAGATTAACATCCAGTTTCTATCAGGTTACTTCTCTCCTGAAAAATAAAACAATCTGCCTTTTATTCGGAGGCATCATTTGTATTGTTGGCTTAGATGTAGGAATGAATGTATTTACCCCAAAACTTTTAATTGAAAATGCAGAGTTGACTAAAGAAATCGCAAGTTATGGTACAAGCTGGTATTTTGCCGCTCGCACTTTGGGGACCTTATGTGGTGTAATTCTATTAGCAAAGTTTTCCGAAATTTATTATTATCGGATCAATATGTTCATTGTATTAATAGCTTTGTCCTGCATTTATTGGATACATTCTCAATACATTATTTTGTTATTAGTATGCATTATAGCCTTTGCAATGTCTAGCATATTTGCCGTCATCTACTCGCTAGCTTTGCATACATTACCCTATAAAACCAACGAAGTATCAGGACTCATGGTAACTGGGATATCCGGTGGCTCTATCATTCCTCCTCTCATGGGAGTATGCGCAGATTATACCGGAAGCCAATCAGGCTCCATCCTTGTCATGCTAATTTGTGTGATCTATCTAATTTTATGCTCGTTTCATAAATTTAAAATCATACGCACAAGCTCTTATTAACATTTATTCTCAAAACAACCACTCATATATAAATTTATATTAAATAAATAAATCTTTCTAGTTTTCCTGCTTTAAATATATATATTTGCAATATGTATATACATATAAACATTATATCATACATATATCATAAGCAATTAATACTATGTAGATTAAAATATACAGCCTTTATATACAAGAAATCACATTAAATCTAATATAAAACCCTTATGACTTACTTTTTAAAATCACAGAGTATGAAGAAGCTTTTATGCAAATTACCACGCTTCGTATTATGGATAGCTTTCCTTTTCATTATTGAAAGCTATGTAACCTTGCAAGCTCAAACCAGTAGTAACCACTCATCCAAAGCAATATCAGGGAAAATTGTGGATGAAACTGACTTGCCTATTGCAGGAGCTACTGTACAGGTGAAAGGATCGACAAAAGGAGCTATTTCGGATATAGATGGCTTATTTACTATTTCATCCGAACCAGGCTCTATTTTGATTTTCTCATTTTTAGGATACCAATCTATTGAATACAAGATAGAAAAAGTACCTCAAACCATTAAACTTTTGCCAAAGGTAGATGAATTGGATGAAGTTACTGTGGTTGGTTTTGCCAAGCAGAAAAAAGAAAGTGTGATTGGAGCAATATCAACCTTAAAACCTGAAAGATTAAAAATTCCAACCAGTAATCTGACTCAAGCCTTAGGCGGTAATGTTGCCGGAATAATATCTCATCAGTTGTCTGGTGAACCAGGAAATGATAATGTGGAATTCTTTATTCGCGGAGTCACCACTTTTGGTTATTCTAAAAGTCCGTTGATATTAATTGATAATATCGAATCGTCCACTACTGATCTTGCCAGATTGTCCGCAGATGACATTGCTGCTTTCTCTATAATGAAAGATGCAACAGCAACTGCCATTTATGGTGCACGCGGAGCTAATGGAGTCATTTTGATTACTACCAAGCAAGGCAAACCCGGTAAGGTAAAAATTAGTGCCAGAGTAGAAGGTTCATTGTCAGCACCTACAAAAAGAATAGACATGGTAGATCCTATCAGCTATATGAAATACCACAATGAAGCCGTACTCACACGTAATCCGTTAGCCGTCCGGCCTCATACCGATGAGAAAATAGCATCAACAATAGCCGGCAAGAATCCCTATGTATATCCGGCGGTAGACTGGTATAATGAATTATTTAATGATAATGTATTCAATTCACGTGCCAATATCAATATGAGCGGAGGTAGTGAAACTGCCAGATATTATGTTTCTTTAGGCATATCGGATGACAATGGTATCATGAAGGTAGATAAACGAAACAATTATAACAGTAACATTGATTTAAAGAAAATCTACGTACGTTCCAACATTGATATTGATGTGACCAAGACGACTACATTTTCTGTAAAATTCAGTGGCAATTTTGATGATTATACTGGTCCTATTGTAAGCGGCAATGATTTATACCGGAGGGCAATGGCAACGAGTCCTGTTTTATTCCCCAAATATTATATGCCTGATGAAAATCATGCGTCTACTTCACATATTTTATTTGGTAACGCAGGAGACGGCAATTACATCAATCCTTATGCAGAGATGATACGTGGTTACAAACAATACACCAAGTCGGTTATTTCTGCCCAAGCAGAATTAAATCAGAAATTAGATTTTATAACTCCGGGGCTTAGCATCAAAGTCTTCGCAAGTACTACCCGAGAGTCATACAGCGGGCAACAACGCTCTACTTCACCCTTTTATTATTCAATCAGCTATTATGACAAACTAACCGACACATATACTTTAAGAGAACTGAATCCTAACGGTGGACGGGAAGATTTGGATTATAAAGCAGAAGGGAATCAGGTCAGCAGTTCCTATTATTATGAAGCATCTCTCAATTACAACCGTACATTCCGGGAAAAGCACAATGTCACCGGATTATTAGTAGGAGTTCTGAGAGAAAATAAGAGCGGTGGTGCAAGTTCTATACAGACATCTTTACCTGCCCGTAACATCGGATTATCCGGTCGTTTTACATACGCATACGACGGACGATATTTTGTAGAAGCTAACTTCGGTTACAATGGTTCCGAGAGATTTGCCAAGAATGAAAGATTCGGATTTTTCCCTTCAATAGGAGCAGGTTGGATGATCTCCGAAGAAAAGTTCTGGAATCAAGATATCAAAAATATTATCAATAAACTAAAACTAAAAGGAACTTACGGTTTGGTAGGTAACGACAATATTGGTAAATGGGAAGACAGATTCTTTTATATGTCGGAAGTAAATCTGAACGGTAGCGGTGCTAATTTTAATTGGGGACAAGATTTTGAACGGAATGTCGGTACTATCAACATGATACGTTACCGAAATGAAAAAATAAAATGGGAAATTGCTCAAAAAATGAATTTGGGCCTCGAAGTAGGGCTATTCAATATCTTTGACATACAGTTCGATTACTTCACTGAATACCGGAAAAACATCTTTGGCGAACGCCAAACTATCCCGTATGAAATGGGATTCAGTGCACCTCTTTTTGCTAATAAAGGAGAAGCTTCTTCACATGGATTCGAAGTACAAGTAGATGCCAACCACGCATTTAACAAAAACTTCTGGCTGGGAGTACGTGGTAATTTCACTTATGCAACAGGCAAATACGAGTATGTAGAAGAGCCATACCGTCCTTATCCTTGGCTCAGCCACATTGGAAAACGTATCGAACAATCTTATGGACTGGTAGCGGAAAGACTGTTTATTGATGAAGAAGATATTGCAAATTCACCTGTTCAGACATACGGAGAATATATGCCCGGTGACATAAAATATAAGGACATAAATAATGATGGAATAATTAATGACGAAGATATAGTTCCAATTGGATTTGCCAAATCTCCAGAAATTGTATACGGCTTCGGAGTGTCGATGGGATACAAGAATTTTGATATTTCTTGTTTCTTTCAAGGAGCAGCCAGATCTTCTTTCTTTATTAATTCCAAAGCAACGAATCCTTTCATGCAAATGGATCTCGGAGGAAACAACCTCAATGGTATGATGCAAGCATATGCGGATGATTACTGGTCTGAATCGAATCGTAATATATACGCTACTTTCCCAAGATTGTCAACCACTGACATTGCAAACAATAACAGAAACAGTACATGGTGGTTACGAGACGGTTCTTACTTGCGTTTAAAATCAGTCGAAATCGGATATACATTACCTAAAAGGCTGACCAGCCATCTAGGTATGTCCAATTTGAGAATCTATGCCAGCGGACTAAATCTTTTCGCATGGAATCGTTTTAAATTATGGGATGTAGAACAAGGAAACGACGGAATGCAATATCCGATTCAGGCAGTTTACAATTTTGGTATTAACTTAAGCTTCTGATTACATTATGAAATACAAACATTTATTCACTAGTACATTATTGGCGGTATTAATTACATCCTGCAACTATCTTGATATCGTGCCGGATAATATCGCAACGCTTGAAATGGCATTCAACACTCGAGCTAATGCTGAAAAATATTTAGCTACCTGCTATAACTTCGTACCTGCAGCAGCTAATCTTGATCACAACTCCGGCCTCATCTGCGGTGGAGAAATGTGGTATCTGAAACCAGAGTCCCACTACTATAAAAATATAACCTCATTCAACATTGCACGTGGTATGCAAAACTCTAACGACCCCTTATTAAATTACTGGGATGGAGGTCAGGGAGGCTACAACATATTCAGAGGAATCCATGAATGCAATATTTTTATAGACAACATCGATCGCGTACCTGACATGCGTATGGAAGAGAAAAATAAATGGAAAGCCGAAGTGATGACTCTGAAAGCATATTATATTTATTATCTCATGTTGCACTATGGGCCCATTCCTTTGCTTAAAGAGAACATCAGCGTAGAAGCAGACTTAGATATGATGCAACTGGAGAGAGAAACGATTAATGATATCGTCACTTATACAACTGATTTATTGGATGAAGCCATGAACATCCCTTCCGGATTAACATTCAATGTGACTTCTCCACGCACGGAATTAGGGCGCATCACATTACCTATCGCGAAAGCAATCAAGGCTAAATTACTAATACTGGCTGCCAGCCCTTTATTCAACGGCAATACGATGTATGCTGAATTTGTCAATTCAGAAGGGATGCCTTTCTTCGACCAAGAGTATAAAAAGGAAAAATGGGAGGCGGCAGCCGCAGCGTGCCTGGATGCCATCAACACTGCCCATGAAGCCGGAGCTTCTTTATACAAATTTGATGAGAAGCTAAATTATACTCCTTCACCAGCTTTACAGCAAGAGTTGACACTACGCAACACTATTACCGGTCGCTTTAATTCTGAAATAATATGGGCATTAGGTTCCAATGCAACAGATGGAATACAGAATCTATGTCAAGCACATTTAACCAGCTATTCATTAGGAAACAGAATGGGTCGTAGTTGTTCACAACTTGCGCCGTCACTAGAAATTGTAGAACAATTCTATACAGCGAACGGAGTCCCGATGGATGAGGATAAAGATTATGAATATGAAAACAGATATAAACTGACAACAACTCCGGAAGATGATCCGATTCATTTTACACCAAACTACACAACTATCAAGTTGCATTTAAACAGAGAGCCTCGTTTTTATGCCTATATTGGTTTTGATGGTGGAAAATGGTTCTCCATCGAATGCTGTAACGACAACGAAACGAGCTCCTATCCTATCAAATCAAAGAAAGGAGATATTGCCGGCGTTTCAGACGAACTATATTCACCGACAGGTTATTTCACAAAAAAATTGGTTAGTTATCAAAACGTAAACACCAGTGCGACCAATATCAATTACGTATATTCTTTCCCGATTATTCGCCTGTCCGATCTATACCTGCTATATGCAGAAGCTCTCAACGAGCTTAATGAAACTCCAACTACAGATGTATACTACTATGTACAACAGGTCAGAAATAAAGCCGGTCTAGATGAAGGAGGTTCGTTGGTAAATACATGGCGTAATCACTCCAACCGCCCGGATAAGCCAACCACCCAAAGAGGGATGCGTGAAATTATACAGAAAGAGCGAATGATAGAGCTTGCATTCGAAGGCCATCGTTACCATGATGTACGCAGATGGAAGTTAGGCTCTACATATCTGAATACTCAGATAAAAGGCTGGTCGGTATTAGAGCAGGACCCGGAGTACTTTTATAATGCACGAGTTCTCTTCACGAGAAAATTCATGCCAAGAGATTATTTATGGCCTATTAAGACCAATTCTATCAACAGAAATCCGAAACTTGTTCAGAATCCTCAATGGTAACTTTTAACATAAAAATGACAAAGATGAAAAATATAGCTTTTATACTTTTAATACTTGCAGCAGTTTGTTTTGCAAACTGTGCCGGTGATTACGAGGCCGAACCACGCGGTACGAATGATGGAAAAGCTCCGGCACCGATTACTAATATATCGGTGAAGAATGTAAACGGAGGAGCTATTATTAAATATACTCCTTCCGATGATGTAGATTTATTATACGTCAAAGCTATCTTCACTAATACCCGCGGAGAGCAGCAGGAAGTAAGATCTTCCATGTATGTAGATTCTTTGGTAATAGAAGGGCTGGGAGATACACAAAAGAGAGAGGTCAAACTTTATTCTGTAGACCGCCACGAAAACTATTCCACACCGGCTATCGTGACTATTGAGCCTCTGACTCCTGCAGTCGTTCAGACACAAGAATCATTAAAAGTGACCGAAAGTTTCGGAGGATTCTTCCTCGATTTCAATAATGCAGCAAGAAGTGCATTATCTTTCTACATTTACAAATGGGTAGATGAACACAATGAATACGAGATTCATGACGTATACTCCTCACAACAAGAAGAAGGCCGCCTGACTATAAAAGGCTTAGAACATAAATTATTGAAATTAGCCATCTTCGTTAGGGATAAATGGGAAAACACTTCCGACACATTGTATGCCGAAATCACTCCTTGGAAAGAAAGCTTATTAGATAAAACAAAATTCCAACTTGTCAAAGTTATGGATGATGTCAGCTGGGATTACCACGAAGGTTATCATTCCCGTCTATGGGACGGGCAAATAGGTGGATGGAACTGGGGACATACCGAATACCCGATACCTTTCCCGCATGCCTTCAGTATTGATTTGAATGTCAATGTACGTCTCAGCCAATTCCAATTCTGGCAACGTCTGGACAACCAAGACTTATTATATGCCCATGGAGCTCCCAAGTACTTCAAATTATATGGCTGCGAAGAGGGTAAAGATTTGCAGAATCCGGATAACTGGGTGGTATTATTTGATGGAGAAATGAAGAAACCATCCGGCGGGGCATTTGGTGATGCGCTTACTCAGGAAGATATTGAGGAAGCCCAAAGAGGCCATGTATTTACCCTCAACCAAGATGTACCATTCATTCGCTACTTCCGGTTCCAGAGTTTAATGTCATGGTCGGGAATGGAAACATCAGTTATGTCAGAAATCACTCTTTGGGGAGATATCCAAGGTGAAGAATAACCTTATAAAATAGCCAGAAATGAAAAAAGTAATATATATAATAACTACTATTCTCCTGTGTATGACCTCCTGCACAGATATTCATGATACCTATTCTGAATATATCAAAGACGGAGAACAAATTTATGTAGGAAAGCTGGCGGATGTAAAAATACATCCGGGATTTCAGCGCATGATGATAACGGGGTCTATGAAATATCTAGCCACAGCAAAGACTTGCATAATAGAACTTGTAGGTTACGACAAGGTTTTCACAACAGATATTGACAGAACGCAACCTGAATTCAGTTATGAAATCAAAGATGTGGAAGAAGGCAACTATTACGTTAAAATAACCACAAAGGATAAAGAAGGTAATACCTCACTATCCGAAACCTACAATGTAGATGTATACGGAACGGAGCACATAGCGACTTATTATCCCAAGCGAATTACCGATATACAATTCGTCATTGCCGACAACTCGCTCAACTTAATTTGGAATCAGGCAGACAATGTGGTGGAAGCAATAGTTAAGTACTATGATTCAAATGAGCAACTACTAACTTTAACAGTGAAAGGAGATGCTGCTTCAACCAATTTACCTGATTGGAAAGCTACTTCTATATTAACAGTAGAAACACGAATCCTACCCAGCGAAACAGCATTGGATATCGTATCCCTGCCCATTTCAGAATACACTTTGCCCGACGATCCGATTGTAGAAATCCCCAGAACTAACTTTGCCAACGCAAATATGCCTTCAGATGTTGTAAACGGTTATGGCGGTTCAGTAGAAAAGTTATGGAACAATGATACATGGAATTATGACAGCGGTTATCATGCCGGCGATAATCAAGGAGTTCCTCATCATCTGACCATTGACATGGGACTTACAGCAACGATTACCGAATGCGAACTGTTCTTTACCGGATATGAAAGAACAGACTGGATGCCTCGATTATTCCAAATATGGGGAATTGAAGATGTAGAAGACCTGGAAAGCCATGAACCGGATGTTCCATCTATAAACCCGGCTTGGGAAGAAAGTGCGAAAGCAAAAGGATGGAAACAGCTGACTACAAAAAACATTTCTGTTTCCGGTTGGCAACCCAGTATTAAGTTCGCCTGCGATAAAGAACACGAAAATATAAGATACATCAGATACCGTATTGTAGAATCACTCTCAGCTCCACACGTAGGAATGGGGGCCTATGGTTCCGCCAGCGAAATCAAGTTCTGGGGTAAAAAGGTTAGTTTGTTACAGTGATAACAGTTGAATTTGTTTTTGCATAGGAGTGTATACAAAAAAAGAATGATACATTCCTATGTAAAAAACAAATTTGTATCTTGAATCCAAAAGACCGAAAGTTAATATGAAAAGAATACCATTGAGTTTATTCACGTTTTTATTCCTCCTATCCGGATTATGTGCAGCACCTACCAAGACTGTCTGGCAAATCGGGGAGAAAAATCATAGTGCCAGTGAGTTGGCATTGTCCCCTGACAAATACAAAGAGTTTCTGGCAAATGATTTTGGTTGGGAGGACAGGTTTTATATCATTGGATTGTCTTCCCCTCAAAAAGATTTTCCTTATGTTCTGCCGGGACCTGCCGATCATTGGGGAGGAACAAGTTATACTGCCGGTATACGGACTCATGTTTTAAACATACTCTTTGGTATGAAGGAAGTTCCCGAAACGGACTCATGGAAATTAATCATAGACCTATTAGATACTCACCACGAATTTCCGGCACTATTTAAAATAACGATCAACGGAAAATCATGGAAATATGCCCTTCCCAAAGGAAGTGGAAAATCAATAGACGGTGACTATTCACAAATCAAACCGCATACGATCGAAATTCCTCTGAACTCCGGAGTGATCAGAAAAGGAAGCAACTCCATCGCGCTTACAAGTCTCGAAGGCTCATGGATTCTCTTCGATGATATCAGACTTATGGGGCCGGATAATGCTGAACTAAATGAAGTCAACAAATCCGTTTATCTCCGGGATGTTAAAGCTGCGGACTTTCAAACCACCAGTCCTGTAGCCCAACCACTATTAGTAGACATAGAACATCTTTCCGGGCATCCTCTCCTTGAAGTGAAAGTAGATGGAAAAAAGATACTGGAACAACGTTTGGAAAAAGGAAGATACATACTAGAAGCTCCGATGCCAGTTGTCAAGTCTCCCAAGACAAGCCATTACATCATATCCGCCGATGGTGCAATCTTAGATAAAGGAATGATCAGACGCGCACCTCACAATACAATCACACTGGCCGATTACATCGATACACGAATGGGAACTGCGCACTCCCGTTGGATGATAGCACCAGGTCCGTGGATGCCATTCAGCATGGTCAAATTAAGTCCGGACAATCAGGATAGCGGTTGGCAATCGGGATATGATCCTTCATTCGAGAGCATAGGTACGTTTAGCCACATACACGAATGGACCATGGCGGGTCTGGGCATCATGCCTGCCAACGGTCCTTTAAAAACGGAGATAGGCAGCCAGTCTTCCTTAGTCAAAGATGCCAATTCGTATCGTTCAGCCATCGACAAAACAAGTGAAGAAACGAAAGTCGGATATTATAAAGTAGACTTGACCGATTATCAAATCAAGGCGGAACTGACTGCCACCTCTCGGTGTGGTTTTCAGCGTTATACATATCCGCAAGATAAGGATGCCCGTGTCATGATCGACCTGAAAATCCCTAGTGAATACGATTACCAAATTGTTGAAGGAAGTATAAAGCAAACAGGAGCACGACGGATCGAAGGATTCAGCAAGCAGCTATCCAAAAATGTATGGTCGGCGGATGCGGATCAGAACTATACAATTTATTTCGTGATTGAATTCAATAAAGATATCAAGAAATTTGGAGGATGGCACGATCATACTTTATGGGAAACAGATACTATGACAGCCAGCTACCCTCAGCGATTCGGCTGTTATGCCGAATTTGATACTACCGATTATCCGGAAGTTATGGTACGTTCCGGAATATCTTATGTAGATATGGCAGGGGCTTCCAACAATCTTTCCAATGAGATAACGGAACCATTCGGGTGGAATTTTGAAGCTGTACGCAAACATCAGTCGGATAGTTGGAATAATATTTTAAACAGAGTCCGGATATACAGCAACGATTATCGGGAAAAGGTAAGATTTTACACCAATTTATACCGTGCTTTCTGCCGGAATACTTTCAGTGATGCAGACCGCAGATGGGTGGATGCAGCAGGCAACATTCAAAAGCTGGACGACCCGGATGCTGTCGCTTTGGGATGCGATGCCTTCTGGAATACTTTTTGGAATCTGAATCAGGTATGGAATCTGATTGCTCCCGAGTGGTCATCCAGATGGGTAAAATCGCAGTTGGCTATGTATGACGCCAACGGATGGCTGGCAAAAGGCCCCAGCGGAATGAAATACATACCTGTAATGGTGGCCGAACATGAGATTCCCCTTTTAGTAAGTACTTACCAAATGGGAATACGGAATTACGATGCAGAAAAAATGTTCCGGGCAATCGTAAAGATGCAAACTACCCCAGCTCAACGTGTAGCCAATGGGTTTGCCGGCAACAGAGATTTGGAAACTTATCTGCAACATCAATATGTACCTGCCGACAAAGGACGTTTTTCTAACACATTAGAATACTCTTATGACGACTGGACAGTCTCTCAACTAGCAAAAGCACTGGGAAAAGAGGAATATTACCGAACATTCTCCAACAGAGGCAACTGGTGGAAAAACGCAATCAACCCGGCGACAGGTTATGCCCAAATGCGCTACAGCAATGGAGAATGGGAAAAGAACTTTGATCCGTTCAAATCAGGAGCTAACCATCATTATGTAGAGGGAAACGCCTGGCAACTTACTTTTTTTGTACCTCAGAACGTTCCCGCACTCACCGAAATTATCGGTAAAGAGCTCTTCATCGACCGGCTGTCATGGGGATTCAAAGCCAGTGAGCCATGGAGGTATAATGCCCCGGGAGACCAGTATTGGGACTTTCCAGTAGTACAAGGTAACCAGCAATCCATGCACTTCGCCTTTCTATTCAACTGGGCAGGCCAACCGTGGCAAACGCAACGGTGGAGCCGTTCCATTATCGACCGCTATTATGGCTTTGACACATCAAATGCCTATTTGGGAGACGAAGACCAAGGACAAATGAGCGCTTGGTTTGTCATGGCTGCATTGGGATTATTCCAGACGGACGGAGGTTGTAACGCAGAACCTGTTTATGAACTGGGGAGTCCTCTGTTTGAAAAAATAAAAATAGATTTGGGAAAACATTTCGGTAGAGGAAAGCAATTTATCATCAAAGCTAGCAATACTTCGCGGGAAAATAAGTACATCCAGTCCGCCAAACTAAACGGCAAGAAGTTGAACTCTTTCAAGTTTCCGGCAAAAGAACTGCTCAAAGGCGGCACATTGGAACTTGAAATGGGAGATCGTCCGAATAAAAATTGGGGAATCAAATAACATCATAAAAAAAATAGTAACAAATGAAAAAGATCCTACTCAGTCTTATCACAGCAGCCGTTTTATTATCATGTCAGTCATCACATGACACATCACACAAGTATACAGCCATCACTCCGGGAGTAGAATGGCTCGACACCAACAACGAGAAAATAAATGCTCACGGAGGCGGTATATTATATCACGAGGGAATTTACTACTGGTATGGCGAATGTAAAAGTGATTCCACTTACTGGAATCCCAATGTTCCCGGTTGGGAATGTTATCGTACGGAAGCCGGTGGAGTAAATTGTTACTCTTCCAAGGACCTTCTCAACTGGAAATATGAAGGACTCGTTCTCCAACCGGAAATGTCTGATACACAATCCGATCTCCATCCTTCCAAAGTGCTGGAGAGACCTAAAGTTATATACAATGACAAAACCAAGAAATTTGTAATGTGGCTGCACGTGGACAGTGACGACTACAATAAAGCTGCTGCCGGAGTCGCTGTTTCCGATTCACCGACTGGTGTTTTCACCTATCTGGGTTCGATGCACCCGAACGGGCAAATCAGCCGGGACATGACCCTATTCAAAGATGACGACGGCAAAGCCTATCATATCTACTCTTCCGAACAGAATTCTACATTATATATCAGTTTGCTGTCCGACGATTACCTGAAACCTTCCGGCACTTTCACACGCAATTTCGCAGGTAAATTCCGGGAAGCCCCTGCTGTGTTCAAACACAACGGACTATACTACGTCATCAGTTCGGGATGTACCGGCTGGAGTCCCAATGAAGCGGAATATGCAGTGGCTACCCAAATTTTAGGACCATGGACCGTAAAAGGAAATCCTTGTGTAGGAAAAGATGCCGACAAAACCTTCTATGGACAAAGTACCCATGTACTGCCGATTCAAGGAAAGAAAGACGCATACATAGCCATGTTTGACAAATGGAATAAAACAGACCTAATTCACTCAACCTATATCTGGTTGCCTATACAGTTCCGTGAAGACGGAAGCATGGCTATTCAATGGCTGGATAGCTGGTCACCTGATACATACGAATTCTAATTAAGATATAGCAACGGCATATCATTTTCTAAAAGGAACTCACATGAGAAAGATAAAAATTAAAGAAATTGTTTGTATCATCGGATTGTTGGGAACTCTCACAGCTCATTCTCAAAATACAGTCTGGCAAATAGGAAACAAAGATAACTCCGCCAAAGAGTTCAGGTTTTATAAAAACGATTATCGGAACTACATCAATGATGTTTATCTATACGAAGTAGGGAAAAATCATTCTGCTGATTTTCCTTACTTTCTGCCGGGGCCTAGCGATGCCTGGGCAGGTGGCATATCAGGGCAGGCTGTTATTGGCTTTTCATTGGCCGAAGCTCCTTCTCCGACAACCCAAATACAACTACAACTTCTATTTGCAGAAACTCATCCTTCCTCACCTCCCCGACTGGAGGTGAGGCTCAACAGCTTCGAGAAATCCATCCAAACACCCGAAGGCACAAACCCTAAATATCTGGACACAAAAGAAACAACTTCAAAAGAGTTATCCGTCACGCTTGACATTCCGGCTGATGAGTTCAAAGCAGGAAACAACACACTCACAATCCGAAATATATCAGGCAGTTGGGTAGCATTCGACCAGATAAAGCTGACATCTGCCTCTCCTCTGCAAACAAACAATCTTACGACCAAAGCCAGTCTCGTATCTTCCGCCTTCTCTCCTGTATTGGTGATCGGAAAGAAAAAAGAACTGAGACAGCCGGTCAAAATAAAAGCAGTCAACTGGCATCATAAAAAGAGACCGGTGGAACTGCAAGTCGGTAATTTCCCACCGGAAAGATACATATTGACCCCCGGAATAAATAATATTGAGACATCCATTCCGGAAGTCACCGCTCCATGTGAGTTACCGATCATACTGAAAGAACAAGGAAAAACCGTCAGCAAAATCAATGAAAAGGCAACTCCTGTCAAGAAATGGACGGTATATCTCGTTCAGCATACTCACACAGATATAGGCTACACCAAACCTCAAACCGAAATCCTGTCGGAACATCTCCGGTATATAGATTATGCCATTGAATACTGCGAACAAACAAAAGACTACACAGATGATGCGAAGTTCAGATGGACCTGCGAATCGGCATGGGCTGTAGACGAGTATTTGAAAAACAGACCAGAAGAACAAGTGAACAAACTAAAAAAATACATTGCCGAAGGACAAATAGAAGTTGCTTCCATGTATTTCAATATGTCGGAGATTGTAGACGAAAACTCTTTCAAGACTTTACTTCAGCCTGTCAAAGAATTCAGAAAACATGGAATTCCCTCTGCGCTGGCCATGCAGAATGACGTCAACGGAATCGCATGGTGTCTGGCAGATTATCTGCCGGACCTCGGGATAAAATACCTGTGGATGGGAGAACACCATTACAAATCGCAGGTTCCGTTTAATATGCCGACTGTCTTCCAATGGGAATCTCCGTCGGGTAAACCGATCCTGACTTACCGTGCCGATCATTATAATACCGGCAATTTCTGGGGAATAGAGCAGGGAGATATTCAAAAGACAGAACCGAAGTTATTACATTATTTATCAGAACTGGAGCGTAAGCATTATCCGTTTGATGCAGTAGGCGTGCAATACTCCGGTTATTTCACGGATAATTCACCACCCTCCATCATTGAATGCAAACTCATCAGAGAATGGAATGAAAAGTACGCATATCCTAAGTTACGAAGTGCCACTGCATCCGAATTTCTGGATTATGTAACGAAGCGATACGGGGATAAAATTCCCGCATACAGAGCCGCATATCCGGACTGGTGGACGGACGGTTTCGGTTCTGCCGCAAGAGAAACAGCGGCTTCACGCAAAACTCATTCGGATATGACAGCGGTAGAAGGGCTGCTGTCTATGGCTGTATTAAAAGACAAATGCCTGCCACAGGCCACTCACCAACGAATAGAACACATACATGAAAGCCTGCTATTCTATGATGAACACACGTTCGGAGCATCCGAAAGCGTCAGTGATCCGTTGTGCGAAAACAGTCAGGTGCAATGGGGAGAAAAGTCAGCCTATGCATGGGAAGCAGTCAAAAGAACACAAATGCTGTATGAAACCTCCGTCGGTTTACTTCAAGGAGACCTCCGCAGAGGCAAGAACCCGACCCTTACGATTTTCAATACGTTGAACTGGAAACGTTCGGAGATGCTGACTGTATATATTGATTTTGAAGTGATCCCCCGAAACCAATTCTTCGAAATAACAGACTTTCAAGGACATTCGTTGAAAGTTCAACCGATCCGTTATCGCAGAGAAGGGTGCTACTATGCAATTTTCGCAGAGGATATTCCGCCTATGGGATACAAGACGTTTGAAATTGTCTTCAAACAACCGTCTACTGATACAGGAACTATTACAATAAACAATGCCAGTATCGAAAATCATTTCTACAAACTACAACTCAACCCGGACAAAGGAACGATCCAAAGTTTGTATGATAAAGAATTGAATTGTGAACTGGTCGATAGTTCGTCTCCATGGGAACTGGGTGCTTTTATCTATGAGAAATTAGGTAATCGTGACCAATTGGCCCAATATCGTCTGGATGATTACAACAGAACAGGATTGAGTGAGTGCCGGATCATCGACAGTTCGAATGGACCTATTTATCAACGTATCCTGTTGCAGGGAAAATCTCCGGGAACAGACGAAACATTTGGGGTCAATCTGGAAATTAAATTATATCATGATACCAAACGAATAGAACTGGAGTACGCAATCAAGCGTCTGCCGGAGACAGATCCCTCAGGGATATACGTTGCTTTTCCCTTCCAACTGCCCGAAGGGAAACTGGCATTCGACGTTCAGGGCGGAACAGTTATATCTGGCAAGAATCAACTGGAAGGGACATCTACAGACTGGAATACTGTTCAAAACTTTGTATCGGTACAAAATAATCGGGCGCAAATTATTATAGGAAGCAGCCTCATCCCCCTCTATCAACTAGGAGACATAAATCTCGGTAAATTTCAATATCAGAAACAGTACGACAGGCCTCATGTCTACTCGTGGGTGATGAATAATTACTGGAATACCAACTTCAAAGCTTCCCAAGAAGGAGAGTTCCGTTGGAGTTACCATCTGACCTCTTCCGTTGACCCATCTAACAACCTTGCTACCAAGTTTGGTTGGAGCTCACGTATTCCTCTATATGCGCGGGTAATGCCGACAGGAACAGAGAATCATAAACCCACGGAGTACTCAGCCTTCCATTTTGAGAAAAACAATTTCCTGATGACTTCATGTACCCCCTCTAAAGAAGAAGATTATATACTACTGAACATTAGAGAGATAGATGGAAAGAGAACCAACCTCAGGATTTTAAATGAAGACGGGCAAACCGTCCCCTTCACAATAGTAAACGCTATTGAAGAGAAATTGGAAAATGAAACGTCAGAACATATATTTGAGGGGTACCAGAATAAATTTATAAAGATAAAACGTTTTTAATCAAAAGAATCAAATGCGTAGTCTACCCTAAAAAAACGGAAGAATCATCACCACAAAGAGACGAGGAGATGTCAAAAGTCAGTAGCAACTCTCCTAATACTATTGACTTTTGCCCCCTCATCATCTGTCAGAACGACCGGAAAGTATCTGCTCCAAACTTTCATCGACCACTCCCGCCAACTGAAGATTGGACAGCAAGCGGTCATAAGAAACCCTCCCTACTCCTTCCATTTTCAGCAGCCATCTCCATCCCTTTCCCGATACTAATTCCAGCAGTTGTCCTACCGTCCGGATTTCTTCTTTATACAAGACATTGGTCAGCCTCGTATCGGCCACCTTGCCGACAGACAATTGGAGAATCCTTTCTTCCTGATTCAAATTTATATTCTTGCTTTTATCCGCCAAAGACTGAAAACGGGCATCTATGATATGTTTCCGATAAGTAGCCAACACATTCTTTCTCAATTTCAGTCCTCTGAGATGAGAATTATAAATTTGTAACGCCCTGCCATAAGTAATTCGATGCCGACCAGCAACTTTCTCTATTGATTCCCCCATAGAGATGGAGTAGAAAATATCACGGGCTCCGGGATGAACAATCAATTGGGAAAGTTCACGAATAATAATTTCATATAGAGGTTTACACGTCTTCTGTGTTCGCAATACATATAGCAGATCATCATATCTGGAAATAATAAAGTCGCGTTCCAGCTTTTTCTCTTCCACAATCTTTGCCAGATAATCCGCTTGCAGTCCAAGCCTTTTGTGAGCTTCGAGATAGGCAGTCAGACTTTCATCATCCAAGAACAGTTGGTTGCCCATCCGGCAACTGGTAATGTAACCGAGATTCGCCCAGTTTCGCAGAGTTGCTTCCTGAACGCCATGCCTTTCAGACATTTGTTTTGTTGTGAGCCAATAGGACATAAAAAACGGAACTAAGTTAATACTCTTACCTAGTTCCGTACCTTTTATATTATAAAAGAGTACGGAGCTGTCACATCCCGTCAACAGGAGGTAGTAGCAGCTACCCAACACGTACGGGCAGACAGCCCGTACCCTATGAGAAGTCATAGAAGTACAGGCGTCTTCCCGGCACGTGTTAAAAATCTGCTACAATTTCCTGTTGAGCCGAGGAAACGCACAATCGCACACCTTTAAATGGTATGCTACGTTCCGATGACAAAGTTACAAATAGTTTTCGGAAAATAACAAAAGAGGTCTATAAATGTTTTTGAGAAATCAGAGACCAAAATAGATTCTGTACGGTTTCATCTGCTTATTTAACAGATAAGAAATCAAAGCAGGTTATCGCTCCTCATTTTTTCTTTATATCAAAATTATTGCTATCTTTGTTCCAGTAATCAGAATATGAATAAAAGATGAAAACAACTGCTGAAATACTTGATATATTACGCGATTTCAAGGCACACTATGCTGAGAAATACGGAATCATCACTTTAGGGTTGTTTGGTTCCGCTGCCAGAGGGGAACATGACGAAAAAAGTGACATAGATATTTGCATAAAATTACAAGAACCTAATTATTTTATAATGTTGGACATAAAAGAAGATTTAGAAAAAATACTAAGTACCAAAGTTGATATTATTTCATTAGGTGCTCTTATGCGTAATTTCTTCCGAAAGAATTTGGAACAAGATGCGGTCTATATCTAAAGAGAAAATATTATTTAAATTAGGTATCCCCCATTACTTACTACCCTGAATCATATAATTACCGATACAGAAAATGGTCAATATGATTCTATTTTTGAATAACAAAACAAAAAGCGATCAAAATCATGGACGAAAAAATTGATGAAGATTAAGTTTTGCGATAAGAAAACAAAATCGAAACAAGTGAAAACAAAGTAACTAAAAGAAGTGTAATATATTGGTATTCAATTATAATTGATTGTATTTTTTGATTCCTTTGGCGAAACATAAATTTCCATAAATTCCTTATATTTGTTGCGTATTTGTTACGTGAAACAAAACAATTATTGTACCTTTGCAGAAGAAAAACAATACGTTGCTTGACGGCAAGGACAATTTTGAATGATTTATGGGAAGACCGAAGAAGACAACCAAGGCGAAAGAGCCTGTGCGCATCCGGGAGCGCAAGCTCGCAAACGGCAACAGGAGCCTCTATCTTGACATCTATTCAAAAGGTGTGCGCAAGGTGGAGTCGCTTGGCGTGTACCTTGTACCGGAGAATACGCCTCTTGACAAGATACAGAACGAACATGCGAGAAGCGTTGCCGAGAAGATAAAGTCGGAGCGCATCATCGCGCTGCAGAACTACGGCATAGCCAACCTTGACAAGGTGATGAAAGCCTCGATGCCACTTCTCGCGTATCTTGAAAAATACGCCAGCGAGGGGAACGGCCTGACCGAATCAACCATGAAAGGACGTAAGTTCATGCGGCGCAAGGTGGAGGAATACCTACGTTCAACCGGACGGCTCAACATATCCATGCTGGAGGTTGATTTGGATTTCTGCCGTGGCTTCATCAATTTCCTCCGCACGGCGAAGAACAAGCGACTGAAAAACGAAGAAAGGACGATAAGCAATTGTACGGGACTACAGACACAGGCCGTGCTTACAGCAGCGTTGAACACGGCACTGCGTGACGGTATCATCGAGCGCAACCCCATGACCTTGCTGACATCCAAGGAACGCTTCCACCAGCAGGAAAGCCAAAGGGTCTATCTCACCATCGATGAATTGAAAAGAATGATGGCCACTCCCTGCGATGACGGGGAACTGAAAAAGGCATTCCTGTTCGCCTGTTTTACGGGGCTGCGTCTCAGCGACATCCGCACGTTCACATGGAACAAGGTGCTGACAACGCCCAACGATTCCACCCGTTATATAAGGGTCAGGATGCTCAAGACGCAGCAGGTCGTCAACGTGCCGCTTTCCAAGGATGCCCTCGGCTATCTCCGTGAGATGGAAGACGGGGACGAGCCAATCTTCCGCCTGTCAAGCGCGGCTTCCGTCATAGAGCAAAGGCTGGCGGAATGGGCGAAGAAAGCCGGGATAGAGAAGCACGTGACCTTTCACGTGAGCCGCCACAGCTACGCGACGATGATGCTGACCATAGGAGTTGACATCTACACGGTGAGCAAGCTGCTCGGTCACAAGAACGTGGCGACCACTCAGATATACGCGAAAATAATCGACCAGAAGAAGATTGATGCCGTCAATATGATGGACAGGTTCTTCGACAAAGACAGGCAGGCATGAGGATAGAGATACGGACACGCGAGCTGAAGAACGGCAACAGGACAATATACCTTGATTATTATGACAAGGGCAAGCGGTGGTATGAATATCCCAAACTGTACCTTGTCCCTGATTCCGCTCCACATGCAAAGGAACAGAACAAGAACGCGATGGACAAGGCAATCGCCATCAGAGCCAGACGGCTGCTCGGCGAGACACCGGAAGAGGACGGTAGCCCGTTGAAGGAGGCTGACAAAATTCTTGTGAGCACTTGGATGGACGAATACGCCAAAGCCATGCACGCGAACGCAGGGCTTTCCTCAACTTATCTCAAACACTTCGACACCCTTATCCGCATGGTGAACGACTATCTCGCGCACATCAAAAGCCCGCGTCTCACAATGGACTGCATAGACAGGGAGTTCTACCGGGGATTCCTGCACTACATGACCGATGTCTATGAATGCCGGACTTCCGACGGTGGAACAAGACGGCTGGCCAAATCTACCATGCACCTGTTTCAATTAAAGATGAATACGATGCTCAATCAGGCGGCAAGGGACGGTGTCATCAAGTGCAACCCCTATCACCTGCTGTCAAGGGACGAGCGGATAAAGAAGCCGACTGACCAACGCGATTTCCTGACACGTGAGGAACTGCACAGGCTGATGGAGGTGGAGACACGAAGCTCTACGACCAAGATGGCATTCCTGTTCAGCTGTTTCACAGGTCTGCGCTACAGTGACCTGAAACAATTGAAGTGGGGCAACATCGAGCGGTCACAGTCCGGGATGGCGATAAGGATAGAGGCGATGAAAAAGACGGAAAAGCCCGTAACCGTTCCTTTGGGTACAAACGCAATGGCATGGATGCCTGAGCGCGGTGACAAGACACTTGACGATTTTGTCTTTGACATAGGCACATGCGGAGGTTGCAACACCGTCCTGAAGAAGATGGCGAAAAGAGCCGGAATCAACAAACGGGTCTCTTTCCATACCGGGAGGCACAGCTTCGCAACGCTGACCCTCGCCGCCACGAATGACATTGCTACGGTGAGCCGACTGCTTGGCCACACCTCTGTCGCAACGACACAGATTTATGCGGAGGTGCTGATGGAGGACAAAATAGCCGCCGTAAACAAACTGAATGGCATATTTTAATTCGATAAGCTAAGCCCCTTTTTATGAAACGAATCTCCGATAATATCCTCACGATGCTATTGCCGCTTACTGTGGTAGCCGCAACCGCATTCAGTCTGGTTGCCGCCGTCGCCTTCCGCATGGGAGCGACCACGGCAGGATTTGTGTTTGCCACCCTGTCCATTGTCGGGTGGATCGGACTGGTAGCCGAGTTTTTCCTCTTGTACGACATCATCATAGACAAGTGGCTTTCCAAAGACCGCTCCGTCCTGACCGCTTCGTGGTTTGTGATTTCATTGTTGCTCGCCTTTATTCTTACTCCCGACAAACATACGGATTGGAGCACTTGCATAATCATGGTCTCGCTCTTCGCCGTGGTTTTCCTTTTGCCCTGCACCATCGGGATGGCATACGGCAAACAGATAAAATCATGGCTGCTACAACGGTGGAACAGACTTGTTCCAAAGAAGCGACAGTACACGGACGAAGCAGAAGAAAAGCAAATCGAAGCCTTGCTTTCAGCATCCACGCCACCTTCCATAATGAAGCAGGAGGATGAAATCAGGCACTACGACAGCCTTGTTTCAAAGGTACAGCCGGAACTGATAAGGAAACTACCCGAAACATTGCAAACCAACGATGCTCTGTTCCTGTTGGTGCTGTTCCGGGAAGACGGTTATCTTGACACGGACTTCCGGCCGCTGATGAAAAAGGAGGATGACGAAATCAATCAGACACTCTACGCCTATATCGCCAGCGCCCTTTGCGCCGCCCTCAAAATCAGGAAAGGCAAATGGGTCATCTTCGAGAAGTTCTGGCCACTCAACAACGGCGCACAGCTGGCAAGCAACTTCAAGACCGCCTACAGGGACAACCCGTCCGAACACCAGCGGCATATCGCCAAACTGCTGCGCAAGGCGACCCGCCTTCGTCCGAAGCTCGACACCTACGACCTTGAAGAGTTCAAGAAGGTCTGACCTGCATTATCCATTTCCTTGTTCCCGTCACCGTAACCCGATGGCGGGATTTTTTTATGCCCGTCCGTGAACAGGCCTGTTTCTTTCCGCACTTATAAGTTACCATGTGCGGATTATCCGTGATTATGGAGGGTTTATAGTTCCCTTATACTTCGTTTTAACCCTGTTTATAGTTGCATTTATAATTCGCAAATCATTCTGTTTGTGTTGTTTATATTGATTGTTCCAGGAAAAAGCCGCCATACCTTTGCACTGTCGCCACGACAAAGGCGAAGCAGATTATTCACTAAAATATACGCACATGACAGAGCAAAGAAAACTTTTAAGCACCAGGGAGGCGGCCGAGTATTGCGGCTTCAAGCTCTCCTACTTCCGCAAGCTGATGATGCGCCGGGCTATCCCGATGTACAAGCCGACGGGCAAACTGTGCTTCTTCAAGAAAGAAGACTTGGACGCTTTCCTCACGGGTGTCCGTATCTCCTCACAGGAAGAAATCGCAGAGGAAGCCGGCCGCTATCTGGCAGGACTGAAGTAAACAACCTTTTTTATTTACATCAAAAAACAAATGTAGTATGGAACAGAACAGGAACATGGAACAGGGCGGCACAACCGCAACCGTTCCGGCAGAGAAGAAGAACGAGAACCGTAAACGCGAGGTGAGCGGTAAGGACGCACAAATCATCCGCGCATTCTTGGAGAGCGTAGGCATCTACGAGGCGGACGCCTTGCGTGTGAGTATCGCCATCGCCGACGGCAAGATGACGGCAGACAACATTTCAGCGGATGACCGCCTCGCGCTCAACCGCTATCTCAACAGCAGTACGGACAACGACCGCCTGACGGCAGACAACGCACAGGGACATCGGCTGAACCGTGCATTCGGTTTACTGGAACGTGTGTCGGAGTTCTGCGACAAGCAGCAACTGGTGACGGTGAACAAGGTCTTGCTTTCCATTGCAGTAAATGCGGAGGACATCAGCCATGCCGTATCAAACCTTGCCAAACGTCCGGCATCCGTACAACCGTCACAAGGGAACATAGTCGGCAGTGGGGCAAACAAATGACCGTGCATAAGATGTGGAGAACCGGATTACCAATGTTCACGCGACCTCTTTTTTCTTCCCTCATTTCGGGTTGATACACAATTGAAGGACTAAGGTTGATTATCGGAAAATCCATATTCCCCTTATGTACCATCCAAAAGATGAAGCCGTGCAGGGAACAACAAGAAAGCAGTTTGGAATTTCCATACTGATTCCTACACGGCTTTATTCTTTTCCAAAAGCAAAAATATCACACTTATAAAGACAAAGTTTTATGGACAAGGAAACATACAGATTCATGTACCCGGCAGGTATCGCATCCCTGTCATTAGTTTTTTCTCAGAAGGCATTGCAATGGCTGTACGGGACAACGACAGATGATGACGGCAGGGAAACAGTAAACTTCATATTGTTTGGCGACCTGCTGGCGAAAATGGCACTTACAGCCGGAGAGGGCAAGGGATTCCGCAGACCACTCACGCTTTCCGCTGGTCAGGCGCAGTATTCCGAAGAACAGCTTTCCACTCAATGGAACATGGGCAGGAAGCGCATACGCAACCTGCTGGCGATACTTACAGACTTGGGACTTATTGACACCAACCGTTCAAGGGTGGCATCCGTGATGACCTTCCCGTGCGTCCGTGGGTGGAAAACAGCGGATGGCACATTCATTTCCAATCCTTTTACCAATGAACAGAGGGAAGAATAAGAGCCGAAAGGCAGCTGGGGAAACAACCGAACCGACAATTACAGGGCAAACAACGCCCTTCCTGTTGTTCCGCAGTCCGGCGATAAGTGGCATCCGTCCCGTGCAGGAAGTGGCAGACGGACGGGTGGAATGGCATGGAGCGATAGCGTTGAGTTACGAGATATGCCGAGGTATTACCGCCTTCGGACGGTATTACCACGACGCTCTCGCAACTTCCCGAATGGTCGTTGTCCCAGCCGCTCGCAGGCTCGCACCTTCCCCTTTTTTAGATACCGTTTTACTACAATTTCAAGGACACCGGTTATATGAAACACGAAGATACTTCCAATCAGGAATCCGGGCAGGAAAAGCCCGTTATAAGGCGTGACAAGGTGGTGGTCACCAAGGTCACGGAGCAGGAGCTTTATCAGATTAAGAGCACCGCCGGGCAGTGCGGCATGACACGCAGCGACTTCATACGGGCAAGGGCACTCAACTACCGGCCGAGACAGCGGCTTTCAGATGCGGAGGTGGACGGTCTGCGGCAGCTTGCGGCGTGCAGGACGGACATGGTGAACTTCGCCAACGCCCTGCACGAGCTGAAAGACGATGAGAAAATAAAACTATTCCGCCATCAGCCCACCATGCTCGAATGGTACGAGAAAGTGGCGCAAGTGACAGACCACGTTACCGACTTCCTGCAGTCCGCGCAGAAGGCGAACAGCTACCCGGCAGGGACAACGGACGAAGAGACAGAGGAGGATGCCGTATGATAGCCAAGGCAAAATCCATCAGTCACGGCATCCGGGCGACGCTGTACGTGTCGGGAGAGTCGAGGAACAAGAAACACCCCGAAAAGATAACGCGCATCTGTGACAACTTCATGCCGCAGGGCATGGGCGCTTCGGGTATTTGGACGGAAATGAAGTTCGCCACCATGGACCGCCCCGACATCAAGAACAATGTCATACGCTTGGAGATAAGCCCGGCAATGGAGCATACCGGAGATTTTACGGTCGAAGACTGGCAACAACTGTGGAACGACTTCGCGGCGGCTTATGACGACCAGACGATACTTGACAAGGACGGCAAGGTCATTTCCGTGCCGACCAACATATCGGGCAGCAAGTCCAGCGTGTGGCTGCATCTTGAATCCGACAGCGGCATACCTCACCTCCATGCCGTCGTGTGCAGGATAGACGAGAACGGGAACATCAACAACGACCATGCCATCCATATCAGGGCACAACGGGCGGCGGAGAAAATTGCCCTGCAAAGGGGATGGATAACTGCCAAACACATACATGAAAGCCGTATTCCGCAAGTCAGCGAGGACTGCATGGAGGCTTTGCGTGAACTGTCCGAATGGTCTTGGGAAGGCTATATTGAAAGGCTTGCAGCCAGAGGCTACACACTCTATCCACGCAAGGACAATGAAGGTATAATACGCGGCTATGTGCTTCAAAAGGGCAGTTCAAGGTTCAAGGGTTCGGAACTTGGAAAGGGGCGTAACCTGACCGCTTCCCGTATCGAGCGGACTTGGGAGAAACTGCATACTGAAGAAGTCAAACAGGCAAAACAAGAAAGTCTTACACCGAAACAGCCTGTTATAACGGCTCCGAATCCGTCTGTTCACACCGAAGCCGGACAAAAGCCACAAACTGACACCGGACAGAACAATTCGGTTCATGAGGATTACACCGCATGGCAATCCGACCGTTTGCGCACTGAGTTCGAGCATGACGGAAAGAACTACGACCGCTATATCCCTGAAAAGGTGCTTGACTGCCTGAATGACGAGTTCGATTTCCGGGAAGTGGCCAACTGGCAGCCTTTGCAGAATCTGGCGATAGCCTTTTTTACGCTTGTCGCTTCTCCTTACGGGGAGGTCACCGGCGGTGGTGGAGGCGGCTCGCAGTCCGACCTCAAATGGGGGCGTGACCCGGAAGAGGACGAGATAGAGTTCATGCGTCGTTGTGCGCGGGAGGCTTCGCACAGGCTCGGCCCGCAAAAGAAATCAGGAATGAAACGTAAATGACAAACCAATAAACATCAGTGACAATGAGACAACCCGATACGTCCGCTCTACGGGAGCGGCTTGCCAATTATACACCCGGACAGGAACTGAACGAGGACAAGCAGGAACTTGAAGGACTGCTACTGAAAGTGAACTGCCAGATTACCGAATTGCGCAATCTGCTCAAGGAAATCAATGCGGTAAAGGAAGAACTGGAAAAGGTAAACCAATGCTCTGTCAGCCACATCAAAGCGGAAGAAGCACGGCGGCAAAGACTTGAACAACGGAATGACGCGCTTGCCAACGAGTTCCGCAGACTCAAACCGGAGATTGCGGAGGCATACAGACTGTTGAACAAGCTCATTGAAGGAATCGGTGCATACGCAGGTACCATGATAAATCTCCATGATCTGCTTAAAGCCTCATTCCCGATTCGGTTTTCAGAAAATGACAGACAGGCATTGCTGGAAGAAATCAATGCCATTGCCGACAATGCCATATCGCATATCCGCGGGGAACGCGAAAAAGCGGACAAGGAAATCCGCCGCAATGAGAACCGTATATCCATGACACAGGCGACATTCTGGTGCATGACCGCATTGTTGCTGATACTTGCCACATTCTTTGCTCTCGTCATATTCGCAAATGTGAAGATGCTTCATTCAGAGACGTTGACCGGAATGATTGCCATATTCTCTGTATTGATTACCGTCACCCTCGTTGTTGTCGCCCTTATCTTTTACAAGTACTCACATTAAACAATAATAGATATGGCAACAGTAAAAGTAAAATTCCGCCCGTCAACAGTCGCAGACCGTCCGGGCAGCATCGTCATCAACGTAACCCGTCACCGTGTAGCGAGGCAAATCACGACCGGTTACAAAGTGTTTCCCTGTGAATGGGACGAAAAGCAGTCCCGGCTTGTCCCCACTGCCAGAAGTGACCGCATGGCCGCCGTCAATTCGATGGCACAAAGGCTGTCCTGGGACTTGGAGAGACTGCGGGGAATCATCGAAAGATTCGACAGCCGGCAGCGCGCCTATTCGGTAGACGATATTGTCGCGGAGTTCCAACGTACCGGCAAGGGGAATACCTTCTTTATTTTTATGGAGAATGTCATTGTCAGGTTAAGGCAACTGGGGCACACCGGCACCGCCAACAATTACCGCGCGGCATTGGGGAGTTTCAAGCGGTTCCGTACCCAGGAGGATATTCCAATCGGGGCAATAGACCCTGCCGTCATGGAGGATTATCAGGCGTACCTGAACGCTGCAGGGCTCGCGCCCAATTCCACATCCTTTTACATGCGCATCCTCCGGGCGGTCTATAACCGGGCGGTAGAACAGGAACTGACCATCGACCGCAAACCTTTCCGGACCGTGTTTACCGGAACGGAAAAGACGCTCAAACGGGCTGTTTCCATCAGCGACATCAGGCGGATCAAAGGCCTCGACCTCTCGCACAGGCCGGGGCTTGAATTTGCCCGTGACGTGTTCCTCTTCCTTTTCCTTTGCAGGGGGATGTCATTCATAGACGCCGCCTTCCTGAAAAAGTCGGATGTTCAGAACGGGGTACTGACCTACCGGCGTCACAAGACCGGCCAGCAGCTCCATGTCAAAGTTATAAGGCAAATCGAAGAACTGCTCGCGCGCTATTCCACCGACGGGCAGCCGTACCTGCTCCCGATTATAACCGTTCCCGGCAAGGACGAGCGCAAACAGTATGAATCCGCGTTGCATCGTGTAAACAAGTCCCTTAAAATCATCGCAGAAATGGCAAAACTGCCGGTTACACTCACGACATACGTCACGCGCCACACCTGGGCGACCGTCGCCAAGTCGAAGAACATCCCTGTCAATGTCATTTCTGATGCGCTCGGACATGATTCGGTCTCTACCACACAAATCTATCTTGCGTCGATAGACTCGTCTGTCATAGACAATGCCAATGAACTGGTAGTGAGTGAATTATAACAGGATAAGCTGTAAGACAAAAACATCCGTCTCTTTCTAAGAAACGGATTTCGAATACAAAAGTACATAAAAATCCTGAATCGCAAACTATTGGAACGAAAATATTTAAGTGATTACACCATTAGTGTCCCGTTAAAATGGGACGAGTTAAACAATTAATCAAAAAGCCCCGGAATCAGGGGATCATTTAGATCTTTGACATCATTGAAATTAGTCTTGTCGAACAGGTCACGCAAGTGGGTTTTGTCAGTCAATGATATGCTGAGAATTTGCAAAACTTCATAGGTTGAACGTTTCAACTTCATATCATGTTGGACAATAGCCACAAGACAGTACGTGATAATAGCCACACTGATTTGTATGCGAACAGCGTTCTCTGTTGTGCCCCAGAATTTCTTTATCTTGAGATGCTGCTTGAGCCATTTGAAGAACAGCTCGATTAACCATCTTTTCTTATAAAGATTGGCGACATCCAGTGCAGAAAGTTGTTTTGCATTCGTCAAGAAAGTGAACTCACGGTCATCCTCTTCGTCGTAATATCGGACGAGTCTGAATGACTCAGGATATTTTTTCTCGGAGAGATATCCGGTCAGTTTCACTTCCGCATCTGTCATTATGTTCTTTGGCATTCTTCGCTTCCATTTGACTGTCTTATACTTTAAGTTTGTCTTGGCTCTGACAACAAAGAAAGAGTCTGTAAGATGTATCCTATAGAGTTCTTTAAAGGAGTCATAAGCCCTGTCGAATATATAATAAGCATTTGGTTCATAATGGATTGAAGACATTGCTGTGGAATCATGCTCTGAAGCAGTGGTTACGGTATAGAAAGCAGGAACTTGTGCTTCAATGTCGTATAAGACATGAGCTTTCACCCCTCCTTTCTTGCTTCGGAACTTTGCCCATGGGAATGTTGCAAGACACAACGGAATCGTTGTTGAATCAAACGCATATTTCTTTCCGGAAATGTCAAGGATGTTGGTCGTCCGCTTCTCGCAGGCTTCCTTCATCATATAGAATGCAAAGTCTTCGAAGATTCTGTAATCACGGTTCTGGTTGGCTGTCGCAAGAGTTGTTTTGGCTATCGGTTCACGACCTAAACCAAGATGATATTGCTTGGCCCTATGCGCCTCGAAAGCAACGATTAAGTCTCGCAGGCTTTCACGGTTACTCAGTTGTCCAAACATCATCGCGAGCATCTGATTCCAGCAAGTGAAATGTTTCACATATCTGTTGCCATCATACTTGCGAACATAGTTGTTGAACTGAGTCCTGTTCAGAAAAGCGGTTAATTGAGAGAATACGTATTTGTCTTGGAACATAGCAGCCATTTGTATTAGACTGCAAAGTTGCAAAATCAAGTCCGTTTCATTTTAAAAAACCGCGTAATTGACTATATTTCAATAATTTCAAAGAACTAATTATCCACTTTTACGGGACAGTAGTGTGATTACACATAAAAAATAATATTCCGTAAAACAAACCAAGAGTAAGCTGATTGCTTATAAACCTGATTATTAAGCAATTATATTTTACATCCGTTTCTTAGAAAGAAAAGGACTTAAAGTAAAGACAATATGCACATGAGAGGTTTAATAGTATCAGCGTTCATGTTGCTCGGATGCATCCAGGTGTTCGGGCAAGAGAGCCGGAAGGAGGTCTGTATCGGATTTCCGGTCGGCAACTCGACACTGGACACGGCTTATGGTGACAACGCCATGCGCCTGTCCGAAGTGGTGTCGTTTCTGGAAAGTGTGAAAAAAGACAGCAAGCTCGAACTGGTCGAGGTGTCTTTCTGCGGTTCCGCCTCACCCGAGGGCGGCTTTGCCATAAACAGGGAATTGGCGGAAAAACGCCGCAATTCCCTTGAGCGTTATGTACGTGAACGTGTATCGCTTCCGGACGGCATCATTTCACGTCCCGAGGGATTTATCGCGTGGGAACGCCTCGCGGAGTTGGTCGAGGTGTCCGACATGCCCCACAAGGAAGAGGCGGTGGACGTGCTGCGCAACGTGCCTGAATTCACCTATGATAATAAAGGTGTACTGGTTGACAGCCGCAAGAAACACCTGATGGAGTTGCAATATGGCCGTACCTGGCATTACATGCACAAACATTTCTTTGATCAAATCCGCAATGCCAGTGTCATTCTCGTGACAGTCCGTCAAAAACCGGTAATCGAGGAAAAAACGGTTGTCAAGGAAGAGCCGGTCGTGCCGGTTCCTACAGACACGACATCCGTTGTGGAGAAAACGGACACGGTCGTGGCGGTTTCCCCTGAAACCTCAAAACCTTTCTACATGGCCCTCAAGACCAACATGCTCTACGACGTGCTGGCCGTTCCCAACATCGGGGTGGAATTTTACTTGGGCAAGAACTGGTCAATCAGTGGCAACTGGATGTACGGCTGGTGGAAAAAGAACAGCAGCCACCGTTACTGGCGCATCTATGGCGGTGACATCGCCGTGCGCTACTGGTTCGGGAAGAAAGCCAGTGAAAAGCCGCTCACGGGACATCACGTGGGTGTTTACGGGCAGGCGTTCACTTACGACTTCGAGTGGGGAGGCAAAGGTTACATGGGCGGTGAACCCGGCGGAACGCTTTGGGACAAGACGAATTACGCGGCAGGCGTGGAATACGGTTACTCGCTGCCCGTCGCAAACCGCCTGAACATCGACTTCACGCTTGGCGTGGGCTACTGGGGAGGAAAATACTACACGTACACCCCCTTGGACGGCCACTATGTATGGCAGGCCACTAAAAACCGGCACTGGTTCGGTCCCACGAAGGCGGAAATCTCTCTGGTATGGCTTCTCGGAAGAGGCAACAGCAACAATAAGAAAGGAGGCGTGAAATGAGAAAGATACACATTATAACAGAATATGTCCCCTTGTTCGCGGGAATGCTCATGCTGCTTTCATCTTGCGAGCACAAGGACTTGTGCTTTGACCATGACCCGCATGCCCCGAAATCGGAGGTGCGCATAGAAGCGGAATACGAAAAGGAGTGGCAATATACCTATGAAGGCAGTACGGATTGGAAAAACTACCCCACGTGGCAGGAATCGTTCGGTATGGAATACGACGCGTTGCGTCCCGGAATACCGGATGGCTTGCGTATGCAGGTGTACAACGCGGACGGCTCGGACGAGATCGTCAACATCGCTCCCGAGGGGGAGGTCGTGTATATGCGGCCGGGGGAACACTCCCTGCTGTTCTACAACAACGACACGGAATACATCGTGTTCGACGAGATGCAGTCGTTCGCTTCGGCAAAGGCGACTACCCGTACCCGTACCCGTTCTTCCTATCTCGGTAATTCTTATATGGACACGAATGACGAGAACACGGTGAACCAGCCCGATATGCTTTACGGCAGTTACATGGAGTCATACGTGGCGGAACGTTCGACCGAGACCGACGTGATACCTGTCACCATGCACCCGCTGGTGTTCACCTATCTGGTACGTTACGAGTTCAGCCACGGGCTGGAATATGTGTCATTGGCACGCGGGGCGTTAGCGGGCATGGCGCAGGCGGTATGGTTGAACAGCGGGCGCACGTCAGATGAAGCCGCAACCGTACTGTACGATTGTACGGTGGAAGATTTCGGCACACAGGCTTTGGTGCGTTCTTTCGGAATACCTGATTTCCCTAACGAACACTACGGAACAAGGGCCGGACGTAAGTACGGGCTGAATCTGGAAGTACGCTTGAAGAACGGAAAAATCAAGTCGTTCGATTTCGACGTGACCGACCAGGTGGCGGCGCAACCGCAAGGAGGTGTCATCGTGGTGAAGGGCATCGAGATATCCGATGAAGAGGGTACGGAAGGCGGCTCCGGCTTCGATGTGGATGTGGACGACTGGGGAGATTACGAGGACATAGAACTTCCTCTTTGATTTGCATAGAGAGTTATCAAAACATTTTTATTCACAATTTAATTTTTAATCAAATGAAAAAAATCTTTTTGATTGGATTGGCGGCAACAGCCATGTTGGCAAGCTGCAGCAACGACGAGACTGTGGAAATGGCCCAAAACACAAAAGCCATCGGTTTCTCATCATTTATTGACAAAAGCACCCGTGCTACAGACACTGACATCACTAACCTTGGTGCCATTGAAGTGTACGGCTGGAGAGATGATGCTCAGATTTTCAACGCACAAGCCGTAACTGTTGATGCTACTGGTAATGGAACCTATTCACCGCTCCAGTACTGGGAACCCGGCTACACCTATGCTTTCGAGGCAATCGCTCCCAAGTCAGGTGAAAATGGGGTTACATTTGCCGCTGCAAAAGATGGTGGTACCATCACTTTCGTCAGCGACTCTGAAACCGACCTGCTTTATTCAAAAGCTGCTGATAAAACAACAGGTGCTGAAGTTACCACTGACCCGGGAGAAGTAAACTTCACATTCGGACATATGCTTTCACGTGTGAAATTTACCTTCAAGAACACATTCCCTGAAAACGCCGCAGCAAAAATCAGCGTAAAGGATGTAAGGATTACGAATGCTTACAAGAACGGAACAATTACTCCGGCTGCAGCTAATACCGCATGGACTGTTGCAGACGCTGACAAAACTCTCTCGGTTGTTTTTGCAAGCGATGCAGTCAAAGACCTCGTTGCCGGTACAGGTGTTGCCGAGACCAGTCACATGTACCTTATTCCTGTCGCAGCACCTGAATATACAGTCGAATTCACAGTAGTATTGGATCAGAATGGAGCGACAACAAAATATCCGCACACCTCTACTATTACAACAGGAATGGAGAAAGGCAAGAGCTACAATTTCGTCGCTGCACTTGATGAAACAAATGTTACTCCCGATGAACTCTTCCCGATTAAATTTACTGCAGAAGTTGAAGATTGGGGTGATTTTACCAATCATGACATTACCGTTGAGTAAGATTCATTTCGCTTCCTCGTAAAGCCGGTTTAATAAAACGACTTTGTCCATAAGGACACAATCTTACAGGGTGTAAGGGGTTGAATGTCCCCTTACACTCACTAACAGCCGGGGCGTATTGCTTCAGGCAAACAAATATAAAACAGAAGAAATGAAGGTACATAAGAAAAATCCGAGTTGGATGGCGGGCGGCATGGCGACGATGTTGCTGTGTACGCTACTTTTCTCGTGCAATAACGAGGACTTTCTCGAAAGCGGGAATCCGGAGAAAGCCTGTGACAACATTTGTTTTGGCATATCGTCCGATAAGAACGTGCAGACAAGGGGATATGCCGGTAGTGATGACGAAGGATATACCGCAGACCGTTTCGTGTTGCGGTCGGACGACTCGGCAGACACGCTTTGTGTCCGTGCCATTGTTTCGGACGGTATCAACATGTCCGGCTTCGAGGGCGAACAGGCCTTGACACGCGGAACGCCTGTTGGCAAAGACAATTTCTATGACAAGTTCCATGTGCTGGCATACTGGAGTAAGAATGGTACGTCCGTTGACCAGTTCTATATGAACACGAATGCTTCCAACACGGGTGCTATATGGAGCACGGAACAAATATACTATTGGCCGGGAGCAGACCATTCGTTCCAATTCTATGCCTGGGCACCAACGGATATACCAACCGATTATCTGACCGTTCCCTCCTCTCCGTCAAGCAAAGAACTTAAATACACCGTTCCGACGGCAGATGCTGTCAACCAGAAAGACATTGTGGTGGCTACCACCAATGAAATACCGGGCGACAACAACAAGGCTGTTCCACTGACCTTCAAACACATCTGCACCGCCGTCCGTTTTGCCGTGGGCAGCCAGATGCAGCCCGGCTCTATCAAGAGCGTGGCTTTGAAAGGTGTCAAAAATGCCGGTACTTACGATATGGCTACCGGTACATGGGCTATTAACGAGACTAATGATGTTGTGGATTTTTCACAGAAATTAGGTGATGATGAAAACGGCTTTATAACTAACGGAAACGAAACCGACGGTGCGGAAATTACCAGTTTGGAAGGCACCTTCATGATGCTGCCGCAGACATTGCCTGCAGGGGCAACGGTAGAAGTCGTATTTGTCAATGCCAATAATGAAAAACGTACCCTCACTGCTTCCATCGGAAATACGGAATGGACAATGGGGACAACCGTGACTTACAAGCTGTCTATTACCCCGGAATATGAGTTGAAGTTTGTTTCCCAGCCGGAAGTGCAGGATGCGCACTATGTGATTTATCCGATTACGATTAAAAGTGATGATAAGTTACCAGCAGGAGGTTGGACGCTTACTTCCAATGACCAGGACAATGTGACATTTGTAGAGAGTGGTGAATTCGACGGTGGTAATGATGTACAAGCACTTGTGGATGCAGGTTATTGGCTTGACGGCCATAACGGAACCAGTACGTTGACAAGCACTACAACGGGAGAAGTGAAAGTCTATGTGTTCTTGAAAGAGAACGCTACGGAGTCCGACCGCGACATTACGCTCTCATTGAAGCCTACCGCAGCCGGTGACAACGAGGCTAAGACATTCTCATTCACGCAATACTGCCCGGCATGGAACAACGGCATGGGTGTGGAACGAATACAAGATAAGGATTATCCGTGGGGGTTCAACTGGGATTCAACTATGAAAATCACGTATTCTATGACAGTTAGTGGTTTATGGGGAAGTTTTGTGCGTATATTATTTGAAATATTTGGAGACCATTCTTATATAACGAGTACTGGATCTGCTTTTAATGGTAGTTGGAAGGTTACTGTTGATTTCAGCAAAGTTCCTAAATTAACAACAGCCACCAGTCCAAGTGATGGTAATACAAATACTTGGGATATATACAATTTTGATGGTGTTAGTGAAGCGGAAACTATTATGAAACAGTTGGAATCATGGGGTGGAGTTCCTGATAATACTTTGCCTATTAATCCGACAGAATTTGCCGCCCGAGCTTGTGCGATGAAGAACAAGTATCGTGTAGAAACCCAAACTCAGCAAGGTAATACAGTTTATCGTCCTGTACTTGACCAAGCCAACATGGTATGGTATCTTCCTGCGCAAAACGAAGCTGCCAATATGAACGATAACCTGTCAGGTGATTATTGGACATCTACGGCCATTACAGATCCGGGAACTACCGCTTATAAATATACGGCTGGAGGTTCCACTTCGTCAGAAAACCGTAACAGTGCAATTCATGTTCGCGCCGTCCGTCAAAAGCCCTAAGAATCATCCTTAACCAAATAATATCAACAACCACTAAGCAAGCCAACTATCTTCTGTAAAAGGAACAGTTGGCTTGCTTGTTTAGTAGCCTAATACACAAAGCCAAAAAGTTGTGAACATTCCCGATAACAGAGATAGTCCATGCAACCGTTCCCGAGGGATTCGTCCGGAGACGGAAGAGAAATACCGTCAGGCAATCGAACTGTATCGTTCGACACGATTGTCCTGTGCGGAAATCTGCCGTATCAGCAAAGTGACGGTTTCGGGATTTCAACGCTACCTTTCTCTGTATCACCGCCACCTGCTGTTGGCACGTTACGACATTACTTGCGACAAAGAAGAAGCCTCTCGCATCAAGCTGAGCCAGCTTCGTGGGCAGCTTCCCGCTACCCGGGCCAAATACAAAGACGCCATCGAAGCATGTGGAAGTCTGGACTATATCGAATACAATGTCTCGCAAATCGCCCGCCGGTTCGGACTGAATGGTACAGACCTTGGCAGGCAGTTACGCACGCATTATCCCGGAATCATCGAGTGGCGCGAGAAGGTGCGCAAGCGTTTAGGCTTAAATGACAACCTGCCGCGCGGTACGCGGAAGGTGTGTAAGGAATAGTATGCCGAGGCAGTGAAACTATTACGTGCTGACCGTTATATCACGGTTCAAGAGGCCGCCGAGCGTTGCAACGTCTCCTACTCGGGATTGGAACAACACTTGATATTCTACCACAAAGAGTTGGTCGAAAATCGCATCAAGATAAGAGAACGGGCTGTAAGACAGCAACGCAAAGGCAAGATAACGGGACGAGGGACACTTCATACCCCTACCCCTGAAACAATCACGAAATACGCGGAAGCATTGCACTTATACCGCACCACACCCATGTCAGCCCGAAAAATAGCCAAACAGACCGGCGTATCGGTAAGAGGTTTCTACGACTACCTGCAAACTTGGCACAAGGACTTGATTTGTAAGCGGAAAGGCATCCCTTACGAGGAAGGCAAGCCCGTGGACTGGTCGTCCGTTCGGAAATATAACCCTGCCACTGCCGCCAAATACGCTGACGCCATAGCCCGACTGAAAGAGGGTGGAATGACCATGACAAAGGTGGCGGAGGAATTTGGCCTGCACCCCGACTGTTTCAGGATGTACCTGAAAGAGCATGAGCCGGAACTGCACGCAAGTTTGGGAATGAAAAAAACGGAAAACGGTGGAATAATGGCACCGCACAGCATGGGGAAATATGCCGAAGCCCTACAACTGTACTCTACGACAACCGAAAGCATAAAGTCATTGGCGCGGCGGTTCGGATTCAACGACTGCTCCTTCGGCCAGTTCATCAGAAGACATTTCCCCGAACTGCACGAACAGCATAAGGAACTGGTACGACAAATGAAAGAAGCGGATTAAGTTCACACTATGCTGATACGTTCTTTTGAAGCCAAACCGGACTAAAGCTGAATCCTGTTAATGAGTTCTATTGCCGTAATGTCACGCATAAAGGTGAAACCGAACCATTTTTTGCCCAAATCCTTGATTGATGCTCCAATGTGATACACTTTATCATCAATGAGCAGAAACCGGTCGTGTGCCTTGTTGAATCGCTTTACCTCGATAAGCGGATATTGGGCGTTGTGTCGATCAACATCAAGTTGGAACTGGTTGCTGACACGCTGCGTGTAGATAGTGGCTGATACCCCTTCCTTTCTTTTATCAAGCAAAGTCAGCACGGTGTCATCCGCGTAATTGTCAATCAGTACAACGGACTGTTCAGCCTTCCGGATTAAATCAGAAACGAAACGGTAAGCGTCAAACACCTGCCCGTCATAGAAGATGCCCTGCACAGGAGGAACGTCGGCATCCAAACGCTTGAAAACCTCGTCGATGCGTCTGTCGGTCACGTCCTGATGCTGTTTCATTTCCAGTTGGTGATACTCTATAGTCTCAAGCCGTTGGAATAATTGGGCATTGGTCGCAATAAAGCGGCGCATGGATATGAAAGCCCTCATTATGCGGATGTTCACCTCGACAGCCGTCTTTGATTTCAATACCGAACTGAGCATGGCTATTCCTTGTTCAGTGAACGCGTAAGGCAGTTTTCGGGTTCCGCCCCAACTTGATGTCGCATTTTGCGACATCAAGTTATCAAGCTCGTCTTTGCTGAGCTGGAACATGAAATCATCAGGAAAGCGTTCCATATTACGCTTCACCTGTTCGTTCAGCCTTCGTGTTTCCACACCGTACAATGCGGATAAATCACTGTCAAGCATGACCTGTCGCTCTCTTATAATCCGAATCATCGGCTGGATGTTAATTACTTCGGGCAACTGGTCGCAATTTGCGACCGGCTCTTTTGCCATACCGTTTGTATTTTCCCTTTCTTTCGCCATATTCCTGCTTTATTGTTCGCTTTCGTCCAGACCTTTGATAATTTCGATGCCCAATGTGTTTTCTATTTTGCAAATGGTTTCCAGTGACATGTTCTTTTGCCCTTTCAGCATCTTGGAGATATATTGCTGGGTGCAATTCATTTTTTCGGCAAGCATCCGTTGCGACAAGCCGAGTTCCGACATTCGCTTTGACATAAGGACGGCAATAGCCCGTGAGCATTGCGCCCAGTCCCTTTTATCCTGTCCTGATTTGACTGTCTGCGATTCGGTCTCCAAACCCATGCGAGGCATTTTGTCTGTCACTGTATTCATTGAAACGATTACATTGCTTAATTCATTTGCAAAGGTAGCACAAATATTTGAATTTGCACAACTTTCGGGTTGTTGTCCCGTGGAAAGAAACGAAATACCATACCTAAATCAAAGATTTAGGGGAAGTAGAGACTTGTCGCCTCCCTATTCATAATGGTAATGAACTTCCATGTTGTTAATTCCTATGTTCTACCGTAGGAACAATATTTCTCCATTTGTTTGTTGCGAATTTGTTACACACAGATTGTTTGCCTATGTATTGCTATTGATTATCAGGGTATTATAATTTATGCAAAATCAATGAAGATGACATCCCCAAGAATTATTTATACTGCACCCACAACAAATGTCCACGCCACAGCAAATGCCTCCGCTATCAGGCTGCCCTCTGCATACCGCAAACGACTCCTTACTATTCGGCAGTAAACCCAAACCACATAGCAGGCAACGAAACCAACTGTACTTTTTTCAGTCCGTTCCGCACTGTCCTCTTTGCCTCCGGCATGGATCATCTGCTCGATAACATTCCGCATGCCATGGCCGTCATCATACGCAAAGAAATGTACTCCCTAATGGGACGTAACATGTATTACCGCATCCGCAACAAAGAGCGCCTTTTACACCCTGACGAACAAAAGCAAATTGCCGCCATCTTCTCAAAACATGGAATCAAGTTTAAGCCTGCATTCGATAAATACATAGAGAAATACGATTGGTAAAAGTAAAGATAAGCAGCCATTATCAGACTATTACTAAGTAGTATTATTCTCACCACAATGAGAAGATTTTCTCATAGGTATGAGAATTTTTTCTCACCACAGTGAGAAAATTTTCTCATCGTAGTGAGAATGGTTTGAGAAAAGTAAGAAGAATAAGTTATTACACTAAAGAAGCTTTCACATTACAGCTATTATCTTATTTACCTAACCTGCCTTATCGATCAAGTCTACTATCATTCGGGCAAAATCTTCTACAACCTTTTTGTTTTCATGCTGGCTTAAAACGTCCTCTCTATGCGTATCCAGCGCAAGATCTTCCTCCAATCTCTCCAATTCCGCCTTTCCGCACTTTATCAACTGGTCTTTTTTGCACATATTCCAGGGGACAAAGGTCTTGCAGATAAAAAGTTCTATACCGGGCACCAACATAATCGATCCCAGCGAGATGCCATCCGGACTGGTAAACCATGCGGGATGCAGTAATTCCTTCATTTCATCATCAGTCAGAAACAAATCATCATTATTATACCGCATCGCAGTATTGACTTTAAAATATCTTTTTATCAAGTCCTCTCCGGTTAGTTCCAGTCCCATCCGAAGGGCATATCTGCTGAAGAAATGAGGAGGATAAAAAGTAACACCGGGAAGACTGCCTTCTTTAATCGGCAAGTCGTACCGATAAACGTACTTGCCATGATCCGTTTCTCTGATACAAATCAGAAAAGCATCAAGGCACTGTTTCAACCGTCTCTTACTTTTAGCACAGAATATCAAAATCCATTTATTCTTTCTCTGCGAAGTGACCGTAGAGAAAAGAAAAGCAGGAAACCGGCTCTGCTTTCGAAGGGCCTTCATGGCATCAGGCGATTTCTTTTGCAGAATCTCGTATACACCCGCATAATCATTTGCCACTTCATACGCCAATTCCTCGTACGACATTTGTGAAGTTATCATATCTTTGATTTTTAATGATTGTTATCAGCCGACAGTGAGAACTGACGGAACTGCCACCAAAGCATCCCTCCTGCAATCAGACTGGCTATCAAATCAGAGATAGGCATACTGATCCACACGCCGAGCTGCCCGTAAAACCGGGGAAGAATCAACAGGCAAGGAATCAGTACAAGCACCTGACGGGAAATAGAGAGAAAGATAGCCTTGCTCGCCATACCGATACTCTGGAAGAAGTTGGAAGTCACCATCTGAAAACCGACAATCGGGAAAAACATCACAACAATCCGTAAGCCCTTTGCCGAGATATTCACCAATTCTTCGTGCGTCGTAAAGATAGAAACAGCCAGTTGCGGAATAAACATTCCCATCAGAAAACCGATGGTTGTAACAATGGTCGCAGCATAAATCGTTATTTTCAGCACTTGCGTCACGCGCGGATACTGTTTGGCGCCGAAGTTATAGCCGGCAATGGGCTGCATTCCCTGATTCAAACCCATCACAATCATAACGAAGAGGAATACCAGACGGTTGACAATGCCGAAAGCTCCGATAGCCAGATCCCCTCCGTGCTGTTTCAGCCCCTTATTAATAAGGATGACGATAAAGCAGGCGGCAAGATTCATCAGGAAGGGAGCCATACCAATGGCCAGAGAATCAAAAACAATCTTCTTTTTCAGTCGGAAAATGCCTTTATGAAAATGCAGGAGTTCGTCCTTATTACTAAACAGCTTGAACTGCCAGAGAAGTGCGATGACCTGTGCGGTAATTGTAGCGATAGCCGCACCCTGTATTCCCCAGCCAAAACCGTAAATAAAAATAGGATCGAGTATCGTATTAATGACCACGGTAGCAATCGTAGCATACATCGCCTTCTGTGGATGCCCTGCGGAACGAAGTACCGCATTCAGGCCCAGGTAAAGATGGGTGATGACATTTCCCCAGAGGATAACCACCATATAGTCGCGGGCATAGCCGACAGTCGCCTCACTTCCCCCGAAGAAGTAAAGAATCGGATCGAGGAAGATCAGGGTAAGAACCGTAAAAGCCAGTCCGATGATAATATTTAATACCAGCACATTGCCAAGTACCCGTTGTGCCGTATCATAATCTTTCTGTCCCAGCTTCACCGATACCAGTGTAGCCGCTCCCACACCTACCAGCGAACCGAAAGCCGCTGCAAGGTTCATCAGCGGAAACGTAAGTGCCAGCCCCGAAATAGCCATTGCCCCCACCCCGTGACCGATGAAAATACTATCTACCATATTATAAAGAGAAGATGCCGTCATGGCGATAATTGCCGGAATGGCGTACTGCATTAAAAGCTTCCCGATCTTTTCCGTACCCAGCGCAGTGGGTGTCTTTTGTCCTGTCATACCTATTGTTTTGAGGGCGCAAAGATACAAAAAAGAGACGGATTACAGGATATATGAGAAAAGTTTCGTATTTTTGCCTCCAAAATTGAGTTAATACATAACGAAATGAATATATTAGAACTAAGTGAACAGGAAATTATTCGGCGCAATAGTCTGAATGAGCTTCGTGCAATGGGTATCGATCCGTACCCCGCTGCAGAGTATGTAACCAATGCTTTCTCTACTGATATAAAAGCAGAATTCAAAGATGAAGACGAACCGCGTCAAGTTTCTGTAGCGGGTCGTATTATGAGCCGCCGCGTGATGGGCAAGGCTTCGTTCATCGAACTGCAGGACTCTAAAGGTCGTATACAGGTATACATCACACGTGATGACATCTGTCCGGGAGAAGACAAGGAATTGTACAACTCTGTATTCAAACGCCTGCTCGACTTAGGTGACTTCGTAGGTATCGAAGGTTTCGTGTTCCGTACACAAATGGGCGAAATCAGTATCCATGCCAAGAAACTGACCGTACTTGCCAAGTCTATCAAACCGCTGCCTATCGTAAAATATAAAGACGGCGTAGCTTACGACTCTTTTGAAGATCCCGAACTCCGTTATCGCCAACGTTATGTGGACCTGGTAGTAAACGAAGGCATCAAAGAGACATTCGAAAAGCGTGCCACCGTAGTGAGAACACTGCGCAACGCCCTCGACGAAGCCGGATATACGGAAGTAGAAACACCGATCCTGCAATCCATCGCAGGCGGAGCAAGCGCACGTCCGTTCATCACTCACCACAACTCGCTGGATATAGACCTCTACCTGCGCATCGCAACGGAACTTTATCTGAAACGACTCATCGTAGGTGGTTTTGAAGGTGTATACGAAATAGGAAAGAACTTCCGTAACGAGGGAATGGACAGAACCCACAACCCCGAATTCACTTGTATGGAACTTTATGTACAGTACAAGGATTACAACTGGATGATGAGCTTCACCGAAAAGTTGCTGGAACGCATCTGTATCGCCGTAAACGGAAGCACCGAAACCGTTGTAGACGGAAAGACAATCAGCTTTAAAGCTCCTTACCGCCGTCTGCCTATCCTCGACGCCATCAAAGAAAAGACAGGATATGACCTCAACGGCAAGAGCGAAGAAGAAATCCGTCAGATCTGCAAAGAACTGAAGATGGAAGAAATCGACGACACCATGGGCAAAGGCAAACTGATTGATGAAATCTTCGGTGAATTCTGTGAAGGCAGCTACATCCAGCCGACTTTCATCACCGATTATCCGGTGGAAATGTCGCCTCTGACAAAGATGCACCGTTCCAAACCTGGACTGACCGAACGTTTCGAACTGATGGTAAACGGCAAGGAACTGGCCAATGCCTACTCGGAATTGAACGATCCGCTGGATCAGGAAGAACGCTTCAAAGAACAGATGCGTCTTGCCGACAAGGGTGACGACGAGGCAATGATTATCGACCAGGATTTCCTGCGTGCTTTGCAATATGGTATGCCTCCTACATCCGGCATCGGTATCGGTATCGACCGTCTGGTGATGCTGATGACAGGACAGACCACCATTCAGGAAGTACTGTTCTTCCCGCAAATGCGTCCGGAGAAAGTAATCAAGAAAGACCCTGCCGCCAAATACATGGAACTGGGTATTGCAGAAGACTGGGTGCCGGTCATCCAGAAAGCCGGCTACAACACAGTAGCTGATATGCAGGATGTTAATCCGCAAAAGTTGCACCAGGACATCTGCGGAATCAATAAGAAATACAAATTAGAACTGACCAATCCAAGCGTGAACGACGTGACCGAGTGGATAAATAAACTTAAATAAGTTGAGAGTTGAGAGTTGAGAATTGAAAGTTGTTACTTGAACAACCTTTTTAATGACCAACTCTCAACTTTCAACTTTCAACTTTCAACTAAATATGAAACTACCCGGTAAGATAGCGATAATGGGCGGAGGAAGTTGGGCTACAGCCATCGCAAAGATGTGTCTGGCTCAGGAAGACTCTATTAATTGGTACATGCGACGAGATGACCGCATCGCTGATTTTAAGAGACTTGGACATAATCCCGCCTATCTGACAGGGGTGAAATTCGACACGAAGCGTATCACTTTCAGTTCTAACATCAACGATGTCGTGAAGGAATCGGATACACTGATTTTCGTCACCCCCTCTCCTTATCTGAAAGCTCATCTGAAAAAGCTGAAAACAAAGATTAAGGATAAGTTTATTATCACTGCTATCAAAGGAATCGTACCCGATGACAACGTGATTGTATCGGAATATTTCACAAAAGAATATGGCGTACCACCCGAAAACATCGCAGTACTGGCAGGTCCCTGCCACGCAGAAGAAGTAGCGCTGGAACGCCTCTCTTATCTGACCATCGCCTGCCCGGACAAGGACAAAGCGCGCATCTTCGCCCGCCGTCTGGGAAGCAGCTTCATCAAGACTTCCGTCAGCGACGACGTAGCCGGCATCGAATACAGTTCGGTGCTTAAAAATGTATACGCCATTGCCGCCGGCATCTGCAGCGGACTGAAATACGGCGATAACTTCCAGGCAGTACTGATATCCAATGCGATTCAGGAAATGAACCGCTTCCTGAATACAGTACATCCCCTGAACAGAAATGTAGATGATTCTGTTTATTTAGGAGACTTATTGGTGACAGGATACTCCAACTTCAGCCGTAACCGCACGTTCGGTTCGATGATAGGCAAGGGATACTCCGTTAAAAGTGCGCAGATTGAAATGGAAATGATCGCGGAAGGATACTACGGCACGAAGTGCATCAAAGAGATCAACAAGCATCACCACGTCAACATGCCGATACTGGATGCCGTATACAATATCTTGTATGAACGCATCTCACCCATGATAGAGATCAAATTGCTGACTGATTCTTTTAGATGAGAAAAATAGGTAATAAGTAATAAGTATTAGGTATTAACCGTAGCCACCTAAGCTTTACGTCTCATGCATAATACTTATTACTTAATACCTATTACTTATTACCTATTACATATTACTTAAAATTGATAGATATGATTAGCTTGAACATTGAAAAAACATTTGGATTCATCTCCAAAGAAAAGGTTTCTGCTTATGAAGCCGAGGTAAAAGCTGCACAGGAAATGCTGGAAAAAGGAACAGGAGAAGGTAACGACTTCCTGGGATGGTTACATCTGCCTTCGTCCATCAGCAAAGAGCATCTGGCTGACCTGAACGCTACTGCAAAAGTATTAAGAGACAACTGCGAAGTAGTGATCGTAGCAGGTATCGGTGGCAGCTATCTGGGTGCACGTGCCGTAATCGAAGCGCTGTCTAACAGTTTCACATGGTTGCAGGACAAGAAAACTGCTCCTGTCATGATCTATGCCGGACATAACATCAGCGAAGACTATCTGTATGAACTGACCGAATATCTGAAAGACAAGAAATTCGGCGTTATCAATATCTCCAAATCGGGAACGACTACCGAAACCGCTCTTGCTTTCCGTCTGCTGAAAAAGCAATGTGAAGACCAACGCGGCAAAGAAACCGCCAAGAAAGTCATCGTTGCCGTGACAGACGCCAAGAAAGGTGCTGCACGTGTGACTGCCGACAAAGAAGGATACAAGACATTTATCATTCCGGACAACGTAGGCGGACGTTTCTCTGTGCTCACTCCAGTTGGTTTGCTGCCGATCGCAGTTGCCGGATTCGACATCGACAAACTGGTTGCCGGTGCTGCCGATATGGAAAAGGCATGCGGTTCTGACGTTCCGTTTGCAGAAAACCCTGCGGCTATCTACGCTGCTACCCGCAACGAACTGTACAGACAAGGCAAGAAGATTGAAATCCTTGTCAACTTCTGCCCGAAACTGCACTACGTAAGTGAATGGTGGAAACAGCTTTACGGAGAATCCGAAGGTAAAGACAACAAGGGTATTTTCCCCGCATCTGTTGACTTTTCTACCGACCTGCACTCTATGGGACAATGGATTCAGGAAGGCGAACGTTCGATCTTCGAAACTGTGATCTCACTGGATAAAGTAGACCATAAACTGGAAGTTCCTTTCGATGAAGCTAATCTGGACGGCCTGAACTTCCTTGCCGGCAAACGGGTGGACGAAGTGAACAAAATGGCCGAACTGGGAACTCAGCTGGCTCACGTAGACGGCGGTGTACCCAACATGCGCATCGTTCTTCCGGAACTGAGCGAATACAACATCGGCGGTCTGCTGTACTTCTTCGAAAAGGCTTGCGGCATCAGCGGCTATCTGCTGGGTGTGAATCCTTTCAACCAACCGGGCGTGGAAGCATACAAGAAAAATATGTTTGCTTTGCTGAACAAACCGGGATATGAAGAAGAATCAAAGGCTATTCAGGCTAAACTGTAATATCCAATAACTGACAATAAAAAGAAGCGGCCTCTCCGGAGACCGCTTCTTTTTATTATATTTCCTTCGTTACGTTAAAGTGACTCACTCCCTTTCAGGATTCATTCATTCTCAACGACTTCTGTTTTCAAGTCAATCACTTCCTGCGCTCCTTCACACTCCGCTTTTGAAGAGAGATAAAAAGATAATTGTACATCACCATTTTTATCTACATGCTCAATAGTGGCATGAACCAGCACCTTAGTCTTTGTCACGCCATCTTTGAAGCGCAACTGCCCTTTTTCTTCGTCTGTCAGATTTCCTTCGGTAGTGACTTCTGTCTTTTCATAACGGAGCTCAGTCTTCATCTCTTCCCCATTCTGAAGCTGGAAAGATTTCAGTTCGGCTCCATTGCCGTCCAAGATCAAAAACGCATCCACCTTATCTCCCACTTTCAAAGCAGGCATTTCACTCATCCGGTTTGCATAGTCTTCGCGGATGGTTTCTCCATCGCCTTGATCTACTTTCACATATAGCTTTTCTATCGTGATAACAGGGCTTTCTCCGCTATCCGAACAAGCACCCAGAAACAATGGCAGCAGAAACAATACTTTCTTTTTCATGCTATTGACTAGTTTTATCATGCTACAAAAATACATATTATCTTCTAAACGACAAATTATCATACGATTTATCATCCAAAAACACAACCAGCAACTATCTCCTCCATTCTGTTATATCTCTCATTTTTTATGACTATCTTTGCTTCGTATATCTCTTTTTATCCCAAGAATAAATGAATTCTAAATAAAAGAACAATGGAAAAATTAGTAAGAAGACCGAATGCAGTGATATTGTTTATCAGCTTGTCACTACTGATGATGTTAACCACCGGTTGTCAGGAAATCAAACTCAAAGCAGGCATCGAGGCTGCCAACAAACAATGTCCGATAGACATGGGAGAGACCGGAAAAATCACCAGCATCGTCTATGATGGAGAGAACGTAGTGTATACCTTTTATCTGAACGAAGAGGCTGCCAACATCAAGACTCTACAGAAAAATCCGGAAAGCATGAAGACTTCCCTGAAAATCATGTTCCAGAATCCGAATAAAGAAGTAAAGTCATTGCTGGACCTTGTTGTAAAATGTAAAGCGGGCCTGCAAATGATATATATAGGTAAAGATTCAGGAGAGCAGGTAGTCTGCGAACTGACAACAGATGAAATTAAGGAAATTCTCAATAAGGATGTCGACACCACCGAAAGCGACCTGGCTAAACTGGAAACGCAGGTACAGATGGCAAACTTACAGTTCCCGATACAGGCAAGTGAGGACGTTCTGATCGAGAAAATCGAACTCAGCGATGAAGCAGTGATTTATATCTGTCGTGTTGACGAAGATCTGTGTGATATGAACCAGATTAAAGCAAATGCCGCAGAGGTGAAACAAGGTATTATCGAAACATTAGGCAATCAGACCGATCTTGCTACCCAACTGTTTATCAAAAGTTGTGTGAATTGTGACAGAAATATAGTCTACAGATATATCGGCAAACAATCGGAAGCTCAGCATGATGTAGTGATCACCGTGCCTGAACTGAAAGATATGCTGAAAAAAGAATAAATATCAAACAGATTCCATCTAACCCAATTATGAGAAAGAAACTGAAAGCCGTCCTGTTCGATATGGACGGCGTGCTCTTTAACTCCATGCCCTACCACTCCGAAGCATGGCATCAAGTCATGAAAACTCACGGCCTTGATCTGAGCCGGGAAGAAGCATATATGCACGAAGGACGCACGGGGGCATCGACTATCAATATCGTATTTCAACGTGAATTAGGAAAAGAGGCCACACAAGAGGAAATAGAAAGTATATATCACGAAAAAAGTATCCTGTTCAATTCTTATCCGGAAGCAGAACGTATGCCCGGCGCATGGGAACTTTTGCAGAAAGTAAAGAGTGAAGGGCTGACTCCTATGGTAGTCACTGGTTCGGGACAGCTTTCTTTGTTGGAACGTCTGGAACACAATTTTCCGGGAATGTTTCAGAAAGAGCTGATGGTGACCGCTTTTGACGTTAAATATGGCAAGCCCCATCCGGAACCTTATCTGATGGCTCTTAAGAAAGGAGGCTTGAAAGCGGATGAAGCTGTTGTGATTGAAAACGCACCTTTGGGCGTGGAAGCAGGACATAAAGCCGGAATTTTCACAATCGCGGTCAATACCGGTCCGTTGGACGGACAAGTGCTGCTGGATGCCGGAGCCGATCTGCTGTTTCCTTCTATGCAGGCACTCTGCGACAGCTGGGATACAATCATGTTATAAACCAATAAACACCGATTCTACTATGCAAAAGTTATTATCCTTACCTCCCAACTTAATTGACAGTTTTCATCAACTGGAAGAAGTGAATCATACTGACTGGTTTTGTACATCAGACCCTGTAGGCAGCAAGTTAGGTTCCGGCGGCGGAACAACCTGGCTGTTGCAGGCGTGCCATCAGGCTTTTGCACCGGAAGAGACTTTCAGCAAATGGATTGGAAACGAGAAAAGGATTCTGCTACATGCGGGAGGACAAAGCCGCCGCTTGCCCGGCTATGCTCCTTCGGGCAAAATACTGACTCCCATACCGGTTTTCAGTTGGGAGAGAGGACAAAAGCTGGGACAGAATCTGCTGTCACTGCAACTTCCGCTATACGAAAGAATCATGAAGCAGGCCCCGAAAGGCTTGAACACGCTGATAGCCAGTGGAGACGTATATATCCGTTCGGAAAAACCGCTGCAAGACATTCCGGAAGTAGATGTCGTATGTTATGGTTTATGGGTGAACCCTTCACTGGCTACTCACCACGGGGTATTCGTATCGGACCGCAAGAAGCCGGAAGTGCTCGACTTCATGTTGCAGAAACCTTCTTTAGAGGAATTGGAAGGATTATCGAAGACCCATCTTTTCCTGATGGATATCGGTATATGGATATTAAGTGACCGTGCCGTAGAGGTACTGATGAAACGGTCATTGAAAAAAGGCACGAATGATATCAGCTACTACGATTTATATTCGGATTATGGTCTGGCACTGGGAGAGCATCCCCAAACGGCAGACGACGAAGTAAACAAACTTTCGGTAGCAATCCTGCCTTTGCCCGGCGGAGAGTTTTATCATTTCGGAACGAGTCGGGAACTGATTTCTTCCACGCTCGCCATACAGGATAAAGTGCGTGACCAAAGGCGTATCATGCACCGGAAAGTAAAACCGAATCCTGCCATCTTTATACAAAACTCGTTTACCCAAGTGAAGTTATCTGCAGAGAACGCCAATTTATGGATTGAGAACAGCCACGTAGGAGAAGGATGGAAATTAGGTTCACGACAGATTATTACAGGAGTTCCCGAAAACCATTGGAATATAAACCTGCCGGACGGAGTCTGCATCGACATCGTTCCTATGGGAGACGCAGCCTTTGTCGCACGGCCTTATGGGCTGGATGATGTTTTCAAAGGTGATTTAAGTAATGACTCGACCACCTACTTGGGGAACTCTTTCACACAGTGGATGAAGGAAAGAGAGATTGGGCTGGAAGACATAAAAGGACGTACAGATGATCTGCAAGCTGCTCCTGTTTTCCCCGTAACGACTTCCATCGAAGAACTGGGCCTTTTAATACGCTGGATGATAGCCGAACCGCAATTGAAAGAAGGAAAAGAGTTATGGCTGAGAGCTGAAAAACTATCCGCTGACGAGATATCGGCACAAGCGAACCTGGAACGTCTTTACGCACAGCGTAGCGCTTTCCGCAGGGATAACTGGAAAGGATTGTCCGCCAATTATGAGAAGAGTGTATTCTATCAGCTTGACTTGCAAGACGCAGCCAATGAATTTGTCCGGCTCAATCTGGATGTTCCCGCTGTCTTGAAAGAGGATGCCGCACCCATGGTGCGTATACATAACCGTATGCTTCGGGCACGTATCCTGAAGCTGCAAGGCAATGAAGGCTGCAAAGAAGAACAAGCCGCGTTCCAGCTACTCCGTGACGGATTACTGGAAGCCGTTGCCGGAAAAAAGAACTATCCTAAACTCAATGTTTATTCGGATCAGATCGTATGGGGGCGTAGTCCGGTGCGCATTGACGTTGCAGGAGGATGGACAGATACACCTCCCTACTCTCTCTATTCGGGAGGAAGTGTAGTCAATCTGGCGATTGAGTTGAATGGGCAGCCGCCGCTACAGGTATACGTCAAACCATGTCACGAGTTCCATATCGTACTTCGTTCCATTGATATGGGAGCTGTGGAGGTTATCCGAAGTTATGAGGAATTGCAGGATTACAAGAAAGTCGGTTCGCCTTTCTCCATACCGAAGGCAGCACTTACCTTGGCAGGATTTTCCCCATTATTTGCGGCAGAATCTCATGCGTCATTGGAAAAGCATCTGAAAGCGTTCGGTTCAGGACTGGAAATCACTTTACTGGCCGCCATTCCGGCAGGTTCGGGACTAGGTACCAGTTCTATTCTTGCATCTACCGTACTCGGAGCTATCAATGATTTTTGCGGACTGGCATGGGATAGGAACGACATCTGCAACTATACACTGGTATTGGAACAATTGCTCACCACCGGCGGCGGATGGCAGGATCAATACGGTGGCGTATTCCCCGGCGTAAAATTGTTGCAATCCGAATCCGGCTTTGAACAACATCCGTTAGTACGGTGGTTACCCGACCAGCTCTTTGTGCAGCCGGAATATCGGGACTGCCATCTGCTTTATTATACCGGAATCACCCGTACAGCAAAAGGAATTTTAGCTGAAATTGTCAGTTCCATGTTCCTTAACTCCGGAGTGCATCTGAGTTTATTGGCAGAAATGAAAGCCCATGCAATGGATATGAGCGAAGCTATCCTGCGAGGTAATTTCGAAACTTTCGGCAATCTTGTCGGCAAAAGCTGGATACAAAACCAAGCATTGGACAGTGGCACGAATCCACCGGCAGTAGCAGCTATTATCGAACAGATTAAAGATTATACACTAGGATATAAATTACCCGGTGCAGGAGGTGGCGGTTACTTATATATGGTGGCTAAAGATCCGCAAGCAGCAGGGTGCATCCGTCGGATATTGACCGAACAGGCTCCTAATCCGCGTGCACGCTTTGTTGAAATGACGCTTTCCGATAAAGGATTGCAGGTATCGAGAAGCTAGAAGAAAGGTCATATAAGAACAAAAATCCCTTGATAACTGCTGATTATCAAGGGATTTTCATGTGACCCCGGTGCGATTCAAACGCACGACCTTCAGAACCGGAATCTGACGCTCTATTCACTAAGCTACGGGGCCATTTCCTAAATGCGATGACAAAAGTATAAAAAATCTTCTCATCTTCCTAATGATTCATCTTTTTTTATAGTTCTTAAGTCAGTATTGCCCCTTAACATTCTGTTATTTTGAAATGCTTTAGAGCATATACTTTATCAATTTGACAATCTTTTAGAGAATATCCAATACAGATATTAATATTATTCCTATCTTTGCCGACAATTAACAATCAACAATCCTATGAGTTACTTGATAAAACCAAAGAACTATAAACCGTTACTCGACTTAAAACAAACAGAGTTGGGAATCAAACAAATAAAAGAGTTCTTCCAGTTAAACTTGTCATCCGAATTACGCCTCAGACGCGTGACAGCCCCTCTTTTCGTACTGAAAGGAATGGGTATCAATGACGACTTGAATGGTATAGAACGTCCTGTTTCATTCCCTATCAAGGATTTAGGTGACGCACAAGCAGAAGTCGTTCATTCATTAGCCAAATGGAAAAGATTAACTCTCGCCGATTACAATATCGAACCGGGATACGGTATCTATACCGACATGAACGCCATCCGTTCTGATGAAGAACTCGGAAACCTCCATTCGCTCTATGTAGACCAATGGGACTGGGAACGTGTCATCACCAACGAGGACAGAAACGTAGATTTCCTGAAAGAGATCGTAAATCGTATCTACGCTGCCATGATCCGTACAGAATACATGGTATATGAAATGTATCCGCAGATCAAACCTTGTCTGCCTCAGAAATTACATTTTATCCATTCGGAAGAACTACGCCAACTCTATCCGAACCTGGAACCCAAATGCCGTGAGCATGCCATCTGCCAAAAATACGGTGCCGTATTTATCATCGGTATCGGTTGCAAACTAAGCGACGGCAAAAAACATGACGGACGTGCACCGGATTATGATGACTACACATCCACCGGCCTAAACAACCTGCCCGGACTGAACGGTGACCTTTTACTTTGGGATGATGTACTGCAACGCTCCATCGAACTGTCCTCTATGGGTGTTCGTGTAGACAAAGAAGCGCTACAACGCCAGCTCAAAGAAGAAAACGAAGAAGAGAGACTGAAACTTTATTTCCACAAACGATTAATGGACGACACACTTCCACTATCTATTGGTGGTGGTATCGGTCAATCCCGTTTGTGTATGTTCTACCTTCGCAAAGCTCATATCGGAGAAATACAAGCCAGCATCTGGCCCGAAGATATGCGCAAAGAATGTGAGGAACTTGATATACACCTTATATAATTGCTATGAACGTACAAATAGAAGAAAGCTGGAAAACACACTTACAGCCTGAATTTGAAAAAGATTACTTTCGCACACTGACAGAATTCGTAAAAAGTGAATATAGCCAGTATCAGATTTTCCCTCCGGGAAAACTTATTTTCAACGCCTTCAACCTTTGTCCTTTCGACAAAGTGAAGGTAGTAATCATCGGACAAGACCCGTACCACGGACCGGGGCAAGCACATGGACTCTGTTTCTCTGTAAACGACGGAGTACCCTTCCCTCCTTCTTTGGTCAATATCTTTAAAGAGATAAAGGCAGACATAGGTACAGACGCTCCTACTACCGGTAACCTGACTCGCTGGGCTGAGCAAGGAGTATTATTGCTCAACGCTACTCTGACTGTACGCGCCCATCAGGCAGGCTCTCATCAGAATCGTGGATGGGAAGCTTTTACAGATGCCGCTATCCGCGCACTGGCAGAAGAACGGGAACATCTTGTATTTATCCTGTGGGGAGCTTATGCTCAACGCAAAGGAGCCTTCATCGACCGCAACAAGCATCTGGTACTTAGCTCTGCTCATCCCTCTCCCCTTTCTGCCTACAATGGTTTCTTCGGCAACAAACATTTCAGCCGTGCAAACGATTATCTGAAAGCAAACGGAGAAACGGAAATAACATGGTAAGAAGTTGAGAGTTGAAAATGGAAAGTTGAGAGTTGGCTGCACAATAAATGATGACGCTGCATAGTAACTCTCAACTCTCCATTCATCTTATTATTGCTAGATATTGTTATATATCTGTCTACACTTTTCTATTCTTAAATATCCGCATTAGCTTACCTTACACACCACTAAGTCTATTTAATCTTAAAAAATATTTCTCATACATAAAGCTAGCCAATAGATCAATCCTATAAAACAAGATTAAATCCAAACACCATATAATATTATCAGTATTTATTTCACTACTACAAAATATACAATGAACTATTGTTCATAAATTCTATAGAATTGAAAATCATTAATTTAAGTTCAGTTCTTTTTCCATAAATAATTCTACCTTTGCTTTGTACTCATGAGACAAAAAATTATCAACCTTTAAACCAAAAGTAAAATGAAACGAACAAATTTATTTTTCGGTTTGGCATTTGCATTATTCTGCTCATTGCCAATGTATGCACAAACAGTATCTGAAGATGTAGATATCAACACTACATCAGAATCTGCAACTCCCAGATTTGTCAACATGTTCATTAATGATAATGGTGCCATTTATCCCATTTACGTACCCAATTTATCTGAAAACACAAAGATTCAGGAAGTTTGGAATGAAGCCTCTGCTATCTTGGGCACAAGGTATTTTGATCTTTACTATAATGGTCAAAAGTTAAGCTTAGACAAGAGTTTCGCTGATTATTGGATCACAGGTAATATTTCTGTTTACCTTGAAGTTAGAAGACGCTAAACTGCCAACAAGTCTTTATAAAAAGAGTATGTTTAAAACGCAAACTCTTTTTATAAAGACTAATTCATAGATTTCAATTATTTAGAATAATTTTAATATATGATTTCTATAAAAACTACACCTATTAATACCACATAGTCTTCATCATCATGTTTGACTAACTTCTATCCATAACATCATCCTTTACCTATACCTACAAATTCAAATAGTTCTGTTCTCTATTATAACATCAAAATCATAGCAATTATCACTTTCAAGTAAATCTCATCACTATAATCACAAAATAAACAACAAAAAAAAGAAATAGATTATTTTATACAGCATAAACAATATGCAATCTTCACAATCACCAAGTTCTTCTATAAAAAAATCACAATAACGATTCTCTATAATCAAAATAATTTTAATCAATTTCATATCAGTATTCAAATTAGAGCACCCAGCAATTAGATATATACAGTATATTGTTGGTAAAATATCCTCTATTTATAAACTTAAGTTCATCAACACCTCCATGTTTGCATCTTTTATCACTACATATATCATATATATACTATTCTTCATTACATTTGTAACAAAAGATCTATTATAACTCACAATAACAAAAACAACATGTATAGTAAAAATGACATTAATATTGAAAACGACATAAAAGCGCTATCTACATACATATCAGCCTTTTCTATGATTAAATTGAAAAAATTATATAAAGTATTTACTTCTACAAAATATCCCAAGGCGACTATACTTGAAAATAAATTACTAAATGATTCATTTTGCATACTCACCCACGGAACTATAAGGCACTATACAATAGACAGCAACACATCAGAAGAACAAACATTAAGATTTACACTCTCAGGCAACTTACTGTGTCACTATGGAACAGCTACAGAAGCGACAGAATGCTTAAGTTGTCTGTCAGAATGCACAATTTTATCTATATCAAACGTGATTTTAGAAGAAATAGGAGAAGAAATAAATTTGAAAACATACAGTCTAAATATTATTAAAGAAAATTTAGAATTGGAAGTGGCTCTACTAAGAATGACTCCTGAAAAGCGATACACCAAACTATGTAAACAATATCAAAATTTGTTCCTAACAGTTCCATTAAAATACATTGCATCATTTTTAGGAATCACTCCCCAAGCTTTATGCAGAATTAGAAAGCGTTTACTAATAACACCCTAATACCACTGAATATTACTTTGCGTCTGACTTCTCTGCTCATATTTCAAGTCTTGAAGAATACTTGCATTAGCACGAATCGTAACATTATAGTATTTCCAACGTCCAAATGGTGAAAGACTGGCAGACAAGTTAAAGCAGTGCAAATCACGAGAAATCGTACAGGAAGTCTGCGTTATTTCCTTCGCTTGGAAATCGTAACCCGAATTGAACGAAAGCGACCAGTTATTGGAAATCTTCACATTACCATTCATATTGATATTGTGAGTATAAGTAAACGGATATCTCATCGAATAGCGATTAATAGGCTTAGTCCTATCTTCACGAATATTAAATGAATAACTGAAACTTAAAGACCAAGGCATCTTGAATACTTGATAACCATCCGGGTCGGCTTGCGCCTTCTCTACTTTCTTGGTCGTAGTTCCATCTTCCGTACCTTCAGAATCTTCTCCGTCTCCATCTTCTGACTCCTTCTTGTCTTTATCCTTCTCGTCTTCCTTCGGACCGAACCACTTTTTCCAGGTATCGTTATTAAAGGTATAGTTAAAAGAAGAACCATACCCCTGAAAACGTCCGAAACGTCCATACGACCATTCAGTTCGATTACCTTCGACCACATTACCACTTTTATCAAACGTATAAGCGTAAGTAGCAAATGATGCATTCATATTGAAAGTATAATTCTTTGTCAGTTTCAGTCGAAGATTCATACTCAAGGGGCTCCATGGCTTTTCCTTTGCAGCCATATTATATGACATATTCACACTCAAATCATCAATCAAGCTGACTTTCTTTAATGTATCCTTCTTAGCATCATAATATTTCATCTCCAGATTATTAGCAATCGAGAAACTAACCGTTCCCGAACCCTCACGTGAAGGGACTCCAAAAGGCTGTCCCGTATAGGGTGAATAATACTGAGTATTTCCGTTATTATCCGTATACTCTTCCCAGTATTTACTAAATGCAGGAGCACCACTGATACCAACCTGCGGAGTGACAACGTGGCGAATCTGTATCTCTTTCTTCTTCATGAAAAGAGGTTTGTACATACCATACAGTTTAGTACTTAAAGACAAACTGGCTGAATAGTTGGAAACACGATAAAAGCCATTAATAGTATCATTCAGATTCTGTTCCAAACGCCCTGTTTCCTCATTATACGTCTGATTTATCTTGCGGGTGTACCAACGCTCCGTATAATTCACCGAAGGATTGACCTGCAAATACTTGAACAGTGTAAAAGTAGCACTGACAGGAATATTATGGTTCATCGCATTTTCCCATCCGCTGATGCCGGTCTTGAACAGACGGTCGTCTTTAGTACGGATACTGTTCGTCAGACGTCCTGTATAGCTGACAGAAATCTTCTCATACCAACGCTCGGCTCCGGCAGCCTTCTTCCGCTTGAAGGGAAACAGACGGCTCAATGTAATATTAAGGTCAGGAAGCGTTACTGCAATGGATGAGTCACGCATGGTCTGCGCAATATTGGTCGTTCCAGACAAGGTCAGACCGATATCGGGGAAACTACGGGAGTAACTGATACTTGATGTCTTTGTATTCTGAGTCAACAACTGGGAGTTATAAAGGTTGTTGATGTTAGATCGTTCGTAACTACTGGTAGAGAAGTTCACACTGGCGGAGAAAGTACTGTTCGGACTTGCCTTGGCATCCTGACGGTGGTTCCACACTACCTTGAAGTCTTTGGCAACCGTATAATCCGGCATTCCTTTGTCTCCGGTCTTGGTCACCTGATAATCCGCCTGCAATGTACCGGAGTATTTGTACCTCTTATTATAATTGGTCAATCCGGAAAGCCGCCATGAACCTTTCGTGAATATATCTCCTGTCAGCTTCAAGTCCATGATGTCACTCATAGCAAAGTAATATCCGCCTTCCGCCAGACCGAAACCACGGCTTGAATCATCCATATACGTCGGCATAATGAAACCCGAAGAATAGCTGCTGGAGAAAGGGAAGAAGAAAAACGGCACAGCCAGCGGCAGGGGAACATCTTCCACCACAAGATAGGCAGGTCCTGTCACTACATTCTTCTTGGGGCGCACTTTGGCTCTTGTCAACTGCATATAGAAGTGAGGATGGTCATGATGATCACAAGTCGTGTAGCGACCGTGCTCCATAAAGATTTCATCATTTGCTCCTTTCTTGGCTCTGCTACCGGTCACATAACCTTCACCCTGTTGAGTGATAATATCGGTGATTCCCGCTTTCTTGCTCTTGAAGTTATAGCTGATTGTTTCTGTATCGTATGCAGTTTCACCTTCTTTAAAGACAGGTTTACCTTTGATCGTTCCCGTCGTGTCTTTAATACCGTAGGCGTGTACTGTACTGCTGTCCAGATTCATGGAAATCACTTCCGCTGCCAGCTCAATGTTCTGGTAGTTGACTTTGCCGCTACCATAAAGCGTAGCGGCACCTCCCAATGTAAAAGTGGTGGAGTCGTTAGATTCATAAATAACCGGTGCATCGAGCGGTTGTTTCTTTGTCGGTGCTACAGAGTCGACGCGTACCACAACTGTATCCGCCCCTAACGAATCTTTCCTGTTAAGGGAATCCGTTTGTACAGTGTTGGAGGCAATCATCCCTCTTCTTCGACGCTGAGACGTAGCCTCATCAGGAAGCATCAGCAAGACAATCAGCAATATGAATGATATAATTATTTTTGCTCTCAATGGCGCCATTAACTAATAGTTTTACGCTTGAAGTGGCAAAAGTACACAATCTTCATCAATAATGCGTGAGAATCTCCGTTATTTAATTATTTTTTAGTGCTATAAAAACAAAGAGCACCACCCATCAAAGCGGTTTAGACCTTCTTCACCATATTTTGCAATGCTTTTCCGGGCTTTTTCTACTGTCTTTTCTTCGTCAAGATGAGTTTTAGAAAAGAATTTATCGGCAAAACAGATTATTTGCTCTTCCAGAGTGACGGGCACCATCTCACGATGAGGAACAGGAAGCTGGCGTTCTATGATTTCTTCCAGTGTCAGTCCGGCTCCGGTGTGACGTTCGCAAACCAGTGCATGGCGTTCAAAACCTTCTTTTCGCAAAAGGTCTGCACCCAGATAACCGTGTGCGATGTAGGGATGCTCTCCGAAACATTGGATGGTGGGAGCATCGGTCATAAAGATTCCTATATCGTGCAGAAGCGCGGCTTCTCTGACAAAGCTGCGGTTGATAGGTAAGTTAGGATGTGCATCTACAATCTTCAAAGCTTTTTGGGCTACAGAAAGGCTATGTATTAGTAGAATGTGTCGTTGTTCCGTATCCTGCGGATAAAATTTGTCGATGATTTCTATTGGATTCATACTTTTTCACTAGTTATTACTTGTTCCCTTACTGATAAATGATATTTTTGTGCAATATTACAAAAATTTACTGATATGCAAGCCAGAAGTTCCCTCATTCTTTTCTCTCTGTTCATAATACTGTGTTCTACATACGCCAGTGGAAAAGTAATTACGGGTGCCGAGCGTATGGATCAATACCTGCCGTTAATCAAAGGGAAACGGGTAGGAATGGTGGTAAACCACACTTCCATCGTCGGCACAGAGCCAATTCATCTGCTGGATACTTTATTAAAACAAAAAATCGATATAGTGAAAGTCTTTGCACCGGAACACGGTTTCCGCGGCAACGCGGATGCCGGTGAAACAGTAAAAGACGGAAAAGACAGCCGTACGGGAGTAACCATCGTCTCGCTCTACGGAGATAATAAAAAACCGACTGCCGCCCAACTGAGAGATATCGATGTAATCTTGTTCGACATCCAGGATGTGGGCGCACGTTTCTATACATATATCAGTACGATGTATTATGTAATGGAAGCTTGTGCGGAAAACAAAAAAGAGATGATTATACTGGACCGCCCCAATCCATGCGATTACGTAGAGGGACCTGTATTAAAAGCCGGATATAAAAGTTTTGTCGGAATGCTGCCTTTGCCGGTTCTTCACGGTTGTACTATCGGAGAGCTGGCGCAGATGATCAATGGAGAAGGATGGATGACTACCCAGGCAAAGACTTGTCCGCTGACTGTGATTCCCGTAAAAGGGTGGAAACACGGACAGCCCTATGTACTTCCCGTGAAACCATCTCCCAACTTGCCCAATGCACAATCCATCCGCCTTTATGCCTCACTTTGCCCTTTTGAAGCAACACGTGTCAGTGTGGGACGCGGAACGACCTTTCCTTTTCAGGTGTTAGGCGCACCTAACAAAAAGTATGGCGATTTTGCCTTCACTCCGCGCTCCCTGCCGGGATTCGACAAAAATCCGATGCACAAAGGAGTCACTTGTTATGGCGAAGATTTACGGAACGTAACAGACGTAAACGGTTTCACGCTCCGTTACTTTCTGCGTTTCTACCGTTTATTCGGCGAAGGCGCAGCATTCTTCTCCCGTCCCCGATGGTTTGACTTACTGATGGGAACGGATTCGGTACGCAAAGCGATCCTTAAAGGAGAATCGGAAGAGGAAATCCGTGACAGCTGGCAAAAGGAGTTGCAGACCTACCGTGATATGAGACAGAAGTATTTACTTTACTAAGGAACGGTTCCTCCACTTCTCAGCATTCCGTTCGAACTCTTCGGCCTTCTTTCCACTCAACCTTGCAGGCATTTCAAGTATCTCCGGAATGTCTTTTGCATTGTCAATGATTTGAGTGCCGGAAGCGTTCTTCACAATACGGACATCATCGTACAGTGAGTCATTCTCCAGATAAGCTTGCATCCGGAGCGTGTCTCCCGTCACGTCGATATGCTGGTAGAAACGGCGGTTCGTCCCGAAACGATCATACTTATCATTGAAAGATAGACGGTAACTCTTCGGGGAAGCGTGGCTTACCAGATACAACGGGGTGGTCATTTCGCCCTCATCGTTCTTATTAGTCATACGGGCATAGTTATGCTCATGTCCCTGAAGCACTAAGTCTACTCCATATTCACGGAACAGTCCGTCGAACATCCAGCGCACGGCAAGGTTGTTCGTCTTACCCTTTATAGAATATACCGGATGATGGAGCATGACGATCTTCCATTTCTTTTTCGAAGCCTTCAGCGTTTTCTCCAGCCATTCCCGTTGAGAGAAGAGGAACCAAGGATCACGGTTACTATCCAGCGTGATGATAGTGGCATCGTTGTAATCAATAGAATATACATTATTATTTTTATACCTCGATTCGAGCAGATAAGAAAAGACATAAGCAAATCGTTTCTCCAAAACACGTACCAGTCCTTTTACATATTCATGATTTCCCGGAGAAACCAATATCGGTTTGGTGGGAGCTATGGAATCCACACTCTGATAGGCTTCATCCCAGTAACAGTTCATCGGACGCTCTGCAAAGTCACCGGCAAACATATAGAAGTCCGCCTGCGGATAGCGATGGCGCACATTTTCCATAAAGCCACGTGTCTTTCCACGCAAAGTATCCTGCACGTCACCTATAAATACAAAGGAGAAATGATCAGTCGAATCGGGTTGCATCGTGAACGAATACCAATCGGATGAGCGATCGTCATTCCATACCCGATAAGAGTAGGAATCGCCATAAGAGAGTTCTTTAAACTTTGCCCAGTTGGCATAACCGAACCCGCCCAGCGTACGAAGAAATTTGGAAGAGCCGTCAACGAGAAGAGTATCTCCGGAACCGATCTTTGTATATTCCAGCTTTGCCTGCTTGGAAACGCCTCCGCACACCCAGCTCACATTACGGGACAGTTCGCCGTCATTTCCGAATGTCAGAAATACCCGTTGCGGGTCTTCCGTCAGCACATAGCGTATTTCAGGGATATTGTGGAACCAGACTTTCCAGCGTATCTTACAAATGACACCACCGGCAATCAATATCAGGAGAACGATGCCCCAAGCTATTTTCTTCTTCGTAATCTTCATTTTTCCGATTTTAAAAACTGGTAGCAAAGATAAATATAGTGTCCCATAAATCGGAAATTATGTCCTTTTTTAACCTTTAACAAATTCACCTCTACATGAGAATTTAAATATCTAAAATTGCTGTCATCTGTCACCAAAAGCTAAATAACACACTGATTATAAGCTAATAAAGAGGTGACAGCAGGGCGTGACAGCATTGTGACAGCACATTTTGTTGTCACAATGCCGTCACGCTTTGCTGTCATATCCTGCTACTATCATATATTGCTCCTTGGAATGATAAATCAAAGAATAGCTTAGTCTAGTTGGTTTCCATGCGATGAAACTATAGTTCCAAAGCATTGAAACCAATAGTTTCAAGCCGCAGAAACTTTAGTTTCAAGCTGAAGAAACCAAAGTTTCAAGCAGAGGAAACTCCAGTTTCAAGACGATGAAACTAAAGTTTCATCAAGCAAAAAACAATTTCTACAATAGGAAACTATCAGCAGTAAGGTAGCTTCAGTCTCTTGTTTTTCTCTTCTTCCACAATTGCCAGCTATTAATAATATTTTGCCACATATTAACACATCACCATACAAATCTGATTATCAGCAAATAAATCCACCTATTACTAATAGCAGGTAACAAAAAAACGAAGAAAATCGCTTAGTGGTGGGCTTCGTGTACAAAGGCAACAAAGGGAAATTACCTGCCAAAAAAGAGATAGGCTTTCGCTCTACAATAACTTTCTCAGTTCCTCAATGTCAGGCAAGGCGTTACGAAGTCGTTCCGGCATATCTTTGGATGTACGGTAAGTAGCGACTCCCATCGGCTTGTTATAATCACGAACTGCAAATTCTACAAAAGTTTGATTCATTTCTCTGCAAAGTATTATTCCGATAGAGGGATTCTCGTGCGGTTTTCTCACATATGAATCCAAAGCGGAAAGATAAGTATTCAGTTGTCCTAAATACGAACTGCGGAATTTCCCGGACTTCAATTCAACCGCCACTAAAGAATTAAGTTCCCGATTGAAAAACAACAAATCAATGAACATTTCCTCTCCAGCCACTTCAACACGATATTGATTGCCTATAAAACTGAAATCCTGCCCAAAAGTCATAATAAACTTCTTCACGTTGGCAACAATCGACTTTTCTACTATCTTTTCGTCTAAATCCTCTTCCTGCTCATCCAGTTCCTCCACATTGATGAAATCAAGCAAGTATTCATCTTTGAATGAACAAACAGCTTTTAGCGCTTGCTTAGTATCAGGCAATGTTTGTGCGAAATTGTTAGGCAAAGTTCCCCGGTGGCTGTACAGGTCTGCTTTTAAGTAATCCCTTAAAGTGTATTTACTCCAATAGCGAATAGCGCACTCATGTATATAAAATAGCCTTGCTTCCAAAGTCTTAGCTTTGGATATTATTTCGATATGATGACTAAAGCCGATTGAAAAGAAGTCTGACCAGTTAAATTCATCAGCCAGTGGCTGGCGAATTACGCTCAACAGCAATTTTTCATCTAATACCAAATCGCCAGCCACTGGCTGGCGATTTAGAACAGGTTCCCATTCTTCATAGAAAACTCGCATATTCTTTATATTCGAAGTTGAAAATCCCCTTAGCCCCGGCAATTCTTTTTGCAACAGAGAAGATATTTGCTCTATTGCTCCTTTACCCCAAAAGCCTATACGGGAATTTTTCGACACGTAACGTCCGATGCCGTAATAAAGAGATAGCTGTTCTTTGTTCACCGATGTGGCTGCACGGTACTGGCTGCGCAGAATAGCTTCTTTTATGGTCTTTACCGCTTCTCTATAATTCTGATTTATATCCATTTGCGTTTTGTTATATGCGACAAAAGTACAAAAATAATGCTGGCGAAAAGAAAACAAAGGTGTTTTTCTCTTTTCGCCAGCATACATATTTTGCTGTTCATGGAAGGAACAATGCTCCTACAGCCGAATCATATTCTGTTGAACCATAATGATAGCTATCTATACGCTCCTCTATATAAGTAGGAAAATAGGAAAAACAAAGGAAAAGAGAGATACAAACAACAAATAACTAAATATCAATATCTTATATTCACTATTTTATCTCTTTCTTTCTCTTTCTTTCTCTTCTTCCACAACTGCCAGCTATTGATGATGTTCTGCCACAGGACATACGAACCGGGAGCAACAGACGATAACGGGTTCAGATAAGTATGCGCCATCCAGATAGCAAGAATCGTATTCTTCTGCCCCAGTGCCTGCCCGCCACTGATGCGGTCATTATAGACCGAGCCGATAGTCTTTCCCAAAAAGAACTGCAAGCAACAGGCAATCAAGGCACCGACCGCAATCATTATTTCCGTGAAACCATCCGCAGGATCGTTCAGTAACGAATACAGGGTCTGAGCCGTCACAATAGCCAAAGAGACCGCCCACAAATAAAAGGCGAGTTCATGATATCCCAGTAACTTCTGATGCACTTTCGGCAGGAATTTACTCAACAGCCATGCTGCAAGGAAAGGGCAGATCAACAAGGGGAACACCTTACTCAAAATAACCCAAAATGCTCCCCAAAAACTTACATCCGGATTTACCTCTATCAAAGGGAAGAGAATAGGCACCGCAATAGCAGCACCGATATTACCCAACAATGTATAAGTAGTCAGACTTGCCGCACTCCCTCCCAACTTGGAAGTAATCACCGCAGCAGCCGTAGCCGTAGGACAAATAATACATACCATCACCCCCTCCGCTACAATCTTATTGAAACGGTAAAGCAATAAATAAGCAAGGAAAGCACCCCCGATCTGAATCAGCAACAACCATGCGTGCAACGGTTTAGGCTTCAAATCATGCGGTGATACCTTACAGAAAGTCAACAGTAACATCGTAAAGATAAGATAGGGAGTCAGAAAAGAAAAGTAGATAAATATCGGATAACCGACAGCACCTACCAGCATCGCAATAGGCAACGTCCAATTCTTCAAAAACTTAAGCATCGTCGTATATTTTTTCTTGGAGATGCAAAGTAACAGAGATTTCGGGAGAAAAGCTACCATTAAACCGAAAAAAACACAAAACTTAAGTGTAAATCATGAGTTTTCTGCAAAATTCTACTACATTTGCACCGTATTTAAATATGAAACCGCATAGAACCTACATATTATATATATCAATCTGCCTCTGGCTACTTGCTTCTCCCCTATGTATCGGCAATTTATGGGGGAAAGATTTCGTAGTAGTCATCGATGCCGGACATGGCGGTCACGACCCTGGTGCCATCGGGAAAATATCCAAAGAGAAAAACATCAATCTGAACGTCGCACTGAAACTGGGAAACCTGATCAAAAAAAACTGCGATGACGTCAAAGTGATCTATACCCGCAGCAGGGATGTCTTTATCCCCCTGGACCGACGGGCAGAAATAGCCAATAACGCAAAAGCCGATCTCTTTATCTCTGTCCACACCAACGCTCTGGCAAAAAACCGCACCGCCAAAGGAGCTTCTACATGGACACTGGGTCTGGCCAAATCCGATGCCAATCTGGAAGTAGCCAAACGAGAGAACTCGGTAATCCTCTATGAAAGCGACTATCAGACCAGATACGCCGGCTTCAACCCGAACTCGGCGGAATCCTACATTATCTTCGAATTTATGCAGGATAAATACATGGAACAAAGCGTACATCTGGCATCACTTGTACAGAAGCAATTCCGCCATACCTGCAAACGGGTAGACCGCGGAGTGCATCAAGCCGGATTCCTGGTGCTGAAAGCAAGCGCCATGCCAAGTATCCTGGTAGAATTGGGCTTCATCTCAACTCCGGAAGAAGAACGCTATCTCAACTCGGAAGCCGGAGCCAACACAATGGCCAAAGGCATCTACCACGCATTCTTAAACTACAAAAGAGAACAGGAGATACGCCTGACCGGAGCCAGCAAAACAATTATCCCAACCGAAGAACCGGCAACAAGCGCTCCGGAACAAAGGGAACTGATGGCCGAAGCAAGTACAACACCCGCCACCGCCACAAAAACAGCTCCCAAACGACCTATTGTCTCAGAAAGCGCAACCAATGACAGCGAAATAACGTTTAAGATACAGATACTCACCTCCTCAAAGCCTCTTACTAAGAATGACAAACGACTGAAAGGACTGAAGGATGTGGATTATTACAAAGAAAAAGGACTGTACAAATATACGTATGGCGCTTCCAGTGATTACAATAAAGTATTACGCACCAAGCGTACCATCTCGGCACAATTCAAAGACGCATTCATCATCGCCTTCCGAAACGGCGAAAAGATGAATGTCAACGAAGCGATAGCCGAATTTAAAAAAAGAAGAAATAAATAGAAAATAAAATGAAGTACATTACAAAAGAAGTTCGAATAGGAATTGCAGGTATCGTAGCATTATGCGTGCTTGTCTATGGAATTAATTGGCTGAAAGGCATACATATGTTTCAGCCTTCAAGCTATTTCTATGCCAAGTTTCAGAATGTAAACGGACTGACCAAGTCGAGCCCTGTTTTTGCTGATGGCGTTCGTGTAGGTATTGTACGCGACATCGAATATGACTATGTAAATCCCGGAAATGTGATCGTTGAAGTCGAACTGGACACCGAACTCCGCATCCCGAAAGGAAGTAGCGCAGAACTTGTATCCGAACTGATGGGAGGCGTACGCATGAATATTCTTCTCGCCAACAACCCGCGTGAGAAATATGCCATAGGCGACACCATCCCCGGCACATTGAACAACGGAATGATGGAAAGCGTAGCGAAACTCATGCCCCAAATTGAGAGTATGTTACCGAAACTGGATTCCATCCTCACCTCACTGAACAACATCGTAGGTGACAAGAGCATCCCTTCTATGCTGCACTCTATCGAAACGACTACCGCCAATCTTGCTGTAGTCAGCTCTCAGATGAAAGGACTCATGAGTAAGGACATCCCCCAGCTGACCGGCAAGCTCAATACCATCGGAGATAATTTTGTAGCGATCAGCGGTAACTTGAAGGAAGTGGACTACAGCGCCATTTTCCAAAAAGTTGACGCAACACTCGCTAACGTAAAAATGATTACAGAGAAGTTGAACAGCAAAGATAACACTATCGGACTGCTCTTCAACGACCCTGCTTTATATAACAATCTGAACGCTACCACAGAGAATGCGGCGAGCTTACTGGAAGACCTGAAAGCACACCCCAAACGGTACGTTCATTTCTCTTTATTCGGGAAGAAAGACAAGTAGCAAATCTTTCTTATATAGATTTTATCTAAATAAGCAGGCGGTATATAAAAGGGAGTATAACCTCTGCAAAAGTCTATCTACAGACCGAAATAATATTCCCGTACAAACAAGTACGGGAAGTATAAAAGAGTAAGAATAAAACGATAAACAACTAAAATACAGATACTTATAATTTTGCAAGAGAGGGGAAACAGACAGTGTTCCAACACAATTCTATAAGTCATTGAAAGTAAACACATTATTGTTTGCCCGAGAAAAACAAGAAAAAGCTAATTTGTTTTTTCCAAATAAGATTCCCAATTTTGCAAACGTAGAAGTTTCGCTTAATTTAATAAATGTATTAAAGTCACTATGATTGAATCAAATCATGTTGTACTTTGGAACCGCTGTCTCGAAGTAATTAAAGACAATGTTCCAGAGACGACATATAATACTTGGTTTGCCCCGATTGTTCCATTAAAATATGAGGACAAAACATTGATCGTACAGATCCCGAGCCAGTTTTTCTATGAAATACTGGAAGAGAAATTCGTGGATTTGCTGCGAAAGACATTGTACAAAGCTATTGGCGAAGGCACCAAGTTAATGTATAACGTCATGGTCGACAAGACTTCGATTCCGAATCAAACCGTGAATCTCGAAGCAAGCAATCGTTCTACAGCTGTTACTCCTAAAAGCATCGTCGGTGGCAACAAGGCGCCCAGTTTCCTGAAAGCTCCTGCCGTACAGGACTTAGACCCGCACTTGAACCCGAACTATAACTTCGAGAACTTTATAGAAGGATACAGCAACAAACTTTCAAGAAGCGTAGCAGAAGCGGTTGCGCAAAATCCAGCAGGTACTGCCTTCAATCCATTGTTCCTTTACGGAGCGTCCGGAGTGGGGAAAACACACCTGGCAAACGCAATCGGTACTAAAATCAAAGAATTATATGCCGATAAAAGAGTATTGTATGTTTCGGCACATCTGTTTCAAGTGCAATATACAGACTCCGTACGTAATAACACGACCAACGACTTTATCAACTTCTACCAGACAATTGATGTATTAATCATTGATGATATTCAGGAATTTGCCGGAGTAACGAAAACTCAAAATACTTTCTTCCATATCTTCAATCATTTACATCAAAACGGAAAGCAGCTTATACTGACTTCCGACCGTGCCCCTGTATTATTGCAGGGTATGGAAGAACGTCTGTTGACCCGTTTCAAATGGGGAATGGTGGCAGAACTGGAAAAACCGACTGTCGAACTCCGCAAAAACATCCTGCGGAACAAGATACACCGCGACGGTCTGCAATTCCCACCGGAAGTGATCGACTATATCGCTGAAAATGTAAATGAGAGTGTACGAGACCTGGAAGGTATCGTCATCGCCATTATGGCACGCTCTACTATTTTCAACAAAGAAATAGACTTGGATTTAGCCCAACATATTGTACACGGCGTAGTTCACAACGAAACAAAAGCAGTTACCATTGACGATATACTGAAAGTAGTATGCAAGCACTTTGATCTGGAAGCATCGGCTATTCACACCAAATCCAGAAAAAGAGAAGTGGTTCAGGCACGTCAGATTGCAATGTACCTGGCTAAGAATTATACGGATTTCTCAACTTCAAAAATCGGTAAGTTCATCGGCAATAAGGATCATGCGACAGTGCTGCATGCTTGCAAGACTGTAAAAGGTCAGTTGGAAGTAGATAAAAGCTTTCAGGCTGAGGTACAGGAGATTGAGTCGTTGCTGAAGAAGAAAGCATAATTCAAGTAATAGGTATTAAGTAATAGGTAATATCGAAGCTGCATAAACAAGTGCAGTCCGCATAGCTATTACCTATTACTTATTACCTATTACTTATTACCTATTACTTATCATTAGAATCCTTGTTGACGAAGCACTTTCAACAAGTTCTCAGACATAAATTCATTGTCTTTCTTTGTATAACGTACATCCGTAAATACTTGTGCCAGAGTTTCTTTCTTATTTTCTTCTATAAACTGTTTATTTTCCGGCAGTGATTCTTTATACTCGTACAAGCGATCGATGTCTTCCGGAGTATAATCATGGTAAACTTCCTGATGCACGGCAGCTTCGAGAGGCAAGCGGTCCACCTGGGCCGGAGTACCGTCCGGATAGCCGACTGTGATCGTCGTAATAGGGAATACCAGTTTCGGCAGTTGAAGTGTATCGATGATCATTTGCGGGTTATAAGTAGTCGTTCCCAGATAACAGATACCCAAGCCTGCCTCTTCTGCCAATGTGCAGAAGGTTTGCGCAACCAACAAGGTATCCATAGATGCATTCATAAAAGACATTAAATTATCGTAGCCGGGAACAGCGTTTCTCTGTTCACACCACTTGCTGAAACGGCGGAAATCGGCACAAAAAGTAAGCACGACAGGTGCCCCTTTTACCATCGGCTGATTGAAATGAGCAGGAGAAAGTTTCTCTTTCATTTCTGCATCGCGAGTCACTATAACACTATAAAGTTGCATCCCTCCCATCGTAGAAGCGCGGAAAGAGGTTTCGAGCAAATCATTTAACAAATCAGGAGCAATATCTTTTTGCTGGTATTTCCGGATTGTTCTTCTGTTCTTTACGGTTTCAAACATATCTTTTTTTTGCAAAGATACAAAAAGAAATATTATTTTGCCATATCAATGAAATAATCTAATTTTCTTTTTGGAAAACTTAAAGCCATGAACAAAAAGCAAAGTTATCTGTTAATCAAAGACTTAACAATAACAAACGGAAAACTTAAAGCCTGTTGATAAAATGTTGCATTTTTATTTTGATAGATAAAAAAACATTCTTAGCTTTGCAGCCACATTTGTTACTGATAAGTAAACTTCTACACATTACTTATTAAATAATAAAATCTAAGACACATTGGATCGTGGAAAAACAAATTTATTCTTATGACGAAGCCTACGAAGAATCTTTACGATATTTTCAAGGCGACGAGCTTGCTGCAAGGGTTTGGGTAAACAAGTACGCAGTAAAGGATTCTTTCGGAAACATCTATGAAAAATCTCCGGAAGATATGCATTGGAGAATTGCCAATGAAGTAGCACGTATCGAGGCAAAGTATCCGAATGCACTGACAGCAAAGGAACTGTATGATCTGCTGGATCATTTTAAGTACATCGTTCCGCAAGGAAGCCCGATGACGGGTATCGGTAATGACTATCAGGTCGCTTCACTATCCAACTGCTTCGTAATCGGGGTAGACGGCGCAGCAGACTCTTATGGCGCTATCATCAAAATCGACGAGGAACAAGTACAGCTCATGAAAAGACGTGGAGGAGTAGGTCATGACTTGTCTCACATCCGCCCGAAAGGTTCTCCCGTTAAAAATTCGGCATTGACTTCCACTGGTCTCGTTCCGTTCATGGAACGTTATTCCAACTCTACCCGCGAAGTCGCTCAGGACGGTCGTCGTGGTGCACTGATGCTGAGTGTGTCTATCAAGCATCCGGATTCGGAAGCCTTCATCGACGCTAAAATGACGGAAGGAAAAGTTACCGGAGCCAATGTTTCCGTAAAGCTGGACGACGCTTTCATGCAGGCGGCAGTTGACGAGAAACCTTATATACAACAATATCCGATTGAATCGGCAAATCCGACTACCACTAAAGAAATAGATGCTTCCACATTATGGAAGAAGATTGTGCACAATGCATGGAAATCGGCAGAACCCGGTGTTTTATTCTGGGATACGATTATCCGTGAATCTGTGCCCGATTGCTACGCAGATTTAGGTTATAAGACTGTATCTACCAATCCATGCGGTGAAATTCCATTGTGTCCTTATGACTCTTGTCGTCTGCTGGCTATCAATCTATATTCTTATGTAGTAAATCCGTTTAAACCGGATGCCTATTTTGATTTCGAATTGTTCAAAAAACACGTTGCGCTGGCTCAACGCATCATGGACGACATCATCGACCTCGAACTGGAGAAGATCGAACGTATCATGGAAAAGATCGATCAAGACCCGGAAGGCGAAGAGGTAAAACATGCCGAACGCAACTTGTGGAACAAGATATATAAGAAGAGCGGTCAAGGTCGCCGTACAGGTGTGGGAATCACTGCGGAAGGCGATATGCTTGCTGCTTTAGGTCTGCGCTACGGAACCGAAGAAGCAACCGAATTCTCTGAAAAAGTACATAAGACAGTGGCCCTCGGTGCCTATCGTTCTTCGGTTGAAATGGCAAAAGAACGCGGTGCTTTCGAAATATACAGCAATGAGCGCGAACAGAACAATCCGTTCATTCAGCGTCTTGCCGAGGCTGATCCGGAACTGTATGCAGAAATGAAGAAATATGGCCGTCGTAATATTGCATGTCTGACGATTGCTCCTACAGGAACAACCAGTCTGATGACACAGACGACTTCCGGTATCGAACCGGTCTTCCTACCCGTTTACAAGCGCAGAAGAAAAGTAAACCCGAACGATACGAATGTACACGTTGACTTTGTTGACGAGACAGGCGACGCATTCGAAGAATATATCGTATTCCATCATAAATTCGTGACATGGATGGAAGCTAACGGATACGATCCCGCCAAGCGTTATTCGCAGGAAGAGATTGACGAGCTGGTGGCCAAGTCACCTTATTATAAAGCGACTTCCAATGACGTAGACTGGTTGATGAAAGTGAAGATGCAGGGAAGAATCCAAAAATGGGTAGACCACTCTATCAGCGTAACCATCAACCTGCCGAACGATGTAGACGAGGATCTTGTCAACCGCCTGTATGTAGAAGCATGGAAATCCGGTTGCAAAGGATGTACGGTATACCGCGACGGCTCACGTTCCGGAGTATTGATTTCAACCAAATCGGATAAGAAAGAAACTCTTCCTCCTTGCAAACCGCCTACGGTAGTAGAAACACGCCCAAGAATACTGGAAGCCGACGTGGTTCGTTTCCAGAATAACAAAGAGAAATGGGTGGCTTTTGTAGGACTGCTGGATGGACATCCTTACGAGATATTCACCGGTTTGCAGGATGACGATGAAGGTATCCTGTTGCCGAAAAGCGTAACCAGCGGACGTATTATCAAGAATATAGACGAGGATGGAACCAAGCGTTACGACTTCCAGTTCGAAAATAAACGTGGATACAAGACGACTATCGAAGGATTGTCAGAGAAGTTCAACAAGGAATACTGGAACTATGCAAAACTGATCTCCGGTGTACTCCGTTACCGGATGCCGATCGAGCAGGTTATCAAGCTGGTAGGTTCTCTGCAACTAAACAGCGAGAGCATCAACACTTGGAAGAACGGTGTAGAACGTGCATTGAAGAAATATATTCAGGACGGAACGGAAGCCAAAGGAAAGAAATGCCCGAATTGCGGTAATGAAACTTTGGTCTATCAGGAAGGCTGTCTGATCTGTACCACTTGCGGTGCTTCCAGATGCGGTTAACATGTGATGTATGTTAATTAATATATAAACAAAAGATTAAAAGGAGTCCTAATACGGCTCCTTTTATTTTTTATTCAAAAAAATGTCTTATACTTGCATAGTCATTAGTGTCTAATCAAAATCTAATATATATGACTGTATCATTTAACATCGAATATCGTACCAGTTGGGGAGAAGAAGTCAGGATTGCCGGGCTGCTGCCGGAGTCGATCCCCATGCATACCACAGACGGCATATACTGGACGGCAGACGTGGAACTGGAAGTTCCCAAAGAAGGAATGACTATCAATTACAGCTATCAGATAGAACAAAACCAAATCATCATCCGCAAAGAATGGGACAGTTTTCCGAGACGTCTCTTTTTATCCGGTAACTCTAAAAAGAAGTATCAGATTAAAGACTGCTGGAAAAATATCCCCGAACAATTGTATTACTACAGTTCGGCCTTCACGGAAGCCTTGTTAGCCCATCCCGACAGAGCTGAAATTCCGCATTGTCACAGAAAAGGGCTGGTCATCAAGGCATACGCCCCACGCATCAACAAAGACTATTGCCTGGCAATTTGCGGAAATCAGAAAGCATTGGGAAACTGGGACCCGGACAAAGCGATTCCCATGAGCGATGCCAACTTTCCGGAATGGCAGATCGAGCTGGATGCAAGTAAGCTGAAATTCCCGCTGGAATACAAATTCATCCTTTACCATAAAGAAGAAAAGAAAGCAGACTGCTGGGAAAATAACCCCAACCGCTATCTTGCCGACCCGGAACTGAAAACAAATGAGACGCTGGTCATCTCCGACCGATATGCATATTTCGATATTCCGGTATGGAAAGGGGCCGGTATAGCCATCCCTGTCTTTTCACTGAAATCAGAGAACAGTTTCGGAGTAGGAGATTTCGGAGATTTGAAACGCATGATTGACTGGGCTGTAAGTACCCAACAAAAGGTTATACAGATATTACCGATCAATGATACGACCATGACTCATGCGTGGACCGATTCTTATCCATATAATAGTATCTCCATTTATGCTTTCCACCCGATGTATGCGGATATAAAGCAGATGGGAACACTGAAAGACAAGTCAGCCGCAGCGAAGTTCAACAAAAAACAGAAAGAACTCAACGGCCTGCCGGCGATGGATTATGAAGCTGTCAACCAAACGAAATGGGAATACTTCCGACTGATCTTCAAGCAGGAAGGAGAAAAAGTATTAGCCTCCGGAGAGTTCGGCGAATTCTTTAATGCCAATAAGGAATGGCTGCAACCTTACGCTGTTTTCAGCTATCTGCGCGATGCCTTTCAGACACCTAATTTCCGTGAATGGCCCAGACATTCCGTTTATAATGCACAAGATATAGAGAAGATGTGCCGGCCGGAATCTGTAGATTACCCGCACATCGCACTTTATTATTATATCCAGTTTCACCTGCACCTGCAATTGGTAGCCGCTACGAAATACGCCCGCGAACACGGTGTCGTACTCAAAGGAGATATCCCTATCGGCATCAGCCGCAACAGTGTGGAAGCATGGACCGAACCTTATTACTTCAATCTCAACGGGCAGGCGGGCGCCCCTCCCGATGATTTCTCGGTGAACGGACAAAACTGGGGATTCCCCACGTACAACTGGGACGTCATGGAAAAGGACGGCTACCGCTGGTGGATGAAGCGTTTCCAAAAAATGTCAGAGTACTTCGACGCTTACCGGATTGACCACATCCTCGGTTTCTTCCGTATCTGGGAAATCCCGATGCATGCCGTACACGGATTACTCGGACAGTTCATTCCCTCCATCCCTATGAGTCGGGAGGAAATCGAAAGTTACGGACTCCCCTTTCGGGAAGAATATTTGATTCCATATATTCATGAATCCTTCCTCGGGCAAGTATTCGGTCCGCATACCGATTATGTGAAACAGACTTTTCTGCTTCCTGCCGAAACACCCGGTGTTTATCACATGAAACCGGAGTTCACCACCCAACGGGAAGTGGAGAGTTTCTTTGCAGGAAAGAATGATGAAAACAGTCTTTGGATTCGGGATGGACTATACACTTTGATCAGTGATGTTCTTTTTGTACCGGACACGAAAGAAAAAGATAAATATCATCCGCGCATCGGAATACAACGCGATTTCATCTTCCGTTCACTCAATGAACAGGAGCAGAATGCGTTTAACAGACTGTATGATCAGTATTATTATCACCGCCACAACGAGTTCTGGCGCCAACAGGCTATGAAGAAACTACCGCAACTGACACAATCGACACGTATGCTGGTTTGCGGAGAAGACCTGGGTATGATTCCGGATTGTGTTTCGTCCGTCATGAATGATCTTCGTATCCTCAGTCTGGAGATTCAGCGGATGCCAAAGAATCCGATGCACGAGTTCGGATATTTAAATGAATACCCATACCGGTCGGTTTGTACCATCTCCACTCATGATATGTCTACTTTGCGAGGCTGGTGGGAAGAAGATTACCTGCAGACACAGCGTTACTACAACACGATGCTGGGGCATTACGGAACCGCACCGACAGTCGCCACTCCCGAATTGTGCGAAGAAGTGGTGCGCAATCATCTGAAAAGCAATTCCATACTTTGTATTCTGTCCCTGCAAGACTGGCTGAGCATTGATGGCAAATGGAGAAATCCGAATGTGCAGGAAGAACGGATTAATGTACCATCCAATCCGCGCAATTATTGGCGTTACCGGATGCACCTCACTCTGGAACAGTTGATGAAAGCAGAAGAACTCAATGACAAGATACGTGAGCTAATAAAATACACCGGCAGAGCTCCCAAGAAATAAATATCTTTAGGCACGGGTGACACGGATTAACACGTTTTTTAGACCTATAATCTCTTAAAACTGTAAATCCGTGTCATCTGTGCCTGAATAAAATCAACTGATAGTTTTGACACCTCCGTTTCTCTCCCATGCGGCAATTCTTTATCTTCCTTCATTCCGTTTTTTCCAATTAATCAAGTATCTTTGCAACGCAAAAACGCAACGCAAAATAAATGGGAGACAATCAGCATCGGCGTATTGATTTTGTGGACTTAACCAAGGGAGTCTGCATTATTCTGGTAGTGATGGCGCATATCGGAGGCGCTTTCGACCAACTTGACAAGCATTCCATGCTATCCTGCTTTCGCATGCCTCTCTATTTCTTTATATCAGGAATTTTCTTCAAGCCTTATGAAGGATTATACGGGTTCATTATCCGAAAGACCAATAAGCTAATCATTCCCTTTATCTTCTTCTACGTCAGCGCCTTTCTACTAAAATACATTGTATGGAAGATTGCACCGGAAACTTTCCATCTCCCTGTGTCATGGAGAGAATTACTGTTTGTCTTTCACGGGCACGACCTCATCAAGTTCAATCCTCCCATCTGGTTTCTGCTTGCTCTGTTCAACTGCAATATCCTGTTCTATCTGATTCATTATCTGCGTGACAAGCATTTATCTCTGATGTTTGCAGCAACGTTACTGATCGGATGCACAGGATTCTTCCTGGGCAAATTTCACATCGAACTTCCTTTGTATATAGACGTTGCCATGACTGCCCTCCCCTTCTATGTGGCAGGTTTCTGGGTTCGCCGATATAATTTCTTCCTGTTCCCCAGTCATCGGTTCGACAAGATTATTCCCTCATTTGTCCTGCTGGCACTGGTCGTAATGTACTTCACCGCCACCACGCCGGGTATGCGGACCAACAATTATCCCGGCAACATATTCCAGGTATACATTGCCGCATTTGCCGGAATCTTTATGATTATGCTGATCTGTAAGAAAATAAAAAGAATAAGCATCGTTTCTTATCTGGGGCGATATTCCATTATCACACTCAGTATTCATGGACCGATTATACACTTTGCAAGACCGGTCGTTTCGCATTATATTCATAACGACTGGGCAGAAGCAAGCGCACTGCTCCTGCTGACATTGACCATCTGCATTCTCTTTACCCCTATCCTGCTTAAGATAATTCCACAGTTGGTGGCACAAAAGGATTTATTAAAAGTCAAATAACAAAACATTGTGCAAGCCAAACTTTTCTTAACTCTAAGTTTAATTATCAAATAATTTACTACTTTTGTTCCAAAGAACTATAGACCGAGAACAAATGAATATAACGATTGTCTTAGGAGATAAAATTCCATCTATAAAATACGGCGGAACTCAAAGAGTAATGTGGTATCTGGGTAAAGAACTCAATAAGCGCGGACACAAAGTCACCTTCATCGCAGGAAAAGGTTCCTCCTGCCCTTTCGCTAAAGTGATAGAACTGGACCCTAGCGTAAATCTGAACACCCAAATCCCCACAGATGCGGACATCGTACATTTCAACATTCCCGTTCCCGAAGGAATCACCAAGCCGCACTTACTGACCATACACGGCAATGGAATCCCGGCCAACGCAGACCGGAACATCGTTTTTGTCTCACGTAATCATGCACAAAGACTTGGAAGCGAATCATTCGTTTACAATGGACTGGACTGGGATGACTACGGTCCCGCCAACCTCACCCTTTCCAGAAAAAACTACCATTTTCTAGGCAAAGCAGCCTGGAAGGTCAAAAATATCAAAGGAGCTATCGCCGTTGTCCAAAGCATCAAGAACGCACAACTGGACGTTTTAGGCGGTTATCGCCTCAATCTCAAAATGGGCTTCCGATTCACATGGAATCCACGGATTCATTTTCATGGAATGGTAGATGATTCAAAGAAAAAAGTTATTATTGAGCAGTCAAAAGGGCTTATTTTCCCCGTTACATGGCACGAACCTTTCGGACTTGCAATCACTGAATCCTTATACTTCGGAGCTCCCGTATTCGGTACTCCCTACGGTGCGCTTCCCGAACTCGTTTCACCGGAAGTCGGTTTTCTGACCGCCCACGGACAGGAAATGGCCGAACATATACAGTCAGCACAATATTCTCCGAAAGTCTGCCACGAATATGCCAGAGATCTATTCAATTCAAGTGTCATGGCAGAAGCCTATTTAAAGAAATATGAAACTGTACTGAACGGCGAACCTTTGAATAAAGAAGTCCCCCATATTATAGATATCGCACGACGTCTTCCATGGGACTAAAAATGGCAGTTGAATTACATAGCTGATGAGTACAATCTCATTTATAAAGCCTTTCATTCATTTAATAAGCGAACAAAAATGATCGAAAACACTTTATAAAAAGAAATAAAGCCTTACCTTTACTTTTTTAGAAAACAAAAGATATGAAGATAAACAACAGCTATATTTTGCTGAAAGACATCTGCTGCTTTGCTTATCATGGAGTAGCCCCCCAAGAGAATATCATTGGAAATGAGTATATTATCAACTTGAAGTTGAAGGTAGATATCAGTCAGGCTATTCAAACAGACGACGTGGTGGATACGGTCAACTATGCCGAAATACACGAAGCCGTGAAAGCTGAAATGTCCATCCCGTCGAAGTTGCTGGAACACGTATGCGGACGAATAGCTAAAAGACTACTGGCAGAATTTCCTGCCATTGAAGAAATAGAACTTCGTCTTTCCAAACGGAATCCGCCTATGGGAGCAGACATCGACTCAGCCGGAGTAGAACTGCATTGCAGCAGATAAGTACCTTTGCTTTATCAGTTTGTGTTATTATCAAGAAGCACATTGGTCTGTCATCCTATCATCCGGACTGCCACATCCGGTCAACTTATTTACAACACCCTATCATTCCGCTTGTGCCAAGTAATGGGCACAGTTATGCCAAAGGAGTGTCACGGTTGTGACAAGGGTGTGGCACAGTTGTGACAAAGGCTTGGAAACAGTTGTGACAAGGGCATGGCACAGTTGTGCCAAAGGCGTGGCATCGTCGTGCCAAAGGCATGGCACAAGTAAGGCTGCCTCATTTCTACTTGAAGCAGCCTCACACTATCATATTTTCAGTCTATAACGACCTATCTCTTCTTTCTTTTTCTTTTATTTACCGATTCTACAGCTTCCGTTACCACGGATTTGTTTTCGAACCGTTTCGTATAACTGGAATAGTCCGGATGGGTACGTTCGTAATCGGGATCCATAAACAGAGGGCTGGAAATGATATGATCCGCCGTAGAACGGTTACAACAGAAAACGATGTTCTCAACACCGGCCAGTCGGGTTAATGCTTTAACATCCGTATCATGTGGCTGCAAAGTCATAGGGTCAGTGAAAAAGAATAGATAATCAATCTGACCGTCCACAATACGCGATCCCATCTGCTGGTCACCTCCCAAAGGACCGGATTTCAGAATTGTGAAGTCCCACTCCACTTCAGGATGCTTCTCCTTCAGTGCTTCCAGAATCAGAGTACCTGTAGTACCTGTACAATAGAATTTATTTCCCATCAACAGTTCCGAGTTCCACAGCACCCATTCGATGAGGTCTTTTTTCATGGCATCATGTGCTACCAGCCCGATGCCTCTCCTTACTTTTGGTTCCATTTTGTTATCCTTTTAAATCCGACAATTGAGAGAATCTTTTGCACCCTCCCACATAAAACTGCCACAAGATACTACTTTTTATCCGTTCAGGGATTGGATTCAAAGAAGTTTTTCTTAAGTTTTCTTTACGGGAAGAAGAAAATGAAGGACAAATCTGTTTATATTCTTTCCGGGCACGCATCACCGCACGGGCGTTGTCTAACTGCCCCTTCAGCAGAAATGTGAATGCAGCCACGTAATCGAGACAAGTCCGGATACGCATCACTTTATTTAACTCTTCGTCCGAAAGATTCTTATAGAGCATGACAAGATTATTACGAAAATTCAAAAAAGTCTTGCGGGGATTCTCCTTTTTCAGAGTTGCACCACCGACGTGATAGACCGTACTTTGAGGAATGCAAACGATTTCCCGACCACGGGAACGTAGTCGCCAGCATAAATCAATCTCTTCCATGTGGGCAAAGAAACGTCCGTCCAGTCCGCCCGCCTCACGATAATCCGCATGACGGATAAACAGGGCGGCTCCCGTTGCCCAGAAAACTGGCAGGATCGTATCATACTGTCCCTCATCCTTTTCAACCACTCCCATTATACGCCCACGACAGAACGGATAGCCGTACTTATCTATAAATCCTCCGGCTGCTCCGGCATATTCAAAATACTCTTTTTGCCGCTGGCTACGGATTTTCGGCTGACAGGCAGCTACCTCCGGATGGCCATCAAGATAGGAGATCATCGGTTCAAGCCAATGTTCGGTCACCTCAACATCAGAATTCAGAAGTACCACATACTCCGCTTCTACCTGCTGCAAAGCCAGGTTATATCCATCTGCGAATCCATGATTCTGATCCAGCACAATGATCCGGACACAAGGAAATTCTTCCCGAAGCATTTCCACAGAAGCATCCGTAGAGCCATTGTCGGCCACACAGACTTCTACTTCTTCGCTCTTCGAATAGCGGATCACGGACGGAAGAAAAGTACGAAGCATATCGCACCCGTTCCAATTCAGAATAACCACTGACACTTTCATCCTTACCCCCTTTCACATTCAGCCTTAGAAGCTTTCCAACGTTTATGAGACCACAGCCAATAAGCCGGTTCCCTGCGAATCGTCTGTTCCAGATAATCAGCAAACATTTCCGTAATTTCTCCTTCACCCGTCTCCTTCGGTTTCTCTGTCATCAGCTTAAACTCAGCTACACAATACCCTCTGCCGGGTTTTGTCAGATCACAATAGAACACAGGGAAGTTCATCATTTTCGCAATGCGCTCCGCACCATTCAGAAAGGCGGTTTCCTGCCCCAAAAAAGTAGTCCAGTATTTTTCGTTTCCGCTGGGCCACTGGTCAGTAATCAGACCGACAACCATCTTTTTGCCTTCACGCTTCAACTTGATAATTTCGCGTGCCGTAGAATGTTTCGGAACGTTATATCCTCCGAAGCGGGAACGGATGCGCTGGAACAATTCGTTCAAGTATTTATCTTTCAGAGGTTTATAGACTTGCATCGGTACATCACCCGGTTTCATAATAGATCCCATCCCGATCAGCCATTCATAATTGGCATAATGAGGAATCATTACGATGATTCCGCCATATTTCTCGGTCAGTTCCAGATATTGTTCCGTATTCTTATAAGTCATCCGCTTATAAAGGTCTTCGGGTGACATATGAAGCATTTTCAAGTCTTCAAGCATATAGTCGGAAAGGTAACGATAGAAACGGCGTTCGATCTGCAGCCTTTCTTTCTTGTCTTTTTCGGGAAATGATTTCTTCAGATTCTCCCGTACTACTTTCCGGCGATACCTCCCTATACGGTACATCAACAGGTAATTGAAATCCGAAAGTAAGTACAATATCCGGAAGGGAAGCGCCGAAAACAGCCACATCCCGCTATATACCAGCCAATAGATAAATCTAGACTTCATAATTCATCAGAATTGTGCCTTTAAGCGCTGTCATGTCTTCATTAAATTCTCCCAGTCGGACGTTAATCATCTGATTGTCCAATGATTCGTCATTCTCCACTTCTACGCGGATATAGTTAGCGGTAAACCCGTGCATCGGTGTACCTGCTTTTGATTTTTCCATCAATACCTGCATGGTCTGCCCGATATGACGGGTATAGAAAGCCCGTGTCTTTTCATCAGAAAGTGTCAGCAAGCGCTGGCTGCGCTGATGTTTCTCTTCCGGCGAAACCACATAATCTATCTTCAAGGCCTGCGTCCCCGGACGTTCGGAGTAGCTGAACACATGCAACTGTGTCACATCCAGTCCGGAAATAAACTGATAAGCCTGTTCAAAATACTCTTCCGTCTCTCCGCGAGTACCTACAATCACATCGACTCCGATAAAGGCATCCGGCATCACTTCCTTGATTTTCTTTACTTTAGAGGCAAAAAGAGCCGTATCATAACGACGGCGCATCAATTTCAGCACTTCATCGCAACCGGATTGCAACGGGATATGAAAATGAGGCATAAATCTACGGGAACGGGAAACGAACTCGATGATTTCATCAGTCAGCAGATTGGGCTCGATAGAAGAAATGCGGTAACGTTCGATGCCTTCCACCTGATCCAGCGCTTTCACCAGATCAAAGAAAGTCTCACCGGTAGTCTTACCAAAATCGCCGATATTCACGCCTGTCAGTACGATCTCTTTTCCGCCTTCGGCAGCGGCCTGCCTTGCCTGCTCCACCATAGAGGCAACAGTACCGTTACGGCTGCGTCCACGGGCAAAAGGAATGGTACAATAAGAACAGAAATAATCGCATCCGTCTTGTACTTTCAGGAAGAAACGAGTACGGTCGCCCCGTGAACACGAAGGCGAAAACGAACGGATATCTTTGGTGGTGGTAGTAAATGCCTCTCCCTCTTCATGCTTATGGAGGTCGCCGAGATACTGCAACAAGTCTCCTTTCTGCTCGGCACCCAGCACTACATCTACTCCTTTTATCTTTGCCACGTCACCGGGCTTCAACTGTGCGTAGCATCCGGTCACTACCACAAAAGCTCCGGGATGCTGCTTGACCAACCGATGAATAGCCTGACGGCATTTCTTGTCTGCCATCTCCGTCACCGAACAAGTATTTACCACACAGATATCTGCTTTTTCCCCTTTGCGTGCAGTCCGGACTCCTGCCTCCCGCAGGATTTTACCGATAGTTGAAGTCTCTGAAAAGTTCAATTTGCAGCCTAACGTATAATAAACGGCTGTCTTATTTTGAAATACAGTGGTATCTATCATAATCTGTTATAACGCATATTTCCTGCAAAGTTACACATTATTATTAGTAAAACACTTTAGGATACGAAAGTTTATTCCTATTTTTGCACAATTCACTAAAAAACGTGCAATGATTAAAGAGAATTTCATTAAACTATACGAAAATAGTTTTCGGGAAAATTGGGATTTACCTTGCTATACCGATTATGGTGAATCCGTTCATTATACTTATGGCCAGGTAGCCGGAGAAATCGCCCGTATGCACCTGCTTTTCAAACATTGCAGCCTGCGCAGAGGAGATAAAATAGCCGTTATCGGCAAAAATAATGCCCACTGGTGCATCGCCTACATGGCAACCATCACCTACGGAGCCATCATCGTCCCTATCCTGCAAGACTTTACGCCCAACGATGTGCATCATATCGTCAACCATTCCGAGTCCGTTTTCCTCTTTACCAGTGACAGCATCTGGGAAAGCCTGGAAGAAGAAAAGCTGACCGGACTGCGCGGAGTTTTTTCGCTCACCGACTTCCGCTGCCTCTATCAGCGGGACGGAGAAACTATTCAGAAGTTTCTGGTACACCTCAATGATGAAATGTACGCCGCCTATCCGAAAGGATTCACGCGCGAGGACATTCAATACACTACGTTATCCAATGATAAGGTAATGCTGCTGAACTACACATCGGGAACTACCGGCTTCAGCAAAGGGGTAATGCTGACGGGCAACAATCTTGCCGGCAATGTCACTTTCGGCATCCGCACCGAGTTACTTAAAAAAGGAGATAAAGTGCTTTCTTTCCTGCCACTGGCACACGCCTACGGTTGCGCTTTCGACTTTCTGACTGCAACTGCTGTCGGAACTCATGTCACCCTGCTCGGTAAAACGCCTTCTCCCAAAATTATCATGAAGGCTTTTGAGGAAGTAAAACCGAACCTGATCATCACTGTTCCGCTGGTCATCGAGAAAATATATAAAAATGTCATTCAGCCGCTCATTAATAAGAAAGGTATGAAATGGGCATTAAACATTCCTTTGCTCGACACCCAGATTTATAATCAGATACGGAAAAAGCTGATAGACGCCTTAGGCGGACGTTTCAAAGAAATCATCATCGGAGGCGCTGCCATGAATCAGGAAGTGGAAGAGTTCTTCTACAAAATAAAGTTCCCTTTCACCATCGGTTATGGTATGACCGAGTGCGGACCACTGATCAGCTATGCTCCCTGGAATGAATTTATTTTAGGCTCTTCCGGCAAAGTGCTGGATATCATGGAGGCACGCATCTATAAAGAAAATCCGGAAGCGGAAACCGGAGAGATTCAGGTACGTGGTGAAAACGTGATGGTGGGATATTATAAGAATCCGGAAGCCACGCAGGAAGTGTTTACCGAAGACGGCTGGCTGCGCACCGGCGACCTTGGTACTATGGACGCCAGCGGAAATATCTTCATCCGCGGACGACTCAAAAGCATGATTCTGAGTTCGAGCGGACAGAACATCTTCCCCGAAGAGCTGGAAGCCAAACTCAATAACCTGCCATTCATTCTTGAAAGCCTCGTCATCGAACGCAACAAGAAACTGGTGGCACTGGTCTATGCGGATTACGAAGCGCTGGATTCTCTCGGATTGAACAATCCGGATAACCTGAAAACCATCATGGATGAAAATCTGAAGAACTTAAATAATAATGTAGCTGCGTATGAAAAAGTCAGCAAGATTCAGCTTTATCCTACGGAATTTGAGAAAACCCCGAAAAGAAGCATCAAAAGGTATCTATATAACAGTATAGCTGTCGATTAGTATGTTTTAAAACATGGATTGAAGGCGTAATATAACAAGCTTCTAAAAAAAATTATAAAAATAGTTGGCTTTTCGAGAACAACATATTGAAAAAGTACATAACTTTGCAGCGTTTTAATAAAGCAATTGATTGTATTACGTTTTTAAAAAGCAAAGAAAATGAAAAAATTAGTTTTGATGGCCGTAGCTATCGTAGCAGTATCATTCGCATCTTGTGGTAACAAAGCAGCTGACGCAGCAAAAGCTCAACAAGATTCTATCCGCATCGCTGACTCAATCGCAGCTGTAGAAGCAGCAGCAGCTGAAGCAGAACAAGCAGCAGCTCAGGCAGCTGACTCTTTGAATGCAGATAGCACTGCAACTGAAGCTGTAGCTGAATAATTCAGAACAGCCTAGAGAGAATTGAAAGTCTGACATGCTAAAAGCATGCACAGACTTTTTTTTATGCCTTATTTAGCGTATGAGCTTTTAACAAAAGGAGCATCCAGCAAATAATCCAGACTTACCTCGACACTTTTCTCTACGGGCATGCTGTAGCTTTCTATCTCTGCAACAAGATGCTTCACACCAGCCGTCTTTGCATTCTTGAAAATAGCGTCGAAACCAACCATTCCGCTCTGCCCGATTTCTCTGTGATCCTTGATATGGAACATTTTAAAACGACCGGGGTATTTATTAAAATAATCTACCGGACTGTTTTGCCCGCGAACTACCCAATAAACATCCATCTGGAAGAAAACATATTCAGGATTGGTATGCTCAATCATGTAGTCATACATCACTTTATCTTCTACCTTCTGAAATTCATGAGCATGATTATGGTATCCGAACGACATCCCCTGCTGTTTACAACGTTTGCCTATTTCATTGTAATAAGCACAATATGTATCCAACTCCTTAAGTGTTTTAGGCACATCCATCCAAGGAGCTACAATGTAACTCATACCGGCAGCTTTATGATCAGCAATACACTGGTCCCACCATTGAAGTGAACTTGAAAAATCACCGGAAGCTAATTCTTCTTTCGACAATCCTCTTGTGCAATGTGAGGATAAAACCTTCAGCCCGGCAGATTCAACATCTTTTTTAAATTGATCGGGAGTTCTGTCGTAAAACTTTCCATTATTATAATTGGCGGCTTCCACACTGGTATATCCCATTTTCGCCAAGTTCTTCAGAAGAGTAATATAAGCGGCGTCACATTTGCCGTCCTTATTGTCCACCTTATTCAATATATCCCTGACAGAATAGAGTTGAATCGCTACTTCTTTTTTAGCTTTCGCTTTTGTTTTAGACTGTGCCATGGCCGTAAACGGAATCATTAAAAGAAGAGCCAGCGCACATAGATTTATTTGGAGTTTCATGTTTGTAGATAAAGGGGTTCATGTATTAAAATAAAAAAGCTGTGTCAGAAGTTCGTCGGGCATATCATTCTGTCATTCAGAACTAAATGCCATGTTGATGTTACTTTTGACACAGCCTATCTTTGAATTATTTATGTGATCAGTCCAGAACTTTCACGCGGATATTGCGGAACCAAACGTCATCACCGTGATCCTGCATTCCGATAAATCCTTCGTGGTTTTCGCCACCGCAATTATTCAGCAGTTCGAAAGCCAACGGCCATTTGTCCTGGCTGAATTTGCTGGCTTGCAAAAGGTCAGTCCATTGTTTGGTCCACAAGTGGTATTCGAGTACATTCTCGTCATTCTGTCCGTGAACAACAGTACCTTTATAAACCATGATCTTAGCCTTGTTCCATTCGCCGAAAGGTTTCGCATTCTGAGGAACTGCCGGAATCATGTCATATAAAGAAGCCGACTGCCGGTTATTGTCTTTCCCCAATTTAGCATCCGGATGATTGTCGTTGTCCAATACCTGATATTCAGGTGCGGAAATATAAATAGGTTCGAGCACGTCGTTGCCGTCCTTATCTTTAGAAGTCACTTCCTGAGCTAAATAGAAGATACCGGAGTTACCGCCTTTGGAAACTTTCCATTCCATTTCCAGTTCGAAGTTTTTGAATTTGTGGGCAAAGATCAGGTCTCCGCCGTCACCGTTCTGCGCTTCACCGCTACCAGAACCGTTGAACTTGATACAACCGTCCTCGATAGTCCACTTGGAAGGAACTCTGTCCTTGCCATAACCACGCCATCCATTAAATGTTTTGCCGTCAAAGATAGTGATGTAACCATCCGCATCTACTGGTAATTGCAAGCTATCCATCTCTGCCGCTTTTAATGATTTTGAATATGATAATGCTACTTCGTTTGCCGATTGCTCTTCCTGAGCACTCCCGGCTTTCTTCTGACCGCTGCAGGAAACTAAAACTCCCGCTGCAAGACAACAAGCTAATGGATAAAATACTTTCTTCATAATAATAACTATTTAATTTTTAATCTTTAATTCTTAACTTACTTTTATCGTGTTATCGTGGCATATCAGGCAACTTCCATCCTTCACGATAATTATGTTTCACCAGTTCGGCTGCAAATTGTTTCGCGTTGATCGGATCTGTCCAGGTCTTATTGAATGACGGGTGACCATCATGAATCGTAAATCCGTCCTTAATGCAGGTTCTGAGTGTTTCGTTATCACCAATATTAGTGAAGCACATATTAGCGCCGTCCCATTCCAGTGTCTTGTTCAATCCTTGCAGACGGATAGCCAATACACCCATTACCACCATTTCATTCATCGGTCCCGATTCGGAGAAATCCGCTTTCGGCATCACGCGGTTGGATTTGTCTTCCTTACAAGCGCGTACCCAGTCCATTTCATGAGAACAAGTAACACGGCGGCATACTTTCGGTGCATTGGGCACACGGCCTGACAACAAGAAAGGTTGTTCTCCGTAGCAGCCGCAAATCAATGTATCTTTTGTTCCGTGGAAGATAGTCAGACCACCACCGGGGCCCATCAGTTGTTTTCCTTCCGGGAAACCTTTCGGACGTTCCGGCATCATACCGCCGTCATACCAGTGTACCTCAACTTCCGGCAAGGCAACTTTCGGCATATTGTCGCGGGCGGGGAAAATCATCTTCACGTGTTGGGCCTGAGGAGCGCAGGCACTCAGTAATAAAGTAGAAGAACCTTCCACCTTGGTAGGATAACCTAGCTTCAGAGCTCTGAACGGCTGATGCAGAATATGACAGGCCATATCTCCCAGTGCACCTGTACCGTAATCCCACCATCCGCGCCAGTTCCAGGGATGATAAACGTTGTTGTACGGGTTCAGTTTGGCAGGTCCGGTGAAAAGATCCCAGTTCAATGTGTTGGGGATGCGGTCCGCCTTTTCGGGTGCATTCAGTCCTTGCGGCCAGATAGGACGGTCGGTGGCGCATTCCACTTTGGTTACTTCGCCGATTTCTCCATTCCAGATCCATTCGCAAACCAGGTCGGTACCTTCGCCCGATGCTCCCTGGTTACCCATTTGAGTAACTACTCCAGTAGAGGCGGCAAGGTTGGTCAGCAAACGGGATTCGTAAACGGAGTGAGTCAACGGTTTCTGGCAATATACGTGTTTGCCCATTGTCATAGCGTCTGCCGTGATGATGGCATGAGTATGGTCGGCGGTAGCAATGATTACGCCGTCAATGGATTTGCCCATTTCATCGTACATCTTGCGATAATCCCAGTATTTCTTCGCATTCGGGAATTCATCGAATACGCCTTTGGCATATTTCCAGTCTACGTCACAAAGGGCTACGATGTTTTCGGTGCCCTTCACGTTGTTGATGTTGGCATGACCCATACCGCCGATACCTACGGCTGCAAGGTTCAGTTTGTCGGTTGGGGAAACGTGCCCGTGGCTCATACCTAAAATAGAGCTGGGAGCAATGGTGATTCCTGCTAAAGCAGCGGCTCCCGTTTTAAGAAATTTTCTTCTTGAAAAGTCTGACATGGTTTTATTATTTTAAGGAGTTAGTTATTTGTGGTGGATTACTATGCAGCAACCCATATCCATTTTTCATGTTTTTTCTGCGTTCGCGTATTTGTTCAAGAGTCTGCAAATTACCGATAGCCGGCAAGTCATTCATACGAGCATCCTGCAGGAATTTCCACGCATACTCGGATGCAATAGTCGAGTCATACATTAAAGGCAAACGAGGGTTTCGCTTACCGGTCAATATGGAATCGGCGAACAAATCGCACAGCACGTCAATATTCTTACCACCAAAAGGTTTTTCCACACGAAGTGTCTGATGTACTCCGTGTAAATCGACAACAGCTGTTTTGAAATCATGCGTCATACGCACGATACCTTCCGTACCTATAATATCTACATAAGAATTGTGCGTCTGATCTTTCGATAATTGTCCATAGACAAAACCCTGGGTTATATCAAAGACTACGCCATTTTGAAAAGTTCCGTGACATTGTACCCACCAGGGATCTTTATAATTCCACATGTTCACGCCTTGTGCATTCCATGTTCTATATTCACTTTCGGCATACCAGCGAACGATGTCAACATAATGCATTCCACAATCATGGAAAGCGGGGCCTTCATATTCATGTCCTTCACCCGGTGCCAGTCCCGGAGTCATGTGGCAAATACGGATAATGGCTAACTCACCTATTTCTCCCTTCTGGATATATTCCTTCATCAGATTATGATACCAGGAATTTCGCAGATATAAGTTTACCGTAGAAAGTACATTGGAGTTTTCTATCATATCCACCACCTTCCACTCCTTTTCCATCGTATCTGCAACAGGTTTTTCCGCGATGATATGTTTTCCGTACCGAATAGCCTTTTCTATTTGTTCGAGCCTTGAGTCTGCCAATGTGAAGAGCCCGACAACCTGTACACTCTCGTCTTCAAAGATTTTTTGATCATTCTCTACTACAAGAGATTCAGGAGATATTTTTTTAGCAAGTTCGCGCGTGGTAGGATCTGTATCGCAAATATAGGCAATCTCCCATCGCCCGCTTTTCCGCATCGCCTCCCAATAGAATCTTCCCATTCTACCGAAACCGATTATTCCTACTTTTATTTTTGTGTCAAGTGAAAATTGTGCATCCATAAAAAATTGCGAATTTAAGTACAAACAACATAAAAGGTATCAATTTTCATCTGTAGGCAGATTGTTCGAAAACTGATATCGCAAAACTAGCCAAATAAATAACGCTTTATTTAGTCTACACAACTTTATGTAGATTATAAAATCATATTACATATTATAAATCAACACTTTAGATATACACAAGGATATAAAAAATGTAGATTGTTTGGAAAGTATTTTATTTATCGAATGGCACAAATTCGTTTATATTGGTCAGATTTTCATAATTTCATTTTCAAATTCATCCCGATCTACTGCAGCCTTGTTACGCATTTTAGTACGATAATTATAAACAGTACTTGTAGAGCAACGAAGGAAATTGGCAATCTTTCCGCTATCCGTAATGCCCAAACGTAACAGCGCATAGATACGAAGTTCCCTATTCAACAAAGCGTCCTGTTTAAGAATGATCTTCTCGTCATCTTTCAGTAAAGCATTGAAATCTGAAACAAAAGTCGGATATAAATTCAGAAAGACTCTATCGAAGCGAGTATACAGAGCATCAAGTTCATCATCAATCAATGCGGAAGATTTCAGCTTTTTAATCAGTTCCTCATAGCACTTATTAATGGCTATTTTATACAGCATATTCTGATACTTCTCCATTTTATGAATATAGCTGAAGCACACGTCGAAAAACTGAGCGATATAATGCTCCTTTATATTATTAATCTCGCACAGTTCATCATTCTTATCATTCAACTCACTATTCATGCTGTTCAGTTTGTCGTTCAGTCTCAAAAGTTCCTCGTTACTTTGTGCCAGCGCCCGTTTCATCCGCAACGTTTTTTTCATCTGAATATAAATAAATACGACCAACACGATTAAAAGAAAAAGAGAAACGCTGGTTGAGATAAGAAAAGTAATCAGATTCGATTTAGACCTAGCTTCTTCCGTCTGATAAGCCGTATTAATAATAGAATAGAATTTATAGATTTCCATTGCCCGGAAATGAATGCCGGAGGAAACGACATCATCAATAGCCGACTGAGTAAATTTGAAAGCATCCGCTAAATTATTTTCCTCATATTGTATCAGTGCAAGTGCCTGCAGGGAGGCTGTTTCGCGTGTGGCATTCTGAATATCAGCAATGGCGGACATCATAAGATATTTCTTCGCATCATCCTCTCTTTTCAAATAGCGGCTCAGCATGGCATACGAATGAGTAATCATCGCATAGTTAGGAGTGCCTACCTCCTCAGCATTCAGCAACTCATCCAAAATCTTGATCGCCTTTGTTGAATCGTGTCCTGCATAAGAATAAGCCCGTGACAATTTATAGTCAAAGGAAGTATGATCCATAAGAGCATACAGTGAATCCTGATAGGCTTCCCGTTTTTTTCCGTACTGATTATTGGTAGCAGAAATCGAATAATACTCCCAAAAACGGGCATATGTATCATAATAAGTAGCTAATAATGAACGAGGAAATTCTGATGGCTTCATTTTTTCGAGAAGTAATTCTGCATCTCTATATCTGCCGCACATGGAATATACAAGGCTGAGTTGCAAAGAAGACTGGTATTTCAAATAGTTTCTATTTAACTGACGAGCGATTTCAAGGTTCCGGTCGACATAATGGATGGCAGAGTCTATATTAAATTTCTTATACTCATTGTATAATTGGAGATTCACCTTATATTCCCGATCGGGAGTCAACCCAGAGTCCTTCAGTAAACATTTAATCCGAGCGATTCGCTGCTCTTTCTTCTGGACGAAGAGCGGCTTCGCATCTATCATTTTATGCAGAGAGTCAGCCAGTATTTTCAATTCGTTATTTGCATAAAGAGCATTGCCAATTCCCAGAGCAACCAGGAACAGCAAAACGATTCTCTTCAGATAACAACGGTTGAATTTCATATTATTAGCAAAGATGATAAAAAAAAGCGATTTATCCATCAGAACAAATCGCTTTTTTAATATATGAAGTAAATTTGCTCTTATTCAGCAACTACTTCGAAAGGAATTTCTACAGAAACTTCCTTGTGAAGTTTAACGATAGCTTTGTAGTTACCAACTTCTTTCACAGCGTCTTTTACAACGATGATCTTTCTGTCAATTTCGTGACCCAGTTTTGCCAATGCTTCAGCAATCTGGATATTGCTAACAGAACCGAAGATAGTACCTGTTGAACTAACTTTTGTTGCAATAGTCAAAGAAACGCCTTCCAACTTAGCAGCCAATGCTTCAGCATCCTTCTTGATTTTCTCAAGTTTGTGAGCACGTTGTTTCAAGTCTTCAGCCAACATTTTCTTTGCAGAAGGAGAAGCGATGATAGCTTTTCCAGTCGGGATCAGATAATTACGACCGTATCCGGATTTCACGTTTACGATATCGTTCTTATAACCCAAGTTTACTACGTCTTCTTTCAATATAATTTCCATACTTTTCCTCCTTCTTATTTCATCATGTCAGTTACATAAGGCAACAATGCCAAGTGACGAGCTCTCTTCACAGCCTGTGCGATACGACGTTGGAACTTCAAAGAAGTACCAGTGATACGACGTGGAAGAATCTTTCCTTGTTCGTTCAAGAATTTCTTCAAGAATTCAGGATCTTTGTAGTCGATATAACGGATACCGCTCTTTTTGAAACGACAGTATTTTTTCTTCTTAACGTCTACTGAGGGCGGAGTTAAATATCTGATTTCTGATTGAGTCTGTTGTGCCATGATTAATCCTCCTTTTTGTTTGATTTAACACTTCTTCTTTTAGCAGCATATTCCGCAGCATACTTGTCCATTTTGAAAGTCAAGAAGCGGATAACGCGTTCATCACGACGGAAGTTAAGTTCCAACTTGTCAATGACAGTAGGATCTGCATTGAACTCAACCAATTGATAAAAACCTGTTGACTTCTTCTGAATTGGATAAGCCAATTTCTTCAGTCCCCAGTTTTCTTCATTGATAATCTCAGCACCTTCAGCTTGAAGAATACCTTTGAATTTTTCTACCGCTTCCTTCATCTGAACATCAGACAAAACGGGAGTTAAAATGAAAACGGTTTCGTATTGATTCATACTCGTTTAATTAAATAAATAATTTATTTTATTTTAAAATGCGGGTGCAAAGTTAGGCATTTTATTTTGAACTACAAATATTTAATCTTTTTTTGTATCCTAATGTAGGAATTATCCGGGAAGTGGCTTACCTTTGCAAAGTTGTTTAAACAATAATTTCATGATAGAGCAATTTAATTTCGATATCCGGCTTATATTCGCCATCCTAAATGGTAAGGTTTCCGCAGCAATCAACCGGAAGCTATATCGCAATTTCCGTCAGAACGGTCTGGAAATCAGCCCGGAGCAATGGACGGTTCTTATTTTTCTATGGGAAAAAGACGGCGTTACACAACAAGAGTTGTGCAATGCAACTTTTAAAGACAAACCCAGCATGACCCGTCTCATAGACAACATGGAACGGCAGCATCTTGTAGTACGTATTTCCGACAAAAAAGATCGTCGCACCAATCTGATCCACCTGACAAAAGACGGAAAAGAACTGGAAGAGAAGGCACGCATCATTGCGGGGCAGACACTGAAGGAAGCTCTGCATGGCATCACTCTCGAAGAACTGAGCATCGGGCAAGAGGTCTTAAAAAAGGTATTCTACAATACCAAAGACTAAACAGAAAAACAATCGTTTAATTCATAAAATCCACTAAATCTGTCTTTATAATGGATTTTTCACCTAAATTATTTCGCCCGTTAAAGAATTATGCTTTAATTTGTGACTGGAATATTATAATCTATTAAAATACACACGCATGAAAGGCTTATTAAAGAATTTGGGATTGATATTAATCTTGATCGGAGTGGTCATCCTGTTGGCTTGTTCCTTTACCGGCAATGTAAACAACAACGCGGTTTTGGGCAGTTCAGTATTCCTCGTAGTACTGGGACTCATTTCTTATATTGTCATTAATAAGAAGATCGCTGATTAATTTATTAGAAATCAATAAAAAATCCCGGGAACGAATGTTTCCGGGATTTTTTATTTGTGGTTATCGGAGTGCTCATTAAGATTCAACTTCCGGTGTGATCAGCTTATAGCCTTTTCCGTGAATATTGATAATCTCGATAGAATCATCTTCTTTCAGGTGCTTACGCAACTTCGTAATATACACATCCATACTACGGGCATTGAAGTAGTTATCATCAATCCAGATAGTCTTCAGAGCAAAGTCACGTTGCAGAATTTCATTAGCGTGCGCACAAAGCAGTCCGAGAAGTTCAGATTCTTTGGTAGTCAGCTTCGTCTGCTTGCCTTCTGTAGCCAGAATTTGTTTCTGAGTATCGAAAGTAAACTTACCGATCTTGTAGATATTGCTTTCTTTGTTCTTCTTTCCACGAACACGTCTCAAGATAGCTTCAATTCTGAAAGTCAACTCTTCCATACTGAATGGTTTCGTGATATAATCATCTGCACCAATCTTAAATCCTTCCAAGATATCTTCTTTCAGCGTTTTTGCAGTCAGGAAGATGATAGGTATCTCAGCATTCGCAGCACGGACATCCTGTGCCAACGTAAAGCCATCCTTTTTAGGCATCATAACGTCAAACACGCACAAGTCATATTTATTCTTCAAGAAAGCCTTATAACCGGCTTCTCCATCAGGATATAACTCAGCAGAATAACCTTTTGCCTGTAAATATTCTCTTAAAAGCATGCCAAGATTTTCGTCATCCTCGCATAATAAAATACGCAGTTTCTCGTCCATATCAATTATTTTTTAATAAAGGTAATGCAATAATAAATTTAGTTCCTACGTTCAGGTCGCTTTCTGCTCTAATGGTTCCCTTATGATCGGTAATAATTTTCTTCACATAAGCCAGTCCCAGTCCAAAGCCCTTCACATCGTGCAGATTACCCGTATGCACACGATAGAACTTTTCAAATATCTTTTTCAGGTTTTCCTTTTTGATACCGATACCGTTATCCTGTATCGAAATCATCAGTTTACCCGATTCATTCCACGTTTTCACTTTCAGTTCCAGATCCTCTTCCGCTTTCTTATATTTCACCGCATTATCCATCAGATTGAAGATCACATTGGTAAGATGCATTTCATCTGCAAATATAACAGGATCGGCTGCCTCAAGGTTCGATGTTATCTTACCATTATATCGTTCCACTTTCAGTGCAAAGGTATTGATCACTCCCGAAATCAGTTCATTCGCATCAATCTCCTTCATCTTCAGTGTTGCCTTCTGCCGGTCGAACATTGACATCTGCAGCACCTTTTCCACTTGAAAGCGCAAGCGCTTGGTCTCATCATTTATGACTCCCGATATATGCTGGAACATTTGCGGTGATTTTGCTACCGCGGGGTCCTTCAACATCTGTGCTGCCAGCGAGATAGTTGATATCGGCGTCTTGAACTCATGCGTCATGTTATTGACAAAGTCATTCTTCATTTCCGTCAACTTCTTCTGACGGAATACGATATAAATCGTAAAGATGAATGTCACCAACAACACCAACGTAAATATCAGTGACGGAATCATGAAACTGATCGAATCAAAAATATAGTCCTTCTTTCCCGGGAAATGCACTTTCAGAATACTCATCTTTGCAGGGGGGTCGTTTTTAAACAATGCCTGCTGATAGGATTCTTCACTTCCTTTTGCTTCATAATCTGCACAACGGTATACTTCACGTCCATCCTTGTCAATCACTGCAAAATGATAAGGCAAGTCTATACCATTATTATATAAGTTCGATTTCAGATAATCGTCAAGGTCCCTGAACCGTACTCTATCACCAATCGACTTGTCACTCGCACGTCTAATCATGTCCAACACTACTTCATCCAACAGTGCCCGCTGATACATATAGCGATTCTTGATAGCTTCCAACATCGAATTAGAAGTCTGAGGAATCGTGTTTCGTCCACGTACCATCGCTTTAGGAAGTTCAGACGGTTTGATCTTCATCACCCTCAATTCAAAGTCAGAAATAATCTTGCCATCCCGTGACTTCACTTGAAATCGCTGTGTCCCCCGAACTACATTATTCTGCCCTAATGAAGTATTGTTTTCAGTCAGCGCTTTTCTTTCAGCATCCGAAATATCCTCAACCAACCAGCGCATAGTTTCTGCATATTCTACATCCTTGGAAACCTGATCCAGACTGTTGCGCACAGCCGAATCAAATTGCTCCTTCCGGGTTTTCATCATTTCCTCTATATAACTGACCTGCAAATACAACAGACTAAGGAAAGAAAGCCCCATTACAATACTTAATATCCAAATTGTTGACTTCTTCATAGCAACAAAATTAACACTCCCTAATTAACACTCCTAACACATTAACTTGATTTAACCGGAAGTTCCCGGAAATTAACCGTAAAGAGCTATTTAGGTTGTATTCTGATTACTACAACAATATAACTCCTCCTTTGGTTTGCAAATTTAATAAAAAATTAAATCTTTTCCTTGCGATTTTCCATCTTTATTAATCATAGTTAAACAAAAACCGCTGTCTTTTACTTAAAAAAGACAACGGTTTTAACAGTTTTGAGAGAATTATTGTTTATTCCTCTGTTTGTTTAGCTTCAAAATCCTTAATCAACTTATCCTGAACATCTGTCGGAACAAGTTCATAACTAGCAAACTTCATGATAAATGAAGCACGTCCGCCGGTAAGTGAGCTAAGTGCTGTCGAATATGAAGACATTTCCTTCAAAGGTACTTTAGCAACAAGTTTCTCGAAACCTTTTTCGCTGCTCATACCCATAATCATGGCACGGCGTCCTTGAAGATCTCCCATCACATCACCCATTCTGTCGGACGGAACAAATACTTCCACATCATAAATCGGTTCCAAAATCTTCGGACCGGCATTCTTGAAGGCTTCACTGAATGCGTTACGTCCGGCAAGCATAAAGGAGATTTCATTTGAGTCTACCGGGTGCATCTTACCATCATATACGATTACACGTACGTCACGGGCATACGAACCTGTCAACGGGCCTTGTTCCAGGCGTGACATGATACCTTTCATAATAGCAGGCAAGAAACGGGCATCGATAGAACCACCTACGATACTGTTAATAAATACCAGTTTACCGCCCCATTCCAATGGAATTTCTTCAGTACCTCTCACGGTAATCTTAAATTCCTGTCCATTGAATTTGTAAGTATCGGGCACAGGCATACCTTCTTTATAAGGTTCAACGATCAGGTGAACTTCACCGAACTGACCAGCACCACCGGATTGTTTCTTATGACGATAATCGGCACGGGCAGCCTTCGTAATCGTTTCACGATACGGAATCTTCGGTTCCTCAAATTTAACCTGAAGTTTTTCATTATTTTCCAGACGCCACTTCAACGTACGCAGATGGAATTCTCCCTGTCCGTGTACCAGCGTTTGCTTCAATTCTTTCGATTGCTCGATCACCCATGTCGGATCTTCTTCACGCATACGGTTCAGGATGGTCATCATCTTTTCCACGTCCGCTTCGTTCACCGGTTTAATAGCACGGGAATATTTAGAATTCGGATATTTGATAAAGTTGAATTTATAATCGCAGTCTTTACCGTTGAGTGTATTGCCTGTCTTCACATCTTTCAGTTTTACGGCAGCACCGATATCACCCGCCTGAAGTTCTTCCACTTTCACACGGTTACCACCAGCTACGACATAAATCTGAGCGATACGTTCTTTCGAACCACGGTCGGCATTCAGCAAGTCATCACCTTCACGAACCTTGCCGCTCATTACTTTAAAGTAAGATACTTCACCGATATGCGGCTCGACACTCGTTTTGAAGAAATACAAAGATTCGGGACCGTTTACGTCCGGAGCTACTTCCTTACCATCTGTGTTTTCCACTTTCGGCATTTCAGACACGAAAGGAACTACGTTGCCAAGGAATTCCATCAGACGGCGAACGCCCATGTCCTTACCACCGCAAACACAGAATACTGGGAACATACCTCTGGCGATCAATCCCTTACGGATACCTTCACGCATTTCATCTTCTGTCAGAGAATCTTGTTCAAAAAATTTCTCCATCAGTCCTTCGTCATTTTCGGCAGCAGCTTCTACCAATGCTTTATGCATTTCCATAGCCTTATCCATTTCTTCTGCCGGAATATCTTCAATCACAGGAGCACCGCCTTCGGGTTTCCACGAATATTTTTTCATCAACAATACGTCAATCAAGGCATTAAAGCCCGGACCGGTAGCAATAGGATACTGGATGGGAACCACCTTAGATCCATACGCTTCTTTCAGTTGTTCGAGGATATTATCATAGTCGCATTTTTCATTATCAAGCTGGTTGACTAGAAAAATAACTGGCTTATTCAATTTTTCAGTGTATCGGAAGTGATTTTGTGTACCGACTTCGACGCCGTATTGGCCATTGAGAAGAATAATTGCTGTGTCGGTCACATTAAGTGCAGTTACCGTACTGCCAACGAAGTCGTCCGAACCCGGACAGTCTATAATATTAAGCTTTTTATTGTTCCATTCTACGTGGAGAACGGTAGAGAAAACGGAGTAACCATACTCTTGTTCAACAGGGAAATAATCGCTAACTGTGTTTTTTGCGGCAACAGATCCGCGACGTTTTATAACACCACTCTCGAAAAGCATCGCTTCCACGAGAGTGGTTTTCCCAGAGCCAGAACTTCCCAACAAGGCAATGTTCTTAATTTCATTAGTCTGATATACTTTCATAATATATAAGATTTTAGTAATTACTCAGTATGTTTCTCGCATACCATTAATTTAGTGATGCGCAAATTAGGGATTTATTGGGGGAAAAGCAATATTTATGACAGTGTTACTAAACAATGTTATGTAACATAAGGTCCGTTTTATGGGTAGCAGACAGGCCAGACTTATACCTAATTCCCGTTAATTGTATCAATTGCTCAGAAAAAAGGTTTAAATTTGCAGGCTATAATCAATTGGTAACAAGCTAAACATCTACTATGGCAGGTATTTACCTTCATATTCCCTTCTGTAAGACACGTTGCATCTATTGCGACTTTTATTCGACTACCCGCAGCGAATTAAAGACGCATTATGTGCATACCCTCTGCCGTGAACTGGAAATGCGGAAAGAATATCTGAAAGGCGAACCTGTAGAAACCATTTATTTCGGAGGAGGAACTCCCTCTCAACTGGAGGAAGCTGATTTTAAACACATCTTTGAAACGATACGGGAAAATTACGGAATGGAACACTGCCGGGAGATCACTCTGGAAGCCAATCCGGACGATCTGTCCCAGGAATATCTGAAGATGTTATCCTCGCTCCCTTTCAACCGTATCAGCATGGGGATACAGACTTTTGATGATACGACACTCCAATTACTGAAACGCCGCCATAGCTCCCAAACAGCCGTCGAAGCTGTCCGCAGATGCAGGGAAGCGGGATTTCAGAATATCAGCATTGATCTGATTTACGGACTGCCCGGCGAAACAAAGGAACGGTGGGTAAACGACCTCCGGCAAGCTATCCGCCTGGATGTAGAGCATATTTCTGCTTACCATTTGACTTACGAAGAAGATACACCTATATATAATATGTTGAAGCAACATCAGATAGAGGAAGTAGACGAAGATTCCAGTCTGCAGTTCTTTACATTGCTGATCGAACATTTGCAGAATGCAGGATACGAGCATTATGAAATATCCAATTTCTGCCGCCCCGACAAATACTCCCGTCACAATACTTCGTACTGGAGGGGAATACCATATTTGGGCTGCGGACCGTCCGCACATTCATTCAATGGAACGACACGCGAATGGAACGTATCTTCCATCGACCTATATATAAAAGGTATAGAAGGAAACCAGCGCGACTTTGAGACAGAAAACCTGGACCAAACGACCCGTTACAACGAATTTATCATTACCACCATACGCACCGTATGGGGAACACCTATAGAAAAACTAAAACAAGAGTTCGGTAATGAACTGTGGGAATATTGCCGGAAAATGTCTGCCCCCTATCTGGAAAATGGGAAACTGGAAATCCACGAGGGGGCTTTACGCCTGACACGGGAAGGAATTTTCATCTCCGACAGCATTATGAGCGACTTGCTTTGGGTTAATTAAAAAACTAAACGATCAGCCGATGACCGAATCAGAAGTAAGGAAGTTATTACGGCAAATGAAGGAACTGGACTCGCAAACAGCCTTCCGCGACTTCTATAACATGACTTACGACCGACTCTTCCGCATAGCCTACTATTATGTGAAACAGGAAGAATGGTCGCAGGAAATCGTACTCGACATCTTCCTCAAACTCTGGAAGCAGCGCGACACTCTTCTTGATGTGAAAAACATCGAGGACTATTGCTTTATTCTGGTCAAGAACGCTTCTCTCAATTATCTGGAAAAAGAGTCGAAGTACACCACCATTCATTCCGATTCCCTGCCGGAGCCACAGGAACAAAGTTATTCTCCGGAAGAGTCATTAATCAGTGAAGAACTGTTTGCAATCTATGTGAAAGCACTCGACCGGCTTCCGGAACGTTGCCGGGAAATATTCATCCGTATCCGTGAAGAAAAACAAAGTTATGCCCAAGTAGCAGAAGAATTGGATATCAGCATAAAGACAGTTGATGCCCAGCTACAGAAAGCTGTCTCCCGACTGAAAGAGATGATTTCGTCCAGCGGATAACCGGAGATCACCCGAACCGTTCAGCACTTCTTTTTTATATTAACTTTTATTTGCACAAAAGGCGTAGGGAGTTTCTGTCAATCTCCGGTCTTTATCAGCAAATAAACCGATTAATCACTAAAAAAGATTGAATGATGAAAAAGTTTAATGACGCAAACGTTGGACTCTTTGTCCTTTTAACAGCATGCCTGAGCCTATTTTCCTGCAACAACGACAATGACAATTATCCTAAGGATTATGTAGGATTTGAAAAATCTACCCGAACAGTAGAATGTGACAAGAATCAATCCGAGAGTGAGTTGCAGATTAAAATTATTGCCACCGACAAATCCAAAGAAGACAGGACAGTGTTACTTGCCACTCCTGCTTTGCCGGCGGGACAGGCACCGATTATGAAACTAACAGAAACCAAAGTCACCATCAAGGCGGGACAGAAATCGGCAACGACCACCATTAAGTTATATCCCAAAAAGATGGTACTGAAACAGCAGAACATTACCTTATCCTGTACTCCCCAGTGGAAAGAAGGCAGTGTAAGCAAGCTGACGATTCTGCTGAAACGGAATTAGAAAGAAAGCTAAATAGAAAAAGATATGAAATATACCGATAGAGAATTAGAAGACATACTGAACAAGCTCATCGCTTCCACCCGCTCACCGAGAGGACGTTTTTCAGCAGCATCCAGTTATCCGCAACTGGAGAAAAAGCTGAATTTCCGCAACCGCCGGTTGTATCTGACACGCACATTTGCGGCAGCGGCAGCAGTAGTTTTACTCTGTCTATCGGTATGGACAGCTTATCTGTACATGCAGCCGGCAACCATACAGACTGTTAGCACTTTGGCAGAAACACGTACCGTCCATCTGCCCGACGGCACTTCCGTCACGCTAAACCATTATTCTTCCCTTTCCTATCCGGAACGGTTCAAATCGGATAACCGGGAAGTGGAGTTGAGCGGAGAAGCCTATTTTGAAGTAAGTAAAGACCCAAAGCATCCGTTTATAGTGCAGACAGAAACGATTGACGTTCAAGTATTGGGCACTCACTTCAATGTGGACGCCTATCCCGATAATCCGGATGTAAAGACGACTTTATTAACAGGGTCGGTTGCAGTCAGCAATAAAAACAACTCAGTACGCATGGTGCTGAAACCGAATGAGGCGGCTATATATAATAAGGTGGAACAAAAGCTTACTCGCAAGGTACTGGAGAATGCCGGAGATGAAATTTCATGGCGCCACGGGGAGTTCATATTCGATGATCTGCCGTTGCAGGAGATTGCCCGCGAACTTTCCAACTCGTTCGGAACAACCATTCACATTGCCGACTCAACCTTGCGAAATTATCGGATCACAGCGCGATTCCGTAATGGAGAAGACTTGGATGCGATTTTATCTGTACTGCATAATGCCGGTTATTTCAACTATTCACGAAACACTCAACAGATTACTATTACTAAAAACTAGACTAAATGAGAACTATTCACCAAGGACACCTACCTATCAGAACGCTCGTTCTGATAGGTATGGTGATCCTTATCACCGCACAGGCATACGCACAGAATGCAAATGCCCGACTCACAATCACATTGCGAAATGCTACATTGAAGGAGTTCGTCAAGTTAATCGAAAACTCTACAGGATATTCTTTTATCTACAGTGAAGAAATCAGCATCAGCCATAAAATCAATCTGAAAGTGAAAGATATGCCTTTGCATGAGATACTGGATCTCGTATTCAAGGATGAACCGATCAGTTACAAGTTCTCTGAGAGATACATTCTCCTGCAAAAGAAAAGGGTGCAAAAGCCGGTAAGCCGCAAGTTTACTATCAGCGGATATGTTACCGACGGGACGTCGTCCGAGACGTTGATTGGTACTAATATCATTGAGAGTCATCAATATCAAGGCACTACTACCAATCCTTACGGCTTTTATAGTATCACTCTGCCCGAAGGAGAAACGGAATTACGTTTCTCTTATTTGGGATATACCACAGAAACACATCATTTCACCCTTGCTCAAGATACTCTGCTGAATATTCGTATGAAAGGAAACGCACAATTAGAAGAAGTAGTGGTCGTTTCAGATAAAGCAGAAGCAGGGACAGTTGCCACACAGATGGGAGCTGTCGAGATTCCAATGGTGCAAATCAAGAATACTCCAAGTATATTAGGAGAATCAGATGTAATGAAAGCCATTCAGTTAATGCCCGGAGTACAGGCAGGAGTAGACGGATCGGCTGGATTATATATACGTGGTGGCAGTCCCGACCAAAATCTGATCTTACTTGACGGAACTCCGGTATATAACGTAGACCATATGTTCGGCTTCTTTTCCGTCTTTACTCCTGAAGCTATCAAAAAGGTCACTTTATTTAAAAGTTCCTTTCCTGCACGCTTCGGCGGACGCCTTTCTTCCGTCATTGACGTACGCACCAATGACGGGGATATGAAAAAATATCATGGGACACTCAGTATCGGCTTGCTAACCAGCAAAATAAATTTGGAAGGACCGATTGTGAAAGACAAAACATCATTCAACATATCCGCCAGACGTTCGTATATTGATTTAATAGCCAAACCATTCATGCCCGATGATGAGAAATACAACTATTACTTTTATGATATCAATGCAAAGATCAATCACAAGTTTTCCGACCGGAGCCGTTTATATCTGAGTGCTTATAACGGGAAAGATCACTTCGCTACCCAATATGATGATAATAGCGATTTCAAGGACGGAAGTAAAATGAACTGGGGAAACACAATCATTTCCGCCAGATGGAACTACATTTTCAATAATCGCCTGTTTAGCAACACGACAGTTTCCTACAACAACTACCTATTCAATGTAAGTGCATATTCGAATAATCAATATTCACTCACCAATAACACAACCTTCATCAACCGATACTCTTCAGACTATCGTTCAGGTATCAATGACTGGAATTATCAGATAGATTTTGATTACAACCCATCTCCTATGCACCATATTAAATTTGGAGCAGGATATATCTATCACCGTTTTCGTCCGGAAGTGATGACCTCCAAAATATCAGACAAGGTAGACTCTGAGGCATTTCGCGACACTACTTACCACAGCATGAACAACAGCCGGATTTATGCACATGAAGTATCGGCTTATGCAGAAGATAACCTAAAAATCGGTACTCGTCTACGGCTTAATCTTGGATTACACTTTTCTCTGTTTCAAGTACAAAAACAAAGTTATTTCTCCTTGCAGCCGCGTGTCTCAACACGTTATCAACTAAGTAAAGACGTAATTCTCAAGGCATCTTATACAAAGATGAGTCAATATGTACATCTGCTTTCGTCCATGCCCATCGCTATGCCTACTGATTTATGGGTGCCTGTCACAAAAAAAATCAAACCGATGCGATCCCACCAGTATTCATTGGGGGGATATTATACAGGTATCAAAGGTTGGGAGTTCTCAGTAGAAGGCTATTACAAAGACATGTACAATGTGCTGGAATATAAAGACGGAGTCAGTTTTTTCGGTTCTTCCACCGGATGGGAAAGCAAAGTTGAAATGGGGAAAGGACGTTCGATGGGAATTGAATTTATGGCTCAAAAAACGCTCGGGAAGACAACAGGCTGGTTGTCTTATACCTTATCCAAAAGCGACCGCAAATTTGCTAAAGGTGCTATCAACAATGGAGAGCGATTTCCATACAAATATGATCGGCGCCATATTATTAATCTGACTCTCAACCATAAATTCAGCGAACGTATTGACATCGGTGCCTCGTGGGTGTTTTACACAGGAGGAACCAGTACTATTCCCGAAGAAAAAACAACCATCATCCGTCCTGGTAATGGAGCAAACAATGGCTTTATTCTGGGATTCGATAACTACTACAATCCTATTTATAACAATTCCCCTAATGTTGGAGAGGCCAATTACATAGAACATCGCAATAATTACCGGCTGCCTGCGAGCCACCGGTTGAACATAGGGATTAATTTCAATAAAAAGACCAAGCACGGAATGCGTATCTGGAACATCAGTCTTTATAATGCATACAACTCCATGAATCCGGCATGGGTATTTCGCTCTCATAATGACGATGGAAAAAGTGTGATCAAAAAATATACCCTGCTCCCCTGCATTCCATCTTTTACTTACACTTACAAATTCTAAGTTAACATGAAAACTTATATATATCATCCGCTTATCCTGCTAGTTATAATACTGGTGACAGTATCTTGTGAAAATGAACTCCCTTTTAATATAAAGGATAATCCTCCTAAATTGGTAATGAATGCATTCATTAACGCTGACAGTCTGACAAATGTCTTATTCCTTAACCTGACGGGAAAAGACTATGCCAACCACATTGAAAATGCCACTGTAGAGGTTCACGTCAACGGAGAGTTAAGAGAGACCTTGCGCCCACTCCCGATGGAAACTGAGTATGACAAGCAATGCCGGTTCAACATCACAGGCAAATTTGCTTCGGGAGAAGTAGTGCGTATTGATGCCATGACCGATGACGGCAAATATCATGCCTGGGCAGAAGTCACCGTTCCGCAACGCCTTGATAAAATAGAAAACATCGACACGCTCACCGTCCCGCTAATACAAAACGGACATACTCAAGACTACATGCGCTACAAAATAACTTTTAAAGACCGCCCGAACGAGGCAAACTTCTACCGCATTGTAGTAGATAAACAAATGCGACTATGGGGATACAACCACGAAGAAGGAGGAGAAGATTACCTTCACTGGACAAAGCATATCACTTATTCATTTATCGGACGCGAAGACATAGTACTGACAGACGGTCAACCTTCCACAGGAGATGACGAAGACAACGGACTGTTCGACACAGCTAAAAACATTTATGGTGTCTTTGATGATTCGCGATTTAGAGATACCTCCTATACAATGACGGTCTACAACGATCCCGCCATCCCATACAACAACAATTACAACGGATATTATGAAGGAATGGATGTCATCATCCGTTTGTTGAGTATCACGGAAACAGAATATTACTATCTGAAAGCACTCAATCTAGTCGATTCCGACGTTTATGACGAAACAATTAACGAACCTCTCAGATATCCCAGTAATGTACATGGAGGTACGGGAATGATAGGTATCAGCACGGAAGTATCTCAAACGGTTCGAATCAGGGAAAATAACCCGAAATGACTTGCAAAAATAAATATAGGAGCAGGATTCATAAGTAACTTTCATCTAAAAGATACCCCTGCTCCACCAATCCCCGCTTATCAGTTAGTTCCATCAATACTCCCTCCCGAATCAAGACAAGTCGATTGACAACCTCTAAGACTTTTTCGTAATTATGATCAGCAATCACTATCCCTTTCTCTTCCGAATGTTTTTTTATTAACCCGATCAGTTTATCTACCAAATGAAAGGATAAATAATCGAAAGGCTCATCCAACAGGACAAATTTAGCATTGCCCAGCAAAAGCAACTTAGCTTCCAAATATCTCCGTTCACCTCCGGAAAGTTGGGAGACACGCCGTTCCATACACGACTGGGCAACTTCATCATCCTCATAAAAATAGGGAACGACATTAGCATCCAGGTAACAGTCTACCAATTTATTTATCTTTTCATGCTTGGGCAAGTAGCCTTGTTGCGGCAGGAAGGCTATTGTCCTTGCATGTTGGTAAGGAGCCGAAAGGACCTTACATTCATCCAACCGGATAAATTTCCGGTCTGCTTTCATTGTTCCGAAGATTATTTGCATCAACACGGATTTTCCTGTACCGTTCCTGCCGAACAATCCAATAACATCACCTGTATTTATTTTCAGGTAAACATCAGTCAGCAGTTGCCTGGTACCGAAATTCTTAATAATACTATCTATTTCAAGCAAGTGATGCATAATTTTACAATCCAAAGTACAGACCAATATACAGCAAACACAAAGACAATCAAGTTCCGTTTCAGAATTCCGGAATTATAATAGAAAAAGTAGGCTTCCTTTTCAAGAAACTCCTTATAAAGCAAACTGGCAACAATTCCCCAGCCACCCAATAGATAAGGAAAAGCTTCCCAAAACAAGCTCCAGTCAGCTTTTGATACAATAAGTGCACCTAATATAGACAGCGGAACGTTTATTTTCAACGTACTGTGGAAAAACAAATAATATAGTTTTAGTCTCCGCATATATCTTACATTAATTTGACGGCTATAAATATATGAATTTAAATTAGACATCTTACTAAAAACCAGGCTTCAATTTCTGTTTTTATTCCAAATTCGCTGAAAGTTTCCTTTCATTTTACGAACGTCTCCACCGACTTTAATTAGGAACAACGATCTATTTCAATTATCTTTGCAGCCAAAAACAGGCACTTACTATGTTTATCATCATCGGAATTATGCTGACAGGAATGCTTTTTGGCTTCCTGTTACGTAATAAAAGACTATCTTGGATACATAAAATAATCACCCTGCTGATATGGGTCCTGCTCTTCCTCCTCGGGATTGATGTAGGAGGAAACGAGGCTATCATCAAAGGACTGCATACATTGGGACTCGAAGCACTCATTATCACACTGGCGGCAGTGACCGGCAGTATACTTTGCGCATGGGGACTCTGGTACCTATTATATATAAGGAATAAAGGAAAGGAGACGGAAGTATGAAAGGAAGTCTGATCATCGTCTCATTTTTCATTCTCGGTACCCTTTGCGGGTTTTATCATCTGATTCCTTACGATTTTACGGATAGCAAACTAAGCTATTACGCCCTTTGCGGACTGATGTTCTGCGTAGGTATCAGTATCGGTAATGATCCCAACACACTGAAAAGTTTCCGTTCTCTGAATCCCCGCCTGATGTTTCTCCCCGTCATGACGATACTGGGGACATTGGCAGGATGCGCCGTAGCAGGCATTTTCATGAGCCAAAGAACCTCTTCAGACTGTATGGCAGTGGGAGCCGGATTCGGCTACTATTCCCTTTCGAGTATATTCATCACCGAATATAAAGGTCCGGAATTGGGAACAATCGCATTGTTATCCAACATCATGCGTGAAATCATAGCATTGCTGGGAGCCCCGTTACTCGTGAAGTATTTCGGCAAGCTGGCCCCTATTTCTGTAGGAGGAGCTACCACAATGGACACTACTCTTCCCATCATCACCCGATGTTCCGGAAAAGAATTCGTAATCATTTCTATCTTTCATGGTTTTGTAGTTGATTTCAGTGTTCCATTTCTCGTCACCTTCCTTTGCTCAATATCATTTTAACAGCAATATTCCTTAAAATTCAGTTATATTACATTTTCGTTTCCGCACACGTATTGCAAAAATGTTTCAGAATAAGGTCTTTTTGTATCAAAAAGCAGTTGATTTCTTGATTTACATCAAGAAATCAACCGAAACAAAATCTTTTCCTTTTCTTTATTTTTATGCTATAAAACATATCGCTATATTTGCATAGGTAAAAAGAAAAAACTAAGCGATTAGATCAGTTTTCAATAGGTATTAGATTTGTTTTTTAGGAATAGTTTTTAGGTATAACAATTAAAAAGTAGGTATTATGAAACGTTTAGGATTAACATTAGTGGCAGCACTCTGCCTCGCTGCTTCGACTTTTGCAGCAGGAAACCAACCTACAACTGCAAAATGGGAAGGTAACATCAACGTAAATAAATTAGGTAAATATTTGCAGTTAAACTCTGTTCAGAGCGAAGAAGTAGCAAACATCTGCGATTATTTCTCAGAACAGATGTCAAGAGCCACTACAGCCAAGAAAGATAAAGAAGCAAAATTGCGCAACGCTGTATACGGCAACTTGAAACTTATGAGAAAGACGCTCAGCGCTGAACAATATGCTAAATATGCCGCTTTGATGAACCTTACTTTACTGAATAAAGGCATCGACCTAAGTAAGTAAAATTGAATCATATAGCAAGAGAAAGGGTGGAGACCGGTCAAGTTCTCCACCCTTCTTTTTATCTCATCCCACCTGCCGGACTTTATTCCGGCAAATACATTTTCAGCATCATTTACAAGTACACCGGAATCATTTGATAGTCACCATGGTAGCCCCGAAACCATATTCCTGAAAAGAGGCATCCTGATAACGGTAATTGCTGTGTTTCCGTTTCAATTCATCAATAATGGCTTTCCGAAGCACTCCGTCTCCTTTTCCGTGAATAAACACAACTTTCTGCTCACGCTTCTCTTTATTCGCCTCTATTACTTCACGGAATTTGTCCAGTTGGTAGTTCAGAATTTCGCTGTTACTCATTCCGTGCGTATCATCAAGCAGAGAATCAATATGAAGGTCTACTTCAATAATCCCATTTTTTCCGCTCTGACCGTGGTTGGGCTTCATAATAGGCTGCGACTTGGGTTTATCCACAAACTTTTTCTGCAACAAAGCTGACTGAATCTCTTCCGCCGACACATATACCTGCTTGGCAGGCACGTCATCTTTCACAATATCATAAATCAGAGCAGGTTCTTCGAAGAAATCGGAAGCACTGAATGTATGCAGTTTATAGAATTTCACCGTATCAATCCTCAGCTCTACGCTGACAGCAGGTTTGATGGCAGCAGGCTTTCCATCCTTGAAAGCGATCAGCTGGACAGCTACCCGTTCCATTTCATTCAATACATCCTTGGTGAATTCTTCCAGTAACAGTTTGGTATTCGGCTCTACCAGTCCATGTGAACGGTTGTTCCAAGCCTTTCCTTCCGCACTCAGATAAGTATAATACAGATAGTAATTGCTGTCATTCACCAAATATGCCTCGAAAGGAGTAGTCATCATCGCTTTGGCATCTTCGGGCACATAAGCCAAAAACACATTCAACGTATCACCGCCACGCACTTCCGGCTGGCGCTGTATAACCGGCATTTCCGGTTTGGCCGGCTTCGCGGGTTCCTCCTGCTTCGGAGCTGTCGCGGCAGGCTTGCGTTTTATATTGTAATCATCCGCCTCAATCACGACACATTCACGTATCGGCATCGGGATATCAAAACCATCCGCATCTTCCACCAGTACAAAGTCTTTTCCTTTGAATCCTGTTACGATTCCACCGCCTACCTCACTGAGGAAACGCACCTTATCTCCTATTTTCATTATTGTATCTCCTATTAAAATTCAAACTTAAAACGGGTAACAAAGATAGGGATTTATATGAAAATACAGTAACTTTGCCGCAAAATATAACGGAACGATTCTCGTCCCCCATTAACGACAAGACCGATGAAAGAACTTATTAAAGTCATAGCTTTTGATGCAGACGACACGCTGTGGAGTAACGAACCTTTTTTTCAGGAAGTGGAAAAACAGTATACGGATTTGCTGAAACCGTATGGCACCTCCAAAGAAATCTCAGCCGCCTTATTCCAAACAGAAATGAATAATCTGCAAATTTTGGGATATGGCGCCAAGGCGTTTACCATTTCAATGGTCGAAACAGCATTACAGATCAGCAACGGAAAGATTGCAGCCGACATTATTCGGCAAATTGTCGATTTAGGGAAATCCTTGTTGAAAATGCCTATCGAATTACTTCCGGGAGTCAAGGAAACGCTGAAAACGCTGAAAGAAACGGGAAAATACAAGTTGGTAGTAGCTACAAAGGGAGATTTGCTGGACCAGGAGAATAAGCTGGAACGTTCGGGATTATCTCCTTACTTTGACCATATCGAGGTGATGTCCGACAAGACGGAAAAAGAATATCTCCGGCTATTGAGTATTCTGCAAATAGCTCCTTCCGAACTTTTGATGGTCGGCAATTCTTTTAAATCGGATATTCAGCCGGTCTTATCTTTAGGTGGATACGGAGTACATATTCCTTTTGAAGTCATGTGGAAGCATGAAGTAACGGAAACGTTCGCACACGAACGCTTGAAACAGGTGAAAAGACTCGATGATCTGCTATCTTTACTTGGATAAATACTCTATCTGGATAAATCCCGGATAAATTCAAGGAATATTACAGCAATTTCATCAGCTCCGCTGCCCGACAGGCTTCTATCGAGTTGCCGACAGAAAGTTTTTCCAAAATATTCTGTCGGTGGCGGTTGACCGTATTCACACTGATATAAAGAGTCGCTGCTATTTCTTTACTCGACAGCCCTTTCCGTATGCAGCGCAGTATTTCCTTTTCGCGTTCTGAAAGGATATTGCGGTGCTCTTCCGAAAGGGATAATGTTTCTACTTCCCCACGTTCCATCTGGGTTATCGTAGCATAAATGCCTTGTTCCGGCCGTTGGTCGGCAGATAAGGAATAAAGGCAGAAGATCAGCCAAACATTGCCGGCAGGGGTGTTCTGCATGATTTGCACAAGGTTGTCAATGTATTGATAAACGCCTTTTTCATTCATCATACGCAGTCTGCATCTGCCCCGATATTTCAGCCGTTCGCCGGGAGACATGGAAAAAGTCTTCTGGAAAAACTTGTATTCCATCAAACGCTTTTCTACCAAATCTTCCGGATGAATGCGCCGGTAGATACAATCTTCGTCCATCGAATCAATTACGCTTAAAGCCGCCTCTTCGGGAGTAAGTCCCAGGAAATTCGCCCACGGATGGACAGTAACGTAACTTTTCCGGTTCGAAAGATCGGAAATGACAGCACACCCTCCATTAACTTCCGTCAATGAGCGGACAAACTGCTGGTGTTGTTCCACTATTCCATTATCCAGTGCTTCGTGCGCTGTCGGATGCGTAGCATAGACTTCATCTATTTCCTTTTGTAGTACGTCCATCGTATAAAATGGTTATTATTCAGTATTGTCGCAAGGACAGGCATGACCTATCTTTGCACCACAAAGATAAATAAATAAGAAAAGAACATGAAACATTTAAAAATCAAAATCATGTCAATCGCGTTATTGGCGGCAGCAACTTCTTCTATGGCACAAAGTTTGGACAAAATGAACTGGCTGAATGAGCCTCAGCAATGGGAAATAAAAGAAGGCAAGGCTTTAGTGATGGACGTTCCGGCGAAAACCGATTTCTGGCGGATTTCCCACTACGGATTTACGGTAGACGACGGACCTTTCTACTATGCTACTTATGGCGGAGAGTTCGAAGTGAAAGTAAAGATTACCGGAAACTATGTGACTACTTTCGACCAAATGGGATTGATGTTGCGCATCGATCATGAGAACTGGATAAAGGCAGGGGTAGAGTACGTAGACGGCAAACAGAATGTAAGTGCCGTAGTCACCCACCGCACCAGCGACTGGAGTGTAGTGCAACTGCCGGATGCTCCTCGTTCTTTATGGATTAAAGCGGTCCGCCGACTGGATGCAGTGGAGATTTTCTTCTCCCGCGATGATAAGGAATATACGATGATACGTACTTGCTGGTTGCAGGATAATTGTCCGGTTATGGTCGGATTAATGGGAGCCTGCCCGGACGGAAAGGGATTCACGGCCACATTCGAAGAATTTAAGGTAACTCCTTTGGCAGATCAGCGGAGACTGGAATGGGCTAAAAAACAAGCCGACAAATAAAGAAAGACAGTTCTTCCAACAAGCTCCCTTAGATGGCGGAGCAAAATGATGGTACACAATCACACTTCACGGACAGTCTTGTTGAGCCAATCAATAGCGATTCACTCAGAACAATTACCCTTTAGGGAGATGTATGGCTAAACAAGTATTCCATCAGCCAAAATGATCGTCATTCTTGGCTATTTTCTTCCGTTGCACCTAGGTACAACAATTGTCTCACCTTGGTTAAACAACTGAAGCACCTAGGTGACTCTTTCGTCTCACCTAGGTGCAACGAAAAAAAAATCGCTATTTATGTGATTAATGAGTAACTATCGTCGGCTAATGGATAGTAACAGAACCCAGTTCCGTATCCTAACGGAACTTTCCACTAAACACTCCCACTTTACCGATGTCCCATAGAGCTATTTTTCCAAAAAACGGGTAAATTTCTGCCGCTCCCGTTCCAACGTTTCTTCATTCATATCGGCCACCTGCCTGAACCATGAATACTTCAGGTCCACACTTTTCTTCTTCACCGATTTATCCCAGTTTCCTATGACCTGCCCGTTATGAAGGACAATCGGAAAGAACAATCCGTTATTAGTAAACGCTTTGGAATAATGTTCAAGGGGCAGAACATCCGTCCGGTCTTTATATCCCAGCAGATATTCATCATAAGAAGGCAAAAGATGTATATGCCCCGACAGTTTGCCACGAGTCCGGCAGATGTCATGAATATACCATGTCTGTTCCTTCCATTGTTCGGTTATCAGTTCCGAAGCAATCAGATAAACAGCCTGTTTTGCATCCGAAACCGACAGCCCTGACCACCAAATGAAATCCTGCAAAACTGCCGGAGAATGGCTACGGAAATAACTCCGTGCCAAGCGCGCCAAAGACTCGTCTTTCGTCAGTTCGGGCATCGGCGGAACCCGTTCTTCCAAAAGTGCGTACGTGCATTTGCTTCCTCTGTCCTCGCCACTACAAATGATGCCTTCCTGCTCCGCACGTGCCATAAAGCGAGTCATACGGCGATTGTCCGCCACAATCCCCGAACGGTTAAAGTGTTCGGCAATCTCTTGTTTTGTCAGACTTTTCTTTCCACAAAGAATCTTCTCCAACAGGTCATGCGCTTTCGTATAGAGTTCATTCGGGATGTCCAGATCATATCCTTTCGCAAAAGAATCATTTGCCGAAATAATACGTTGCGCGGAAAGTTTCAGCATCCAGCGGATATCCTCTGCCGCCACCAGATGCCACGTAGGACGCATCACATGAGTCCTCAGAATTTCTCCCTCACGCAACGCCTTCTCTACTGTTTGAATTGTAGCCGATTTCAGACGCATCCCTACTGCCCACTTCACCATGGAATAGTTCTGTGCCTGCATGGCTCCCATCCAAGACACCAACTCTTTAGGTTCACGGAAAAGTGGATTTAATAACTGCTGATTCAGTAAACGGATATTCGGTATATTCATAAATTAGTTATTTTATTTGCCACAAATATAAAATCTTTTCGCTAACAAATCATTATAAATGATTAATTGATAAGCAGAAAGAACTTTTTTTATCCGCCGGACAGGAATTAAATATCATTTTCTATTTCTTCTTTTGTAAGAATAATCCCCCGTCATACGACTAACTCTCCAAAATACATTAAAATTTAAATGAAGTGGAAGAAGAATTTATCGAACTAATCAATCAGTATCAAGGGATATTGCAGAAAATATGCAATATCTATTTCTACCAGCATCCGTTCCGTGAGGATTATTATCAAGAGATATTAATCCGGCTGTGGAAAGCATACCCCAAATTCAAGCAGGAGAGCACCGTTTCGACATGGCTCTACAGAGTCACGCTGAACACTGCCATCGATCTTGTGCGGAAAGAATCTGTGCAGCCCGTTTACAAAGAGTTATCGACACAGGAATATGCCATACATGACAGCCATCCAGAAGAGAACACCGCAACGGATAAAAAAGAGCAGCTATATCAAGCCATCAACCGGTTGTCCGAAATAGAAAAAGCGATTATCATTCTTTATCTTGAAAGCTATGAATACAAAGAGATTGCCGCCGTTATCGGCATTTCCGAGAGTAATGTCGGAGTAAAAATTAATAGAATCAAGAAACAACTCATTAAACAATTAAACAATGGAAGACAATAATTTGAAAGAATGCTGGAAAGAAATACATACCGGCACAGAAATAAAGCCAATGAATATAAAAGAAGTGATACGCAAGAAGCATTGTCGTACCATTTCCCAAACCTTACGTCGTCAGAAAACGTTGATCTCTTTATTTGCCATCCTGCTGGCATTCTCCGTAGCTGCCAGTATCTGGGATACGATCATCATGGGAAGCGCCTCGATCTCCCTATGGGCCGGAAGTGCCTTTCTGCTGTTTCTGCTGGTTTCGGCCATTGGACATTATCAGCTCCTCACAAGGTCAGCAGACACATATTCACTGAAAGAATCCGGAGCAATGCTCAAAAAACAGCTGGAACGAAGAATCAATATTGATTTCATCATATATCTGATATTCTTTTACGGAACAGCCGTCAGGTTCGTGATTCAATATTTCAATGATTACGAAGGATTAAAAGGGCTTACATTCATTCTGATGCTCTTTACGGGCATCCTTCTTGCCATTCCATGGCTCATGAGGTATCAGCAGAAACATCGGTACAGATATTATTTCAACTCTCTCGATAAGAGTCAGAAGCTGTTGGAAGTCTCCGAATAAATCTCTACTTTTGTACTCCATAACAAAGAATATACTTAGAATGATGCTCTATAAACTTATTTCCCCTTCCATGGTAAAGGCAACAATCCAGTTGCCAGCTTCCAAAAGTATCAGCAACCGTGCACTCATCATCAATGCGCTGGGTAAAGGCATTTATCCGCCGGAAAACCTGTCCGATTGCGATGATACCCAAGTCATGATAAAAGCCCTGACCGAAGGTAAAGAGACTATAGACATCATGGCAGCCGGAACCGCCATGCGTTTCCTGACCGCTTATCTGAGTGCCACTTCGGGAGAACGGATTATCACAGGCACCGCCCGTATGCAGCAACGCCCGATACAGATTCTGGTCAACGCCCTTCGCGAGTTGGGAGCTGAAATAGAGTACACCCATAACGAAGGATATCCGCCTCTTCGCATCAAGGGCGCAGAGCTGAAAGGAAATGAAATCACGCTGAAGGGAAACGTCAGTTCACAGTATATATCCGCCCTGCTGATGATAGGTCCTGTGCTCAAAGACGGACTGACACTGCACTTGACAGGAGAAATCATTTCCCGTCCTTATATCAATCTGACACTGCAATTAATGCAGGACTTCGGAGCAAAAGCGGCATGGACTTCACCCAGCAGCATCTCCGTAGCTCCGCAACCGTATCAGAGTGTCCCCTTCACCGTAGAAAGCGACTGGAGCGCTGCTTCTTACTGGTATCAGATTGCCGCTTTGTCTCCGGAAGCAGAGATTGAACTGTTGGGATTATTCCGCAACAGTTATCAGGGAGACAGTCGGGGAGCGGAAGTTTTCTCCCGTCTGGGGATCACGACGGAGTTCACTCCCAAAGGCGTAAAGATCAAAAAAACAGGCAAGACACCGGAACGACTGGAAGAAGACTTCGTTGACATTCCGGACCTGGCACAAACGTTCGTTGTAACTTGCGCTTTATTAAATATCCCTTTCCGTTTCACAGGCTTGCAGAGTCTGAAAATAAAGGAAACAGACCGCATCGCCGCATTGAGAACCGAACTTAAAAAGCTGGGATACCTCATCGAAGAAGAAAATGACAGCGTATTGATGTGGAACGGCGAACGTTGCGAACCGGAAGCGGTTCCTGTGATTGCGACCTACGAAGACCACCGGATGGCGATGGCATTCGCACCGGCAGTAATCACCTTCCCTAAGCTGCTGATTGCTGACCCGCAAGTTGTTTCCAAATCGTATCCCGGTTATTGGGAGGATTTGAAACTTGCCGGATTCCAAGTGATAAACGAAGGTTAATCATTGTCGTACTGTGGAAGATTTCAATAAATATACTTCCCATATCAACTATTCCCCTATTGTAGATTTTACATTACAGCAGGGAAAAGAGACTTCTTATAAAAAAGGAGAGTACTTTGTACGGCAAGGAGAAGCCTGTAAGATCATGGGATTTGTTGTTTCCGGCTCTTTCCGCTATTGTTGCGTCAACAGTCTGGGCGAAAGCAGCATTGTCGGATATACATTCGACCATTCTTTTGTCGGGAATTATCCGGCTTTCCAGTTGCAGGACCAATCAAATGTAGATATTCAAGCGTTATGCGACTGTACGGTGTATGTGATCAACCATTCCCAACTGGCAGATTTCTACGACATTAACAACGACCACCAAAAACTGGGACGCCGGATTGCGGAAACTCTTCTGTGGGAAATATATGATCGGATGATCTCCATGTACAGTCTGACACCGGAAGAACGTTATCTGGATATTATCAACCGCTGTCCTGACCTGCTGAAACTGATTACTTTAAAAGAACTTGCCTCCTATCTCCTGATTCGTCCGGAAACATTGAGCCGCATCCGGAGAAAAGTAGTTCGGAAGTAAATTCTTGATTTCAATCAAGATTTTATTCAGACTCCTCCCCTACCTTTGCAGGCAAACATAGTCTATTTTAATTCATGAAGAAAATAATAATTGTAGGCGCAACCTCCGGCATCGGTCGTGGATTGGCAGAACAGTATGCCCGTGAAGACTGCCTTATCGGTATCACCGGTCGCCGTGAGAATCTATTAAAAGAGATTTGCGCACAAGATAAAGATAAACTATTCTATCAGGTATGTGACATCACTCACACAGAAACGCCCCTTTTATCACTGGAAACGCTTGTACAAGAAATGGGAGGCATGGATATGCTGATTATCTGTGCCGGAACGGGGGAACTGAATCCGCAGCTCTCCTATCAGCTCGAAGAACCGACCTTATTGACCAACGTAGTGGGATTTACCAATATCGCCGGCTGGGGGTTCCGGTACTTTGAACAGCAGAAAGGCGGGCATCTGATTAACATTTCCTCAGTAGGCGGAACACGCGGCAGCGGTGTAGCACCAGCTTATAATGCTTCAAAAGCCTATCAAATCAATTACATGGAGGGACTTCGGCAAAAGGCGGCAAAGCTACCCTTTGCTGTCTACACCACTGACATCCGTCCGGGATTTATAGATACAGCGATGGCGAAAGGAGAAGGATTGTTTTGGGTTACTCCTGTCGATAAAGCCGTAAAACAAATCAAAAAGGCTATATCAGACAGGAAAAAAGTCGCCTTTATCTCCAAAAGATGGAAATATGTGGCATGGTTATTCAAACTGATTCCTTCCGCCCTTTATTGCAAGATGTAAAACAGCCTTTCAGTGAGGCTGAGTTACCATGAAGCTTCATTGGCCATCTTCCACATATTAAGAAAAGAAGCCTTGGTGATTTCCACTATCTTATCCCAGTTTAACCGGTCAGCATGATCGGATGGCTGGTGATAATCGGGATGTCCGTCCGTATGATACCAGATAATAGGAATACCTGCTTTGGCAAACGTTCCATTGTCACTGCCCCCTACCGGATTGTCCCAGGCACGATAGTCCGGTTCCAACTGTAAACCATACTTCTTAATATCCTTTTTCAGCCAGTCTCCAAAAGAGGGATGAGCAGCTGTATAGAAATAGACGACATGTTTCGGTTGTTCCGGTTTATTGTTGCGACCTATCATATCAAAGTTGAGATATCCCTTGATCTGCGAAACAAAAGGGCAAGTCTGTACAAAATATTTAGAACCGAGCAATCCCTTTTCTTCTCCGTCCCAAAAGGCAAAGATTACATTTCGCTCCGGTTGTTGTCCGCTTGCAAGAAATGCCCGGGCAATCTGCAATACAGCCGAGACACCGGAAGCATTGTCATCCGCGCCGTTATAAATCTGATCTCCGTCAAGTGCCGGGTCTATCCCCAAATGGTCAAAGTGAGCGCCTACGATGACATATTCCTTCGTATTCTTACCGGGAATCATAGCCAGTACGTTCCTCATAGATAGTTTTTGATGAACTTCCTGTTTCAGCTTCGCTACAGAGTCCGGATGAACTTCCAGACGTCCTTTCTTCTGACGCTCTTTGCGGTAAGCATCAAAAGGCTGGAAGTAGCTTTCGTTCAGAGGTTGGATTCCCATCCATTGTAAGATAGATGCTATATACTCAGAGGAGACATACGAACCGTGGAATCCGGCTTCACGTCCCTGTAATTCATCACTTGCAAGGAAACCGATTGTTGCTTCGGCAGAAGAACGGTTGATCGTGTTCAAGCCCTTTTCTTCGGGAGACTGTGCAAAAGTTACTGTTCCTACAAGTATTAATCCGAATAATATAATTCTTTGTTTCATCGTGGTATATAATTTAGAGTCCATGTTACAAAAGTACGAAAAGAACACAGAATCTATCCTTAAATACAAAAAAAGAGTAAGCAGTTGCCATCTTTTATAAGATTTGGCTGCTCACTCTTTCTACAAACTATTAAGACCTTGTTATCCTGTCAATCTTTCCTTATTTTGAAAAAGGAGACATGCGGAAAGCATATTTATAAACTGTATTCTTCTGAATTTCATAAGCGGGACGGGGACCCGGTCCGCAACTGGCATTACCCAGACCACGCTGTATGCAATCCAGATTCAGCACCACCTCCGCACGATAAATATCAGGCAAGGCATGACCGTACTTGATTTCAAACAAGTCCTTATCCGTATAGTGCAAAGCACTGAAATCAAATGTATCGGCAGCAGTAATCTTGATTCCTTTACCTGCTTTATTGGTCAAAGTCAGCCAGCGGGTATCACAACGCCCACCCATCGTCTGAGAACGGGCATAACTCTCTTTCATATCATTGACAGCAGACTGGTATTTGCCGACATAAGCCGCATTCTTCCGATCCCGATAATTTTCTATCGGACCGCGACCATACCATTCCAACTGCTCCAACGAAGGATTAAAGAAGGCCTGTAACGACAGACGGGGAAGATTAAAGTCATCATTCGTTGTAAAAGAAGCATCCACATCTATTTCACCATTACCATACAAACGGTAAATCAATGTATAAGGCACTTTCACATCTCCGACGGTTTCCTGCAACTGAATCGTTACAATTGCCGACTGATTATCTTCCGACCATTTCCAGTCGAAACTGATTACCTCCGTTTGGGTATCCTGCCATTTACGCACATCGTTATTGATAAAACGGAACGTATTCAGCGACCATCCTTCACGCAGATGAAGCATATTATCGCCATTATAACGGATACCGGTCAACTTGCCTTCTTTCTTATCAAAGGTGATTTCTACACCGGGACGGCGGAAGAACAAATAACGCTTCTCCTCTTCCACCACCTTAAACAGAGATTCTTTAGATGAGGCGGAAACTGCTACCGGCTGTAGCCCGGTATTCGGGGATTTTTGAAGCAAAAGTTGTTCCGTAGCTACGATATGTCCGGCTTTTGCCCATACGCAATCCTTCTTTAGTTTTATTTCAAGGTTCAAATAATATTCACCTTCTGAAGTTAAATAGCGGGAATAAGGTATCTGCACCGCACGATGCTCTCCAGGCTTACCATCGGGTAGGCTGAACTCTTCTTCCGCTATCGGCACACCATCTTTCAAAATCACATAGCGCAGATTAAAATCATGCAGATTCAGGAAAGCATAGCGGTTACGAACGCCGATACTGTTTTCAGCATTCGGTTCCAATGTGATATATTGGTAGACTTTCTTCACTTCCCACAACTTAGGAGTAACTTGACGATCAGCCGTCACAATCCCGTTACAACAGAAATCATTGTCGTTAGGGCGATCACCGAAGCTGCCTCCAAAATAATAATGATCGGCAGGCTGTCCGGGCATATTAATGCCCTGATCCACCCAATCCCAGATGCATCCTCCGATCATACGTTTCGAATGATGCTCGATATAATCCCAGTATTCTTCCAGATTACCGATGGCGTTGCCCATCGCATGAGCATATTCACAAAGGAAATAAGGCTTGTTACGGGGTTGCTCGTCCTGTTCGATCATACTTTCAATCGAAGGATACATACGGGAATCCATATCGGCCACATCGTTCATTCCTTCATAATGGATATAACGGTCGTCTATCGCTTTGGCTGCCTGATAGGTAGCCTCAAAGTTACGACCACCACCGGACTCATTGCCCATTGACCAGAAAATGACCGAAGGATGATTCTTATCCCGTTCCACCATACGCACCATCCGGTCGACGTAAGCTCCTTCCCAACTTTCACGGTTTGACAGCGACATATTGCCGTGACACTCAATATCGGCCTCATCCATGACGTACAAGCCATAATAATCATACAGCGAATACATCTTCGGATCGTTCGGATAATGACTGGTACGAATCGTGTTGAGATTGAAACGCTTAAAGAGAAGAATGTCCTCTATCATGCTTTCCACCGGAACAGCTTTTCCAAACTGCGGATGTATGTCATGCCGGTTGGCTCCTTTAAAAAGGATCAATGCATTGTTGATATACACCTTATTATTCCGGATCTCTATCTTACGGAAACCATATTGCTGGCTCGTCGCTTCAAGCACATTGCCTGCGGCATCAAGCAGTTCCAGTTGGACGGTATACAGAGAAGGAGTCTCAGCACTCCATAACCGAGGGTCGCGAATCGTAGTCGTACCTTCACAGACGTTTTCCTGTCCACCAGTTATCTTACCGGTAGGTATGATAAACGAACTCACAGGCTTTCCTTCCGTATTCAGCAAAGAGACACGTACGGTAGCTTCCTGTACTTTCTTTCCGTAATTATGCACATCCGTTTTCACTTTCAGTTCCGCTTTATCCAGACGGTCGCTGATCTGAGAAGTCAGGTGAATGTCACGTAGACGAACTTTCGGACTGGCTACCAAATAAACATCCCGATGAATACCACTTAAACGGAACATATCCTGATCTTCAAGGAAACTGCCGTCACACCAGCGGTAAACTTCTACGGCAACCGTATTATTACCCGCTTTGACGTAAGGAGTGATACGAAATTCTGCATCATTACTGGACCCTTGCGAATAACCGACTTTCTTACCGTTGATCCATACATAAGCTGCACTATAAATTCCATCGAAATGGATAAAGACTTCTTTGTCTTTCCAGTCGGCAGGAAGAGCAAATTCACGGCGATAAGATCCTACCGCATTCGGCTCTTTCTCTACAGCATATCCACGCTGCCCCTGTATAAAAGGAGGATTGTTACGGATGGGATAAGTAATATTGGTATAAATAGGTGTACCATATCCGTGCATCTCCCAGTTGGAGGGAACAGGAATCTCTTTCCAGCCAGAGACATCATAACTCGTTTTATAGAAATCCACCGGACGTTCCGAAGGTTGTTTCACCCAGTTAAACTTCCAGTTTCCATTCAACAGCAGATAACGGGAAGAGCGGGTACGCTCCCAAGGACGGGTATAAGCGGGATCCGCCTTCATCTCTTCCGAATTGGCGAAAGGAATAAATGTAGCCCTGCCTTCTTCTTTATTGATTGCATAGATACGTTCATTTTCCCAGTCATTATGACTCGTTGTTTTCAAGGCTTCCGCCACTACTTTCAGGTTCGATTTCCGTATCTGCCACTGCTGGTTACTTTTCGAAGCTTCCGGTTCTAACTGAAAGACAGGCTCTCCGACCAGTCCGGCATCAGGAAATCCTAAGTTATAGCCAGTCCCGACATTGGTTAATACGTAATTCCCATTCGGCAAAGCCGTTATTTTCCATTGCTGGTTCGGATTTTTAGGGTCTGCCGACCATTGAATCACGGAACATTCTACTTTTCCTTTACCACTATTATCTACATTCATTTGAGTCAAGGGACTGGTTATCGTATAGCATCCCTCTTGTTCGCATGGAATCAGGTTCCAGACCTGCGATTCTTTGTCTGCCTCCCGCTTACTGATAAATATTTTCGTATTCGTATCCAGACTCTCCTGATTGTCTAGCACTAATCCGTTGACCGTATGGATTTCATATCCTTGCTTCGGATCAAACTGCTGCGCCACAACCGCAGAGGCGGAAAACGACAGTGCAATCAATGCACTTCCCAAGATTTTTAATCGTTGCATCATTTAGTAGTCTAATTTATATTATAATTTGAAAACCGGTGACTGTTTATATACGCCAAAAGTATGGATAGCCGGACAAGCCTTACCGTCCTGAATACGCAAACGTACCTGCTTTGCTTTCACCGGTGCCAGACGTACAATCCATTTATGACCAATGGCCTGCTTGTCCGTCGCCTCCGGAATGGTGATCCAGTTTTTGCCATCAACAGTGTACTCCACACTCCACTTCGTCGTCCGATGTCCCAATTCGATAACTTCTTCGATCATCAGACAATCAAACTCAATAGTTTTGGGCAAGGTAAAAATTATATCCGCTTTTACCTCTCCGTCTTTTCCGGCAAAATAAGTGTTTTTCTCATTGTCCAGCATTTTTTCCGGACTATACTTTGCACCCCGTACATTGGTCGCTTTCACTTTGGCTCCTCTCAACAGATTCGTACTGAAAGTCTCATCAATCCCCTGTTTTAACAAGGCGGCGTGCAGCGAATCGGTCGAATGAATCAAACCACGTCTGTCGGGCGGGAAATTCAGAAGCAATACACTATTACGCCCCACGGAGGTACAGTAGATATCCCAAAGTTCACGGACACTCTTCACACGGCTATCCTCTTCGGCATGATAGAACCAGCTGGGACGTATTGAAACATCTGTTTCTGCCGGAATATACGCATCACCATCCAGCATACCCTCATTCAAACCTTTGTAATACTGAGCTTCATCACGAATAGCTACTGAGTCAGTCGTCGCCCAACAAGGATCACCCGCTTCTCCCGCTTCATTCCCCATCCAGCGGACATCAGCAAACGGATAAGAATTCTTTGTACCGAAGATAACGCAATCCGGCTGTTTTTCACGGACAATCTTATACCAATGACGATAAACAGGCGTTGTCAATTCGTCGGCTCCCGCGCCGTCCCACCATGTTTCCCATATCTTACCGTAATCACTCATCAGTTCGCCAAGCTGGTGGGCATAATATTCCTTGTAGCGTTCGGTCGTATATAAAGGTGAAAGGTGTTCGTGACGGTCATGAGGTCCCAGATAGATTCCTGCCTTCAATCCATACTCTTCACAAGCATCGACAAACTCGCGGACTACATCTCCTTTACCGTTCTTCCACGCTGCATTCTTCACACTATAATCTGTGTACTTGCTAGGCCACAAGCAAAATCCGTCGGCATGCTTGGCAGTCAGAATAGCAGCGGGAATCCCCGCTGCTTTTAATGTCTGCATCCACTGCCTGCAATCCAGGGCTGTGGGATTGAAAATTGCCGTACTTGCCTTCCCGTCACCTTCATTCACATATTCTTCAAATGTATTGATTCCAAAATGAAAGAAAGCAATCATCTCCCGATTGTACCATTCAAGTTGACGGGCACTCGGAACCAACCCGCAAGGAGCTGGTGCTTGTTGAGCTATGACCGGCAGAGAACTGAATGCAGCAACTGCCGATGCAACTAATACTTTTATGTTCATAATAAATAACTTACGAGTATATTCGTTTATTTAGGACCCAGATTTTGTTTCACCAGCTGCACGAATTGATCGACCGGAACAACACGCACATTGTCATTCAATCCATCAATGACGGTTTTGATACTTTGCTGGTTCTTTGTCCAGCAATGTACAAATACAAAAGTATATCCGTCGGCACTATGCGGATTGGCAGAGCGGCTATTGATCTGAGAAATGACAGTCGATTCTTCACCTCTGTTCGAGCCACCGTCGATGCCTTCCCATAATACGCTTCTCTGCTCAATCACCGGCTTGCCATTATCCGAAAATTTGATTCTTCCATCCCCTTTTTCTCCATATCCTGTGTAGAAAATCGCATCGATATTAGGCTGAGCCAGATACTTATTGTAAACTTTCGGATTATCCATAATCTTCTGATCCAGAATATTACAGATATTCAAGCCTGACTTATCGACATACTCATTCAACTTAGCCAGATAATCGTCCAGGTCGGCATCCGACATCTTACTCGGGAATATATAGCTGCTGCCACTCGGACCCGCTACAAAGTAATCGCCTTCTTTGCTATTCTCATAGTACCAGCGTAAAGCAGCCGGAGCCAAATCGTACAGAGAAGGTGAAATGGTATATCCGAGTGGGAATTGACCGTGCAGGTCATGATCCATGTATCCTTGTTGCCCCCAAAGGTTAAACGCAATATTATCACCGTCACTGACGAGGAATGTCACATAGTGCACATTCTCTTCGGTAACCACTTCTTTAGTTGCCGGACGCTGTTTCAGTCCTGTTGTATCATATATACTACTCAACGTGGCCAGATTAGCCGCCTGATCGGTCGGCAACATAGAAACACCCAATTGAGAAGCATTATTCACCATGCCCCATTCATCCAGATCATAATAACCGAAACAATAAGCTCCTTTATCCAGATCTTTCAGTATAGAAGTACGCCATGACCAATCCCTGCGCGCATTGTAGTCATAAAAAGCAAAAGCATTGGTCATTGTGATATAATCGCGCAGGTGATGGAAGATTTCCGGTTTCATATCGGCTGCAAGACTCTTGTCCAACTGGTCTTTATAATTCTCGTACAACCACTTCTCATCATAAGACCTTACGTCCATAAGTTCGGTTGTCACTCCCATTGCCTTTACCTTATCGACAAGAGATTCCGGTACCGCAATCCCCCGAAGCAACCCACATAAAGAAGTAGCTACATTGATCGAATGAGATTGTCCTTCCGAATAAGGCGTATAGACAATATACCCCTTGATCACTCCGGTTTCTACATAATGCTGTACCAACGGAGCCAAAGCATTATAAGTATTTACCGGAATTCCGTACTTATTCTGCATCTGCTTCAACCATACGGAAGAAGGACCTCCTTCATTGATATAAACCTGATCGCCCGTCACTCTTGCCGCAAGCCCTGCCAAAGTGGAAAGAATTACTTTCTCGCCATCATTCAGTCCTGTGATGGAAATAGAATTCAGGGATTTCAGTTCACGACCTTTCAGATGCATAAATCCCCTGTCCAGCGGTTCTGCCGGATCTATCAGCCCATCACCCGGTTCTTCACCCGGACCTCCCGGATTCTCGGTAGACGGAGTATATTTAGGAACGACCACACCTGCCGTCGGATCTTCCATACAGGAGATTAACAGACAGAACGTCAAAAGTATATAAATGTATTTTTTCATGGTAATCGTTTTTTCTGTTATTTAATAATAGAAATCGCATTAATCTCTGCTACCGCTGTTGCCCATTTGCCACTATACACGGCAGTTATTGTCAGACGGAAATAACGTGCCTGCTTAAATCCCGGAAAATAGGAACGGAATTCCTCTTTTGCCCCCGCAGGAAGGTCGCTGTAAGTTCCTGCCGACTCCCACTTCGAGCCATCCAGACTGGTTTCCATCGTCATCTCCTGCGGCCATGCTTCACCATGATCTCTGGATACATACTGAAAGCCCAGCATTTTCACTTCCTGCCCCATATCTACTACGATATGATGTGGTGGCTGAGGCTCGTTGCCTTTCCATTGTGTATGCCAGAAAGTTCCTTTCAGTCCGTCAAAAGCGTGGATAGCGTGACCGTTATCCGACCCTTCGCCGCTCGTCTCTTCCGAAGAAACTTCTACTACCTGCCATGCACTGCGGTCGGCCAATGGCATCGCCCATACATCCTCCGCACCACTCAAAAGGTAATATACTGTCTGCTGAATATGATCCGCCTGCGCACCTTCTACCGAAGTGATAGTGACCGGCAACAAATAAGAATCAAACGGCTGGATTTTTCCCTGTGCATTTACCGTAAGCACCAGATCGGCAGAAGAACTCTCCCCGGCCGGAATCACAGTTTCTGTTGTCAGCGTATAGCAATCGGAAGGAAGCAAAGGATAGTCTGTCCCACACAAAGAATTATACTCCTGCACCTTCGCCTCATCCACAGTCAACTGTACCTTTACATCTCCTCCCACTTCCTTACCGGAACGGGTCACATAGTCACTGGCAGTCACAGCCACATGAAATACTTCTCTCAGTTCTTCACCCAAATCGAAGTTTTTAATCTGCAAAGTTTTGGCTTCCGGAATATATACTTTACAAACATCATCATCACTACATCCACTCAGCAAGGCAAACGAACAAAGTACCGCACTTGCCGCCATGACAAATCTATTTAGTTTCATACGAATAATCTTTCAAGGTTTACATTCTTTATTAATATCCGGGATTCTGCCCGTTTACCCATCCGTCTTCACCACCATTTTGCTCGCGGATCACCGGATTCTTGTCTATCACATACTGCGGAATGGGCTGATAATACATACGTGGCAGGAAGGTACGTTTACCAACTTCATGATAATTGTATTCCCACACACCATCTCCATTGGTATCTTCTATCTTCATACCACCAATCGGTTTATTCATCACTCCGTTTTCACCATCACAAATCTTCCAGCGAAGAATGTCCCACCAACGCTTATCTTCAAATGCCAATTCTATACGGCGATCTCTCCGAATGATTTCCCGCAACTGATTTTCTGTGATTCCCTGCGGATAAGTATCGCCGATAGAAGGCATATTATCTCCACGTGTTCTCACCATATCCAGATATTCGATGGCAGTCGGTTTATCTCCCGCTTCCAAAGAAGCTTCTGCATACATCAGCAACACATCTGCATAACGGAAGAAAATATAATTTGCCATTCCGTTGCTCATTTGCAGATTGTCCGCTCCATTCACGGATTCATCAATCGTTTTACGAGTGTAGTATCCCGTATTCGTAACGTCACTATCCGAAGAAGTATCAATCTCATTGGGACTACCTACTCCTACACGAGTAATAATCTCTTCCCCCTGCCACATAGATCCATCATACAGGATGCTCTGGTAGAAGCGTTTCTCACGATTTTTATAAGGATTATTCTTATTGTAACCGGATGCAGGATCAGTGATAGGCAATCCGTTGGCCATGCAATAGTCGTCAACCAGTTCCTGTGTAGGCTGCATATTTCCCCAACTGGACTGTACTCCTTTTACAAACACCGGACCGAACAGACCTTCACGACGCCCTCCATTCTGCTTAGACATCTGGAAGTCGAAGATCACTTCATCGTTATTGTTGGTAGCTTCTGTCCAAAGGTCCAAAATAGTCGGTTGCAGATGATAGACCTGTAAGTCAATTACATCTTTCAAGGTAGCCGCAGCTGCTTCCCAGCGTTTCTTGTCTTTGCCCGGATTACGCAATTCACTGGCATGAAACAGTTCCACCCATCCTTTCAGTGTCAGAATTGCTCCTTTGGAAGCACGCCCCAGATCGGAACCGCTACGGCGCGGAGGAAGATCATCTTTAATCTCGTCCAACTCTTTGTCGATAAACTCAAATGTTTTCTGTGCAGTCTCACGCGGATAAAAGATATCCGTACTCACGTTATTATCCAGCACTTCCGTGATGATAGGCACACCACCGTACGCCATCCAAAGATAGTGATAGAACCAGGCACGCAGGAAACGCACTTCTGCAAGGCGTTCTTTCTTATATTCTGCCGAGAAATCGGATTCTGTTACTTTCGTAATGAAAAGATTGCAGGAACGGATACGCTCATACTGTCCTTTGGCGTCGTCATTATTCTGACGTCCCCATTTCCACATATCCCAGGGGCCGGGTATCCAGCTGGTAGGAGATAATGCTCCGGTATAAATCGTTGTACGGGCATTCATCCATTCCGCACCTACGTATGAATTATCCGAATATTGGTCCAGATTCTGTGTTTCATTGTTCAGATGCGGCAACTGATTATAGATATCATTCAGAAACATATCGGCATTTTCTTCCGATCCCCAGACCGTTGTATCTCCAAAACGGTCTTTCGGCTCTATTTCAAGCCAGTCTTCACAGGCAGACAGCAAGGCTAATGAGCCTGCCAGGCAAACTGTTTTTATTATATTATGTATTCTCATATTCTATCTTGTTATGATGGTTAACTAATTAAAAAGTAATATTCAAACCAAAAGCATATACAGCCTGCTGCATATAGTATTTACCATTAGCGGATTTGGCTTCCGGGTCGATCAGCTCTTTCATAAACGGAGTCCATGTCCAGAGGTTTTGTCCGGAAGCATATACACGGGCAGAGCTGATACCAATAAAGTTCAGTGCCGAACGAGGCAAGGTATAACCGATTTCAATACTCTTCAAACGGATATAAGTAGCATCACGTACCCACCACGAAGAAGGTTGACGATGGTTATTCACCGTTACTTCACTGGTCAGACGGGGATAAGGTGCGTTCGTGTTATCCGGCGTCCAGTGATCACTGAATTGTAACTTAGTAGCCGAACCGGAATCAAAGAAAGGCATTACCAAAGTCTCACCCAATGAGATACTGGTACGGGTAGCCCCTTGAATCAATGCGTTCAGGTCGAAGTTCTTCCATTGGACAGTAGGAGCCAGACCGAAAATAATTTCGGGCGCCCAGTTAGAGAAGCCGATCACTGTCTGGTCGTGTTCGTCAATCTTTCCATCAGGCACGCCGTTAGGACCGCTTAAATCTTCGTAGCGCAAATCACCCGGATATACCTATCCCCAAGGTTGAGTAGCGATGCCGGCCTTTAAGGAACCGTCAGGATTGAAGTCGTCATAAGTAAAGTACCCCAAAGCATTGTATCCGAACATTGTTCCGTCGGGACGTCCTGTTCTGCGACGATTCGGATTATTAAAGGTGGCTTCCGTCTCAAATACTTCATCCAGAATATTACGTGCGAAAGTGAAAGTACCTTTTGCACTGATCATCCAGTCTTTGCCGATACGTTTGTTGAAATTCAGAGATAAATCAATACCTTGATTGTGCATACTTCCCGCATTGACCTGTGACAAAGGAATACCATATTCTGCCGGAACCAATGCATTCGGAGCCATCAGCATATTCGAACGCTTCTCATAGAAATAGTCAGCTTCCAGAGAAAACATACCGTTCAATACGGAAAACTCCACACCGAAGTCAAACTTCTTAGCTTTCTCCCAAGTAATGTTCGGGTTCCCCTGCAAGTTCTCCCACATACCCATCATAGGTACACCGCCAAAGTTTACAGCGTTTCCGAATCCGTAATCACTCATATATTGATAGGAACTACCAGCCAAATTTCCGGACTCACCATAAGAAAGACGCAATTTCAGTTTATCCATCCATTCGACATCTTTCATAAAGGATTCTTCCCGCAAGTTCCATCCCAGTGAGAAAGCAGGGAAGAAACCAAAACGTTTGCCTGGAGCAAAATAGTAGTGTCCGTCATAACGACCGGAAACTTCCGCCATATAACGGTTATCATAATTATATCCCAAACGGAATGCATAACCTACCTGACGTTCTTTCCAAGACGTACCACCGTTGCTGATATCGGCAGGGTCACTGCTTCCCGCATTGATTTCATCTATGTTAATATTATAATTCAGACGTTTGGCACTCATATTCCATACGTTTCTTTCGCGTGCTTCAATAACTCCGAGTCCAGTAACCGTATGCTTGCCGAAAGTCCGTGAGTAATTAATCATTCCCTGATAAGTCATGCTCACGCTTTCTTCAAACGATTGTTCCAGATTCGGTTTCTCCGGTCCCTGGAATCCTTCCACGAATTGATACGGAGTTTGTGATGCATCCAGTGTGTATACAGGTATCGGTGTCAGATATTTCTTTTTCTTCACACGATACGGATCGTAGTTGATTACTCCTTTGATGCTTAACCCTTGAATGAAGGGAAGCTGTTGCTCTATGGAGAGAGAAGTATTCAGTTGGTCGGCCGGCTCCTGACGATATCCGCTACGATAGGTCAGCCCGAAAAGTGACTTACCTACATATTGTCCCCACAGACCATTCGAGTACTGTATAGCAGAGATAGGAGGTGTACGATATGCCTGATACATGATGTCGCCTGTATCGGCACCCGGATAATTCTTCTTTTCGTGCCATCCACCCAGACTTAAACTGATTTTCGTATATTTGGTGGCATCCACGCTTAAATTAGCCAGCAGATTAAAACGCTGGTAATCGGTAGTACTCCACATTCCTTCCTGATAAGAATATCCTAAAGATACGTAGTACTGGAATTTATCGCTACCACCGGATAATTGCAAGTTGTGATTCGTAATCACAGAATTGTTTTGTACCAAGTCACGCAGACCGTTGCTATTAGGATAACGGTCAGGATCGGCATCGGGGTCTCCGGCACAGGTTTTCCGGTACATTTCCAGATCATGCTGTGAGTAGGCATAATAATTGGGATAACCTGCATTCATAGCCGCTTCGTTTTTCATCAAAGCATATTCATACGAATTAACCTGGTCAGTGATGCGGGTCGGGTTCTGAAAACCGATATATCCATTGTATGAAAGTACCGGAGCACCGCTTTTTCCCTTTTTTGTTGTTACCAATACTACCCCATTGGCACCGGCCATACCATAAGGAGCTACGGCAGCTGCATCTTTCAGGATAGTAATATCCTCGATCATATTCGGATCGATACGTGAAAAGTCACGGGGAACTCCATCCACTACGACCAATGGAGATTGGTTCCCTAATGTAGCCACACCACGGATTCTCAAATCAGAACCATCAGCTCCCGGTTCTCCCGATCCTTGTTTTGCAATGACTCCCGCCATACGACCTGCCAAACTATTAGAAATATTGATAACCGGCTTTTGCGCTACATCTTTAGTCTTCATGCTTGATACAGCAGCTGTAGAAGAAATCTTCTTCTGCGTACCGTAAGCCACAACCACTACTTCTTCCAGAATTTCAGAATCTTCTTCCATCACAATCTGAATGGCATTCTGATTGTTCACCGGAATATTCTTTGTGGAAAAACCCACATACGTAACCGCTAATACCGAATTGGAAGGCAAGGATAACGTGAATTTACCATCGATATCTGTGATCGTACCATTAGAAGCACTTCCCTGCTCCATGATGTTAGCTCCGATAATAGGCTCGCCACTTTTGTCTACTACGGTTCCTTTGACTATTATTTTTTTACCTATTGATTTTTTCTCTACCTGCGTTTTCTTCAATGAGATGTAGTTGTCGGCGTATTCATACGTCAGCCCTATTTGCGGCAATACATTTTCAAGCAATGCTTTTACCTGTTTATTCCGGGCATTGATTTTTACTTTCTGTTCGATATTGATGTCTTTTCCGTAGACAAACAAATATCCGGCCTGTTTTTCGACTTCTTGAATCAGTTCTTTTAGCGAAACCGAAGTTTTATTAATATTCACAACTGCTGTCTGTGCCTGGGCCTGGTATGTAAAAAGGTTAATAAACAGGACCAAAGCGAGCAGTGAAAAGATTTTTTTCATAACTTTGCTAAGTGGTTTTGTTAGTACTTTATTTTAGGTTCACAAAAACGTGAAACAGAGAAAGTATTAATAGCTGAGGAATTGGGGAGAGTGTTGCACCACTTTCCCCCTTTTTATTCCTCATTTTGATGTCTATTTACTTTCGTTTTATTCTACTCCGTTGTGTTACATAGGCATTAAATTTTAATCAGATTATTAATATATCGTTATCTCTCGCTGTGACAGTATTTTGTACTCAAATAAGTCCGCACGGCTAATTGCTTTCAGAATCGTTTCAATCTGATCGCTTTGCCGGAACTTACCCGAAATAATCTTACTCAACAGAGATGGATCATCTACAGTAAAATGAATATCATACCATTGCTCCAATCTTTCCAGCACTTCGCCCAACGGTAATTCTTCAAAGTCATAAATTCCTTGTTCACGATATTCCTTTCCTCCAAAATGAGAAGAAGACTTTACCAGTTTTCCATCTACCAAAGATACTTTCTCGTCAGGCAATAAATTCACCGATTCTTCTGGAAATCCGGTAGAGCTAACCCTCACTTTACCCGAGAGCAAGTCTGTCTCAAACTTCTCACTGTTACTATAAGCATACACATTAAATTCCGTACCAAGCACTCTTACATCATACTTCTGCGTCTGCACTGTAAAAGGACGGGAAGCATCCTTTGTCACAGTGAAAAACCCCTCTCCATCCAGTTCTACCGTACGGGCATCGGACGAAAAAACAGAAGGCCACTTCAACGTAGAAAGCGAACTCAACCATGCCTCACTACCATCCGGAAGGGTTAAATGTACCCGTTGCCCTTTCGGAACTGTAATCTCCGTATAAGAAGGAGTCTCCGAGCCAACAAACATATACCAGGCGAGCATCCACGTCAGAGCAATCATAGCGGCTGCCGAAGTAGTATACCGCACGATTTGCAACACCCGTTTCCGCCTCAGCTTTTTCTCCTGACGGTTCATCATTGCTTCCAGATTCCGTTCGCCTTTCAAAGAATCATCTTCTCTGGGTAATAATCCGGACAGACCTACGATATTTTGCATTTCTGCAAATTCCCGTTTCATATCTTCGTTCTTTTCCAGTTCCTGAAAAAGCTCCCGTTTTTCCTCTTCGGTCGGTTCTCCGAAAAAGTATTGATTCCATTTCTCATTCATCATATTGCGCGCTTTTAATAAGAAGACACAGCAACTTACATTTACCACCAAAGGAAAATGAAAAAAAATCAAGGAAGGGAAGTAAAATCCAATAAGTTTAAGCTAAGAACTGTTTTGAAACGAACTAATCTGTTCGGATTTACTCTAAGATTTAATTCTTGATGTACACAGATTTAGTATTCATTATACTTAAATTTAATCGTCTGACAGTTGTTGAACTTTCGTCTAACAACTGTCAGACGAAAGTTCAACAACTGTCAGACGAATAGATTTATAAGCAACCGGAACTAAATTCATTCATTATAAGCTGCAAATTAGTACTCAGCTTGACTAAAGTATATGGAATGGACTGAAGCAAAGACAATACATAGGCGATTTATCCTTATACGCTCAATAGAAGCAGCAAAGGCAGACAATGACGCAACTCTTCCCTAAGTTTTTTTAATGCGATAGCCATTTGACCTTCTACCGTATTCTGCGAAATGCCAAGGGATTCGGCTATTTCACGATATTTCATACCCTTCAGCTTACTCATGACAAATATTTCCCGGCAACGTTCCGGTAAGCTATCAATTGCACGGCAGATCTGTTTTTCTACTTCATCTATCGACATTTGAGAGTCATCAAGTAGTTGCAGGCTATAAAGTTTCAGTTTAAACTCCTGCTCCATAATATCAGAAAGCGGCTGCCTGCGGTCTACTATAGAAAGTTGTGAACGAAGGAAGTTCAGACAGCGATGCTTGACAGCGGAGAAAAGATATGCATCGGGCTGTTGCAGTTCCGGAAGTATCTCTTTACGTTCCCATAAATAGAGGAAAAAATCTTGTACTATATTCTCTGCGTCTCCCATAGCTCCTACATAAAGGGAAGCGAAACGAACCAAACGGGCATAGTAGGAAACATAAAGCTTTGAGAAAAGCTTTTGTGCCGTCAAGGGTTCGGAAGATGGAAGAGAATGTATCATAAACCTCATATTAGATGCACAAAGGTAACAAAAGAAACAGCAAAGACAAAGCCTGACTTTAAATTCCTATTGTATGACCGATACAGATCAAATCAATTAAGATTCTCTCCGTATCGGTCAATGAAAAGTATACTAAAACCTATTGAAACTACTTGGAATAAGAATATGGGAAGTCTGCCGGTTGGGTACCTCTTTGCTGATTCGGTACGCTGTCCATTGACAGATTCAGTTCTCCGCCCTGTTTCAGTTCATCATGCGTCAGATAGTTGCGTGTGAATTCTTGTCCATTCAACAGAGCTTTCCTTATGTATGGACGGTCTGCCGCATTATCTGCTGCTGAAACGACGAAGTTTTTCCCTTCGGGAAGATGCAGAGTTACCTTTTTAAATAACGGAGAACCTACCGCATATTCAGGCATTCCCGGACAAACCGGATAGAAACCCATAGCAGAAAATACATACCAAGCAGATGTCTGCCCGTTGTCCTCGTCGCCACAGTATCCTTTACTTCCGGAATTGTAGAGTTTATCCATAACATTACGGAGATGGTACTGTGTTTTCCAAGGCTGACCGATATAATCATACAAGTAAATGGCATGCTGCACCGGTTGATTGCCATGCGCATATTGTCCCATGTTTAAGGCAACCATCTCAGCTATTTCGTGGATAACGAAACCATAGGTTCCATAATTATAAGTGTTCGGGGCCACAAACATAGAGTCGAGACGGGCTACCATCGGTTCATGTCCGCCCATCAGTTCAGATAAACCTTCCGGATCGTGAAATACACTCCAAGTCCAGTGCCAGGAACTTCCTTCTGTGAAAGGACCGCCCCATTCCGTAGCATCAAAACGATCACGCCAATTGCCTTTGGCATCCTTAGTCCACATAAAACCATGTTCCGGATAATACAGATTGCGGTAATTCTGGGCTTTCTGATAATACTGGTCTGCGATATCCTGTTTACCCAGCGATTGCGCAAAGCGGGCGATACACCAGTCAGCATAAGCATATTCGAGTGTTTTGGCTGTAGCTTCGGGAACTTCCGGATAAGGTACATAACCGAGCTTATCATAATACTCGAAGCCGTCACGCCCTACAGAAGCTATTTCCGCATGACGGGCTTGTGTCTGATGAATCATCGCTTCCAGAGCTTTTTCGGCATCTACCGTTTGTATCCCCTTCATCCATGCATCGACTAATAAGGAAACAGAGTTATTGCCAATCATACAACCACGATGACCGGGACTCGCCCATTCGGGCATAAAGCCACTTTCATTATAAGCATTAATGATAGATTGCGTCACACGTTCCGAAACTTCCGGATATAGCAATGTGAATAACGGATGAACCGCACGGAACGTATCCCAGAAACCATTGTCAGTATACATATAACCATCATGCACGTTACCGTCATAAGGACTGTAATAAACAGGATTTCCTTGTGAATCAAACTCATAGAACTCACGTGGAAAAAGTAATGTACGATACAGGCAGGAATAGAAGGTACGAAGTTGTTCGTCTGTTCCTCCTTCCGCTTCTACACGTCCGAGATAGTTATTCCACTGTTCACGGGCTTTCCCGCTGATCAGTTGTACATCCGCATCAGCTACTTCACGATTAAAGTTGATGGCAGCCTGTTCGGGACTGATAAAAGAAGAGGCTGTACGTATGGTCAGCTTTTCACCTGCCGGAACATCAAATTTCAGATAGGCACAGGTATAATCGGCCGCTACATCGGTTTGATGGTGCAACAAAGTATCTCCATTGTAAGTACCGTATTCTATGACGGGATGACTGAATTCCATCATAAAGTAATTAGCGAAGTTATCCGGCACACCTCCGTTATTATAACGTGTCGCACCTTTTACCAACCGTTTTTCCGGTTCAATCGTTATTGAACTTCCTCCGTTGTATGCATCTACCACTACATACTGATCTTCCTTTTCGGGGAAAGAGACCTCGAATACAGCTCCGCGGGAAGTAGCAGAAAGAGACGTCTGCAATCCGTTATTGAATGTAACACTGTAGTTATAAGGAGTCGCTTTCTCCTGTTGATGTGAGAACGGAACCAGACGTTCTTTGTGACTCATTTTCAGTTCTCCGGCAAGCGGCATAATGGAAAATGTACCATAGTCATTTATCCAGGGACTAGGCTGATGTGTCTGCCGGAAACCGCGCATCAGACTGTCAGTATACGTATACATCCATCCGCTGCCATTCTCCCCCGTCTGCGGACTCCAGAAGTTCATCCCCCAAGGTACCGCCACAGCAGGATAAGTATTACCATGCGAAAACGCAAAAGTAGACTCGGTACCCATCAAAGGATTCACGTAGTCTACAAACTCTACCGTCTTCTTTGACTGCTGACACGAAGTGAGCAGAAAAGGAAAACAGATTGATAAGAAAAACAATCTTGTAACCATATCTATTATTATTTGCTTAAGTTTCACAAGCCTTCTGTATCACTTCTCCTGCCACGTTAAAACAGAGAAAACCATGCAGAAAGCCTGTGAAACTCAGGTTAATTAAAATACCTCACTCAGATACTTCTTCGTCTGTTCCGGACGCTGGCTCATACGCAAACGCCAGACTAATTCCTGCATATTTACTACTTCAAAACTATCGTTCAGATGTCCTGCACAAAGCTTTGCCGCTCCGGCTCCACGAATATCCCCGGACTGGTTCTCAATCAGCGGATCTTCCGTCTGTCCGTGATCGGAGAAATTACTCCATGCATGCACACATACGACAGAAAAACTTTCCTGCTGTGCTTCCTGTTTCAATCTTCCGGCAATATAGGCAGGGGTACCTTCACGTTCTGCATTCCGGTTTCCAAAATTCCACAAAGAGTATTTCACCGTAATGACCGGGATATCATACCCTGCTTTATTCGTTACCCAAATAACGTCTCCTTCACCTCCTGCATAAGGGCTATACTGAAGCGCTACGATACCTTCCAACTGGTCATTGGCATCTACATAAGCCTGAAATGCTTCTTTGGCAGCCTCTGATTTTACGTTCATAGCCATTACACCCAACAGTTTCACACGATGTTGACGCATATGAGCCGAAAGGCGTTCTGCCACGACTTTCAGATTCTTCGCCCGGTCGCCATTCTCGCTATAATTGTCTACGTAATAGTAACCGCCTCCCAGCATTTCCAAAATAGAGCAATTCGGTTTTTGCTGACTCAACAGATTATCGAATTGTGCCGGTGCCATCATCGGAAGCACTGAAGCAGCAATACCATACGTCATCCGTACTTCTTCCGACTCCGCCGCATTATAGAAATCTTTAAAGTCATTCATCATCCACTGAATATTGTCACCATCGGAAAGGAAGAAAGAAACGAAATTCTTTTTCTTTGTATAATCCAGAAACTGCGGATTCTTCACGCGAGCCAATGTCGATTTCTGACGTTGAGAATAAAGCAATGAAGTCAAGGAATGATTGTAACTCCAGTCACAAGGGATCATCGGATGACCGCTTTTGGAAACCAAATCGACAAAAGCATCTTCACTTACTCCCTGTTCCCATCCGTAGACAGGTGCATTCGGTTCCAGCCAGGCAAGGATTTCTTTCAGCAAAGCTGTGTTTTGTCCGGCTATCGAAGTTCCCTGACGCTTATTCAAGTTCAATACGAAAAGTTCATTCTTAATAGCAAACTCACGCAATTCACCGGTTTGTACAGGCATAATCACCAATGCTTTGTTGCTGCACTTGTCTTTGAACTCCGCCCATGCCTGTGCAGTAGTTTTGCTTCTTGCATCATATTTCATGGTATATCCTGCTTCTTCATAATATTCCTTGTCACGGACATCCACAATAATAGAATTATAAACATGAGAAGCAACAGATGCTACGACACCGCTCTCCGGATTATGCTCAATATCCGTCAATACATATCCGTCGAACATTCCTTTCAGCTGAATAGTCACTCCATCGGACGGACCATAATCATTACGTGCCAGTTCCAGTCCGCTCTGCATCCCCTGTTCGTGGATACCCATATCTTCGAGTGCCTGCTTAGACAGTTTATAGGAATCACTACCACCGTGATCGTGCAGCCAAACAGCTATTTCACTTGTTCCCTGTTCTACGGCACGATTAGCCAGACCGGCCAATGACTGACACATCAGGTGGTACTGTAATCCGCGTACTTTCTCTGTTTGTCCCAGCTCATTACGGCTGCCTACCGTTACGACTTCCACACAATTCCAGTATTTCTTCGGTTTCACCTTCATTTCCGGCATATAGTATTGACCCACATTACTGATCGGATCATAAGCATCTGTATAAAGGGACGTGTTGTTTTCTTCGTTCAATCCTTGATTGATTTCCGGCGATTCGTACACTTCACAGCTAGCCATTGTCAAGCTGAGCAACAGTGCAGCGCCACATATAGTCGTTTTCATAATTACTTCTTTCATTTGTTAGTTAACCATTAATCAATAACCTTCATTCTGAGATAATCCATCTACCTTGTTCCGTTCATCTTGTGGAATGGGTCGTACCAGATGGTTCTTGTTCAAATTATCATATTTCACCACAAACGGATTGTATGCGGGTACACGTGTCAGCAGTGTCTGAGTACGTTTCAAGTCAAACCAGCGGTCATGCTCTCCCATCAATTCACGGGCACGTTCATCCATGATAACATTTATATCCAGATCCGTCAACTTCATTGCTTCATAAGCGGTCGCATCTTTAGCGGCACGCTTACGTATACTGTTGATGCGTTCCAATGCCAGTTTCTTGTTTCCGGCACCCAGATAAGCCTCAGCACACAACAGATAGGTATCGCCCAAACGAAAAATGACATCTTCACGAGAACCGCCTTCGCCCCATTGTATCTTGGTATCGCTGAACTTACGTACCATCGGCATACGATCTGAAGCAGTTTCTAATACAGGAAGTGCCGTAGATTGCGGATACCACACATATTCATCGTCCTGCTTGAACGGATAAAACCTTTTCGCATTATTACTCATACCCGATTTATCGTTCCAACGGGGGAAATAGATTCCCAGCTTACCGTAATCAGCATTATCCGGATTGTTTATGTAATATTCACGTTTGAACGTCGCATCATAACGGGTATCCGCTTCCGGGTCTGTATAAAGCTCGTGCGCTTTCGGATTCACCCAGTATTTACGGGAAACACTAGAGTAATCATTCTGATTCTTAATGAACAGATCCGGCTCCAATGCTACAATATTAAATCCGAACTGTGCCTGTTGCGGATTTCCATCACCCCGATAGTTCTTATCCAGTCCATATTGAATCGCCCAGATTACTTCCGAATTAGCCTGATTGTTTTCATCGAACAAAGCAGCATAGTTTTCCTGCAAAGCATAACCGGAGGCCGGATTCTCTACCAGCAAATCAAATGTCGTTGCTGCATTGGAGAAGTCGTCTGTTTCAGCAAAGGATTTGTAAGCACGTGTCAGATACATTTTCCCTAAAAAGTGAATGACTGCAGCGTTCGTTACCTTTCCGGCAGAAATCGTGGTCATGTCCAGTTTATCCTTTATATCATTCAGTTCGGTAATGATGAAAGTGTAAATAGCCTGTTCACCGGTACGTTCCGCCTGCTGGATAACGCTTGTATTCTCTTCGGTGAGCAAAGGTACGGGACCGAATGTTTCTACCAGATAATAGTAAGCCATCGCCCGGAAAAAGCGGGCTTGTGCGGTCAGCGAAGTATAATCGTTTCCTGCAATATCCGGTGTGCAACGATTCAGCAAGATGTTACTTTCCTGCACAATCTTATAGAGTACTTTCCAATAATCGCCTACAATCGGAGCAGTGGAGTTGAAAGTCTTGTCATAGCCGTTAAACATACGTTCGGCAGGTTCTTCGGAAATAGCCATGTAGATATCAGTTCCGTAATACTGCAATTCGCCTGTATTGAAAACATTGCGGTAACGGGCATTGATATCTGTCAACAATTTCTTTTGTCCTTCTTTAGTATTATAGAAATCGTCCGTTACTGCCGAGGGGTTATAACTATCCAGAAAATCGGAGCATCCGCTTAGCAAACAGATTGCTAACAGTGCCAAATATTTAATTTGTTCTTTTACTCGTTTCATAAGGTTTCAAGCATTTAGAAGGTTAAATTCACTCCAAAAGTAAATGTCATCGGATAAAGCGACAAAGACTTATATACGTCTTCACCAATCGTTTCGGGATCCGGACCGAGATAGTCGGTGAAAGTAAACGGATTCTGCACATTGATGTAAGCACGTGCATTTTTCATCTTCATCTTCTTCATCCAGTTTTCCGGAAGGGTATATCCCAACGTGATATTCTGTATTTTCAGGAACGAACCGGAGATCTTACCTAATACCTGAGTATGGTAGGATTGCGCACCGATCTGCTGGTACTCATTACTGTGGTTTTCCGGAGTCCAGTACTTCACATTCAGTTTGTTCCAGTGTTCATTATCCCATGCGGTAAACATATAAGTGAAGTCATCATTGTAGACACCACCGATACGTGCATACATATAGAAAGACAAATCCCAGTTCTTGTAAGTAAAGGTATTGGTCATACCTGCTGTCCAGTCGGGTGACGGAGAACCGAGTACTTTATAGTCACGTTCATCAATCACATAGTTCTCGTCCAGATCGGCTACACGGATATGTCCCGGCACTTGTCCGTATTTAGCAGCCAGTTCCTTATCTTCCGTCTGCCAGATTCCTACCTTTTCCAGATCATAGATCACCTTCATCGGCTGACCGATGAACCAGCGGTTAGCCAAGTCATCCTTTTTATCACCGTAGAGGTCTACAATCTTATTACGGTTCAGAGAGAAAGTCAGATTTGTCTTCCATGTGAAGTCCTTCTTTGAGACGTTCACCGTGTTCAGACCTATTTCCACCCCTTTATTGGAGGACGTTCCTATATTCTCAAGGATAGAGCCATAACCGTTGAGGTTACCTACCGAACGGGCGAAAATCAAATCTTTTGTTGTACGGTTATACACATCAATCGTACCGTTGATACGGTTATTCAGGAAACCGAAATCAATACCGTAGTTCCACTCCGAAGTCATCTCCCAACGAAGGTCTTTGTTACCTTTGCGGTCGCCTAATCCGAAAGCATTTTCACCTTTACCTCCATAGATATAATGAGTCAGGTCCAGCTTTGTCCAGGTAATATCATGGTCAATACTGTTATTTCCCGATTTACCCCAGCTGACGCGGAGTTTCAGACTATTCAGCCAGTCTACGTTTTTCAGGAAATTCTCATTCTTCATCTGCCAGCCGACAGCTGCCGACGGCATAAATCCCCACTGATTGCCGGTAGCCAGACGGGAAGTTCCGTCATATCGTCCTGTTACAGTAAACAAGTACCGATCCATCAACGTATAGTTGACACGTCCCATGAAAGAAAGCATGGATGACTCCCAATAGTAACTCTTCACATCACGAATTTCTTCGGCTGTTTCGATCGCATGCCAGTCCGAGTTGTAAGGCAGACCGTCACCGCGCATTTCCGAACCCTTATGAGTTTCTTTCTGTACGCTATACAAACCGATAGCATTCAGACGATGAATATTCTTCCAGGTTTTATCATAAGTAATGATATTGTCCCATACCCAGTTCATATTCCGTCCTTCTTTCCGGTAAGCTTCCGGTGCATTGAGACCTCCTTTGGCTTGTGTCATCGTACCTACCCATTCTCCGTAAACGTCCGAATCATACTGAACCGCAATCTGCGATTTAAAGCTCAGTCCTTTGATCGGCTGATATTCCAGATAACCGGAGAAGTTGGTATAGTTTGCTTCTTTCTCTCTTTTATTATTTTCAATCTGAACAAATGGATTGATCTTGCTGGAAGTCGGCTGACAATTAAACAGGTAGCTTCCGTCCTTATCGTACGGGCTGACCGTAGGAGGCAGGAAGTATGCATTAATCAAAGCATCATTGGCTCCTTCATTCGTGTTATTCAAAGAAACATAACTGTTGATTCCTGTTTTGAACTTATCAGAGAAGCGATATTCCAATCCGATATTGGCAGTAATACGTTCAAAACTTTCATCGCCTACCATACCGTCGTCTTTCAAGTATCCCAAGCCGAATGAGAAAGAGAGTTTGTCCGTACCTCCGGTAGCGGAAACAGAATGACTGGTAGTCAATGCATTCTGCGACAGTTCACGCAACCAGTCATAGTATTCACCATGTTTGATACGGCGTTTCTCATCATCAGTCAGGAAGTCCGGACGGCTCAGTGAAGCATCACCATACTTCTTTTTCCACAAAGCGGTGCGATAGTCTACATATTCCAGTCCATTGCCCATGTTACCAATCATTTCAGGAATACGGGTAGGAGTCTTGAAACCAACGTAACCCGAATAGTCAATATTAAAGCCCTGACGCTTGTTAGCCCCTTTGGTAGTGATAATCACCACCCCGTTTGCACCCCGCGAACCGTAGATTGCACTGGAAGAGGCATCTTTCAAGATGTCGATAGATTCAATATCGGCAGAGTTCAGATGACGCATTCCCGTTTGAGAAGGTACTCCGTCGATCACATACAAAGGTTCATTCGAGAAATTGAACGAGTTGATACCGCGAATCTCTATTTTCGTATCCGAACCGGGACGATTGGAAGTCTTGTTCACAAGTACACCACCGACACGTCCGTTCAGTGTTTCAGTGACATCGGTAGTCACCAGTTTACTTAACTCCTTGCTGGTAACGGATTGGATAGAACCTGTCAAATCTTTCTTTTCTACCGTACCATAACCAATAACGACTACTTCATTCAACTGCTTGGAATCATCTTTCAACTGAATGGTAAGGTTCGACTGATTCTGATTTACAGTCAGTTCTTGCGTCACGTATCCTATAAAAGAAACAGCAATCGTTTTTCCTTTCGGAACCTGAAGACTAAAATTACCATCCAAGTCAGTCACCGTACCGGTAGACATTCCTACCACCTGAACGCTGGCTCCGGGCAACGGTTCTTTTAAAGCGTCTACTACCACACCTTTTACTGTAAGCACCTGCTGTGCCTGCACACTTACCCATCCGCACATCAGAAGCAGCAGGCAGAGGAAAGCCTTTATTTTTATCGTATTATTTTTCATACTCTTCGTCTGTTTATTAAGGTTAGTTCTCAACTTTAAACCATTTGTAGTTACCTACAATTTTCGCAACGTGTTTTCCTGTCTTATCCGGAATGTTGGTAACGTCTTCGGCCACTGTCGTGAAATCCCATGCACATACCAGTCCGCTTTCTGTTCCCGTCACATCCGAGTTCATCAGCGTTTTTACTTCATTCGCCGATTTCGCAGTACTCCACATACGGAATTTCTTAATAAATCCGGTCATACAGCGTGAGTTGTCAGTCGGTTCCTGGAATGCCCACATATTCTGGTTACGGGTATTAGGCATATAATTCTGTAATACTCCTGCATCATTCTTCACATCATTTGTCTTACTGAAGAATAATTCACCATTGACATACATCTTCAACTGTCCTTCAGACAAGGTGTTATCCCACACCGTCACGACATGATTCCATTTACCAAAATTATCAGGATAAGCGCGGCCTTCTTCCAATACGCGGCCTTCCTGTGGTCCCATACCGATCGTTGTACGAAGATTTGAACCTAAGAAGTTGATCATCCATCCTTCATTCGGCTGCTTACCGTCAAAAGTAGAGAGGAAACTGCCAATTCCCGACTCAAAGAAACCGGCATCATACTTCACCCAGCTTTCTACGGTGAAAGTATTACCACCACCATAAGCAGGATCGGAACCAAATTCAATACGCCCTTTACCGTCAATACCGAATACCTTTAATTCGGCAGGCGTACCCGGTTGCAATGTCTGTTGATAGGAATCCTGAAATTCGGCAATCGCTTTTTCGGCGGCTATACAGTAGTTATCTATTTCATACTGTAGAACAAAGTAGCCTGCCATACCTTTAGAAATACCTGTTTGCAATTCTTCGACAGCTTTTTGCAGGTTCTGGGCATTTGCCAATGGGAAAGTACCGTCACTTGTACCGATCTTTGCGGTATCAAGCATGTTTGTCATGTCGGTCAGATGCGTGTACATACATTCAAGTGCAATAGGCCGCACCGAATCGCCGTTATCGCTCTTGCACGAGCTGATACACCAAACCAACAAACTGAATAAACAAAGTTTCATAAAGAATCTTGTTTTCATACGTATTAGGTTTTTAAATAAAACAATAAGTAAATAACATCGCTGCAAACATAATGTAGCGAGGTTAAGCAACTTATTAGTGATGGGTTAATAACGGATTAATAAGCGAATAAATATCATTAACCGATATGTTTTTATCGATGAAAAGGAGGATTTTTGCTCATCAGCTCTGCATAAGAAGTAGAATATTCTTCATTCATCATTTGCCTGTACTCACGCACAAACAGGGAATATTGCAGAATCGCTTCTTGTGACGAACCTGTATGGTTAAGGGCATGCATACCATAGGCCAGTGCCAGCTCATTAACCGGATCAACCCGGAAAAGCACATTACAGAAACGAATGACGGCATCATACTTATGCTGCTGATACAGACGTTCGATTTCCAGTGGCAGGAAGGAAGACAAGAACTCTTCTACTTTTTGCTTGAAGTGATCCATCATCCCTGCATCCATACCATCAAGGAATTTGCCACGCATTAATAAAATGCCGAGTTCATTCTCCACCTCTTCAGCATTCTTCAAGGTGCGGAAACGGAAATAATCACAATAACAGTCAGTAAACACCAGTCTGAAATATCCCTTGTCGTGTACAAGTTCCACTCCATCCAGTTCAGCCAGATTTTTACGAATCTGATTGATCGTTACCCCTTTCAGGTTTTTCACCTTGTCGTCGGGTTTATCGGCCCAGAAAACCTCATTCAAGGAGGCAGATAATACTCCATTATGGGTACTATGAAGCAAGATATAGATGAAAACCTGCCGTAAACGGGAACTGAACAAATGAGTAATATCCCGCCCATTCCGGTCAATTACCGTAAAAGGACCGAATAAATAAACTGCATTCGGACGAACGATGGATGATTCAAAATCTTCTTTTGCAGGCATTTCTTTTCCCAGTACACTTTTATCCGGTTCTCTTCCGACAGGTGGTGACATGAGCACAGAAGATGATTCCGGAACCGCATTTCTTTGTTTTCCCCTCTTTCTCCTGACAAACAGCACACCTCCGACAAGCAATAATACTCCTATTCCTGCCATTATCCATAACCAACGAATCTCCAGAGAAGACCTGGAGCCGTAAGAACGGATTTCATCCAGAGAAACCGGAGGGGCGGACAACACATAAGTCCGAATCACCGTATGCCCCTTCTTGTCAAATTCTGTGGTTGTACAGTAATACTCATGCGTCAATGAATTATAGTAAAGGTTAGCATTCGTCATAATCTCTTCCGAACGCATCGGGATGGAATCTCCCAAAGCCTTCATCGTTCCATCATCAACCGTCAAGCGATAAAGTTGCAGATAGGTATCCGAAAGATATTCCGGATAACACAGGGCATAGATATACTTCTCATCAGGTGTCAGTATCATATCACGGGCGACGACCAAACGATGATCCGAAGCGTTCTGCCACAAACGTCGCACAGACTGCTGCTTTCTGTCAAGCAGATAAAGATCGTGAAGATAATTTCGGCCTACACTCTGCTCACCCGATTCATTTCCCATCCCGCCAAAGACATAGATACGCTCCCGGTTCTTATTGACTACCATACCCGAGAAATAACGGGGGATAATCCGGTCGCCGGAATAAGAAAGGGTATCCCAACGGTCGGCCTCGATATCATATTCGAGGAATGTATTATTAAAACGCTTATTACCAAAACCGCCAAAAACGAGATACTTTCCGGTTGTTTCATCCCAAAAGCCGTCATGATGGTGCAACTGTACCGGCAAGGCTGCTACTCCGGTCTGTTTCCACTCCTGATTATTCAGATCGAGCGCCGCTACCGTAGCATCCCCCAACGGCAGGTTATTCAATTCATAAACATAAAGTTTACCATCCGTTGTATTCATGAAATGAGTAGCCAACTGCAATTTTACGGGTAGTTTGTTGCTATAAGAATACTTTTGTGGCTGACGTTTCAACAGATTATAAGTAAGAAGTGAATCCTGGCTGAAAATAATCAGTCGCTGACTGTCCGGCTCAAAAGTGATTCCCGAAGGAGTCTGAAAAGAATACTCAAAAAGTTTCTCCCAATGATAAGAACCGTTGATGAGCCACACCGGATTGACAACCGTACCCAAAACCTTCCCTGTAGAAGTATGCACTTCTTCCCCTTCATTTTCATTCAGAGGGAAAGTATATGAATGACTTCTATCACCTTCCAGCTTCAGATTGCGGATGGCAAAAGTGGGCATATCCAAAATATAATCATAACGTCCGAAGAAGAGGTGCGGACAAAAAGTATCTTTCAATCCTAAAGAAGTAATCTTCTTTTCGTTATCTCCGATACGAATCGTAAGTACGTCCTGTTGCAAATCGAATGCAAAAGACACAGGAATCCATTGATAAGCCAGTGCATCATTGCGCAGATTTAAAGAATAATGATTCTCTTTTCCGTCGGTATTAAACTTGAATGTACTGTTCTCACCATCCAGATAAGTATACGTAAAGCTATATTTAGTTTTCCCCTGATCTTCCTTCAGCAGAAAAACATATCCAAAAGTATCAAAATCGCGAATAGAAAGTTCAAAGCTCAACTGAAAGTTTTTCGTAAAACAAGGTATCTCCCCTTCCTGAAATATCTGAAGAGAAGTCCTTTCTTTAATTTCTTTATCATTAGCCTGAAACAACAATCCTTGCGAATAAGCAAACAGAGTCATTCCAGTCAGTAGGAATAAGAGGCAAAGCCTACGTCGTATCATAGTCTTTCGATTTATTATCACAAATATACAGGATTATTTTAAATAACCGCCTAAGCAGATGAAAATCACCTTTGTCGGTACCCTACAGTTCCGGCTGTTTCTTTCTTTAATCCGCACCTTTTTCTATCACCCAGCCATTTCCTTCCGCCCATATACTTACCTGATATCTTCTCCTGTTACCGTGTATAAATAAGACAGTCAACCACTTCTTATGCTTCATCGTCTAATATATATTTAAGTTAGCAACGTGCAAAAGTAAGAAAAGAAATAGATACCATCCATGATAGAATGCAAATTAATAAGTAACTTTGCAGAAAATTGAATCAGTACAGACTATGTGGATACTTATTATAAGTTTGGTGTTGCTAGGTATCATCGCATTGATAGCCGGTTATATCCGCAACAAAAGACTGCAACAGAAAATAGAAAAAGGTGAACTGGACCGTATGCCGGAAGTGAAAGAAGCAGATATAGAATGCTGCGGACAACACGAAGTGTGCGAGAAAGATAGTTTGCTTGCCGCCGTAAGCAAAAAAATTGAATATTACGATGACGAAGAACTGGATCAGTTCATCGGAAAGGAAGCAAATGCGTATACTGACGAAGAAACAAACCAATTCAGGGATGTGTTATATACCATGCAGGACATTGATGTCGCAGGCTGGGTACGTAGTTTGCAACTACGGGGTATCGAGTTGCCGGATGACCTCAAAGATGAAGTCTTTCTGATTATCGGAGAGAGAAGGAATGGGGAGAGGTAATAGGTATTAAGTAATAAGTATTAGGAGGGCGTTGAAGTTGTTTTTATTGATGGACGGCATTATTCTTGCTTTGATTTTTAATTTTCAATCTTTAATCTTTAATTAAAAAGTGGATCTACTTCGATATACATTCTTCCAACACGCTTTGCTGGGCAGCTTACTGGCAAGCATTGCCTGCGGGATTATCGGTACTTACATTGTTACCCGCCGTCTGGTATTTATCAGTGGAGGAATCACGCACGCCTCTTTCGGAGGGATAGGACTGGGACTGTTTGCGGGAATTTCTCCCATACTCTCAGCCGCCGTCTTCTCTGTATTGTCCGCATTCGGTGTCGAGTGGCTGAGCCGGCGGAAAGATATGCGTGAAGATTCTGCGATTGCCGTATTCTGGACGCTGGGAATGGCTTTGGGAATCATGTTCAGTTTCCTGTCACCGGGATTTGCTCCGGACCTGTCAGCTTATCTTTTCGGTAATATCCTGACCATCAATCAGGCGGACTTGTGGATGCTGGGCATATTGGCTCTGATATTAACCGGATTCTTTTATCTGTTTATCCGTCCTATCGTATATATTGCATTCGACCGCGAGTTTGCCCGTTCGCAAAAGATTCCGGTAGAGATATTCGAATATGTGCTGATGATGTTTATTGCGTTGACCATCGTCGCTTGTCTGCGTATGGTAGGCATCGTTCTCGCAATATCGCTACTCACCATTCCGCAAATGACGGCCAACCTCTTTACCTACAGTTTCAAGAAAATCATCTGGCTGTCCATCGGTATCGGTTTTCTGGGATGTCTGGGTGGTCTGTTTATTTCTTACCACTGGAAAGTCCCTTCGGGCGCTTCGATTATATTCTTCTCTATTCTGATTTATGCCATTTGCAAGATCGGAAAGAGTTGTTGCAAGAAACAGTCATAATAATAGAATAGTATATGGAAATCAAGATTCAATCACTGGAAAGTATCCATGAGGCAGCCCGGGAATTTATCGCTGCTATGGGTGATAACACCGTTTTCGCTTTATATGGTAAAATGGGAGCCGGCAAAACGACCTTCGTCAAAGCTCTTTGCGAGGAATTAGGTGTATCAGACGTTATCAGTTCTCCTACTTTCGCTATCGTTAATGAATATCGTTCGGACGAAACCGGAGAATTGATTTATCACTTCGATTTTTACCGCATCAAAAAGCTAAGTGAAGTATATGACATGGGATACGAAGACTATTTCTACAGCGGCGCCCTTTGCTTTATCGAATGGCCGGAACTGGTAGAAGAATTACTGCCGGGAGATGCCGTAAAAGTGACGATTGAAGAACTGGAAGACGGAAGCAGAGTGATCAGACTATGACCGGACAATACATCGTACAAGGAATTTTTGCGCTAGCGGGAATCACTTCCCTGCTAGCTTCCTTACTGAACTGGAACTGGTTCTTCACCACACGCAATGCACAGACAATCGTCCGGAATGTAGGCCGCGGCAGAGCGCGGCTCTTTTACGGCATACTGGGAGTCATTATAATAGGAATGGCTGTATTCTTCTTTATAGAAACACGGAAGGCAATTCTATAATAAGCTATTTTTCAAAGAAATGCGCTTGTTATCTTCCCGTTTTTTACTATTTTTGTAGAGAAAGGAGTATGTAATTATGAAAACAACGAATGAATACCTTACAAAAATCCGCCAATTCAAGCAACAGTGTGCCGAGAAATATGGAATTATTTCTATCGGTATCTTTGGTTCTGTTGCCCGTGGTGAACAACACGAAGGAAGTGATTTAGATGTTTTCGTAGAATTGAAAGAACCCGATCCTTTCGTGATGTTCGATATTAAAGAAGAACTGGAGCATATCTGTAATTGCAAAATAGATCTCCTCCGTTTACGCAAAAACCTTCGTTCACTCATATCCCAAAGAATAGAAAAAGATGGAATCTACGCTTAAAGAGGAAATTCTAGATAAGTTTCTTCAATTATCAGAATCAATCTCTATCATTGAAGACAGATGCAAGAATATACAGAATGTAGACGATTTCTTGTTATCCCCTTGGGGAATGACTGTTTTGGATGCCTGCATTATGCGAATACAGGTAATCGGAGAAACAATTAAGGCTATTGATGATAAAACCCAAAGATCATTTTTCAAAGATTATCCACAAGTTCCATGGGCAAAAGTTATTGGACTCAGAAATATTATTTCCCATGAATATGCCAACATTGACTATGAGATTATATGGGTAGTCATAACAAAGCACCTTCCTCCTTTAAAAGAAACAGTAGAAAATATTATTAAAGACTTATCATAGCAGTTGCCGTGATTTCATCTCCAGATATTTATTGATTACGTCAATCGACAGATTTTCGGGTGTCGTCAGCAGAGAGTAAATGCCATGCTGCTTTAATGTAGAAACGATCAGTCGCTTCTCAAAAGCAAACTTTTCGGCAATCACGTGCCGGTAATAATCTTCCGTATCCCTCGCCGGACTTTCGATGTACGCTTTCAAATCAGCATCCTCAAAGAAAACCACCAGCAAACGATGTTGACGGTTGAGCTGCTGCAAGTAAGCCAACTGGCGATTCATACTGCTGATACTGGCAAAGTTGGTATACAGAACCAAAAAGCTACGCTTATTGACGTGCTTGTTCAGATGCACACAAAGAGCCGAGAAGTCCGTTTCACCAAAAGTAGTCTGCTGGCTATATAGCTTTTCAAGCAGCGTCTGCATATGTCCGGGCTGCTTGGAAGCCGGAACGAACGTATCAAAATGCTCGTCAAAAGTCACCAACCCCGCTTTATCCTCCTTCCGCATCGCCACATACGAAAGCACCAGCGAAGCATTAATCGCATAATCGAGCAAAGTCATTCCCCGAAAAGCCTGCTGCATCACCCTGCCTTTATCTATCACACTGTAAATCTGCTGAGAACGTTCGTCCTGATAGACATTTACCATCAGTTCATGCCGGCGGGCGCTCGCTTTCCAGTTGATAGTCCGGTAGTCGTCTCCCTTTACATATTCCTTGATCTGCTCAAATTCCGTTTGATGGCCTACCCGGCGGATACGCTTGATACCCAGTTCGGTAAGGTTATCACTCATTGCCAGCAATTCGTATCGGTGAAGCATCAGATAGGAAGGATATACCTTGATATCCTGCGGCTGTCCACAAGTGTACCGACGGGAAAGCAGCCCGATCTTGTCGGTCACAAATACACGGATTTGCCCGTAAGAATATACTCCGCGACGGGTCGGACGAAGATGGTAACTGATTGTTTTCCCCTCATTCGGCTGAAGGGTGGTCCGGAAACAGACATCCCGATTCTGGAAGATAAAAGGTATTTCATCTATGATCTCCAGAGAGAGCGGACGCGAATAAGTACTTTCGACACGAATGCTCACTTCATTGTCATCGCCATTGGAGAAACGGTCGGAACATTGACGGAATGCCTGAATCCCCTGGGTACGGTAGAGAATATATCCGTCTGCCGATACCAACACGAATAAGGCAAAAAGCGCCCACTGCCCGATGACAAAAAACGGAGCAAACAGATATCCGCTACCCAATAAGAGGATAACCAGAATAAGGGCAATATAGAAACGACGGGTTAAGTACAATTTCAGGTTCTGAGTTTTGAGTTTTAAGTTTTGAGTTACGAATTATAGAGATTCGGTTCTTATTTGGGGACCTCTACTTTATCAATCAGGCGTTGCGTAACCTTTACCGGAGAATATCCTTCCATTTCCGCTTCCGCCGTCAGGATCAGACGATGCTGAAGCACATACGGAGCAACGAACTTAATATCTTCCGGTGTCACGAAGTCACGTCCCTGCAAAAGGGCATACGCCTTGGAGGCTTGCAACATTGCAACTGATGCACGCGGAGAAGCACCAAGATATACAGCTTTGCTGGTACGCGTCTGCTGCACAATCAATGCAATGTATTGGAGCAGCGTACGGTCTACAAATACCTGATTCATGAAGGCACGCAGTGACAGGAGTTCTTCTTTGGTGATGGCAGGCTTGATATCGTCCAGCTTGATTAATGAAGCGTTCGTATGGTGACGTTCCAGAATATCCACTTCTTCTTCCAGCGAAGGATAGTCCATCGTTATTTTCATCAGAAAGCGGTCGAGCTGCGCTTCGGGAAGTTTATAAGTTCCTTCCTGTTCCACAGGGTTTTGTGTGGCAAGGATGGTGTAGAGTTCACCCATCTTATGAGTAGTGCCGTCAATGCTTATCTGACGCTCTTCCATCACCTCGAACAAGGCAGCCTGCGTTTTGGCAGGAGCACGGTTGATCTCGTCCACCAATACGATATCGGCAAAGATCGGTCCCTGATGAAAGTCAAAATCATTGGTTTTCATATTGAACACAGTGGTACCCAATACGTCGCTCGGCATCAGGTCCGGCGTAAACTGGATACGGCTGAAGTCCGCATCGATCAGACGAGCCGTCAATCGGGCAAGCAATGTCTTTGCAACTCCCGGCACGCCTTCTATCAGTACGTGACCATTGGCTAGGATGGCTGCCAGCACTAAGTCCACCGTCTGTTCCTGACCAACAATAACGGAAGCAATCTGATCCTTCAATTCCTGTATCTTCTCGGAAAAGAGAGTTAAATCCACTCGTTGTTCTATATTCTCTTCCATAAATATCTTCTTTAAATATGATTGATTATTTCATTCATTTTATCAATAAATCCCTTCATTTCTTCGCCGGAAAGGACACGTCCTCCATAAATCACCGGTCTGATTTCGCGGATTAACCTGCTGATTTCTTCCACCTCCATTCCCGTCTTCTGAGCGATCCGGTGGAAAGAACGTTCATCGTCCGCCACTTCCTCCACATCTACCTGAATTTCTCTTCTCAGCACTTCCGCAAAGTAGGTGAACTTCTTATGAACCAGATTGGCATGGTCATTCTTCTGATAATAAAGCGTGCCTATCAACTTGGTAAATTCAAGGGATTTGTTTTCCGGTTCCTGTATGACAGGTATTGCCCGTTGCCGCCTCCGTGCTGTAAACACCATAAAGAGCAAGATAGCGAACATCGACAGATAGATCGCCCAGCGAAGCGGCCTTTGCGACAGAAAATAACGCAAAGGAGATCGCTGCGTCTGTGCAGTCTCCTTCATATATCCTTCGGTGCGGACAATAGGCAACTCTCCCATCTGCGACAGGATGCGGAATATGTAAGTCGCATTTTTCTCATCCAGCACTCCATAATTGGTAAAAAGCAAAGGAGTAGAAACCAGAATGATTTCACCCTTTCCCCACGGACGCACCATAGCCACCAACGGATGATAATTGCGGGAAACGGTCGTAGAATCCAGTTCATCCAATGCGTGCCCCATATCGCTTGCCAGATTGATCTCCGCCAGTTTACGTACCGGCAGCGAATCATAACGGCGGAAATAGGACTTGCAGAACTGCGGATAAAAACGGAACACCTGCCGTGAATAAACTTCCGGATCACCGATCCAATAAATACTGTCCCGCTTCAATAACGAAGCGGCATATTTTTTCAAATCGACCGATCTGAAATAAGAATAAGTGCAATCAAACTTCAGCGTATCCTCCAAAATCTTGGTAAAAGAACTGCTTACCAGCATGATCTTATTTCCCCGATCCGCCATTTTGAGCAAGGCTTCTATATCCACCCGTCCGAAAGGTAAATTAGTGGCAATCAGCAGTATTCCTTTATTGTGAACAGTATCTTCCTGTTCCATCTGATAAAAAGTCTTTCGGGACAGTGTATATCCCGAAGGCAGTGAAACAGTCAGCAGACTGTCGAACACAGCGCATCCGAAAGGCTGCTCATCGTAATGGCTAAAGGTAGGCACCCATACAAATTTCTTCGGCAGATGATATTCTATAGCAAACATCAGCAGCAGAAAAGCAAGGACAAAGAAGATAAACCAGCGGCTTCCCCTCATGAGCCCCCTCCTTTCCCTATTTCTTCCTGCAAGGATTTCATGGAATTGAACAGTTCTTCCGTTGCCTCAAAGTTACCGTAACGAACCCTCAGGAAATGATTGGTCAACTGACGGAAAACGGGTATCCGTACTTCATTGATATACTGTGTCGGTGTTTTATAAGGCTGCCAGTCAATGCGTTTCTCGTCGCTAAGCCGTTTCAATGTCTGCAAATAAAGCAGACGCACCGCCTCCCGATAATCGGAACGGGAAAGCGCATCGGCAATCCCTCCCGAAAAATCCACACCGTAAATCGTATCTTCTCCCACTTCATAAGGCAGTTTATTCTTGGGCGAACGCATGAATAACTCCGGACGCTTCTTATAAACAAACCATATAATCAGGAGCAGAATAATAATGGCCAGACATATTAATATAAGTTCAGAATACTCTTCGGCAAAACGGCTGCCGAATATCTTCCGCAACAATTCCCCAAACTGCCTGCGAAACCATTCAAAGATATTGATTTCAGGAGTTATCAGTTCACGATTGTAGTCATACGCCGATTCGGATTGCCATTTGGCAATCTGCACGGTGTCGCAAACCAATGTATCAGCCGGGGATGTCAGCATCTATTCTGAATTATATATGTTTAGAGTTTATCGAAATTATCAATATCGCTCTCTACAGTTACACTATCTACCACTTCGGAAGCGTGACCGTACTGGTAGGCCATTCCGACAAAAGTGAAAATCATGGAAAGATAAGCGCCGAATGCCTGTACAATACCAAGCAGATAAAGGATAAAGCTATATCCTGCCGATACTGTCGTCTCGCTTCCGACATCACTTAATGAGAAGAAATATTTCACCAGCGTAGCGATATACCACGGCATCATAGTCACTCCCTGCAATACATTAGCTATAAATCCCATGATCAGAGATATCAAGAAGACGCCTCCCCAAGTGGCAAAGCCCAGCCGGAATGTCTTTTTGAAAGACTCCATCACTGTAATATCTTCAAACAGGTAGATAGGTGCCCATAATGCAAGCGGCACTACAAAAGCGATAAGAAGCGGAATGGTCAGAAACAAGGTGAACAGTGACAGAAACGCCAGCAGACCTACCACAAGCCCCACGAAAAGCATGACTAAGATGGAGAAAAGGGTCATTACAAGCAGTCTCTTGATATTGCGGAACAATAAAGGCTTCAAAATACCCAACGTGATTCCCTCCAAGCGTTCTTCACGTTCATTATAGGTACGGATCAATGCATAGATCATGGAGGTCAGCAAAATACTGCCTATCATAAATACAATCATATACAGACCGTAATAGGACATAAATCCCAATAAAGATGCAGTATCCGGCACCGTCGCAGTCTTGGACATAGCAGTCATGGCAAACGCTCCTCCCATCAGTCCGTTCAGACTTAATGCCTGAATAAGGCTTACAGGCAAAAGCAGATAAGTCGTAAACTTCAACAGTATTTTCCAATTCTCTTTTATGAAGTCAAAAGAAGCGTTCAACTTATCACCGAAAGAACGTTTCACGTACATTGCAACCTTAGGTTTCTGTGATTCCATGTTTTTTTCTATTTGGTAAATAAATATAGTAAAAGATGATAAATGCAAGGGATGTAAGGATGATGCCGAGCCTCAGCATATCCGGAAGTTCGGTGTGACGGGTGATAAAGCCTTCGATAAATCCCGCCATGATAAACACGGGCACCGTACCGATTACAATCTTCAGCCCTCTTTTCGCTCCTCTGCGAAAAGATTCGAGTCTCGAATAGGTGCCGGGAAACAACCAACTGTTGCCCAAAGCAAGTCCGGCAGCACCGGCTACGATGATCGCCCATATTTCAAGAGTTCCGTGCAGCCAGACGGCAAGTGCCGACTCCCAAAGCAGGTCGTGCTGATAAAAGAACATCTGAAATGAACCGAGCATAATTCCATTCTGAAGAAGTATAAGCCCCGTACCAAAACTGGTCAGTATCCCCGCGGCAAAACACAGGAAGGATACTTTTATATTATTGATTGTAATGCCCAGAAACATCGGAGCTTCGGGAGAGCCATTGTATACTGCCATCGGCTCACCTCTGGCAATATTGTCCAATGTCATATCTACGTATTGGTTGCCCATTATCAAACGCACAAACTCCTGATCATTGGCGGCAGATACTGCCCCGATCAACGCACTGACGGCAAAGATGATAAAAGAGATCAGTAACTCACGCTGCGCATCATGCATGGTCTGCGGCACTTCCCGTGTCCAGAAAGTGATAATGCGTGTCCATTTCTCACGCTTGCTCCGATAGATTTCATTATGCAGGGCTGAAGCGAGATTATTCAAATAAATGGTAATGCGGGAAGTCGGGAAATGGGTCTGTGCAAAAGCCAGGTCGGCAGTCAGTTCCGTATAGGCGTCGGCAAGTTGGTCAGGGGACAGGTTTGCAGCCTGTTCCACCACCTTTTCGGTCCCTTTCCATTTTTCAATGTTCCGACGGATAAACGTAACTTCCTTCATGCTTTTCAGAGATTTCGGATAAGTTTTGTCCGAAACCGGAAGCAAAAGTAAAAGAATTATGATATATTTGCAACTTAAATCTAAAAATGTTTAACCAAGAATGGCAGAATCTACGATTATTATTTAAATATTCAATAAAAAGAGCAACAAAGACTATAAATCAGCCTTTGCTGCTCAAAACAGACCTAAGCCCCAGTTTATTTATTTATGATATTGTAAATCATAGAAAAGTTCCTATCATAACTTCCATTAGATGTATCAAAAGTAATAGAGAGGTCTTTATTTACTAAATAAAAGCCATCGTAATATCCTCCCCAACCCATATTCGTATGGAAATAGAAATCAAAGTTTTTAACCAAATATCTTGTTTGGGGTCTCCAGTATGCAAAACCATCTAAAATAAAAGCATGGCTTCCCCCACGATTAGAGGTTGCAGCTACCCATACCAACTTAGCTAGTTGTAAAGATTGAAATGCAGCATTACCATCCCAACCATTTTTAAGACCACTAGTTGAAAAAAAACGATAGAAAAAGCTAGATGTATCAGAAGAATAAGTACCAGACCCAGTAACATAACCACTTGAATTTCTAACAGGCTGTGTATTAGTTGCTATATAGATATATTTTATCAATTTAGCAACCATTTCTCTAGTTGTTTCAGAGGAAGGAGTTTGCCAAGATGAAGGAGCAATAATTTGTTTTTGTGCTTTCAAGATATTCCAATCAATTTTCAGACCATCAACCGTTAAGTCAGGTTCTAAAGAAGCCATAATCTGTGCTATTGAAATAACAGCACAACCAGCAGGGACAGCCTCGTAAGTAGGTGAGCCTGTATCATAAAGATCACAATTTTCTTTCTGTAGCAAATCATTATATGGTGCGTCTTGATTCCACTCTGTACTACTACAGTACAGACCAGCAAAACCTATCGGATTTCCAACAGGAAATGTTGGTCCAGAACGGGATAGAATCTCATCCTTTACTATAATTATATCTTGAATCTCATCATACCTCACAGCCTTCACGTTTAAAGTTTTTGCTATTTTCGCTAATGTTTTAGCTCTCAGTTTTGATTTTACCTTTTCATAATATTTGGCATCTTCCAACAGACTCAATTCTGATAAATAGAGCATAGACTTAGAATCTACATATTTAACAGAGTCTTTTAAATCTGTTTTAGGCAAATAAGCCATTATCTTTGCAAAACGTTCATCAGCAGGAACATAAGCCACACCTTTCCCCTCATCACTTAAAAATTCAATTTTATAAACAGGAATAGTAGTAAGATTAGTTGAACCGACTCTTGTTTTTAATCCAGAAGAACTAGATACATTATATGTAGAAATAGCCATAATTTTTACATTATTATTTCTAGTCTGTAATCCTGTTGGATTAAAGTCCAAAACAAGTTGCTTAGCCTCTTCTGAAGTAATTATTCCAGGATTATCATAAGCAATGCTAATATACTCATCTGAAGATAATAAAATTTTAGAATCATTCAGATTATCTTGCATACCTAGTTCATTACTACATGAAGTAAATAAAGCAAGGATAACTAACAAAAAATAGTATTTCAATTTCATAAGTTATATAATTTATGGATTTTGCTTTATTGTATATGTGCTCATTGATGAGCCAATATAAGAAAGCCATAAGATTATCTCCCTAATATCACCAGATGTATTTTCGTCTACAATTACTGTCATCACCGAATCCTCCTGTTCTTTTTTTATTGAAAACCAATCTTCTTCAAGCAAAAAAGTATGGGTCATTTTTACATTGAGAGCAATAGAATCCTTATTCACAACAGTCCCAGCAGCATGCAATCTCCATCCTTCCGCAGGAGTCATAATAATAAAAGCAGTATCACCTTTATTATCTAATAATGGAGGCTCTGATATCCTGTGGGGAAAATCATTGATATATATTTCATCATCTTCTGCATCATTACAACTAACAATAGCAAGAAGAAAAATCAGAATAATATACTTCATTCTTTTACAATATAATATCACAGATCATATTAAAGCCTGTGTTTAATTCATAGCCTCCAGCTTCAAAAGATATCGACATATCTTTATTAACTAAATAGAAGCCATCATAAGACCCAGCCCATCCCATATTCGCACGGAAATAAAAATCAAAGTTTTTAACCAAATATCTCGTTTGAGGTCTCCAATAAGCAAATCCATCTATCACAAAAGCATGAGAAGCTTTTTTAGAAGCATCTGAAACGCCAACCCATACCAGTTTAGCTTTCTGTAAAGACAAAAATGCAGCATTACCATCCCAACCATTTATCAAATCTCCTGTTGTAAAATATCTTCTAAGAAAATCCCTAGTTTGAGGTCCAGATGTACCAGAACCTGTTACCCAATTTGTTGTTTTGTCATATTCTGGATGAGTACCAGAAAGGTCATAAATATGTTTAAATAATTTAGCAACCATAGTTCTAACAATCTCAGGTGATCCCTGATTTGGCTTCCAGGGTAGCGGCATTAGTATCTGCGGCTGTGCTTTCAATGCTTCCCAATCTATTTTTATACCATCGATAGTTAAGTTTGGTTCAAGTGAAGCCATAATTTGTGCCATGGCAACAACCGAACAACCCGCAGGAACAGCTTTATATACAGGTTCCTTCCCAACATTTGGTGCACAATATGCTTTCTCTAATAAATCATTATATACAGGTTCTTGATCCCAATTTGTCGCCATACAAAAAAAACCAGCCCACCCAATAGCATTGCCAGCAGGATCTTGAGGGGTTGCACGTGAATCTAGACAATCCTCGACAAGAATCCTATCTTTGATCTCATTAAAATTTACGGCTGCAACATTGAGCTCTTTCGATATTCTTTTTAATGTTTCATCTCTAAATTCCAATTTCATTTTTTCATAATGTTTGGCCTCCTCTAACAAGCTTTGTTCTGACAAACCAAGCATAGCCTTCGCACCAATAATTTTAGCTGTATCCTCAAGATTTACCTTGGGCAAATAAGCCATAACCTTTGCCACACGCTCATCAGCAGAAACATAAGCAAGTCCTTTCCCTGCATCACTGACTATTTCCATTTCATAGACAGGAAGAAGAATTGATTTGTCTGTAACCGATCTTGTTACCGCATTGCTGCCCTTTTCTTCAATATTAAAAGAAGAGCGAAACTTCACAACAATATTTTCATTACCTCTCGTCTGCACTCTGTTAACCCCAAAATCTAATGCAAGTTGCTTTGCCTCATCAGGAGTTATTACTCTTGGATTATCATAAGCAATACTAATGTATTCATCCGGAGATAATACAATTGAGTTAGATTCTATCGGCTTATTATGTAAATCCAAACCTTCTTCATCATTACATGAAGCTAATAACGACAATACGAAAAACAAAAAATAATACTTTAATTTCATAATAAATATTTTTAAGTTTCAATTGAATATGTAATCTGTACAATAATAAATCAATGTTATCTTTTTCTTATATCAGGTATAACACTTAATTGCGTATCCCAATAGGTATTACCACCAGTCTCAAATGAAATGCTTCCATCATTGTTTACCAAATAATAACCATCAGAATTACCTGTCTTTCCAAAATTACAATGAAAATATGCATTACTGCTAGAAGATTCGTTCTTTGTCATTGCATAACCATCCACTATAAAAGCACTTCCATTACATTCTACCAAAACAGGACATATTTTAATAACAGAATTTTTAACTGTTTCTATACTCCATTTTTGAATATTACCACAATTGGTTATTCCACTTCCTGAATTTAGATATTTATACACATTAGATAATGGAGTTGATATTGCAGTAATGCAAGACACTAATTTAGATTCTGAGTCCGGCCATACATCAGTATAGGCAGTTCCCCAAACTGGAGAAGAAGATGTACTATCATATACATATTTAAATAAAGATGCAACCATATTCCATTTCTCATAAGGATCATCATAACTAATACTTTTACTTTCTTTTAAATAACTCCAGTCCATTGATATCCCTTCACAAGTTAATTCAGGCTCTAAGGAGGCCATAATTTGGGCTATTGCAGTGTTGGTAAGTCCTACTGGGCGTCTTTCCCATGTACATATTTTACGAGAAATATCCATAGGTATTTCAACCCAAGTATTTACAAACTTCCAACTATATGGTTCTTTCTGTCCCCATTCTGTAGTACAGAAAGGTTCAATCATCATCCAAACCTGGCCATCTAAATCAGTAATAGGCCTAGAGCGTGTAATTGCCTCACTATTATTGGCTATTTCGTCTAATAATGCATTCTTCGACATTTGAATCATAGCGTTTGCTCCTATCTGCGTTGCAAAAATGGAGTCATTATAGGAAGGTATATACGCCAATACCTTTGGGAATCTTCTATCACCAGATACAATAGCTTTCCCTTGTTCATATCTATTCCTTATTTCAACTTCATAAACTAAAGCTTTTACATCATTAGGCAACGAACGGGTAATTTCTGAATTTCGAGACGATATTAAATATTCCTCACTAATAGCAAAAATTGGATTTTCTGTTATTTCGCCTCTCGTATCTGTCTTAGATTTGATAGACTTTTGAAAGGATTCTACAATAGAAATAACTTCATTTTCAGATAACGCATTAGGATCTACTTGTTTAATTGCATTCCGTTCTGCATCTATTATATTCTCGTTACTACACGAGGCGATAATAATAAGCACGACTAACAAATAAAATTGTATAAATATTTTTCTCATAATATTATAGTTAATTAAAGTTCAAAATCCCCCGATAAATCATAATCTTTAGACAAAAGCTCTAAGCGGTAAGCAGTTCCTTCCACCAAATTCAGGTCTAAAGTAATCAGACTTACAGGATTTATGAAAGTATTTAGATACACTGTCTCATTAGTATCCAAATTAATTACGGAAACTGTCACACTAGGTACTTTTGAAAAAAAGTCGAGGCACAATACATTGTTATTTATAGATGCTTCAACTGGGTAGATAGCTGGTATTCGAGTCGTTTCACCTGGTTTACTACCCTTTCCTTTTAAAATTATTTTTCTAGAAGAACAACTCAATTCCATATTGCAACCTCTTATATTACAATTTGGAGAATTTCCTAGTATTAGATCCGAAAAGAAAATACCTAGGAATAATAAAAATAGTAGTTTTTTCATATACTGTTCATATTTGATGTTTAACGCTGTAAATATGAGCAGTAAGCTTAAGAAAAGTATTATACCATTATGTTAACGAATGCAAAGAATGCGTTGTATTGCATAAAACTCAAATAATAATACACAAAGCTTAGACTTTGCGTAATATATCAACCAATTTTACTTTCTTATCTTTATTTAAACCCATCTTTTCCAATACAGACCAACTTCTTTTATATACAGCAGCAGAAGTGCATCCCCAAAGATAGGCAATATCGGCATATTTAAAATCCAACCTAACTAAGCAACAAAAACGAATATCTTCCTCCAATAAATACTCATATTCAGTGCTTAATCTTTCTACAAATCCCAAAGATGCCATATCTATTTCATGCAATAAAATTACCCATTCATCATTAGTAATCTTCTTCATTCCATCAGGGTTAAGTTTATTATACTCACACAATGCTATCAACATTTGATAAATAGGAGAAGACATTAATATAAATTTCAGATTCAGATTTCTCAATCGCCTTACTTCCTCATCTCTTTCTACAAGCCGGCGTTCTAAATCTTCTTGCATTGAATGGTATTGTTCTAATAGTTCATTAAGACAACTATCTAATTGCACTTTGGAGTTAACATCCGACTCTAAACATTCACAATGTTGCTGTATTTCTTTTATTTCTAGTTTTTTTTCCTCCAACTCTTTCTTGATAGCCTCTATACTTTTATACAACAATTGACGTTTGTCAACCAATCGTGCTATTTCTTTCTTCCTTTTTCTACGCCTCTGCAAAAAGAAATAAATCGTAATAATAAACAATAGGACAAATAACAATAGACAAAAACGATACCGGGTCAAAAAGGATTCATAGCGTTCCGTTGATTGACGATATAACACATCCTTTAAAGAAGAAACTACCTCAACCGGTTGCTCTACTAATTTCATGGAATCCTTATATATAGTATATAAAGTTTCGTACTCCAATGCTTCATTTTGTTTTCCCAACCTCATCGCCATTTCCGATAGTTTCATGTATGCATTTGTTTTTGCATAATAATTATCAGAAGGTATGCCTCTATTCAAATAAACAAAGGCTGAATCATATTGTTCCAATTGCAAATAAGCACTCCCGATAACTAGATAGTAACCATATCTCTCAGAGCTGTCTAATACCAACCGCATACCTTTATTTGCATACAATATAGCTTCGCGTGATTTCCCTTGATATTCCAGAAGATAACTAAGAGAACTAAACACAAGCTCCTCAGTATGTTGTTTATCTGTATCTTTCACTAGCTTTAGAGCCCGTTTTAAATATTTTTCCGCATCTGTATAATATTCTTCTCCTCGCTCCATGCAAATATCTGCACAATGTACTAGCACTACGGCTAAACGCAATGAATCATGATGTGCTTCAGCCAATTCAACAGCCTGTCTATAAAGAGAATCAGCCTCCTCTTGCAACCCATGCCGCCAGAATAATAAACCCAAATTACTTTTCAATAGAATATTTAAATCATAATTTTCCGCTTTCTCAGCCAAAGGCATTGCCACCAAAAATTCACGTACAGTTCCTTCAATATCACCTCTGTCTTGACAAACTCGTCCAAGATAATAATGAGCTTTTGCCCTTAGGGTAATATCATCGGAAGTGTCATAATAATCTACAGCGACACGAATTAGCGAATCATCCGTGTGAGTAACATAGTTCTGATCTTTGGCTTGTGTTAACAATAGGGCATAACTAGCTCTAGACTGTATAGAAGACAACTCAGCAAGATTCATACGTTCCAATAAACTCAATGCACTATCTGCACATCCAACTTCTATCAAAGAATCTGCACGCAATAAAGAAGGAATTACCCTATCTGTGGGAGAAAGGCAAGATGTTAAAAACAGGAAGATGATTCCATAGACATAGTTTACATTCATCACTTTTAATAGATTTCGAATAAGTTTTGTTTGAGAGCAGAAGCAAAAATAAAAGAATTATGATATATTTGCAACTTAAACCTAAAAATGTTTAACCAAGAATGGCAGAATCTACGATTATTACCGGTCAGTTTGTTCGAATCAGCCAAACGCCCGCCAGTATCGGCGAACGATTGCTGGCTTTGGTCATCGATTATTCCCTGATTGTGATTTATCTATATTCTGTGACGACACTCATTGTTAAACTGCATTTATCCTCCGGAGTCGGTACGGTCTTTTTTCTGTGCCTCGTCTATTTGCCTGTACTTTTTTACTCGTTCCTCTGCGAAATGTTCAATCACGGGCAGAGTTTCGGAAAACGTCTGATGAATATACGCGTCGTAAAATCAGACGGTTCTACTCCCAGCATCAGTGCTTATCTGCTGCGCTGGCTTCTCTTCATCATTGATGGTCCCGGTACAGGAGGTTTAGGGCTTTTAGTCGTTCTGCTGACTAAAAACAGTCAGAGACTGGGTGATTTAGCAGCCGGAACGATGGTGATCAAAGAGAAGAATTATCGCAAGATACACGTCAGCCTCGATGAATTTGACTATCTGACAAAGAATTATCATCCGACGTATCCACAATCTGCCGATTTATCATTGGAACAGGTGAACGTAATCACCCGAACGCTGGAGTCCGGTGAAAAGGATCGGGTAAGGCGCGTTACGTTACTCGCCAAAAAGGTGCAGGAAATCTTATCTGTTACTCCACGAGAGAATAATCAGGAGAAGTTCCTCCAAACGGTACTTCGGGATTATCAGTATTATGCATTGGAGGAAATCTAAAATAAGAACTTACACAACACGTATATACACTACCGTCTTCCCAATCCCATATTTCTGAATAACTCCCTTTTCAATGAAAAGATTCAATTGCCGTATAGCCTGTGTTTTATTCATTCCGGTGATAGCACAATAATCTGCCCGATTGATACAAGGATGTTTCTCCAAAAAGTCCTGCAATCTTTTCAGACATTCTTCTTCTGATATGTTCATATTGGAACGCGTAGGGGAAGATATTCGTTCTAAATCCATTTTAGAGTTCAGTTCTCTCTTATATGTTTGCTTTACCTTTAGTTTGATATTTTTCAGATGGACAGATGGAGAGCGCACTTCTTTTCTGTCAGTGATTTCTTTCTCCAAAGAGAGGGTCAGAGAAAAATGCCCCAAATCTCCAAACTCCACAATATATCCTCTGGACAGCAGCGTCTGCAACTCATCAGTGATAGCTTCCACTGCTCCAACTAATTGCGCATGAGGAATATGGTGCATCATGGATACCCGCTCCACAAACTCTTTGGTTGTATATGTTCCGCTTGGCACTACTCGTGCATGCAGTAACTTCTGTTCTTCGGTACCCTCTTTATCCGGATTCTCATAAAGGTCGTAATAAATGCTCATAAGAATAATTTTATGTTTGGCTGTTAATAACTTATCTGTTACTATTTAAGCAATTAGTCGTTTGCTTGGTTATTTTCTTTCGTTGCACTTAGGTGCAACGAAAGAGTCACCTACGTACAACAATTGAAGCACCAAGGTGCTTCAATTATCAGACCTTAGTGATACGCAATAAAACAACGAACAAAGATACTAAAAATCTGAAAGCCCCGAAACTATTTCCCACATGGGTATTTAATAAAATAAGTAGATAGCAGGTACAGTGTATTCTGAGGAAGTGCTGCCAATTTACTTGGCAGGAAATACCGGAAAGCGAAAACATAAGGATGGAAAAAGAAATAGCCTGAAAGACGCGAATCTTTCAGGCTATATTCCTTTCATTTATCTACAGTGGTGACTAGCGACAATTAGTCCACCTGCCCCAGAGAGTTTCCATATTCCATTTCTCCCTGAACCACAAAAAGGATTTCTTCGGGATCATATTCTCCCATTTCGTCCTTCTTGGCTTCTTTCACGATGTAAGCTACGACCTCTTCCAAGTCAATGTTTACGTAGCCGTCGTTATCGGGCTGAGCGTCGAGAATGCCACTTTCTGAATAGTACTCGTCTATCAGATCGAGAAAATAGTACAATTCATCGTCCTCGAACTTCTCTTTCAGTTCCTGAGGCAGATAGTTCTTGATAAACTCGACGGTCTTTTCGTCATCGGCATCTTCTAATAAAAAATCATCTTCCAGTCCCATGGTTGTAAGTATTAAGTAATAAGTATTAAATATTAGACAAAGTCTAGAGAAGGTTCTTCACTTTTTCCACGAATACCGGTTTGGCGACTGCGCCTACCTGCTTGTCTACAATCTCACCATTCTTGAAGAACAAAACAGTAGGAATGTTGCGGATACCGTATTCGGCAGCCACATCGCTGTTATCATCCACATCGCATTTACCGATGATGACTTGTCCTTCAAACTCCGCGGCCAATTCTTCAATAATAGGAGCCACCATTTTACAAGGGCCACACCAGGGAGCCCAAAAATCCACCACAACAGGCTTTCCTTCTGCAAGGATTTCCTTATAGTTGCTGTCTGTAATTTCTAAAGCCATTTCTTTTTAAGTATTAAGTATTAATTATTATGTATTACTTCGTTTGTAGGTTTGCGCTACAAAGATAATCAATTTATACGGAATCCAAGTTCGGGGCGCTCCTTTAAATATGTTATTAAATCTCTGCCTACCGAAAGCTTGACCGGACGGGAAATCAGATCGACCGACATACGGCTGTCCGTATCGTCCGTCACTTTGAAGTAGAGTTCCGTATTGCCGGGATGTTCTTTGGTCAAAGTGGCCAGTTCGGTAACCAATCCCGAATTTAACACCGACAGAGGAATAATAATGGTGATCTTCTGCACCAATTCTTCTTTCACGTCGGGCAGAAGTTCCATCGAAGTGATCTTGACTTCCAGCTCGTCCTGCCGCCATTGCTTGGCCTGACAACGGGCTTTGATATACAGGAACGTCCCTTCATTCAGATAGCCCTGATAAGTCACCCAGTCATTTCCCCAGAAAGGTATTTCCGTAGAGCCCGAATAGTCTTCGATCTTGGCAATGCCATACGGATTGCCATTCTTGCTGACTCCACGACGGACACTGGTCACAATACCCCCCATTGTAATCTCCCGGCCTGCCAGAGCCGCCTTATCTTCCAAATCTGCCATACGGGTATTGCAGACATGATCCAGCACAATCGCGAACTCATCCAGCGGATGGGCGGAAAGGTAGATTCCTACCAGGTCGCGTTCCTTGTTCAGACGTTCGAGGTCGCCCCAGCGCTCTACTCCCTGAGGAATTTCGGGAGTGGCGATATCGACGACATTCGCTCCGCCGAACAATGAATTGATGGCAGCTCTTTTGTCTTCCTGATAGCGGTTACCGTATCGCATTAAAGTTTCGAGGAATACTTCGCCCTTAGAGTTGACGGCAAAGTACTGCTCCCGCTTCAATTCGGGGAAACTGTCGAAACCTCCCGCCAACGCCAGACATTCCATATTCTTTTTATTGCAGGCATTCAGATTGACACGTTGTACGAAGTCAAAGATACCTTTGAATGGTCCGTTGGTATTACGTTCTTCTACAATGCTTTGCACGGCAGCTTCGCCTACGCCTTTCACCGCTCCCAGTCCGAAACGGATATTACCGTCGTGGTTAACCGTAAACTTCAGGTTACTCTCATTCACATCCGGACCGAGCGTCTGGATACCCATTGCCTTGCATTCGTCCATCAGCTTCGTGATATCGGTAATGTTGGACAAACTTCGGCTCATGACAGCCGCCATGTATTCCGACGGGTAGTTCGCTTTCAGATAGGCTGTCTGATAAGCCACCCAAGAGTAGCAAGTAGCGTGCGATTTGTTGAACGCATAAGAGGCAAACTTTTCCCAGTCGGTCCAAATCTTTTCAAGTACTTTCGGGTCATGACCGTTCTTGCGTCCGCCTTCGATAAACTTAGGCTTCATGTGATCCAGCTTATCACGCAGCTTCTTACCCATCGCCTTACGAAGGGCATCGGACTCACCACGGGTAAAGTCCGCCAGCAGACGTGACAAAAGCATCACCTGTTCCTGATAGACCGTAATACCATACGTGTCTTTCAGATATTTTTCCATTACCGGAATGTCATATTCAATCGGTTTACGACCATGCTTACGGTCGATAAAATCCGGAATATAATCCATCGGACCCGGACGATAGAGGGCATTCATGGCGATCAAATCTTCGAAGGTAGAAGGCTGCAATTCGCGCAGGTACTTCTGCATTCCGGCAGATTCAAACTGGAACGTTCCGATGGTACGTCCGTCACTATATAATTTGTAAGTTGCCGGATCGGTAATATCGATCTGGTCTACGTCTATCTCCAGACTACGACTCAGACGGATATTCTCAACCGCCTCCTTAATAATAGACAATGTTTTCAACCCGAGGAAGTCCATCTTGATCAATCCGGTATCCTCGATCACCGAACCTTCATACTGGGTAACGAGCATCTTTTCGCCCGTTTCCTTATCGTCGGCTGTACTTACAGGCACCCAGTCGGTGATGTCGTCACGACAGATAATCGTACCGCAGGCATGCACACCGGTACCACGAACGTTACCTTCAAGCATTTTGGCATACTTAAGAGTGTCTCGCACCAACGGGTCGGACGATGCCTCAGCCGCTTGCAGTTCGGGGACGTATTCGATGGCATTCCGCAGGTTCAGCTTTTTGTCAGGGATTTTATCCGGCACCAGCTTTGCCAGACGGTCGGACTCCGAGAGAGGAAGTTTCTGTACACGGGCAACGTCTTTGATAGCCAGTTTGGTAGCCATCGTACCATATGTGATGATATGCGCTACTTTTTCCTGACCATATTTATTGGTTACCCAGCGAAGCACTTCACCACGACCGTCGTCATCGAAGTCCACATCGATATCGGGCAAGGAGATACGGTCCGGATTCAAGAAACGCTCGAACAGCAAGTCGTATTGGATAGGGTCGATCTTGGTGATACCCAGACAGTAAGCCACTGCCGAACCGGCAGCCGAACCACGTCCGGGCCCTACCGATACGCCCAGTTCCGAGCGTGCGGCATTGATAAAGTCCTGCACTATCAAGAAGTATCCGGGGAAACCCATCGTTTTCATGATGTACAACTCGAAGTTGAGCCGTTCTTTCACTTCTTCCGACAAAGGGTCGCCATATATTCTTTTCGCACCGTCAAATGCTAACTTTGCCAGATAGTCGCCTTCAAGTTTGATACGATACAGTTTCTCATATCCCCCCAGACGTTTGATCTTGGCCTGTCCTTCCTCTTCGCTCAGCACCACATTACCATTTTCGTCCTGTGTAAACTCATCGAACAGGTCTTTCTCCGTATATTTGGCACGATATCCTTCTTCTGTCCCGAAGTCTTCGGGAATAGCGAAGGTAGGCATGATAGGTGCATGGTCAATCGAATAATATTCGACTTTATCGAGAATTTCCAGCGTATTGCTCAGTGCCTCGGGAACATCTGCAAAGAGTTCATTCATCTCTTCACGGGTCTTCATCCATTCCTGTTTGGTATATAGCATACGGCTAGGGTCATCCAAGTCTTTACCCGTACTCAAGCAGATCAAACGGTCGTGTGCCTCGGCATTCTCTTCATCCACAAAGTGAACGTCGTTGGTGCAGATCAGCTTGATATTATACTTCCGAGCATACTCCTGCAAGTATTTGTTCACATTTACCTGTAGCGGATAACATTCATGATTGGCACGGGGTACAGTCGCCTTATGACGCTGCATCTCCAGATAGTAGTCATCACCAAACAGGTTCTTATACCATTGGATCGCTTCTTCGGCTTCGTCAAACTGCCCTGCGGTAATACGCTTCGGCACCTCGCCACCCAAACACGCTGAGCAGACAATCAGACCTTCGTGATACCTCTCCAGCTCACTGCGGTCGGTACGCGGACGCATATAGTACCCGCGCGTCCACGCGTGCGATACTAATTTAATAAGGTTATGATAACCTTTCTCATTCTTGGCAAGTACAATCAAGTGATAACCGCTTTGGTCCGGCTTCCCTTCTTTCAAGTCCATCGTACGGCGGGCGACGTACATCTCACAACCGATAATCGGTTTAAAGAGCTTGTTCTCCGCCTCCACGATCTTCGCCTTGCAGGCAGCTATCTCCGCCTCCTTATCCTCACACTCCACTGTGCCGGCTTCAATCCCTGCAATCCGCTTCTTCAGATCCTTGATTTCCCCTTTCGGACCGCTATTCTTCTTATTGACATAGTTCGTAAATTCCTTGATGCCGAACATATTTCCATGATCGGTCACGGCAATACCCTTCATCCCATTTTTCATGGCTTTATCTACCAGACGGGCGACACTTGCCTGACCATCCAGTAGAGAATATTGCGTATGAACGTGTAAATGAACGAAATCCTGCATAATGATAAGTAGTTAATTTGAAGGCATAAAATTACTACCTCCCGCGTTATAAACAAAAATAATCCTCAAAAAGTTATCAACACTCGCATTTCTCTGCTCATTTACTTGCTGTTTTTTTAAAATAAGTATATTTTTGCACACAATATCATTAAACAGCATTCATGGGCCGACTAAAGAAATTAAAAAAGATACGTATTCACCGCGAAGGAACACATATATTATGGGCTAGCTTTCTGCTACTGCTACTGATTAATGCGGCCCTTTATTGGGGAATAGATTGCAAAATTCCTTTTTATGTGGTTGCAGTAGCCAGTATTGCAGTATATCTGCTGATGGTTAACTTCTTCCGCTGTCCAATCCGGCTTTTCGGAAAGGATACAGAAAAGATAGTCGTCGCTCCTGCTGACGGCAAAATCGTAGTCATTGAAGAAGTGGACGAAAACGAATACTTCCATGACCGCCGGTTGATGATCTCTATCTTCATGAGCATCGTTAACGTACATGCCAACTGGTATCCGGTGGACGGCACCATTAAAAAGGTAGCCCACCACAACGGTAACTTCATGAAAGCATGGTTGCCTAAAGCCAGTACGGAGAATGAACGCTCTACCGTAGTCATAGAAACTCCGGAAGGAGTGGAAGTGCTGACCCGACAAATCGCCGGAGCCGTGGCACGACGCATTGTCACCTACGCAGAAGTAGGAGAAGAATGCTATATCGACGAACACATGGGCTTTATCAAATTCGGTTCCCGTGTGGATGTATATCTGCCCCTCGGCACAGAAGTCTGTGTCAACATGGGACAATTAACGACCGGTAACCAGACGGTTATCGCCAAACTTAAATAATTCGGTCACAATGACAAATGTTATAAAGAACAATATTCCGAATACAGTAACCTGCCTGAACCTTTTCTCCGGTTGTATCGCTTGTGTCATGGCTTTCGAAGCCCGTTATGACCTGGCACTGCTTTTTATTGTTCTGAGTGCAGTCTTCGATTTTTTCGATGGCATGCTGGCTCGTATTCTCAATGCACACTCAATCATCGGAAAAGACTTGGATTCACTTGCAGATGATGTCAGCTTCGGTGTGGCTCCCTCACTGATTGTATTCTCCTTATTTAAAGAGATGTACTATCCGGCAAATATGGAATTTCTTGCTCCTTACCTGCCATACGCAGCCTTTTTGATTTCCGTATTCTCAGCGTTACGACTGGCTAAATTCAATAATGATACCCGGCAGACCAGTTCTTTCGTAGGTCTTCCTGTTCCGGCAAACGCCTTATTCTGGGGATCGTTCGTAGTAGGGGCGCATGACTTCCTCGTTTCCGAGAACTGCCATCCTGTCTACCTTATTTTATTGGTTTGTCTGTTTTCGTGGTTGCTGGTGTCAGAGATACCAATGTTCTCGCTGAAATTCAAGAATCTTTCATGGAATACAAATAAAATCAGTTTCATTTTCTTGATTGTATGTATCCCATTCCTTGTTTTCTTAGGTATCAGCAGCTTCGCAGCGATCATTGTCTGGTATATTTTACTTTCACTTTTTACAAGAAAAAGTAAATAAACAATCTCTTGGCACGTTTGTTGTACTATGAGTTTTATCGAAGTTACAACATAAAATCATAGCCCAATGCATATACTTTTATTCTTACTTCTTTTTCTAGCTGCCATTGTCATATTTGGCCTTTCGATTGTCGGATTTGTATTAAGAGCCATTTTCGGGCTTGGCCGTGGTTCGTCTTCCCGGACGAAGCAGGCAAGGAGTGGACAAAATGGCCAGCAGCAAGGTCGTCCCAGCTATAACCAGAACACGGACAGCCGTGCCGATAACGAAGGGGAAATCTTTGCTGAAAACAGTCCAAGAACCAAACATAAGAAAATATTCACTCAGGATGACGGTGAATATGTGGATTTCGAGGAAGTAAAATAATATAATATAGAAAGTGGTTAGTAACGTGTAGTCAGCAACTTACTAATCACTGTTTCATCTTCTCTTAGAAGCGAAAAAGTCCTTCATCAATGTGGCACATTCATCTGCAAGGATTCCTTTTACAACGACCGTTTTAGGATGCAGCGCCTGAGCCGCATATCGCTGATACCCACGCTTATCATCTTCCGCACCAAAAACCAGTTTGCCGGTCTGAGCCCAAGCAATGGCACCGGCACACATCACACAGGGTTCTACTGTAACATACAACGTACATTCGTTCAGGTACTTTCCGCCAAGTACGTTGGCAGCAGCAGTGATAGCCTGCATTTCGGCATGGGCTGTCACATCATTCAATGTCTCTGTCAGGTTATGGGCACGGGCTATGATCCGTTCTTTGCAGACAACCACTGCTCCCACAGGGACTTCGCCCCGCTCTGCAGCCTTGCCGGCTTCTATCAATGCCTGTTTCATGAAGTAAGTATCGTCCAGCGTCATCATCAGCGTCTCATGTCATGTTCTCCGAAGAGGGTAGGATAATCTTCTTCCATATTTTTATGGATAAACATGAGAATGGTTTCGCGAAGCCAGCGTGACTTATTCGTTATCTTGTATTTTTCCAGATAACGATCGACAATCAACTGCTCGTCTTCGCTCAACAAAATGCTCATCCGCCGTTCCCGTTTGGTATACTCAGCGTGCATTTTCAGGCACTTTTTGCTCCTTTTTCTCATATCTTCTGCAAAATTACTTTTACTTCTGTAAAAACAAAGAATAAAAGCTGTAAATTTGCAAAAAAAGATGGCTGAACACAATGAATTAGGGAAAGCAGGAGAAAATGCCGCAGTAGCCTATCTCGAAGAGCATGGTTATCTTATCCGCCACCGGAACTGGAGAAAAGGTCACTTCGAACTGGACATCGTAGCCGCCAAAGAGAACGAATTGGTGATAGTAGAAGTGAAAACACGCAGTAACACTTTGTTTGCCCAACCGGAAGAAGCCGTCGATTTACCAAAGATTAAACGGACAGTACGTGCTGCCGACGCATATATGAAACTATTTCAGATTGACGTTCCGGTACGTTTCGATATCATCACTGTCATTGGCGAGAACGGAAATTTCAGAATAGACCATATAAAGGAAGCTTTTTATCCTCCTTTATTTTAATAGGAAACAAGTATTTTAACTAAGAGCAAAAACATAAAATCGAAAGACTTATGAATGTAGAAACGATCAGGGAATACTGCTTAAGTAAAAAAGGGGTTACCGAATCATTCCCGTTTGATGATGTATCGCTGGTTATGAAGGTGCTGGACAAAATGTTTGCCCTCATCGACTTGGAAGGAGCCAACTCCATCTCACTGAAATGCGATCCGGAACGTGCCATTGAACTGCGCGAACATTATGCAGGCATTGAAGGAGCCTACCATTTCAACAAAAAATATTGGAATGGCGTTTACTTCGATAGAGATGTAGACGATAAATTAATAAAGGAACTCGTCGATCATTCTTACGAGGAAGTTATCAAGAAATTCACTAAGAAACTGCGTGCTGAATATGATGCCCTCCCCTGATATGTCATTTCCTGTCCCATTGATTCACATCAGTGAGACAAACTCTACAAACAGTTATCTGCAGACTCTTTGTGCCAAGCAACAGGGAGTTGCAGCATTTACGACTGTAGTTGCCGACTTCCAGACATCCGGACGTGGGCAACGTGGCAATTCGTGGGAATCTGAACCCAAAAAGAATCTTCTTTTCAGTTTTGTTCTTTTCCCGGATTTCTTGGAAGCACGCCGGCAGTTCTTGATTTCTCAGATTGTGTCTTTGGCTATTAAAGAGGAACTAGATAGCTATGCTGACGATTTTTCCATCAAATGGCCGAATGATATCTACTGGAAAGACAAAAAAATATGTGGGATGCTGATCGAAAATGATTTGATGGGACGCAATATCAGTCAGAGTATTTCCGGAATCGGGATCAATGTGAATCAGGAAGTATTTCATAGTACTGCTCCAAATCCGGTATCGCTCCGGCAAATCACAGGAAAGCAGTATGACATTTTCGAAATTCTCAAGAATATCATGCTCCGCATTCAATCCGATTATGAATTGCTCCGGAACGGTGACACTGAACTCATAGCCCACCGATATGAAAAAGCTCTTTTCAGAAAAGAAGGGATGCATCGGTATAAAGATGCTGATGGAGAGTTCTTTGCGAGAATTATTTGCGTAGAGCCTGAAGGGAAGCTGATTCTGGAAGATGATGCGCAGAAAAAAAGAGGATATATGTTTAAAGAGGTAGAATATTTATTGATATAACACATACATTCTAAACAATAAAACATTACCTTTGAGTTTGCTATATAAAAAAACACCTTTAATTTTATGAAGAAAATACAGTATGTCAAGTTAGTTGGTCTTCTGACCATTTTATTATTCCTCAACATATCATGTAAAGATGATGACACTCTACTGCGAGGTAGTGGAATTACAGAACAAAGCTGGTCTACTAACCAAACATATTTTGCCTCAGCAGAGCAAACCCTCACTTTTACTTTCACGACCTTGTCTAGCTGGACTGCTCAAAACAGTTCCACTGCATTATTGTCATTGGACAATACAGCAGGTAATTCAGGGGAAAATACCATAAAAGTTACAGTACACAAGTCTTCCCAGGAACAGGGCACCATTACGATTAAAGTAAATGGATATTCATCTGCCAGCAATATCAAAATCCAGTTGAGCGATGATGATGTGCAAGGTTACGAGATTAACTATAGTGTGGATCAATATTTGAGAGAGAAATACTTGTGGAATGATGATTATAAGTTATTAACGCCCAATTTCAGACAAGCTTATGATGAGTTTTTGAGAAACACATTATTAAGTATGACAACTAATACATTAGACAAAAAACGAAATAGTAATGGCACTTATTCATTGTTTTCATTTATCCAGAAGCTAGATCCGGATTTACAAACTTCCCGCAGTGCAAAAGAGAAAAAAACACTAGAGTATAATTATGGATTCGTAAACTTTATAGCCGTTGGAAACCGTAATACTTCAAATTATGGTCTTGTTATACAAGGAGTGCATAAAGGATCATCTGCCGATAAAGAAGGACTAAAACGAGGAATGGAAATAACCGAAATAGACAATCAGAGAATAACAACGGCTAACGTGCAAGCTTGTTACTCTAAATTAATTAAACCATCCTCTCCAACCTCTATAAAAGTAAAAGACAAAGATGGAAAAGTATATACAATAAATTCCGGACCTATTTATGCGAACCCGATAATTCACCACCAAGTAAAAGAAAAGATCGGCTATCTGGTGTATTCAGCTTTTGAATCCGGCTTCGACCAAGAACTATTCGATGTATTCAAAGAGTTTAAAAGTCAGAATATTACAGAGCTAATTTTAGATCTTCGCTACAATGGCGGAGGAGATGTAACATCAGCTAATCTTATGTCTAGTTGCATTGCCGGAGATTTCTGTGTTGATAAAACTTTCGCTTCATATAGATATAATGATGAACGTATGAAAGCCCTTGGCAACCAACGGCCTATTCAGAAATTCGCATATTCTCAATATGATAATTTGAGTACTTCCCTCTCTGCCGGTGGTCTAAAGCTACAAAAAATCTACTGTCTTGTTACTGACGACTCTGCATCTGCAAGTGAATTAGTAATCAATGCACTGAGAGGTATTGATATCGAAGTTATCCTTATTGGCACCACCACACATGGGAAAAATGTAGGAATGGAAGGAGTAGAACTTACTGCAGGAACAGACAAATATTTGCTTTTCCCTATCACTTTCCAAGCATACAATGCCAAAGGTTTTGGAGACTTCGAAAACGGTTTTACACCCGATTACGAGATAAATGAGAACCAGCCTAACGGAGAATATTTTGAAGGATATGGAGACTTTGGAACTGAAAGCGATCCTTTATATGCCAAAGCAATCAGTCTGATTTCAGGAAGTAAAGTTACTACTCCCACAAGGGCAGTTAACCAAGCTAAAGAACAAATGCTAGTGATAGCTACACCAAGATTGAACCGTATAGGAATGATAAAATAAGATTATTATATCCCGTTATTAAATAGAAAGAGGTGAACCGCTCAGCGATTCACCTCTTTCTCTATCCTCAAAATCTTATCTAACGTCTTCTGAGCCTCCGTCGATGGGAACCGTAGCACTACTTTCTGTAAAGAGCTTCGTGCTTTCTCATATCCGGTAGCAAACAATTTCGACAACCCGTCCCGATAACGTGCATATTGCATTTTTGTCGGTGAAGAAAGCTTTTTGTAGTCACTTTCCAGTTTTTTCTTCTCCTGCTCCGCCATCAAATAATAATAATTACCGAGAAAGATATTGGCCGCCAGATTATCCGCATCCAACTTCAATATATTCTCGTACATACGCAACGCATCCTTCTCCTGTCCACGACATACCTGCATTTCGGCAACAGCCTCCAGATAATCTACATTATCAGGGTCCTTCTGCGACAGTTCTTTATAAAACAAAAAGGCTTTGTCATAATTCCGATTCTTCTTATAGGCAAGAGCCAACTCATTAGAAAGTTTCGAGCTGATCTCACTACTCTTGTCTATACTCGTCCAGTAGAACATTTCCGAGCGGTCTATATTCAGACTGATAGCCTGACGGAAATAGCTAACCGCCTGTCCATGCTGTCCGGCCTCAATAGCAACCGTGACTTTATGCAACATTTCATCGGCCGTCTGTGCATTCAGCATCAGCGGCAACGAAAACAAAGAAAAAAGAAGGAGAGTTAAGGTTTTCATAATCAGTTACATTGTTTCTAGTTCGTGACACGCAAAGATACAATAAAATAATAAAATATGTACCTTTGTTCGCAAAAAGAACAATCTATTTGATAAAAGTGTTTCTACAAGATGATAAATAAAAAGACGACCTCCGAAAACAGACGAATATTACAGATTGCCGTACCATCGATTATTTCGAATATTACCGTGCCATTGCTGGGACTTATCGATGTCACTATCGTTGGACATCTCGGCTCTCCGGCATATATCGGAGCGATTGCCGTAGGAGGAATGTTGTTCAATATCATCTACTGGATCTTCGGATTCCTACGTATGGGAACAAGCGGCATGACCTCACAAGCCTACGGGCAGCATGACTTAAACGAAATCAACCGGTTACTGATACGTTCTGTCGGCGTCGGACTCTTTATTGCCCTATGCCTGCTGATCCTTCAATATCCTATCCTTAATGCGGCATTCACACTCATACAGACTACAGAAGAAGTAAAGCAACTGGCAACTACCTATTTCTATATCTGTATTTGGGGAGCTCCGGCAATGCTAGGTCTTTATGGATTTGCAGGCTGGTTTATCGGAATGCAGAACTCACGCTTCCCGATGTATATTGCCATCACGCAGAATATTGTCAATATTATCGCCAGTTTGTCTTTCGTCTATCTCTTGGATATGAAAGTGGCAGGAGTCGCCGCCGGAACCCTTATCGCACAGTATGCAGGTTTCTTTATGGCCATACTATTGTATATGCGTTATTACAGCACGCTCCGAAAACGTATTGTATGGAAAGATATCATACAGAAGCAGGCAATGTACCGTTTCTTCCGGGTAAACCGTGACATCTTTTTCCGTACCCTCTGCCTGGTAATCGTAACGATGTTCTTCACCTCTGCAGGAGCTGCACAGGGAGAAGTCGTTCTGGCAGTAAATACACTGCTGATGCAATTGTTCACGCTCTTCTCTTATATTATGGATGGATTCGCCTATGCAGGGGAAGCGTTAGCCGGACGCTATATCGGCGCAAGAAATCAAACGGCTCTCCGCAATACGGTCAATCACCTTTTCTATTGGGGCATCGGACTTTCGGCAGCATTCACCCTTTTATATGCAATAGGCGGAAAAGAATTTCTCGGGTTACTGACAAATGATGTTTCGGTAATAAGCTCCTCAGACACTTACTTTTATTGGGCACTCGCCATCCCATTGACAGGTTTCTCCGCTTTCTTATGGGATGGTGTGTTTATCGGCGCCACCGCCACCCGCCAGATGCTTTATTCGATGTTGGTTGCTTCCGTCAGCTTTTTTATGATCTACTATGCCTTCCACAATCTCTTGGGAAATCACGCTTTATGGCTGGCTTTCATCACTTACCTTTCATTGAGGGGAATCGTGCAGACCTTCATCGGAAGAGAAATAGTGAAGAAAGCGATATAAAAGTTATCGCGCAACTATGAGGTCTATCCAACAAATTATCTCTATATTTGCGCTAAACTAAATGTAAAAAGATATGGCAAAGTATAAAAGAATTCTGCTGAAGCTCAGCGGAGAAAGCCTGATGGGGGAAAAACAATACGGCATTGACGAAAAAAGACTGGCGGAATATGCCGCACAAATCAAAGAAATCCATGAACAGGGAGTACAAATCGGCATCGTTATCGGCGGCGGAAATATCTTCCGTGGACTAAGCGGAGCCAACAAGGGCTTCGACCGTGTGAAAGGTGATCAGATGGGTATGCTGGCAACTGTCATCAACAGCCTTGCATTAAGTTCCGCATTAGTAGCAGCCGGAGTAAAGGCCCGTGTACTTACAGCAGTCCGCATGGAGCCGATCGGTGAATTCTACAGCAAATGGAAAGCGATTGAATGCATGGAAAACGGTGAAATCGTTATCATGTCCGGCGGTACGGGAAATCCTTTCTTTACCACAGACACTGGCTCTTCACTGCGCGGCATCGAAATCGAAGCAGACGTAATGCTGAAAGGTACCCGCGTAGACGGCATCTACACAGCCGACCCGGAGAAAGACCCTACAGCTACAAAATTCAGTGACATCACATACGATGAAGTACTGAAACGCGGTCTGAAAGTGATGGACCTCACAGCTACCTGTATGTGCAAGGAAAACAACCTGCCGATTGTTGTTTTTGACATGGACACGGTAGGAAACCTCAAAAAAGTAATCAGCGGAGAAGAAATAGGAACAGTAGTACACAACTGATCCTGACTCCCTGCCAATATACCCGGGGCCGACTAAAAAGGATATAATCAGCTTTCAGACTTTTTAGTCAGTCCCGATTACTTTCTCCCTCCACATTCCTTTTGTTGACTTGCATATACATCATTAAGAAATAAAAGCTATGAAAACCAAAAACGCTTGTTTCTGGATATTCTTATTACTATCCGGAAGTGCTTACGCACAAATGTCTCAAAAAGGTACAGTACAGATTTTTAATTCAAATAAGTCCCCACTACCGGGAGTACAACTGACAGCTACCGATGCCCCTGCCACCGATACGGATGCCAACGGGAATTTCCAGTTCAACTTCAGCAAACAAAAACCGGGAATGGCTATCGCTTCTCCGAATGTATATAAGAAAGGATATGAACTGGTAAATAAAGACATGATCAATGGATGGATTCTATCCGAAAAACGTCCGTTGAGTATTGTGATGGCTCCCGAGGGCACTATAGAAGAAAGCAAGAGCAAGTATTATTCCATCTCCGTTGCCCACTTTTCGAAGAAACAAGAAAAAGCCATTGAAGAAATCAACCAGCTATATATAGCACAGAAAATCAGTCTGCAAGAGCGTAGCGACCGTCTGAAAGCGATGGCGGAAGAATCCAGATCATTTATGAATCAGATCGATCAGTACGCTGAGAAGTTTGCGAGAATAAATCCGGATGACATCAACGCCATCGAGAAGCAAGTATTGGAACTGGTCAATGCCGGGAAACTGTCTGAAGCCATCGAGCTATACAATAAATCCGGAATTATCACTCAGGCCAGAGAGAAGCTGTTACAGAAAACAAAAGCAGAGGAAGACATCGACAAACTGGCCGAAATAATGTACCGATATGCCGACCTCTGCGCCCTGACCGGAGGAATGGAAAACGAGAAGAAAGCAAATGATGCCTACAAGTTCGTAGCCGAAGCACTTCCCGACAGGTTTACATACGTGTTTAAATACGCATTGCAGAAAATAGGACTAGAAGACAGTGATACCATGGAATGGCTGGACAAATGCCAGAAACTTTCATTTGACGAGAAATCTCTCGTACAAGTACTGAACATAAAAAGTACCCTTGCGCGTCATCATCAGAAAGACTATATCAAAGCCTTGGAGTATGACATCAACGCACTGGAAATACTGTCCAACAAAAATATTTCCATGCCTTCGGGCGATTACTATGCTATCTACCATCAGACGTTCTATTCAATGGGAAAGACATACGAAGCCATGAACGAATTCAAAGAAGCAAAGGAAATCTATGAAGACCAGATCAAAGAAATCAGTGAAGAGATAGCAGACAGCGACAATCAGCTGTTCATAAATATTCAAAGTTCTCAACTTGCCAACATATACAGTTCGCTGACAGACATTTACAAGAAGGAAGGCAATGTGTCTAAAGTCAACGAACTGTCAGAGAAATTATTCGAGCTAAATAAAAAGAATGCAGGAGATAATGAAGAAGCCATACTCGAAGCTGAAATAGGAAGACAAGAATACCTGTTCCATCAGGCAGTAGAGAAAGCGGATTACAAACTGGCAGCCGGCAGTATAAAAGAGATTCTGGCAAAAGCCGAGAAACTGTATAAGATGCGTCCCTTGTCCCGCGCCTACTGGTATGCTTTATGGAACTTCGCCTACATCAGCGTAAGCACAGAAACAGAACCGGAAAACTTCCTCACGACCATAAAAGCATTTGAAGACAAGGTAGCCAACGAATTAAAAATCAACAGTGAAGAACAAAAGACCTCATTATTGTACAATATCGAGAAACAATACATTCTATATTACTCCAAAAACGGAAATAAACCCGAAGAAAGGAAGCATGTGGAACAAGCATACCAATATGCCGAAAAACTGAATCTGTTGAATCCGGCAAGATTTGTTCTTGAGATTATCAGTGCACAGGCATCGTATATCGATATGCTCCTGGAACTTTCCGAACATGACAAAGCTCTGAAAGCCGCCATCGACCTGGAAGCATTATACACCATGCAAGGAGTATGGGGATTTCAGGACTTGAGAACAGAGAACAGTATAGGCACCGCAATGGTTTGCGGAGGACTGTATGAATTAGGAGTGGAACATCTGGAAAAAGTAAAGAAAGACAGGGAAAAGCACCTGAAACAAAAGCCGAACGACGTGGATATGATGGGCAGTATCACCACTACCTACAATAACCTGTCGTTGGGATACGGCAAACTTAAAAAATATGCCAAAGCACTGGAAGTGCAAAAGAAAGCATACGAAATCATCAAGACACTGTATCCGCATAATAAAGCCCAACTTGGCACGAACTATCTACTGATGACTCTCAATACAAGTATCGCCTACTATCAGAACAGCAATAATGCGGAGGCTCTGAAATTTCTGCAAGAGGCGGAAAACATCGCAAACGAACTGAAAGAACTCAATCAGCTTTTCAGCTCCTACCCTCTTGTTGTCCGGTTTGCCAAAGGAGACCTTCTGGCCAAATTATCCCAGCCCGGCTCCGAGGAATTATTAAAAACTGGTCTGGAGTATAAGAGCGGCACGCTGCCTAACGATGCCGTTCTGCTCTACCTTATCAATGACTACCGGACCAACAATAATAGCATTTACAGAAAGTAAAGGCATTACTTTCTCAGAATAATCTTCCATGGGACTTTATCGGATACCGGTCCGGTGAAGTCCCATAATTGATATCCATCCTTGTATACCGTCACCCGTTGCTCCTCTTTTTGTTTCTCGGCAGGTATGGGCAGTTGGAAGTTTCCCATTCCGTCAGATACCGTCTTCATGTCCAGCACTTGAACAGTAGCATCCGCCAGCGGACGGTTATCCTCATCTTTCACAGTACCGAAAATCATCGCTAATGAAGAATCCCGACTGATGCCAAGAGTCACATTCTTTTCCAGGCTCAGTACCGTATCTACCGTCACATATCCTTTCGATTCTATCTTCAGACGGGCATTCTCACCCAGATATTTAGTATGAATTTCTTTGAAGACAACCTCGTCAGAAAGTCTGTCCACATGACGGGTTTCGCTCTTATCGGCATACTCCAATGTTATATCAGCGCCATAAAAAGGCAAAGAAGATTTGGAAGTATCCGTAAGACGCACCGTGGAAGTGACCGGCGAATAATAATAGAAAGCAAAGAAAGCCAGTGCCACCACCAGTACAGGCACAAGGACATACAATAATACGAACCTCAATGTCCGTTTCACATCTACCGGATCGGGCTTGATAAAGCCTTCATTCTCCAAAATCTGCAATTGTTTGTCGAACTTGAGACGCAAATCATCATAATTGGTATACAAGTCGCAGAAGTGTCCGAGATTCTTCTCGCAATAAGATTTAAAATCTTTGAGAGACTCATCAACGATCCCTTCCTCCTTGAAATAGACAAATATTTTAGGTTTTGCAGCCTTAGTCTTCAGATATATTTCATGGGCCACTTCCAGTTCTTCTTTGGTATAGCGCCCCATCCGTGTGTGGAACAGAAAAATCACAATATCACATTCACGGATATAGTCATTATAGCGATCCTGCAGACGGCCTTCATTCAGCGAACTGCTGAAGTCCATCCACGTACGCTGGTCGAAGTCGATATTCCGATCACGATAAAGCTTATTCTTATCCGAAAAGTACAAGTCAAACATCTGTTTGTCTTCATTCAACTCCGCTGATGATGCAATAAAAATCTTGATCTTCTTCATCTGTTTCTATATTTTTTCCTTTATACTGATCCATTTCTTGCGGTCTTCGATTCGTTCGAAAACCAACTGTGCCTTTTTCTTCAGTTCTCCTTTCAACTTGACTTCTTTCAATGACTGCTGAAGGCTATTCTCCACCAGCTCAATCTCTTGCATACTTTGCGTCTCCTTTACTATCAAGCTATACTGATCCAGAACTTCACTCGGGTCATTCCGCTGAAAGAACCACTCTACCGACATTAATTTCAGCTTGATATCCGTCGCCATCTCATAAATCAAGTGAGCAACAGAGTCACACGCCACTTTATCATCGGCTTGCTTCAGCAACTGGAAATTATTGACTAAGGATGGAAGAAGCAGTTTCATATCTTCTTTTGCTTCCTGCCTGACTGCAATCTTCAATGTCATGGCAGAATCAAGTTTCATCTCTTCATAAAGACGAATAGCTCCATGCACATCACCATGATCGAGCAGTTCCATTGCCTGCTTTTCCATAGCATCAAGCTCGTCACGATTGATGCAGGCAAATTTAAGCGCATATATTTCCAGACGTTTCTGCCATTCCATCATACTTTTAGACATGGAGTCAACTTTCTGATCATATTCCACTGCGGACAATGCGTTCTGTTTCTTCAGTTCTTCCAGTTCAGCCAATGTTTTCCGATATTCTTTCTCACTATTGGATTCACCTATATCATAATATTTCTTGCGCAACGCACTGATGACTTCGGTACGCCCTAATACAATTTTCAGTTCGGAGGCAGACGATATATTCCAATTGGCTACTTTCTCGTAATTGACTATTTTGAAACCTTTCTTATAGATATCATTAATCATCAACGGATCGCCCGGCAAGGAAGCGGTGAAATTCAGTATAAACCGCCCTTCCTGATCGCTGTCCGTAGGCGAAGCACCCGCTACTTTTATTTCAGCACCGGCTACGGGCTTGTTATTGCTACTCATTTCCACGACGATCCCCTTCTGAGTGGTTTGTGCCCAAACACATTGAAAGCCAGTCAGAAAGATAGAAAGCACTAAGAATATTTCCTTTTGATGATTCCCCATATCACAAATCCTAATCCATTTTATAGTTTTCCGTCCTGCTTCACAATCAAAAGCAGATGCCGTGTCAAAGCAATATCATATTTCTCACTGCCATTCCGCAAATCGTTGTAAGGGCGAATGTCATAATGAGCATATTCTTCATCCCGCTTTTTATTCTTCAAGGCTGCCTTTTGTTCTATCTCTTCCTGTTCCTTTTTTGTCACAGGTCTATATCCCAGTAACAGTTCTTCCACATTCCAGCGGTTGTGTTCCACTTCTGCCAAAATCGCCACCTGCTTTTCGCTAAGTTGCTTTCCGTTGTCCCAATGTTCCTTGGTGTAGCCGATTGAACGCAATTTGGTAGGAATGGCATTCGCATTATAAATATTAGACCATTTCTTTACCGTTTTGAACTTCGGATTGTGCCATAGTTCGTCCATTTCTTTCGCAGATGGCAGTTCTGTCAAGACTTTATCTCCTTCACACTTTTCATACACCGCATTTACACGCTTGGCATACATCTCGTCTGCCATGCACAAGTCGAAACAATCATCCAACATCCCGAACGGACGAAGATTCTTGAAACGCTGATTGGTTCCTCCTTTTCCCTTCAACGGATTACCGGATAATTTTTCAATGATAGCCGATGTTATCCGTTGCTGAACCAGCACCGGAACACCTTTCTCATAGACACAACGCGGGAGATAGACAGCAGAAGAAATAGACTGATGAGTCAGGTTCAGGCAGACTGCAACCGTCATCAGCGCATCCTCATCTTCACACCAGCCTGTAATCAAATCACGGACTTCCGGCGACTCGATAGTTCCCTGTACAAACTGCCATTCTATGTCTATAAAATCTGTTCCCAAATGAGCATAGACCTCAGCAGGTTCATCCCTGCGGACCATTCCGTTTTCTGTATCTATAAAGGTAGAATAAGATACATCAAACAGGTTTTCATACGCTTGTTTGAAGCTGTTCATCTCACGCATTGCTTCATTATCGATAAAAGTGATGCGCGTTTTCTTCTTTTTATCCCGGATAAAGTTGGGATAGTGGGCTATATGGGCAGCCTCGACAGCCAGAGCAATTCCCATCCTCGACATTCCCACAATTACCAGATGCACATATTTCTCTGATTCGTAAGTGACAGGCTGATAATCCAGAGGCAGATAATTAATCTCACGGATACTACACGCATTTCGCACAAATACTTTTTGCGCCCATGTTTCGTAAAAGTTAAACGGACAGAAATCAATATATTCCTTTATATCATCATCAATATCCGAGAATTGGAAGACAGCAAAAGTAGATTGATATTCAAAGAGTACGTTGCACTTCAAAGGAGGTTTCCGATTCTCTTCCTTGCAAAGTTCGCCTATCAGATTCAGACAGTCGACATTCATCGAGTCATGATAATATTCCACATCATCCAGCTCTCCGCTATCTCCCAATATAAAGACTTCTTTCGCATCCGCCACATACAACTTTTTCAGTTCTTCTTTAGAGTCTCTCATGGCATGAACCAAAACGATTCTCTTCTCCTCATCCTTTGTGAGATTGGAAAATAATTCCATCCGTACTTCATTGACGTCTTTGGAAGTCTGAATGACTAACGTGCAATCCTTCTCCCGTTGGCATAACTGTCGTATCAGACAGGGTAACATTGCATCTGCACCGATGATCACAAAATGATCAGATAGTTTATAATGAATCAACCCGTTTCTGCAATTTTCCACCCGCCTTTCAATGATATTGGAAAGCGTGGAGATCAACAATCCGCCCAAAACGACGGAACCCAGCAAACTAATAATCAATGCCCACGGGCGGTCTTCCGGACTTATGCTGATCAGGTTGCCCGAATCAACAAAGTTATTGTATACATTCCACAGGGTCTTCTGAAAAGAATGGTTCGCCGCAGAGTCAGTAGCCAGCACAGTCATCTCTTCCGAAGGAGTCATCTGATACTTGCTTCCCCAGTGCACTCCCAAACAAGATAAAACAATCAGCGAAACGACTATAATAATCAGGAAACGTATCTGTTTCCAAGCCCCGCCATAAATAATCCGGTCAAACCAACGAGCATTCATAACTTAATCCTCCTTTTCTATTCTGAAACCTAATTTCTTCACCATCTTGATCGTATTCATAGCCGTATTCCGGTCGTACTCTTTTTCTTCTTCCGGCAACTCATCATAAGGTACCAGACAAGGATGCTTTTTATGGATATCATCGCGTTTTTCGCCATATGTCCAGCCTTCATCTATACGGGCTTTTGCCCACACTTCATGTACATTTTCAGCGATGCGCTCTGATAATTGGATTAAAGATTCGGGAAGGTCAACCAATGAAAGGTCCATCGGTTCGGGGATGTAATCCAGTTTATTTTCTTTCATATTTTATATTCTGTATTTATCTAATGTATTAAGATGCAAGGCATGTCATTGATGCAAAGATAATAAAAAGACTAAGATTTACAGCTTTCAATACTATTTCTTAATGGCTATAGTGCTAAAATCTAAGTCTCGCATTGCATAAAACTATTCGTCTGACAGTTGTTGAACTTTCGTCTGACAACTGTTAATCTTTCGTCTAACAGCTGTCAGACGAAAAGAAAACAGCTGTCAGACGAATAAATTCAAGCATAAACAATGTTAGTTTACGGCTAGCAGAAGAGTAATCTCATGCTATTCTCCAAGTAATCCGTCGCATACGAAAAATTAAATTATACTATCAACGCCCTAAACTATTGTTTATCATCGGCAAACTACGTACTTTTGCACGCCATTTTTAAGAGGCTAAAATAATGAATAACAAGACCAAAGGTTTTATTTATGGAGCCATTGCCGCTGCAAGCTACGGTATGAATCCTCTCTTCACACTCCCGCTCTATGCTGCCGGCATGAGTGTCGATACTGTTTTATTCTACCGTTACGCATTTGCCGTAATTGTATTGGGTGTCTTGATGAAGCTGCAAGGGCAGTCTTTTACTCTTCGCAAGGCAGACATTCTCCCCTTGGTAATCATGGGATTGCTGTTTTCGTTTTCATCTCTGCTTCTATTCATGAGTTACAACTATATGGATGCCGGTATTGCTTCTACCATTCTGTTCGTTTATCCGGTGATGGTAGCTGTGATCATGGGCGCCTTTTTCAAAGAGAAGATTTCCGCAATCACCGTTTTTTCGATCCTGTTGGCACTTTCGGGCATTGCCCTGCTCTATCAGGGAGATGGCAACAAACCACTCTCCACCGTAGGAATTATCTTTGTTTTACTGTCGTCTCTCTCCTATGCCATTTATATCGTAGGAGTCAACCGGTCTTCATTAAAAACATTACCGACTACCAAACTGACTTTTTATGCTATATTATTCGGATTATCGGTTTACATAGTCCGCTTGAATTTCTGCACGGAATTGCAAATCATACCCTCTCCCTTATTGTGGGCAGATGTTCTGGCCTTGGCCATTCTCCCCACTGCCGTGTCATTGATTTGCACCGCATTAGCCATTCAATCTATAGGCTCCACTCCTACTGCTATACTCGGTGCTCTGGAGCCTGTGACAGCGTTATTTTTCGGGGTCCTCCTGTTTCACGAAAAACTGACTCCCCGATTAATGGTCGGTATTTTAATGATTATCACTGCCGTTACATTGATTATCATCGGCAAGTCGCTTATAAAAAAGATGAGTGTGCTGTTGCAGATAAGCAAAAAATAGTATACTTTTGCTAATCAATCAACCAAATAGCAACTTTAATTATCAAAAAATATGGTAGACGTAAAGACTTGCCTTGACAATGCACAAGAAAAAATGGATATGGCTGTAATGTATCTCGAAGAAGCATTGGCACATATCCGCGCTGGAAAAGCGAGTACCCGACTGTTGGATGGTATCCGCGTAGACTCTTACGGAAGTATGGTTCCTATCAGCAATGTAGCTGCTTTATCCACTCCGGATGCTCGCAGTATCACCATCAAACCGTGGGACAAAAGTATGTTCCGTGCCATCGAAAAAGCCATTATCGACTCTGACCTTGGCATTATGCCCGAAAATAATGGTGAAGTAATCCGTATTGGTATTCCTCCTCTGACGGAAGAACGTCGTAGACAGCTCGCTAAACAGTGTAAAGCGGAAGGCGAAACTGCCAAAGTAAGTGTACGCAACGCTCGTCGCGATGGCATCGACGCACTGAAAAAAGCAGTAAAAGACGGACTGGCAGAAGACGAGCAGAAGAATGCGGAAGCCAAGTTACAAAAAATCCATGATAAGTATATCAAACAGATTGAAGATATGCTTGCTGACAAGGATAAAGAAATCATGACGGTTTAATGGAAAATGGAGAATGGACAATGGATAATTACTATGCAGTCCCATTGCCCATTCTCCATTATCCATTCTCCATTATCCATTATCCATTAAATAAATGAAGGGATTAGTAATCAAGAACACGGGCAGTTGGTATCAGGTGAAGACCGACGACGGACAATTTATTGAATGTAAAATCAAAGGTAATTTCCGGTTAAAAGGTATTCGCAGCACCAATCCGGTAGCCGTGGGCGACCGCGTTCAGATTATACTCAATCAGGAAGGTACTGCCTTTATCAATGAAATAGAAGACAGAAAGAACTACATCATCCGCCGTTCTTCCAATCTTTCCAAACAATCTCACATTCTTGCCGCTAACCTCGATCAATGTATGTTAGTGGTTACTGTCAACTATCCCGAAACATCCACCATTTTTATCGACCGTTTTCTCGCTTCTGCCGAAGCATATCGTGTACCTGTCAAACTGGTATTTAATAAGGTAGATGCTTATAACGAGGATGAGCTCCGTTATCTGGACGCTCTTATTAATCTGTATACGCATATCGGTTATCCTTGTTTCAAGGTTTCTGCCAAGGAAGGAACCGGAGTGGATGCCATCAAAAAAGACCTGGAAGGCAAGATCACACTTTTCTCCGGTCATTCGGGAGTTGGAAAATCGACGCTCATCAACGCCATTTTACCGGGAACCAAAGTAAAAACCGGTGAGATATCGACCTATCACAACAAAGGTATGCATACGACTACCTTCTCTGAAATGTTCTCTGTAGACGGGGATGGATATATTATCGATACTCCGGGAATCAAAGGATTCGGAACGTTCGATATGGAGGAAGAAGAAATCGGGCATTATTTCCCTGAAATATTCAAGGTTTCCGCTGATTGCAAATATGGTAACTGTACACATCGGCATGAGCCGGGATGTGCGGTACGTGAGGCAGTGGAAAAGCATCTTATCAGTGAGTCTCGTTATACTTCTTATCTGAATATGCTGGAGGATAAGGAGGAGGGAAAGTATCGGGCGGCATACTAATCTCTTAACTAATCAGCAAGAAATTACACATAAAAAATAAATCTAATTTCTATTAAAAAAACGACAACAATCGAACATTCTGATTCCAAAATTCAAACAACAAACACAACTTTGATTTTAATTTAAACTTCAAGCAAAATCTCACTAATTTAAATAAGTAAATTAGATGAAAAGTCGAAATTCTCCTTTTGTCTGTTATTAAAGCCAGACACAACATTAACTTTCTTTTACTTTATCCAGCATTAAACCTTTTCTTTCAAGTGTCGTCTAATCATCAGAAGATATTATATAACATGCTATATACTATACTAAACCATGAATAAAAAAACTAAATGGGGCATCATTATTCTTATCGGTGCCGGAATTATCGGTGGGGGAATTTACTCACAGTTACCAAAAACTAACGACGAACTGGCTGCTGCTGACAAGGTAAAAAATACCCAAAAGAATGGAAAAAAGATTCTGAACGTCAACGCCAAAGTAATAAAGCCTCAACTGTTAACAGACGAATACACTACTACCGGCGTACTTCTGCCGGATGAAGAAGTTGATTTGTCTTTTGAGACTTCCGGGAAAGTAATAGAGATCAACTTCGAAGAAGGAACTCCCGTAAAAAAAGGACAACTTCTTGCCAAAGTCAACGACCGCCAGCTACAAGCACAACTTCAACGGTTGGTTTCACAACTAAAGTTAGCTGAGGACCGTGTATTCCGACAAGATGCTCTGCTTAAACGAGATGCAGTCAGTAAAGAAGCTTATGAACAAGTAAAGACTGACCTGGCAACTCTAAATGCTGATATAGAAATAGTAAAAGCGAACATTGCCCTAACCGAGCTCCGTGCTCCATTTGACGGAATCATCGGACTTCGGCAAATCAGTGTCGGTTCATACGCTTCGCCGACAACTATCGTTGCCAAACTGACAAAGATTACTCCGCTGAAAGTAGAATTTTCAGTACCGGAACGCTATGCAAGCCAGATTAAGAAAGGTACGAACCTGAATTTTAGAATTGAAGGAAAACTAGATGCCTTCAGCGCAAAAGTATATGCTGTAGAATCAACGATTGATCCCAACCTGCATCAATTTACAGCACGCGCACTTTATCCAAATACCAATCGCGCCTTACTTCCCGGCCGATATACAAGTATCCAATTAAAGAAAGAAGAAATCCCGAATGCGATTGCCATTCCGACGGAAGCTATCGTACCGGAGATGGGAAAGGATAAAGTTTTCTTGTATAAATCAGGAAAAGCCGAACCTGTAGAAGTGACAACAGGCATTCGTACAGATGCTGAAGTACAAATTGTAAGAGGACTTCAAGTAGGAGATACCATTCTTACATCAGGAACACTGCAACTTCGCCTGGGACTTCCTGTTACATTGGATAATATTGACTAATACCTGCCATGCCTTATGAATATATCTGAATTAAGTATACGCCGTCCGGTATTAGCTACGGTACTGACAATCATTATTCTCCTTTTTGGATTTATCGGATACAGTTATCTGGGTGTCCGTGAATATCCATCGGTGGACAACCCGATCATTTCTGTCAGTTGTTCTTATCCGGGAGCCAATGCCGACGTCATTGAGAACCAGATAACCGAGCCACTGGAACAAAATATCAATGGTATCCCGGGCATCCGGTCTCTATCCAGCGTCAGCCAGCAGGGACAAAGCCGTATTACGGTAGAATTTGAACTTTCAGTCGATCTGGAAACTGCAGCAAATGACGTACGTGACAAAGTTTCCCGTGCCCAACGTTATCTGCCCCGGGACTGTGACCCGCCGACTGTATCAAAAGCCGATGCCGATGCGATGCCTATTTTAATGGTTGCCCTCCAAAGCGACAAACGCTCACTGCTTGAATTAAGTGAGATTGCAGACTTGACTGTCAAAGAGCAGTTACAGACCATCTCTGATGTAAGTAGTGTATCTATTTGGGGTGAAAAGCGTTATTCCATGCGCCTTTGGCTCGATCCGGTCAAGATGGCAGGATATGGCATCACTCCGATTGATGTAAAGAATGCGGTAGACAATGAGAATGTCGAACTTCCTTCGGGTAGTATTGAAGGAAACACTACCGAACTGACAATCCGTACATTGGGATTAATGCATACTGCCGATGAGTTCAATAATCTTATTGTAAAAGAAGATAACAACCGTATCGTCCGTTTCAGTGACATCGGACGTGCAGAACTTGGTCCTGCCGACATCAAGAGTTACATGAAAATGAACGGTGTACCCATGGTAGGTGTTGTTGTTATTCCACAGCCGGGAGCCAATCACATCGAAATTGCCGATGCTGTGTACAAACGCATGGAACAGATGAAGAAGGACCTGCCGGAAGATGTGACGTATAGCTATGGTTTTGATAATACCAAATTTATCCGGGCATCTATCAATGAGGTAAAAGAGACTGTATATGTAGCCTTTATTCTGGTTATCATCATCATCTTCCTTTTCTTACGCGACTGGCGGGTGACGCTGGTTCCGTGCATCGTAATTCCCGTATCGCTGATTGGAGCATTCTTCGTCATGTATCTTGCCGGATTCTCCATTAACGTACTTTCCATGCTTGCCATTGTGCTGGCCGTGGGACTGGTGGTGGATGACGCCATCGTAATGACGGAGAACATCTATATCCGTATCGAAAAAGGAATGAGTCCGAAAGAAGCGGGAATAGAAGGAGCCAAAGAGATCTTCTTTGCCGTTATTTCAACGACCATCACACTGGTTGCAGTATTCTTCCCGATTGTCTTCATGCAAGGTATGACAGGACGTTTGTTCCGGGAATTCAGTATTGTAATTTCGGGTTCTGTCATTATCTCTTCATTTGCGGCACTGACTTTCACTCCGATGCTGGCCACGAAGTTACTCATCAAACGTGAAAAACAAAACTGGTTCTACACTAAGACGGAACCGTTTTTTGAAGGGATGAACCGATGGTACAGCCGTTCGCTCGCTGCTTTTTTGCGTAAGCGCTGGCTAGCACTTCCGTTCACTTTTATAACCATCTGCCTGATCGGTTTCTTATGGAATGCTATTCCGGCAGAAATGGCTCCACTTGAAGACCGGTCGCAAATCTCTATCAACACCCGAGGTGCAGAAGGTGTCACTTATGAATATATCCGTGACTATACCGAAGATATCAACCAGCTTGTAGATTCTATTCTACCGGATGCGGAAGCGGTAACAGCACGTGTATCCAGTGGTAGCGGAAACGTACGCATTACACTGAAAGACATGAAAGACCGTGACTACACGCAGATGGAAGTTGCGGAAAAGATATCAAAGGCCGTACAGAAAAAGACCATGGCACGCTCGTTCGTACAACAGCAGTCTTCTTTCGGCGGACGCCGGGGAAGTATGCCTGTTCAATACGTACTCCAGGCTACCAATCTGGAAAAGCTGCAGGAGGTATTACCGCAGTTCATGGCCAAAGTATATGAGAATCCGGTTTTCCAGATGGCAGACGTAGACTTGAAGTTCAGTAAACCGGAAGCCCGTATCAGAATCAACCGTGACAAAGCGAGCGTAATGGGAGTCAGTACTAAAAATATCGCCCAAACGCTGCAATACGGATTGAGCGGCCAGCGTATGGGATATTTCTATATGAACGGAAAGCAGTATGAAATTTTAGGTGAAATCAACCGCCAGCAACGAAACAAGCCTGCCGATCTGAAAGCTATCTATATCCGTAGCAGCAATGGAGATATGATACAGCTGGACAATCTGATTGAACTGGAAAACGGTATCGCCCCTCCCAAACTGTACCGTTACAACCGATTTGTATCAGCCACAATTTCCGCCGGACTGGCTGACGGAAAGACCATCGGACAAGGACTGGATGAAATGGATAAGATTGCCAAGGAAACATTGGACGATACTTTCCGTACCGCATTATCCGGAGACTCCAAGGAATACCGTGAAAGTTCTTCGAGCCTGATGTTTGCTTTTATACTGGCTATCCTTCTGATTTATCTGATCCTGGCAGCACAGTTTGAAAGTTTCAAGGACCCGTTAATTATCATGTTAACAGTGCCTTTGGCTATTGCCGGAGCCTTGGTATTCATGTATTTCGGAGATATCACAATGAATATTTTCAGTCAGATCGGTATTATCATGCTGATTGGTCTCGTGGCTAAAAACGGTATCCTGATCGTGGAATTCGCCAATCAGAAACAAGAAGCAGGCGAGGATAAGATGAGTGCCATCAAAGATGCCGCATTACAGCGTCTGCGCCCGATTTTAATGACAAGCGCTTCTACTGTACTGGGACTTATTCCATTGGCATTTGCCAGCGGAGAAGGCGCCAATCAGCGTATCGCCATGGGTACGGCTGTAGTAGGTGGTATGGTTGTTTCCACACTGCTTACGATGTATATTGTGCCGGCCATCTACAGTTATATTTCGACTAACCGAATCAAAATAACAAAAGAATGAAACAGAAAGGTATTTGCATGAAACGAATCATATATATAGTTACCGCATGTGTCTTCGTATCAGTTTCTACTGCGAAGGCACAGCGAATCTATTCCTTAAGAGACTGCCTGGAAGAAGGGCTGCAAAACAATTATTCTCTGCGCATCGTCCATAACGAAGAACAGATCAGCAAGAATAACGCGACACTCGGAAATGCGGGTTATCTGCCTACCCTGGACTTTTCTGCCGGATATACCGGAAACCTGGACAATATCGAGACGAAAGCCCGTGCCACCGGAGAGGTCACCAAAAATAATGGAGTCTACGACCAGACAGTTAACGTCGGCCTCAACCTCAACTGGACCATCTTCGACGGATTCAACATCAGCACTACGTACAAGCAGCTAAAAGAACTGGAACGGCAGGGCGAAACCAACACCCGCATTGCCATTGAAGACTTCATCGCCGATCTTGCCTCGGAATACTACAACTTCATCCAACAAAAGATCCGTCTGAAGAACTTTCATTATGCGATGTCACTTTCCAAAGAACGCCTGCGTATAGCAGAAGCAAGCCATCTTGTCGGTAAATTCTCGGGTCTGGATTATCAGCAAGCCAAAGTGGACTTCAATGCGGACAGCGCCCAATACATCAAGCAACAGGAATTGCTGCACTCCTCGCGCATCCAACTTAATGAATTGATGGCCAACAATAATGTAAATCAGATTATCGTCATCAAAGATTCTACCATTGACGTACACAGTGACTTACTGTTCGACGATTTATGGAATGCTACCTTATCCACCAATGCTTCTTTGCTGAAAGCCGACCAGAACACTGTACTGGCACAGCTGGATTACAAAAAGATCAACTCCCGCAACTACCCATACCTCAAACTGAATACCGGCTATGGATATACCTTTAATAAATACGATATCAATGCAAACAGCAGAAGAGGCAACTTAGGCTTTAATGCCGGGGTTACTGTCGGTTTTAATATCTTCGACGGCAACCGCCGCCGTGAAAAGCGCAACGCAACCCTTGCCTTCAAGAATCGTCGTCTGGAACGACAGGAACTGGAGTTAGCCCTTCGTTCCGATCTCAGCAACTTGTGGCAAGCATACCGTAACAATCTTCAGCTGCTGAATCTGGAACGGCAGAATCTTGTGACCGCCAAAGACAATCATGATATCGCCATGGACCGTTATATACAGGGAGACCTTTCCGGTTTTGAAGTACGCGAGGCACAAAAGAGTCTGCTGGATGCCGAAGAACGTATTCTCTCGGCAGAATACAACACCAAACTTTGCGAGATATCACTACTGCAAATCAGCGGAAAAATCACCAAATATCTGGAGCAATAAGACTTTTATTCTCCTGTTTTCATTGGGCTAATCATCTGATAAAAGCGATTAGCCCAATTTTTATGCCATAAAGAACAGATATTACCCTTCATTCCCGACCTTTTCTTCTACATTTGCACGCACCATAACATTCACTTAACAATAGAAGTCATGAGACAAACAGCCTTTTTCTTTCTGTTACTTTTCATTCAGACTGGAATTTCAGCCCAAGCAACAGATTACAGGAAACAACAGAATTACAAAGAATGGGTACACCTCGCTCCCAAGTTCGATGATGCCTTTTTCCGGACAGAAGAAGCACAACGCATTGGAGACAATGTATTGCTATACCAGCAAGTCACCGGAGGCTGGCCCAAAAACATCTATATGCCGGCAGAACTGACTGAGCAGGAATATGCCAAAGCAAGGAATGCGAAAGAAGACGTCAACCAAAGTACCATTGACAACAATGCCACGACAACTGAAATCCAATATCTGGCCCGTCTTTATCAAGCTACACAAAAAGAGAAATACAAAGAAGGAGTACTGAAAGGTATCCAATATCTGCTCAAAGCACAATATGACAACGGTGGATGGCCTCAGTTCTATCCGCGTCCTACAGGATACTATGTCCAAATCACATACAATGACAACGCAATGGTCAGAGTCATGCAGCAGTTACGGGAAATCTACGAGAAGCAGTCCCCTTATACCTTCATCCCCGATGAAACCTGCCAGCAAGCACGTAAAGCCTTTGACAAAGGAATAGAATGTATCCTCCGGACACAGGTTCGCCAAAACGGGGAACTGACAGTATGGTGTGCACAGCATGACCGCATCACACTGGAGCCCTGCAAGGCACGTGCATATGAGTTGCCTTCATTGAGCGGACAAGAATCTGACAATATCGTGCTTCTGCTGATGTCTCTCCCCCATCCATCGGAAAAAGTAATTGAATCGATAGAATCAGCCGTCAAATGGTTCAAGAAGTCCGAAATAAAAGGAGTACAAAAAGAATACTTCACCAACAGTGACGGAAAAAGAGATTATCGGATGATCCCTTGCGAGGATTGCCCCGTACTATGGGCACGTTTTTATGAACTGGACACCAATCGTCCTTTCTTCTCCGACCGCGACGGAATTAAAAAATACGATATCTCAGAAATCGGACATGAACGCCGGAACGGATATAGCTGGTACAATAAAGACGGCAACAAAGTACTGGCAAAATATGAGAAATGGAAAAAGGAATTAAATAGGAAATAATACCGGAGGATGCGATAAGAGGGGATGTCAAAAGTCAATAGTAACTAAACTCTCCTCCTTCCTGAAGGAGTTTAGTTACTATTGACTTTTGATAACCTCTTACCTATTTCTATTTTCTATGACTATCCTACTATATATTTAGCAACCTTTCCCGCACGATAGATCAGCCATACCAATCCCCATGAAACAGCGAAAGCAAGAATAGCGGCTACAGGTATCTGCAAACCAATCGGCATATCAATAGCTCTCATCAGCACGACCGACGGCCCTGTAAAGAAATAATGTATCATATAAATACCGAATCCGCATACAGTGAGATTCGCCAATGCCTTTTTCATCCTTTCCGAGTTCACTTTCACTTTCTTTGCCAACATAAACACAGGTATCGTCATCATTACAACATTAAGAGAACAATACGTAAAGAAGAGTTCCAGCATCTCATCCGTATATTCCGGCAATGCGGTTATATGTCTGAAACCTAAGAATGTCACCGCATAACCGACTGCAAACATCGGAATGCCAATCGTCAACGTTTTTTTCAAGCTCCATTCCAGATTCTTCAGATAATGTCCCAACAACAGATAGCCATTGAAACCGGCAAAAGCATACAGCATTCCAAAAGAGTTCCATGAACAGGTTCCCCATAAATAATTAGAAACAAACTGATAATAATAAGGAAGCAGCAAAGTTACCCCCCAAGCCAGCAGGAACATCAGTTTGGCACGTTCCGAAGCCTTCTCTACCCAAGCTGAGAAAACCGGCAAATACAGATACAGCCCGATTAGCAGATAAATATACCACATATGCACGGCTAAGATGGAGAAGTTGAACGGAATCATCAAAATATATTCCAAAGATACAGAGAATGACTGCCGCATCACTTCCTCTCCCGCATACGGGAAGAAATCAAGAATAATCTGAGGATTCAGTCCCAACAGGCCTGTAATCCAAGGGAACAGATTATAGAGCACCGACCATATCAGGAACGGATAAAAGACGCGGGGAATACGTTTCTTGTAAAAAGTAGAAGCATCACCTCTTACAGGCAGAAGCAATGCACCGGTAATCATCACAAACAGAGGCACACACGGACGCAGTACAGATCCGTAGATAGCACCCCAAAGTTTTATTTCTCCGATATTCGGAGCCGTGCCGGGATAAAAATTAAACGGATCGGTGCAATGACAGCAGACAACTGTAAACATCGCAATAAAACGAACGACATCCAGCCAGACAATATGCTGGTTCTTTTGATTGGATAAATTCATCACAGGTGGTTTCATGGTGTTTTAATTATTAGATAAGCAAGTTTATAAAAAAAGGGATACCCATACGAAAACTGACAGGTATCCCAAATGAATGTTTATGTAATCAACCGCAAGAATAACTTGCCATTACTTATTACTTGTTACTTATTACTTGTTATTTGTTATTTGGCACAACGTGGTTTAATCTGTTTGAAGAAGTCATTTCCTTTGTCATCTACCAGAATAAATGCCGGGAAATCTTCCACTTCAATTTTCCAGATTGCTTCCATGCCCAGTTCCGGATATTCTACGCACTCAATGCTCTTGATGTTGTTCTGAGCAAGGATTGCAGCCGGTCCGCCGATAGAACCCAGATAGAAGCCGCCATATTTCTGACAAGCATCTGTAACCTGCTGGCTACGGTTACCTTTCGCCAACATAACCATGCTGCCACCGTGGCTCTGGAACAGCTCAACATACGAGTCCATACGTCCGGCAGTTGTCGGGCCCATTGAACCGCAAGCCATACCAGCCGGAGTCTTGGCCGGACCAGCATAGTAAATAGGATGATCCTTGATATACTGAGGCAAATCTTCTCCACGATCCAGACGTTCTTTCAGTTTAGCGTGAGCGATATCACGGCCAACGATGATAGTACCGTTCAGTGACAGACGAGTAGATACAGGATATTTGGTCAGTTCTTTCAGAATCTCAGCCATCGGACGGTTCAGATCAATCTTCACTACATCACCTTCACCGGCCTGACGCAATTCTGCCGGAATCAGGCTACCCGGATTTGAATCCAGTTTCTCAATCCAGATACCATCTTTATTGATTTTACATTTGATGTTACGGTCGGCAGAACAAGACACGCCCAGACCTACCGGACAAGAAGCACCGTGACGAGGCAGACGAATGATACGAACATCATGTGCCAGATATTTACCGCCAAATTGTGCACCCAGACCGATCTTATGAGCTTCTTCCAGTACTTGTTTTTCCAGTTCGATATCACGGAAAGCACGGCCAAATTCATTTCCCGTAGTCGGCAGATTATCGTAGAAGTGAGTAGACGCCAGTTTCACTGTCAGCAGGTTCTTCTCAGCAGAAGTACCGCCGATCACAAAAGCGATATGATAAGGAGGACAAGCGGCAGTTCCCAGAGTCTTCATTTTTTCCACCAGGAACGGAACCAGTGTACCGGGGTTCAAAATTGCTTTTGTTTCCTGATACAGATATGTTTTGTTGGCAGAACCACCACCTTTCGTTACGCAGAGGAATTCATATTCCATCCCTTCGGTAGCTTCGATGTCAATCTGTGCAGGCAGGTTACATTTTGTATTTACCTCATCATACATATTCAGAGGCGCATTCTGAGAGTAACGCAGGTTTTCTTCGGTATATGTTTTGTAAACACCCAGTGACAGAGCTTCCTCGTCGGTATAGCCGGTCCACACTTGCTGTCCCTTTTCACCGTGGATAATAGCAGTACCGGTATCCTGACAGAATGGAAGTACACCTTTGGCAGCCACTTCCGCATTACGCAGGAAAGTCAGTGCTACGTACTTATCGTTCTCGCTGGCTTCCGGATCACTCAGAATCTTAGCAACCTGTTCATTGTGCGAACGGCGAAGCATGAATGACACATCACGAAAAGCTGCATTTGCCATCGCAGTCAAGCCTTCTTTCTCAATTTTCAGGATAGGATTTCCTTCAAACTCGCTTACCGATACATAGTCTTTTGTAAGCAGATAATACTCAGTGGTATCTTTTCCCTTTTCAAACATGGGTTGATACTTAAACGGAGGTGTTGCCATAATTTCTTATTTTATTACGTAATGTTAGTTAGTGAGGCAAAGGTAGTAATTAAAAATAAAGAATGATAACGGAAGAATGAAGAATTAAGAATGAATAACGCAGAAAGGAACTATGCCCACCGCAACAAGAATTTATTCTCATTGCAGTGAGAACTTTTTCTCATGCCTATGAGTATTTTTTCTCACTGCGATGAGAAAATTTTCTCATTGTGGTGAGAATTTTTTCTCATCGAGATGAGAATGGTCTGAGAACTTTAGATCACAATAACTACTGTTAATGAGGCGACTAACCAATAAGCCGACTTTAGATTTTACTCTTGAATGGACCCGATTCTTTTGATCAATTCATTGCCAAGCGCAGTTTTGTCCTCAATATGCTTCAAGACAGCCGTCACAAACGTGTTACTTTCAAAATCACCACGTACTTGTTCGAAGTCCTGCTTCATTTCATCGTGAGAACCATCGGCTCCGAATCCTGTCATCGAAGACAGCGAGAACTCTTTACGGGCATCATCATATACCATTTTATCAAGACCGACTACCGCCTCTTTCCACGCTTTTACGATACGGATTATGTCCTGTGCCGTTATTTCGTCCGGATTCAAGCCGTAAAACTCCTGAATCTTGTTGTAAGCCCAGGTCCATTCATACGTATAATAATTCTCATGCATTTCCGCAAAGCTGGCGTTGATGGACTTTAACCGATTGACAGAACCATTTTCGATGCCATCGAGCAGACGGTCTATTTCACTCTTAGGAGCGATCAGTCCGGACATATCCACCCATTCGCCGGTTCCGATTTCCGTGTCCGGTTTCAGACGCTGACGTATTTCTTCGTTACTCTGGAAATTAATGCCTTCCAGGCGTTTTATGATGGAGTTACCCAAAAACTTATGAATAGCGATCTCATAAAAACGGATACCATTATTTAAAGAGGAGTTCTTGATCTTTGCGCTCTGATAGGAATAGATTTCGGATGTTTCGCCGGATACCCGCTTAAGCTCTTTCAGAATAGAACGTCCCTTGAACATTTTCTGAATGGTGTATGGACTCAGAAGATTATAATTGATATAATCCAATCGGTTCGGGTCTTTCCGCTTGTCACGTTTCGGCCACTTCTGAGCATCGCGAATGGTACCCACACTTCTCAGATTCACTCCCGGAACCAGATAAGTCGTGTTCCGTTGCTCGATCAGATAAGAGAAAGGAAGATTGGAGGTATCGGCATGATTAACGTGGCGTCCCATTACCAGAGAAAAGGCTCCGACACGTGCCGGCCATAAGATATAGGAGTCGGAGGTCGTTTTGGCTCCTCTTTCCATGGTTCCCTGATGGATAGGCCCCAGTTTATACATATGGTTGCTCTGATTCGATCCCGATCCCGCATTCATAAACGAGAACATACCGGCAATCAATAAAGTCGATTTGTGGTGAGTCACCGTGAAAGGTCCCGCAAAGATGGCGCATGCCTCCCCGTTCTCTCCCTGGCAGTTACTGAAAAACAAGGAATCGGAGGCTGAATAGTTATGTCCCAGTTTGCAAGACTGACCGACAAAACAACGGGTCAGCATCGTTCCGTCATCTACTTCGGAACCAGAAGAGATAATGAAATCATCACATATTACTCCATGCCCGATATGCACTGGCGCTGTCACATTACTGTTGACGCTACCGTTTGTCAAACGGCAAGTACCGCAGATATGGCAATAATCACCGATCCGTACATTCTTGATAGACCCTGTGTTCAGAATCATCACATGATCACCTATACTACCTACCGCAGAAGCATGCTTGTTGGAATAATAATCGGCAATCGCCTTCATGCGATTAATCAGTTCCGGACGGTGACGATACAATGCAAGTATGTATGCCTGGTGTGCCGACAATTTATCATTGATCAGCACTTCACGTCCGCCCGTTTCATTGAGCACTGTCGCTTCCACCCCATTACCAAAGGTGCTTAGCCCGTCTACCAAAATGATATCCACATTTTCAATGAAGGTATCATTTCCGATTTCATAATTAGCAATGTAGTTTTGAATGTTTTCAATGCAGCAGTTATCCCCCACTACCACATTGTGCAGAGTTACATGACGGAGTCCCGAATGTTTTCTGATCCCTCCGGGCAGTGTAAATTCGGCATCAAATACGCCTAATTTCACTTCACCCGAAAAGCGGGTATGGTGAACATACTCACAGTTAAACCCCTCGGCAACCAAAACATTTCCCCAATCATCAGCCAGACACGACTGGCTCTTCAACTGAAGCACTTCGTCCTCAGTCAATTTACGATAGTCTTTCATATAGATAAAAATAGATATGTACCGCCTCCCCCAATCAGTAAGCGGTACATTGATTATTATTCTTCCTCTTCGTAAGTCTGATAAAGAAAATCGTTATAGGGGTACTTTTGAACATGCAATTCTTTCACTCGCTGATAAACTACATCTTTCAGTTCGTCTATATTGATTCGTTCGCGGGCGGAAATAAAGAGGCAGTTGTCTTCCATCTTTGCCATCCACGTCTTCATCAGTTCTTCGAGTGTTAAGTTTTCCTTTGTTCGGGGGGTAAGGTCGTCCGGCGCTTTCTCCACGTAGGTGTAGGCGTCTATTTTATTGAATATAAGTATCATGGGTTTGCCACCGCCGCCAATGTCGGCAAGTGTCTTGTTCACCACTTCGATCTGTTCTTCAAATCCGGGGTGAGAGATGTCTACTACATGCACCAGTAAATCGGCTTCACGCACCTCATCCAAAGTCGATTTGAATGAGTCTACCAGGTCAGTGGGCAACTTACGGATAAATCCGACCGTGTCCGACAGAAGAAATGGCAGGTTATCGATGATCACTTTGCGTACCGTTGTATCAAGCGTAGCGAACAGCTTGTTTTCGGCAAACACTTCGCTCTTTGACAGCAAGTTCATGATGGTCGATTTTCCAACGTTTGTATAGCCGACCAATGCGACACGGATCATACGTCCGCGATTCTTGCGCTGAGTGGCTTTCTGTTTGTCTATTTCCGCCAGACGTTCTTTCAACAGTGACATACGGTTGAGGATGATACGGCGGTCCATTTCGAGCTGCGTTTCACCCGGTCCGCGAAGTCCCACAGAACCTCCTTTACCGCTTCCGCTACCGGAGCCACCACCCTGACGTTCCAAGTGGGTCCAGAGTCGTTGCAAACGCGGTAACATGTATTTGTACTGAGCCAGTTCCACCTGCGTTTTCGCATTGGCAGTCTGTGCACGCATCGCAAATATATCGAGGATCAATGAAGTACGGTCTAGTATCTTTACTTTCAGTTCGGCTTCAATGTTACGTATTTGTTTCGCGGAAAGTTCATCGTCAAAGATGACCATTCCCACTTCACGTTCTTCTTCCTCTTCTGTCCGTATATATTGTCTGATCTCTTCCAGTTTTCCTTTTCCGACATAAGTAACCGAATTGGCTGTCGGTAATTTCTGTGTAAATCGTTTCACTACCTCCGCCCCAGCCGTCTCAGCAAGGAAAGCCAATTCATCCAGATACTCGTTCGTTTTCCGCTCATCCTGCATCTGGGTAATGAGTCCGACAAGTACTGCGGTTTCTACTTTGGCTTCGGATATTATAAATTCTTTCATTCTTTAACTTCTACTATATAAATCTAAATATGGTCGCAAATATAACAAAAAAAAAGAGGACAATGTTGTATTGTCCTCTTTTTCGTAACCATTTATAGTAATTCAATTATAAATCAAACCATAACTTTTCCCAAATCTTCGGAGATTCTTTCGGTGCATTGATATTAGCAGTCATCTCTTCCGGGCTATACTCCCATCTTCTGATCAGTTCTTTTGAAGTTGCATCTTCCGGCACTTGTAAGGTCGGGACTTCATTTCCAGCAGTACCAGAACGTCTCCACTGTACAAACTCCTCAAACGGACGATCCATTAAATCAATCCACTGCTGCATATGAATCTCATACAGTGCTTTCTCCTGAGTCAGCGCTGTCAATTCCGGCAAACCTGTAACATATGTATCAATATCCGCTTCCGCTACTCCATAAAATGCACATGCTTCCCGAATGCCTTTCTTATACAATTCATTAGCCTTCGACAAATTCTGAGCAACTCCCAAACCGCGCGCATAAGCTTCCGCTTCCAGAAGCAACTGCTCCTGGCAAGAGTATATTAACTCCGGTGCATCTTTTCTGAAAAGATAACTGCTCACAACAGATGATAACATATTATCTTTGTCATCAGTAACAGCAGGTTCACGGTTACCTAAGCCTCTATATACACCGTCGGCACCCGGTTCAAAATAACAAGGAATACGGGGGTCATTACGTTCCTGCATCGGCTTCAGCATATAGTTGCTGGCAAAAAACAATATCTGTGTACCGCCAACCAATTCTATAAGTTCATACTTAGGATTCTGGTTACCCGGTTCTGCAGAATAAGGGAACACCAAATTATCTGATGCTGATGATACCATGCCTCCAGCCTGTAACAACGTACCAATGGCAGTAGCTTTAGAAGGATCTTTGTCCACCATAACCATCAGTGTTCTGAACTTTAAAGATTTGGCCAAAGTCATCCATTTATTCATATCACCTTTATAATAGATATCGTATTCATCAATCGCATTGGCATCATTCAAATCCATGATCTGCAGTGCTTCATCAAGCAATGACAACACCCCATTCAATACACTTTCCTGAGAATCAAATTTCGGATACTTAATTGTTCCGTTCCAAGATTCAGTGAAAGGGATATCCCCCCATAGCATCGTCGCTTCATACATATGTTCAGCCAACAGAATCTTACACTGTGCAATAGCATTGTGATTCACCGGATCTGCTTCTTCCGCATTTTTAATAGCCAGCATCAAGTTATTACCACCGACAGAGTAGTAATGTTTCCACGTATTTCCTGTACTATAAGGGGAAATGGTATATACCGATTCATCCCAGCCACCATAATCAAGTCCACCATCAACCTGACACTGTGAACTCATTGATAACGGAATATAGAAGTCACCACCGGTACGTGTTCCGGCCCAGTTTACGGCTACATAGTTAAACAAATATCCGGGATCAACTTTCTCGGCAGTATTGGGGTCATGGTTGATATCAAGCCAGTCGCTGCATGAAGTAAATAACCCACATGTCAAAGCGCTCAATGCATATGCTAATATTTTCTTTTTCATAATCATGTTCGTTTAATTCTTACAATGTTAGTCTGAGATTAAATCCGAAACTTCTGGTAGAAGGGATACTGTTAAACTCTACACCGCCTCCGATCTGAGAAGGACCGAAGAAGTTAGCTTCCGGATCAATATGCGGCACATGATCTTTGATGATCCATAAGTTACGTGCCTCGAAGCCTAAATCCAATGATTTAACAAAGAAACTCTTAAACCATTTACGCGGAAAACTATAGGACAATTGCACTTCTCTAAGTTTCACAAATGATGCATTATAGATATTTCCTTCATTATTACTGGAGTTCGCCACATGCTGCCAGTAGTCCTGCATACTCTTCACCGGAACATCATTAGGTCTGTAAGTTCCGTCATCCTGAAGAATAACACCCGGTTCAATAAAAGAGGCATCTTCACGGTGAGCCACTGTTTCTGCAGCCAAACCACTGCTTCTCAAATTAGCTACTGTTTCCGAATATAAGGAACCTCCATGACGGATATCAATCAAGAAACTAAAAGTCAGCCCTTTATAAGTAAGTGTATTGTTGATACCCATTGTAAAGTCAGGATAAACGTCTCCCAAACGTACGTTATTGACTGTTTCTCTCAAACCTGTCTTAGAGTTAATTACATAATTACCTTGATCATCACGCTTCCAGGCAGTACCGTACAAACCGAACGAATCACCTTTGGCAGCCTTAATCTGCAAACCACTCAATCCGCTAGTCAATGTATATTCATCAAGTCCTTCAGCCAACTCTTCTACAGTCTGCTTATTAGAAGCAAACGTTGCATCCAAGTCCCATTTAAAGTTACGTGTTTCTACAGGAGTCAAGCCCAAAGTTACTTCGACACCCTTATTGGCAATCTTTCCGGCATTGATATTATTAGCAAAGTAACCTGTTGATAACGGGACATCAATACTTACAATCTGATTCTTTGTGATATTGCTATAATAAGTCATATCCAAACGAATCTTTCCACCAAAAAAACGTAAATCAGCTCCGACTTCGAATGAACTTTGGTTCTGAGGTTTCAAGTTTTCATTCGGCAGAACACGAGGCCCGGTAAAACCAACCAGTCCCATGTGTGGGAAAGTATTGACATTACCCAGATATTGCAAAAAGTAAGTACTAGCTGGAGTATATTTAAATGCCAAATTGTACGGATCTTCGTCACTACCCACATTCGCATAACTTAAACGAATCTTACCGTAATTCAGGATGTCTTTATTCTCCATCAATTCTGTGAAAATAAAGCTACCGCTGATAGATGGATAGAAATAAGAACGGTTATTAATAGGCAGAGTAGACGACCAGTCATTACGTCCTGTTACATTAATAAAAAGCATATCTTTGTATCCCAAGCTAATATCTCCGTATAAACCGACAAGACGTTTCTTTTCATAATAATTCACCGGAGTAGTAGATTTCGCATTAGTATATGTATACAATCCGTCAACTACCAGGTTCTGAGCTTGTACATTTTCATTCTTCCATTCTTCCTGATAGAGATTATGACCTACCATCGCCTTAAAATGATAATCATTGGCAAAAGTCTTCTCATAGGAAACCATTAAGTCATTATTTATAATTCTTTTATACAAATTCCAAGTCTGAAACTTACCATTTAAGGCTCCTACAGTACCCTTTGCGTAAAGTTTACGTCTTCCTTCTGTATAGAAGTCAGTTCCGGCATTGTTAGTGATAGTCAATCCTTCAATCGGCTTATAAGTCAATGTGATATTACCGATCATACGATCCAGATTATTGGTAAATTTATTCTTATTAATAATCCAGTACGGATTATTACTTTTGCCTTCCGGATCCAACGTAACCTGTTTGCCATTTTCATCAATCCAATTCTGCTTAATATCATGAATATCAATCGTTCTTGGCAATCCATTGATTAAAGGAATCAGCAAGTTGCTATCATTTGCCCCCTGTGCCGGACGACCTTCAGAATCTGAACGTATATATTGGGCAGAGATGCGTCCTGTGAAGTTGCTAGTAAAGTTCATACCTGCATTCACAGAGAATGCATATTTGTTATAGTCAGAACCTGGCACAACACCGGTCTGATTAGTAGAAGTAAAGCTCAAACGGAAATCAGCCTTTTCACCACCTCCGGCTACTGACACATTATTAATATAGCTCATTCCGGTTTCATAGAAATCCTTCACATTATCAGGATTTGCTTTCAAGGTCACTTTATCTCCTTTATAATCTGTAAATTGCTGATCTTGTACCGATGAAATCTTCGGTCCCCATCCATTCAGCATTTTTACATTATATACTCCGTAGCTACCTTGTGCATACTCATTCTGGAAATCAGGCAATTTAAGTACATTCTCAAATCGTGTTGAAGAGTTTACCGTAACAAATACCGGTGAATTCTTCTTCCCTTTCTTAGTAGTAATAACAATTGCACCGTCTTTTGCACGTGCTCCATACAATGCAGTTGCAGCTGCCCCCTTCAATACGTTGATAGATTCAATATCGTCAGAGTTGATATCTCCTGCACGGTTACCTACATCGACTATACCATTGGTTCTGTCAGGATTGTAAGAACCATTGTCGATAGGAAGTCCGTCAATAATAAATAAAGGGGAAGAAACTGTGCCAATAGAAGAAGCACCACGAATCTGTATACTTGAACTACCACCTACCGTTCCAGACGACTGTGCAATTTGCAAACCTGCAATCTTACCGGACAATGAATTAAGCACATTACTTTCACGCGCTTTAGTTATCTCATCTCCTTTTACACTGGATACTGCATAACCTAAAGATTTTTCAGATCGCTTAATACCCATAGCTGTTACCACTACCTCTTCAAGATTCTGAGAATCAGACTTTAACAAAACTTTCAAAGTAGGTTTGATTACGACTTCTTGTGTTTGCATACCAATATACGAAATCTGCAAAGTCTTTGCAGAACTAATTCTTTATATAATGTGTTGATTATTATAATAATGAGAAATATAAACCTGATCGTCATATATGTTATTGTATCCATATATAAACGTGATAATCAATTATTTATCAGCATTATAACTACCCTTTTCTTTAACGAATGATACCCTGTTTCTATCCATTTCAATTATTTAGTTCATTCATTATAAGAAAGTTATGTCTTTATTTTATTTATATGAGGTATTATTATTGGATACTATTTTTATATTTCCCGAATATTTCTCACCACCAATCATAATGAATGATTACTTTTTTGGCGTGATAGTAGAAAAAGATCAAATCTGAAGAAAAGCATATTTAGTTATGGTATAATTCAAAATATGCAGAACCTGCTTGGGAGAATGACAAAAATCGGCAGGATTTTAAAACAGCAGATCTACGGATGAAATACATCTGTCCGGTTTTTGTTCCCTTGTGCTATGTGATTAGTTATATCAGCTTGCACCTTTGAATATAAAAGAAACGTTTAATTTCGATATGATATATTTCCCTGTGACAGGAAAGTCTATCAGCTAGAACAAAATTAGAAATTAAAACTACTTTTGGCTCTTCCTTTTAAAGCAATTAGATGTTCCTCGGTGAGTAACGATCTGTTCCTTTTAAAGGAACGGATCGTTCCTTTAAAAGGAAAGAGTCCTGACATTGCACTTTTTATGTATATTACAGTCATTTATATGCGACAAATCATTTGTAAATTGCATATTCTTACATTGATTTATGCATTATTTCTGCCATATTGTTAGATTTTAAATCAACTCTGTTGATGCCAATCTTAAAAACAGGACATTTCCAGACAATCACTGCCTAGCCTTTTGGTCTATTAGCTAATTTAGAATAAGCTGCTTTCTCAAGGTCATGCACAATAGTCATGTCCATGATATTGGCATATACCTGAGTTGTTTTCACACTTTTGTGTCCCAGCAGCTTTTGTACAGTCGTTATATTTGCACCACTGTATATTAATAAGGTGGCGTTTGTATGCCTCGCTGTATGGAATGATATCCGCTTGTCTATTTCTGCCAGCTTAGCTAATGCATTCAAGTCTTTATTCACATTAGAGTTATCTTTCAGTCTGAAGAATCCGTTCAAATCGTCTTTGTAATTCTCCAACACCCGCAGTCCTTTACCTTCAAATAATAAATATAAAGGAAGGCGCACATCAATACCTGTTTTAACGGACTTGTAGATCAGCCACGTCTCCTGATGGAGTTCGACAATATTCGCGGCAGTCAGATTTATAAAATCAGAGTACCGCAAACCGGCGTAACAACAAAATAAAAAGGCATCCTTTGATTTTTGTAACTTCGTAAACTTCCCTTCCAGATTCACCTCCTCCATTTTATTCAGCTCTTCCGGCGACAAGTGCGTATGACTCCCTTCTATGCTTTTGATTTTATATTTTCTGAAAGCATACTTCTGAATATCCATATACTCTTTATTTATAGCCACATTCACATATCGTTTTAAATGCTTCATATGCTTGGCAATGGTATTGAGATGATACCCCTTGGACTGTAGATAATTATCAAATGAAGACACAAATTCGAATGTCAAATCAGTGAATACAATGTCCTTTTTATACTCTTGCAGCAATTCTAAAGTGGAAAGATGATTCTGCCTGGTGCTCTCTTTTAAAGAAGAGTTGTTGACTTCCTCTTTAAAAAAGGTCAGAAATGAATTCCCATTATTTTCCGGTTTTTCAATAGAGTCTTTCAACGAATCCAAGGATATTGATCTTCTCTGTTGCCATAATCCCAGTTCTTTCTGCTCAATGTCGGCTATAAAATCATATAGCATTCGATTTAATGCATCTGAATTAGGATGGTTTTTTACCATTCTACGTTTTACGTCCCACTGGTCTGGTTTGAGGTACACCCTGGTTGAGAAGTACATTTTTCTCCTGTTTAAGTAAGCTTCTACTTGTACCAATGCCATTCCCTTTTTGTTCAGCTTCTTTTTTCTGTTAAACACAAGGCTGTAACTAATCTTCTTCATTCTATTGTCTTTTAGTTAATACTAAGAACAAAATAAACTAAGTTCTGTGCTATAATTAAGGTTGAACCTGCATTAATTTCTGCAAAAATTAAAATTCAATAATTAAGTATTTACATAACTTTAATTTAAATGCTATTTTTTTATCGTCATTTCTTCATAATAAATCAAAAAGAAACGTTTGCAGGGTAGTTTTATATCCAAAAACAAGCAAATAGAATGTTAATTACTACATTTTGCATTCGCAAAGTGACATTCTACGCTTGATAAATCACAATATTTATAGCAAATAAAGATGTTTATCAGCATATTTTCGATGTTATAAATAACAATATGTTATATATACAACCTTTTTTTATCAAATTAATTGTTAGTTTCATATTTATTAATAATTTTGCAACTTGTTAGAGTATAGAGACAATTAATGTAAAGTTGAACTTTAAGAGAGAATTTATGAAAAGAAAATTAATGCTGTTATTGGCATGCCTTTTTGTGGGCATAAGCCTAGTAACTGCTCAGACTCAGAAAGTCACAGGCGTTGTGATTTCTGAAGAAGATGGGCAACCAGTTGTTGGAGCCTCTGTGTTGGTAAAAGGTACTACTCAAGGTACAATCACAGACATCGATGGTAATTTTAATTTGGCGAACGTACCAAGTTCTGCAAAGACTTTGCAGATTTCGTATATTGGTATGCAAACACAAGAAGTGGCAATCAAGCCAATGGTGAAAGTTACACTGAAATCCGATGCACAAAATCTTGATGAGGTAATTGTTGTGGCTTATGGTACTGCGAAGAAATCTTCATTCACAGGATCAGCTGCTGTCATTAAGGCAGATAAAATCGTTTCCGGTTCCAAAGAGTCTTTTGACAAGGCATTGTCCGGTAAAATGGCAGGTGTGCGCACAGCCTCAGCAACTGGTGACCCAGGGTCTATGGCCGAAATCAACATTCGCGGTGTCGGTTCTATCAGTGCTTCTAAAAGCCCGTTGTATGTTATTGACGGTGTTGTAACAAAAGCTGATGACGACATGAACTACTACGGTAAGACTCAAAGCGTATTGAGTACACTGAATCCTGAAGACATCGAGAGCATGACTGTTCTGAAAGATGCCGCTGCTGCTTCATTGTACGGTTCACGTGCCGCAAACGGCGTTATCATTATTACCACAAAGAAAGGTAAAGAAGGAAAAACGAATGTCAGCTATTCAGGTGAAGTAGGCTGGAACAAGATGGCTGTAAATGCTTTCAATATGATGGGATCAGCCGACTTGATTGACTACACCCGTGAATCATTAGCCAACTGTCTGGTTACTTACGGAATAACAGATAGCAAACAAGCAGCATTGAACAACATCGATAACGGAGGTGATATGTTCATTCCTCTGCTCGACTCACCGGCTACTGTCGCTGACTTTATCCATGACCCATCCGGTAAAGTAAATACGAACTGGAAGAAAGAAATCTATCGTACTGCTTTCACTCAAGATCACCAGGTATCTATCAACGGTGGTTCGTCAAAGACTCAGTTCTACGCCGGAGTTGGCTACAATAAGAGCGAGGGTATCGTTCTTGGTAGTGACTTCGAACGTATCTCCGGTCGTCTGAACGTTAATCACAAAGTAAATAACTGGCTGAACGTAGCTCTCAAGCAAATGATAGCCGCTACATCGCAAGATGGTTTCCGCGACCAGGGAGACCAGGCCCAGGGAATGGGTACTTCTTCTCCGATAGGTATTTTATTCGCAATGGACCCGACTGCTCCGGTAAAGAATGAAGATGGTTCATATAATAAAAATGCAGCATGGGGTAAAGTTACCAACCCGCATCTGATGCTAGGTGGTAAAGACAGCGATACAGCTCTGGAGTGGATTCAGACAAAAATGTTCCGCAGCATGACCAATGCAGATGTAACAATCAAATTCTGTGATAAGTTATCACTTAACTCTATCTTTGGTTATGACTATGTAGACAACAAGCACTTTGAATATTGGGATCGCAACAGCGTTAACGGTGGTTCCGTCAGCGGAATGGGTTCTCGTTATACATTCGAAAGCCGCGTAGCTACCAGCTCTTCTACATTAAACTACACGGATACTTTTAAAGATATGCACAATCTGAACTTGATGGCCGGTTTCGAAGTTGAAAACAGAGACCTGCTGCAGATTGTAACTGTTGCCAAACGTTATTCAAGCCACTATCCCGAATTGGCAAACGGACAACCGGACCAGGCTGCAAGTTCAACCAAGGGAGCCGGCATGATGTCATACTTTGCAAGTGGCAATTATAACTATGATAATAAGTATTATCTTTCTGCCAGTTTCCGCCGTGATGGTTCATCACGTTTGAGTGAAGACAACCGTTGGGCTAGTTTCTGGTCTGTATCCGGTGCATGGAGAATGAGCAAAGAAGGATTTATGCAAGATATGCCGTTATTTACCGACTTCAAGATCAAAGCATCTTATGGTACAAACGGTAACTTGCCCTCAGATTACTATGGTTACATGGACCTGTATACAGGTTCCGGATATGGAAGTGCTCCCGCTATTTACTGGTCAAGAATGGCTAACGACAAATTAAGCTGGGAAAAATCCAAGAACTTCAATATGGGAATTGAATGGAATATGTACGATCGCGTAAATTTGTCTCTGGAATATTACAATAAGAAGACTACGGATTTGCTGTTCGAAGTACCAACTTCATTAATCACCGGTTTTGACTCCCGTTGGGAAAACCTGGGTGCTTTGAAGAACGATGGTTTCGAATTGGAACTCAATTCTAAAAATATCAGCAACAAGAACTTTACATGGACTTCAAACTTCAACCTGACTTACCAACGTGCATTGGTAGACAAACTTCCTGAAGGAAAAGATATCCAGTATGGAGACGGAGAAATGTATCTGCACCGTGAGGGAGAGTCAATGTATACATTCTATCTGCCCGAATGGAAAGGTGTAAATCCTGAAACAGGTCTGGGAGAATTCTGGTTAGATCCTGAAGATCACTCAAAGGGAGTGGTAAATGACTACTCCGAAGCAGGTAAGGGAATTGTAGGAAAAGCATTGCCTGATGTTATCGGTGGATTCAGCAACACTTTCACATACAAAGACTTTGATCTGTCATTCCTGATCACTTACCAGTTTGGTGGTGACATGTTCGATTATCCGGGATATTTCTCTCATCATGATGGCGTAAGAATCGGTTCCATGAACCTGTCAGAAGATGTAGCCGGAAACTACTGGAAAAATCCGGGTGATAAAGTAGACAACCCGATGCCTATCTATGCCAACCCTTATCGTTGGGACAGATTCTCAAGCCGCACAATCAAATCGACTGACAATATTCGTCTGAGAGAAATGACAGTAGGATATACTCTGCCGGTATTGAAGAAGCACATTTCCAACTTCCGCATCTACTTCAGAGCAAACAATCTGGCTATGTTGTGGTCGAAGACTAAAAACATTGACCCGGATGTAGCGATCAATGGTTATCGTCAGGCAGATACACCGGCATTGAGAAGCTGTGTATTCGGCATTAATATCAAATTATAATCTATAAACAGACTGAATAATGAAAAAAATATATTTACCCATTCTATTACTGACGTTGGCAGTATCCTCATGCGATACTTTCGACAAAGTGCCTTCCAGTGAATGGCCTTCAGAAGGTGCTATTAAGACTCTCGAAGATTTACAGTTTGCAGTTAACGGTGTTTATGAGTCTCAGACTTCTTCTATAGACGCGGGAACTAATCCACGTGGCAGCTACGCAGGTGATTTCTTCTTGTACGCCGACCAAAGAGGCAGCGACTTCAAAGCCATCGGTAGCAATAAGCAAACAGTTGATGTATATGCCTACCAGGCTACTAAGAATAGTTCTGATTCATACTATTTCTACAAACGCTTTTATCTTTCTCTGGCAAGAATAAACAAAGTTTTGGAGGGAGTTAAGAAATCCGGTCTGGAAGGAGCTGAAGTTGATGTTCAGGTAGGCGAATTGTATGCTTTGCGGGCACTTTTCCACTTTGACTTGGCCCGCTTGTTCGCTAAACTTCCTTGTAATGCACAGGCCAGCGATCCGGGTATCGTATTGTCTACAGAAGTTTTCGAATCCGGATATACAGCAGAAAGAGCTACTATTGCGAAAACTTACGAAACCATACTGGATGACTTGAAGACTGCATTGGATAATCTCCCAGAAACCAGCAAGGTAGTAACTGCCGGTCATATCGACTATTGGGGAGCCCGTGCACTGAGAGCCCGTGCATATCTCTACATGAATGAGAACAGTAAAGCACTTGAGGACGCCAAATATGTAATCGAAAAATCTCCATACAAGCTGTACACCAGAGATGAATACGAAACAGTATGGACCAAAGTTGGAAGCAGTGAAAGCATTTTCGAGTTCCTGATTACCTCACTCTACAATGCACAACGTAACTCTCTCGGATTCTACACACATGCCGAAGGTTATGCTGAAGCCGGTATCACCGAGGGATTCAAAACTTTCCTTCAAGAACGTCCGGAAGATGTTCGCAGCACTCTGATTGCTGAAGAAAGCGACGGTGGAGATAACGAAGGCTGGTATATCCAGAAGTATCCGGGACGCGACGGAGAAATATATGTAAATAATCCGAAAGTAATCCGCCTATCCGAAGTATATCTGATCGCCGCAGAAGCTGCATTAAAAGCAGGTGGTGCTGATCCTGCCAGCTATATCAATGACTTGCGTAAGCAAAGAATAGCCGACTATGAAGATGTTGCTTCTGTTACTATCGATGATATTCTGACAGAACGCAGACTGGAACTTTATGGTGAAGGTCATAACGCCTGGGATACATGGAGAAACAAAAAGGCAGTAACGAATGCTCAGGTTCCGGCCGGTCCGATCAACTATGACGACTATCGTACTGTAATGCCTATTCCGGTTTCCGAGATCAATGTATCTAACGGTAAGCTGAAACAAAACGAAGGCTACTAATACACTGAAACCATTTTAATAACGAGCCCGTTTAACTTTAAGCAGTTAAACGGGCTCGCTTTTTATTTTCCATTTCCGAATTTACACATGAGTGTAATCTTATCCGTTCCTCCCCACAATACAGACTTCTACTTGCAGATACCGCTCAGCCCTTCTCTCACAATATCCGCCAATATCGGCTTCGCTCCACTCACAAAGCATTCCACTGCAATCACCATCAGAATCAATCCCATCAAACGCATCATCACATTATTTCCGGTCTCTCCCAGTACTTTCACCAGTCGGGTGGAAGCACGGAGAATAAAGAACGTCAGCAGATAAATCAAAGCGATTGTTCCGATCAATATACCTTTCATGGCGTAAGTATGAGAGTCCTGCATCAAAACGATGGCGTTAGCGATAGCCCCGGGACCACACAACATCGGAATTCCAAGAGGAGTAATGGAGATGTCATCGGCATAGGTTTTAATCTCTTCGTCTTTAAGTTTCATCGGAGTATACCGTGCCTGAAGCATATCAAAACCAATCTTAAAGATAATTACTCCACCGGCAATACGGAAACCATTGGTAGAGATACCAAAGAATTTGAAAAGGAACTGCCCGGCAAAGACAAACACCATCAACGTTATAAACGACACGATGGTGGCACGGCGCACAATAGTCTGCCGCTCCTTATCTGTCATTCCGTGTGTCATGGTCAGAAAGACCGGCATTGTCCCCAAAGGATTGGTCAGCGTAAAGAACGAAGTAAAACAAAGTAAGGCAAATGGCAGAAGCGTACTATCCATGATGTTATCGTATTTTATACATTTATTAAATGCAACAAAAATACGACTTAATCCATAAAACCTATAATAAATTCATTAATTCTTTCAGAGAATGAATATGATAGGTAGGCTGAAAAGGAAAGACGGTTCGTTCCGTCACATTATAGAAAGCCTGATGCATCCCTACCCCATGCGCTCCAGTCATATCAGCTTCCCAACTGTCACCGATCATTAACGATTCGCGTAACTCGGACTGGGTGGCAGATAAAGCAAAATGAAAGATTTCGGGCCAAGGCTTCAATACGCCGAGGTCCTCCGAAAGAATGATCTTCTTAAAATAACGATCTACTCCTGCCGAACGCATCTTACGCGACTGCAGCTCCCGGAAACCATTGGAAAGGATATACAGATTATATTGGGGAGCAAGATACTCCAACACTTCTTTGGCATGGGGCATCAGGCCGCTTTTGGTAGGAATAATGGCAAAGAAATCTTCCGAGAAACGTTCAGCCAAAGCCTCATCCTCCACTCCTACTGCCTGTAAGGGATAAAAGAAACGCTGGCAGTTCAGTTCCTCCTTCGTCACCTTTCCCTCGCCATATTCAAGCCAGAGTTCGGTATTGCGTCGTTGATACAGTGTGTAATAATGATCGAACGAGTCAAAATAGCGGTCAAATGAATATTTCTGATATACTTCTTCAAAGGTGTCGCGTGCATTTCGTGAGAAAGCCCAGATGGTGTCATCCAGGTCAAAAAAGAGATTTTTATATTTCATTGGCTCCGTGATATATATAATATGAGAAATAAAAAAGCCAATGTGCTAATTTCTTGAATTCAGGAATCAGCACATTGGCAATTCTAACCAGGTATGTCTACCTTATTTTACCTGAATAACCAAGTATCTGGATACGCTCCAGAATTCGGCAGGATTAGTAATTTTCAAAGTCAGCTGACCTTTGTCATCTTTCACCAGTTCATAAGAACCTGTCGGATGAGTAGTCAACAACTCAGCACGTTTGGAGTACAACTTGATTTCTTTTGTTGTACGGATATCGATCTGAGTAAAATAATCCTTGTTGAAATCAGCGCTCTTCAGCACGTCACCGCTCTGAAGAATCTTCTGGGCTTTCAACTCTGATTTTGTTCCGAATACGAACCATGCGGCATTCAGACTCTTATCCTGTTCGGCAACGGTTTTAGCTTTCGCTTCGTTCTCGGCAGCCAAAGATTCTTTGGCAGCAGACAGGTCGCTGACAGCTGCATCCAGTTCCTGGATACGAATGTTCTTAGATGCCAGTTCAGTCTGAAGTTCTTCGATACGTTGTTGTTTAACTTTCAATTCAGCAGTCAGAGCTTCTACAGCTTTCTTCATCTGAGTAGAGTTGTACTTGCTGTTTTTCAGCTGAGCTTCCAGTTTTGCAATCTGAGCTTTGTTTTCTTCCATTTGCTTGGAGATGAATTCAATGTCAGAAGCAATCTGTTGCTTGGCACTGGCTGAATTTTCGGTAATAGTACCACGCTGCAAGTCCACACGGCTTTCGGCAGCATTGATCTTACGGAATCCTTCCTGCACTTCATTGAAAGTTCCCATCATATCATCCAATTCAGCGTTACGCTGTGTCAATTCCATTAAAAGAGAGTCATTTTCAGCCTTAAGGTCTTTGCTTCCACCTTTAAAGTCACACGAAGCCAACATGGCTGCGCACATAAATAAAACTGCTAACTTTTTCATACGTTTACGTTTTACGTTTTTAAATGAAGTTATTTTAATCGTCTATTCCTGCTAATACTATCACAATCTCGCCCCGGGGCTCGGTAGCGGTAAAGTGTTCTATCAATTCCGCCAAACTTCCCCGAACGGTTTCTTCGTGAAGTTTGGAAATTTCGCGAGACACGGTTGCCTGACGTTCAGTGCCGAAATATTCGGCAAACTGTGTCAACGTTTTCAACAAGCGGTGAGGCGATTCATAAAACACCATAGTACGATGTTCTTCTGCCAATGCCTTCAGTCGTGTCTGTCGTCCTTTCTTCTGAGGGAGGAACCCTTCGAAGCAGAACTTTTCATTCGGCAGTCCCGATGCTACCAATGCCGGAACAAAAGCTGTCGCTCCCGGCAAACATTGCACTTCGATACCGTTGCGCACACATTCGCGGACTACCAAAAATCCCGGATCAGAAATCCCGGGTGTTCCGGCATCCGAAATCAATGCCACGGTTTCACCTGCCTTTATTCTATTAACAACACTTTCCACCGTTTTATGTTCATTAAATTTGTGGTGAGATTGCATTGCATTCTTTATTTCAAAGTGTTTCAGCAAAATACCGGAAGTACGTGTATCCTCTGCCAAAATCAGATCGACCTCTTTCAGCACCTTGATTGCCCGAAAGGTCATGTCCTCCAGATTTCCTACCGGCGTAGGTACTACATATAACTTTCCCATAAACTTTTATGCTGATTGATTAAAATACTTTTTTAGCAACTCCAGAAAGTCGGCCATCGCCTCATTCTCTTCGTTTACGCTGACTTTCGAGGCAAGAAATGCCACGGCAGTCTTATAAGAACTCATGACTGATATCTGCTCGATAACACGATTCATCAGTTCGGGGTCTCCGCCGAATATCTCACGTGAGAAACGGAAAGAATCATTCAGGCTGATGGAATGACGTAATCCGGCAGCCATCTTTATGCTTTCGCCCAATACGGCAGCTTTCGGCTCCTCTATCAGAAGCGATTCGTCGTCTTCCGACTCATCTTCCGCTTCTTTCTCTTCCATTTCGTCTTCGACAACAGGTTCCTCCATTACAGTTTCTTCCACAGCAGTCTGCGTTTCCTGTACTATCACAGGTTCATCTTCTCCCGATGCTGTCGCTTCATTCTCTTCCACGACCGGTTCTCCTATCACCGGATATTCGATTTCCTCTATTACAGGGGCTTGTTCTTCAACAATGGGGGCTTCTATTTCCGCTTCCGCTACAGGAGAAGACGAAGCTTCCACCGGCACAGCACTTATCTCTTCCGACAACTGTTCCAAACGCTCCTGCATACGTAGGATGCTCCGCTTCAACAGTTCAGACAAAGTCTGAGTCGGCTCTTTAGAAAACGTATTCATGAGTAGCTTCAGCTCATGAACATCCAGCTCAATATCTGTTAATAGCTTCTGTTTCATTTCCATCCATTGTTATTATGGTGCGAATGTAGGAATAATTTATGCAATAACTTAAAATAATGGATAATTTAACAGTTCTTGTACATCGAATTGTTTACCTTTGTCCACTCATTTATTTAATCAAGAAAGCACAAAAATCACATGGTATTATTTTCAGAAGACCACATACAAGAGACCAGAAGAAGAGGTAGAATAGAGGTAATCTGCGGTTCAATGTTCTCCGGAAAGACGGAGGAATTGATTCGTAGGATGAAGAGAGCCAAGTTCGCACGCCAGCGTGTAGAGATATTCAAACCGGCCATCGACACCCGTTATTCGGAAGAAGACGTGGTATCACACGACAGTCATTCCATCGCGTCCACCCCTATCGATTCATCGGCTAGTATCCTGTTGTTCACTTCTGAAATAGATGTAGTAGGCATCGACGAAGCACAGTTCTTTGATGACGGACTGATTGACGTATGCAGACAGCTTGCCAATAACGGCATCCGTGTCATCATCGCCGGATTGGATATGGACTTCAAAGGGAATCCCTTCGGACCGATGCCTCAATTATGTGCCATTGCCGACGAGGTCTCCAAGGTTCATGCTATCTGCGTGAAGTGCGGTGATCTGGCATCTTTCTCTCATCGTACCGTCAAGAATGACAAGCAGGTACTTTTAGGAGAGACAGCCGAATACGAGCCGCTTTGCAGGGAATGCTACCTCCGTGCACGGGGAGAGGACGGACAGAAGATATAAACTCTATATTAAAATAGATATGGAAAGAAAAAAGATAACATTCGACAGTTTTATACGTGGTTCCATCGGATGTGTACTGGTGGTAGGGATACTAATGCTTGTGGAACGGCTCAGCGGAGTGTTATTACCTTTCTTTATAGCCTGGCTGATCGCCTACATGGTTTATCCGTTAGTCAAGTTTTTCCAGTATAAGCTACGGTTAAAGAGCCGTATTGTTTCTATCTTCTGTGCCCTGTTTCTGATTACTCTTGTCGGAGTATCCTTATTCTATCTGTTGGTGCCTCCCATGGTTTCGGAAATAGGCAGGATGAATGACTTACTGGTAACCTACCTCACCAATGGAGCCGGGAATAATGTACCCAAGAATCTTTCCGAATTCATTCATGAGAATATTGATCTTCAGGCGCTCAACCGTATATTAAGCGAAGAGAATATTCTTGCAGCCATCAAAGATACGGTGCCCAGAGTGTGGGCCCTGCTTGCGGAGTCGCTCAATATCCTGTTCAGCATTCTCGCCTCCTTTATCATATTATTATATGTAATCTTTATATTGCTGGATTATGAAGTCATAGCCGAAGGATGGCTGCATCTGCTGCCCAACAAGTATCGTACCTTCGCATCCAACCTCGTACATGATGTGCAGGACGGCATGAACCGATATTTCCGTGGTCAGGCACTGGTTGCCTTTTGTGTGGGGATTCTGTTCAGTATAGGCTTCCTTATTATCGATTTTCCGATGGCTATCGCTCTGGGGCTTTTCATTGGAGCGCTTAATATGGTTCCTTACCTGCAAATCATCGGTTTCCTCCCTACGGTCCTATTGGCGATCCTTAAAGCAGCCGATACGGGAGAGAATTTCTGGATTATCATTGCATGTGCACTGGCAGTCTTCGCCATCGTCCAAATTATACAGGATACTTTCCTCGTCCCCAAAATCATGGGAAAGATTACGGGACTGAATCCCGCCATCATCCTTTTATCCCTTTCTATCTGGGGTTCATTAATGGGAATGCTGGGTATGATCATTGCCTTGCCTCTGACCACTTTGATGCTTTCCTACTATCAGCGCTTTATTATCAACAAAGAAAGAATAAAATATGATGAAGTAGAAACTACTGATAATCAAGAAACAAGCGATAAAGAGGAAAAATAATTGGAACTTTTTTCTACGAAACACTTGCAAATTAAATAAAAGTAACTACCTTTGCACCCGCAATCAGGAAATAACTGATTCGCAAATAAGGATTGATTCAGTAGCTCAGCAGGTAGAGCACAACACTTTTAATGTTGGGGTCCTGGGTTCGAGCCCCAGCTGGATCACTGAAAGACAAAAGAAAAATCAAGCAAATCCCTGATAATCAGTTGTTATCAGGGATTTCTTTTTTCTCGCAGGTAGCAGAAAATAGCCGTTTCAAGCATATTATCGGTGGATAAATCGTGGGACTAAAATTTAGTTCGAAAAAGTCCCACGAATTTGCATCTTTATCACTGATTCATAGCCTTTTGCATAGACTTACTTTGGAAGAGAATACATAGTTTTGTAACTTTAAAAACGATGTAAGATACATATATAATAGAAAAAAGATAGTCTCTGTCGTTTCGGTAGATGATAACCGTAGGATTCAGATTAATGCTTTCCCATGTACCGACAATGGAAAACAGGTTGAAGAATGGATAATTTTCTTTAGTTCTTTTCATAAGGCGTGATTTGTTTGGGTGATTGATTCTGTGTTTCACTGTCCGCAATAATTCTTTCGATATCGGAAGATTTATAATAAATCTTGCTGCCGATTTGAGAATAAGCCAGCCGTCCACTACTTCGGTAATATTGCAGCGTTCACTTACTAAAACCTAACAACAGGCACACTTCCTGGCTATCTAGCCAGTTTTCTACCTTCTGAGTATGAGTACTACATAAACTCTCTATCCGCTTGGCAAACTCCGTGAACCTTTCGCAGATATACGAAAATGTTCTTTTCTCAATGGTTACTACTTCCATACATTTAATTTTTAATGATTTATAAAACGTGTTGATTCTATTTCACCAGCAAATGAAAGAAGAATCAAGAGTCGATTTCAAAACTGTCTGAAAGTGGCATGGTAAAGCTACTAATGTCTAACTTCTAAAGTTATACATAAGAATCTATGGAAGTTAAAATAGTGAACTCACCAGTTCATGAAAAAAATTATGAACTAATTGTTTGAAGCACTATTCAATAAGCGATTCAATTATTTGCTACTTCTATAGTGTATCAAAATAGAATTCTGATTATCAGCTTTTACAATATAAAAAAACAAAATAGGGAATGGGTAGATGGGTAGAAACGAGCGAACTACTTTAGTTTACTGTGGTTTTCCATTGTTTCAAATAACCTTACTACACAGTAAGAACTATTTTTGAATTAATCCAATAGTCCAAGTTTTCGGGCATAATTAATAGCCTCAACAACATTGTCTGTATTCATTTTTTGAAGAATATTTTGTCTATGATTGTTTACTGTATGAACACTTATCGAAAGGCTATCCGATATTTCTTTACTGAACATGCCTTTATTTACCAGTTTCAGTATTTCCACTTCTCGTTTAGTTAACTTTATATTTGTTTCTTCGGTCAAAGGGAAAGGAGTCATTTCTCCTGTTTTATTATTGACAAGCCGAAATTTTATCTCATCCATATCTTTTTGGTCAGGGGATAAATCAACTACCCCTAAAACCAAAAAGGGATTACCAATTTCATCTATTTCTAAAACCTGATGCTGACTAATCACTCTTACATATTCTTTCTTTGCATTCAAAATTCTAAATTCAAAGATATGCTTGTAATCTTTTCTACATTCAATAGGCTGGCTATAGTAAAAGCCAAGTAACCTTTTTTGAATAGTGCTAAAGATCAGAAAATCATCAGGATGAATATATTTCTCTAAGTAGTTGTGTTCAATCGAAGGGTCTTTAAGTTTTTCGATGTCGTATCCAAAAAATGTATTGAAATTTGGAGATGTATATAAAAATCTATTATTATATTCTATAAGAAACACACAACTATTGTTCACTCTTGACAATAGCTCTACATACAATTTATATTTTTCTAAGTTCATGAATGTTCCCAAATATGATGATAATTCACTATTGATAATAGCCCTTGACTACTCTACCTTTGCAAAGGTAACTAAATGAAAGGAGAGAATTTATGAAAACTGCAATAATCTACTATTCAAAGCATGGAACAACTGAAAGAGTTGCACATCTTATAGGAGAAAAATTAAGTCCTGAACTGGAATATATATCATTGAAAGAGTTCCATAATCCTGATATTCAAGGTTATGATAGAATTATTCTTGGAACTTCTATTTACGCTGGGCACCCAGGAAGATTAATGAGTAAATTCTGCAATAAGAATCGCGCTCAGTTAGAACAAAAGATTATAGCATTATTTATTTGCGGAATGAACGATACTCAAGAAGTTGAGCAACTTAAAAAAGCTTTCCCCGAATATCTACACTCAAATGCTGTCGCCGAAACAATCTTAGGTGGTGAGTTTCTGTTTGACAAAATGAATTTCATAGAAAAGTTTATTACGAGAAAGATTAGCAAAGTAGTGTGTTCTGTTTCAAATCTACGATATGATGCAATAACGGTATTTTTAGATAAAATGAATAATATAAGGAAGTGATATATGATGAAAGTCAGTAACAATAAAAGAAATATTTTGATTTTTCGAACTTCTATTACGACCAAATTAGAAATAGAAAGAATAAAAATACTATTTGCTCAATACTCGCAGATTCATAAATGGAATCTGGATTTTGAAGATTGGGAAAAAGTATTACGCATAGAGAGCCACGGTATTACAGAAACTGATGTTATAAATATATTACAAGCAATCAATATTTATATATCAGAACTAGAATAGTTTGATTATAAAACATTATCGCAAATAAGCATATTAAATGTAGACAATATATTTATTGGTTTTATTCACCATTTAAAATTATGCTTATGAACAAATTATTAAGAACAGAACTTTTCAACCTTTTGATTGAAAAGTCTAAAGAGGAAGTCAATAACAATGTAATGCAAAATGCCTATGACGAGTTTATCGAAAAAATTAGAGACATAAGTAATGAAAACGATTATTCAACTACTTATCGTATTCTTGTAGCTACCCGTATTGAGATAGCTTCACTTGAAACAATACTTCTTTACGGGCAGGGGGGAAAATGCGCTTAAAAAGCGGTTTCTACAAAAGACATTGGCTATTATCAATTCAGAACTGGAGCTATTGAATCTAAAAATTCAATAGCCAGCCCCGTTTCAAAACCGAAAAAATGGTAATCCACAATCACCGCTCTATCTGACTGATAAAACTAACCTTGTTGAAATCATGGAACTGGTTAGCGGATTATTCCTATCTAAGAGAGTTATAAACCATGCCGGGAAAGAAGCACCACTAACAGAAATCGGACGAGCGTTTGAACACCTCTTCAATATCAAATTTGGGGACATCCACAAAAAGTATGAAAGTGTAATTTGTCGGCAAGCCAATAAACGAATCGAATTTTTAGATATACTTCACAAAGCTATTACTGAAGAAAATCAAAAGAAAGGCTATCTATAAATCAGCAACTTATCAACAAATGTTAGGGGTGTAGTATATCTACTCCCCTAACTTATTTACACCCATTTGCCGAACTTTGCTTCATCAATCGATTGAGAACAATAATGTTAAACTAAAAATTGAAGCAAAATGTATATAGACAACGAAAATTTCGATAAGTGGATGGAAAGACTCTCCAAGAAACTTGGGGAGATAGGTCAAAACCTGCAATCTCTTATCAATACCGATAAAGTGCTGGATGAAAACGACCGACTGTTAGACAATCAGGATTTAGCTTTCCTGCTGAAAGTATCTTTCCGAACCTTGCAGCGTTATCGGGCAAGTGGTAAACTCCCTTTCTTTATGATTAGTCATAAAACCTATTATCGGGCATCCGACATTCGGGCATTTGTTCAGGAAAATGCCGATTGTAAAACCTATGAGCGATTTAAAAAGGAAAATCAACTCGATAAGCAAACCGATGCAAAAAAGGCGGATAATTCACCCGTTCTGTAAAGTGCCCTCACGCCCTATTTAGCAGAAACCGCCTAGCTCTGCGGCTCGGCTCATTTCGCTAAATGAAGCAAGAGGGAACTGGACAAGTCCTGTTCTTCCCTCTTGCCCTGCGGGGCAAAGCCTTCGGCTTTAGCGTGTTACAAAAACACGCTGTAATGACATCTGTAATAAGCATTTTCTTTGCAACGCTTATTATCAGGTATTTATCTATTCATATTTCTATAAAAAAGTAATTACCATGCCAAATAACAGTCGAAAAACGATATTCACTACCATTTCCATAGATAAGGAAACGGCAGCTTTGGTAGAGAAGATATGCAAACGCTATTCACTGAAAAAGAGTGAAGTTGTAAAGTTGGCGTTCGGGTATATTGATAAGGCACATATCAACCCATCCGAAGCACCTGAATCCGTAAAATCGGAACTGGCGAAAATAAATAAGAGACAGGACGATATTATCCGCTTCATCCGTCACTATGAGGAAGAACAACTGAATCCCATGATACGAGCAACAAATTCTATCGCTTTACATTTCGAGGCTATCGGCAAAACATTAGAAACTCTCATACTCTCTCAACTGGAAGCCAGTCAGAAAAGACAAACAGCCGTGCTTAAAAAGTTAAGTGAACAATTCAGCAATCATGCCGATGTGATAAATAACCAGTCCAAACAGATTAATGCACTTTACCAGATACACCAACGGGATTATAAAAAGCTACTTCACCTGATACAACTCTATTCGAAACTTTCTGCTTGCGGTGTGATGGATAGCAAAAGGAAAGAGAACCTAAAAGCTGAAATTATCAATCTTATAAATACATAGGCTTATGCACATAGATTTTGCCCCACCCTCGAAAGGAACATACAACAATGCAGGGAGTAGTCGACAACTGGCAAGCTATATGGAACACGAAGATTTGGAACGGATGGAAAAGGAAATCTATACCGATGGTTTTTTCAATTTGACGGAGGATAATATCTACAAATCAAAGGTTGTTAAGGATATAGATACCAATATCGGGCAATTGTTGAAAACGGATGCAAAGTTTTTCGCTATACATGTCAGCCCATCGGAAAGAGAACTTCGGGCAATGGGGAACACCGAACAGGAGAAAGCCGAAGCAATGAGGCGGTATATACGAGAAATTTTTATCCCCGAATATGCTAAGAACTTTAACAAAGGACTATCCGAAGCGGATATAAAATTTTACGGCAAAATCCATTTCAACCGCAACCGTTCCGACAACGAACTAAATATGCACTGTCATTTGATAGTTAGCCGTAAAGACCAATCCAATAAAAAGAAGCTGTCACCGCTTACCAATCATAAGAACACCAAGAACGGAGTAGTCAAGGGTGGCTTTGACCGTGTGAACCTGTTCCAACAAGCAGAACAGGGCTTTGATAAACTGTTTGACTACCACCGCCAACAATCCGAATCGTTTGATTACCACAATACGATAAAAAACGGTTCTATCTTCGAACAACTTGAACAACAGAGTCAAAGCTTTACTATGGAAAAGAAAAAAGCAGTATTCCAATCCAGTGAAAAAGAAAACAATATTTCATGCAATCTTGATAACAAAGTAGCTGACAAACAATCTAACAATCAACAAAATAATAGTGGCAGTGATTCTCTGTTGTCTATTTTTTCATTGGGTGATGGCAATAATTATGATACTACGCTGACAGAGGAATTGCATACACAGAAACGCAAAAAGAAAAAAAAGAAAGGACGCAAATTATAGAGACTTCTTAAAACAGTACCCCTCAATGAGATAATGCATAGCTTATCGCTAAAATAAAAATATTTTTCTTCATGAATATATATTTTTTTTGTACATTCGCCAATGTTCTAATAAAACTTAGCGAATATGTATCCATATAAATTTGAATATTATAGATTTCAATTAGTACCAAAGAAAGTAGTTCAGCTTTCCATTGACAATGTAGCATATACATATGATGAAATTAAAGCTAAAAAGAATGAGTATTTTTCAGAAGTACTAACTAAAACTACTTTTAAAGGCAAGAAAGGTAATTTACCTTATAGGATTGTTTATGAAAAAAATAATATATTTGTTTTATTTCTAAGTAATCCAAAACCGTATTCTTACATACATGATTTTCAAAAACAACAAGGGACAACAGAACCATTCTCTATCATTGTAATAGATAATAACCCTGAAAATCAATTGATGGCTATCAGTAGGAATACAGAAGCTTTTAGCGATACTAAAACTGTAGTAAAAATATTATCTCAAACAATAAACAAACATCTAGACCATTACAATGTAGTATTGCATATCGAACCTATTTTCCAGAAAGAAGAGTTCTGGAAAATAGTAGGAGGAAAAAAAGAAGAAATATCAATGATTCGATTTGAACTAATAAAACCCAATCTGACAAATATTTCAGGATGCTTAAAGGATGAATTGAAAAGAGTTATAGATACCACAAATAGTCATAAAACGGTTGTTGAATTTAACGCTCCTGCGAGAGCTGCTTTAGAAGATATAACTCCGAGTAATAATGATATAAATGGGCTTGTTGATTATTCTGCAAACGGAGGTGGTAATATTGGTGTGAAGTTTAAGCATGATAGGAAGAAATATCAAACGGCTGAAAGTATTAAAGTAGAATTAGAAACAACAGAAGTTGAAATTCAAAATGCAAATCCAGCACAATTAGATGCTTTCGTTGATTCCATTTGTTCCAAGCTAAAAAGAAGATGAAAAATTTTATATTAAAAATATTACTATTTATTCTCTATTCCTCAATAGGGCTTGTACTTGCATGGCTTTCAGAAAGATTATCTTCTAACTTTCTTGAGAAATTTTACAAGTCTAATTTTTTGGCTTTGCTAATTTCCTTAACTGCATTATTATTTGCAATATATTCATTAATAACAAATAGACTATTAGAATTGGCAAAAAAGAGTAAATATGCATTTGAGACGACACAATCAGAACTTAAATTAGCTTTTATAATATTAGTATTTTGTCTCATTATATCAATTCCTCTTTTATTACTATTTTCCATAGATGAAAATACAGAAACATGGATTAAGTTAAGATTTGTAATTTTCTCAGCTCTAAATACTATATTGATTTTAATATTACACATCATTATAGATATGGGAAAATCTGTTTTTTTAATTACTAATGCACTTTCCAAAATTGAAGAAAATAGCCAAAAGCAGTAGTTTGCCTTTGCCAAGATTTAGTATATTTGCAAAAATAAAATCAAGCATATGAAATTTAGATATATAGGAACACCGAAAAATATAACAGATCTCAGATCTATTGCTTCAAAGCACAAACAATTGGAACGGAAAAATGTAAAAATTGCCATCGTTGATAATGAGTCATTTCCAATGATCGAAATTCTACAAAGACATAAATTTGATATAGATAAATTTGATGATATTGAGAATATTGAATCATTAAATGGCTATGATATTATTCTTTGTGACATACAGGGAGTTGGCACTAAATTCAATGAAGTCTTCCAAGGAGCTTACTTAGTCAAAGAAATATACAAAAGATATCCTTTCAAAATCATTATAGCATATACTGGTAGTAGATATGATCCTAGATATAACGAATATCTAAAATATGCAGAATATAATATTATTAAAGATGCAAGTTCGGAAGAATGGGTAGAAAAGCTTGATTCAGCTTTAGAATTGGCTAGTAACCCTGAACATCGCTGGAATAGAGTAAGGCGATATTTATTAAATAAAGGAGTTCCTTTATTTGAGCTGACTTTACTTGAGGATGATTTTGTTTGCAGATTCTTAGAGAATAAAAGTTTTGACGATTTCCCTAACAATAAGATAGCTAAAACACTAGATGATGATATTCGGGCTATACTACAATCTTTTACTGCAAATGCATTGTTTAAAATTCTAGTTGGATGAAAAATATAATTTACCCATATCCATTCAAACTATCCACTACTGGTGATTTAAGTGATGGTATAGTTTTTCAGATACCATCTTTTTGTAAAAGTAATCATAAAACAAAAAAATGCCGTGACTTTTACACAAAAGAATGCGAAATAGAAGGCTATAAACAATGCCCATATGGTTTTGCAGTGAGTATAAATCGATTTCTAGGGCAAAAAGTTATTTTTTCGTGCCTATATATTGATAAAATTTCAGACAGAAAAATGGTTCAAAGAAGACTTTCTGAAAAAGATTTTATGCCTCGTATATCACTTGCCAACTACGAAAAATCAATAAACAACATATCGATACTCACTAATTCTTCCGTTGACTTCTATAAAAAAGAAAACGAGGAAATAATTTCAAAAGAAACTTATATTGATAAAATTGAAATATTGGATAATACTTTTCATGAGCTTAGAAAGTTAAATCAAGAATTAAAACTTCAGACTGAACATTTAATCTACCAATCTAATAATTTTAGTTGGAATAATGTTGATGACATAAAGTACTTATCCCAAAATATATTTTCTACATCTCAGTTAATCTCAATTAGATTGAATACTTATGATTTTGGAGTAAACCCAAATCTATCTCTATATGAAGAAAAATCCCCAATTCAAATTCACAAGAAATTCGTTAAAGTTGCACATTGTTTAAGAGAATATGCAAATAAAAAACAGATAAAAATACAAATTACAGGTGAATCATATTCTTCTATTATGGCAAATGATGTATTAGAATTACTTCCTTATTTGATACTAGATAATGCTATTAAGTATTCTTTAGAGAATAAAAATATTGACATTAAATTTAGTGAAAAATCATCTATATTAGAAGTTGTAATTAAAAGTTTTAGCGTACGTCCGCATGAACATGAATTGAGAAAGTTAACAGAAAGAGGAGTGCGTAGTACAAGAATAGATTCACAGATTCAAGGACAAGGTATTGGACTTTATCTCGCAAATTACATATGTGAATTACATAATATATCTATGGACTTCCGCATAGGAAAAGAGCGTTTCTTTGAGAGTGGTATTCCTTATTCAGATTTTTATGTTTCACTTACCTTTTATGATATTATAAAAGATGAAAGCGTTGACTATACTTTCGATATCGATTAATTATTAGCCCATATGGAAGACTTACAAATATAAATATCTCATTTCTATAAATATATTCATATAAATATTATCTTTGCCCCAGTATTCTCCATGAGCAAACTACCGCAAAAGCACGTAGCAAATTAGTGGGTTAAATCATGGGATATACTTGAAGTTAAGTAAGCCCCCGATAAAGTACCCGTATAAAAAAGAATCGCTATAGCAAATCGAACA